>Ga0255338_1000075_pt1 | contig 427668 bp, 370 predicted proteins | sample MeOH1_35cm_T4_19_FD_203715 | JGI IMG/M metagenome (GOLD analysis project Ga0255338, IMG submission 203715) | Sandy soil microbial communities from University of British Columbia, Vancouver, Canada - MeOH1_35cm_T4_195 | ecosystem: Engineered > Artificial ecosystem > Sand microcosm >... | reverse complement strand
CTTCCCGTGGACCATCGCCGCGCGCGCCGGCGTCAACGTGTGCCTGCGCAAGTTCGAGCCCAAGCTGGTGTTCGACCTGATGCGCGACGAGGGCGTGACCCACTACTGCGCCGCGCCCATCGTGCACACCGCGCTGGTCAACGCGCCGCCGGCCTGGCGCGAGGGCCTGCGCGGCCCGGTGCGCGGCATGGTGGCGGGCGCGCCGCCGCCGGCCGCGGTGCTGGCGCAGATGGAAGCGATGGGCTTCGAGCTGACCCACGTCTACGGCCTGACCGAAACCTACGGCCCGGCCGCCGTGTGCGCCGAGCAGGACGACTGGGCCGCGCTGTCGCAGGAAGAGCGCGCCACCAAGAAGGCCCGGCAGGGCGTGCGCTACCACCTGCAGGCCGACGTCGCGGTGCTCGACCCGGACACCATGCAGCCGGTGGCCGCCGACGGCGAGGAAATCGGCGAGATCATGTTCCGCGGCAACATCTGCATGAAGGGCTACCTCAAGAACGAGCGCGCCACGCGCGAAGCCTTCGCCGGCGGCTGGTTCCATACCGGCGATCTGGGCGTGCGCACGGCGGACGGCTACGTCAAGATCAAGGACCGCAGCAAGGACATCATCATCTCCGGCGGCGAGAACATCTCCAGCGTGGAGGTGGAAGACGCGCTCTACCGCCACCCGGCCGTGCTGGCCGTGGCGGTGGTGGCCCAGCCGGACGCCAAGTGGGGCGAGACGCCATGCGCGTTCGTCGAGCTCAAGGACGGCGCCAGCGCCACCGCGGAGGAGCTGATCGCGCACTGCCGCACGCTGCTGGCCGGCTTCAAGGTGCCCAAGGCGGTCTATTTCGGCCCGCTGCCCAAGACCTCGACCGGCAAGATCCAGAAGTTCGAGCTGCGCCGCAAGGTCAAGTCGGATACGGCGATCGACGTCTGACGATGTTTTCCGGTCCGTGGCGCGTTCAGTCGCGCCCGGCGGACTCGGCAGGGCTTGCCCGACGCATTTCGGGAATGGGGGCTGACTTGGTCATGGAGCAGGAATTCGCTGGACTTGGCGTGCTGTTCGTTGCCGGTTTCGGTCCGATCACCAAGGGTTCGGAGAGCAGTCGCGCCCTTTACGTGGATACGCTTGGCTTGCCCCTCAAGCCTTATGGCGACAACAAGGACTACTTGCTGTCCGAGGCGGGCGCCTTGGAGGGAGTCAAGCATTTCGCGCTGTGGCCGTTGGCGCAAGCGGCCCGGTCCTGTTTCGGCTGCGAGACCTGGCCTGCCGATTTGCCGACGCCGCAGGCCTGGCTGGAGTTTGACGTCGAGAATATCGCCGTTGCCACCGAAGGATTAATGGCCAAGGGCTACCATTTGCTGATCTCCAACCGGGAAGAACCCTGGGGCCAGAAGGTGACGCGCTTCCTGAGCCCGGAGGGACTGCTGGTTGCGGTGAGTGAAACGCCGTGGCTGCGAACTTCCTGACCGCCCCGGTGAGGCTCGCGGTGAACGGATAAGTCCGGCCTGCTGCCGCGCGCCCGGCGCGCGGCAGCGATGGCGCCGGCTGGCCGGTGGCGTCAGTGCGCCGCGGGCCGCGCCGCGGCCGGCGCCAGCGTGGCCGGCCGTGGCGCGCCCGCCGGCAGTTCGCCGGTGAAGGCGAAGTCCACCTCCGGCACGCGCCCGCTCACGATGTCCGCGATGGCGCGGCCCGAGCCGCAGCCGTGCGTCCAGCCCAGCGTGCCATGCCCGGTGTTGAGGTACAGCCCGCGCACGGCGGAGGCGCCGATGTACGGCACGTTGCCCGGCGTGGCCGGGCGCAGGCCGGTCCAGAACTGCGCCAGCTCGGGCCGGCTCATGCCCGGGAACACCTCCAGCGTGCGCCGCACGATGGCCTCGCAGCGCACCGGGTTGAGATCCATCGCATAGCCGTTGAGCTCCGCCGTGCCGGCGATGCGCAGGCGGTCGCCGAAGCGCGAGAACACCAGCTTGTACTCGTCGTCGGTCAGGCTCACGCTGGGCGCGCGTGTGGCATCGAGCACCGGCAGCGTGGCCGAGTAGCCCTTGGCCGGGTAGATGTCGAGCTTCACGCCGAGCGGGCGCGCCAGCATCGGGCTGAAGCTGCCCAGCGCCAGCACGTAGGCGTCGGCGCTCTCGATGCGGTAGGCGCCGGTCTCGTCGGCGATCTCCACGCCGCGCATGGCGCCGCCCTCGGCATGCAGGCGCTGCACCCGCACGCCGTAGCGAAAGCGCACGCCGAGCGCCTCGCAGCGCGCCGCCAGCGCGGTGGTGAAGCGGTGCACGTCGCCCGATTCGTCCTCGCTGGTATAGGTGGCGCCGGCCAGGCGCGGCGCGATGTGCGCCAGCGCCGGCTCCAGCCGCACCACCTCGTCCGGGCCGATCACGCGGCGCTCGCAGCCCAGCTCGCGCATGATGCGCGCCGGCTCGATGGCCGCGTCGAACTCTTTCTGGCTGGTGTAGAAGTGCAGGATGCCGCGCGTCAGGTGGTCGTACTCGATGCCGGTTTCGGCGCGCAGCGCCTGCAGGCTGGCGCGGCTGTAGGTGCCCAGGTTGAGCAACTGGACCATGTTGTGGGTGGAGCGCCGCGCCGAGCACTCGCGCAGGAACTTCAGCCCCCACGACCACTGCGCCGGATCGGCGCGCAGGCGGAACAGCAGCGGCGCGTCCTCGCGCCCCAGCCAGCGCAGCATCTTCAGCGGCGCGCCCGGGTTGGCCCACGGCTCGGCATGGCTGACGGAGATCTGCCCGCCGTTGCCGAAGCTGGTTTCGCGGGCCGCGCCCGCATTGCGCTCCAGCACCACCACCTCATGCCCGGCGCGCGCCAGGTACCACGCCGAGGCGACGCCGATCACGCCGGCTCCCATCACGATGACTTTCATTTCTCAGGCTCCGGATAGCAAAAAGGGACAGCCAGGCCATCCGGCCTGTCTGTCCCCACTGTCCTTTTACCTGAGAGATTCGCCGCACCCGGCATGGGTGGCGGCTTGCCCCTTCGGCGGCCGCGTGCCGCTCACCTTGTCGGTGCGGCCCGGCGCTCTCCAGTTCGTTCGGTTTCCAGTCTTTTGCACCTGAGCGTTTCAGGGGTACGCCTTCGGTAGAGGGGCCTTCCCTTGCGTGGTGAAGGCGCCTCGTTCTCCTGGAAGGCGCAAGGTAACACGGCTCGATCGGCGCCGGCAAGCGCCGCCCGCGCGGGTGTTGCGGCTTACGCGTCGAGCACCGTCGCCCAGAGCACCATCGCTCCGACGTTCAGCAGGACCGTGGCCCAGAAGGTGGCCTGGAACGACGCCTTGCGGTTCTTGTGCCGCAGCAGGTGCTGGGCCGCCAGCGCGCCCGGCCAGCCGCCGCACAGCGCGAGCAGGTGCAGCTCGTTCTCCGGAATGCGCTGTTCGCTGCGCACGGCGCGCCGCTTGTCGACGGCATAGCGCGCGAAGGCCGCCACGCTCAGCCCGAGGCTGGCCAGCGCCACGCCGCGCGGCAGACGGCCGGCGAGCGAAGCCGCGAAGATCGCCAGCAGCGCGAACGCCGCCACCAGCGCCGGCAGCAGGTTAGCCCGTCCGTCCGGCCCGGCCTGCCCGGGCGCGCCCGCGATCGAGACCTGGCTCGCCTGCGGGCGGCCGTCCTTGCCCGCCGACAATTCGAACGACACGCGGTCGCCGACCTTGGGCGCGATGGCGCGGCCCTGCAGCGCGCTGATATGGAAAAAAACGTCTTTCGACTGGGCGTGGATCTCGATGAACCCATAGCCCTTGTCGGCATGCCATGCCTTGATCCGTCCGCCTTTTCTCATCCCCGTGCCTGCATTCTTGTCGACAGAGAAGTGTAGCGGATGCGGCGGGCCGGCAGCGCCGCGCACGGCCCGCCGGAGCAGGCCATGCGCCGGTGCCTTGGTCAGCCGCCGATGCCCAGCAGCTCGACCTCGAAGTTCAGCGTCGCGTTGGGCGGGATCGTGCCGGGCACGCCGCGCGAGCCGTAGGCGGTCGGGCCCGGGCAGACCAGCTTGGCCTTGCCGCCGACCTGCATCTTCTGCACGCCCTCGGTCCAGCACGGGATCACGCGGTTGAGCGGGAACGAGATCGGCTGGCCGCGCTTGTACGAGCTGTCGAACTCGGTGCCGTCGGTGAGCGTGCCGCGATAGTGGACCTTGACCGTGTCGGACGCCTTGGGCGACGGGCCGGTGCCCTTGACGAGGTGCTGGATGGTCATGCCCGAGGGCAGCGTCTCGGCCGGGCCCGCGGGCGCGGCGGCGTGGACGGCGCCGGCGGTGGCGAGGGCGGCGAGGAACAGGGTGATCTTCTTCATCGTTGGCTTGGCTGGGTGGAAAAATCGGGTTCCGGCCGTGGCCGGAAAGCCGCATCTTAAACCGGGACGCGGGCCGCCCCGGCGTTTTCCTCCCGCGCGGGTCCCCGCGCCATCGATCCGTCAGGGCATCACGGGCGGACGATAGGGCAGCGTGGTCGCGAAGGCCCACAGCATGAACAGCACCAGCGGCGCGTGGACCAGCAACTGGGTGAAGGTGAAGCCCACCACGTCCTTGGCGCGGATGCCGAGCACGCCCAGCAGCGGCAGCATCCAGAACGGGTTGATGAGGTTGGGCAGCGCCTCCGCGGCGTTGTACACCTGCACGGCCCAGCCGAGGTGGACCTGCAGCTGGTTGGCGGCCTGCATCACGTAGGGCGCCTCGATGACCCACTTGCCGCCGCCGGAGGGCACGAAGAAGCCCAGCACCGCCGAATAGACGCCCATCACCGCGGAGAACGATTCGCGGGTGGCCACCGAGACGAAGGCCGAGGCCAGATGGTGCGACAGGCTCGCGCCGTCCATGCCGGTGGCCTTGGTCAGCATGAACGCGATGCCGCCGTACAGCGGGAACTGGATCAGCACGCCGGCCGTGGACGGCACGGAGCGCGCGACCGCGCGCAGGAAGCGCCTGGGCCGCCAGTTCAGCAGCATCCCCAGCATCAGGAACAGGAAGTTGTAGGTGTTGAGGTTGGAGATCGCCAGGATGGGATCCTTGCTGGTGAATTCGTGCACCAGCCAGCCGGCGCCGAGCGCGACGATGACCACGGTCAGCAGCGGGCTGTATTCGAGCCATTCGCCGGGGCGCGTGGGGCGCGCGGTCACGTCGGCAGCATCGTCGAGGTCCACGCCCATGTCCTGCGCGGTGCGCGCGCGGTCGCCGGCGGGCGCGGAGAAATAGGCCACCAGCAGCGAGGCGGCGATCAGCACGGCGGTCATCGCCATCGACTGCCACAGGAAGATGGTCTCGGCGAACGGGATCACGCCGGTGATGTCGAGCAGCGACTTGGGCAGGCTGGCCGGGTTCGCCTGCAACTGCGCCGCCGACGAGCTCAGGCCGAGTGCCCAGGTGGCGCCCATGCCCAGGTAGGCGGCCGCGCTGGCGGCCCGGTAATCCACGCGCAGCCCGCTGCGGCGGGCGATGGCGCGCACCAGCAGGCCGCTGAAGATCAGGCTGATCGCCCAGTTCAGCAGCGAGGTCAGCAGGCTCACCAGCGCCACGAAGGCGACCGCGCCGCGCGCCGTCCTGGGCAGCGCGGCGAGCCGCGCGATCAGCAGCGACGCCGGCGGCGACGCCGCCACCACGTAGCCGGAGATGGCCACCACCGCCATCTGCATGGTGAACGGGATCAGGCTCCAGAAGCCGTCGCCGAAGGCCTGCGCCACGCTCTGCGTGGAGGCGCCGATGCCGAGCGCGCCGAGCGCGACCACCACCACCGCGATCGCGGCGAAGATGTAGGAATCGGGGAACCAGCGCTCGGACCAGTCGGTGACCTTGACGGCCAGGCGTTCCAGCCCGCCGCGGCTCGGGGGATCTTCGCTTTCCAGCGACAGGGGTGTGCTCGTCATTGCTCTCTCCTTACTTTGCCAGGGATATGGCGCGCGGCGCGGTGCCGCGCGGGTCTTCGAATCCTTCGTAGGCCATGACGGCCGCGGCCAGGTCTTCCAGCGCGGTGCCGACTGCCTTGAACACGGTGATTTCGCGCTCGTCCGCGCGTCCCGCATGGGTCTGCCGGCACAGCTCGGCGAGCGTGGCGCGGATGTCGGCGGCGCGCAGCACGCCCTGCCCGATGGGGTGGAGCAGGTCGCCCGCCTTGAGGATGGCTTCGCCGGTGTCGACGAACACCGAGGTGCCGCCGAAGCAGGCGTCGTCGGCCTCGCGCATCTCGGGCGTGAAGCCGCCGATCAGGTCCAGGTGCGTGCCGGCGCCGAGGAAGGCGCGCCGCACCAGCGGCGCGGTGGCCAGCGTGGCCGAGGTCACGATGTCGGCGCCATCGCAGCCCGCCTCCACGGACGCCGCCACGCGCGCGTCGAAGCCGTCGGCGCACAGCCGGGCGGCCAGCGCGGCGGCCTGCCCGGCGTCGATGTCCCATACCGCGACGCGCGCCACCGGCCGCACCGCGCGGTAGGCGTGGGGCAGCAGGCTCGCCACCCGCCCCGCGCCGATCACCAGCATGGACGACGCCCCGGGCCGGCTCAGGTATGAGGCGGCCAGCGCCGACGCGGCGGCGGTGCGGCGCGAGGTGATCTCGTTGCCGTCGATCATCGCCAGTGGCCGGCCGGTGCGCGCGTCGTGCAGCAGGTAGGTCGAGTACAGGCCGGGCAGCCCGGCCTGCGTGTTGCCGGGATAGATGGTGACGGTCTTCACGCCGAGATAGGCGCCGGTCTGCCAGGCGGGCATCAGCAGCACCGTGCCCGTGCTCGTACCCTGGCCGGGCGCGCCGATGGCGTGGCTGTGCCGCTGCGGGACCTCGCAGCCGCGGATGAAGGCCTCGCGCAGGGCGGGGATGAGCGCGTCGAACGGCAGCAGCGCGCGGGTGGTGTCGGAGTCCAGTGTCAGCATGGTCGCGTGATGAAGTGAGAAGGGAGGAAACGGTCGCTGGCGGTGGCTGGCCTGGCGCGCCGCGCTCAGGCGTCGAGCACGAGGTCGCTGGCGGGGATGGCCTGGCACGCAAGGCACATGCCGGGGTCCTCGGGATCTTCGCCGTGCAGGTGGCGCACCTGGCCGGAGGCGACCGGCACCGCGCAGCTCTCGCACTGCCCGACGCGGCAGCCGCTGGGCAGCGCCACGCCCAGCCGCTCGGCGAAGCCCAGCAGCGGCCCGTGCGCCGAATGCCAGGTGCCGGCCATGCCGGACCTGGCGAACACCACGCGGAACTGCTGCGCGGGGCCGGCCGGCGCGCGCCCGGGCGCGCGGAAGACCTCGCGGAAGATGTCCGAGCGGTGCACGCCGAGCGCCGCCAGCCCGTCGGCAAACGCGGTCATCATCGGCGCCGGCCCGCACATGTAGACCAGCGGGCGCGCGGCCAGCCACGGCGCGGGCACGTGGCCGGCGCCGACGCGCCCGGCCACGTCGTAGTCGGTGCCGGGCCGGTCGTGGGGGTCCGGGCAGTCGTAGAAATCGATGATTTCCAGGCCGCGGATCTGCCGGCGCAGCGCGCGCAGGCGCGCCCGGAACGCGTGGGCCTGCCCGTTGCGGTTGGCGTACAGCAGCAGGATCCGGGGCGGGTCGTCGACGCCTTCCAGCGATTCGAGCAGCGAGAGGAACGGCGTGATGCCGATGCCGCCGGCCAGCAGCACCAGCGGGCGCCGCGTGCGCACCGGCATCACGAAGGTGCCGGACGGCGCCCGCAGCGCGACCGCGTCGCCCACCGCGAGGCGCTGGTTGATGTGGGAGGACACCAGCCCGGGCACGGCGCCGCCGGCGCGGCGCACCGAAATCGAATAGCCGCGCCGCCCCGGCACCGTGGCCGGGCCGGTGAGCGAATACGAGCGCACCGCGTCCTCGCCGCCGGGCTGCGCGGCGAGCTGGATCGTCACGTGCTGGCCGGGCAGGAAATCGGGCAGGCCGCCGCCGTCGGCGGGCTCCAGGAAGACCGACGTGACCTCGTGCGCCTCCTTGCGCAGGCCGGCCACGCGGAACGCGCGATAGCCCTCCCACGCGCGCCGCGCCACGTCCAGCCCCGGCTCGCGCTCGACGTTGCAGCGGAACGCGCGCAGCGGCACGGAGCCGCTCAGCGGGTCGATGCTGTCGGTGCCGATCAGCCCGTTGTAGTTGCTGTTGCCCGGCCCGGCCACCGGCAGCGGCGCCTGGGCCAGCGCGTCGCAGCGCTGCCACCAGCCGAACTCGCCGATCACCACGCGCGGATGCAGTCCTTCCCTGACCCGGGCGGTGAAGGTGGCGCTGCCGGCGGATGTGCTCACGCGGATGGCGTCGCCGCTGGCGATGCCGCGCGCGGCGGCCAGCGCGGTGGAGATCTCCGCCTCCGGGCGCGGCGCCTTGCGCCTGAGCGACGGCAGGCCGCGATGCTGGCTGTGGCAGTAGTAGCCGCTCTTGGCCGAGGTCAGCATGAACGGGAACGGCTCCAGGGCTGCGCCGGGCGCGTTGCTCGCCGCGGGCGAATGCTCCGTGGGCGACGACGGGCGTGGCAGCGCCGGGTAGCCGTGGCGCAGCAGCAGCTCGGAGTACAGCTCCACCACGCCGGTCTGCGTGTCGAACGCGCGCCCGCGCGGCTTGGCCGCGTATTTCCTTTCCACGTCGGCCACCGGCACGCGGATGCCTTCGGGGTGCTGGCGCAGCTGGCTCACCGTCAGGCCGCTGGGCGCCAGCATGTGGTTCCAGCCGGCTTCCAGGCTGCCGCCGAAGAACGCGTCCGACATGCCCAGCCTGAGCGCGAGGTCGAACACGATGTCGTTGTCCGAGCGCGATTCGCCGCGCGGCGAGACCATGCGCTGGCGCAACTGCACCAGTTGCTCGGCTTCCGCGCTGATCTCGAAGCCGATGCGCAGGCCCTCGCGCTCCCACGGCGTGTTGACCGGCAGCAGGATGTCGGCGTAGCGCGCGCTGGGCGTCTCGAACAGGTCGCAGTGCGCGTAGAAGTCCAGGCTGCGCAGCGCGCGCGCGCCGTCCTCCACGTCGGCCTGCGACAGCAGCGGGTTGGTGCCGAATGCCACCAGCGCGCGCACGCGGTACGGCTGTGCATGGAGGATGGCGCGGTAGAGGTCGCGCGCGGTGATCCAGCCCTGCGCGGGCGGGCCCAGCGGCCGCTCGCCGTAGCCGAGTGCCTTGGCTTTCTGCTCCGGCGGCAGCAGGCCGAAGCCGCTGACCGGGTTGTAGGGCGGCTTCTGGTAGACGCGGTTGCCGCCGGCGCGGTCGAAGCTGCCGGTCAGCGCGTACAGGCAGGCGATGGCGCGGTCGGTCTGGGTCGCGTTGTCGTGCTGGCCCACGCCGGACCAGGCGTGATAGGCCACCGGCCCGGCGCTGGCGAACAGGCCGGCGGCCTGGCGGATGTCGCCCTCGGGTACCCAGGTCAGCTCGGCGGCCAGCGCCGCGGGGTAGCGCGCGCATTCCTCGGCATACAGGTCGAAGGCGGGCCGGCACGCGATCGCGGGCAGGCCGGGGGCGCCGGCGTCGCCCACGCTGAACGTGCCGCGCAGCGCGACGTGGGGGAAATCGGCGGGCCGCAGCCCGGACCAGGGCTGCGCCCGCGCGGCGCGCGCGTTCCACGCCAGGTAGGCGTCGCCGTCGGCCAGGCCGACGTCGCGCCCGCGCAGGAAGCGCCCGTTGTCGCTGCGCACCAGCAGCGGCCCGTTGGTCCACTGGCGCACGAAGTCCAGGTCGAAGGCGTTGGCCTCGATCAGCAGGTTGGCGATGGCCAGCGCCAGCGTGGCGTCGGTGCCGGGGCACACGCGCAGCCACTGGTCGGCCTGCGCGGCCAGCGCGGTCTCGCGCGGATCGACCACCAGCAGCCTGGCGCCGGCCTTCCTGCCCGCGCCGATGGCGTCGGCCTGCGACAGCCAGGTATTGGCCGGGTTGTGTCCCCACAGCACGATGAGCCCGGCCTGGCGGTAGTCCGCGGTCGGCATGCCGCAGCCGAAGGTGAAGGCGTGGGCGTAGTCCTTGTGCCAGTTGCAGATTTCGGTGGCGTAGCAGGTGTTGGGGCTGCCGAAGAGCCGGATGAAGCGCTCGATCCAGTCGATGCTGTCGCTCAGCGGCGTGCCGCTCGGCGTGGTGACGGCGAACGCCACCGATTCGGCGCCGCTCTCGCGCCGGGCCTGCAGCATGCGGGCGGCGATCTCGGCCAGCGCCTCGTCCCACGAGATGCGCTGCCAGCCGGGGTCCGGGTCGGTCTTGGGGTTGGTGCGCCGCATCGGGTGGAGGATGCGCTCGGCGCTGTGCACCAGCTCGGGCGCGGACTTGCCTTTCAGGCACATGGCCTTGCCGGTCGGGTGGGCCGGGTCGGGCCGCACCGACAGCAGCGTGTCGTTCTCCACCACGTTGACCGTGCCGCAGCGCGAGCGGCACAGCGTGCAGTAGCCGTGTTTTTCCATCTTGCCCGGGGTGCTTCCCGGTACGTCGTGCGGTTCGTCGTTCATTGCCGGCCCATGCGTCTTGTCTCCAGGGCGGATGCTAGCTAGCATGGCCGGGTATTTCTAATTCTTAATTTTGAAGAAGCAATATCGGAAAAATCGATGCTCCCCACTTTGAAGCAGGTACAGCATTTCCTCGCGGTGGCCGAGTGCGGGCAGGTGTCGCGCGCGGCGCTTCGCTGCCATGTCTCGCAGTCGTCGATGACGGCGTCGCTCAAGGGGCTGGAGGAGGCGCTCGGGGCGCAGCTGTTCACGCGGCACGCCAGCGGCATCCGCCTGACCGACGCCGGCGCGCGTTTTCTGCGGCATGCGCAGCGTATCGAGGATTCGGTGCTGGACGCGGTGGAGGCCGTCGGCGTGTCTCCGGTGGAGATCACCGGCACGGTGCGGCTGGGCGTGACCGAGACCATCACGGCCTACGTGCTGCCCGGCCTGCTGCCGTTAATCGAGCGGAAGTTTCCGATGCTGCGGCTCGAAGTGCTGGAGCGCGAGCGGCACGACCTGGAAAGCGGCATCCTGGAGGGCCGGATCGACATGGCGCTGCTGCTGGTGTCGAACCTGCCGGGCCTGGGCCATGTCACCTGCGAGACACTGCTGCGCTCGCCGCGGCAGTTGTGGGGGCACCCGGAGCATCCGCTGATGACGGCCGAGCGCGTCGGGCTGGCCGACGTGGCGCGGCACGACTACATCCTGCTGGACATGGACGAGCACATCTCCACGGTCGGCAAATACTGGGGCCAGTACGGACTGGCGCCCGCGGTGCGCTACCAGAGCTGCTCGATCGAGGCGGTGCGCAGCCTGGTGGCGGCCGGGCGCGGCGTGGCCATCCTGTCCGACCTGGTCTACCGGCCGTGGTCGCTGGAGGGCCAGCGCATCACGCGGCGCGGGCTGGCCGACAAGGTGCCGTCGATGGACGTGGGCCTGGTGTGGAAGCGCGAGCCGGCCACGCCCGGCAACGTGGTGGCGATGGCCGACTTCCTGCGCGGCGCGGTGCGCGAGAAGGCCAGGTTCTAGCCGGCGCGAGCGGGGCCATGCCGGCGCGGCATCCGGGCCGTCCGGGCCGCTTCAGTCGATGCGCGCGCCGCTGGCCTTGACGATCGGCTGCCAGGCCTGGTACTCGGCCACCACGAACTTGCCGAACGATTCGGGCGTGTAGGTCATCGGCTCGGCGCCCTGCATCACGAACTTCTTGCGGATGTCGGGGCGGTTGACCGCCTCGGCCACCGCCTTGTTGAGCCTGGCCACGATCTCCGGCGGCGTGCCCTTGGGCGCGAACAGGCCGAACCATGCGCCGGTCACGAGGTTCTTCACGCCGGCTTCGGCCATCGTCGGAGTGTCGGGCAGGGCTTCGGCGCGCTTCGCGCTGGTCACGGCCAGCGGGCGCAACTGGCCCGCGCGGATATGGCTCATCACCGACGGGATGGTGGCGAACATGAACTGCACGCGCCCGGCCAGCAGGTCGTTGAGCGCATCGGCGCCCTTGTACGGCACGTGCACGGCGTTGGCGCCGGTGCGCTCGTTGAACAGCGCGCCGGACAGGTGGGCCGCGGTGCCCACGCCGGTGGACGCGAAGTTCATCTTGCCGGGATGGGCCTTGGCGTAGGCCACCAGTTGGCTCACGTCGGCGGCGGGCACGCCCGGGTGCACGACCAGCACGTTCGGCACGTCGGCGATCGGCGCGACGGCGGCCAGCGTGGTCTGCGGATTGACCTTCAGGTTGGGATAGAGCGTGGGGTTGATGGCGATCGGGCCGACCGAGGTGGCCAGCAGCGTGTAGCCGTCCGGCGCGCTCTTGGCCACGAATTCGGTGCCGATGTTGCCGCCCGCGCCGGGCCGGTTTTCCACCACCACGGTCTGCTTGAGGGTCTGCCCGAGCTGGTTGGCCACTTCGCGCGCCAGGATGTCGGTGGTGCCGCCGGCCGAGAACGACACGATCATGCGGATGGGTTTGTTGGGATAGCTGTCGGTGCCGGCGATGGCAGCGGTGCTGGTGAGAGCGCTGGCGGCGCCGGCCAGCAATAGCAATGCGGCGGCGTGCAGCCGCTTTGTCGGATTCATGTCTCGCTCCACGGTTCGAGGTGGTTTCGGCCCGCGCTGCATTGGCGCGGACCGTTGGAGACATCGTAGGGGCCTGGCGCGGCCCAGCGTTGATCAAAGAGAAACGCTGCTTTCTTTGCGCATGATGGCTGGCTGCGCCGCCGCGCAACGACGCCAGGATCCTTTTGAAACGACTTCTCAGCGCGCGCGCTGGTAGTGCCGTTCCATGCTGGCGCACTGGCCCAGGTAGTCCAGCAGGCGCGCCGTGCCGGCCGGCAGCGACTGGCGGTCGCGCACGCACACGTAGAAATTGCGCGCGGCCCAGGCGTCGGTCAGCGTCAGCAGGCTCAGTCCCATCATGCCCAGGTAGTTCCTGGCGATGCCCTCCGGCACCACGGCGATGCCCAGCCCCTCGCGCACCATGCGGCAGCGCGCCTCGAAGTTCGAGACCTGCGTCTTCACCGTGAGCGGGCGCGAGATGGTGCTGCTCACCAGCTGCAGGAACGCATCGAACGTGTGGCGCGGGAAATAGCCGAGGAAATCGTAGTCCAGCGCGTCTTCGAGCCGCAGCGAGCCGCGCGCCTCCAGCGGGTGGCCGCGCGGCACCACCAGGCCGACGCGGTCCGAGCGGTAGGGCAGCGAGAACACGCCGGGGCTGGGCGCCTCGGCGTGGTAGATGCCGATGTCGGCGTCGCCGTTGGAGACCATGCGCGGGATGTCGAAGCTGAACGACTCGATCAGATCGATGCGGCTGTCGGGAGCGCTTTGCTGGAAGCCGCTGATGTCGGTGGGCAGGAACTGCAGGATGGTGGACGGGTTGGCCGCCAGCCGGATCTTGGCGGTGCCGTCGGTGGAGTACACGGTCAGCGCTTCCTCGGCCAGCCGGATGCTGCGCACGATGGCCTTGGCGCGCTGGTAGAGCATGGCGCCGGCCGGCGTGGGCTCCACGCCGCGGCCATGCCGCACCAGCAGCGCGGTGCCCGCCTGGCGCTCCATCTCGGAGACGCGCTTGCTGGCGGCCGAGGTGACGAGGTTCTCGCGCTCGGCTGCGCGGGACAGGCTTTTTTCCTCGACGGCGGCGATGAGGATTTCCAGGGAGGCGATGTCCATGCGGGTTAGGGAATGCGTGAGGAAAGACGGCAAGAAAACGAACAGGGCGAACAGGGGACGCGGGCGGGCGCCGCATCCGTTGCGCAGCAATGCTATGCATGCGCGCCGCCGCCGTCAAACCGGATTTTCCCGGGCGTGACGGCAACGCCGCCGCAGGCCCTCCGCCGGCGGCCTGGCGGGCCCGCGCACGCGTCGCTTCACGTGCCTGCTCACGAGCTTTCACCAAATTTCAAGTCTCGGCGCCGCGCGCTCCCTAACATTGGGCACCTGGACAGACACGCCGCGCAAGGCGGAAGAACGACAAGAGACAAGGAGCGACGCAGCATGGTGATCGAAGAACTGGCCGAGTATGTCGGCGCGCAGGGCCGGCGCGCGTTGCCGCCCGAGGTGGTGCACTACGGCAAGCGTGCCGTGATCGACTGGTTTGCCGCGCTGTTCCCGGGCACGCGCATGTCGCCCGGCACGAACCTCGTGCAGGCGCACCGCGCGGAGCTGGGCGTCGGCGCGGCCTCGGTGGTGGCGCACGGCACCACGGCATTCCCGGCCACGGCGGCGTGGATCAACGGCAGCGCGTCCCACGCGGCCGAGTTCGACGACATCTTCCGCGATGCCGTCTACCATCCCGGCTGCCCGACCATCGCCGCGGCGCTGGCGCTGGCCGAGTCGCGCGACGCCTCGGGCGAGGACTTCCTGCGCGCGGTGGTGGCGGGCTACGAGGTCTCCACGCGCATCGGCGCGGCGATCCAGCCCGCGCACTACCGCTATTTCCACACCACCGGCACGGTGGGCTGCTTCGGCAGCGCCGCGGCCGGCGCGCTGCTGGTGTCGCCCGGCGACGCCACCGTGGCGGCCGACGCGCTGGCCACCGCCGCCACCTTCGCCTCGGGCCTGCAGCAGGCCTTCCGCTCCGACGCCATGACCAAGGCGCTGCACGCCGGCCACGCCGCCCAGGTGGGCGTGCAGGCCGCGCAGGCCGCGGCCGCCGGCGTCAACGGCGTGCACGACATCCTCGAAGGCGCGGCCGGCTTCGGCGCGGCGCTGTGCGGCAGTCCCGACTGGACGGCCGTCACGCAGGGGCTGGGCACGGACTACAACGTGCTGCGCATCACGCAGAAGAACCACGGCTGCTGCGGCCATACGTTCGCGGCCATCGACGCGGCCATCGCGCTGGTGCGCGAGCACGGCATTGCCGCCGAGGCGATCGAGTCGGTCACGGTCGACACCTACCAGACCGCGCTCGACGTGACCGGCAACGCCACGCCGCGCACCGCGTTCGAGGCGCGCTTCAGCCTGCCCTACGTGGTCGCGCACGGCATCCTGCACGGCGCGGTGCGGCTCGATGCGTTCTCCGACGCGCGCCTGGCCGACGCGGGCATCCGCCAGTTGATGCGCGCGGTCGTGCTGCGGGCCGATCCCGGGCTGACCGCGGCGTTTCCGCGCCAGCGCGCGGCGCGCGTGGAAATCCTGCTCAAGGACGGCACGCGCCACGCGCATTTCGCGCCGTACCGCAAGGGCGACCCCGAAGCCCCGCTCGACGACGCCACGCTGGCGGACAAGTTCACCGAGCTGGCCGCGCCCGTGATCGGCGGCGACGCCGCGCGCGCGCTGCTGGCCGCGCTGTGGCGGCTCGATGCCGGCAGCGTGCGCGCGCTGCGGCTGGCGGAACTGGGAAGGGCCTGAAACGATGAGAAACGACATGAAAGAAGTGATCGAAACCACCGCGCAGGCGGGCGGCGCCGCCGGGGTGGAAGCTGGCAATAGCGTGGGCAATAACGCTGGCAATAGCGTCGGTGGCAAGCAGTCCGACACCACGCGCCCGGCGACCGGCGCCGCGCTGGCCGCCGCGCTGTTCGCGCCGCGCTCGGTGGCGCTGATCGGGGCCTCCAGCGACATCGCCAAGAACACCGCCCGGCCCATGCGCTTCATGCGCAAGCACGGCTACGGCGGCAGCCTCTACCCGATCAACGCCACGCGCGCCGAGGTGCTCGGCGAGAAGGCCTATCCGTCGCTGGCGGCCGTGCCGGGGCCGGTGGACCACGCCTTCGTCATGGTGCCGGGCAGCCAGGTCGAGGCCGCGCTGGCGCAATGCGCGGCCAGCGGCGTGAAGGTGGTCACGGTGTTCTCCGACGGCTTCGCCGAGACCGGCGAGGCCGGCATGGCCGCGCAGCAGGCGCTGGTGCGCAAGGCCGCGGAGGCGGGCGTGCGGCTGGTCGGGCCCAACAGCATCGGCGTGGTCAACGTGGCGGCCGGCGCGGTGCTGTCCGTCAACGCGGTGTTCGAGATGGACGAGCTCCATGCCGGCCCCATCAGCCTGGTCTCGCAAAGCGGCTCGATGCTCGGCGCGCTGCTGTCGCGCGGCGCCGCGCGCGGGCTGGGCTTCGCCAAGCTGGCGTCGGTCGGCAACGAGAGCGACGTCGGCGTGGGCGAGCTGGTCGACCTGCTGGTCGACGATGCCGAGACCGGCGTCATCCTGCTGTTCCTGGAAACCATCCGCGACGCCGCCGTGCTCGGCCCGGCGCTGCGCCGCGCGCGCGCCGCGGGCAAGCCGGTGATCACCTACAAGCTGGGCCGCTCGGCGCAGGGCGAGGCGCTGGCGCAGTCGCACACCGGCGCGCTGGCCGGCAACGACGCCGCGGTCGACGCGTTCCTGCGCAAGCACGGCGTGATGCGCGTGGAAATGCTGGAAACGCTGTTCGAGGCCGCGCCGCTGGCGCAGCGCTACGGCAGCCGCGTGCCCGCGCTGGCGCGCCCGCCGCGCGTGGCGGTGGTCACTACCACGGGCGGCGGCGCGGCCACCGTGGTCGACCGCCTGGGGCTGTCCGGCATCGAGGCGGTGGCGCCGCCCGACGCCTTCATCGCCCACATGGCGGCGCGCGGCGTGCGCATCCGCCAGACCCCCATCATCGACCTGACGCTGGCCGCGACCAGCGCGCAGTACAAGGACCTGGTCGAGCAACTGCTGCAGAGCGACTGGTGCGACGCCGTGCTGTGCGTGGCCGGATCGTCGGCGCAGTTCCATCCCGAGCTGGCCGTGCGTCCCATCGTCGAGGCCGCCGGCAGCGGCGCCGGCAAGCCGCTGCTGGCCTTCCTCGCGCCGGAGGCGGCGGCATCGCTGCGCGTGCTCCAGGCCGCGGGCGTGGCCGCGTTCCGCACGCCGGAGGCCTGTGCCGACGCGCTGGCGCAACTGTTCCAGGCGGCGCGCGCGCCGGCCGGCAGCGGCGACGCGCCCGCGCCGCAGGCATGGCCGCGCGGCCTGCCGCTGGCCGGCGACCTGTCCGAATACGAAGCCGCCCAGGTGTTCGCGGCGCTGGGCGTGCCGATCGCGCCGCTGGCGCTGGTGCCCGCCGGCGAGGCCCATCACGGCATTCCCTATCCGGTGGCCGCCAAGATCTGCTCGCGCGACATCCTGCACAAGACCGACGTGGGCGGCGTGCGCGTGGGCGTGCGCGACACCCGCGAGCTGGAGCAGGCCGGCGCGGCGATCCTGGCCAGCGTGGCGCGCGCCGCGCCCGCCGCGCGCCTCGACGGCATCCTCGTGCAGCGCATGGAGGACAAGCTGCTGGAACTGATGCTGGGCTACCGCGACGACCCGCTGGTCGGGCCCGTCGTCATGCTCGGCGCGGGCGGCATCGCCGCAGAGCTGCACGCCGACGTGAGCCTGCGGCCCGCGCCGGTGACGCGCGAAGAGGCCGTGGAGATGATCGGCGAGGTGCGCAGCACGGCGCTGGTGCGCGGCTTCCGCGGCCTGCCGCGCGGCGACATGGATGCGCTGGCCGACGCCATCGTGCGCTTCTCGCGCCTGGCGGCGCTGCACGAGGTGCGCGTGCGCGAGGCCGAGATCAACCCGCTGTTCGTGCGCGCCGACGGCGTGGTCGGCGTGGACTGCGTGGTGCGGCTGGCGGAAGCGGGCGCGCAGGATGCGCAGGACGCGCGGCATTGAGCCGCGGCATGGACAGGATTCACCGAAACAGCAAACGGAGACAACGATGGATTTCAAGCTGACCCCGGAGCAGGCCGAGTTCGAGCAGGCCGTGACCCGCTTCGCGCAGAAGGAGCTGCTGCCCGGCGCGGTGGCCCGCGCGCACACCGACGACTATCCCTGGGACGTGGCCCGCAAGATGAGCGCGCAGGGGCTGCTCGGCATCACCGTGGCCGAGGCCGACGGCGGCCAGGGCGGCAGCCTGATGGACGCCATCATCGCCATCCAGGCGGTGGCGGCGGTATGCCCGCGCAGCGCCGACGTGATCCAGGCCGGCAATTTCGGCGCCATCCGCGTGCTGGCGGAGTACGGCTCGCCGGCGCAGAAGGACAAATGGCTCAGCCGCCTGCTGGCCGGCGAGGCGCTGATCTCGGTCGGCATGACCGAGCCCGAGGCCGGCTCCGCCGTAACGGAGCTGCGCACCACCGCCACGCCCGACGGCGACGATTTCATCATCAACGGCACCAAGGTCTTCACCACGCACGGCCCGCACGCCGACGTGATTCTGGCCTACGTGCGCTTCGGCCCCGGCGTGGGCGGCATCGGCTCGGTGCTGATCGACACCCGCCTGCCGGGCGTGCGCATCGGCCAGCGCTCGCGCTTCATGTCGGGCGAGGAGTGGGCGCAGATCTACTTCGAGGACGTGCGCATCCCCGCCACCGACGTGCTGCTCGGCGAGGGCGGCTTCAAGAAGCAGATCGCCGGCTTCAACGTGGAACGCATGGGCAACACCGCGCGCTCGCTGGCGCTCGGCCGCTACGCCTACCAGGTGGCGCGCGAATGGGCCATGCAGCGCCGCCAGTTCGGCCGCCTGCTGTGCGAGTTCCAGGGCCTGCAATGGAAGTTCGCCGAGATGAAGATCAAGCTCGACGCCGGCCAGTTGCTGCTGTACCGCGCCGCCGCCAACGCCGACAGCGGCTTTCCGTCGGCCGAGGAGACCGCCATCGCCAAGGCCTTCTGCAACCAGGCCGGCTTCGACGTGGCCAACGAAGCGCTGCAGGTGATGGGCGGCATGGGCTACAGCCAGGAAGCGCTGGTGGAATACTGCCTGCGCCGCTGCCGCGGCTGGATGATCGCGGGCGGCTCGATCGAGATCCTCAAGAACCGCATCGCCGAGTCGGTGTTCGAGCGGACCTTCTCCCAGCGGCCGGAAAAGCCGAAGGCGGCGTAGTCATCCCGGCAGCTTGGATCGCCCGGGCGGCGGGCAGGGCATCGCCGCCGCCCGGGGTGCCTTCCTGTGTACAACGGAAGGCGCATGCTGGCAAGCGTGCGGCGCGCGGCTGCGCGCGCGGTGTGGCGCGCCGGGGCATTGCGCCCGGTAGCGCACGCCGCGCCGCCCCCGCGGCGCGAACTTGCGCTAGAGTGGGAACCCCCGCACAGCTTGCGTTACCGATGAGGATGCCCATGGAAGCCCAGCGCCTGCAGTTTCCCGGAAGCGATGGCGAGCAGCTCGCCGCGCGGCTGGATCTACCGGCCGGCCCGGTCCGGGCCTTTGCCCTGTTCGCCCATTGCTTCACCTGCGGCAAGGACGTGCTTGCCGCCACGCGCATCGCGCAGGCGCTCACCGAGCACGGCATCGGCGTGCTGCGCTTCGATTTCACCGGCCTTGGCGGCAGCGGCGGCGACTTCGCCAACACCAATTTCTCGTCCAACGTGGCCGACCTGCTGGCGGCGGCCGACTACCTGCGGCAGCACTACCGCGCGCCCGCGCTGCTGATCGGCCACAGCCTCGGCGGCGCGGCCGTGCTGGCCGCCGCGGAAGGCGTGCCCGAAGCCAGGGCCGTCGTGACCATCGCCGCGCCCAGCGATCCCGGCCACGTGGTCGGCCTGTTCGGCGAAGAAGCCGCGCGCATCGCGGCCGAGGGCGAAGCCGAAGTGCAGCTTGCCGGCCGGCCGTTCCGCATCAAGCGCCAGTTCCTCGAGGACGTGGGCGAGCAGAAACTGCTCGAGCGCGTGTCCCGGCTGCGCCGCGCGCTGCTGGTCATGCACGCGCCGCAGGACACCACCGTGGGCATCGACAACGCCACCCAGATCTTCATCGCCGCCAAGCACCCGAAAAGCTTCGTCTCGCTGGACCGCGCCGACCACCTGCTCACGCGCAAGGAAGACGCCATCTACGTGGCCAACACCATCGCCGCCTGGAGCCAGCGCTACCTCGGCACCGAGACGCTCGACATGCCGCCCGCGGTGGCCGAGGAAGGTTTCGTGCGGGTGGAAGAGGCGCACATCGGCAAGTACCAGCAGCGCATCGCCGCCGGCCCGCACCGGCTGGTGGCCGACGAGCCGGTCTCGTTCGGCGGCCTCAACGGCGGCCCGGCGCCCTACGACCTGCTGCTGGCCGGGCTCGGTGCCTGCACCTCGATGACCATGCGCATGTACGCGGACCGCAAGGGCTGGCCGCTCGAACACGTGGCCGTGTCGCTGCGCCACGAGAAGATCCACGCGGCCGACTGCTCGGACTGCGCCACCACCGAAGGCAAGATCGACTGGATCGAGCGCGAGATCACCATGCAGGGCCCGCTCGACGACGCGCAGCGCGCCGCCCTGCTGGAGATCGCCGACAAATGCCCGGTGCACCGCACCCTGCATTCCGAGGTGGTGATCCGCACCCATGCGGCGGAGGCTGGGGCGAAGTAGGTTTCTTTGCTGGTAATCGGTCGTTGGTTTTCCCCCTCTCCCGCTTGCGGGAGAGGGGGAGTGAGTCAGCGCTCGCCAGAGCGAAGTCGCCCGCGTGCCCCAACCGGGCAGCGCCCCAAGGCTTTTCCCGATAACGTCCCCTACACCAACGTCGTCTCGATCCGCGACGCCGCCTTCAGGAACAGCGTCACCGGCGTGCGCTCGCAGATCTGCGCGAGCCGCTCGCGTTCGGCTTCGCCCAGGTCGGCGCCGCTCACCTTGACCTCGCGCCGGATGAAGCGCGCTTCGTCCTTGCCCTGGAACACCGCCGTGACTTCCACGTCGGCCACCGGCCATCCCTTGCGCTGCATGTACATCTTCAGCGTGATCGCGGTGCAGGACACCAGCCCCGACAGCACGAAGGCGAACGGCGCCGGTCCCTGGTCGGTGCCGCCGAGGCCGGCGGATTCGTCGCCGGTCAGCGCGTGGCTGCCGGCCTGCAGGTGCACGAGATAGTTGGCGTCGGCGGGGCCCAGGCGGGCGGTGGCTTGTGAGTTCGACATGATGGGTCCAGGCAGGGGTTGCGGGGCGGCGCGTGTTTTCCGTTCTCGGATCAACGGCCCGGCGGCCGCGATGCGGCAGCGCGGGGCGCGGGCGGCGAAGCCGATTGTAACCATGCCCGCGCCCGCCCGCAAAAGGGGCCGGCCGGGCCCGGGGCGCTGCCGTGCGCCAAAACCATGCCGCTTTGCACCATGTGTTTCACCATGATTGTGCATTGCATCGCCTGTTTCGGTTTTTCCTGGGAAAATACGATTGTTTCATGGTTATCCATGATGGAACAAATGTTGCTCAGTGGCTAGCATCTGAAACGACGACGGATGTTCGTATCCGCCAGACAAGGAGCAATCGATGAAAGCACTGGAAGCAACGAAGGCAATGAAGATGGCGGCGGTGTGCGGCATGGCCGCGGCGGTGTGCGGCGTGCCGGCGGCCCATGCGGCGGATGCGCCGGCCGGCGCCACGCTGGCCAAGATCCGGGAGACCGGGACGATCTCGATCGGGCACCGCACCTCGTCGATACCGTTCTCGTTCTACGACGGCAGCCAGAAGGTGGTCGGCTTTTCCCAGGACATCTGCGACAAGGTCATCGCCGAGGCCGGCAGGCGGGCCGGCGTGGCCAGCCTGCAGGTGCACATGGTGCCGGTGACGTCGCAGAACCGGATCTCGCTGGTGCAGAACGGCACCGTCGACCTGGAGTGCGGCGTGACCACCAACCTGAAGGCGCGGCAGCAGCAGGTGGCGTTTTCCACCACCTTCTTCGTGGCGGGCACGCGCCTGCTGGTGAAGAAGGGCAGCCCGGTGCAGGACTTCGGCGACTTGTCCGGCAAGGCCGTGGTGACCAACGCCGGCACCACCTCCGAACGCATCCTGCGCAGGCTAAACGACGAAAAGAAGGCCAACATCGCCATCCAGAGCGCCAAGGACTACGGCGAGTCCTTCCTGATCCTGCAGTCGGGCCGGGTGGCTGCCTTCATGATGGACGACGTGCTGCTGTCGGGCGTCAAGACCACGGCGCCGGCGCCGGCCGATTGGACCGTGGTGGGCACGCCGCAGTCGTTCGAGGCCTACGGCTTCATGATGCGCAAGGACGATCCCGAGTTCAAGAAGCTGGTCGACGGCGTCATCACCGGCCTGATGAAGAGCGGCGAGATCCGCGTCATGTACGACAAGTGGTTCAACAAGCCGATTCCGCCGAAGAACGTGAGCTTCGAGTTCCCGATGAGCGCCGCGGTCAGGAAGGCTTACGAGCAGCCGAGCGACGAGGCGTTCGAATAGGGCGATAGGGCGATAGGGCGGCGTTCAGCTTCCCTCAGCCTCTTCAGTTCCTTTTCGCCGCCACATACGCCCCGGTCTGGTGAAGCTGCCCCTCCGCCAGTTCGAGCGCCTTGATGGCGCCCTTGCCCTTTTTCGCCAGCAGTTGCTCGACCAGCGCCTCGGCCAGCGCCACGCCGGCGGTGATGGAGGGGAAGAAGGAGGGGCTGTCGAGCGAGAACAGCAGCGTGCAGTCGGCGTGCAGGGCGATCGGGGCGACGGTGCTGTCGGTCAGTGCGATCACACGGCAGCCGGCTTCGTGCGCGGCGGTGGCCACGCGGATGCTTTCCTGCGAGTAGGGCGCGAAGCTGGCGACCACCACCGCGTCCCTGGGCGCGAAGGCGCGCAGCTCCATTTCCAGCGTGCCGGCGTCGCCGCGCACGAGGTGCACCGAGGCGCGGAACAGGCGGTAGAGGTAGTGGAAGGTGAAGGCGATCGGGTAGCACGAGCGGAAGCCCGCCACGTGCACGCTGGGCGCGGCGCTGATGAGCTCGGCCGCGCGCGGCATGGCGTCGGCGCTGGCGGCGCCGGTGCGCTCGAGGTTGCGGTGCTGGACTTCGAGCATCTCGGCCAGCATGCGCGTGGAGCCGCTTTCGCGCACCACCTTGCGGGCGCGCTTGGCGTAGGGCTGGGGGCCGCCGCGCAGCGAGGCCACGAACAGTTCGCGCAGGCCCTGCCAGCCGTCGAAGCCGAGGAACTGGGCCAGGCGTACCAGCGTGGCGGGTTGCACGCCGGCGTCGGCGGCGATCTTGCGCATGGACAGCATGGGCACTTCTTGCGGATGGTCGAGCAGGTAGCGCGCGCCGGCCTGGAACTGCGCGCTGAGGGAGGCGAAGTGCTCGCGCAGGTGGGCCTGCAGGTCGTCCAGGGTCTGCGGCGGCTGGGGGCTTTCGGTCGGCATCGTGGGTTCGCTGTGAATGGATGCAACGATTGTTGCACAATCTTCGGCGGCGCGTTCCGGGCGGCTGGCCGGCGGGGCTCCGTCAAGGTCGGAATCAAGTGAATCTCTTTATCGTATTTGAGAAACATATGTTGCATGCGCGGCGGCGTTTCCTTATACTTGCCCGGGCCGGCATCTCCGCCCCGTTCCCGTACCGCACATCATGACCCACGTCTTCCACCGCAATCCGCGCCAGGCGCTTCCCGTGGCCGTCGCTGGCCGCGGCATCGAGCTGATCGACAGCAACGGCAAGCATTATCTCGATGCGTCCGGCGGCGCGGCGGTGTCCTGTCTCGGCCACGGGCATCCGCGCGTGATCGAGGCGATCAAGCGGCAGCTGGACGGCATCGCCTACGCGCATACCTCGTTCTTCACCACCGAGGTGTCGGAGGAGTTGGCCGACACGCTCGCGCGCGCCGCGCCGGGCGATCTCGATCACGTGTATTTCGTCTCGGGCGGCTCGGAGGCGGTGGAGGCGGCGCTGAAGCTCGCGCGGCAGTATTTCGTGGAGACCGGCCAGCCCGCGCGCCGCCATTTCATCGCGCGCCGGCAGAGCTATCACGGCAACACGCTCGGGGCGCTGGCCATCGGCGGCAATGCCTGGCGGCGCGAGCCGTTCCTGCCGCTGCTGGTGCCGGCGCATCACGTCTCGCCCTGTTATGCCTACCGCGACCAGCGCACCGGCGAGACCGGCCAGCAATACGCGCAGCGGCTGGCCGACGAGCTGGAAGCGATGATCCTGGAACTGGGGCCGGACAGCGTGGCCGCCTTCGTGGCGGAGACGGTGGTGGGCGCCACGGCCGGCGCGGTGCCGCCGGTGGCCGATTACCTCCGGCGTATCCGCGCGGTGTGCGACAAGTACGGCGTGCTGCTGATCCTCGACGAGGTGATGGCGGGCATGGGCCGCACCGGCTACCTGTTCGCGTGCGAGGAAGACGGCGTGGTGCCCGACATCGTGACCATCGCCAAGGGCCTCGGCGCGGGCTACCAGCCGATCGGCGCGATGCTGTCGACTGGCCGCATCTATGACGCCATCGTGGGCGGCAGCGGTTTCTTCCAGCATGGCCATACCTACATCGGCCACGCCACCGCGTGCGCGGCGGCGCTGGCCGTGCAGCGCACGATTGCCGAGGAGAATCTGCTCGACAACGTGCGGGCGCGCGGCGAGCAGCTGCGCGCGGGCCTGCGCGCGGCGCTCGGCGACCACCCCAACGTGGGCGACGTGCGCGGGCGCGGGCTGTTCGTCGGCGTGGAGTTCGTGGCCGACCGCGCCAGCAAGGCCACGCTGGACCCGGCCCTGAAGACGCATGCGCGGCTCAAGTCCGCGGCGATGCAGAACGGGCTGCTGGTCTATCCGATGGGCGGCACGGTCGACGGCGTGCATGGCGACCACGTGCTGTTCGCGCCGCCGTTCATCTGCACGGCGCAGGACATCGACCGCATCATTGCGCGTTTCGCCGACTCGGTGGCGGCGGTGCTGCCGGGCTGAGGCGCGCCCGGGGCGGGACCGGCGTCGGCAATGTCGTCTCCCGTCTACAGGACGGGCCGCCCGCCGGAAAGCGGCCCCCCCGGTCGCGCGCCGCGGCCGGGCGCCATGTCGTCCCGGCACCGCTTGGCATGCGCCGGCGGCATGCCTGGCCGCTTTCCAGGGCGCCATGCTCGAACCTTCATCGTTTTGTCATCAGCGCCACCCAGAATGCGCTCACTGTTTATGCAAGTGATGATGCAAGGAGAGCGGGATGACGCATGCGATCGAAGTGCACGGCTTGTCCAAGTCGTTCCAGGCGGGACGCAAGGCGCTGGACAATGTCGGCCTCGCCGTCGCCCAGGGTGAAATGGTGGCGCTGCTGGGCGCTTCCGGCTCCGGCAAGTCCACGCTGCTGCGCCATCTGGCCGGTTTCGTGGCTGGCGACGCCGGCGCCGGCAAGGTCGTCGTCAACGGGCGGGTGATCCAGCAGGACGGGCGCCTGGCGCGCGACGTGCGCCGCGCCCGCGCCGAGATCGGCTTCGTGTTCCAGCAGTTCAACCTGGTGGGGCGCCTGCCGGTGATCACCAACGTGCTGACCGGCATGCTGCCGCGCGTGCCGCTGTGGCGCAGCCTGGTGCGTTATTTCCGGAATGAGGAAATCGACGCGGGGCTGCAAGCGCTTGCCCAGGTTGGTATAGACGACTATGCGTTTCGACGGGCTTCGACCCTGTCGGGCGGCCAGCAGCAGCGCGCGGCGATCGCCCGCACGCTGGTGCAGAACGCGCAGGTGATCCTGGCCGACGAGCCGATCGCCTCGCTCGATCCGGAATCCGCGCGCCGCGTGATGGAGCTGCTCGCGCAGATCAACCGCACGCGCAAGGTGGCGGTGGTGGTGTCGCTGCACCAGGTGGACGTGGCGATGCGCTACTGCCCGCGCGTGGTCGCGCTGCGCCACGGCCAGGTGGTCTACGACGGCCCCTCGGCGGCGCTGACGGCGGCCATGCTGCGCGACCTCTACGGCACCGAAGCGGACGAACTCCTGCCGCATGACGCCTTGCAGGACGCGCCGGCGCTGGCGCCCGCCGGGCTGGCGGCCGCCTGACGCCGCGCGTCCCGCACCGGTCCCGATGTCTTTCCCGTAGCGCTTTCGCCAGTCTTACCGCAAGCAATCCCAACCCAGCCTCAATCCCGTTTTCTCCCGGAGCCTTTACATGCTGCGCAGAACCTTTGTTGCCCTGATCGCGACCGGCGCCGCCAGCGCGCTGTCGCTGCCCGCCCTTGCCCAGGAAGGCAAGACCATCACGATGGGCTTTATCTCGACCGAGACCTCCTCCAACCTGAAGTCGGCCTGGCAGCCGGTGATCGACGACCTCAGCAAGCAGCTCGGCATGCAGGTCAAGCCGTTCTTCGCCTCCGACTACGCCGGCATCATCGAAGGCATGCGCTTCAACAAGGTGCAGGTCGCGTGGTACGGCAACAAGGCGGCGATGGAAGCCGTGGACCGCGCCAACGGCGAAGTGTTCGCCTCGGTGATCGACAAGGACGGCAACCCCGGCTACTGGTCGCTGCTGATCGTCAACAAGGACAGCGACCTGAAGTCGGTCGACGACGTCATCAAGAACGGCAAGTCGCTGAGCTACGGCGCGGGCGATCCGAACTCGACCTCCGGCACCGCCGTGCCGGGCCACTACCTGTGGGGCGCGCGCAATATCGAGCCGAAGACGCTGTTCAAGACCGTGCGCGTGAGCAACCATGAAACCAACCTGCTGTCGGTGCTGAACAAGCAGGTCGACGTGGCGGTGAACAACACCGAGAACTTCGAGCGCTATCGCATCAACACCGGCAAGAACGCCTACGACCAGGTGCGCGTGCTGTGGAAGTCGCCGCTGATCCCGGCCGATCCGCTGGTCTACCGCAAGGACCTGCCGGCCGACCTCAAGCTCAAGATCAAGACCTTCTTCGTCAACTACGGCAAGGGCGCCGACGCCGCCCGCGAGAAGGCCAACCTGGCCCCGCTGACGTACCAGGGCTTCCGCGCCTCGACCGACGCGCAACTGGTGCCGATCCGCCAGATCGAGCTGGCCAAGGAAAAGGCCAAGATCGAGTCCGACACCACGCTGGCCGGCGCCGACAAGGAAAAGCGCCTGGCCGACGTGAGCCGCAAGCTGGCCGAGCTGGACAAGGTCGCCGCGGCCAGCGCCCAGTAAGCGCCACCGCCAGCTTCACCGCAGCAACGTAGCAGCCGTACCGCAGCAGCCGCGCCGCCGCGCGCGGCCCGTCCCGCAGAACCGGGGCGGGCCGCCCGGGCGGCGCCGCAGTACTCACGCCCGCCTTTCCGGGCTTCCGGTTTTCTTGTCTTTATGCATCGTCCCGCCAACCCCGCCATGATCCCAGCCACCTCGCCCCGCGCCGCCCGTCCGCCGCGCACCAGCCTGCCAGTCCTGTTCGTGTGGGCCGTGGTGCTCGCGCTGCTGGCGCTGTCCTGGCAGGGCGCCGACATGCGCCCGCTCGATCTGCTGCGCGACTCCGGCAACATGGGCAAGTTCGCCGCCGACTTCTTCCCGCCGAGCTTCCGCGACTGGCGCATCTATCTCGACGAGATGATCGTGACGGTGCAGATCGCCATCTGGGGCACCTTCCTGGCCGTGGTGGCGGCGGTGCCGCTGGGCCTGGCGTGCTCGGCCAACATCGTGCCGGGCTGGGTCTACCAGCCGATGCGGCGCGTGATGGATGCCTGCCGCGCCATCAACGAAATGGTGTTCGCCATGCTGTTCATCGTGGCGGTGGGCCTGGGGCCCTTCGCCGGCGTGCTGGCGCTGTGGGTGCATACCACCGGCGTGCTGGCCAAGCTGTTCTCCGAGGCGACCGAGTCGATCGACCCGCGCCCGGTCGAGGGCGTGCGCGCCACCGGCGCCAACGCGCTGGAGGAAATCGTCTACGGCGTGATCCCGCAGGTGCTGCCGCTGTGGATCTCGTTCGCGCTGTACCGCTTCGAATCCAACGTGCGCTCGGCCTCGGTGCTGGGCATCGTTGGCGCCGGCGGCATCGGCACCGTGCTGTGGGAGATCATCCGCAGCTTCCAGTACGCCGAGACCTGCGCCGTGATGATCATCATCGTCATCTTCGTCACCGGCATCGACGTGCTGTCCGCCCAGATCCGCAAGGCGCTGGTCTGAGCGCGACGCCACCACGTCCGGCGCGCAACCTGGAAGACGCCGGCTTTTCCACTCGACACATCAGTTCATGACCATCCTCAGGCGCATCGAAATCCTCTTCTCCGGCCACGGCGCCAACTACTACGGCGGAGAAGCCATCACCCAGACCGAGCACGCGCTGCAATGCGCCCACCTGTCCGAGCAGGCCGGCGACCCCGAGCCGCTGGTGGTGGCCAGCCTGCTGCACGACCTCGGCCACCTCGTGATGGCCGAGGACAGCACCACCGACATGCGCCACCAGGAAGTCGGCGCCGACCTGCTCGCGGTCGGCTTCGGCCCGGCCGTGACCGAGCCGGTCCGCCTGCACGTGGCCGCCAAGCGCTACCTGTGCGCCATCGAGCCGGGCTACCAGGCCGCGCTGTCGCCGGCTTCGCAGCAGAGCCTGGCGCTGCAGGGCGGCCCGTTCGACGCGGCCCAGGCCGAAGCCTTCCTCGCGCAGCCCCACGGCGCGGAGGCGGTGCGCCTGCGCCGCTACGACGATCTCGCCAAGGTGGTCGGCCTCGCCACGCCGCCGCTGGAACATTACCTGCCGATCGTGGCGCGCTGCCTGCGCCGGCCGGCACAGGCAGCCTGACATGGCCGAGGACAATGCGCCGGGCCGGGGCGATGTCGTGTCCGCCGCGCCGGGCGCGCTGACGCTGCACGAAGTCACCGGCACCGACGCCGAGCTGGCGCAGGTGGCCGCGCTGCTGTCCGAGATGGACGGCGAGGCGCCGCTGCCGCTGCCGCGCATGCGCGCGCTGTTCGCCCGCGTGCGGGCCGTGCCCGACTACCGCTGCTACCTGATGCGCGATGCCGGCGGCGCGGCGCTGGGCACCTTCAGCCTGCTGGTGTTTCCGGTGCTGGTGCACGCCGGGCACAACGAGGCCGTCATCGAAGGCGTGGTGGTCACGCAGAGCGCGCGCGGCGGCGGCGTCGGCTCGGCCATGATGGATGCCGCCATGCGGCTGGCGCGCGAGGCCGGCGCGGACAAGCTGGCGCTGTCGTCCAACGGGCGCCGGCTGCAGGCGCACCAGTTCTACCGCCGGCTCGGCTTCCGCGAGCACGGCATCAGCTTCAGCATCGACCTGGCCGGAGGCTGAGCCGCCAGCCGGGCCGCCTGCCGTTCAGCCGAGCGCCGGATAGTCGGTGTAGCCGCGGCTGTCGCCGCCGAAGAAGCTGGCCGCGTCGGGCGTGTTGAGCGGGTGGCCGCCGCGCAGGCGCGCGGGCAGGTCGGGGTTGGCGATGAACAGGCGGCCGAAGGCGATCAGGTCGGCCCGGCCGCTGGCCAGCGCCTGCTCGGCGGCCTCGCCGTCGTAGCCGCCGGCCAGCATCAGCACGCCGCGGTAGGCCGCGCGCATCTGGCCGATGATGGCGTCGCGGCGCGGGTCGGCGCTCTCGTCCTTCACGGTTCCCGCGATGGCCGGCTCCACCAGGTGGAGATAGGCCAGGTTCCAGTCGTTGAGCCGGCTGGCGATATGGCCGAAGGTGGCCTCCGGGGTGTCGTCGCCCATGCCCATGAAGCGCCCCATCGGCGTGAGCCGCACGCCGACGCGCCCGGCGCCCACTTCGTCCGTCACGGCTGCCACCACTTCCAGTAGCAGGCGCGCGCGGTTCTCGATGCTGCCGCCGTAGGCATCCTGGCGGTGGTTGCTGCTGCTGTTGATGAACTGGTCGAGCAGGTAGCCGTTGCCGGCGTGGATCTCCACGCCGTCCATGCCAGCGCGCATCGCGTTGCGCGCGGCGCGCCGGTAGTCGGCGACGATGGCGCCGATGTCTTCCACCGTGAGCGCGCGCGGCACCGGGATGTCGCCCCAGGCGCCCTTGCCCTGTTCGTCGATGATGAAGGTCTTGCCCGGCACGGGCAGGGCGCTGGGCGCGACCGGCAGCGCGCCGTCGGGCTGGAACATCGGGTGCGAGACGCGGCCGACGTGCCAGAGCTGCATGAAGATGGTGCCGCCCTGGCCGTGCACGGCGTCGCTGACCGCGCGCCAGGCCTCGACCTGCGCGTCGCTGTAGATGCCGGGCGTCCACGCATAGCCCTGGCCTTGCCGCGAGATCTGCGTGGCCTCGGTGACGATGAACGCGGCGCCGGCGCGCTGCCGGTAGTATTCGGCGTTCATGGCGGTGGGCACGTCGCCGGGCTGGCCGGCGCGCGAGCGCGTCAGCGGCGCCATGACGACGCGGTGTTTCAGGGTGAGCGGGCCGAGCGCGATCGGCCGGAAGAGGTGCTGGTTCATGGTCTTGCTCCGTGGGGTGAGGGGGGCGCCGCGCGGCGCGCGGCAGCCCGCGGCAGGGGTCAGGCGCGGGCCAGGGTGTCGTCGAGCCAGTCGAAGATGGTCTGGTGGGCGCGGTACATCGCGCCCATGTGGCAATGCTCGCCGGCGCCTTCGGCCTCGGTCAGCGTCACCAGCGCCTTGGGCGCGTTCAGCGCCGCGTGGATCGCCTGGGGCTGGCCCTTGAGGAACTGGTCGTTCTCGGCGTCGAGCACCAGCGTGGCGGCGCGGATGTCGCCGGCCACGCCGGCGAGCGTGTAGCGCCGCGTCAGGCGTACGAACTCGCTGGGCGAGGACGTGCCGAAGGTCCACATGCCGTTCCGCATGGCCCAGCGCGCGCCGGTCTTGGCGAGCATCAGCATGCGCAGCACCGCGTCGGCTTCGGCGTCCTTGTGCGCGCCGATCCAGTCCAGCAGGAACGGCGGCAGCATGTGCTCGAAGGCGGCGTGGAAGTCCAGGATGCCGTCGTCGAGGATGATCGCGGCGGGGCGGTGGTCGAAGGCCGCCGCGCGGGCGACCAGGTAGCCGCCGAGGCTGTAGCCGAACAGGGCGATCCTGGCGGGGTCGACTTCCGGGCGCGTGAGCGCGAAGTCGATGACCGGCGTGATGACGTGCTCCCAGTCGTGGCGGAACGGCAGCCCGGCGCGGCGGATCGCCGCGCCCTGGCCGGGGCCGTCGAAGGCCAGCACGTTGTAGCCGCGCCGCAGGGCCGCGGCGCCGATCGCCACGTACGACTCTTCCTGCGTCGAATCGAAGCCGTTGTTGTAGATGACGGTGGGGCGCGGCTCGCCGGTGCTGTCCGCCAGGAACAGGTAGCCGGGCAGCGTGGTGCCCTCGTAGGGGATCTCGACGATCTCGAACGGCGTGTCGAGCAGTTGCGCGGCCTGGATGAAGGTCTGCGTGGAGCGGCCCGACAGCCGCGCGACGTCGGCGTCGCCCACGGGCGCGGCGCGCTTGAAGAACTCCGCCGTGCGGTAGTAGTTGGAGGCGCGCAGGAACGCTTCGCGCGCGCTCACGCGGTGCCCCGCGGCGAGCGCGTTTTCGCCGATGCGGGCCACGCGGTCGGCGGTGGCTTCCCACTGCTTCAGCCAGGCGGCTTCGTCGCCTTCGGGAATGGCGCGCGCGGTGACGATGACCTCGCCGAGATCGGCGCCGCCGTAGTTGGCGAAGCCGGCGGTGCGCAGGGTTTCGAAAGAGAACGATTCGTCGTCGAAGAGGAATTTCATGGCATGGCTCCGTGGCTCGGGTGGAAAAAAGACCTGGGTGTGGCGCGTGGGCGGCTAGCCCACGCCGACGGGATGGGCAGCATGAAACAGCAGGCGCTGGCCGATGTCGCGGCCGTGGTCGCGCAGGCGCTGGCCCAGCAGCACCTGCTGCGGCTCCCAGCTAGCCAGCGCGCGGTCGGGGTCGTCCGGGAAGGCGCGTAGGGCGGCGGCGAGCGCGATGGCGTTGGCGGCGGCCTTCGAGGTGCTGGCGGCGGTGTGCGGGCGGGGAATCGAGGCGGCGTCGCCCAGCAGGATCACGCGGCCGTCGACCATGTGGTCCACCGCGAGGTCGCGGATGGCCTGGGCGAAGGGCTGCGCGGTGGCCCTGACCACCGCGCGGAACGGCGCGGGCAGCAGCGCGTCGGCCTCGCGGTAGACGTGCTCGCGCCACGCCGGCGCCAGCAGGCCTTCGGGAATGGCGTGGCCGCGCTGGCGCCCGGTTGCGTCGGTCATGATGCTGCGCAGTTGCGTGGCGCCGGCCACGCGGTACCAGACCCAGTTGTAGAGGCGGTGCCCGGGGCGCGTGTCGTTGCCGGGGCCGGGCACGAGATAACCGAGGATATGGGAGCCGCGGTTGTTGGCGAAGCCGAAGTCGCCATGCAGGGCCTCCCGGGCGACGGCCGGCATGGCGTCCTCGGGCAGCAGGCCGCGCCAGGCGAGGTAGCCGGCGTAGGACGGCTGCGCGAGCGGCCACAGTTGCCGGCGGATGCGCGAGTTGCCGCCGTCCGCGCCGACCAGCAGGTCGGCGCTTGCCTGCGTGCCGTCCTCGAAGATCGCCATGACGCGCCGGTCGGCAAGCTGGCGGACCTCGGCCAGCGCGCGGCCCTGGTGATAGTGCGCCGCGCCGAACGCCTGGCGCAGCGTCGAATAGATCAGCGACCACGAGGTCTGCGTCTGCGGCGCGTCCCGGCGGCTCTGGACCGAGCCGTCGGGGCGCAGCACCACGCGCGCTTGCGAGCCCACGCCCAGCGCGCTGTCCGGCAGCGTCACGCCGGACAGCCGGAAGGCCTCGACGACCTCGGGCTGCAGCACGATGCCGCCGCCGCGGCTGTCGAGGTCGCGCGGGGAGCGTTCGTAGATGTCGGCCTCCCAGCCGGCGCGGCGCAGCAGGTTGCCGGCGAACAGGCCGCCGAGCGAGCCGCCGACGACGAGCGCACGCCGCCGGGACGGGGTCTCGGGGCGGGGAGGCTGGGGGCGGGAGGCTGGCATGGTCGGCTCCGGGGTGCGGTGGTGGTGTTGACGCCCTCACTTTAGGCCGTAGCGACGGCGCTGATAATCGGGTAAGGTTCGGCAGGTGCGTTGCGCTGTACGCAACGATAAACCGGACCCCGTGCATGGACACATTCGCTGCCTTGAAGGCTTTCGTGGCGGTCATCGAGGAAGGCGGCTTCGCGCCCGCGGCGCGGCGCATGGGCGTGGCCACGTCGTCGGTCACGCGGCAGGTGGACGCGCTGGAGGCCAGCCTCGGCACGCAGCTGCTGAACCGCTCGACGCGCAGCGTGACGCTGACCAGCGTGGGCGAGAGCTACCTGGAGCACGCGGTGCGCATCCTGGGCGACCTGGAGAGCGCCAACCTGGAGGCCGGCGAGGCCGCCGGGCCGCCGCGCGGGCTGCTGCGGGCGAGCCTGCCGGTGGCGTTCGCGCGCCTGCACATCGCGCCGGCGCTGCCCGAGTTTGCGCGCATGTATCCCGGCATCCGGCTCGATCTCACCATGACCGACGACGTGGTCGACCTGGTGGCGCAGCGGCTGGACCTGGCGATCCGGCTGGGCAGCGTCGACGCCCCCAGCCTGGTGGCGCGCAGGATGGCGCCGCACCGGCGGCTGGTGTGCGCGAGCCCGGACTACCTGGCCCGGCGCGGCGAGCCGCAGGCGCCCGCCGAACTGGCCGGGCACGACTGCCTGACCTTCTCCTACGCGCGCGGCAGCAGCATCTGGCGCTTCTCGGGGCGCTCGGACGAGGCGGTGCGCGTCGGCGGCAGCCTGCGCGCGAACAATTCGGAGATGCTGCGGGAGGCCGCCATCGGCGGCATGGGGCTGATCCTGATGCCGAGCTGGCTGGTCGGCGCCGACATCGAGGCCGGCCGGCTGCGCGCCGTGCTGCCGGGCTGGGAGGCGGGGCTGGGCGCGGGCGGGGCGATCCAGGCGGTCTACCTGCCGAACCGGCGCGCCTCGCAGAAGGTGCGCGCGTTCGTGGACTTCTTCATCGAGCGTTTCGGCGCGCCGCCGTACTGGGACCGGCAGGGCAACGCCTGAATGGCGCGGTGGCGGCCGGGCGCGCGCCGCCGCCACTGCGTGACATTCAGGCGCGCCGCGCGGCCGGCAGCCCGGTGTCTCCGCCGGCGCCTTCCTGCGCTTCCCGCACGACTTCCAGCAAGCGCTGCGCCGCCGTCTCCAGCCTGCCGCTGTTGTCGATTTCGGTGAAGCGGCATCCCGCCGGCACGGCAAACGGCTCGGCCGCGCGCGCCAGGCGCCGGGCGATGTCGGCTTCGTCCTCGCGGCCGCGCTGGCGCAGGCGCTGCGCCAGGACCTCGGGCCGCACGCCGACCTGCACCGCGTGCAGGCCGGGGTAGCGCGCGTGCGCCTGCGCGAGGTATTCGCGCGAGCCGTTGACGACCACGCACAGGCCCTGCGCCAGCCAGTGGTCGAGCTCGATGCCGATGCCGTAATGCAGGCCGTGGCTGTCCCACTGCAGCGCGAAGCAGCCCAGCGCCGCGCGGCGCGCGAACTCGGCCGGCGTGATGGCGACGCTGGCCTCGTCGGCGCCGCTGGCGCGCGTGATGTAGCGGTGCGCGATCACCACGCGCTCGCCGGGGTGCAGGCGCTCGTGCAGCGCGCGCAGCAGCGAGTCCTTGCCGCTGCCCGACGGGCCCATCAGGTAGACCAGCTGGCGGCCGGCGTCGCTCGTGACATCGCTTGTGACATCGCTGATGCCGCCGCTCATGCCGCATCCTCCAGCAGGGCCGCGCCGGCGGCGTCGGCGGTGCTGCCGTCGAAGCCGTAGTGGCGCGCGGCCACGAACGGCGCGTCGGGCGCGGGCTGGACGAACAGGCTCACGTCGCGCACGGGCATCGGCGTGGCCAGCAGGTGGCCGGCGTGCGCCTGCAGCAGCGCGGTGGCGGCGGCCTGGTCCGCCGCGTCGAGCTGGCCGCTGAGCGTGATGTGGAAGATGAAGGTCTCGAACGCATAGGGGTAGCCCCAGGCTTCGAGCATGCGGCGCGCTTCGGGCTGCAGCGCGTCGGGCTTGCGGCGCGCGATTTCCGCGCTGGTGGGCTGGGCGCGGAATGCGTCGAGCTCGCGCACGGCGGCGTCCGCCAGCGCGTGCATGCGCGCGTTGGCGGCGTGGTCGTCGCCCAGGCACCAGGCCAGGAAGCCGCGCAGGTTGCGCAGCGCCAGCGGCACCGCGAACGGATGGCGGTCGAGCGCGAACGCGCGCAGGGCGGCGTCGAGCGCGGCGGGCGTGCGGCCGGGCGCGAGGCGGAACGGCGCCTTGAGCGTGGCGTGCAGGCCGTAGTGCGCGGGCGCCTCGGTCCAGCGCGCGAGGCGCGCATCGCCGGCGAGGCGCTCGACCGGGGCGCCGGTCTCGGCGCTGCGGCCGAGCCAGCGCGCGCCGAGGTCGCGCCACGGCGCCGCGGGAGTGAGGTAGATGGCGTAGCGGTAGGCGGGCGGCTGCATCGGGCTGGGCGGGCGTGGGGTCAGGCGGCGCGGCGCTCGCCGCCGGCTTGCTGCAGCGGGAAGGCGCGCGTGGCGTGGTGCAGGACGCCGCCGACGATGGTGGCGCAGACCTGGGGCAGGGCGGGGTTGCGGTCGTCGACCAGGATGGCGTCGGCGCGCAGGCCGGGGCCGAGCGTGCCGCGGTCGGTCAGGCCGGCGGCGCGGGCCGGGTTGCGCGAGACCAGGTCCCACGCGGCCGGCAGCGGCAGCACGCCGAGCTGGGCGACGCGGAAGGCGGCCTGCAGCGGCGCCGGGTAGTAGTAGTCGGAGGCGAGCACGTCGCACAGGCCCGCGGCGATCATCTCGGTGGCGTCGGGCGCGCCGGTGTGGCTGCCGCCGCGCACCACGTTGGGCGCGCCGAACACGGTCAGGTTGCGCAGCGCGCGCGCCGCACGGGCCACGTCCACGGTCAGCGGGAACTCGGCGACGAGGCAGCCCTGCTGGTGGAAGCCCTGGCGCGTGGCGGCGTCGCCGTCGTCGTGGGAGGCCACCTGCAGGCCGGCCGCGCGCGCGGCGGCGATCAGGCGGGCCACGGTGGCGGGCACCTCGCCGGCGCGCGCGGCGGCCTGCTCCAGGCGAGCGCGGAAGGTGGCCGTGTCGCACTCGGCGCGCTCGGCGTAGCCGGCGAGCTTGCGCGTGTCCTGCATGCGCCGGAGCATCATCGGCAGGTGATCGTTGATGGCCAGGAAGCGCACCTTGCCGCTGGCGATCCACGCCAGCGCGGTGTCCAGCCCGCCCACGTGGTGCGCCTCGAAGCGCAGGTGCACGTGGTGCTGCGCGCCCAGCGCGCCGCGCATGCGCTCCAGCCCGTCGAACATGCGCTCGGCATAGGCCTCGCCGCGCAGCCCGCCTTCCCACGACAGCGTGACGCCGTGCAGCTCGGTGGTGATGCCGTGCGACAGCAGCTGGCGGTCCACGTCGAACAGCGCGCCGGCGTACGGGAAGCTGACGCCGGGGCGCGGCATCACCGCGCGCTCGAAGGCGTCGCCGTGGATGTCGACGATGCCGGGCAGCACCAGCAGGTCGCCGGCGTCGAGCGTGGGGCCGGCGGCGCCGGGCGCGCCGATGCAGCCGTCGCGGAACGCCAGGCTGGCCGGCGCGATGCCGCCGGCGGTGAGGACGCGCCGGCCGCTGAGGCCGGCGAGAGTGGGATGAGGGGCGAGAGTGGTATCCATGCTGGCGACCTTAGCGTGGTCAGATGACAAGCGGATGTCTAGACCAATTTTGTTGCTCGGGCGGCCATCGCATGATGCCGCAATGGCCTGGAAATCGATGCGGCTGCCCGGCGCCCGCGGCGCCGGTTTTCCTGTGCGGGCCTCTCAGTCCTGGTCGGCCACGGTCAGTTGCACCCAGTCGCCGGCGAAGCGCACCACGCTGTAGTGCAGCGGCGTGCCGGCGGTATCGACGTTGAGCGCTTCCACCTGCAGGATGGGCCGCGTCTTGGGCTGGTTGAGCTGGCGCGCCACCGGCGCGGTCGGCATGGCCGCGGTGATGCGCGACCACTTGCGGGTGTAGTCGGCCACGCCGAAATGCGCGAGCGCCTTGGAGATCGACTGGCGCGCGCGCAACTGCGCCTCGAGCTCGGGGAAGCGCGCCGCGTCGAAGTAGTGCTCGGCCACGTCGATGGTGCGCGCCTCGGCCTTGCCGAGCATCTGCACGCGCAGGATCTGGGCGTTGCGCGCCAGGCCCAGGTGCTTGGCGATCTCGGGCGCGCGCAGGGTCTGCGACTCGATCACCTCGACGTGGCCGCGCACGCCCTGGCTGGCCAGGTTCTGCGAGAAGCGCGTGCGCCGCCCGATGGCGTAGTCGATCGCGTGCTCCTGCACGAAGGTGCCGCGGCCCTGCTCGATGCGCACCAGCCCGTTCTGCTCCAGCTCGCCCATCGCGCGGCGGATGGTGTGGCGGTTGACGGCGAAGCGGCTGGCCAGCTCCGGCTCCGGCGGCAGGCGCTCGCCGGGCTCGTAGAGCTTGTTGCGGATGTCGAGCGCAAGGGCCTCGCCGATCTGGCGCCACACCGCGACTCCCGAACCCCGTTCGACTTCCTGTTCCAGCATCGTTTCCCGTCCCTTCGTCATCCAGCGTTCATCATCGGCATGCTTCAATGGAATGCGATTGTGCCTCAACGGCGCGCCGCGTGCGTCGATCCGGACAAGCTGGCGGGCCGTCATGAAAGATTCATCTGCTTGTGGTCTAGTTCGGTCGGTGGATGGTATTCTACATCTAAACGTATAGACGTATAGGGGATGTACAGATGGATCGAACCGATACCGGAGATACCGAACGCACCGCCGGCGCCCCGCGCGGCCTCGCGGCGGAGCAGGCGGCGCGCGCCGCCTGGCTGCGCGAGCTGGCGCTGGCCGCGCCGGAGGCGCTCGAGCAGGCCTTCGGCGGGCTCGGCACGCTGCCCGCCCACCGGCTGCTGCGCAAGCCCGAGAGCGGCATGGCGATGGTGCGCGGCCGTGCCGGCGGCGCCGGCGCGCAGTTCAACCTGGGCGAAGTCAGCGTCACGCGCTGCGCGGTGACGATGGCGTCGGACGAGGGCGGCGTGGTCGGCGTGGGTTATGTGCAGGGCCGCACCCACCGCCAGGCGGAACAGATCGCGGTGCTGGACGCGCTGCTGCAGCTGCCCGGCTGGCACGAGCGCGTGCAGGCCGCGGTGGTCGCCCCGCTGGCGCAGGCGCGCGCGGCGCGCGACGCGCGGCAGGCGGCGGTGGCGGCACAGACCAAGGTGGAGTTTTTTACGATGGTGCGTGGAGAGGATTGAGATGCCAGGCCAAGCGATTGCCGCCCCGGCGGCAGGTAGTGACAACGCGGCCGCGGGCCGTGCCGGCGCGGCGATGCTGCTGCCCGGCTTCGACGACGCGGTGACGTCGGCGCAGCGCACCTTCCGCGCCGCGCTGGACGCGATGTCGCGTCCCGGCAGCGTGCGCGAGCTGCATGAGCCTTGCGGCGTGCCGCACGGCCTGTCGCCGGCGCTGAGCGCGCTGCTGCTGACGCTGGTGGACGCCGACACGCCGCTGTGGCTGCCGCCCGGCACGCCCGCGGCGGTGCGCGCCTTCCTGCGCTTCCATTGCGGCTGCCCGCTGGTGGACGAGGTGGCGCGGGCGGCCTTCGTGGCGGTGCCGGCGGGCCATGCCGCGCCGGACCTCGCGGACTGCGCCCAGGGCGATCCGGCCTACCCGGACCGCTCCGCCACGCTGCTGCTGGAAGTGGCCTCGCTGGCGGACGGCCCGGCGGCGACGCTGCGTGGCCCCGGCATCGAGCACGAGGCCACGCTGCGCGCGCAGGGCCTGCCCGCCGCTTTCTGGACCCAGTGGCGGGACAACCACGCGCGTTTCCCGCTCGGCGTCGACGTGCTGCTGACCAGCGGCCACGCCCTGAGCGCGCTGCCGCGCACCACCCAGGTGGAGGCCTGACATGTACGTAGCCGTCAAAGGTGGCGAACGCGCCATCCTGAATTCCTATCGCATGCTCGACGACTACCGCCGCGGCGACCGCGCCGTGCCGGAGCTGACGCTGGCGCAGGTGCGCGAGCAGATGCCGCTGGCGGTGTCGCGCGTGATGGCCGAGGGCTCGCTGTACGACCCGCACCTCGCCGCGCTGGCCATCAAGCAGGCCGCGGGCGACCTGATCGAGGCCGTGTTCCTGCTGCGCGCCTACCGCACCACGCTGCCGCGCTTCGGTTATTGCGCGCCGCTCGATACCGGCACCATGCGCCTGCAGCGCCGGATCTCGTCGACCTTCAAGGACGTGCCGGGCGGGCAGGTGCTCGGGCCGACCTATGACTACACCCAGCGCCTGCTCGACTTCACGCTGGAGGCCGAGCGCGACCCCGCGCCGCTGCCGCCCGCGCAGGCGACGCTGGATGCGCGCATGCCGCGCGTGACCGACCTGCTGCGCCAGGAATCGCTGATCGAGCCGGAGACCGTGCCGGCCGGCGACCCCGCCCCGCCCGATCTGACGCGCGAGCCGCTGGCATTGCCGGCGGCGCGCCCCGCGCGCCTGCAGAACCTGGCGCGCGCCGACGAAGGCTTCCTGCTGTCGATGGGCTATTCCACCCAGCGCGGCTACGGCAACTCGCATCCGTTCGCGGCCGAGATCCGCTACGGCCAGGCGGAAGTGGAGCTGTTCGTGGAGGAGCTCGGCTTTGCCGTGACCATCGGCGAGGTCGAAGTCACCGAGTGCCAGATGGTCAGCCAGTTCGCCGGCAACGCGCAGGAGGGGCCGAGCTTCACGCGCGGCTACGGCCTGGTGTTCGGCTACGGCGAGCGCAAGGCCATGTCGATGGCGCTGGCCGACCGCGCCATGCGCGCCGCCGAACTGGGCGAGGCCGCCGACGCGCCCGCCAACGACATCGAGTTCATGCTCTACCACAGCGACAACGTGGAAGCGTCCGGCTTCACGCAGCATCTGAAGCTGCCGCACTACGTGGACTTCCAGACCAACCTCGAACTGCTGCGCCGGCTGCGCGCCGAGCGCGCCCAGGCCGCGCCGGCCGAGCCCGAAGCGGACGCCCGGCCCGCGCAGGACGGCCCGCAAGCGCAGGAGGCACTCGCATCATGACCAACGCCAGCACGACCCCCAACGAGAATGCCGCGCCCGACGCCGTGGTGCGCGACGAGCACTACAACTTCGGCTACCTCGACGAATCCACCAAGCGCATGCTGCGCCGCGCGCTGCTCAAGGCGGTGGCGATCCCCGGCTACCAGGTGCCGTTCGGCAGCCGCGAGATGCCGCTGCCCTACGGCTGGGGCACCGGCGGCATCCAGGTCACGGCCTCCGTCATCGGCGGCGACGACGTGCTCAAGGTGATCGACCAGGGCTCGGACGACACCACCAACGCCATCAACATCCGCCGCTTCTTCGGCCGCGTCACCGGCGTGCGCACCACCGAGCGCACCGCCGAGGCCAGCATCGTGCAGACCCGCCACCGCATCCCCGAGACGCCGCTGGCGGCCGGGCAGATCATGGTGTTCCAGGTGCCTATCCCCGAACCGCTGCGCTGGCTCGAGCCGAGCGAGACCGAGACCCGCACCATGCACGCGCTGGCCGAATACGGCGCCATGCACGTCAAGCTGTACGAGGACATCGCGCGCCACGGCCGCATTGCCACCACCTACGACTACCCGGTGATGGTGAACCGGCGCTACATGATGCGGCCCTCGCCGATCCCCAAGTTCGACAACCCCAAGCTGGACCACAGCCCGGCACTGATGCTGTTCGGCGCGGGGCGCGAGAAGCGCGTCTACGCGGTGCCGCCGTACACCAGCGTCAAGAGCCTGGACTTCGACGACCATCCGTTCGCGGTGGAGACCTGGGCCGGCTGCTGCGAGCTGTGCGGCTCGACCGACAGCTATCTCGACGAGATCATCATCGACGACGCGGGCGGGCGCATGTTCGTCTGCTCCGACACCGAATACTGCGCCACGCGCCAGGAGCAGGGCCTGACCGGCCCGGCCAACGCCGCGGACAGCGCCGGTAGCACCAGCACCAGCACCAGCAAGGAGCCAGCATGAGCCGCACCGACCAGCCGCTGTTGTCCGTGCGCGGCCTGACCCGCACCTGGGACGGCGTGCACGGCTGCCACGACGTGAGCTTCGACCTGTTCCCCGGCGAGGTGCTGTGCGTGGTGGGCGAATCCGGCTCGGGCAAGAGCACGCTGCTGCAGGCGGTGTCGTGGCAGGCCGCGCCCGAGGCGGGCAGCGTCAGCTACGACACCCGCGAGCAGGGCCTGACCGACCTCGCCACGCTGTCGGACGCGCGCCTGCGGCTGCTGGCGCGCACCGACTGGGGCTTCGTGCGGCAGAACGCGCGCGACGGCCTGCGCATGCGCGTGAGCGCCGGCGCCAACATCGCCGAGCGCCTGATGGCGGTGGGCGGGCGCCACTACGGCGAGCTGCGCCAGGTGGCCGGCACCTGGATGGAGCGCATGGAGCTGGACCTCGGCCGCCTGGACGACGCGCCGGCCAGCTTCTCGGGCGGCATGCAGCAGCGCCTGCAGATCGCCCGCAACCTGGTCACGCATCCGCGCCTGGTGTTCATGGACGAGCCCACCGCCTCGCTCGACGTGTCCGTGCAGGCGCGCCTGCTGGACCTGCTGCGCGGCCTGGTGGCCGACCTGGGACTGGCCGCCATCATCGTCACCCACGACCTCGCGGTGGCGCGCCTGCTGGCGCACCGCACGCTGGTGATGCAGGGCGGGCGCGTGGTGGAAAGCGGCCTGACCGACCAGATCCTCGACGACCCGCACCACCCGTACACCCAGTTGCTGGTGTCCTCCATCCTGCAGAGCTGAACATGACGCAAGACTTCGACACCAATCTCGCCGCCAACGCTGCCGATGCCGGCGACCCGCGCCGCATCGCGGTGCGCGGCCTGGGCAAGACCTTCGTGCTGCACAACCAGGGCGGCACGCGCCTGCCGGTGCTGCAGGCCATCGACTTCGACGCCGCCGCCGGCGAATGCGTGGTGCTGGCCGGCAGCTCCGGCGCGGGCAAGAGCACGCTGCTGCGCTGCCTGTACGGCAACTACCTGGCCACCGAAGGCAGCATCCGCATCCGCGACGACGCCGAGTGGGTGGAACTGACCCGCGCGCCCGAGCAGCGCATCCTGCGGCTGCGGCGCGAGGTGATCGGCTACGTCAGCCAGTTCCTGCGCGTGATCCCGCGCGTGAGCACGCTCGACGTGGTGGCCGAGCCGCTGCAGCAGCGCGGCGCCAGCTTCGAGGAAGCGCGCGAGCGCGCCGCCGTGCTGCTGGCGCGGCTGCAGGTGCCGGGCCGGCTGTGGGCGCTGCCGCCGGCCACCTTCTCGGGCGGCGAGCAGCAGCGCGTGAACATCGCGCGCGGGCTGATCGGCGGCCATCCGGTGCTGCTGCTGGACGAACCCACGGCCTCGCTCGACGCCGACAACCGCGCGGTGGTGGTGGCGCTGATCCGCGAGGCGCTGGCCGAGGGCCGCTGCCTGGTCGGCATCTTCCACGACGAGGCGGTGCGCGATGCCGTGGCCACGCGCCTGCTGCCGCTGCACCCGGTGGCGGGCGCCGACGCGCCGGCCGGCCGGCTGTCCGCCGTGCCGGCCTGAACCTCCCGTTTTTTCCGTGCCTGACCCGTACCCGGAACCGACCATGCTTCCTGCCTACCTGACCCGCGCGCGCATCGTGCTGCCCGACGGCGTGCTGAGCGACAGCGCGCTGCTGATCGAGGACGGCCGCATCGCGGCCATCGAACCCGACGCCGCCGACGTGCCGCGCGCCGCCCAGGTCATCGACCTGCGCGGCCAGACCCTGATGCCCGGCCTGATCGACCTGCACTGCGACGCCATCGAGAAAGAAGCCGAGCCGCGCTCGCGCGTGATGTTCCCGCTGGACTTCGCCGTGGCCCAGGTGGACCGCCGCAACGCCGCGGCCGGCATCACCACGCCGTACCACGCGCTGTCGTTCGCCAGCACGCAGTTCGGCGTGCGCAACAACGAGACCGCCTCGCAGATCGTGCGCACCGTGGCCGCCTTCCGCGCGCACAGCCTGGTGGACAACCGCATCCACTGCCGCTACGAAGTCACCGACGCCAGCGCGCTGCCGGTGCTGGAGACGCTGCTCGAAGCCGGCGTGGTGGACCTGATCTCGGTGATGGACCACTCGCCGGGCCAGGGCCAGTTCAAGACGCTCGAAGCCTACGTGGCCTACATGATCGGCAACCACGACATGAGCCGCGAGGAAGCCGTCGCCGCGGCCGACAGGAAGGCCGCCGCGCAGCAGGGCGCGCTCGCGCGCGTGGAGCATCTGCTGGCGCTGGCCGCGCGCCTGGGCGTGCCGGCCGCCAGCCATGACGACGACTCGGTCCAGCGCATCGCCACCATGCAGGCGCTGGGCGTGCGCATGAGCGAGTTCCCGATCAACCTGGAGACCGCGCAGGCCGCCGTGGCGCGCGGCCTGCCGACCATCCTGGGCGCGCCCAACGTGCTGCGCGGGCAGAGCCAGAGCGGCTCGATGCGCGCCATCGATGCCATCCGCGCCGGCGTGGCCGACTGCCTGTGCTCGGACTACCAGCCCTCCACGCTGATCGCCGCGGCCTTCGCCGCCGAGCGCGAGGCGGAGCTTACGCCGTCGCGGGCGGCCGCGCTGGTCAGCGCCAACCCGGCGCTGGCCTGCGGCCTGTCCGACCGCGGCCGCATCGAGCCCGGGCTGCGCGCCGACCTGGTGGCGGTGGCCACGGTGGCGGGGCAGCCGCTGGTCACGCACACGTGGTCGTGCGGGCGGCTGGTGTTCTCGGCCGGTTATCCGGCCAGCGCCGTGAGCGCGGGCCATGCCGGCGCGGCGCCGGTGCGCGGCGAGGGGCGCGTGGCGGCGTGAGCGCCCGCGCGGGTTGCGGCGCGCGGAAGGCGGGAAGGAAGGCGGGGAGAAGGATGGGGAAGCGGCGCGGACGCTAGCGGCTGGCGGCGCGGCCGGCCGTGTGACGCGGCGCGTGCCATTCGCCGGGGATGTCCGGCACCACTTCGCATTCGCCGCGCACGATCAGCTCCACCGTGGCGCATACGCCATTGACACCGCGCGGGCCGACGCAGACCAGGCTGCGTGGATGGTCCGAATGGTTGGGGATGGCGTAGACCCGCATCCCTTCCTGGTAGAGGGGATGTTCGGGCAGCCTGGCGTTCAGTATCTCGACGAACCTCGACGGGCTTACGATCGGCTTTTCCATCGCGCTCTCCCAAGGAGCGTGGGCACGGTATCCGGCGGCGCCGGATGGCCCGAAGGTGCCTGGCCGGCGGGAAGCGGGGGCTCTCCGGGCGATCTTGCAGGCACGGACCAGGATATGTGGCCCGGGAGCCGCGGCAGGGGCGGCATTGCGGCTCGGTAGCCGCTCGGCGCGCAGCGCGATGCCGGGGGCCACGCGGTAAGGTTAGGCGATCTGGCGGCAGGATCAAGGATTCTGGCCGTTCGCGACCGAAAGGGGATGCGCGCGGCACTCCGGCGCGCCGGCACCTGGCTGCACCGGCGGCGGCGCGCGCGCGGCGCTGATGTATATTTGCGGCCATAGCAGCATCCGCGCCGCCCCGAGCTGCCGCCGGTGCGCCTTACCGACCCGCCATCCGCATGAATGCCACCCCGAGCCTTGCCCCCGACGATGCCGCGTCCGCCGCTGCGTCCATCGCCGCGTCCGTCGCCGCGCTGCGCGCGCACTACGACGCCGCCGTCCTTCCCCTGTGGCGCGGCCCGGGCTGGAACGCCGTCATGCAACTGCCCTGCGAGGCACTGGGCGGCGCCGACCGGCAGCCGCTGCCGGCGAGCCGCTACCGCGCGATGGCCTGCGCGCGCCAGTTGTACGTGTTCTCGCAAGGCCCCGGCGCCGGCGATGCCGCCCATGCCGGGCAGTTGTTCGACTCGCTGCGCCGGCATTTCGCCGACGCCGCGCGCGGCGGTTTCGTCTACAGCATCGACGCGCAGGGCAAGCCGCTCGACACCACCAAGGATCTCTACACGCACGCCTTCGTGGTGTTCGCGTGCGCGGCCTATGCCGAGCGCACCGGCAGCGCCGCGGCGCGCACGCTGCTGGAGGACACCACGCAGTTGATCGAGGCGCGCTTCGCCACCGCGCACGGCCTCTACCACGCCGCGCTGGCCGAGGATTTCAGCCCCGCCGCCACGCCGGCGCAGAACCCCATCATGCATCTCACCGAAGCCTACCTGGCGGCCCACGCGCTGACCGGCGACAGCTTCTATGCCACGCGCCTGCAGGCGCTCGCCACGGCCGTGCTGGGTGCCTTCGTCGACCCGGCCACCGGCTGCATCGCCGAGCTGCCGCTGACGCCGGGTGTGGCGGGCGCGGTGGCGCCGGCGGACAACCGCGTGGAGCCCGGCCACCAGTTCGAGTGGTTCTCGCTGCTGGCGTCGGCGCCGGCGCTGTTCGGCGGCTCGGCGCTGGCGCAGTCGCTGGCGCGCGCGTTCGACTTCGCGCTGGCGCACGGCGTGGACCTGGAGACGATGGGCGTGGCCGCCGCGCTGCATCTCGACGGCGCGCCGCGCGACGCCACCCAGCGCATCTGGGCGCAGACCGAGTTCGCGCGCGCGCTCGCGGTGCGCGGCGACGCCGCCGCGCTGGCGCACCTGCGCGCGTGGCTGCGCGCGTTCCCGGCGCGCTTCCTGCACGCCGGCGGCTGGCACGAGTGCCTGGCGCCGGACGGCACGGTGGCGCGCGCGGAGATGCCGTCGACCACGCCTTACCACCTCGCCACGGCGTACCAGGCGCTGGCCGAATCGTGCGGCTGACCGTGCAGTTGACGAGTAACTGACGAGCAGCGCCGCCGGCTACCAGCCGTACTTCAGCTCCACGCCGACATAGTCGGCATTGCGCCCGCCCAGCTCGCGGATCGAGTCGCCGACCTGGAAATGCACCGCCTCGACCGCGCCGACCAGGTTGGCGGCCAGCGTGACCTCGGTGCGCAATTGCAGGTACATGCCGGTCCAGCGCGAGCCGCGCCCGGCGGTGCCCGGCACGGTGGCGTTGCCCTGCGCGTAGACCGCGTCGCCGGTGGTGGCGCGCCACTGGAAGCCGGCCGCGGCGAGCACCGACAGCTTGCTGGTCGGCTTGACCGTGATCGAGGGCTTGACGTGGATCAGGTTCGAATATCCCGTGTAGCCGGCCAGCGTGAAGTAGTAGCCGTTCGGGAACAGCGGGTTGAAGGTGCCGATGTGGCCGTCGCCGGGATGGCGGTCGCCCGAGGCGGCGTCGACCTGCAGGCCCGCGCGCGGCTTCCACGGCACGGTGGCGAAGGTGTAGCCGCCCAGCGAGCCGAGCGCCCAGGCGTTGATCGTCCGGTTGCCGACGTGCCCGGTCTGGACCATGCCCTCGACGTCCCAGTCGATGTGGTTCGCGTTGCCGGCATAGCGCGCGTCGAAGACGTTGCGATGCTCGTCGCCGCCGCCGTCGAGGAAGCGCGCGTTGCGGCGGTTGTAGCGCGAGTAATAGGCCGACAGGTCGCCCGGGCCGACGTTCTGCCGCTCCACGCGCACGCCGCTGAAGGTCAGGTCGCGGTTGGACACGTCGTCGAACGACTGGTTGTCGCGGTACTGCACCGGCTGCGTGGCGTAGGCGATCAGCCGCCAGCGGTGGATTTCCCAGTCGGCCCAGAGGGCGTCGAACGCCTGCCGCACGTTCGGGCCGTCGCGCACCGAGACGAAGCGCTGCAAGTCGAACGCCATCTGCTGGCGCCCCACGCGCGCCTTGAACACGCCTTCGCCGAGCGGATGCACGACGGCGATGAAGGCCTGCTCGACGTCCGCCACGTTCTTGTCGGCCGGGCTCACCATGTCCTTGCCGAACGGCCGCGCGTCCTCCAGCTGGACGAACACCTGCACGTACTTGCCCAGGCGCGCGTCGGCGTGTATCTCCGCGCGCTGCAGCAGGTAGGTGTTGGCGCGCGCGGCGCCGAGGCCGAACACCGGCGAGTTGTTGACCTCGACGCGCTCGCGCAGGTTGGCGCCCAGCGACAGGTAGGTGTCCGGGTCGCCGGAGAACGGGATGTATTTCAGCGCGTCGAACGGCTGGCGCGGCACGCACGGGCTGGCCAGCACGGACCAGTCTTCCTGCCAGCGGTTGAACATGGCCGCGGGCCGCTTTTCGGCGCAGGCGGCGGCTGCGGTGGATGCGGCTGGCGCCTCCTGCGCGCCGGCCCGCTCCGGCAGCGCCGCGCACGCGGCCAGGCACAGCGCGGCGCGGGCGAGCCGCCGCGCATGGCGGTGGCGGGCGGCGCGGTCAGCGGGCGGCATCGCGGCTTCCCGTGGCCGGCGCGCCGGCACCGGACCTGAACGCCAGCCACACGATCAGCGCCAGCGGCAGCGCCAGCGCGCCGAACGACAGGCGCACGTAGGTCGTGGCCCCGGCGATGGCGCCGATGCCGAAGCCGGCCAGCGGCCCGAGCGTGCGCATCAGGCGCTCGCGCGCGATGCGCCGGGCGGCGGCGTCGGGATGCGACAGCAGCGCGTCGAGCGTGTCGAGCACGGCCTGCGTCACGTTGCCGGTCATGACCGTGTTGGGCACGCCCGGGCGGCCGACCAGCCTGGCGTGCGCGTTCTGCACGCCCATCGCCACCGCGCCCAGCAGCCCGCACAGGATGGCGGCGGGTGCCTGCGCGTCGCGCACCGGCGCGGCGTACAGGCCCGCGACGAGGAAGCCGGCCAGCAGCGCCGCCTGCAGCGCGTACAGCGGCCGCGCCGCGGTGGCCGGCGGCTTGCCGCCGCGCGCCCTGACCACGGCGCTGCTGAGCGCCACGCCGGCGATGAAGGCCGGGAACGCCAGCAGCTTCATCAGCACGCCTTGCCCCAGCCCCGCGGCCTCCGCGCCGATCAGCACGAAGTTGCCGGTGACGTGCGCGGTGAACAGGCCGAACAGCGCCACGAAGCCGAGCGTGTCGACGAAGCCGGCGACGATGGCAAGCACGGTGTCTTCATGTTTCATCCGGCGCCTCCCGTTGGCCGGGCCGGTTCAACGGCCGCTGGCCGCGTGGATCTCCGCCACGTAGCCGCCGGGAAAGCGCACGATGGCCGCGTCGCGCCCGTCGGCCGCGTAGGGCGGCACCAGCACCGACACGCCGGCCGCGGCCGCCTTGGCCAGGGTGTCGGCAAGGCTGGGGACCTCGTAGCCGGTCAGCTCGTGCCCATACGGATAGGGCAGGTGGCCGTCCGTCACCAGCACGGTGATCTTGCCGAAGCCGGATTCGATGCGCACGCGGCGGTAGGTATCGTTCGGCCGGCCGATCTCGACGCCGGGCGCGCGCGCGCTGTCCGACACCACCTTGCCGTGCGAGAAGCGCACGAAGCCGTGGATGAAGGCGTCGGCGCGGTCGGCGGACAGGTAGACGCGGTTCTCGGGAATGGTCGCGAGCTTCGGGTAGTCCGGCGCCGTGGCGTGCCAGTAGAGCTGCATGTTGACGCCGCCCGGCCATTGCACGATGGCGTCGCGGCCGATCGGGTCGGGGAATGCCGAGACGATGACGTCGGCCCCCGCGGCGCGCGCCGCGGCGATGGCCTTGTCCATGTCGGTCACGAGGTATCCGGTGCGCTCCGCGCCGAACGGGTACGGGACGGGCGTCTTGAAACCGAACACGGACAAGGTGCCGGCCGGCGTCAGCACCAGCTGCGACATGGTCAGGCTGGGCGTGGGCGTGACCGTGAACTCGCCCTCCTTCGAGGTCGTGCCGCCGAAGGTGGCGACGAGGCTGTCGACGAAGCGGCTGAAATCGGCCGGGGCGACGTACACGTGGGTGGTGTCGTACTGGGGCCCGACCGAGACGGCTGCCGCCGGGGCCTGGGTCCGGGCGTGCGCCACGCTGGCGGCGGGACCGGCCACGCTGGCCACGACCAGCGCGGCGGCTGTCAGGAAGGTTCGGATCGAACGCATGAAAACCTCTTCTTGTTGAATCTGAATCGACGGGTGAGGAAACACGGGTGGCGCGGCCCGGGCAGCGGCCCGGGGCGGGCGCGTCAGCGCGGCTCGGCGGCGTCCTCGCCGGGCGGCGTCGCGGGCTGGTTCTCGGCCAGCATGCCGGCGGGCGTCGCGGCCGGCGTCGTGGCTGGCGTCCTGGGCGGCGTGCCGGTGATCTTGGGCACGCACTCGGAACTGAACCACGCCGCCGTGACCGGCTCGCCGGCGATCATGCGCTTGATGGGCGGCACCACCTGTTCGCCGATCAGCATGCCCAGCAGGCCGATCAGGGCCACCACCGGCGGCGCCGGCGAGCGGACCTGCAGCAGCGCGTAGATGATGCCGACCAGGATGCCGGCGGCGAGAGAGACGAGATAGAGCTTCATCGGGGGCTCCAGGAAAGGGATTGAGAGGAGGGCATCGGGCCTAGCGCTGCGCCGGCTTGCCACGCCGGATGTCTTCCCACGCCACCAGCAGGAAGCCGCCGGCCAGCCCGACATGCTCGAAGAAGGCATTGGCCATCATGAACTGCTCGGCGGGCGGCGCGGCCCAGAAGCGGTTCGCCAGGAAGCTGGCCATCAGCGTGAAGCCGGCCAGCGCGAGCGCGCCCAGCCAGCGCAGCCAGCCGGTGAGGATCAGCAGCGAGGCGCCCAGCTCCAGCGCGATGGTGGCCGCCGCCAGCGGCGCCGCCGGCGCCAGGCCGAAGTGCTGCATCTCGGCGATGGCGCCGCCGAAGTCGGCGAGCTTGGCCAGCCCGCCCTGCAGGTAGGCCGCGCACAGCGCCAGCAGCGCGAGCCAGCGCACCCAGGCCGGCGCGAGGCGCGCCCGCGCGCCGGCCTGGGCGGGCCCGGCGGCGGCAGTGGTCTTGCTCATGGTTGGCTCCGGTGTCCTGGGCGCGGCGTCCGGGCGCGCATCAGAACGCCCAGCACGAGCAGCCGAGCGAGCCCCAGAAGGTGCTCTCGTCCGCGGCCGGCACGTTCGACGCCCAGGCCCGCGCATGCGCGTGGCCGTGCACGCCGCAGGCGCTGGCGCAGGCGCACGCGCTGCGCAGCGCCGCCGCCTGCGGGCGCGGCTGGTAGCCGCCGTGGTGGCGCGCCGGCGACCAGTCCGGCATGGCCGGCGGCAGCGGCGGGGCGAGCTTGCCGAAGTCGCCGTCGCCGTAGACCGGCTTGCCGCCCAGCAGCGTGAGCACCGAAGTGATGTCCTGGATCTCGTCGCCGGGCACGCTGAAGTAGTCGGCCGACAGCACCACCAGGTCGGCCAGCTGGCCGGCCTTGATCTCGCCTTTCTTGCCTTCTTCGGAGGAGAACCAGGTGTTGGCCTCGGTCCACAGCCGCAGCGCGGTCTCGCGGTCCAGCAGGTTGGCCTGCGGGTACATCGACAGCCCGCCCACGGTCTTGCCGGTGGTCAGCCAGTACAGCGACACCCACGGGTTGTACGAGGCCACGCGCGTGGCATCGGTGCCCGCGCCGACCTTGACGCCGCGCTCGAGCATGCGCTTGACCGGCGGCGTGGCCTCGGCCGCGCGCGCGCCGTAGCGCGCCACGAAGTATTCGCCCTGGTAGGCCATGCGGTGCTGCACGGCGATGCCGCCGCCGAGCGCGGCGATGCGGTCGATGTTGCGGTCGGTGATGGTCTCGGCGTGGTCGAAGAACCAGTGCAGGCCGTCGAACGGCACGTCCCTGGCCACCTTTTCGTAGACGTCGAGCGCGCGCGAGATGGTCTCGTCGTAGGTGGCATGCAGCCGCCACGGCCAGCGGTTCTCGGCCAGCAGGCGGATCACGGGCTCGAGGTCGCCTTCCATCGAGGGCGGCATGTCGGGCCGCTCGACGCGGAAGTCCTCGAAGTCGGCCGCGCTGTAGACCAGCATCTCGCCGGCGCCGTTGTGGCGGTACAGGTCGTCGCCCTGGCCGGGCTTGACCTTGCCGGCCCAGTTCTTGAAGTCGTTGAGTTCGTCCTTGGGCTTCTGCGTGAAGAGGTTGTAGGCCAGGCGCACGGTCAGGTCGCCTTCCTTGTGCAGCTCCTCGATGATGCCGTAGTCCTCGGGGTAGTTCTGGTAGCCGCCGCCGGCGTCGATCACGCCGGTCACGCCGAGCCGGTTGACCTCGCGCATGAAATGCCGCGTGGAGTTCTTCTGGTACTCGGGCGGCAGCTTCGGGCCCTTGGCCAGCGTGGCGTAGAGGATGGTGGCGTTGGGCTTGGCCAGCAGCAGGCCGGTCGGGTTGCCGGCGCTGTCGTGCACGATCTCGCCGCCCGGCGGGTTGGGCGTGTCCTTGGTGTAGCCGACCGTGCGCAGCGCGGCGGCGTTGAGGATGGCGCGGTCGTACAGGTGCAGGATGAACACCGGCGTGTCGGGCGCCGCGGCGTTCAGTTCCTCGATGGTGGGCAGGCGCTTTTCGGCGAACTGGTGCTCGGTGAAGCCGCCCACCACGCGCACCCATTGCGGCGCGGGCGTGCGCGCGACCTGCTCCTTGAGCATGCGCATGGCGTCGGCCAGCGAGCGCACGCCGTCCCAGCGCAGTTCCATGTTGTAGTTCAGGCCGCCGCGGATGATGTGCATGTGGCTGTCGATCAGCCCGGGGATGGCGCGGCGGCCTTGCAGGTCGATCACCTTGGTGGCGGGGCCGGCAAGCTGCATGATCTCGTGCCTGCCGCCGACCGCGGCGAACTTGCCGTCGCGGATGGCGACGGCCTCGGCCTGCGGGTTGGCGCGGTCGAGCGTGGCGAACTTGCCGTTGACGAGGATCAGTTCGGGAGTGGCCGGTGCGTTCATGGGAGGCTCCTGCGAATAGGGGGCGCCAGCCGGGGGCGATGGCTGCGGACCGGCGGCGAATCCGCGGCCGCCCCGGCGGGCGGAAAGGACAGGGCGCCGGGACGCGGCCCGGCGCCTGCCCGCGCTGCGTGTTACCTGGCCGGCACCGGCGCCAGCACTTCGTGCGCGCCGGCCGCGCGCTGCGCCGCCTTGTGCACCATCGTGTAGGCGTAGTCGACACCCATGCCGTAGGCGCCGGAGTGCTCCTTCACCAGGGCCATCACGGCATCGTACGTATCGCGGTGCGCCCAGTCGCGCTGCCATTCGAGCAGCACCTGCTGCCACGTCATCGGCACCACGCCAGCCTGGACCATGCGCTGCATGGCGTAGTCGTGGGCCTCCTTGGAGGTGCCGCCCGAGGCGTCGGCCACCATGTAGATCTCATAGTCGCCTTCGGCCATCGCGCACAGCGCGAAGGTGTTGTTGCAGACCTCGGTCCACAGGCCGGCAACCACCACCTTCTTGCGGCCGGCGGCCTTGAGCGAGTCGCGCACCTTCTGGTCGTCCCAGGAGTTCATCGAGGTGCGTTCGAGCAGCTTGTGGCCGGGGAAGACGTCGAGGATTTCCGGGTAGGTGTAGCCGGAGAACGAGGCGGACTCGACGGTGGTGATGGTGGTGGGGATGTTGAAGATCCTGGCGGCCTTGGCCAGGCCCACCACGTTGTTCTTCAGGGCCTGGCGGTCCATGGACTGCACCCCGAAGGCCATCTGCGGCTGATGGTCGATGATGATCAGCTGGCTGTTCTGGGGGGTCAGGACTTCGAGCTTCGGATTGGTCATGGCGATTTCCGGTTGCGCACCATTGCTGGGGCGGGTTCGCAAGAGACAAGGACGACGTCGGGAAGCCGGCATCGGCGATCGACATCGGCTTGCAGCATTGGCGTGCCATGCATGGCGTGAGGCACGTCATTCTCCACGGGGCGGTGGCGAATCTGGTATCAACGAATCTAGTGCAAGCGCTTGCGCTTTACAAAAAAGGAATCAGGAAGCGGTGATGAAAATATTCGACTGCCCCCAGCGGCCCGCGTGGCGGGACCGTGGCAATGCCGCATGCACATATGCCGGCGGCGGGGCGATATATGGGTACGGAGATTATGGGATCGCCTGCGCCGTGTCTTGTACGAAAGGCAGCAAAGTTAGCGAAAAGTGTGGTCGCGTGGTGCGGCGCAGCGGAGGGCGCGGGAAACCGGGCCAGGCCGGACAAGGCCAGACAAGGCCGGCCGCGCGCCGGGGGGGCGGGCGCGGCGATGGCCGGCGCGGGCTTGGGCGCGGGCGCGGGTGCGGGTTTCTGCGCCGGTTCGGGCACGCGCGCCGGCATGGCCCGCGCGCGGCCGGGTCACATCGTGGCCGCGATTATTCCGGTGATTATTTCGGGATTATGTCGGTGCCGGTGGCGGGGGAACTTGCCGGCGGCGTGGCGTTTATAGGTCGTTGCGATTCCGCCATTTTGCTGGCGGAATGCCGACCACCGCGCTGAAAATGCGCGTGAAATGGCTCTGGTCGGAAAAGCCGTGCAGCGCGGCGATTTCGGATATCGGCATGCCCTGGCGCAGCGATGCCTTGGATTGCTCGATGCGGTGCTCCAGCAGCCAGCGGTAGGGCGTGACCCCGGTATTCTGCTTGAAGGCCTTGATGAAATAGCTGCGCGACAGGTTGCAGTGCGCGGCCACCATCTCGATCGAGACGTCCTCGCCCGCGTGCGCGACCAGGTATTCCTTCGCCAGCGCTTCCTGCCGGCGCGACAGCGTGGCCGTCTTCAGCATGTGCACCGAGGCGCTGCCGTAGTGCGCGACGAGGTGCGCCATCATGGTCGTGGCCAACTGGTCGAGGAACAGCCGCGAGGCCTGTTCCGGCGCCTCCAGCGAGGGCAGCAGCGCGCGCGCGAGCGAGAGCATCACGCCGTCGGCCTCGCCCTCGGGGTTGCGCAGGGAAATCGGCGCGCGCGCGCCGTGCTCGCGCGCGAAGGCCTGCAGTTCGTCGCAACTGACCTGCAGCCGCACGTTGTCGAACGACGCGCGATGATGGCAGCGCCAGCTCTGCTGCAGGCTGGTGATGGCCAGCGCGCCCTCGCCGTGGCCGCCGGCGAACACCTGCCGGCCGTCGCGCCACAGCGTATGGGCGGCGAACGGGCGCAGCTGGACGATGGCGGAAAACGCATCCTGCGAGGGAATGGCGGGCGCCGGCGGCAGCCCGCCGGGCGCGTCGCAGCGCATGCGCGCGATGGTGGCGTGGGTGGTGTCGAGCCGCTCGACGATCAGGGCCGGGGCCGCGGGGGAAGGCGTCCGTGCCGCGCTTTGCGTCATGGGTGTGCAGTGTCCTTGGCGAAGCGTTGCGGGCGGGCGGAAGGCCGCCCGGAAGATGCCAGTGTGCTATCGCCGCGCGCACGGCGCAATGGGCAGCGCGCCGCGCCGGGGCAAAAGACCGAAAAAGCGGCAGGGCGTCCCCTTTGGCCTCTTTGGCCCCTCTTTGGCCCCTCTTGGCGCTTTTGCGCGGCGCCGGGCCGGGCACATGCGGCCGCCGGCGCGCGCGGGCCCGGCGCCGGCGTCATGCGTCCCAGTCGGGCGCGAACGGCGGCGTGACGTAGCGCAGGTTCTTCGGCAGCGCCGCGATGGCGCGCCGGTCTTCGTCGTCGAGCCGCAGCCTGAGCGCGTCGAGGTTCGCCTGCTGGCTTTCCCGGCGCTGCGCCTTGGGAATCGCCGCCACGCCGTCCTGCTCCAGCAGCCACGCCAGCGCCACCTGCGCGGCGCTCGCGCCATGCCGCGCGCCGATGCCCTGCAGCACCGGGTCGGCGGCGGCGCGGCCCTGCGCGAGCGGCGCGTAGGCAACCAGCGGGATGCCCTTGCCGCGCAGGTAGGCGAGCATGCGCGACTGGTCGAGGAACGGGTGGTACTCCACCTGGTGGCAGGCGATCGGCGCACCGATGTCCTCGATCGCGCTGCGCAGCATGGCCAGGTTGAAGTTGCACACGCCGATGGCGCGCACCGTGCCGGCCTCGAGGAAGCTCTGCATGGTGCCGAGCACGGCGCCGAGGTCCATGTCGCGCGACGGCCAGTGCACCATGTACAGGTCGACGTAGTCGACGCCGAGCTTGCCGAGGCTGGCGTCGAGCGCGTGCCGGATGGCATCGGGCCGCAGGTTCTCGTGCCACACCTTGGTGGTCAGGTGCAGGTCCTGCCGCGCCACGCCGGACGCGGCGATGGCGGCGCCGACGGCCGCTTCGTTCTGGTACATCTCGGCCGTGTCGACGTGGCGGTAGCCGAGCGCCAGCGCGCTCTCCACGACCGGCTGGCAATCGCCGCCGGGCATGCGGAACGTGCCGAAACCGAGGCGCGGGATGCGGATGTCCTGTGTCTGCAAGCCTTCCATTTCAATGAACCCCAACTTGGTTGAAGCCTGCGCGCGAGCCCGCCGCAGTGCCGGCATGCAATGTCGCACGGCCGGGTTGCCGGATAAAGCGCGCGCCGCGCATTTCATTCATGATCGCGGGTCCGCATGGCGGGACCGGGGCGCTACTCGTCGAGCGAGGACCCGCGCAGGTCGCTTTTCTGCAGCAGTTGCAGCAGCGTCTCGGCCGGGCGGCTCAGGCGGCCCGCGCGCAGCGAGATGAATTCCACCTCGGGCAGCGCCGGCAGCGCGTCGCTGTTGACCAGCGGCGCGAGGCCGCGCCCGGACAGGTATTGCGCGCGCACCGTGATGCCCAGCCCGCCGCGCGCCGCGGCGATGCAGCCCGAGTGGCTGCTGCTGGTGCAGACGATCTGCCAGCGCGTGCCGGCCTTGGCCAGCGTGTCGAGCACGATGGCGCGCGTGACGCTGGGCTCCGTCACCAGGATCAGCGGCAGCGGCTGGCGCAGGTCGGCCACCGTGCCGGGCCGCGCCAGCCACTCCAGCTTGCCGCGGAACAGCGGCGTGCCGCGGCGGTCGCCTTCGCGGCGCTTGCCGATCATCAAGTCCAGCGCGCCGGCGTCCATCAGCTCGTAGAGCTTGCCGGTCATGCCGATGGTGATCTCCAGCTCCACGTCCGGGTGCGAGTTGCGGAACGCCGCCAGCACATTGGGCATGGTGCCGAGCACGAGATCCTCGGAGGTGCCCAGCCGCACGCGGCCCTGCAGGCGCGGCGCGTTGAACTGCGACTCGGCGCGCGCGATGGCCTCCAGGATCAGGCGGGCGTGCGCCAGCAGCGCCTCGCCGTCGGCGGTCATGGCCAGGGTGTGGGTGTCGCGCACGAACAGGCGGCGCCCCACGTGCTGTTCGAGGCGCCGGATGTGGTCGCTGACGCTGGATTGCGACAGGCCGAGCTGGCGCCCGGCGTCGGTAAAGCTGTGCGCGGCCGCGACGGTGGCGAAGGTCTTGACCCAGACAGGATTGAGCATGCGGCATTGTCATCGGATTGGCCGATGACAGTCAATATGTCCAGCGGGGTTCCCGATTGGGCCGCCAGTCATTAACATCGACACATTCGTGGCGTTTTCCTGTGCGCGCCTTTTCCGCGTGCCGCCGGGCGCTGTCCTGCCCGGATGCCACGCCGGCCCCCGCCGGTTCTTCAAGAGATGTACCAGAATGCACAGTCAATCCTCGCAGAAATCGCACACGGCCATGCTGTGGATCGTCGCCGCCGGCTTTTTCATGCAGACGCTCGACACCACCATCGTCAACACGGCCTTGCCCGCGATGGCGCACAGCCTCGGCGAGACGCCGCTCGACATGAAGCCGGTGGTGGTGGCCTACACGCTCACGATGGCCATGCTCACGCCGGCCTCCGGCTGGCTCGCCGACCGCTTCGGCACGCGCCGCGTGTACTTCACGGCCATCCTGATCTTCGTGCTCGGCTCGCTGTTCTGCGCCACCGCGCAGAGCCTGGACCAGCTCGTGGTGGCGCGCGTGGTGCAGGGCATCGGCGGCTCCATGCTGCTGCCGATCGGGCGCCTGGCGGTGCTGCGCAGCGTCACCGGCGAGCAGTACATCGCGGCACTCGCCTTCGTCTCGGTGGCGGGGCAGGTGGGGCCGATCTTCGGCCCGGTGCTGGGCGGCTGGATCGTGCAGACGGTGGCCTGGCACTGGATCTTCCTGATCAACGTGCCGGTCGGCGCGATCGGCCTGCTGGCCGTGCTGCGCTACCTGCCCGACAACGCGCTGGCGCGCCCGCCCGCGTTCGACTTCATCGGCTGCGGGCTGCTGTCGCTGTGCATGGTGGCCTTCTCGCTGGCGCTGGACACCCCGCGCGAGGCCAGCCACGCGGCCTGGAGCGGCAGCCTGTTCGCGCTCAGCCTGCTGTCGGCGCTGCTCTACATCCCCTACGCGCGGCGCCGGGCCAATCCGCTGTTCCGGCTGTCGCTGTTCCGCGAGCCCAATTTCAGCGTCGGGCTGGCCGGCAACCTCGTGTGCCGCATCGGCTCGGGCGCGGTGCCGTTCCTGATGCCGCTGCTGCTGCAACTGCAACTCGGCTACACGCCGCTGCATTCGGGGCTGATGCTGCTGCCGGCCGCGCTGGCCGGCGTGGTGGCCAAGCGCGGCATCGTGCCGCTGGTCAAGCGCTTCGGCTACGACAACTTCCTGCTGGTCAACACCGTCCTGGTCGGCGGCTCGATCGCCTCGTTCGCGGCGATCTCGCCGGGCTGGCCGCTGGCGCTGTCGATCGCGCAACTGGCCCTGTTCGGCGCCACCAACTCCATGCAGTTCGCCGCCATGAACAGCGTCACGCTCAAGGGGCTGAGCGTGGAAGACGCGGGCAGCGGCAACAGCCTGTTCTCGATGGTGCAGATGCTGGCCATCGGGCTGGGCGTGACCATCGGCGGCGGTCTGGTGAGCCTGTTCACGGGGCAGTTGGGGGAGGGCGGGACTGCGTACCGGCTGGCCTTTTTCAGCGTGGGGACGATTACGCTGCTGTCGGCGCTGGTGTTTCGGCGGCTCGATGTGGCGCAGTTCGATAAGGGGCGGCCGGCGGTGGGGGTGGCGGGGAGATGATTGGTTAGGTGGGGTCTGGTCTTTGTCTTCTTCGGGCCTTTGTGGGTCTTGGTGGCTTGGGCTTTGGTTGGCTGTTTGGTGGTGTCAAGTCTGCTGGCCGCTGCGGGCCTGGCGGCTTGGGCTTGGTAGCCCATTCGCACACATGTAAGTGTCACTTTTCTTTTCTCGAAAAGAAAAGTAACCAAAAGAAAGCGACCCTTGCAGGGGGCTGGGCGCTCAGCCTTCAAGGCGTTGCCAGTTTCGTGGTGCGGTTCGTGGCTTCGATATGGCTGCTGACGCTACCGGCTTGCTCGCCTGCGGCGTTGCGGGTGGCGTGCGATTCGTGGTGGCACTGCATGATGGCGATGGCCCAGGTAGTTCTGGCTGCTGCCGCGACCGGGGCGGATGGGTGCGTCATGGGGACGGTGCTGGTTTCGTGGTGGGCGCGGTGGCCCCGGCTTGGGATGCACCCGGCACGACTTGAGATGCGCCTGGCAGTGGCCCCTATTCGAGCGCGGTGCCGAACAGTTGAAAAGCAATCCCGGTTCCAGCAACCCAACACACTCGCGCCGGGTCCACCGCGCCCACCACGAAAACACGAGAGCGCTATGTCGTGACCGCTTGAGTCGGTAACGGCAGAAGCCCGAACGGAGCGGGCCTCGGCCATCATGGAGCCGGAATGTGAAACGACCGCATCCGGGATGGCGCCGCGGCCCGTGCCGGTAGCGTCAGCAGTCGTATCGAAGCCAACGCGCCCACCACGAAACCACCATCAAACCTGAAGTCTGAGCGCCCAGCCTTCTGCAAGAATCGCTTTCTTTTGGTTACTTTTCTTTTCGAGAAAAGAAAAGTGACACTTACATGTGTGCGAACGGGCTACCAAGCCCAAGCCGCCAGGCCCACAGCGGCCAACAGACTTGATACCTCCAGATAGCCAGTCAAGCCCGAGCCGCCAGGCCCACAGCGGCCAGCAGACTTGATACCTCCAGATAGCCAGTCAAGCCCAAGCCGCCAGGCCCACGGCGGCCAGCAGACTTGATGCCTCCAAACAGCCAATCAAGCCCAAGCCGCCAGGCCCACAGCGGCCAGCAGACTTGACACCACCAAACAGCCAGCCAAAGCCCAAGCCGCCAAGGCCCACTGCGGCCAGCACACTTGAATCACTCCGTAACCCCATTCTCCCGCAACAACCTCGCACACTCATCCAGCATATCGTGCGCGACCGCAGACTGATAATTGGGGTCAAGCGCTTCCATCATGTCGTGAGACACATACAGCCCCGCCTCGCGCGACAGCGTGCCCGCCAGTTGTCGCGCGAAGTCGTCGCTGAGCTGCGACAGCAGCCGGCGCTCGGCCAGCGCGAGCTGCAGTTTCGAGCGTGACAGCCAGAGCCCGGCCAGGGTCGCGCCCTGGCCATCGGTCATCCACTGGCCGTGTTCGTAATAGGCCGACAGGCGTTCCGCGGTCAGCGCGAACAGCAGCGCCTTGCGCGTATCGAAGTCGATGCGGGGCTGGGGGGTGGCGGGGGCGTCGGTGCCGGGTGGCGTGGTTTTCATCGGGTGGGCAAGAAAGGCAATGGCCGCGAGACTACCACGACGCGGCCGGCGCGGCTCCGGGTCAGGCCGCGGCCGCGGCGAAGCGCGCGTTCAGCCAGGTGCCGATCGCCGCGATCTCTTCCATGCAGACCGTATGCGGCATGGGATAGGCGTGCCATTCGACCGGGCAGCCGTGCTGCCGCACGGTGTCGCGCGCGAGCATGCCGAGCGGCACCGGCACCACGTCGTCCTCGACGCCGTGCGCGGCGAACACGGGCGTGGCGCGGTTGGCTTCGCTGAACTCCGCGGCCAGCAGCGCCGGCGACGGGATGTAGGTGGACAGCGCGATGATGCCGCCGAGTGCCTCGGGATGCGTGAGGCCCGCGGTGTAGGCGATGGCGCCGCCCTGCGAGAAGCCCGCCAGCACCACGCGATGGCTGGGCACGCCGCGCTGGTTCTCGCGCGCGATCAGCGCGCGGACGGCCTCGCGCGAGGCGCGGATGCCGGCCTCGTCGCAGTGGCTGCGCGCGTCGTCGAGCGAGGCGATGTCGTACCACGCGGGCATGACGTAGCCGCCGTTGCAGGTCACGGGGATGGCCGGCGCGTGCGGAAAGACGAAGCGCACCGCGGGGGCGGGGCCGAGTCCGAGGTCGGGCACCACCGGCGCGAAATCGCTGCCGTCGGCGCCCAGCCCGTGCAGCCAGATCACGGACCATGTGGGCGACGGCGCGCTTTCGATTTCAATGGATGGCAGCAGCTCGCTCATGTCGGGATTCCGGTTGGCGCCGCGCGGCGGCGATGGCGCGGCCCCGCCGCGCAAGGCGGCCAGTATCGCATGGCGGCGGTACGCGCCGGCGCGCCGCGCGCGCCATGACGGCACCGCGCACGACAATGCGCGACAACGCACGACGGCGGCGCGCCAGGCGTGGCGCGCGCCGGTGCGGACGCGGCACCGCGCATGCCGGCGCCGGGGCGCCGGCATGCCGCGCGTGTCAGGCTGCCGAAGGAACCGCTGGTATGGTGACGAGGCCCGGCGCGCTGCGCGGGGCCAGCGAGGGCTCGGCGCTGCCGGGGGCGCGCCGCTTGTCCACCACGTTCTCGACGCCGGTGGCGGACACATCTTCGAGGAAGGCGACCAGGTCGCGGTAGTAGTCGACCTGCATCTGTGCTTCGAGCAGGCGACGCTCGGCCTGGAACAACGTCAGGCGCATTTGCTGCAATTCTCTTGCTGCGATTTTCTCCGGGGTGGGCGGACTAAACATGTCTGCAAGCGAACGCATGGCATACCTCCCAAAAAACGGCCTCGAATTGAAGCGCCTGCCATTGCTTCCAATATAGTCAAGAAACACGCATTTCAGGTTTTGTCGCATGCCGTCCACAAGGTCGATTGCGGGCGCCATGCGGCAGGAGTAGATTTATTGGCCGGCTACCCGGGCCTATGTCCGGACGAATCGGGCGGGCTGCCGGCCTCCGCATTGGCCTTGCATTGGCCCCGCATCGACTTCATATCGGCCCCGTATCGATCCCCGCATTGCGATCCCCGCATCGGCGCCTACATCGCCAGCGTGCCCGCCTCCGGCCGCGCCATCCTGGCCAGGTAGGCATGGATCTGCGCCACCACGGCCGCGCCTTCGCCCACCGCCGCGGCCACGCGCTTGGTGGAGTTGGAGCGCACGTCGCCGATCGCGAACACGCCCGGCACGCTGGTCTCCAGCGCCGAGGCCGGCCCCGGCCCTTCGTGCGGCGTGTCGGCGCCGGTCAGCACGAATCCCTTCTCGTCCACGCGCACGTTGCAGGTGCGCAGCCATGCGGTGTTGGGATCGGCGCCGATGAACAGGAACAGGTGGCGGATCGGCAGGTGCGTGACCTGGTCCGTGTCGCGCGAGCGGAAGCCGATGCCGGCCAGGCGCTCGTCGCCGGCCAGCGTGGTGATTTCCGCGCCCGTGTGCAGCTCGATGTTGGGCTGGGCCGCGATGCGCTCGATCAGGTAGCGCGACATGCTGGCCTCCAGGCCCGGCCCGCGCACCAGGATGTGCACGCGGCTGGCGTGCGCGGCCAGGAATACCGCAGCCTGCCCGGCGGAATTGCCGCCGCCGACCAGCATCACCTCTTCGCTGTTGCACAGGCGCGCTTCCACCGGCGAGGCCCAGTAGTAGACGCCGCGGCCTTCGAAACGCTCGAGCGCGGCGATGGACGGATGGCGGTAGGCCGCGCCGCTGGCGATCACCACCGTGCGCGCGGGGATCTGGCGGCCGTCGTCCAGTTCGATGCGCTGCGGGTGTTCCCCGCAATGCAGCGCCACCACCTGCAGCGGGATGGCGAGGTGCGCGCCGAACTTCTGCGCCTGCACGAACGCGCGTCCGGCCAGTGCCTGGCCCGAGATGCCGGTGGGAAAGCCGAGATAGTTCTCGATGCGCGAGCTGGCGCCGGCCTGCCCGCCGGGCGAGAGCGAATCGAACACCGCCACCGAGAGGCCTTCCGAGGCGGCGTACACCGCGGTGGCCAGGCCGGCGGGCCCGGCGCCGACCACCACCACGTCGTAGACATGGTCCGGGTCGAACTCCGGCACCAGCCCGAGGCAGGTGGCAAGCTGGCCCGGGTCGGGCGCGCGCAGCACGGCGCCGCCGGGGCAGATCACGAGCGGGAAATCGCCGGGCGAGGCGCCGCTGAATTCGAGCAGGGCGCCGGCATCGGGATCGGTGTCGGCGTCGACCACGGTGTGCGGATAGCCGTTGCGGCGCAGGAAGGCCTGCAGGTGCAGCAGCTTGGGCTCGCTGCTGCGGCCCAGCAGCGTGGGGCCCTTGCCGCGCTCGATCAGGCCCACGCGGCGCAGGATCAGCGCGCGCATGATGCGCTCGCCCAGCTCGGCCTCGGCCACCAGCAGCGCGCGCAGCCGCTCGGGCGGAATCGCGATGGCCTCGACGTCCTCGATCGCCTCGCCGTCGACGATGGCCGGCTTGCCCGACAACTGGCCCACTTCGGCCAGGAAGTAGCCGGGGCCATGCTCGCCGACCAGGCTGGCGCGGTCCAGCGCGTCGCGCTGCTGGATGCGCACGCGGCCCTTGAGCAGCACCGTCATGCCATGCGCGGACTCGCCGATGCGGAACAGGAATTCGCCGGCGCGCCACTGCCGTACCGTGCCGAACTGATGCAGCCGCGCGATCTCGGCGTCCGTGAGCCGGGGAAACATCTGGTGGCGGCGCGACTCCATCGGGGAAAACGCCGCCGCCGCCGGGTCCGGCTCGAGGGCCTGGCCGGGCGGCGGCATGACCTGCGGATGGTTCGTCCCGATGCTGCCGGTGGAATGCTCTGCGCTCATGACGGTATGGCCTCCCGGGAGCGCCGCGGCATGCGCGGCGCGGATGGATGCGGGTGCTGCAGGTGCGTGGGGCAGTTTGCACGCGATGCCGCACTGCGGCAATCCCCCTTGGCGCCGATGTCTGCCCGCGCGCACCCGGTGCAGGCGGCGGAGGCCGGCGTGTCCGCCCCGGCGCTGCCTCGATGTCGCCCGACATGCCAAGCCTAGTACAAGCGGGCGAGGGCGGCGATGCCAGTTGCGCCGGTGCCGGCCCGGGGCATGCCGGGCGCGGCGCACAAAGCGTTGCCGGGCGCACCTGAAAAGGATTTCTAAAACAACCTGGTGAAAACCCTTGACTATCTACCTACAGATAGATAAGATTCGTCTCATGGATGCGGCGCCACGGTAACGGCAGTGCAGCAAGGCCCACCCGGCACCGGCGTCCAGTGCAGCAAACAGCAACAAAGACGGAAGTCATTTTTTTTGCCCTGCTTGTCTACCTATCAATAGATAAAGCGCGAATCGGGCAAGACGGACGGCTTCCCGGATAAATCCCGGTCCCCGCGGCCAGTGCAGACCCCCGGACCCATGCTTCGATTGGAGAACATCATGAACGCCAAGCTTCTTGCCAAGTCCCTGCTCACCGCCGCCACCCTTGCCGCGGCTTTCGCCACCGGCGCCGCGCAGGCCGGCACCGTCCCCGCCGACAAGTACGGCTACAACTACCGCGTGCGCGACGCCTATACCGACGGCGCGCGCAGCGGCAAGTTCGACCCGTTCACCGAAGGCGCCCGCACCGGCAAGTTCGACCCGTTCACGGAAGGCGCCCGCGCCAGCACCGTGGCCGGCCTGGACCGCAGCGGCGTGTCGGCCGAACCGGCCCGCAGCGCTGATCCGTACACCGACGGCGCCCGCATGGTGGCCGGCCTCGATCGCAGCGGCGTATCGGCCGAGCCCGCCCGCAGCGCCGACCCGTACACCGACGGCGCGCGCGGCAACGGCAAGCGCAACCCGTTCTACGACGGCGCCCGCAGCGGCAAGGCCGATCCCTACCTCGACGGCGCCAACGCCTGAGGCACCCGGCGGCAGGCAGGACAGCGCCTGACGCCGACCCCGATTCACCCCGTCGCGCCGCCCTGGCGGCGCGCGGATACCAGGAGCGCATCATGAGCCGTTGGCAGAGTTTCCGTCTGCTGGCAGGCTGGGCCCTGGTCTGTGTCGCCAGTGGCTCGATGGTCACTCTGGTAGCGCAGACTCTTCCCGCCTGACCTGCCTCGCCGCAGTCCCCCGACGGCGTGCCCTTTGCCGGCACGCCGTTTTTCTTGCGCCATTCTTTCGGCGCCGCGAATCCGCCGCGCGTTTTCCCGCCTCCTGGCCTGCGCGGGCCTGCCTCGTGATCCACGGAAGGCGCGTTCCATGTTCCGCGCCGGGAACGTGCCCGGCGCGGAATGGGGGGGGCGCGCGTGACCGCCGTCCCCGGCCGCGGCCGGCCCGCCCCAGGGTAAATTTCCGCGGCGCGCTGCCGTTATCCCCCGTAGGCGACCGGCGCAAAGGCAGCGCCGGCGCGACCCTCCGCCTGCACGCGCAAGGGACTCGTCCCGCCAGGGGCGAGTGCGTGTCCGGGCGGCATAAACAGATAACGCCGACACCATTCATGCCGCCTATCCAAGGTCCGCCCGCCGAGACGGAACTCGTTCGCCTGCTCATCCAGGGCGTGACCGACTACGCGATCTACGCACTCGATCCGTCCGGCAGCGTCAGCAGCTGGAATGCCGGCGCGCAGCGCGCCAAGGGCTATGCGCGCGAGGAAATCCTGGGCAGCCATTTTTCCCGCTTCTACACGCCCGAGGACCGCGCCGCCGGCCTGCCCGGGCAGGCCCTGCAGCGGGCCCGCGAACTGGGCCGCTGCGAGGTGGCCGGCGCCTGGCGCGTGCGCAAGGACGGCAGCCGCTTCTGGGCGCACGTGCTGCTCACCCCCATCCACGACCGCGCCGGCCGCCTGCTCGGCTACGCCAAGATCACGCGCGACATGACGCAGCAGAAGGCCGACGCCGAGCGCCTGGCCGAGGTCACGCGCAAGCTGGACCTGGCGCTGCAGAACATGTCGCAGGGCCTGTGCATGTTCGACGCGCACGGCACGCTGGTGCTGGCCAACCGGCGCATGGAGGCGATCTTCGGCGCGGCCGCCGGCGGGCTGGCGCCCGGCGCCGGTTTCCTCGACGTGTGCCGCGCCATGACCGGCGCGCGCGCGAGCGAGGCCGCCGCGCCCGGCGCGCCGGCGGGCCGGATGTCCAGGCAGTCCACCGCGGCGGCCCAGTCCACCCCGTCCGCCCACGCCGTGCCGCCCGAGGCCCGCGCCGAGCCCTACGCGCAGGCGCTGGCCGAGCGGCACCTCGACATCCTGCGCCGGCAGCCGCGCTGGCGCAGCGTGGAAGCGCTGCCCGACGGGCGCGCTATCGCGCTGTCGCACAGCACGCTGGCCGACGGCGCCTGGGTCACGACCTGCGAGGACATCACCGAGCAGCGCCGCATCGAGGCCACCATCCACCACATGGCCCGCCACGACGGGCTGACCGGCCTGCCCAACCGCAGCTTCTTCATCGACCACCTCGACGAGGAGCTGCCGCGCGCGCGCAAGCAGGGCAGCCGGGTGGCCGTGCTCGGCATCGACCTGGACCGCTTCCGCGAAATCAACGACCTCTATGGACACGCCGCCGGCGACACCGTGCTGCGCGCGGTGTCCGGTCGCATCGCCGCGCAGCTCGACGCGGGCGAGTTCATCGCGCGCGTGGGCGGCGACGAGTTCATGGCCGTCAAGCGCTTCGCGCAGCAGCCCGAGCTGAGCGAGTTCATCGCGCGGCTGGTGACGTGCCTGAGCGAGCCGGTGCGCCTGGACGGCTTCGAGCTGACCGCCGGGGCCAGCATCGGCGTCGCGGTCTTTCCCGGCGACGGCATCCGCGCCGAACAGCTTGCCGCCAACGCCGGGCTGGCCATGCGCCGCGCCAAGGGCAGCCTGTCGGAGTCGATCTGCTTCTACGAAAGCCGCATGGACGAGGCCGAGCGCGAGCGCCGCACGCTCGCCGGCGAGCTGTGGATGGCCATCACCGCCGACCAGTTCGTGCTGGACTACCAGGTGCAGACCGCCATCGCCAGCGGCGCGGCGATCGGCTGCGAGGCCCTGCTGCGCTGGCGGCATCCCGCGCGCGGGCTGATCACGCCGGACAGCTTCATCCCGCTGGCCGAGACCTGCGGCGCCATCCTGCCGATCGGCGAGTGGGTGCTGCGCAGCGCCTGCCGCGCGGCCGCGCACTGGGACGCGCCGCGCAAGATCTCGGTCAACCTGTCGCCGGTGCAGATCATCCACGGCAACCTGGTCCGGCTGGTGACGGGCATCCTGGAGGAAACCGGGCTGGAAGCGGGCCGGCTCGAACTGGAAATCACCGAGTCCACCATCATCGGCGACAAGGCGCGCGCGCTGGATATCCTGCGCCGCATCCAGGCGCTGGGCGTGACCATCGCCATCGACGACTTCGGCACCGGTTATTCGTCGCTGGACATCCTGCGCTCGTTCCCGTTCGACAAGATCAAGCTCGACCGCACCTTCATCGCCGAGATCGCCGCCGACCGGCAGGCCCGGGCCATCATCCGCGCCATCCTCGCGCTCGGCCGCAGCCTGGCCATCCCGGTGCTGGCCGAGGGCGTGGAAACCGACGACCAGTTGCGCCTGCTGCGCGCCGAAGGCTGCGACCAGGCGCAGGGCGTGCTGCTCGGCCGGCCGCTGCCGTTCGAGGACTTCCGCCGCGCCCATGCGGCGCGCGCCGGGCAACGCTGACGCGCGAACAGCATGGGAGTGATGCGGGAGTGATGCGCGAGGCGCGCCGCGCCGCCGTGCCTGCCGCGCCCGCCGGCGCGCCGGAACTCGTCCGCCGGGCCGCACTCTGATGCCTTATCGGCGGCCGCCCGGGCCGCCGCGCGGACAAGCAGCGGGAGCGGGCATGCCAGCACGGATCACCAGCGCGCCGGAACGCGGCGGCGCAGGCCAGCCATGAAGAACCGTCCCCGCACCGCCGCCGCGGCCGGGCTGCCGCACGCGGGCCGCGTGCGCGAGGTGGCCGACCGCACCGGCGGCCACCATGTCGTCCCGCACCGCCTGCAGGGCTGTCCCCACGCCGATCCGCTCACCCCCGCCGACCGCTACCAGGAACTGTTCGTCGCCGTGCAGACGGGGCGCGTGTTCGACGACAGCAAGACCTTCACCGACGCCATGCCGCGCCAGGACCCGGCCGCGATCCTGGCGGCCTACCGCGCCCGCGCGGGCGCCGCCGGCTTCGACCTCGCGGCGTTCGTGCGGGCGCACTTCACGCTGCCGCAGGTGCCGCGCAGCAGCTATGTCTCCGACCGGGCGCAGACGCTCGGCGACCATATCGACGGCCTCTGGGAAGTGCTCACGCGCCACCCGTCCGCGCACCCGCCGCAAGGCTCGCTGCTGCCGCTGCCCCATGCCTACGTGGTGCCGGGCGGGCGCTTCGCCGAGCTGTACTACTGGGATTCCTACTTCACCATGCTGGGCCTCGCCGCCAGCGGCCGGCACGGCCTGCTGCACGGCATGGCGGCCAATTTCTCGTACCTGCTCGACACCTACGGCGTGATCCCCAACGGCACGCGCACCTACTACCTGAGCCGCTCGCAGCCGCCCGTGTTCGCGCTGATGGTGGAACTGTTCGAGGACCACGGCGTGCAGCCCGAGCTGGCCTACCTGCCGCAGCTGCGCAAGGAACATGCGTTCTGGATGCGCGGCGCCGAGCACCTGGCGCCGGGCCAGGCATGCCGGCGCGTGGTCCGGCTCGCCGACGGCAGCCTGCTCAACCGCTACTGGGACGAGCGCGACACGCCGCGCGAGGAAGCCTACATCGAGGACGTGGCCACCGCCGCGTCGTCGTCGCGCCCCGCGCCCGAGGTCTACCGCGACCTGCGCGCGGCGGCCGAATCGGGCTGGGACTTCAGCTCGCGCTGGCAGGACCCCGGCGGCGGGCTGGAGACGGTGCGCACCACGGCCATCCTGCCGGTCGACCTCAACTGCCTGCTGTACAAGCTGGAAACCAAGCTGGCGGAGCTGGCCGCCGCCGCCGGCGACCCCGACGCGCCGGACTTCCTGGCGCGCGCGCGGGCGCGGCGCGGCACCATCGACCGCCTGATGTGGAACGAGGCCGCAGGCGCGTGGTTCGATTTCGACTGGCAGCGCCATTGCCCGCGCGCCGGCCTGACCGCGGCCACCGTGATGCCGCTCTACGTGGACGCGGCCAGCCCGGCGCAGGCGGCGCTGCTGGCGCGCACCGTGGCCGCGCGCCTGCTGCTGCCCGGCGGCATCGCCACCACCGAGCGCATCAGCGGCGAGCAGTGGGACCAGCCCAACGGCTGGGCGCCGCTGCAATGGCTGGCCATCGGCGGGTTTGCGCGCCACGGGCAGCATGCGCTGGCGCGCGAGATCGCGCACCGCTGGCTGCATACCGTGGCCAGCCTCTACCGCCGCGAGTGCAAGCTGGTGGAGAAGTACGCGCTGCGCCCGGCGCCGCACGGCGCGGTGGGCGGCGGGGGCGGCGAGTATCCGCTGCAGGACGGCTTCGGCTGGACCAACGGCGTGGTGCGCCGGCTGATGGCGCAGCATCCCGTCCACGCGGCGTGCACCTCGCGCGCGGGCGAGCACGGTTGACTGGCCGGCGCTAGGCCGCGCCGGTCTCGCCGAGCCAGTGCGCCACGGTGGCGGCCAGCCAGGCCGGGTCGTCGTGCGGCAGATCGTGGCCGGCCCACGGGTGCCAGCGGTGCCGCACGCCCCACGCCGCCGCCAGCCGCGCCGAGCAGGCCGGGTCCACCAGATGGTCGGCGGTCGACGACACCAGCAGCGTGGGGCAGGACGGCGGCGCCGCGCCGGCGCGGTAGCGCGCCGCCGCCCACAATTGCCGCAGCGCGTTGCCGCGGCTGACCGGGGCGCTGGCGCGGATCGCGCTCCAGGCGGCCACGTCGGTCTCTCGCGTGGCGACGGCATTGCAGGTGAGGCGATGGATGGTGCGCTCGCAATAGGGGCCGTCATGCCAGCGCAGCGCCATGCCGGCCAGCGCCGGCCAGTTGCGCGGGCGCAGCCGCTGCGCCACGCTGCCGAACGGCCGCATGCTGGTGTTGACCAGCACCAGCGCGCCGATCTCCCGCGGATAGCGCCGCGCCCATTCCGCCGCCACCATCGCGCCCAGCGACATCGCCAGCACGCGGTAGGGCGGCGCCAGCGCCTGCCGGCGCGCGCCGGCGCGCACGTGCTCGACCATCGCCGCCACATCTGGCGGCGCGCGCACCGCCGCCTGCGCGCCGTTGCCGGGCAGGTCCAGCAGCGTCATGCGCGCGATGCCGCAGCGCGCCTGCAGCGCGGCGGGCAGGGCGCCCCAGTGGCGCGCTTCGCGCGTGAGGCCGCGCAGCAGGATCCAGTCGCTCATCGGGGTGGCCTGCCTTGCCATTGCGCGGTGGCCAGCGCCAGCAGCTGCGCGCGCCGCTCGCCCTGCGGCAGCCAGCGCTCGGGCGCGTAGGCCACGCGCCCGAGGAAGTCGAGCAGGTTGGCGTGGCGGCGCAGCACGCGCTCGGTGCGGTGCGCCTTGACCGGGTTGAAGAAGCCGTGGCGCGAGAACAGTTGCCGCGGGTTTTTCTTGATCCACAGCCACGAGCCCAGCTCGAGCGTCATCGGCAGGAAGATGTTGGGCGCCGGGGTGTGGTCGTAGGCCCAGTCCCACAGGTCGCCGTGCAGCAGGTACTGGTGGCTCTGCGGCTCGAAGGCGTAGCCGTGGTGCGGGTGGGCCTGCTCGAACATGGTCTTGAGCGCGAACATTTCCGGCAGGTGCGCCATCGGCGCCGCGGTGCGCGCGTAGGGAAACCAGATGCTGTCGCCCCAGCCGTAGCCCGAGTGGCAGTCCAGCGCGAAGCTCAGCGGGCGCTGCTGCAACTGCTGCGCCACCACGCGCAGCATGGCCTGGCTTTCCTGCTCCATCGGCGCGCCCAGCCTGCCGCGGTACCACGGCAGCCACGCGCCCAGCCGCTGGCCGCCGGCCAGCAGCGGCACGCGGCCATCGGCATCCTGCGGCGCGTTGCGCATCAGGTCCACGCCGTTGGGGTTGGCGCGCCGGTAGGCCCACATGCCGCCGGGATTGACGATGGGCATGAACAGCAGCCGCACCGACTGCAGCTGCCGCTCGAGCAGGTCGTCCCACTCCAGCCGCCACAGCAGCATGCGCATGTAGTCGAGCAGCAGGTGGGTGCCGATGCGCTCCAGGCCGTGGATGCCGGCAAAGAAGCCGATCGCCGGCGCGCGCGGGTCGTCCGAGCCGATGCCGGCGGTGTAGAGGGGGAAGCGCCGACCGCCCGCGTCGACCTCGCCGACGCGGCAGACATCCAGGCGATGCGCGCCGGCTTCGAGGATGGCTTCCAGTTGCCGCATCTCGGCGAAACCGTCGGCGGCGGGCGGGGGCATGGGCGAGGGCAGATCCGGGTCCAGGCAAGCGGGCGTGCCTCCCATCATCCGCCGTGAATATGAAATCCCCGTGACGCCGCCGCGCGCCGGGCGCGGCGGCGTGCGGGTGGACTAGCCAGCCATTTCTTCCGCGAACAGCTCCAGCACCGCCCAGCCGCGCGCCGCGGCCAGCTCGCCCAGCGCCATGTCCGGGTTGGTGGCGACCGGGTGGCTCACCGCCTCCAGCAGCGGGATGTCGTTGCGGGAGTCGCTGTAGAACGCGGTGCGCTCGAAGCCGTCCCACGACAGCCCGAGCGCGGCCAGCCACTGCGCGACGCGCTCGATCTTGCCCGCGCCGAAGCTCGGCACGCCCTGCACGGCGCCGGTGAACTCGCCGCGCGTGTCGCACGCGGCCTCCACCGCGACCAGGTGCGCGACGCCGAGCGCCGCGGCGATCGGCTCGGTGACGAAGCGGCAGGTCGCGGTGACGATGCAGCACAGGTCGCCGGCCTCGCGGTGGCGCGCCAGCAGCGCGAGCGCTTCGGGGAGGATGGCCGGCGCGATGACCTCGCGCATGAAGCCGTCGCGCAGCGCTTCCAGGCGCGCGCGCGGATGGCGCGCCAGCAGGCCGAGGGCGAAGCCGGCGTGGCGGTGGAAGTCGAGCCGCCCGGCGCCGTACTCGGCCAGCCAGAGCGCGTTGTTGGCCTCGACCTCGCGCGCGTCGGCGGCGCCGGCCGCCACCAGGTAGCGCGCCCATTCGTATTCGCTGTCGAGCGGTAGCAGGGTGTGGTCGAGGTCAAACAAGGCAAGGCAGGACATGCGCCGTCTCCGGTCGGAAAACCGGAAAGCATGCGCAGGCGCGGTGACTCGCCGATGATGCGCGGCGCAAGAATTCCGATACGGCTATCGGCGTATTTGCGGCGCGCCGGCCGCGCGTTCGCTCATGCCGCCGCGCGCGGCGCGAGGCATTCCAGGAACGCGCCGATCAGGCGCGTGTGGGTGCGGCCCTGCAGGCAGTACAGGTACTCGTGCAGGATCGGCGGCTGGCTGGAGAAGGGCACCGCGCACAGGCCGGCATCGCGCGGGACTTCGCCCAGCGGCACCACGCTCGCGCCGAGGCCCTGGCGGATGGCTTCGTAGATGGCCTCGCGGCTGCCGATCACGGTGCTCGACGGCAGCCGCAGGCCGGCTTTCTCCAGCGCGGTCTCGACCGCCTTGCGCGTCATCGAGCCGTGCTCGCGGATCAGCAGGTGGCAGGCGGCGATCTGCTCCAGGCTGACGCTGGGCGCGCGCGCCAGCGCGTGGCCGGGATGGACCACCAGCACCATCGGGTCGGACGCCAGCGTGATGCGGGCCAGGCGCTCGTCGTCCACGGCGTGCGAGGACACCGCGACGTCGATGCGGTACTCGAACAGCGCGTCCAGCATCTGCTGCGAATTGCCGATGTCGAGGCTGATCTCGATGGCCGGATGGCGCTCGCGGAACGCCGCCACGCTGGGCAGGATGTAGTAGGGACCGGTGGCGCCGATGCGCAGGTTGCCCAGGTGCAGGTTGCCGGCGTTGCGCAGCAGGAAATCCGCGCTGCCTTCGTGCTGCATGAGCTGCTCGACCACCGGCATCAGCGCCACGCCCACGTCGCTGAGGTCGACGCGGCCGGCGCGCCGGTAGAACAGTTCGACGCCGTAGCTCTCCTCGAGCTGGCGGATGCGGCCCGTCACGGTGGGCTGGCTGACGCGCAACTGCTTGGCGGCGGTGGTGATGCTGCCCTGCCGCGCCACTTCATAGAATGTCGTCAACAGGTCGCCGAGCATGGGGGAATCCGTGGGGAATGAGGCAAGCGCGCCAGTCTAGCGGCGCTTTGTGACAGTTCCGTGCAACGCCGCCGGACAGGGCGGCGCCGCACGGCGGGCCGGGGGTGGACCCGATAGGAGCCGCAGGGGGGGCGGACGCGCGCCGGACGCGGGCCGGGGCGCGCTGCCCCGGCCCGCGCGGCGGGGCTCAGGTCACGATCTGCGCCGGCATGCCCAGCGCGGGATCGGACTTGCCGTCCGCGCCGGTTTCCAGGCGGCCGGCGAAGCGCCGCTGGAAGCCGCCCTGGGGCACCGTGACGACGAAGTCGTACCAGTTGTCCTGCAGGTTCAGCGGCCAGTGCTGGTCGAGCTGCTTGCCGGCCGGGATGTCGAACGACCACGGGCCGTCGGCGCGGTAGGCGCCCGGCTTGACGGTGAAGGTGCAGGGCGCCGCGCCGGTGTTGATCATGGTCAGGTAGACCGCGGCGTTGGCCACGTCGTAGCACACGCGGATTTCCGGCGCGGTGCCGCCGGCGGCCGCCACGGCGCTGACGTTGCCCTTGAAGCTGCGGTGGAAGCCGTTCGGGCCGGTGATCCACAGGTCGTACTTGCCGCCGTCGGCGGCGTAGACGTCCCAGCTGTCGTGCAGTTCCTTGCCGGGCTCGACCGCGTAGCGGCGCGGCACGCGGTCCAGGTGCAGGCGATCGTACACGTGGAACACGGCGGCGGCGGTGCCGCTGTTGCTGAACAGCAGCCACATGGCGCGCGACACCGGGTCCTCGCGCCCGCTTACGTGCAGCTCGTAGGGCAGCGCGCGCGACGGGCGCTGGCCGACTTCCTGGTTGGCCGGCGCGGCTGCCTGCGCGCTCTCGCTGGGCACCGGCACCTGCGCCTGCGCTTCCTGCGCGGTGCGCAGGGCGTCGGCGCCGGCCTTGGTGCTGGCCGGGATGGCCGGCAGCGCCGCGCTGTTCGGGCTGACGAAGTTGAAGGCCGAGAGCAGGTCGCCGCAGACGGCGCGGCGATAGGCGCTGATGTTGGCCTCGGCCACGCCGAAGCGGGCTTCGAGGAAGCGCAGCACCGAGGTGTGGTCGAACACCTGCGAGTTGACCCAGCCGCCGCGGCTCCACGGCGACACCACGTACATCGGCACGCGCGGGCCGGGGCCGTAGGGGTGCTTGTCGGTGTGGTACTCGCCGTCGGTGGCGATGGTGGACTTGCCGGCCAGCACGCCGTTGCTGTCGTAGGCGGGCGCGCACGGCGGCGGCACGTGGTCGAAGAAGCCGTCGTTCTCGTCGAAGTTGATCAGCAGGACGGTGCGGCTCCAGATGTCCGGGTTGGCGGTCAGCGCGTTGAGCACTTCCTGCGTGTACCAGGCGCCTTGCACCGGGCTGGAAGGCCCGGGGTGCTCGGAGTAGTTGGCCGGCGCCACGATCCACGACACCTGCGGCAGCGTGCCGGCGGCGATGTCGTCCTTGAACGACTGCAGGAAGCCGTTGTCGGGCATGGTATTGCCGATGCCCTTGATGAGCGGGTTGATGGCTTCATCGGTGGCCGCGCTGTACGCGGTGTAGGGGCTGCCGTTGGCCGCGTTGCCCTTGGCCTCGTTGGCCTTGCGATACTGCACGAAGCCGGCCAGCGGGTTGTCGGTGAAGTTGTCCGGCATGTTCTGGTAGAGCTTCCAGCTCACGCCGGCGGCCTGCAGGCGTTCCGGGTAGGTGGTCCAGGTGTAGCCGCTGGTGGAGGCGCCCATCGAGTCGCCGCTGTTGTCGATCACGGGGCCGCCGCGGGCGCCGGTGGGATCGTTGGTGCCGGTCCAGTGGAACAGGCGGTTGGTGTTGGTGCCGCCGTGGAAGCTGCAGTGGTACGCATCGCACAGCGTGAAGGCGTTGGCCAGCGCGAACTGGAAGCCCAGCTCGGCCTCGGTGTAGTAGCCCATCGACTGGGTGTTCTTGTAGGTCGGCCACTTGTTCATGCGGCCCAGGTCCCAGGCGTTCTGCGCGTCGGGATAGCTGTGCGGGGTGCCGTTGACGCGCTGGGCGTTGCCCTGCGTGCTGTCCAGGTGGTACGGGCGCACGATGCGGTTGGTATAGCCCTGCTGCCACACGTCGAGGCCGCCGGCCAGCGGGATCGGGAACCGCTCGCCGAAGCCGCGCACGCCCTTGAACGTGCCGAAGTAGTTGTCGAAGGAACGGTTCTCCTGCATCAGGATCACCACGTACTCCACGTCGCGGATGGTGCCGGTGGCGTTGTTGGCGGGAATCGCCAGCGCGCGGCGGATCGACGGCGGGAAGGCGGCCAGCGCCGCGGCCGCGGCGGTGGTGCCGCTGGCCATCTTGAGGAAGTTGCGTCTGCTGTGAAGGCTCATCGTTGTCTGTTCTGGCTAGGCTGGTTCGGCGGATCGGTGCGTGCGATGGCGGCCCGGCGCGTGGCGCCGGGCAGGCGCATCAGGGCGCGCAGCGCAGTTTCGGCGTGACGGCGGGCTCCTGCCCCGGCTGCGAAGGCTGGGACGGTTGCGCGGGCTGCTGGGCGCCGGCGGGGCTGCTGTCGTCGCCGCCGCAGGCGGTCAGCGCGGCGCACAGCGCCAGGGCCGCCAGCCAGCCGGGCAGGGCGAGGATCGGTTTGGAAGGCTTCATGTGACGGGCTCTCTTGGGGGGAATCAGGGGTTGAGCGTGGACAGCGGCTGGCGCGAGCCGGTGATGGTCTGCAGTTCGGACAGGCTGAGCTGGCGCGTCCACATGGCCAGGTCGTTGAACTCCATCACGCCCTTGAGCGAGCCGCCGTTGTTGGGCACGTAGGCATGCGTGGCATCGTCGTTGATGCCCCACTGCCCGGTCGCCAGGCCACCCAGCTTGGTCACGTCGGTGTTGGCGATGGCCTTGTTCTCGGTCTTCTGCACGCCGAGCACCGGGTCGATGATGTAGGCGCTGAAGGTCTTGGCCGTGGCGTTGACCGACAGGGCCAGGTAGGCCCACTGGTTGGCGCTGAACGTCATGCCCTGGATGTCGTCGCGCTTGCCGCCGCTGCCGATGTTGAAGCGCACCTCGCAACTGCCGAACAGGCCGAAGGCGATGCCCGCGTTGGCGCCGGACACGTAGTTCTTGTTCGACAGGATCGGCTCGCCGGTGCCGTTGCCCTGCGTGCAGTCGGACTTGAACCAGAAGCCGATGGTGAACTGCGGCGACAGCGCGATGTCGGCGCCGCTCTGCTTGAGCACGTAGGCGTCGATGTTGGAGTTGACCTTCAGCGACTTGGCGCCGAAGTTGTCGGTGCCGAGCGAGCCGCCGTCGGTGCCGGCCACCCACGGGCCGATGGTGGTGGTGCCCTTGGCATCGAGCGCGGGCAGCGTCTCGAAGCTGTAGTACGCGGCGAGGTTGTTGCGCAGCGTGTCGGCCAGCACGATCGGCTTGACGTAGTTGATCTGCGCCTGCAGGGACACGGGCACGCCGTTGCGCACCAGCGTGTAGTTGTAGCGGTACAGGCCGCTGTCGGGCGGGTTGAGCTTGGTGTCCTCGTAGCTGGTGGTGCCGGCGGGCAGCGCGGACTCGATCACCACGCCGTCGCGCAGCAGCGTCATGGGGCCGCTCGCGGTGGTGGGGTTCTGCCAGGACAGCACCAGGGTGTTGCTGAACTGGCCGACCACCGAGTTCATGGCGCGCGCGCCGGCCTCGCCGGTCAGCGCGGCGCCGTCGATCTTGTACTGGGCGGCCGGCAGTGCGGTGCCGCTGTGCGCCAGCAGCGTGGGCAGCAGGTCGGCCTCGCTCGGCATGGCCGAGAGCGCGGCGGCGTTGGCCGGCGCCGCGGGCAGGTTGCCGGCGAGCGCGTTGAAGGGCTTGTTCAGCGCGATGAACGCGGTGCGGTTTTCCACCGTGGGCAGCGTGGTGGTGGCGCCGGTGGCGTCGAGCCCGTGGCTGGCGGTCACGGCGACCAGCCAGTCTTCGCCGGGGTTGGCCTGGCGGCGCGCCTGCACGGCGGCCAGCAGCTTGCCGAGCGCCTGGTCGAAGCCGCTCAGCGCGGTGGCGTAGGCGCCGCCGTTGAAGCCCTGGCTCGCGGCGGCCAGGTCGGGCGCGGTGTACTGGGCGAACACCACGTCGTAGCCGGACTGCACCAGCTTCACGCCTTCCTGCGTCACGCAGTTGTCGTCGTAGGCGCAGTCGCGCAGCGAATCGAGGTTGCCGGCGGCGGCGTCCGCCTTGAGCAGCAGCGGCAGCGCCGCCGCGCCGGTGGCCGCGCCCAGGCGCTGCCGGGTCGCGCCGGTGTTGGCCGCGCGCAGGTACTGGAACAGGCTCGGGGCCTTCAGGCCGGCCGCGGCGGCCTGGTCGTCGGTGACGCCGTGGCGGTCCTGCCAGTTGCCGGTCAGCACCGTGGCCCAGCTCGGCGCGTCGAGCGGCGCCTGCTCGCTGATGGTGCCCAGCCTGCCGCCCGTGGACGACGGCGTGATCGCCAGCGTGGCCAGGTTGGGCATGCCGTGCTGGATCAGCGCATTCTGCAACTGGCTGTAGGTGGCGCCGTCCACGCCGACCAGCAGGATCTTCTTGCCGGCCGCGCCCGGCGTGGCGCCGCCGCTGCCGCCCTGGTCCGGGGCCGCCGTCGCCGGCGCATCGCTACCACCGCCGCACGCGGCCACCACGCCCGCCAGGGCCAGGCTGCACGCCACGCGTGCCTGCTGTTTCCATGCCATGTCTGCTTCCCTCTTTTCCGTTGTTTCTCAAGCCGCGCGCCGCCATCGCGGCGCTGCCGATCACGCTCCCCGTGACGCGTTGGCAGAGTAAGAAAAGGGGTTGTCAGCCGGGTGACATGCAGGCAAAGAATGCTGATGCGCCCATTTGTATTCCTGATGGAACAGGCACGGGCCGGGTGCGGAGGCGATCTGGAAAAGCAAAACGCCCGCGCGAAGGCGGGCGTTGGGAGACGTTGGGTGGTGTTCCGGGGAGACCGGGCAAGGCGCCCGGACCGGTCTCAGGCCTTGGCGGCCTGCACCTGCGCGCCGTCGTCGCGCACGGTGCGGCGCCCGGCGGCGAGCGCCAGCAGGGCCGCCAGCGCGCAGGCGGCGCCGGCCGCGTACAGTGCCGGGGTGTAGGTCAGCAGCAGCGTGCGCGTCAGGCCGGCGCCGAACGCCGCGGTGGCCGCGCCCACCTGGTGCGCGGCGAAGATCCAGCCGAACACCATCGGCGCGCGCTCCTTGCCGAAGGCCGCGCCCGCCAGCCGCACCGTGGGCGGCACCGTGGCGATCCAGTCCAGGCCGTAGAACATGGCGAAGATCGACAGGCCATACAGCGTGAAGGTGGAGTGCGGCAGCCAGAACAGCGACAGCCCGCGCAGGCCGTAGTACCAGAACAGCAGCTTGCGGCAGTCGTAGCGGTCCGACAGCCAGCCCGACAGGATGGTGCCGACGAAGTCGAAGGCGCCCATCATGGCCAGCGCCCCGGCGGCCGGCACCGCGGCCATGCCGAAGTCCGCGCACAGCGCGATGAAGTGGGTCTGGATCAGGCCGTTGGTGCTCAGGCCGCAGATGAAGAAGGTGCCGGCCAGGACCCAGAAGGTCTGGGTGCGGGCGGCGTCGCGCAGCACCACGAAGGGGCCGCGCAGCGTGAGCGGCGCGGGCGGCTGGGCCGGCGCGGCATGCACCTGCTGCGGGACTTCGCCGTAGGCGGCCAGGCCCACGTCGGACGGGCGGTTGCGCATGAAGCAGAACACCAGCGCGGCCAGCGCGGCGCAGGCCAGCAGCACCGGCAGCACGGCGGTGCGCCAGCCCATGTGCTCGATCAGCCAGGCCGCCACCGGCAGGAACGCCAGCTGCCCGGTGGCCGAGCTGGCCGTGAGGATGCCGATCACCAGCCCGCGCCGCGCGCTGAACCAGCGGCTGGCCACCACCGCGGCCAGCACCAGCGCGGTCAGTCCGGAGCCGATGCCCAGCATCAGGCCCCAGGCGATGAACAGTTGCCACAACTGCGTCGCCACCGTGGCCAGCGCCATGCCGCCGGCGATCAGCGCCAGCGCGGCCCAGACCACGTTGCGCACGCCGAAGCGCTCCATCAGGATGGCCGAGAACGGCGCCATCAGGCCGAACAGCGCGAAGCGCACGGCCAGGATCGAGGAGATCTGGTCGGTGTCCCAGCCCATTTCGCGGGTGAGCGGCTTGAGGAAGGCGCCGGGCAGGCCGAGCGCGGCCGACGTGGTCAGCATCACGCCGAAGGTGAGGGCGGCGATCAGCCACGCATAGTGGATGCCGCGCCGGTCGAGCCGGCTGGAAAGCGCTTGAGCAAACATGAATGTTCCGGGGGCGGAGTTCGTTGTGGTTCGGGGTGGGTGCGCGCGTTATGGCGCGAGCGGGCCCAGCAGCATCTCGCGCGCCGCGGCGAGGATCTCGTCGGACAGCGCATCGCCGGCGGTGGCCCGCGCCAGCGTCATCGCGCCCAGCAGCATGGACAGCTCGGCCAGCGCCAGCTTGCGGCGCTCGGCCGGGTCGGCGTGCTCGACGGTCTTGATCCAGTCCTCGACCATGACCTTGAGGCCGTCCAGGTAGGCCTGGCGCACCGGCTTGTCCACGGGCTCGCGCGCCACGTCGCTGGCCAGCGCCACCGCCGAGCAGCCTTCGCCGGGCGCGGCGCAGTGCTCCTGCGTCAGGTAGGGCTCGACCAGGTTGGCCCGCATGGCGTGCTTGTCGTCGCCGGCGCGGCCCAGGCGGCGCGCCCAGCGCTGCGCCGATTCCTCGAAGCCGCGCCGGCACGCCAGCGCCACCAGTTCGTCCTTGGAGGCGAAATGCCCGTAGAAGCCGCCGTGGGTCAGCCCGGCCCCGGCCATCAGCTCGGCCACGCTGACGCCGTTGAGTCCGCGTTCGCGGAACAGCCGCGTGGATGCCGCCTCGATCGCTTCGCGGTGCTTTTCCGCCTGTTCTCGTGATGCGCGCGCCATGTTCGTTCTCCTGCCAAAACTTTGCTTGACCGGATTTTATATGACGACCATAATTTATTCAATAGATGTCGACCATCATTTAAGAAGCCGCGGCCCGCCCCCGGGCTGCGGCGCGTGTCCTCACCAAGGAGTGTTTGTCATGCAGAACCTGTTCGATCTCACCGGCCGCGTGGCCGTCGTCACCGGCTCCACCAAGGGCATGGGCCTGGAAATGGCCCGCGCGCTGGGCGCGGCGGGCGCCGCCGTGGTGGTGTCCGGGCGCGACAGCGCCGGCGCCGAAGCGGCCGCCGCCACGCTTGCCGCGGAAGGCATCCAGGCCCGGGGCATCGCCTGCGACATCGCCGACGTGGACAGCGTGCGCGCCTTCGCCGAGCAGGCGCTGGCCGCCTACGGCCGGGTCGACGCGCTGGTGCTCAACGCCGCGGCCGGCGCCACGCCCGGCTCGCTGCTGACGCAGGGGCCGGAGCTGTTCGACCAGGCGATGGGCGGCAACGTGCGCGGCAACCTGATGCTGGTCAACGCGCTGTCGCCGCAGATGATCGCGCGCGGCGACGGCGCCATCGTGTTCACGTCGAGCATCGCCGCCAAGCGCGGCTCGGCCTTCCTCGGCATGTACAGCATCACCAAGGGCGCGACCGACCAGGCCGTGCGCAGCCTGGCGCTGGAACTCGGCCCGAAGGGCATCAACGTCAATGCCATCAACCCCGGCCCGGTGCGCACCGAGTTCTCGCGCGAGGCGCTGTGGGGCAATCCGGAGCAGGAAGCGCGGCTGGCCGCGGCGATCCCGATGCGGCGCATCGGCGAGGCGAAGGACGTGGCCGGGCTGGCCGTGCTGCTGGCCTCGCCGGCGGGCCGCTTCATCAGCGGGCAGAGCATCGGCGTGGACGGCGCGCTGTCGGTTGCCTGAACGGGTTGCCTGAACGGGTTGCCTGAGCGCGGCGGCGCGTGGCCCGCGCTTTCCTCCGGCCGGCTTCCCAAGCGGCCGCCGATGCGGCAAAGTAGCCGGATTCAAGCTACCGGACCGGACGCACGGGACCACGCCATGACGCAATCCTCATCCCCATCCGCACCCCAGGCCGACCCCGACCAGGAGCGCATGCAGGCCGCGCTGGCCGAGGTCTTCGCGCTCGCGCGCGCCGGCGACGCGGCCACGCTCGCCGGCCTGCTCGAGCGCGGCCTGTCGCCCGACCTGCGCAACGAGAAGGGCGACAGCCTGCTGATGCTGGCCTGCTACCACGGCCACGCCGAGGCCGCGCGCGTGCTGCTCGCGCGCGGCGCGGCGCCGGACCTGCGCAACGACAACGGCCAGACCCCGCTCGCGGGCGCGGCGTTCAAGGGTTACGCGGAGATTGCCGCGCTGCTGCTGGACCACGGCGCCGACGTCGAGGGCGCCTCGCCCGACGGCCGCACGGCGCTGATGGTGGCGGCGATGTTCGACCGCGCCGCGATCGTCGAGCTGCTGCTCGCGCGCGGCGCCAATGCCGGCGCGCGCGATGCCGGCGGCGCCACCGCCGCGGCGGCCGCGGCCATGATGGGCGCGCGCAATGCCGCGGCGCTGCTGGCGGGGAAGGACGGGCAGTAGCGCGCTATGGCGTCTGTCGGCGCGTGCCGGCGTGCGCCGGCGCGCGGCCGTCAGGCGTGCATCCCCGCGAGCCGCATCACGCCCCGCAGCAGCAGCGCGGCCACGCCGAGCGCCGCCACGCTGGCGATCCAGATCGCCAGCAGCCAGCCCACGCGCGCCAGCCAGCCGCGCGGCGCGGTGCCGTCCTCGCGCCGGTTCGCGGCCATCAGTGATACCCCTCGCCGTGCCTGACCTTGCCGCGGAACACGTAATACGCCCACACCGTGTACATCAGGATGAACGGGATGATGAACAGGGCGCCGACCAGCGTGAAGCCCTGGCTCTGCGGCGGCGCGGCGGCGTCCCAGATCGAGATGTTGGGCGGCACGATGTTCGGCCACACGCTGATGGCCAGCCCGCTGTAGCCGAGGAAGACCAGCGCCAGCGTGTAGAGGAACGGCGCGATGCGCGCGTCGGCGCGCAATGAGCGCACCAGCCGGTACATGCACAGCAGCACCAGCAGCGGCACCGGCGCGAACCAGATCAGGTTGGGCAGGCTGAACCAGCGCGCGGCGATGCGCGGCTGCGCCAGAGGCGTCCAGATGCTGATCACGGCGATCACGCCGAGCAGGACCCAGGCCAGCCGGCCGGTGAGATGGAGCATGCGCCGGTGCAGGTCGCCTTCGGTCTTGACGATCAGCCAGGTGCTGCCCAGCACGGTGTAGGCCACCGCCACGCCGACGCCGCAGAACAGCGGGAACGGCTGCAGCCAGTCCAGCGGGCCGCCGGCGAAGACGCGGCCGCTGACGCGGATGCCGTCGATGTACGCGCCCAGCGCCACGCCCTGGAAGAAGGCCGCCGCCAGCGAGCCGCAGATGAAGGCCTTGTCCCACACGTGGCGCTCGCGGTCGTTGGCCTTGAAGCGGAACTCGAACGCCACGCCGCGGAAGATCAGCCCGAGCAGCATCAGGACCAGCGGCAGGTAGAGCGCGCTGAGCACCACCGAGTAGGCCAGCGGGAAGGCGGCCAGCAGGCCGGCGCCGCCGAGCACCAGCCAGGTCTCGTTGCCGTCCCACACCGGTGCCACGGTGTTCATCATCACGTCGCGGTCATGGCGGTCCGGCACGAAGGCATAGAGCATGCCGATGCCGAGGTCGAAGCCGTCCATCACCACGTACATCATCACCCCGAAAAAGATGATGACGGCCCAGATCAAAGAGAGGTCGACACCCATGTTCAGCTCCCGGAAGTGTTGATGGCGGGCACGTCGCCGCGGTCGTCGACGGCGGACAGCGGGCGCGCCGGCGTGTGCGCCGGATGGCCCGGACGGGCGGCGTCCTCGTCCTCATCGTCGTCGCCTTCGTGCATGACCGGGCCCTTGCGCACCAGCCGCATCATGTAGGCGATGCCCACGCCGAACACGAACACATAGGCCACCACGAACAGCGCCAGCGTCAGCGCGAGCTCGGGCGCGCCGTGCGGCGAGACCGCGTCGGCGGTGCGCATCACGCCGTACACCACCCACGGCTGGCGCCCGATCTCGGTGGTGAACCAGCCGGCCAGCAGCGCCACCAGCCCGGCCGGGCCCATCCACAGCGCCACGCGCAGGAAGGCGCGCGCGCGGTAGAGCGTCTCGCCGCGGCGCAGCAGCAGGCTCCACAGGCCGAGCAGGATCATCAGCACGCCCAGCCCGACCATCACGCGGAAGCTCCAGAACAGGATGGTGGCGTTGGGCCGGTCCTGCGGCGGGAACGCCTTCAGGCCGGGGATCTGGCCGTCCAGCGTGTGCGTCAGGATGAGGCTGCCCAGGCGCGGGATCTCCAGCGCGAAGCGGGTTTCCTCGCGCGCCATGTCGGGCCAGCCGAACACGATCAGCGGCAGCGGCTCGTTGCCGCGGTTTTCCCAGTGGCCTTCCAGCGCGGCGATCTTGGCCGGCTGGTGGGCGAGCGTGTTGATGCCGTGCATGTCGCCGATCACGGCCTGCACGGGCGCGACCACCAGCAGCATCCACATCGCCATCGACAGCATCTTGCGGATGGCCGGGTTGTCGCGCCCGCGCAGCAGATGCCACGCGGCGGAGGCGCCGACGAACAGCGCCGTGGCGAGGAAGGCCGCCACGCTCATGTGCGCCAGCCGGTACGGGAACGACGGGTTGAAGATCACGCGCAGCCAGTCCACCGGCACCACGCGGCCGTCGATGATCTCGTAGCCCTGCGGGGTCTGCATCCAGCTGTTGGAAGCGAGGATCCACGTGGCCGAGATCAGCGTGCCGAGCGCGACCATCAGGGTGGCGAAGAAGTGCAGGCCGGGGCCGACCTTCTTCCAGCCGAACAGCATCACGCCGAGGAAGCCCGCCTCGAGGAAGAACGCGGTCAGCACCTCGTAGGTCAGCAGCGGGCCGGTCACGCTGCCGGCGAAGTCGGAGAAGAAGCTCCAGTTGGTGCCGAACTGGTAGGCCATCACCAGCCCGGACACCACGCCCATGCCGAAGTTGACCGCGAAGATCTTGGACCAGAAGTGGTACAGGTCGCGGTAGACCGGGTTCTGCGTGCGCAGCCAGCAGCCTTCCAGCACGGCGAGGTAGCTGGCCATGCCGATGGTGATGGCGGGAAAGATGATGTGGAACGAGATGGTGAACCCGAACTGGATCCGGGCGAGGTCGAGCGCACTCAGGCCGGGCATGGCGTGGTCTCCGTGAGGCGGGGGTGGGCCGGGGTGGCTTGTCCAAGACACCGGACGGCGCGTAGGGATAGCGTAGACCACGGCGCGAGCGCATTGAAGGGCGCTTGCGGGCGGGGGCGCACGCGATGTGGCGCGGATGCCGCGGGCGGGCGGCGGCGGGGGCGGAAGCCTGCCCGGGCGGGCAGGCCTGATGCGGGGTTGTCCATGTGCGGAGGCCGGATATTGGGCTTGCGCCCGGAGCGCGGACCGCGCCCCGGCGCATGCGATGGACCCCATGCTACCGGCGGCCCGGCGTGGATAACAGAAGCAAATGCGCTTAAAAAGACGGTATCAGTCTGCTGCGCTGCGGTATAACGCCGCAGCGCCCGGGCGCGGCCCGCCGTTTCAGCGGCTCAGCCCGCGTGCCGCCACCGGCCACACGCAGGCCACGGTGCCGCCGCGCACGCCGACGATGTCGTCGTACAGGTTGAGGGTGGGATCGCAATGGCCGGGCACCAGCAGCACCTGGCTGCCCAGCGCCGGCAGCAGCGGGGCGGCGCGCGCGCCCGGCGCCGGCAGCGCCTCGACGATGCCGTGCTCGTCGTTGGCGGCCACGTAGGCCAGCGCGAGGTCGTGGCCGTCCGCGCCCCAGACCAGCGGCAGGCCGGAGTCCACCGCCATCGACTTCAGCCCCGCGTCCAGCACCACGCGCGGCGTGGCCGGCGCGGGCGCCGTGGCGGCGGCCACGCTCATGACCGTGCTGGCGATGAACAGGCTGTGCTCGAAGCGCAGCGCGCCGCCGTATTCGTTGCGGCCGTAGTCGCCGTCCATGAAGACGTAGGAGCCGGGCTGGATCTCGGTGTAGACGCCGCTGGCGAGGTCGAACTCCACGCTGCCGCTGCCGCCGCCAGTGACCGTGGCGCAGGCCACGCCGGCTTCCGCCAGCGCGGCCACCACGGCCGCGGTGCGGGCCGCGGCCTCGGCCGCCGCGCGCTTGCGCGCGGCGTACTCGCGCACGTGCTGGATGCCGCCCTGGTAGGCCTGCAGGCCGCGGAACGCCAGCCGCGCATGGGCCTGGACGGCCTGCGCCAGCCGCAGCGCGGCGGCGGCGCCGGCCACGCCGCAGCGGCCCTGGCCCACGTCGATCTCGACGAACACGCCGATGGTGCTGCCGGCCTGCGCGGCGGCCGCGGCCAGCGCCTCGACCTGGCGCGCGTCGTCCACGCACACGCTCATGCGCGCATGCAGGGCGAGCCGCGCCAGCAGCGCGGCCTTGGCCGGCCCGGCGATCTCGTTGCTGATGTGGATGTCGGTCACGCCCGCCCGCACGAACGGCACCGCCTCGCTGACCTTCTGGCAGCAGATGCCGGCCGCGCCGCGCGCGATCTGCGCCAGCGCGATGGCCGGGCATTTGTGCGCCTTGGCATGCGGGCGCAGTTGCACGCCGGCCCGGTCGGCCGCCTGCTGCATGCGCGCGAGGTTGCGCTCGAAGGCGTCCAGGTCGAGCACCAGCGCGGGGGTGTCGATGGCGGTCACGGGCTGGCCGGGCTCGGCGGCGGGCGGCAACCGCAGGTCCGGCAAGGCGAGCGAAGCCGGCGAGGCGGGCGTGGCGTGGGTCATGGGGCGGGTGGTCCTGGGCTGGATGGCAAGGCGGAGCCTGGCCGTGCCTGCGATGATGTGGGGTGCGGACCGGCGCTGTCAAATCGGCCGGCGGCGCCTCCCATGCGGACCTGTGCCGGCGCCGCCGCCGCGCGCGCGCCGGCCTGGCGGCGGATGACAAGCGGGCCGATTCGGCGCATAGTTTGCGGCTTTCGCACGATGCGCCTCGCGCACTTGCCGCCAGCGGCATCCTGACTCCCGATGGACTTTCCTCTCCTGATCGTGGCGCTCGGCGCCGTGGTGGCCGGCTTCGTGCAGGGCCTGTCCGGGTTTGCCTTCGGCATGGTGGCGATGTCGTTCTGGGTATGGACGGTGGAGCCGCGGCTGGCGGCGGCGATGGCGGTGTTCGGCTCGCTCACCGGGCAGGTGGTGGCGGCGCTCACGGTGCGGCGCGGCTTCTCGCCGCGGCAGCTGCTGCCGTTCGTGGCCGGCGGCGTGCTCGGCATTCCCATCGGCGTGGCCGTGCTGCCGATGCTCGACGCCAACCTGTTCAAGGCTTGCCTGGGCGCGTTCCTGGTGATCTGGTGCCCGCTCATGCTGTTGTCCGCGCAGCTGCCGCGCGTGCGCTTCGGCGGGCGCCTGGCCGACGGCCTGGCCGGCACCGCCGGCGGCATCATGGGCGGCATCGGCGGCTTCAGCGGCGTGATTCCCACGCTGTGGTGCACGCTGCGCGGGCTGCCCAAGGACGAGCAGCGCGCCATCATCCAGAACTTCAACCTGGCCACGCTGGCGGTGACGATGGCGACCTACGTCGGCACCGGCATCGTCACGCGCGACATGGTGCCGATGTTCCTGGTGGTGGGCCCGGCCATGCTGGTGCCGAGCATCCTCGGCGCGCGGCTGTACATCGGCATCAGCGAGATCGCCTTCCGCCGCATCGTGCTGAGCCTGCTGACGGCCTCGGGCGTGGTGCTGCTGACCGCCTCGCTGCCGCGGCTGCTGGCAGCGGCGCACTAAACGCCGGGCGCCGCGCGCCTTCGGGTATGGAGGATGCCGCTGCCGCTGCGCGCGAACCGGCTCGCGGCGGCATGGCAAAGTCCCGCGCCGGCTAGCCTGCCGCGGCGAACGCCGCCACCGCCGCCATCGTCTCGGGCGCCGGCGACGCGCAGGCCCGCAGCGCGAGCGGGCGCTGTCCGGCCAGCGTCAGTTCGGCGGCCTGCCCGCCGAAGCGCAGCACGCCCTCTTCGAACACGCGCCGCTGCGGCAGCGGCGCACCGGGCTCCTCCGCCATCGACACGAAGCGCAGCGGCTGCGCGCGCGGCGGCGAGTGCGCGCCGTCCAGCCACAGCCACTGGTAGAGGCGCGCGCGCGGCGTGCCGGCGGGCAGGTCGAGCCGCTTGATCTCGAGCACGGTGCCCGCGTCCGCGCCGAACGCGAACAGGATGCGCAAGGCGGGCGCGGCCGGCGGGGAGGGCGGATCTTGTGTCATGGGCGTGGCCGGGTCCGGTGTCGCGGGGAGCGCGATTCTACCGGATTCGTCCGCCGCATCCGGATGCACGGGACGATGCGCGCGGCGACATGCCGCGCATATCGATAGGCGAACACCTTCATTCCGCGCCACAGGGCGCGGCGCTAACATCGCTGCCACGCGAGCCGGCGTCACGAGCGCCGGCCGCGCCCCTCACCACAGCGGCCGCTCCGGCCGCGACCAACCTTCGTGGAGACTGCATGCAGCGCCGTACCCTGTTCAAATCCATCGCCCTGGCCGCCGCCATCGCCGTGCTGCCGGGCTTCGCCGCGCAGTCCGCGCTCGCCGCCGACCAGGTGGTGCGCCTCGGCACCATGAGCGGCCCCGACGCGCAGATCTGGGAAGTCGTGCGCACCGTGGCCAAGCGCAGCGGCCTGGATGTGAAGATCGTCGAGTTCAACGACTACGCCCAGCCCAACGCCGCGCTCGACGCCGGCGACCTCGACGCCAACGGCTTCCAGCACCAGCCTTTCCTCGACAGCCAGATCGAGGCGCGCCACTACAAGATCGCCAACGTGGGCCTGACCTACGTGGCGCCGATGGGCTTCTACTCGAAGAAGTTCAAGTCGCTCAAGGACCTGCCCGAAGGCGCCAAGGTCGGCATCCAGAACGATCCCTCCAACGGCAACCGCGCGCTGCTGCTGTTGCAGAAGGAAGGCCTCATCACGCTGCGCGACGGCGCCGGCAAGAGCGGCAAGAACGCCACGCCGCTCGACATCGCCGCCAACCCGCGCAAGCTCAAGATCGTCGAGCTCGATTCGGCCATCCTGCCGCGCTCGCTCGACGACCTCGCCGCCGCCTCGATCAACACCGACTACGCCGTCAAGGCCGGCCTGAACCCCACGCGCGACGCCATCGCCATCGAAGACCTGCGCGGCCCCTACGCCAACCTGATCGCGGTGCGCACGCAGGACAAGGACAAGCCGTGGGTCAAGCCGCTGGTGTCGGCCTACCAGTCGCAGGAAGTGCGCGACTTCCTCGCCAGGCAGTTCAAGGGCGCGATCCTGCCGGCGTTCTGAGCGACGTTCTGAGCGCCGTTCCCGACTGGCATCCTGGCCGGCGTTCAGCGCCGGTCTTCTTGCCTTCGTTCCCCGGGCGGACCTCGTCCGCCCGGCGCTGCCTTCCCGATTTTCCTCCCGCGATTTCCTCGAACCGCCGGCGCGTGTCGCTCCGCGACGGTTCGCTGTCGCCGATGAAGCCCGGCGCCGGATATGCCGCGAGCCGCCGCTTCGGTGGCCATCCCTGAGCGCGGGGTCGCCGCGCCTCTTCGGCGCTGCGCGCCTCTTCGGCGCTGCGCGCCTCTCCTGTTTCCGCTTGTCGTGTCGTGCTGGCGTGGCTCGTCACCCGGCGTGCCGGCGCATGCCGGCGTCAGGCAGTCCGGCCCGGCGCCGCGAATGCCATGACATTTGCATACATTCATGACTCGCTGAAGTGATATTCAAAGCATACATTTAGCCACATCCCTGTCACCTGCGGTGCCTACCATTCGGCGGCTTTCCGGGTCTTGCGCGTCACATGCGCAGGCCATTCCCGACGATTTCCGACGAAAACCACATTGCGAGCCGCCGCATGACATCCACCGCACCGCCTGTCTTCCGACCCGCCCGCCGCCTGCCCAGGCTGCTGGCCGCCTCGCTGTTCGCCTTCCTGGCCGCCTGCGGCAGCGACACCGACAACGGCCAGTCCACCGTGCCGCCCGCGGGCACCACGCCGCCGCCGCCGGCCGCGCCCGCCCAGCCGGCGCCGACGCTGGTCGCCTTCATGCCGGACATCCATTTCCACGATGTCTACGCCACGTTCCAGGACGGCTCGTTCCCGGGCATCCCGAACCAGAAGTCGGGCCGCAACGCCACCATCCGCCTGATGCAGGCGCAGATGACCTCCACGCGCCTGTTCAACGAGAACTACTTCGCCTTCATCGCCGCGCTGGACGACGCGGTGGCGCGCGGCGTCAAGCTGATCGCGCTGCCGGGCGACTTCTCCGACGACGGCCAGCCGGTGCACATCCGCGGCCTGAAGAAGGTGCTGGACGAATACGCCGAGAAATACGGCATCGAGTTCTTCGCCGCCCCGGGCAACCACGATCCCAACAAGCCGTTCGCGCGCGCCGGCGGCAAGAGCGACTACCTCGGCATCGACCCGAACCACGGCGATGTCGGCTTCCCGCAGCCGATCTACAGCCGCGGCGGCAACGGCGACTGCTCCAACCCCTACGCGGGCAGCTGGTCGAAGCAGAACTGGTCCTACTGCACGGAAGAAGTGCTGGAAATGGGCTACGCCGGCGTGACCCAGGCGCTGGAGCAGCACGGCTTCATGCCCAAGGCCAAGTTCCGCTATTTCGAGACGCCGTACAGCACCTACGACGCCAAGAGCTACTCGTTCCAGGTCGCCAAGGACCAGGCCGCGTGGGCCAACCGCCAGTACGAGATCTGCAAGGAAGGCACCGGCGGCGCGTACAAGAAGGCCGGCTACACGCTGTGCAAGACCGTGCCGGACACCACCTACCTGGTCGAGCCGGTGGATGGCGTGTGGCTGGTCGGCATCGACGCCAACGTCTACATTCCCACCGGCGCCGGCACCACCGCCGCCGACTTCAACGGCTCGGGCGACGCCGGCTACAACGCCATGCTGACCCACAAGCAGCACGTGATCGCCTGGCTCAAGGACGTGGTCGCGCGCGGCCAGGCCGCCGGCAAGCAGGTGGTGGCGTTCAGCCATTTCCCGATGAGCGAGTTCTTCAACGGCGCCTCCGACGACATCATCGCGCTGCTGGGCGCGGGCAAGATGCAGATGGTGCGCCGCCCCGCCGAGAACGTGACCAAGGCGCTGGCCGAGACCGGGCTCAAGGTGCACGTGGGCGGCCACATGCACTTCAACGACACCGCCATCCGCAACTATGACGGCGGCCAGGCGCTGTTCAACATCCAGGCGCCGTCGATGGCGGCCTACGTGCCGGCCTACAAGCTGATGTCGATCCAGGCCGACGACAAGCTCGAGGTGCAGACCGTGCGCATCGACAACGTGCCGCGCTTCGACGAGCTGTTCGAGCACTACCGCGACGAGCACAAGTACTTCACCACCTACGGCTTCATGATCCCGGGCGGCGGCGAGCTGTGGAACCTCTCCATCCTCGACGCCAAGAACTACGCCGACTTCAGCTCGCGCTACATGGCCGAGCTGGTGCGCCTGCGCCTGCTCAAGGACGACTGGCGCTGCGAGATGCGCGAGCTGGTCAAGAGCCCGCTGTACGGCTCCGACCTGCTGGTGCTGTCGCAGCTGCAGACCAGCGTCACGCTCAAGGAACTGGCCAACACCGGCACCCACGGCCTGCTGACCAACGCCTTCTTCGCCTGCCTGGCCGACGGCGGCGGCACCAACGCGGCCAACCCGGCCTACGCCACCGACTACGCCGCGGCCGAAGCCCGCGCCCGCGCGCTGGCCCAGGCCAACGGCATGCGCCTCGAAGACTTCAACGACTGGAAGGCGATCGACCTGGCCGGCGACTTCGTGCGCCTGGCCAATGCCGGCGACCTGGCGTTCTCCGACATCCCCGAAGCCCGCGCCCGCCAGTACAAGCTGCTGGCCCAGGCGCTGCAGTCCACCTCGGCCACGCTCGCCATGACCGGCGACCAGGTCAAGGACAGCAACACCGCCGGGGCGCTGTTCCAGGCCCGCTTCAAGCCGCTGATGGCGATCCTGCTCAAGCTCGCCAACGGCGCGCCGACCAAGCACTTCGTCATCGACCTGAAGGCCAACAAGCTCATCGACCTGAGCACCGAGCCGTCCCTGTTCTGATGCCTGGCGTGGCGCGCAGGACCGGCCCGCCCGCGCGGGCGGGCCGGCTTGCCGCGCGCCTCCGACTCCCCATTCCTATCGTTGCGACTCCATGAGCCAATCACGCGAACACGCATTGCCCGACACCACGCGCCGCCAGCTGCTGCGCGGCGGCCTGGGCGCCACCACGCTCGCCATGCTGGGCGTGTCCACCTCCCTGCTGGCCGGCTGCGGCGGCGGCGACGATGCGCCGCCGGCCGCCGGCAGCGCGCCGGTGCCGCCGGCCACCAACCCGCCCGCGGTCACGCCCGAGGCCGAAGTCAAGGCGCCCACGCTGCTCGGCCGCGCCGTGCTGCCGGCCGACAGCTTCGTGGCCGGCCCCACCAGCGGCCAGTTCATCTCGGGCGGCGACTACGACCGCGCCACCAACGTCTACCGCTACGCGCTGCCGTTCAACGCCAGGCAGCCCATGCAAGGCTTCTCGGCCATCATCCCGGGCCCCAAGGCCGGCACGTTCTACGCGCTGCAGGACAACGGCTTCGGCGGCCGCGGCGCCTCGCCCGACGCGCTGCTGCACATCTACGCGGTGTCGTTCGACTGGGCCGCCGGCAGGGTGGTCCCGGTCCACTTCCAGACCGGCGCGCCGCTGGCCGCGTTCACGCCCGAGAGCTATATCCGCCTGAGCGACCCCGACCGCCGCATCGGCTACCCGATCGTGGCCGACATGGCCAGCTATCCCGGCACCTCGGTCTCGCCGGCCGGCCAGACCATTCCGGTGGACAGCGCCATCGTCAACGGCCGCCTGCTTACCGGCTACGACATCGATCCCGAATCGATGCAGCTCGACGCCAGCGGCAACCTGTGGATTGGCGACGAATTCGGCCCGTTCCTGCTCAAGTTCGACAGGCAGGGCAGGCTGCTCGCGCGCGAAGTGCAGATGCCCAACCTGCGCCGGCTCGGCGCCAACCCGCTGGTGCAGACCCCGAACAATCCCTATCTCGTCGCCAACGGCACCACCGCGCAGGCCAACCTGGGCGGCTCCGGCGGCCTCGAAAGCCTGGCCATCAACGCCAGCCGCACGCGCCTGTACGGCATGTACGAGAAGGAAGTGGCCGGCGACGACGTGCGCAGCCGCATCATCAACGTCTTCAACCTGGGCACGCTCAACTTCGAGACCAGCTACCGCTACCGCGTCGGCAGCGGCCAGCGCCTCAACGGCGACGGCAACCTCGAGACCGAGTACTACTCGGTCAACGACATGGTCGCCGTCAACGACCGCGAGTTCCTGGTGGTGGAAAAGGACAGCGGCGCCGGCGACGTGCGCACCGGCAAGTTCGCCGCGTCGAACACCTGGCGCAACGCGGCGCGCTTCAAGCGCATCTTCAAGATCAGCCTCGACCGCGTCGACGCGGACGGCTTCCTGGTCAAGGAAGAAGTGGCCGACCTGATGCAGCTGCTCGACCCGGCCAGGCTCGGCGCCAGCGACACCATCGACGGCGTGTTCGCCTACCCGATGGAGTGCATCGAAGCGATCGCCATCGTGGACGCGCGCACGCTGCTGCTGGTCAACGACAACAACTACCCGGGCGGCTCGCCTTCGCGCGTGCCCTCCGGCGTCGACGCCAACGAGTTCGTCATGATCCGCCTGCCCAAGCCGCTCGCGGTGGCCTGACGGGCGCGGGCGCTGCCGTGCCGCGGTATGGGCCGGCAGCGCCTGCGCGTCATGTGTGGCATGCGCGGCATGGCGCCGCCGCCGTCACGGCGTGATCGCCACCTTCAGCACGCCGTCGCGCTGATTCGCGAACAGTTCGTAGGCCTGCTCGATCTGGCCGAGCTTGTAGCGGTGAGTGACCAGCGGCCCGAGGTCGAGCCGGTCGGATTCGATGATGCGCATCAGCCTGCGCATGCGTTCCTTGCCGCCGGGGCACAGCGACGTGATGATGCGGTTGTCGCCGAGGCCGGCATGGAAGGCGTCGAGCGGGATGCGCAGGTCGCTGGAATACACGCCCAGGCTCGACAGCGTGCCGCCGGGCTTGAGCACGCGCAGCGCGGACTCGAACGTGCCTTGCGTGCCGAGCGCTTCGATGGCCGCGTCCACGCCGCGCCCGCCGGTGATGCGCAGCACTTCGTCCACCACGTCCACCTTGCGGAAATTGACGGTGGCGTCGGCGCCCATGCGGCGCGCGATCTCCAGGCGCTCGTCGATGCCGTCGATGGCGATGATCAGGCCGGCGCCGCGCAGCCGCGCGCCCGCCGTGGCGCACAGGCCGATCGGGCCCTGCGCGAACACGGCCACCATGTCGCCGATCTTGATGTTGGCGTTCTCCGCGCCGACGAAGCCGGTCGACATGATGTCGGGGCACATCAGAACCTGCTCGTCGGTGAGCGTGTCGGGGATCGGCGCGAGGTTGGCCTGGGCGTCGGGCACCAGCACGTATTCGGCCTGGGTGCCGTCGATGGTGTTGCCGAAGCGCCAGCCGCCCATCGGCTTGTAGCCGTGCCCGTGGCCCTGGCCGTCCTGCGAGGAGCAGCCGTCCTGGCATGCGTAGGAATGGAAGCTCGGGCAGATCGCGCCGGCGATCACGCGCTGGCCTTCGTGGTAGCCGGTGACGTTCTTGCCCAGCTTCTCGATGATGCCGACCGGCTCGTGCCCGATCGTGAGCCCCTGCGCCACCGGGTATTCGCCCTTGAGGATGTGGACGTCGGTGCCGCAGATGGTGGTGGTGGTGATGCGTATCAGGGCGTCGGAGGGGCCGACGTCGGGGATCGGCTTTTCCTGGAGCACGATACGGTTGGGTCCGAGGAATACCGCTGCTTGCATGGTTGGCATGGGATCTCCTTCGCTCGCGACCGTGTCCGGCCGCATGGTTGCCGCCGCCGGCCCGCCGGGCCGGCGGCGTTCAGTCGTCGCTTACCCTGCGCGATTTCCAGCTGCCGTCGCCCTGCTTGCAGAACCAGCTGGTCCAGTTGTCCTCCAGGCCGTCGCGCTGGAGCTGGGTGCGCAGCTGGCGGCAGGACTGGCCCTGGTCGGTCTTGGTGCGCAGCGGCGTGATCGAGCCCTCGATGGCCCGACGCCCGCGCGTGGCGGGGTAGTTCCACGGCACGGCGGCGCCGTCGGCGCCGGTGTCGAGCACCTTGCGCACGTGCTGGGCCAGCGAGGCGGATTCCTTCTGGTTCATCTTGCCGACCACGGTCGAGTTGATGAAGTTGTCGAAGTACGCGAACGCGGGCGAGGCCGGAGCCAGCGCCAGCAGCGGGGCGCATGCCAGCGAGGCGCGGAACAACTGGCGCAGTGTCATGGACGGGTCCTTGTGCAGAGGTTACGAATCGGTTGTGACTTGATTGTGAATCGGACTGGCCGCGGCCTGGCGAGAGCCTCGGCGTACCTCCCGCCGCCGCGTCCCGTCACGAAAGCATGCGCGCCGCTCCGGCCGCGGCGTGCCGGCCACGCGGGCGGCATTCACGCTACCGCCGCCGTTGCGGCGGTACCCGGTAATGATAGCCGCAGAAACTGGTGTCGGACCCACCTGAAAACTTGCGACAGATCAAGGCCGCGCGCCACCAACCGGGCGGAGCGGGGCGCCGGCGCACGCACCTTGCGCGAGCCCGTGGCGGCGCGTTTTGTAGTTTCTTCGCCATCAAGTGCCGAAAAGTGTAAAAAAGACAAATATGACGGGATATGTCACCCGATCAGGTGATGGCGCACCCCGCTTCGCGCTCTATGATCCGGCCTTGGGCGGAACCCGCGACCCGCCTCTTGCCTTGAGCCCCTGACCACCCCGGCCAGGGGCTTTCTTTTTGCGCGTTCCTTGACTTTATTACTTACGATATATATCTTAAGATATGTTTTCAGATACCAAGGAGCCGCTGCCATGCGTCACCACTTCTCGAAGGGCCTGATGGGCCACCACATGCTTGCCCGACTGTCTTCTCATTTCGCCTCGCATGCCGAGGGTTTCTTTGGCCACCACGCCATCGGCCGCCACCGCCACGGCGGCGGGCCCGGTGGTTTCTTCGGCGGCGGCGGGGACGGCTTCGACGGCGAGGGCGATACCTGGCGCCGCGGCCGCAAGTTCAGCGCCGACGACCTGCAACTGCTGCTGCTGTCACTGCTGGAGGAAAAGCCCAGCCACGGCTACGAGCTCATCAAGGAACTGGAGACGCGCACCAACGGTTTCTACAAGCCCAGCCCGGGCATGGTGTATCCGGCGCTGACCTTCCTCGAGGAGGTCGGTTATGCCACCGTGGACAGCGAGGGCAACAAGAAGCGCTACCAGCTTGCCGGGCCGGGCCGCGCGCACCTGGATGCCAACCGCGAGCGGCTGGCGCTGATGCTCAACAAGCTCAAGCACGTGGCGCGCAAGATGGAGTGGGTGCGGCGCGCGCTGTCGGGCTCGGGCGACAACCCCGGCGACAACCCCGCCGACGATGCCGAGGCGCGCGGCGGCTGGCTGCCGGAGTTCGTCGAGGCGCGCATGGCGCTCAAGCGCGCGCTGCTGATGCGCACGGATGCCGCGCCGGACGAGCAGCGGCGCATTGCGGCCATCCTCGCGCGGGCCGCCGCGGAGATCGAGGCCGGTCCCGGCGCGGCGGGCGCGTGATGCTGATCGCGCGCATGACGCAAGTCAGCCAGCCGGACGCCAGCCAGCCGGGCGTGAACCAGCCAGACGTCAACCAACCGGACCCCATATCGATGACCACCCGAGACCTTACCGTTCAACGTGTCCGCCATGCCCTCAAGATGCGCCTGCTGCAGGTGGTGCGCACGCGGCAGGTGTCGCCGCAGCTGCTGCGCGTGACGCTGGCCGGCGACGACCTGAAGGACTTCGTTTCCGCTTCCTTCGACGATCACGTCAAGGTGTTCTTCCCCGCGCCCGGGCAGCCCAGGCCGGCATTGCCGGAAGTCGGCCCCAACGGCCCGGTGTTCGCCGAAGGCGCGCCGCGGCCGGCCGCGCGCGACTACACGCCGCGCCGCCATGACCCCGTGGCCGGCGAGCTCGACCTGGAGTTCGTGCTGCACGGCGACGGCCCCGCCTCGACCTGGGCGGCGCAGGCCGCGCCGGGCCAGTACCTGGGCGTGGGCGGGCCGCGCGGCTCCTTCGTGATTCCCGACGGCTTCGACTGGCACCTGCTGGTGGGCGACGAAACCGCGCTGCCCGCCATCGGCCGGCGCCTGGAAGAACTGCCGGCCGGCACGCAGGCGCTGGTGGTGGTGGCGGTGGACAACGCCGCGGCCGAGATCCCGCTGCCGAGCCGCGCCAGTGTCGAGGTCCGCTGGCAGCACCGCGACGGCGCGCCGGCCGGCGACGCCACGCTGCTCGAGCGGGCGCTGCGCGCCATCACGCTGCCGCGCGGCGAGGGCTACGTCTGGGCCGCCGGGGAGGGCGCGGCGATCCGCGCGGTGCGCCAGTACCTGGTGAGCGAGCGCGGCATCGACAAGAGCCGCATCCGCGCGTCGAGCTACTGGAAGGCGGGCGCGGCCGCCGTGCACGAGACGATCGACGACTGACGCGGCGGGTTGTCCGGGGCGCCGCGCGGTTTTACAATGCAACCGCTTCGCCGCGGGAGCCGCCATCGTCTGGGGCGGGCCACGCCGCGCGCCGCATCCCGCGGCGCGGCACCGGCGGCGTGTGAAAGGAGTGGCGCGATGGTGCGGCGAACCAGCCTGGAAGGTGCAGAGTGTCCGGTGGCGCGTTCGCTCGACGCGATCGGCGACTGGTGGTCGCTGCTGATCGTGCGCGACGCCTTCGACGGCCTGCGCCGCTTCAGCGAATTCCAGCGCAACCTCGGGCTGGCCAGGAACATCCTGGCCGACCGGCTGCGCACGCTGCTCGCGCACGGCATCCTGGAACAGGCGCCGGCCTCCGACGGCAGCGCCTACCAGGAATACGTGCTGACGCCGCGCGGCCGCGCGCTGTTCCCGGTGGTGGTGGGGCTGCGCCAGTGGGGCGAGGCCTTCTTCTACGCGCCCGGCGAGGCGCATTCCGTGCTGGTGGATACCGCGGACGGCCAGCCGGTGCCGCCGCTCGAGGTGCGCGCCGCCGACGGCCGCCTGCTGGGGCCGGACGATGCGGTGGTGCGCAAGGTGGACGAGCTAACCGCGCGCTAGCCGCGGCGTGCGCCGCATGCGGATGCGCGCCGCCGCGTTGCGAAAATCCTTGGACGCCGCGCGGGTTCGCCGCTAAGATCTTTCCCGTTCGGCCGCAAACAACGGCCGGCAGCGTCGCTCGGACGGTTCCGGGCGCTTACGTTCAAGGAAAAACATGTCCGCCTCCGCAGGCAAGCGCCGTTTCGCGCGCATCGATCGTCTCCCCCCGTACGTCTTCAATATCACCGCCGAGCTGAAAATGGCGGCGCGCCGCCGTGGCGAAGACATCATCGACATGAGCATGGGCAACCCGGACGGCGCCACGCCGCCGCACATCGTCGCCAAGCTCACGGAGGCCGCGCAGCGGCCCGACACCCACGGCTACTCGGCTTCCAAGGGCATTCCGCGCCTGCGCCGCGCCATCTCGCACTGGTATCGCGAGCGCTACGGCGTGGAGATCGACCCGGACACCGAGGCCATCGTCACCATCGGTTCCAAGGAAGGCCTGGCGCACCTGATGCTGGCCACGCTGGACCGCGGCGACACCGTGCTGGTGCCGGACCCGAGCTATCCCATCCACATCTACGGCGCGGTGATCGCCGGCGCCGACATCCGCTCGGTGCCGCTGGTGCCGGGCGTGGACTTCTTCGCCGAGCTGGAGCGCGCCATCCGCGGCAGCTACCCGAAGCCGAAGATGATCGTGCTGGGCTTCCCGTCGAACCCCACCGCGCAATGCGTGGAGCTGGACTTCTTCGAGCGCGTGATCGCGCTGGCGCGCAAGCACGACATCTTCGTGGTGCACGACCTGGCCTACGCCGACATCGTGTTCGACGGCTGGAAAGCGCCGTCGATCATGCAGGTGCCGGGCGCCAAGGACATCGCGGTGGAGTTCTTCACGCTGTCCAAGAGCTACAACATGGCGGGCTGGCGCATCGGCTTCATGGTCGGCAACCCGGAGCTGGTGGCGGCGCTCACGCGCATCAAGAGCTATCACGACTACGGCACCTTCACGCCGCTGCAGGTGGCGGCCATCGCCGCGCTCGAAGGCGACCAGCAGTGCGTGAAGGAAATCGCCGCGCACTACCAGGCGCGCCGCGACGTGCTGGCGCGCGGGCTGATCGAGTCCGGCTGGCCGGTGGAGATTCCCAAGGCGGCGATGTACATCTGGGCGCGCATTCCCGAGCCGTACCGCGCGCTCGGCTCGCTGGAGTTCTCCAAGCAACTGCTGGCCAAGGCCAAGGTCTGCGTGTCGCCGGGCATCGGCTTCGGCGACTATGGCGACGAGTACGTGCGCTTCGCGCTGATCGAGAACGAAGGGCGCATCCGCCAGGCCGTGCGCGGCATCAAGGCGATGTTCCGCGCCGACGGGCTGGTCAAGGTACCCGTGGACGAGCACGCGGCGCACGGCCACGCGGCCAAGGCGCGCACTTAGGCCGGAGCGGGCCGGAGCGGGCCGGGTCGGCAGTTGCCGGCTCCGGGCCGGCGGCAGAGTCAGCTTGCCGCTCGTGTTCGCCCCTCTCCCATTGCATGGGCGGGGGGCGCGAACCGTCGGCGCCGCCGGCGAATTCGGACTTGCCGGCGCCGGCCTCGGCTTCACTTTCCCTTTCCTCTTTCCCTTCTTCCTCCTCTTCTTCGCGCACGCTCCGGCACCATCGCCGTGCGCGCATGCCTTCTGGCGGTGCATTCCTGCCGGTCCGTCACACGCGGCCGGCAGCGCACGGCGGCGGCCCGCCGCCCGCGCAAAGCCCCGTCCTTCCTAGGTAAAAACGCCGATAGGCGTGCGTGCGCGTCGGGTGGCATAAATGTTGCGACTGAAACTGCAATCTAATCGTATCGCAGTGCGATATGAAGAGAGTGCAAGATTCGAGTGCAAGATCACAGGCCGCGCCGCACCGGGCGCCGGCCCCCACGCCTGAGAGGCCCGCATGCAAAGAGGTTCCCCGCTGTTCACCCCGGCCCTGCCGTTCATGAATGCACCCGCGGCGCGCGAGCGCCCGGCGCTGCCGCCGCTGGCCACGGTCATCGGCATTCCGTTCGATTGCGGCTCGCATGCGTTCCGCATCGGCGCGCGGCAGGGCCCGGACGCCATCCGCGAGCAGGCGCGCCTGCTGCGCCCCTACGACGTGGCGCCCGCCGGCGAGACCGACAACGCGTTCGACTTCCTGCGCCTGACCGACCTGGGCAACGTGGCGTGCACGCCGGGCGATGTCGAAGCCTCGTTCCCGCAGATCGAGGCGGCCATCGAGCAGGTGCAGCGCACCGGCGCGATGACGGTCACGATGGGCGGCGACGGCGCGGTCAGCCTGCCGCAGATGCGCGCCGTGGCGCGCCACCATCCGGACCTCGTGGTGCTGCATTTCGATTCGCACACCGACACCTACGACATCGGCGGCTACAACACCGCCACCACCTTCACGCGCGCGGCCGAGGAGAAGCTGGTCGACCCCGCCAACAGCTTCCACGTGGGCACGCGCGGCCTCACCTTCATGCCGGGCGTGATCCCGTTCGGCCGCTCGGTGGGCTACAACGTGGTGCCGTTCGGCGAGTTCGCGCCGCGCCAGGAAGAGGTGCTGGCGCGCATCCGCGAGCAGGTGGGCGACCGCCCGGTCTACCTGTGCTTCGACATGGACCTGTTCGACCCGTCCTGCGCGCCCGGCGTGTGCACGCCCGAGTGGGGCGGCCTGACCGCGCGCGAGGGGCTGAGCCTGCTGCGCGCGCTGCGCGGGCTGAACTTCGTCGCCTTCGACGTCAACACCGTCTCGCCGCCGCACGACGTGGGCGGCATGACGGCCTTCCTCGCCGCCACTGTGATGCAGGAGTTCCTCTGCCTCGCCGCGGAGACGGTGCGCGTGTTTCCGCAGCGCTTCGCGCACCTGATGCGCTGATTTTTTGCCGCTGATTTTTGCCGATCTGTTCCGCCATCCCCCATCGCACCACCCGGAGAAACGACATGAAACTGACCGCAGCCATCACCGCCGTCGCGCTGTGCGCCGCCGCCTGGTCGGGCCTCGCGCAGGCCCGCACGCTGGACGAGATCAAGGCCAGCAAGACCATCAACATCGTCACCACCGCGGCCAGCCCGCCGCACGGCTTCATGGACCCCGCCAGCGGCACGCTCAAGGGCGTGATGGTCGAGGTCGCGCAGGGCGTGGGCAAGCGCCTGGGCGTGGAAGTCAAGCTTAGCGACGTGCCGTTCGCCGGCCTGATTCCCACGCTGACCTCGGGCCGCGCCGACCTGATGTCCGCGCCGCTGTTCATCACCGAGGAACGCGCCAAGGCGGTGTCGTTCTCCACGCCGATCTACGGCTGGGGCGAGGGCGTGGTGGTCAGCGACAAGGCCGCCAGGAAGTACACCCGCTTCGACGACCTCAAGGGCGCCAAGGTGGGCGCGCTGGTCGACAGCGTGCAGTTCGCCATGATGAAGGACCTGCCGGGCACGCAGGTCTCGACCTACCAGGACTACCCCACGCTGCTGACCGACGTGCGCGTCGGCCGCGTCGACCTGGGCATCGTCGATCCGCCCAGCATCGCGTACCAGATCAAGTCCAAGGGCATTCCCGGCGTGCGTCTCGACGACAGCTACAAGCCGGTCAAGCGCTGGCTGGTCGGCATGGCGGTGCAGAAGGACAACGCCGCGCTGCTGGCCGCGGTCAACGCCGCGCTGCAGGACATGGAAAAGAGCGGCGAGATCGAAGCCATTCTCGGCCGCTGGGGCATCGGCGGGCTGTCCGGCAACGTCGCCGCCAAGTAGCAGGCATGCCGGGGCGCCCGCGCGCGGGCCGTCCCGGGTTTTTTGAATCGACTGGAGTTCGACCGTGGACCTGGCCACCCTGAAGATGTACCTGTTCCCGCTCGCCGAGGGTGCGAGCGCGACGATCGCCCTGTTTTTCCCCACCGCTTTCCTCGCGGTGGCGCTGGGCCTCGTCGTGTGTTTCTGCCGCATGTCCTCCAACGGGCTGGTGCGCGGCGTGGCCAAGGGCTACATCGAAATCATCCGCGGCACGCCGCTGCTGGTGCAACTGTTCTTCATCTACTACGGCATGCCCGAGATCGGCATCGTGCTGCCCGGCTTCGTGGCCGGCGTGATCGGGCTGACCATCAATCTGTCCGCCTACCTGGCGGAACTGTTCCGCGGTGGCATCCAGTCCGTCGACGCGGGCCAGTACGAGGCGGCGCGCGCGCTCGGCCTGACCCGGCTGCAGCGGCTGCGCGCGGTGATCCTGCCGCAGGCCGGCCGCATGATCTTCCCGGCGCTGGGCAACTATGCGCTGGTGCTGGTCAAGGAAAGCTCGCTGGTGGCCGTGATCAGCGTCTACGAGCTGATGCGCGCGGGCGAGATGCTGGCCGGCGCGACCTTCAAGTCGCTGCTGGTGTACAGCCTCGTGGGCGCGGTCTATTTCCTGCTGTGCAGCGTGGTGTCCGGCGCGTTCCGCTGGGGCGAGCGGCGCCTCGCGGTGCCCGGCTACTGGGACGGCGCGGCCGGCCACGATCATCTGTCCAAGGCATGAGGCGAACCGACATGAACACGACGCAGGCCGGCGCGGATGCCGGCAACGAGATCATCCGCATGACCAACGTCTCCAAGTGGTACGGCGACTTCAAGGTGCTCGACGACGTGTCGCTGCAGGTGCGCGCCGGCGAGAAGGTGATCCTGTGCGGGCCGTCGGGCTCGGGCAAGTCCACCACCATCCGCCTGATCAACCGGCTGGAGGAACACCAGGAAGGCGAGATCGTGGTCGACGGCATGGCCATGAGCGCGGGCATGGGCAACATCGAGCGCATCCGCGCCGAGGTCGGCATGGTGTTCCAGCATTTCAACCTGTTCCCGCACCTGAGCGTGCTGGAGAACTGCACGCTCGCGCCGATGATGGTGAGGAAGGTGCCCCGGCGCGAGGCCGAGGCGCGCGCGATGCGCTACCTGGAGCGCGTCAAGATTCCGCAGCACGCGGCCAAGTATCCGGGCCAGTTGTCCGGCGGGCAAAAGCAGCGCGTGGCGATCGCGCGCAGCCTGTGCATGGAACCGCGGATCATGCTGTTCGACGAGCCCACGTCGGCGCTCGACCCGGAGATGGTCAAGGAAGTGCTGGACACCATGATCTCGCTGGCCGACGACGGCATGACCATGATCTGCGTCACGCACGAGATGGGTTTCGCGCGGCAGGTCGGCGACCGCGTGATCTTCATGGACAAGGGGCGCGTGGTCGAGTCGGCGGCGCCGGAGGACTTCTTCCGCGCGCCCGCCACGGCGCGCGCGCGCGAATTCCTCGGCCAGATCCTGCACGGCTAGCAGTCCGCCGGCGGCGTATCCATTAACATGCGGAGTTTTCCTTGTCAGCCAAGCCTGCCATGACAGACCCAAACAGCCCGGACGAGTCGCCCGAGGCATCGCGCCTGTTCGTCACCTCGCTCGCCCGCGGCCTGAACGTGCTGACCGCCTTCTGGGAAGGCAAGCCGTCGATGAACCTGGCGGAGCTGGCCGACGCCACCGGCATGACCAAGAGCGCGATCCAGCGCTTCACGCATACGCTGCTGGCGGTCGGCTACCTCAAGAAGGACCCGCTCACCAAGGAATACGCGCTGGCGCCGCGCACGCTCGAAGTGGGGCTGCGCTACCTGCAGACCAGCGCGCTGCTGAACTCGGCCACGCCGTATCTCCACGCGCTGGTGCGCACCTGCGAGGAAACCACCACGCTGTCCGAGCGCGACGGCCTGCACATGACGTACATCTCGCGCTTTCCCACGCACAAGGAGATGTTCGTCAACATGCCGCTCGGCATGCGCATCCCCATGTACTGCACCGCCGGCGGGCGCGCCATCATGTCGCACCTGGATCCGAAGGAAGTGACCGAGATCCTCGAGCAGAGCGAGCGGGTGGCCTACACGCCCACCACGCTGACGCGCATCGCCGAGATCCGCAGCGCGGTCGCGCAGGCGCGCGAGGACGGCTTCGCCTCGACCAACGGCGAGTACTACACCGGCGACATCACGGTCAGCGCGGCCATCCTCGGGCCGAGCGGGCAGCCGCTCGGCGCGGTGAACGTGTCGGCGCCGTCGAGCCGCTGGTCGTTCGAGGAAGCGTGCGCCGGGCTGGGGCCGCAGGTGGTCGCCGCCGCGCGCGCGATCGGCTCCAGCAGCGCGGTCCGGCAGTTGCGCCGCCGCGGCAAAGCCGGCGGCGCGTAGGCGGCGGGGCGCTTTACCCCAGCGCCGCCAGCGGATGGGCCGCGGGCGGCCACGGGCTGTCGAAGAAGGACTGCACCGTGGCCTCGCCGACCGCCTCCGGCGCCTGCACGCGCCAGCGCGGCGCGTTGTCCTTGTCCACGATCAGCGCGCGCACGCCCTCGATGAAATCGCCCTGCGTGAACGCGCGCGAGACCACGCCGAGCTCCATGCGGAAGCAGCTTGCCAGGTCGAGCTCCCGGCCGCGCAGCAGCAGCGCGCGCGTGACCGCCGTCATCAGCGGCGAGCGCTTGCGCAGGATGCCGAGCGTGTCGGCGGCCCACTGCGCGTAGCGCGGATCGGTTTCCGCCGCCAGCGAGGCGAACAGGCCGGCCACGCCGGCGTCGGCATGGAAGTGCCTGCGCACGGCGGGCAGCACCGGCTGCAACGACGCCTGCCCGGCCGTGGCTGCCGCGGCATCGGCGGGCGGCTGCAAGGCCGCGCGCAGGTCGGCCAGCGGGTCGCCGCTCCAGCGGATGGCGGCCAGGGTCTGGTCCAGGTCGTCCAGGCGCGCGGCCGGCACGGCGATATCGGCCAGCCCGCACAGCAGCGCGTCGGCCGCGCCCAGCGTCACGCCGGTCAGCCCCACGTAGAGCGACAGCGCCAGCGGCAGCCGGCCGAGGAAGAAGCTCGCTCCCACGTCCGGCACCAGGCCGATGCCGGTCTCGGGCATGGCCACGCGCGCGCGCTCCGTGACCACGCGCAGGCGCGCGGCCTGCGCCAGGCCCATGCCGCCGCCCATCACGATGCCGTCCATCAGCGCCACCACCGGCTTGGGATAGCGGTGCAGGCGGTAGTCCAGCCGGTATTCGTCGACGAAGAACTGGCGGTGCAGCGGCGTGCCGGCGTGGAAACTGTCGTACAGCGCGCGGATGTCGCCGCCGGCGCAGAAGGCCTTGCCGCCGGCGCCGCGCAGCAGCACCGCGCGGATGTCCGGCTGCGTGGCCCAGGCCGCCAGCCGCGCGTCGAGCGCGCCGATCATGGGGTAGGACAGGGCGTTGAGCTGGCGCGGGCGGTCCAGCGTGGCCACGCCCACGCCGTTGATCTCTTCGAAGCGCACTTCGGCCGCCGCTTGCGCGGCGCTGCCGGCGTCGTCCGGGTTCAGGCGCATGGCGTGTTCCTCAGGCATTGCGCCATTGCGGCGCGCGTTTTTGCAGGAAGGCGTTGACGCCCTCGCGCTGGTCCTCGCCGTCGAACAGGTCGACGAAGCGCTCGCGCTCCAGCGCCAGCGCGGGGCCGCGCGGCACGCCCTGGCGCGCCAGGTGGACCAGCTGCTTGCTGTAGGCGGCCGCGCGCGGGCTGACGTTGCAGGCGCGCCCGGCCAGCCTGAGCGCCGCGTCGAGCGCCTGCCCGGCGGGCACCACTTCCTCGGCCAGGCCGATGCGCAGCGCGGTGGCGGCATCGACGCGCTCGCCGGTGAGGATCATGCGCTTGGCCCAGCCTTCGCCGACCAGCCACGGCAGCGTCTGCGTGCCGCAGCCGCACGGCAGCAGGCCCACGCCGGCTTCGGGCAGCGCCATCTGCGCCTGCTCCTCGGCGATGCGCACGTCGCACGCCAGCGCGCATTCCAGCCCGCCGCCCATCGCATAGCCGTTGATGGCGGCGATCACCAGCGCGCGCGCGTTCTGCAGCGCCCCGAAGGCGGCGCCGAAGCGCTGCGCCATCATCCGTGCATGGGCGCGGTCGCCCTCGGCGAAGCCGTTGAGGTCGGCGCCGGCGCTGAAGAACTTGCCGCCGTCGCCGGTGATGACGATGGCGCGCACGCGCGCGTCGGCATCGAGCGCGCCGACCAGCGCGCGCAGCTGTTCCAGCCCCTCGGCGGTGAAGGCGTTGGCGGGCGGGCGCTTGAGGGTGAGGCGGGCGACGTGCCCGTCGATGACGTGCTCGATCATGCCGCGCGCTCCGTGTCCAGGTAGCGGCGGATCACGCCGGAGAAGTCGAGCTGGCCGTCGCCGGCCTGGCTCATGGCCTGGTAGACCTGCTGCGCCAGCGCGCCGAGGAACAGCGGCTGGCGCACGCCGCGCGCCGCGTCGGCGGCCAGGCCGAGGTCCTTGAGCATCAGGTCCGCGCCGAAGCCGCCGGTATAACCGCGCGAGGCCGGCGCGGTCTCGATCACGCCCGGGTACGGGTTGCAGGTATCGGCCGCCCAGCAGCGCCCGGTGGAGGTGTTGACGATGCCCGCCAGCACGTTGGCGTCGATGCCCAGCCGCACGCCCAGCGCCATCGCCTCCGACACGCCGATCATCGAGATGCCGAGGATCAGGTTGTTGCAGATCTTGGCGACCTGCCCGGTGCCGGTGTCGCCGCAGCTCACCACGTTGCGGCCCATGCCGGCCAGCACCGGCCGGATGCGCTCGAACAGGTCGGGCGGCGCGCCCACCATGAAGGTCAGCGTGCCGGCCTGCGCGCCGCCGGTGCCGCCCGAGACCGGCGCGTCGGCCATCGGGTTGCCGCGCTTGCCGGCTTCCACCGCCAGCGCCCGGATGGTGGCCGGGTCGATGGTGCTCGAATCCACCAGCGGCACGCCCGGCCGCACGCCGGCCAGCACGCCGTCCTGGTCCAGGTAGGCCGCGCGCACGTGGGCCGCGGCGGGCAGCATGGTGATGACGAAGTCCGCCGTGGCGGCAGCCTCGCGCGCCGACTGCGCCACCGTTGCGCCGTCGGCCCGCAGCGAGGCGAGCGCGGCGGGGTTGAGGTCGAACACGGTCAGGCCGTGGCCCGCCTTGAGCAGGTTGCGGGCCATCGGCGCGCCCATGTTGCCGAGGCCGATGAAGGCGATATGCATGTGTGCTCCTTGGTGGTGGCGCCGTTCAGCGCAGGCTGATGGTGGTATTCACCCCGTCGTTTACCGTCGCGTCGTCGAACCAGCGCGCCGTGACGGTCTTGGTCTGGGTGTAGAACTGCACCACCTGCTTGCCGTAGGGGCCGAGGTCGCCGAGCTTGGAGCCGCGCGAGCCGGTGAAGCTGAAATAGGGCACCGGCACCGGGATCGGGATGTTGATGCCGACCTGGCCCACGTCGATCTCGCTCTGGAACTTGCGCGCCGCGGCGCCGCTCTGCGTGAACACGCCGGTGCCGTTGCCGAACGGGTTGCGGTTGACCAGCGCGATGGCTTCGTCGAGCGTGTCCACGCCGATCACCACCAGCACCGGGCCGAAGATTTCCTGCGTGTAAATCGACATCTCCGTGGTCACGTCGGCGAACACGGTCGGGCCGACGAAGTTGCCGTCCGGGTAGCCGGGCACCTGCACGCCGCGCCCGTCCAGCAGCAGGGTGGCGCCTTCGCGCACGCCGGCGTCGATCAGGCCGGTCACGCGCTGCTTCGCCGCCACCGAGACCACCGGGCAGACGTCGGTGCCGGGCTCGTGGCCGGCGCCGACCTTGAGCGTGGCGGCCTTGGCCACCAGTTCGGGCAGCCAGTCGCGCGCCGCGCCGACCAGCACCGCCACCGAGGTGGCCATGCAGCGCTGCCCGGCCGCGCCGAAGGCGGCGCCGGCCAGCGCGTTGAGGGTGTGCTCGCGGTGCGCGTCGGGCAGCACCACGGCGTGGTTCTTGGCGCCCATCATCGACTGCACGCGCTTGCCGTGCGCGCCGGCCAGCTCGTACACGTGGGTGCCGACCGCGGTGGAGCCGACGAACGAGACCGCCTTGACGTCCGGGTGCGTGCACAGGGCGTCGACCACCTCGCGCGCGCCGTGCACCAGGTTCAGCACGCCCGCCGGCACGCCGGCTTCCAGCGCCAGCTTGACCAGCTCCACGGTGGACAGCGGGTCCTGCTCGGACGGCTTGAGCACGAAGGTGTTGCCGCACACGATGGCCATCGGGAACATCCACAGCGGGATCATGGCCGGGAAGTTGAACGGCGTGATGCCGGCGCATACGCCGATGGGCTGCTGCAGCGTGTAGGTGTCGACCGTGGCGGCCACGTTCTCGGCGAAGCCGCCTTGCTGCAGCGTGCCGATCGAGCAGGCGTGCTCCACCACTTCGAGGCCGCGGAAGATGTCGCCCTCGGCGTCGGCCAGGGTCTTGCCCTGCTCGGCGGTGAGGATGGCGGCGATGCGCTTGCTGTGCTCGCGGATCAGCGCCTGGTAGCGCAGCATGATGCGCAGGCGCGCGCCCAGCGGCGTGTGGCGCCAGGTGGCGAAGGCGCGCTGCGCGGCGCCGACCGCGGCATCGACCTCGGCCGGTGTGGCCAGCGGCACGCGCGCCAGCACCGCCTGCGTGGCCGGGTTGACCACGGTGCGGAACTCGGTGGCGGCGGACTCCACCCACTCGCCGTTGATCAGCAGCTTGACGGCGGGCGCTGCGGCGGCCGTGTTTGCGGATTGGGCACTCATCTTGTCTCCGTCGGTTCTGGTTTCTGGTTTCTGAATGCGGGATGCGGGTACTGCGCGGCTCAAAGGCTGCGCGCGATCAGCATGCGCTGGATCTCGCTGGTGCCTTCGTAGATCTGGGTGATGCGCGCGTCGCGGTAGTGGCGCTCGACCGGGTAGTCTTCCAGGTAGCCGTAGCCGCCGTGGATCTGCAGCGCCTTGGAGCACACGCGCTCGGCCAACTCGGAGGCATAGAGCTTGGCCTGCGAGGCCTCGGACAGGCACGGCAGGCCGGCGGTGCGCATGCGCGCGGCGCGGTGCACCAGCAGGCGCGCGGCGTTGAGCTCGGTGGCCATGTCGGCCAGCATGTTGGCGATGGGCGGATGCTCGCGCAGCGCGCGGCCGAACTGCACGCGCTCGGCGGCGTAGCGGCAGGCCGCCTCGAAGGCCGAGCGCGCGATGCCGAGCGCCTGCGCGGCGATGCCGATGCGCCCGCCCTCCAGGTTGGACAGCGCGATGCGCAGGCCCTCGCCGGGCTCGCCGAGCAGGGCATCGCGCGGCACGCGGCAGTCTTCCAGCGTGATGGCGCAAGTGTCGGAGGCGCGGATGCCGAGCTTGCGCTCGGGCGCGTGCACGATGAAGCCGGGCGTGCCGGTGGGCACCACGAAGGCCGACAGCCCGCGCTTGCCCTGCGCCGGCTCGGTGACGGCGAACACGATGGCCACGCCGGCGCGCTGGCCGTTGGTGACGAACTGCTTGCTGCCGTCGAGCACCCAGCCGTCCTCGGTCTCGCGCGCGCGGGTGCGCAGGTTGTGCGCCTCGGAGCCGGCCTGCGGCTCGGTCAGGCAGAACGCGCCGATGATCTCGCCGGCGGCCAGCGCGGGCAGGTAGCGCGTCTTCTGCGCCTCGCTGCCGTAGTGCAGGATCGGCCCGCAGCCGACCGAGTTGTGCACGCTCATCAGCGTGGCGCAGGCCGCGCAGCCCGCGGCGATCTCCTCGATGGCCAGCGCGTAGGCCACGTAGTCGGTATAGGTGCCGCCCCATTCCTCCGGCACGATCATGCCGAGCAGGCCGAGCGCGCCCATCTCCGCCACCACCTCGGGCGGCAGGTGGCCGGCGCGGTCCCAGGCCGCCGCGCGCGGCGCGAGGCGCTCGCTGGCGAAGGCGCGCGCGGTGTCGCGGATCATGGCTTGCTGTTCGGTGAATTCGTGTTGCATGGGCGGATCGCGGTGAGGATGGCGTGGCGCCGGCGGCGGGGAGGGGCGTGCCGGCAAGGGGCGTTGGCAGCAGTGTAGGAAGACGCCCGGGGCGGCGGTATGCCAGAATCCGCCAGATTTGCTGAACTCGTTTGCCAGTCTCCTGGTCCGTCCACGCCCGTCATGCCAATGGAAAAACACAGCGTCGCCATCTGCTTCGTCCATCACGCCATCGGCGGGCTGCGCGCGCGCGGCATCGCGCCGGAGCCGGTGCTGCAGGCCGCCGGCATCGCGCCGGCGCTGCTGTCGGTGCCGCAGGCGCGCGTGTCGGCGGCCAGCTACAGCGTCCTGTGGATGGAGGTGGCGGCCGCGCTCGACGATGAATTCTTCGGCCAGGATTCGCGCCGCATGAAGCGCGGCAGCTTCGCCATGCTGTGCCACGCGGTGGCGGGCAGCAAGACGCTGGCGCAGGGGCTGGAGCGGGTGGCGCGCTATTTCGGGCTGCTGCTCGACGACATCGGCGTGCGCCTGGTGCGCGAGGGCGAGGCGGCCGGCGCCGCGCTGGCCGCGCCGCGGGACGGGCATGAGCGGGTGCAAGAACGCGGGCACGAGCGCGCGGCGCTGGTGCTGACGGCGCCCTCGGGCCGCGCGCCGGGCGTGTTCGCGCAGGAGACCATGCTTATCATGCTGCATGGCCTGATGAGCTGGCTGCTGCGCCGCCGCGTGCCGGTGCTGCTGGCCGCGTTCAGCTATGCCGAGCCGCCCTACGCGGCCGAGTACCGCCGCATGTACTCGCGCCACCTCGCGTTCGGCCAGCCCGCCACGGCACTGGTATTCGACGCGCGCTGGCTGGCGCAGCCGGTGCACCAGGACGAGCGCAGCCTCAAGGCCTTCCTGCGCGAGGCGCCGCACAACGTGGTGGTCAAGTACAGCGACCGCGCCAGCGTCATGGCGCGCGTGCGGCGCCAGCTGCGGGCCCAGCCGCCGGAGCGCTGGCCGACCTTCGAGCAGCTCGCGCAGGGGCTGCACATGTCGGCGTCGTCGCTGCGGCGGCGGCTGATGGAGGAGGGCGGCACCTACCAGCAGATCAAGGACGAGATGCGGCGCGACCTCGCCATCGAGGCGCTCAGCCATTCCAGCCGCTCGCTGGCGGAGATCGCGGCCGGGCTCGGCTTTGCCGAGCCGGGCGCGTTCCACCGCGCGTTCCGGCGCTGGACCGGGCTGCGCCCCGGTGCCTACCGCGCCACCAGCGCCGCCGGCCGCGCCGGCGCGCGCGCGTAGCCGCGCGCATGCCGGCGGGCGAAGTCGGCTACAATCGCGCCATGCTTCGCGCAGAACGCCCATCCTTCTTCCGGGGAGCGCTGCTGCTGCTGCTTTTCGCACTGCAACTGCTCGCCCCGCTGCTGCATGGCCACGTCGGAACCCCCAAGCTCCACGGCCTGCACGTACACACAGCGCTGCAAGGTGAGGTTGGTTCTTATTCTCCCTCCGATTCTCATCCCGCCGCCGGGCCGTCCGGCGCGCATGCCGACGGCGCGCTGAGCGCGGTCGAGCCGCTCGAGGTCGACGTCCAGACCGCCATCGGGCCGGTTGCCTTTTCCCTCCACGTGCAGGCCGCCGACATGATCGTCGGCATGGTCTTCGCGTTCCTGCTGTGCGCCGCGCCGCCACGGCAGGCACCGCGGCGCATGCGGTGGCGCGAACGCGCGCCGCAGCGCTGGCGCGGCGGCGATAGCCGGCCGCCGCCCGCGCACGCCCCTCCCTTCGCCAACTGATTCCCCGCCGGCCACGCCGGCGGAGCATGTCCCCGCGCGCGCGGCCGAGCCCGGCCGCGCGCCGGGGCGTCTTATCCTGCTTCGGAGTCAGGCATGTTTTCCCATCGTTTCCTTTGCGCTGGCGCGCTGATCGCCTCGGCGCTGCTTCCCGTCGGCATGGCGCGCGCGCAGGCGCTGGCCTTGTCGGCCTCCCAGGCGCAGTCGCTCGGCGTGCGCTTCGCCCCGGTCGCCGGCGCGGCCGAGATCGAGCTCGGCGCCAGCGGGCGCGTGGTGCTGCGGCCCGACGCGCAGTACGTGGTGGCCGCGCCCTACGCGGGCATGGTCTCGCGCGTGCTGGTCGCGATCGGCCAGCCGGTGCGCGCCGGCCAGCCGCTGGCGGCCTTCGCCAGCCCGCAACTGTTCGAGGCCGGGCGCGCGCTGGCCGAGGCGCGCTCGCAGGCCAGCCTGGCGCGGCAGGCGCTGGCGCGCGACCGCGGCCTGCACGACGACGGCATCATCGCGGGCAGCCGCTGGCAGGCCACGCAGGCGCGCGCCGGCGAGGCCGCCGCCACGGTGCGCGCGCGCGAGGCCGAGATGGCCGCCGCGGGCATCGTGTTCGCGGGCGGCGCGGGCGAGCCGCAGCTGGTGGCCGGCCGCGCCGGGCTGATCGCCGAGGTGAATGCCGTGCCGGGCCAGCGCGTGGACGGCGCGGCGCCGTTGTTCCGCATCGTCGATCCGGCCGCGCTGGAACTGGACCTGCTGGTCGGCCGCGACCTGCCGGCGCCGGTCGGCGGCGAGCGCGTGGAGGTGCGCGAGCGCGGCGCGGCCGGGCGCGTGGCCGGGGTGGTGCCGGTCGCCGACGGCACCGCCGCGGTGCGCGTGCGGGCCGTGCTCGACCGGCGCGGCAGCCTGCAGGCCGGCGAGAGCGTGAACGTGGTCGTGTACCTGCGCGGCGCGCCCGGCGGCGACGCCCGCGTGCGCGTGCCGGCCGGCGCGCTGACCTACTGGCGCGGCGCGCCCGGCGTGTTCGTGGCGACCGCGGCCGGCGTGCGCTACCAGCGCGTGGCGGTCGAGGCCGCCGACGACACCACGGCCACCGTGCGCGGCGCGCTGCCGGCCGGCGCCCGGGTGGCGGTCGCCGGCGTGGCCGCGCTCAAGGGCATGCTGGCGGGAGGCGAATGATGCTGGCCGGCCTGATCGAATTTTCCCTGCGCCAGCGGGTGCTGGTGCTGATTGCCGCGTGCGCGCTGGCCGCCGCCGGGGCATGGGCCTACCTGCAGTTGCCGATCGATGCGTTTCCCGACATCTCGCCGACCCAGGTCAAGGTCATCCTGAAGATCCCCGGCATGACGCCAGAGGAGGTCGAGCAGCGCGTCTCCACGCCGGTCGAGCAGGAACTGCTGGGCATTCCGCACAAGACCATCGTGCGCTCGGTGTCGAAGTACGGCATCAGCGACGTGACGGTCGACTTCGAGGAAGGCGTGGACAGCTACTGGGCGCGCCAGCAGGTCTCGGAGCGGCTCGCCGGCCTGGCGCGCGACCTGCCGCCCAGCGCCATCGGCGGGCTGGCGCCGATCACCACGCCGCTGGGCGAGATGTTCATGTTCACGGTGGAGGGCGACGCCTTCTCGCTGGCCGAGCGCCGCCGCGTGCTGGACTGGGTGATCCGCCCGGCCCTGCGCACGGTGCCCGGCGTGGCCGACGTCAACGCGCTCGGCGGCGAGGTGCGCAGCTACGAAGTGATTCCCGATCCGGCGCGCCTGCGCGCCCGCGCGGTCACGCTGGACCAGTTGCGCCAGGCGCTCGACGCCAACAACCGCAACGACGGCGCGGGCCGCGTGGAGCAGGGCGACGAGAACTGGGTGGTGCGCGTGGAGGGCGGCGCGCGCGGCGTGGCGGACCTGCGGCAGATCGTGGTGGCCGCGCCGGGCGGCGGCGACGCCGGCGGCGGCATGCCGCTCGTGACCGTGGGCGACGTGGCCACCGTGCAGCTCGGCGTGGCCACGCGCAACGGCGCGGTCAGCAAGGACGGCCGCGGCGAGGTGGTGGAAGGGCTGGTGCTGGCCCTGCGCGGCGCCGACGCGCGCCGGCTGGTCGCCGCCGTGCAGGCCCGGCTCGACGAGCTGGCGCCGCAATTGCCGAAGGGCATGTCGACCCGCGTGTTCTACAACCGCGGCGAGCTGGTCACGCGCGCGGCCGGCACCGTGGTGCGCGCGCTGGTCGAGGCCAGCCTGCTGGTGGTGGTGACGCTGTACCTGTTTCTCGGCGGCCTGCGCGCGGCGCTGGTGGTGGCGGTCACGCTGCCGCTGTCGATGCTGGCGACCTTCCTGCTGATGCGCTACGTCGGCCTGACCGCCAACCTGATGAGCCTGGGCGGCCTGGCGATCGCGCTGGGCATGCTGGTGGACGCGGCGGTGGTGGTGGTGGAGAACATCGAGTCGGCGCTGGCGCGCTCGCACGACCACAAGAGCGATCCCGCGCTGCGCGGCGCGGTGATCCGCCACGCCGTGGCCAGCGTGGCGGCGCCGGTGCTGGCCGGGGTGTCGATCATCGCCATCGTGTTCCTGCCGCTGCTGTCGCTGCAGGGGCTGGAGGGCAAGCTGTTCGGGCCGGTGGCGCTGACCATCGTGCTGGCGCTGGCGTCCTCGGTGGTGATCGCCTTCACGGTGGTGCCGGCGCTGGCCTCGCTGCTGCTGCGCCCGCACGCGGGCACGATGCCGTACCTGATGCGCAAGGTGGCGGCCGGCTTCGCGCGCCTGCAGGACGGCAGCGCGCGCCATCCGCGCGCGGTGTTCGCCGCGGCCGGCGTGGCGCTGGCGCTGGCCGTCGCGCTCTATGTGTCGGTGGGCAAGACCTTCATGCCGACGATGGACGAGGGCGACCTGATCGTGCAGCTGCAGAAGGCGCCGTCGGTCTCGCTGACCGCCGCGGTGGACCTGGACCTGCGCGTGCAGCGGGCGCTGCTGGCCGAGGTGCCGGAGATCCGCTCGATCGTCGCGCGCTCCGGCTCCGACGACCTGGGCCTCGACCCGATGGGGCTCAACGAGACCGACACCTTCCTCGTGCTGCGGCCCAAGAGCGAGTGGCGCGGCAGCAAGGACGACATCGCCGCAGCCATCCGCGCCGTGATGGCGCGCTTTCCGGGCGTGGTCTATGGCTTCACCCAGCCCATCGAGATGCGCGTCTCGGAGATGCTGACCGGCACGCGCGGCGACGTGGCGATCAAGGTCTTCGGCAACGAGCTCGGCGCGATCGACGCCGCCGCGCAGGCGATCGCCGCGCGCGTGCGCAAGATCCCCGGCGCCGCCGAGGTGATCGCGCCGGGCAACGAGGGCGTGCAGTACCTCACGCTGGCGCTGGACCGCGCCGCCGTGGGCCGCGCAGGGTTCTCGGGCGACGCGCTGCAGGCGCTGCTGCGCGCGCAGGTGGAGGGCGAGCGCGTCGGCATCGTGCCCGAGGGCACCATCCGCACGCCGCTGATCCTGCGCGGCGGCGAGAGCCTGCGGCAGACGCCCGAGCGCTTCACCGCCCTGCAGGTGACGGCGCCGGACGGCAAGCCCTGGCCGCTCACCTCGCTGGCGCGGGTGCGGCGGGTGGACGGGCCGGTGCGCATCAACCACGAGGACGGCGGCCGCTTCGCCGTGATCCAGGTCAGCGTGGAAGGGCGCGACCTGACCGGCTTCGTGCAGGAGGCGCGCGCCGCGGTGGCCGGCCTGCCCGCTCTGCAAGGCATGTCCAAAGGGCTGCGGGTGGTGTGGGGCGGGCAGTTCGAGAACCAGCAGCGCGCCGCCGCGCGGCTCGCGGTGGTGGTGCCGCTCGCGCTCGGCGCGATCTTCCTGCTGCTGATGCTGACCTTCCGCTCGGTGCGCCAGGCGGCGCTGGTGATCGTCAACATCCCGTTCGCGCTGGTGGGCGGCATCGCCGCGCTGCGGGCGGCGGGCGAGTACCTCTCGGTGCCGGCCTCGGTCGGCTTCATCGCGCTGCTCGGCATCGCCGTGCTCAACGGCGTGGTGCTGGTCTCGCATTTCAACACGCTGCTCGAAGCCGGGCATCCCGTGGACGAGGCGGTGCGCACCGGCGTGCGCGACCGCCTGCGGCCGGTGCTGATGACCGCCTGCATCACCGCGCTGGGGATGATCCCGCTGCTGCTGGCCAGCGGCCCCGGCTCGGAGATCCAGCGCCCGCTGGCCATCGTGGTCTCGGGCGGGCTGGTCAGTTCCACGGCATTGACGCTGCTGTTGCTGCCGCTGCTGTTCAAGCGCTTTGGCGTGACGCGCCAGCGCCGCGGGCGGCATGACCCCATGACACAAGGAGAGGCGCAATGAACCGCGCAGGCAAGAGGGCCATGAGCGCGGCGCTGGCCGCCGCCGTGGCCGGCATGATCGGCGCCGCGAGGGCGCAGGCCGTGCCGCAGGCGGAGGCGGGCGTGCTGCCCGCCGAGGCGGCGGTGCGCGACACGGTGGGCCAGTCGCCCGAGGTGCGCATGGCCGAGGCCGGCCGCGATGCGGCGCAGGCGCGCGCCGCCGGCATCCGCGCCGGCACCGCCGAGGCCGTGGTGCGCGCCACCGGGCAGGGCCGGCAGGCGCGCGCGCCGTCCGAGCGGCATGCCGAGGGGCAACTGACGCTGGAGCGGCCGCTGCGGCTGTGGGGCAAGTCCGAGGCCGACGGCGCGCTGGCGGACGCCACCGTGCAGAGCGGCCAGCTCGCGCTCATGGATGCGCGCCACGAGGTCTCGCGGCAGATCCTGGCGCTGTGGTTCGGCGCGCTGCGCGCGCAGCAGGCCAGGCTGGCGGCCCAGGGCAACGACGACCTCGCCGCGGAGCTGGCCGCCGTGACCGCGCGGCGCGTGCAGGCCGGCGACGCCGCGCGCATGGACCACGAGCTCTCGCTGGCCGAGCGCGCCCGCACCGCCGCCATGCTGGCCAGCGCCCGCGCGGCGGAAGCGGTGGCGCAGGCGGCGCTGCGCGCGCGCTTTCCGGGGCTGGGCGTGCCCGGCGGCCTGCCGGCCGGCATCGGCCCGCAAGGCTTGCCGGATGAACCGGCCGAGGCGCTGCGCACGCACTACGTGGAGGACAGCCATGAATTCCGGCTGGCCCTGTCCGAGGAAGCGCAGGCCCAGCGGCAGGCGTACCGCGCCGACCTGGAGCGCAAGCCCGATCCGACCGTGGGCGTGTTCGTCGCGGTCGAGCGCGGCGGCGCCGAGCGCATCGCCGGGGTGAGCGTGAGCATGCCGCTGGGCTCCGCGCACCGGCGCTCGGCGGCGCTGGCCGCGGCGGCGGACGCGCAGGCCGCGGCGCAGCGCCGGCTGGTGGCGGAGCGCCGCATCGGCGCCGAGTTCGACGCGCTGTACCAGGGCCTGGCCGGCAAGCGCGCCGCCGCCGTGGCGCTGGCGCAGGCGCTGGCGCTGCAGCGCAGCGCCGCCGAGCGCACCGGGCGCGCGTACAAGGCGGGCGAGTCGGGCCTGGGCGAGCTGCTGATGGTCCGGCGCACGCTGGCCGACACCACGCTGGCCGAGCGCACGGCGCTGGTCGACGCGCTCGAGGCCGACAGCCGGCTGCGGCTGGACCTGCACCGCATGTGGGACTTCGACGAGTAGCCGGCGGGCGGCGCTAGCCCGCCGCCGCGCGGCTGCGCCCGTCGCGCCCGTTGCGCCCGCCCGCGGCCATCTGCACGCGGTGGCCGGCCGTGTACGGCAGCATGCGGTTGCGCCCGGACAGCTTGGCCATGTAGAGCGCGGTGTCGGCGCGCGCGGTCAGCTGCGCCAGCGTTTCGCCGGGCTGCCACGCCGCGTAGCCGCCGCTCACGGTATAGCGCACCACGCCGGCCTGCCCGCCGGCGTGGCCCACGCGGCTGGCCTCGGCCTGCGCGCGGATGCGCTCGGCGGCGTGGCCGGCCTCGTCCAGCGAGCTGCCCGGCAGCAGCACCACGAACTCCTCGCCGCCGATGCGGCCGATGCGGTCGGTGGCGCGCAGCGATGCCGCCGCCAGCCGCGCGAAGCCGGCCAGCACGGCGTCGCCGGTGGCGTGGCCGAAGGTGTCGTTGACCAGCTTGAAGTGGTCGATGTCGACGATCAGCAGCACCGGCGGGCCGTCCCCGCGCGCGGCGCGCGCCAGCTCGCGCGCGGCTTCGTCCTCGAAGGCCTTGCGCGACAGCACGCCGGTCAGGAAGTCGGTGTTGGCGATGGCTTCCAGCCGGCGCACCATCGCGTCGTGGATCATCAGCACCGCGCCCATCGTGAGCGCCGGGCAGGCGATCGCGCCCAGCACCAGGAAGATCGCGTTGAGCCCCGGCGACACCAGCGTGGCAGGATCGTCCATCACCGACAGCGCGGACAGGATGCCGCGCAGCACGTGCGCCGCCGCCAGGAAGAAGGCGAAGCCGGCGGTGGCCAGGTGGTGGCTGGCGGCATGCGCGCGCGGGCGCCCGCGCACCAGCGCCACGCCGGTGGCGGCGCAGAACCACGCATGGAAGGCCGACACGATCACCACGCGCGTGTTGAAGTCGGGGAACACGTAGCGCCACGTCACGATGCCGGCCACCACGGCCAGCGTGCAGGCCGCCAGCAGCCGCCACGGCGGCGCGCGCCCGCAAAAGCGCAGCGTGCCGGCGTAGAACAGCGCCAGCGCCCAGGCGAGGGCGCCGTTGGCCACCACGATCCCGAGCACGTCGGGGATAGTGCCGCGCAGCGTAAACAGCATCAGCGCGCCCATCGCGGTCAGGTTGCTGTACAGCCACAGCGTCACTCCCGGCTGGCCGCAGCGGCGCAGCGACCAGACGATGCCCAGCATCATGACGCTGAGCAGCGTCGTGACGGCCAGCAGGGCGATCGGGTCGGACATCGGCCGGGTTCCTCCGGGGTGGCGTGGGCGCGCCGGCCGCGGGCGCGGCGGGCAGGCGAAGCCACGGAGAATACCGCATGCCGGGCCCCCCATTTCACCTACGCAGGTGGGGTGTGGGGCGGCCGGCGGCGCGTGGAGGCGGGATATCGGGTGGGATGCGGACCGGCCGCGGGCGCCAGATAGGGGCGATGGCGGGCCGGCGCATGGCCCCGCCACCACCGCCGGCTAGGCGGCCTGGGCCTCGGGCCGGGCCGCCAGCCCGAGTTCCTGCGCCAGCCGCACCGACACCGCCGCGGCCTGGTTGCGCACGTCGATGATGGTGCCGGACTCCCACAGCGCGCCGCGCAGCGGCGCGCCCAGGGCGCTCAGGCCGGGCACGGCGCGCCCGCCGCGGTCGAACACCGTGCCGCGCGCGTCGCCGTCGAGGCCGGAGCCGGCCGCGGCGGGGCGCACGATGCCGCGCGCGAGCAGGTTGCGCACCAGCGGCCGCGCGTTGCCGGCGTGCCAGCCGTATTCCGCACCGGTGCAGTTGACCAGCGCGTCGACCGCTGGCACCGCCGGCAGCGCGCGCGACAGGCGCAGCGCCAGCCGGCCGCCGGCGTTTTCCACGCCCGTGTCTTCCACCCCCGTCACCCGCGCCGCATGGACCTGCAGCCGGCCCTGCGCGCGTACCGCCGCGAGCACGGCATGGGTGGGCGGCGCCGCGCGGTGCAGCAGGTTGTCCCAGAACGGGCGCGCGTGGCGCAGGAAGCGCTGGCGCTCCGGCACGCTGGCGGCGGCCCACAGCGGGCCGATGTGCTCGCGCAGCGCGGGCGGCACGCTCTGCCAGTCCAGCCCCTGCGCGCTCAGCGCGCGGCACTGGTCGCGCACGCGGCGCACCACGCCGCGCGCGGTGGGGCTGGCCAGCGCCGGCCCGGCGGCGCCGAGGAAGTCGTCGCACGGGCCCACGCCGTGGCGCAGCCACGGCAGCAGCGCGCGCCGCGAGAACGCATGGTAGGTGCCGGTGAAGCCGAGCCGCTCCAGCGTGGCCACCACGTCGAGCATGGTCAGGCTGGTGCCGGCCAGCGCGACGGCGCGCGCGCCGGCCAGCGCGGCCAGCGCCTCGGGCTGCCACGGATCGGGCACGTAGCGGCCCTCGGCTTCCAGTGCCGGGTCCTGCGCCAGCGCCGGACGGGCCGACTGCACGCCGGTGGCCAGCACGATGTGGTCGGCCTCCCACGCGCGGCCGTCGGCGCCGCGCACGCGGTGCGGCACGCCGATGGTCAGGTCGGTGATCTCGGTGCGGATGTGTTCCAGCGTGGCGCGCCCGGCGGCGCCGGCCAGCGCGCGCGCCAGCGTGTCCTGCAGGTAGTCGCCGTAGACGCGGCGCGGCGCGAAGGTATTGCCGGCATCGGCGGCGAGGCCGTGGCGCGCCAGCCAGTGCGTGAAGTCGTCCAGCGCTTCCGGGAACAGGCTGAAGTTGAGCGCGGGGCCGTTCAGGTAGTGGGCCGGGTCGGGCGTGCTGTAGGCCAGCCCGCGGCCGACCTCGGCGCGCGGCTCGAAAAGCTGGATGGCCAGCGGCGCGCTGGTGTCGCGCAGCAGGCGGATGGCGGTCAGGGTGCCGGCCATGCCGCCGCCGACGATGGCGATGCGGCGCGGCCCGGGTTCGGTGGCGGGGCGGAATCGGGTCATGGTGGTCTCAGGCTGCGGCGGGCGCCTCGGCGGCGGCCCGCAGGGCCTGCGCGCCCGCGCCCGCCAGGATGGCGTCGTTCTGCGGGGTGTGGATGCGGCTGCACAGCACGTTGCGGTAGTGGCGCTCGAGCGGGTTGCCGCGCGACAGCGCCGGGTTGCCGGCCAGCTTGAGCGCCAGTTCCACCGCGGCGATGGCGTTGTCGGTGACGTTGAGCTTGAGCAGGTTGCTGTCGGTGACGCTGGCCGGCGTGCCCGCGTCGGCGTCGGCGCTGAAGCGGTCGAGCAGCACGCGGTTGGCCAGCAGCCAGGCGTCGATGCGGCCCACCGCTTCCTGGAAGCGCGGCAGCGTGGCCAGCGGCGCGCCCAGGCTGCCCGGCGCGCGCAGGTTGAGCCAGCCGGCGAACCAGTCGCGCGCGGCGCGCGCCACGGCGTCGTAGAGCGTGCCGAGCAGCGAGGAGGACCACGCGGCCCAGGCCGGGTCGACGCGGTCGGCCCAGGCGGCGGGCAGGCGCAGGTCCACGGCGTGGTCGGCCGGCAGCGGGGTGTTGTCGAAGATCACCTCGTGGCTGCTGGTGGCGCGCATGCCGAGATGGTCCCAGGTGGGCAGCACGGTGATGCCGGGCGCGTCGCGCGGCACCAGGAACACGCCAGTGCGCGGGCTGGCCTCGTCGGTGCGGCCCCACACCGCCAGCCAGCCCAGCGCGGGGATGCCGGTGGCGTAGATCTTGTGGCCGGACAGCGCCCAGCCGTCGCCGTGGCGGCGCGCCACCGTGCCCGGCAGGCCGCCGCGCGCGGGCGAGCCCAGCTCCGGCTCCACGCGCAGCGAATTGATCAGCGCGCCTTGCGCCACCGCGCTGCGCTGCACGGCCTCGCGCACGGCCTGCGGCCATTGCGTGTCGTTGGCCAGGCTGCGGTGGGTGAGCGTCTGCATGACCAGCACCAGCGCGGTGGACGGATCGCCGATGGCCACGTGGTGGATCACGCGGCGCGCCTCGGCCAGCCCGGCGCCGGCGCCGCCCAGCGCGCGCGGCACGGTGAGCGCGAGCAGGCCGAGCGCGTGCAGTTCGGCGATGTTCTCGTGGGCGAAGCTGGCGTCGCGGTCGTGCGCGGCGGCGCGCGCGGCGAAGCGGGCGGACAGCGCGCGCAGGGTGTCGTCGGTGGGCAGGGGGCGCGGTGTGGCGGCGGCATCCGTCTCGGGGCCGGCGGCGGCGAAGCCGCTGGCGCGATGCCACTCGGAGATCCGCTGGCGGCTGCTGGCGCCGCTCGATGACAAACTCATTGTTGCTCCTGGATGGTGTGGTGCTGCATGTGTGTCGTGTGTGCGCCGGCGCGGTTCAGTGGCAGATCAGCCCGCTTTCGACCAGCATCATGTTGAAGGCCGCGTCGCCGGCGGCGGCGTCGCGCCAGCGCGCCAGCAGGCCGTCGCGCCGCCGGCCGGCCAGCCATTGTTCGAGCCAGCGCGCGGACTGCGCGTCGGCGCGGGGCAGCGCGAGCAGCGCCCCGGCGCCGTCCACCAGCAGCGGCGCGGCGACGAAGAAGCGCCATTCGGGCAGGCGCATGACGCGCGCGGCCAGCGCGGCGTCTTCCGCCACCGCCGCGCAGTCGCCGCGGCGGAAGGCCAGCAGCGTCTGCAATGGCGACGGGTAGCGCCGCAGCGTGGCGCCGGCGCGGGCCAGCGCGGCCTGGTAGGGGCTGTCCTGGCTGACGCAGGCGGTCTTGCCGGCCAGCGCGCCGAGCCGGTCCACCGGCGTGAAGCGCAGCGTCAGCAGCGTGCCGGGCGCGATGGCGGGCGCGCGGACCTGGGCCGCGCGCGGTTGCGTGTGCGGTTGCGTGCGTGGTTGCGTAAAACCGCCGTTGCCGAAGGCGAGGTCGAGGCCGGCCGGCGGCGCGCCGTTGCCGTCGGCGGGCAGGTGGCGCAGCCTGACCGGCACGCCCAGCGCGCGGCCGAGTCCGGCGGCGAGCGCGGCCTCGGCGGGATCGGGTTCGGGCACCAGCGGCCGGCCCGGCGGCGTGGCGCGCGGATAGGCGTGCACGCCGACCACCAGCTCGCCGCGGGCCTGCGCCTGTTGCAGCAGCGGGCCGGGCGCCGGCTGGCCGCGCCACGGCAGGCCGGCCAGCAGCCACCACAGCGGCACGAGGAAGAGGAGGGCAAAGCTGGCAAGCCGGAGCGCGGCGCTTGCCGGACGTGCTGCCGCGGCGCGCCCCGGCAGCACGTCCGCGCCCAGCCACCAGGCGCCGTGCAGGTGCCAGAGCTCATCCGGCATGGCGGCTCCGCGCGCTTGCCGGCAGCAGTCGCGTGGGCGCGCCTACCATCCTTCGCCCAGCCCGAGCAGGCCGAGGATCTCGCGGCGCAGGCGGATCAGTTCGGGGTCGTCGCGGTGGCGCGGGTAGGCGCGGTCGATCTTGAGTTCGGCGGTGATGCGCGCGGGGCGCTCGCTGAACACGATCACGCGCGTGGCCAGCAGCAGCGCTTCTTCCACGTCGTGCGTGACCAGCAGCGCGGTGAAGCCCGAACGCTGCCACAGCGAGACCAGCTCGCCCTGCATGCTCAGGCGCGTGAGCGAATCGAGCTTGCCGAGCGGCTCGTCCAGGATCAGCAGGCGCGGCTCGTTGACCAGCGCGCGCGCCAGCGCGGCGCGCTGCGCCATGCCGCCGGAGAGCTGGCGCGGATAGGCGCGCGCGAAATCGCTCAGGCCCACGCGCGCGAGCGCGTCGTCCACGCGCTGGCGCTGGGTGGAGAGCAGGCCGCGCGCTTCCAGCCCGAGCGCGGCGTTGTCCCACACGGTGCGCCACGGGTACAGCGTGGGGTCCTGGAACACCACCACGCGGCTCGGGTCGGGGCCGGTGATCGGCACGCCGTCCACGGCCAGCGTGCCGCGCCGCGGCGGCTCCAGCCCGGCCACCAGCCGCAGCAGCGTGGACTTGCCGCAGCCGCTGGGGCCGAGCAGGGCCACGAACTCGCCCGGCTCGGCGGTCAGGCTGACGCGGTTGAGCACCGGCAGGACCTGGTCGCGCAGGCTGAAATGATGGCTGACCTGATCGATGGTCAGGCGCACGCCATTGCTGGCGGCGGCCGTTTCGGTGACGATGGCGGGAGCGGCGGCGCTTACCATTTGACGACTCCTTTCTGCCACGCCAGCAGGCGGTCGCGCGAGCGGAACAGCAGCGTGATGAGGCCCGAGAACAGGATCGCCATGACCAGCAGCGCGCCGTACATGCTGGCGTAGGCGGCCCAGCCCTGCGCCCATTGCAGATACCAGCCCAGGCCCGACTTGACGCCCAGCATCTCGGCCACCACCAGCACCGAGAACGAGGCGCCCAGGCCCATGAACAGGCCCACGAACACGCTCGGCAGCGCGGCCGGCACGGCCACCTTGAGCACCAGGAAGCGCTCGCGGGCGCCGAGCGTGCGCGCCACGTCGTAGTAGGCCGGGTCCACCGCGGCCACGCCGGACCACGTCAGCACCGTGACCGGGAACCACGTGGCCAGCGCCACCAGGAAGGTGGCCGCGCTGGCGCTGCTGGGAAAGGCGAAGAACACGATCGGCAGCCAGGCCGTGGCCGGCAGCGGCCCGAGCAGGCGCAGCACCGGGTGGACCCAGTAGCCGGCGCGGCTGGACCAGCCGATCGCCACGCCGGTGAGAAAGCCCGCCAGCGCGCCGAGCAGGTAGCCGGTGGCCAGCAGGCGCAGCGAATGCGCCACGGCGTCGGCCAGCTTGGCGTAGTCGTCCAGGAACACTTCGAGCAGCGCCTGCGGCGGCGCGAAGAACGGCCTTGGCAGCAGGCCGAGCTTGGCGGTCACCACCTCCCACACGAAGGTCAGCAGCGCCAGCACCACCAGCCACGGCCCGGAGCGGCGCAGCGCGGCGCCGGCGCGGCCCAGGCGGTGCTGCACGAAGGCCAGCACCAGCAGCAGCCCGGCGAACGCGGCGAACAGTTGCGCGGTCTCCTGCGTGAGCGGCCAGTCCTCGGCCTCGGGCCAGAACCTGACGGTGGCGGCCACCGCCAGCCAGCCGGCCGCGGCCAGCGCGCCGCCCAGCCACACGCGCGGCACCGCCGGCGCGGGCAGGGCGAGGAAGTCGTCGTGGGCGTCGAACGCCTCCGGCGTGCCTTGCTGCCCGTCAGCTGAGTACGTTGGCATAGATGCGGTCCGCGAACTTGGTGGAATCGGTGCCGGGGCGGATCACCGACACCAGCTTGAGCTCGTCCGTGTATTGCGCCAGCTCCTTTTTCAGGTCGCCGCCGGTGGGGTGGTGGCCGTGGGTGTGGCTCTTGAGCATGGCCACCACGTCGGCCTGCGGTACCTTGGCGAACTCGGCGAAGTGGCGCGCGGTTTCCTCGGGGTGCGCCACGGTCCATTCCTGCGCCTGCAGCACCGAATGCGTGAGCGCGGCCGCGGTGGCCTTGTCCTCGCGGATCAGGCTGCCGCGGATGCCCAGCACGCAGCAGGCGCGGTTGGCGTATTCGTCGGACAGGTTGGTGGCCACCTCGATCAGGCTGCGCTCCTTGCGCAGCAGGTAGGTGCGCGGGTCGCCGTCGGCGGCGGCCTGGGCCTCGCCTTTCTCCAGCGCGATGCCGAGCAGGTCGGCCGGGTACTGGCGCCATTCCACGTCGCGCACCGGGTCGATGCCGCGCTTGGCCAGCAGGATGGAGAAGAAGTTCTTGGCCGGGCTGGCCATGTCGCTGACCGCCACGGTCTTGCCCTTGAGGCTCTTGAGGTCGGTCACGCCGGAGTTGCGCGTGGTCAGCAGGCGCATGCAGCCGCCGTGGGTGGCGGCGGTGAGCTTGACGTCGAAGCCCTGCTCGAGCGGCTTGAGCCAGCGCAGCGCCATGCCCACGCCGGCATCGGCCTTGCGCGTGGCGATGGCTTCGAGCAACTGGTCGGTGGAGCCGCCGAAGTTGATCAGCTCCACGTCGAGGCCGTGGTTGCGGAAGATGTCTTCCTTGATCGCCGCGGCCACTGGCGCGAAGCACACCGAGCTGGCGTTCCAGGCCAGCTTGATCGGCTTGAGCGGCCCGGCGGCGCGGGCGCGCGGCGCCCAGACGAAGGGCGCCACGCCGCCGGCCACGGCTAGCGTGCCGGCGGCTTTCAGCCAGCCGCGGCGGCTCAGGGTGCCGCCGCCCGGTGGTGTCGCGGCGGGACGGTTGATGGCGGACGGCTGCTCGGGCTGGTGATGCATGGCGCTCCTCGGTTGGGCTGCCCGCTGGCGTGGTCGCGCGGGCGGCGGAATGGGGACGGATGGCGGAAGTCGGGTGGCCAGATCGGTGGTCAAACCGGTGGCCGGACCGCGACGGCATGCACCATGCTAAGAAATGGTTCAGCGCAACAGAACGAATTTGTTGGCGCAAGCTTGCACGCGCAGCGCTTTAGGCGGTGGGCGCATAACCTTCGAAGGCGGGTGCGCGCCGGGTTAAGATCGGCGCTTTGATTGCGGACGAGGCCGATGCAAGCGCAGCCGAACACCGCCCCGCGGCGGGTGGACATCGTGGTGTACCCGGGATTCAAGGCGATGGAGGCGGTCGGCCCGATGACCGTGTTCGACTACGCCAACGTGCGGCTGGCCCAGCGCGGCCAGCCGCCGGCCTACGCCACGCGCGTGGTGGCGCTGGAGACCGGCCCGGTGCGCTCGGACACGCTGATGACGCTGGAGGCCACCGCCCGGCTCGACACCGTGCTGCTGCCGGACATCGCGCTGATCGTGGGCGCGCGCGACATCGAGCGCGCGATGGGCGAGGCGCACGGCATCGTGCCGTGGGCGCGCGCGGTGGCGCCGCGCATCGGCCGGCTGATCGCGCTGTGCTCGGGCACTTTCTTCCTGGCCGCGGCGGGCCTGCTCGACGGGCGCCGCGCCACCACGCACTGGAGCGTGGCGGCGCTGCTGCGCCAGCGCTTCCCGGCGGTGGAGGTCGACGCCGACGCCATCTTCATCCGCCAGGGCAACCTGTGGACCTCGGCCGGCGTGACGGCGGGCATCGACCTGGCGCTGGCGGTGGTGGAGGAAGACCTGGGCCGCGAGCTGGCGCTGGACCTGGCGCGCGAGCTGGTGGTCTATCTCAAGCGCCCGGGCGGGCAGTCGCAATACAGCCTGCACCTGGCCAGCCAGGCCACCAGCCACGCCGGCATCCGCGGGCTGCAGGACTGGATCCTGTCCGATCTCGCGCGCGACTTCACGCTGGCCGAGATGGCGGCGCGCGTGGCCATGAGCGAGCGCAATTTCCGGCGCGTGTTCGCGAAGGAGACGGGCGCGAGCCCGATGGCGTTCATCGAGTCGGCCCGCATCGAAGGCGCGCGCCGCCTGCTGGAGCAGGGCGACCTGCCGCTCAAGGCGATCGCCGCGCGCACCGGCTTCGGCTCGGACGAGGGGCTGCGGCGCGCGTTCCTGCGGCAGATGGGCATCACGCCGCGCGACTACCGCGAGCGCTTCGGACCGGGCGGGCGCTAGGCCGGCCGGCGGCTAGTGCGGGCGCGTGGCGGCGCGCTGCGGGAACAGCAGCAGGCAGGCGGCCATGAAGGCCAGCAGCGCGGCCGAGGCGGAGAAGCGGCTCAGCGCGAGGCCGCCCGCGTGCAGCGGCTTGTCGAGAAAATCGCCCACCACGGCGCCGAGCGGGCGGGTCAGGATGAAGGCGGCCCAGAACAGCGCGGTGCGCGAGACCGAAGTCCGGTAGTACGCCGCCGCCAGCGCCGCCAGCAGCGCGCCGAACACCGCCATGCCGCCCAGGTAGCCCAGCCCGGCGCTGTCCGCGGTCCAGTCGCCCAGCGCCGTGCCCAGCGTCTGCGAGAACATGATGGTCACCCAGTAGTACATCTCGGCATGCGGCGATTGCACGGCATGCATGGAGACCGAGCCCAGCCGCCAGTGCCACAGCGCCAGCGAGGTGGCCAGCAGCAGCGCCAGCATGGTGGTGCCGCCGGCGTAGCCGACGCCGAGCGAGCGGTCGGCGAAATCCGCCAGCGTGGTGCCGACCGTGGTGGTGGCGATGATGGTGGTCCAGTACAGCAGTGGATGGAAGCGCCGCGCCGAGACCTGCGCCGAGACGGCCAGCAGGAACAGCCCGGCGAAGATCGCCGTGCTCAGCAGGTAGCCCAGGCCGAGCGACATCGACAGCGCGTCGCCGCCGGTCTCGCCCAGCGTGGTGGCGGCGATCTTGGTGATCCAGAAGGCCAGCGTGACGGCCGGCACCTTGCTGGCCGCCGCGTCCGGCTGCGTCGGGGATGCGTTCACGGTGTGCTCCTGCGTGCCATCGGCGCGGGCCTCAGTTGGCCGAGTCGACCAGGGTGCGGGCCTCGACGACCTTGCCGCGGTAGGCCTCGAAGATGGCGCGCAGCGCGTCTTCCATGCTGACGGCGGGCTTCCAGCCGAGCTCTTCGATGGTGTTGTCGATCTTGGGCACGCGGTTCTGCACGTCCTGGTAGCCCTTGCCGTAGAAGTCGCCCGAGGACGTCTCGACGATCTGGGTCTGGCGGGCGAGTTCGGCGTATTCCGGGTAGTCGGCGGCCATCTTGAGCATCATCTCGGCGAGTTCGCGCACCGAGTGGATGTTGGCGGGGTTGCCGATGTTGTAGATCTTGCCGGTGGCGACGCCTTGCGGGTTCTCGATGATGCGCATGAGGGCGCTGATGCCGTCGGTGATGTCGGCGAAGGCGCGCTTCTGGGCGCCGCCGTCGACCAGCTTGATCGGCTCGCCGCGCACGATGTGGCCGAGGAACTGGGTGACGACGCGGGAGGAGCCTTCCTTCGATTCGAAGATGGAGTCGAGGCCGGCGCCGATCCAGTTGAACGGGCGGAACAGGGTGTAGTTGAGGCCCTGCTCCATGCCGTAGGCGTGGATGACGCGGTCCATCAGCTGCTTGGAGCAGGCGTAGATCCAGCGGGGCTTGTTGATGGGGCCGCAGATGAGTTCGGAGGTATCGGGGTCGAACTCGTCGTCGTGGCACATGCCGTAGACCTCGGAGGTCGAGGGGAAGACGAGGTGCTTGCCGTACTTGACGGCGGCGCGGACGATGGGGAGGTTGGCCTCGAAGTCGAGCTCGAACACGCGCAGGGGCTGGCGCACGTAGGTGGCCGGGGTGGCGATGGCGACGAGGGGGAGGACGACATCGCATTTGCGGATGTTGTACTCGATCCACTCCTTGTTGATGGTGATGTCGCCCTCGAAGAAGTGCATGCGGGGGTGGTCGATCAGGTCGCCGAGGCGGTCGCTGGCCATGTCCATGCCGTAGACCTCCCACGGCGTGGTTTCGAGAATGCGGCGCGTCAGGTGGTGGCCGATGAAGCCGTTGACGCCGAGGATGAGGACTCGCTTCATGTGATGATTCGGATGCTGGGCGGCGCGAGCCGCGCGGTGGGCGGGCAAGGGCGGCCAGTGTAGGGGCCGCTGCCTTAAGGAAGTCTTAAGCAGGAAGTCTTAAGCGGGAAGTCCCGGGCCGGAAGCCTGGGCCGCCGGCGCCGCGAACAGCACCGACACGGTCAGCCCGCGGCCGCCGGGGCCGTCCTCCAGCACCACCGTGGCGCCGTGGCGCACGGCGATGTTGCGCACGATGGCCAGGCCCAGCCCGCTGCCGTGCGCGTCGCCGGACTCGCCGCGGTGGAAGCGCCGGAACACGTTCTCGCGCTCGGCCGGGGGGATGCCCGGGCCGGTGTCGCTCACGCCCAGCGTGGGCACGCCGTCGCGCCGCTCGATGCGCAGGTCCACGCGCCCGCCGGGGCCGGTGTAGCGCACCGCGTTGTCGGCCAGGTTGCGCAGCAGGATGAACAGGTCGGCCGCCACCGCGCGCACGCGGCAGTCCGCCTCGCGCGCGTCCAGGCCCAGGTCCACGCCCTTGGCCTCGGCCATCGGCAGCAGCTCGCGCACCACCTGCACCGCCACCTCGCGCAGCGATACGTCGGCAAGGGCGGCGGTGGCGGCCGGGGTGCCGTCCTCGCTGCGCGCCAGCGTCAGCAACTGGGCCACCAGGTGGGTGGTGCGGTCGAGGCGCTCGCCGAGCTTGACCAGCGCCTGGCGCTGCTTGTCCTCGCTGTCGGCGCGCAGCGCCAGCTGCAGTTGCAGCTTGAGCGCGGCCAGCGGCGTGCGCAGTTCGTGGGCGGCGTCGGCGACGAAGGCGCGCTGCGTGTCCATCGCCTGGCGCAGGCGCGCCAGCAGGTCGTTGAGCGCCGCCACCACCGGCACCAGCTCGGGCGGCCAGCCGTGCGCGGGCAGCGGCACCAAGGCCTCGGCCGAGCGCTGGCTCATGGCGCGCGCGATGTCGTCGACCGGGCGCAGCGAGCGCCTGACCACCAGGTGGATCAGCAGCCCCAGCACCGGCACCAGCGCCAGCACGGGCAGCAGCGCGCCCAGCGCCAGCGAGGCCGCCAGCTTGCTGCGGAACGCCGCCGACTGCGCCGCCTGCACGTAGCGCCCGTCTTCCAGCAGCCCGTACACGCGCCATTCGTGCCCGGCCACGCGCATGTCGTGAAAGCCGGCCAGCCTGGCGCGCGGCAGCGTGAGCGGATGGGAAGCGAAGGTCAGCCGGCCGTTGTCGTCCCAGGACTGCACCACGATCTCCTCGTCGAGCTCGTGGCTGCCCAGCGGCGGCGTGGCCTGCGGCGCGATCTCGCGCGGCAGCATGCGCGCGGCCTGCTGCAGCTGGCCGTCGAAGACCTCGCTGGCTTCGTGGCGCACCTTGAAGTAAGCCGCGGCGCCGGCGACCAGCGCGCACGCCAGCATGGTGACGAGCAGGCCGGCGAGCAGCTTGGCGCGGATGGTCCTCATGCGGCGTTCCCGGCTACATTCCCGAGCTTGTAGCCGATGCCGCGCACGTTGCGGATGAACTCGGCGCCGAGCTTCTTGCGCAGCGCGTGGATGTGCACTTCCACGGTGTTGCTGCTGATTTCCTCGTTCATGTTGTAGACCGCCTCGCGCAGGCGCTCGTGCGTGACCACATGGCCGGGCTGCTCCATGAGCGCCTGCAGCACCATGAACTCGCGCATCGACAGCGCCACGATGTCGCCGCCGCAGCGCACTTCGCGCGTGGCGGGGTCGAGCCGCACGCGGCCATGCGCCAGTTCCGTGCCGACCCGGCCCGCGCTGCGCCGGATCAGCGCGCGGATGCGGGCGAACAGCTCGTCGAGGTCGAACGGCTTGACGAGATAGTCGTCGGCGCCGGCGTCGAGGCCGCGCACGCGGTCGGCGGTGGCGTCGCGCGCGGTCAGGATCAGCACCGGCATCGCCATGCCGCGCCCGCGCAGCAGGCGCAGCACGTCCTCGCCCGAGCGGCCGGGCAGGCCCAGGTCGAGCAGCACGGCGTCATAGGTGTCGGGCACGTTGGCCGTGAGCGCGGCCGCGGCGAGGCGGCCGTCGTTGACCCAGTCGACGGCGTAGCCTTCGCCGCGCAGGCCTTCTTCCACGCTTTCCCCGATCATCGGGTCGTCTTCCACCAGCAGCAGGCGCATGGTCCGGGTTCCTCGGGTTGGGGCATCAGCGCCGCCGCAGCCGGTCCAGGCGCAGGCGGTGCCGCTCGTCGGTCAGGCGCCGCGCCGCCAGCGTGGCGGCCAGGACCGCGCCCAGCATGCTGCCGCCGGCGAGCAGGAACATCAGCAGGATCTGGTAGCGCGCGGCGGCGAGCGGGTCCATGCCGGCGAGTATCTGCCCGGTCATGATGCCGGGCATGGTGATGATGCCGGCCGCGGCCATCGTGTTCAAGGTGGGCAGCAGGCCGCTTTTCACCGCCTGGCGCACGATGGGCCCCAGCGCGGCGCGGCGGTCGTCGCCCAGCGCCAGGCGCGCGTCGATGGCGGCGCGCTGGTGCCAGGCCGCGGTGAAGGCGCCGTCGAGCGCCAGGCTGGCCGCGTTCATCGCGTTGCCGAGCACGATGCCGGCCAGCGGGATGGCGTGGCGGGCATCGTACCAGGGCGACGGGCGCAGCGCGGTGGTCAGCGCCAGCACCGTCACCGCCAGGGTGGGCACGCTCACCGCCGCGGTGCCGATCAGCGCCTGCCACGGGCCGGCCAGGCGCCGCTCCTGGCGGCTGCCGGCCTCGCGCGCGGCGGCCGCGATCATGGCGGCCACCATCAGCGCGGTGACGAGCGGCGACGACCATGCGAACACCGCGCGCAGCACCAGGCCGACCAGCAGCAGCTGCACGATCATGCGCGCGGCCGTCCACAGCAGCGCGCGGTGCACGCCGAGCGAGAGCGCCAGCGAGGCGCCGGCGCCGGCCAGCACCAGCAGGCTGGCGATGGCGAGGTCGTAGAGCGACAGCGGAATCGGCGTCATGCGGGCAGCGCCTCCAGGCCGGCGGCGCCCAGGCGGTAGTGGCGGTTGCCCAGGCGCGCGGCCTGCTCCGGGTTGTGCGAGACCACCAGCAGGCCGAGCCCCAGCTGCTGGCGCGTGCGCAGCAGCGCCTCCACCGCCAGCGTGCTGTCGCGGTCCAGCGCCGAGGTCGGCTCGTCGAGCAGCAGGAAGCGCGGGCGGCGCACCAGCGCGCGCACCAGCGCCAGGCGCTGGCGCTCGCCGGTGGACAACTGGCCGACCGGCGCGCGCAGGATGTCGGCCGGCAGCCGCAGCGGGGCCAGCATCGCCGTGGCGGCGGGCACGTCCTCCATGTGTTCCAGCACGTGGTCGCTCCACCAGCCGGACTCGGCCGCCACGTACATGACCTGGCGGCGCCAGGCCGGGCCGCCGAAGCGCTCGCGCGGCATGTCGCCGAGGCTCACCTGGCCCTGGCTGGGGTCGAGGTCGGCGATCATGCGCAACAACAGGCTCTTGCCCGTGCCGGAGGCGCCGGAGACGATCGCGCACGTGCCCGGCGCCACGCACAGGCTGAACGGGCCGCGGCCCGCGCCGCTCACGGCGCGCACGCGCAGGCTGGCCGGGCCGGCGAGGTCGGAGAGGCCGGCGAGCGGGGCGCGGGCGGGCATGGGCGTCAGCGTGGGAGCGGCGTCGGTGTCTGTCATCGGTAGGGCCATCCGCGCGCGGGTGGCGCGCGGTCGCGCCGCCGGCGGGCGGCCAGGATGGTGGCGGGCAACGCCGCAAGGATAGGGCATGGCGGCTTAAGGAAGAATTAAGAGGCGCCGGCGCGGCGGCGGCACCGGGTTCGGGCGTGCCGGCGGCGGTATCGGTGTTTTTAGTAGTTGACTAGATTTTTCATAGGGATAAAATTTAATTCACAAACATGAAAAACAGCATGCCGGACCCGGCCCGCCCGCCAAGCGCGCGGCGGCGGCCCGGCCGGCAAGGAGACCATCGATGGCCGCAGCACCGGCGCCCGCCTATTTCGTCCGCACCGAGGAGGTCGCGGGCTATCACCCCGCCAACCACGTCGGCACCCTGAACCGCCGCATCATCGGCCGCGAGAACGTGGGCGCCACGCAACTGGAGGTCATCCACGGCACCATCGAGCGCGGCAAGGGCGCCTTGCCGCACGCGCACCCGGGCATCGAGCAGGTCTGCTACGTGCTGGAGGGGCGGGCGCGTGCCGAGGTCAACGGCCAGTCGCGCGAGCTGGGCCCGGGCGACTGCTGCTTCTTCCCGGCCGACGCCATGCACGTGTTCACCGTGATCAGCGACGAGCCGGTCAAGCTGCTGGTGATCTATGCCCCGCCGTACGAGGAATCGCCGCAGCGCGTGATCCGCCCGGCGTGAGCCCCGGCGCACGCCGCGGGCGTGCCCTTGCGACGTTCGTAGTCCAAGCCTGGAGGAGATGCAGATGATCTTGTGTTCCCGACGCCGCTGGCTGTTGTGCGCCGCGCTCTCGGCCGGCCTGCCGGTCACCGCGTGGAGCGACGCCTATCCCAGCAAGCCGATCCGCATGGTGGTGCCCTACGCGCCCGGCGGCGCCACCGACGTGGTGGCGCGGCTGGTCTCGCAGAAGCTGTCGGAGGCCCTGAAGCAGCCGGTGGTGGTGGAAAACCGCCCGGGCGCCAACGGCATTATCGGCACCGACGCGGTGGCGCGCGCCGCACCCGACGGCTACACCATCCTGCTCAACACGGCCGGCGCGCAGACGCTCAGCCCGGTGCTCTACAAGGCGGGCTACGACCCGCTCAAGAGCTTCGCGCCGGTCAGCCTGATCAGCAGCATCGGTTTCGTGATGGTGGTGCATCCGTCGGTGCCGGCCAAGACCGTGCAGGAATTCGTGGCATTGGCGCGCAGCAAGAGCCGGCCGCTGAGCCTGTCGGCCGGCAGCAGCATGATCGAGCTGATCGGCGAGACCTTCAAGGCCACCGCCGGCACGCCGGACATGGTCAGCGTGTCCTACCGCGGCACCGGGCCGCAGATGCAGGCGGTGGTGGCCGGCGAGGTGGACATGACCATCGACCCGTTCAACGGGATGGCGATGATCCGCGCCGGCCGGCTGCGGCCGCTGGCGGTGCTGTCGCCGAAGCGCTCGCCGGCGCTGCCCGAGGTGCCGACCATGCAGGAAGCGGGCATCCAGGGGCTGAACTTCAATTCGTGGGCGGGCCTGCTGGCGCCGGCCGGTACGCCGAAGGAGATCGTGGAGCGGCTGAACCAGGAAATCGTGCGCATCGTCGCCGAGCCCGAGATCAAGGCGCGGCTGGCGGCGATCGACTACGAAGCGGTCGGCAGCACGCCCGAGCAGTTCGCCGCCGTCATCGCCGACGACGCGGCGCGCTGGGCCAGGCTGGTCAAGGACACCAACTACAAGGACAAGACCGCGCCGTGAGCGCGGCGGCCCATCATCAACAGCCGGCGCGACCAGGACAGCCGGCGGCAACAGGAGACAAGACACATGGCAATGCTTACCACGCTGCGGCGCGCGGCGCTTTCCTTCCCATCGCTGGTGCTGGCGTCGCTGGCGCTGGCCGCGCCGCTCGCCACCGCCGCGGATGCCTATCCCAGCAAGCCGATCCGGATGGTGGTGCCGTTCGCGGCCGGCAGCGGCACCGACGCGGTGGCGCGCATCACCGCCAAGGAGCTCGGCGACGCGCTCCGGCAGAACGTGGTGGTGGACAACCGCCCGGGCGCCAACGGCGCGATCGCCGCCGAGATCGTGGCGCAGGCGGCGCCGGACGGCTACACGCTGTTCATGACCACCAACACCACGCATTCGGCCAATCCGTCGCTGATGAAGAAGCTGCCGTACGACCCGATCCGCGACTTCACGCCGGTGGCGCGCATGGGCAACCTGCCGTTCATGCTGGTCATCAACCCGAAGCTGCCGGTGAAGACGGTGCCGGAGCTGATCGCCTATGCGCGCACGCACCCGGGCATGTCCTACGCCAGCGGCAACAGCACCGGCATCGTCTCGGGCGCCACCTTCGCGCGGCTGACCGGGCTGGACCTGCTGCACGTGCCGTACAAGAGCACGCCGCCGGCCATGACCGACGTGATCGCCGGGCAGGTGCCGATGATGTTCGTCGACGTGGCCGCCGGCATCGCCAACGTCAAGGCCGGCAAGCTGCGCGCGCTGGCGGTGACCACCGCGCAGCGCAGCCGCCTGCTGCCGGACCTGCCGCCGCTGGCGGACGCGCCGGAGCTCAAGGGATTCGACATCACCTCGTGGAACGGCGTGTTCGCGCCCGCGCACGCGCCGGCCGAGGTGGTGGACAAGCTCAACCAGGCGCTGTCGCGCATCGCCGCGAGCAAGGAGGTGGCGCCGCGCTTCGAGGCGCTGGGCTTCGAGGCATTCGGGCAGTCGCCCAAGCAGTTCTCCGGCTTCGTCGCGGGAGAGCTGGTCAAGTGGACCAAGCTGGTCAAGGACGCCGGCATCCAGCCGGAATGAGGCAGGCATGAACTTTGAAAGAACCCCGGAGCAGCGTGCCATCGTCGAGGCGGTGACGCAATTGTGCGGCGACTTCGGCGCCGACTACTGGTCGGCGCTGGACGAGCAGGGCCGGTTTCCCGAGGCCTTCCACCAGGCGATGGCCAGGGCCGGCTGGCTCGGCATCGCCATGCCGGAGGCCTATGGCGGCGCCGGACTCGGCATCACCGAGGCGGCGCTGATCATGCAGGCGGTGTCGCGGTCGGGCGCCGGTTTCTCGGGCGCCTCGGCCATCCACATGAACGTGTTCGGGCTCAACCCGGTGGTGGTGTTCGGCAGCGCGCGCCAGCAGCAGGCCGCCTTGCCGCCGCTGATCGCCGGCGCCGAGAAGGCGTGCTTCGCCGTGACCGAGCCGGACGCCGGGCTCGACACCACGCACCTCAAGACCCAGGCCGTGCTGTCGGCCGACGGCACGCACTACCGCGTCGACGGCCGCAAGATCTGGATCTCCACCGCGCAGGTGGCCGACCGCATGCTGCTGCTGGCGCGCACCACGCCGCTGGACCAGGTGGCCAAGCCCACGCAGGGCCTGAGCCTGTTCTACACGGCGCTGGACCGCCGGCACGTCGAAGTGCGCGAGATCCACAAGATGGGCCGCGCCGCGGTGGACTCCAACATGCTGTTCATCGACGGGCTGCGGGTGCCGGTCGAAGACCGCATCGGCGAGGAAGGGCGCGGCTTCGAGTACATCCTGCACGGCCTCAATCCCGAGCGCATCCTGATCGCGGCCGAGGCCGTCGGGCTGGGCCGCGCGGCGCTGGAGGCGGCCACGCGCTACGCGAAGGAGCGCACCGTGTTCGGCCGCCCGATCGGGCAGAACCAGGGCATCCAGCATCCGCTCGCGCAGGCGTGGATGGCGCTGGAAGCGGCGGACATGATGGTGTGGAAGGCCGCGTGGCTATACGACCAGGGCAAGCCGTGCGGCGCCGAGGCCAATACCGCCAAGTACCTCGCCGCCGAAGCCGCGCACCAGGCCTGCCAGACCGCGGTGCTCACGCTGGGCGGCATGGGCTACGCGCGCGAGTATCAGGTGGAGCGCTACCTGCGCGAGTCGTATATTCCGCGCATCGCGCCGGTCAGCGCCCAACTGATCATGTGCCATATCGCCGAGCGCGTGCTGGGGCTGCCCAAGTCGTACTGACCGCGCGCGCCGGACGGGGCGACTCTTTAGCGGTTGCCTCGCAATCCCGTCTCCGGGGCCGCCATTCTTTCAGCGATGAAAATAATGAAAAACGCGCCGCCGTCGCCGGCGGCGCGTTGCGTGTCGTGCCCTGCGTTGGGTTCCAGGTCCCGCAAGCTACAGGCGGCCCATCAGCACGAGGATCACCACGATCAGCACGACCAGGCCGAGACCGCCGCTGGGGTAATAGCCCCAGCCGGTGCTGTACGGCCACGCCGGCAGCGCGCCGATCAGCAGCAGGATGAGAATGATGAGCAGGATCGTGCCGATGGCCATGATGGGCTCCTTTCCGGTTGGATGTCTGCGCCGGGCGGGCTTACTTGCCCAGTTCGTGGCCGATGACGGCGCCGCCCACGGCACCGCCGATGGTGGCCGCCGTATTGCCGTGGGAGAGTTCATGCCCCGCCACGCCGCCGGCCACCGCGCCCGTGGCGGTGCAGCCGTTCAGGCCGATCAGCAGGGCCGCGCCCGCGGCGAGCGCGCTTGCGAGTCTCAACATGGTGGTCTCCTACATGCCTGGTTGGTGCCTTCCTGGTGATGGGCGTGGCGCGCAGGACGCGCCCGCCATGCTTCGAGGATAGCCGGGCAGGGCGCCGCGCCCTGCGGGGCGGGCGCTGATATGGCTGTAGGAATCGGACGACGCCGCGGGTGCGGCGCCGCCGGCGCGGGAGGCGCGCGAAGGAGGGAGGGGACTGAGGGGACTGAGGGGGCTTAGCGCAGCCGCTTGATCAGCGACGAGGTGTCGGCGCGGCCGCAGCCGTCCTGCTGCAGGTCGGCGTAGAACTGGTCGATCACGGCCGTGACCGGCAGGCTGGCGCCGTTGCGGCGCGCCTCGTCCAGGCACAGGCCGAGGTCCTTGCGCATCCAGTCCACCGCGAAGCCGAAATCGAACTTGTTCTCGATCATGGTCGGGCCGCGGTTTTCCAGTTGCCACGAGCCGGCGGCGCCTTTGCTGATGACGTCCAGCACCACCTTCATGTCCAGCCCGGCGCGCTCGCCGAAGGCGATGGCTTCGGACAGTCCCTGCAGCAGGCCGGCGATGCAGATCTGGTTGACCATCTTGGCCAACTGGCCGGCGCCGCTGTCGCCGATGCGGGTGACGGCGCGCGCGTAGGCGCCCAGCACGGGTTCGACGCGCTCGTACACGGCCGGGTCGGCGCCGCACATGATGGTGAGGATGCCCTTCTGCGCGCCCACTTCGCCGCCGGAGACCGGCGCGTCGACGAAATGCAGGCCGCGCTGCGCGGCGGCGGCGGCCAGTTCGCGCGCCACGTTGGCGCTGGCGGTGGTGTGGTCGACGAACACGCAGCCGGCCGGCGCTTCGGTGAAGGCGCCGTCGGCGCCGGTCATCACCGCGCGCAGGTCGTCGTCATTGCCCACGCAGGCGCAGACCACTTCGGCATCGCGCGCGGCCAGCGCCGGGGTCGCGGCCGACTTTCCGCCGAACTCGGCGACCCAGCGCTCGGCCTTGCTGGCCGTGCGGTTGTAGACCGTGACCTGGTGGCCCTTGGCGGCGAGATGGCCCGCCATGTGATAGCCCATGACGCCGAGGCCGATAAATGCAACACGCATGACTGGAAAACTCCGAGACCGGCAGGCCGACGTTGCGCGCCTGCGCGTGGTGCGGTGCGGCCGTGGCGGCCCGCACGCGCATGAAGAACCGGGCGGCAAGCCCGCCGAAGCAGCGAATGCTGCCATTCTTGCACTGCAACGTCAACCGCGCCGGCGCAGGCGTGCCGCTGACGGTCCGCCCGGCTTCGCGGGGCGCCGCGCCGGTCTCGATGAACGTGCGTGCGCGCATGCCGCCGCGGCGCCGATGCCGATGGTGGGACGGCGCTCACAAGCCCGCGCGGCGAGGTTCCCCGCGCGCGGCGCCGGTGCCTATGCTTAAGGCGTAGTAAGGCAAGCCGCGCCCGCACCGACGCGGCGGCGGCATGCCGATGCCTGGCGCGGGCATTGCGCGCTGGCGGTTGTGCAGGAGGGTGTATGAGAACGCTGGGCTTGCTGTTGGCCACCTCGGTGGCGATGGCGTTGCCGCTGCGCGCGGGCGCGGCGGGTTGTCAATATGACATGCAGTGCAAGGGCGAGCGGATCTGTCAGCAGGGACAGTGCGTCGCGCCCGACGACGATACGGACGGGGACCAGGCCCGCCCGCCAGCGTCCCGATCCGCCCAGGTGCCACCCGCCACCGCGACTCCCGCCTCGGCCCGCGCTAGCCGGAGCGCGCCGCCGGCCGCCGACGATCCGCTGTTCTGCTGCACCGTGGCCGGCAAGCTCCGGCCATATGGCAGCCTGCCCGCCGACACCGCTGTGGGCGGCGCCTGCCAGGGCGCGACCAACTCGGGCAAGCCGGTGCCGGGGACCGCCTGCCATTGAGCGCCATCGGGAAGGAAGCATGCTTCGCGCGGCCGCCGGCGGTACAAGTCAGGTGGCACCCGCCGCGCAGCGACACCGGCATCGTCCTCTCGGCAGCGCCGCTCAGGCCGGCGCCGCGCCGTCGCCGGCAGGGGCCGGCAGCAGCGGCGCGGCGCCGGGCAGGCAGGCGGTGACCCATTGCGTCATCGCCTCGCCCACGGCCGGCAGCGAGGTGCCTTCGGGCAGGAAGTCGCGGCCCATCACGCAGAACTGGAAGGGGTCGCCGCCGGTCATGAAGGCGAACTGCTGCTGCACGCCTTGCGCCCATTGCTGGTGGGCCGCATGGAGGATCTCGTTCAGGCTGGTGACATAGGCGGCAATGCGTTGCCCGATCACGTCGGTCATCTCCGGCCGGAACATGCCGAACGAGAATGGCCGCGCCGCGGTTTCGGCAGCGTACTCCGCGCCTTCGGCGAACAGCGCCGCCGCCGTCTGCGCGTTCAGCGCGCCGATCTTCTCCGCCGCCTGCGCCCACATGTCTGAGAGGCCCAGCAGCGGGCCGCGGTACGACAGTTCCGCCTCGACGGCAGCGGAGCGAGAGGGTTGCGCCATGAATGTCTCCGGGAATGCGACAAGCGGCGCCCGGAAGGATTCCCGGGGCGGCATGGTGGCCTGCTGCGCCGCAGCATCGCTGCTAGTCAGCATAGGCGGATTCGACCCGGAGTCAAGACGTGAAACACGCCGGCGCGCGCGCAGCGGCCGTCACACGGGGTGGCGCCGGTGGGCCGGCTGGCGGTGCCGCGGAGGTTGCCGGCGCCAGCGCTAGTAAGGCTCGCGCGTTTCCGGCACGGGCTGCGGCTGGGGCCGCGGCGACGGCGCCTGCGGGGCGCTGGTGCCCGCCGGCGCCGCCGCGGGCGCGGCGTCCCACGCGCTGCGCAGCGGCGGGCGCGCCAGGTTGGCCTGCCAGGCGCGCCGGATGACCTGCGCGATCTGGTTGTAGGCCTCCTTGGAAATCACGTTCTCCTCGCGCATGGCTTCCAGCGAGCGCTCGCCCTTGCGCAGTGCGAACAGCATCAGCAGGCGTTTTTCCAGCGCCAGGGTGTAGCCGCCGAACTGCGTGCGCATCTCGTCCAGGCCGGCCAGCACCGCCTTGTTCCGTTCGGCCAGCACGCCGTCCAGCACCGTCGCCAGGCGCACGCCGAACACCGGCGTGAGCAGCGAGCGGTTGTACTGGCGCAGGCGCTCGAGCACGGTCTGGCGGCATACCAGCAGCTCGAAGCGGTCGGCCAGCGCGCGCGCCAGCGGGCGGTCGACCGACAGGCGGCGGTGCAGGAACAGCGCGATGCGGTAGCCCAACTGGTAGTCGAGGATATGGCGGGCGGCGCGGTTGTAGCCGAGGCGGCCCTGCTCGCGCGCGGCGTCGATCATGCGCGTGGTGTTGCGCACCATCGCGTCGAGGTTGGCGACCGAGATCACGCCGTCGCCGTATTCGGGGATCAGCTCGCGCTCGCGCGTGGCCAGCGTGACCAGGCCGATGCTGAGGCGGTCGCGCTCGGACAGCGCGGTGTCGAAGTCGAACTCCACCGAGCCGAGCTCGATCTCGCGCCGGTAGTGCAGCGCCACCTCGCGCGCCGCCGCGGGCGGCAGCACGAAGGTCTCGGCGATGTGGTTGAGCGTGGTCTCCACCTCCTCGGTGGAGAGCTGGATGGCCTGGCGCTGCAGCGCCAGGTCCTGCGGCGAGAGCCGGTCGAGGCCGAGCTGGTGGATCAGCCAGCGCAGCGTGGTGCCGTTGAGCAGCAGGCTGACCAGCACGAAGCCGGTGGCCAGGATGGCGATGAAATGGCGCGATGCGTAGGGCAGCGACGCGTTCTCGGCGATGTCCAGCGCCAGCACCAGCGTGACGGCGCCGCGCAGCCCGCCCCAGGCGATGGCCAGCTTGTAGGCGCCGTTGATGGGCGTGCTGAGATTGAGCCAGGACAGCAGCGGCAGCAGGCCGAACAGCGTCAGCAGGCGCGCGGCCAGCGCCGCCAGCACCAGCACGGCCAGCATCAGGCCGTGGTGCGGCGTCACGCCGGCCAGCAGCGACGGCACCCGCACCGCCGCCAGCAGGAAGACGATGGCCCCGGCGATGCCGGCGAACTGCTCCCAGATCATGCGCAGGTGGCCCCAGTTGCGCGGGCTCAGGCGGGTCGGCCCGAGCGCGCTGACCATCAGGCCGGCGCATACCACCGCCACCACGCCGGACACGCCCAGCATCTGCTCGGCCAGCAGGTAGAGCGGGTAGGGCAGCGCCAGCGTGAGCGCGCCCTCGGCCATCGCCAGCCCGGCCAGGCGCGGCAGCAGGTCGGCCACCAGCCGCCCGGCCACGGCGCCGCACAGCACGCCGCCGGCGAAGGTCCAGCCGAGCTGGCGCAGGCCGGCGGCGAGCGTGGCCTCGGTGCCGTGGCCGGTCAGCATGGCCACCAGCACGCCGGCGATGGCGATGGCGGCCGCGTCGTTGAGCAGGCTCTCGCCCTCGACCAGCCGGATCAGCCGGGCCGGCGCGCCCACGTCGCGGAAGATGGCGATCACCGCGGCCGGGTCGGTGGTGGCGACCACCGCGCCGAGCAGCAGGCACACCACCAGGCTGGTGCCGCTGGCCAGCGAAGTGACCAGCCCGATCACGCCGGTGGCCACGATCACCGCGACGATGGCCAGCAGCAGCACGGGCGCGGCGTCCGGCAGCATGTTGCGCACGTCGGCCGTCAGCGCGGCGTGGAACAGCAGCGGCGGCAGGAAGATCCACAGGTAGGCCTCGGGCGGCAGCGCCGGGTCGATCAGCGGATGGAGGAAATGCTGGGCGAACTGCGGCGCGGCGGCGTCGATGGCCACGTAGCCCGCGCCGATGGCGATGCCGATGGCCGAGAGCAGCGTGGACTCCGGCAGCGTCAGCCTGGCCGCGGCGACCTGCACCACGGCCACGATGGCCAGCAGCGCGCCGGCCAGGATCAGCACGTCGACGACGATGTTCAAGCGCGCCTCCGTGCCGCGGCGGGAAGGGCGGCGAGAATGGCGGTGGAGATGGCGGCGGCAATGGAGGCAGGCATGGCGGCGGGCATGGCGACGGACATGGCCGCGCCGGCGGCACAGACAAGGGGTACGGCGGGGATTGTGGCTGGAGATGTCACTGCGGGTTCCTCGGGCGGCTGCCGGTTCAGACCATACCGCGAATTGCCGCGCACATTCAAGCGCCGCGCGGCCCCGGCGCGCGTCAGTTCGCCTCGCGCACGCCGCCGCCGGCCTGCGCCAGGTGCTCGCGCAGCACGGCCACCAGCGCGGCCGCGGCCGGCGACAGGCTGCGGTTGCGCGGCGTCACCAGGCCGATCGAGCGCTCGGTGACGGGCTCGGTCAGCAGCCGCTCGACGATGCCGGGCTGGCGCACAGTGCCCGCGGCGATCTCCGGCAGCGCGGCCACGCCGAAGCCGCATTCGACCATCGCCGCGATGGTGGCCAGGTGCTCGGCCTCGAAGCCGGGCTGGAAGCGGATGCGGTTCTGCAGGAAGGCCCACTCGGCGTACTGGCGCACGCTGCTGGGATGGGTCATCGAGACATGCTCGGCGTCGAGCGTGTCGGCCCAGCGCAGCGGCCCGGCGCCTTGCGCCAGCGCGTGGCCGGCCGGGATCAGCAGCACGAAGCGGTCCGACATCATCGGCTCGTAGTGCAGGTCGGCCTGCTGCGGGTCGGCGGCGGTCAGCGCGAAGTCCACCTCGCCCGCGCGCACCAGGTCGAAGGCGGGGCCGGACAGCGTGTCGCAGACCTTGAGCGCCACCGCCGGGTGGCCGCGCCGGAAGGCCATCAGCACGCGCGGCAGCAGGCGTGCCGCGAGCGAGGGCAGGGCCGCCACGGCAACCTGGCCGCGCTCGGCGCTGGCGATGCCGCCGACCGCGTCGATGGCATCGCGGAAAGCGGCCTGCAGCACGGCGGCCTGCTGCTGGAAGACCTCGCCCGCGGCGGTGAGCCGCACCGTGCGGGTGGTGCGGTCGAACAGGCGCACGCCGAGCGCTTCCTCGATGCGCAGGATCTGCGTGGACAGCGCCGACTGCGACAGATACAACTGGGCCGCGGCCTGGCGGAAGTTGAGGGTGCGGCCGAGCACCAGCGTGGTCTCGATGTCGCGCATCGACAGGTTGATTTTCATGCGATTGATCTCGTTTGTAGATCAGTTTATCCGTAAATACTGATTCATCAATCAAAGCGCCTTGTCTACACTGGCGGTCCGATTCGGAACGCCGGCGGACAACCCCGGCGGATACCGCCAGCCACAAAACGCCAGCCACGACAGACAAGGATTCCCTCCCATGCCGGACACCCCCGCAACTTCCCCGCTCGCCGCGCCCGGCAAGGCCCACGCCGTGGTGGCCGGCGGCGGCACGATGGGTGCCGACGTGGCCGTGGTGCTGGCGCGCGCGCATTGCCGCGTCACCGTGGTGGAGCCCGACGCCGGGCGTGCCGCGGCGGTGTCGGCCCGGGTCGGCGCCAACCTGGCCGCGATCGGGCCGCATGCCGAGGCCGGCATGGCCGGGCTGGCCGTGGCGGCGTCGCCCGAGGCCATCGACTGGCGCGCGGTGGACCTGGTGATCGAGTGCATTCCCGAGCGCCTCGACCTCAAGCGCGCGCTGTTCGCAGACCTCGTGCGGCGGGCGCGCCCGGATGCCGTGCTGGCCAGCAACAGCTCCAGCTTTCCAATCAGCGCCATCGGCGCGGGACTGGCCACGCGCGAGCGCATGTTCGGCCTGCATTTCTTCATGCCGGCGCACCTGGTGCCGCTGGTGGAAGTGGTGATGGGCGACGACAGCGACGAAGCCGGCGCCGACGCGCTGATCGCCTTCATGCGCCGCTGCGGCATGGTGCCGGTCAAGGTCAGGAAGGACCTGCCCGGCTTCCTGGCCAACCGGCTCCAGCACGCGCTGTCGCGCGAGGCCTTCGACCTGATCGACCGCGGAATTGCCTCGCCCGAGGACGTGGACGCGGCGGTGCGCTTCGGTTTCGGCTTCCGCTTCCTGGCCGCGGGCCCGGTCCTGCAGCGCGACCATGCCGGCATCGACGTGCACGCCGCCGCGGGCGCCACCATGTACCCCACGTTCTGCAACGCCGCCGAGCCGGCGCGCTGCCTGAGCGAGCGCGCCGCGGACGGCCGCCACGGCATGAAGGCCGGCGAAGGTTTCTACCCGTGGACGCCGCAGTCGATCGCGGCCGAGCGGCAGCGCTATGACCGGCTGCTGCGCGCGGGGCTGGACCTGATCGCGCCCGAGCTGCCGAAGATCGAACCCTGAGCCGCAGCCACGTTCCCCACGCTCCCCCCACCATCCCTACCGAAGCCACATGACCGGACAAGCCCTGCTGGCGGATTCGCCGCTGATCATCACCGTCGCGCCCAACGGCGCCTACAAGACCGCCGCCGACCACCCGGCCGTGCCGCTGACCGCCGCGGCCCTGGCGGCCGAGGCGCGCGCCTGCCTGGATGCGGGCGCCGCCATGATGCACATGCACGTGCGCCAGCCCGATGGCCGCCACTCGCTCGACGCGCAGCTTTACCGCGAGGCGCTCGCCGCGGTGAAGCAGGCGGTGGGAGACCGGTTGCTGGTGCAGGTGACGAGCGAGGCCGCCGGCATCTACCGCGCCGCCGAGCAGATCGCGATGGTGCGCGAACTGCGGCCCGAGGCGGTGTCCATCGGCCTGCGCGAGATCGCCGTGCCGGACATCCCCGAGGCCGAGCTGGCCGCCTTCCTGGCGTGGCTCGCGCGCGAGCGCGTGATGACGCAGATCATCCTGTACGACGCCGCCGACGTGGCGCGCTGGCAAGCGCTGCGCGCCCGGGGGCTGGTGCTGCCGGGCGCGTGGTCGGTGCTGTTCGTGCTGGGCCGGTACGCGGCCGGGCAGGTCTCGTCGCCGCGCGACCTGCTGCCGTTCCTGCAGGTGTTCGATGGCTCGCTGCCGTGGGCGATCTGCGCCTTCGGGCAGGAGGAGCATGCCTGCGTGACTACCGCGGCGGCGTTCGGCGGGCATGTGCGCGTGGGTTTCGAGAACAACCTGAAATTGCGCGACGGCAGCATCGCGTCGGGCAACGCGGCGCTGGTCCGGCAGGCCGCGGAAGGGGCGCGGGCGCTGGGTCGCCCGCTGGCCTCGGCCGCCGAGGCGCGCGGCCTCTACGGCGCGATCCGCTGAGCCGGGCCGCTCGTCCCGCGTGGGCGCCGGCTTCAGGCGCCGTCGGTGAACGGATCGCGCGGGCCGTTGCGGGAAGCGTCGACGTAGACGTCGCGCGGGCTGATGTTGCCGCCGCCGTCGGTGTACGGGTCGCGCGGGCCGTGCCGGTTGGCGCCCTGCGAGAAAACGTCGATGCCCTGCGCGGTGGCGGCGCCGTCGAGGTAAGGGTCCGCGCTGCGCGGCGCGGCGCTGGCGAGGCCGGCGGCGCCGGCCAGCGTGGCGGCAGTGGCGGTGAGCAGAAGGGCTTGCCTGAGCTTGAGAGTACGCATCGTTGTTCTCCTTGGGATTTGCCGATCGCCATCGATCGACCACGGAAGCGAGTCTAGGAACGGCGCGCCCACGACAACATGACTCCGGCATGACAATGCTGTCATGCATCAATGGCCGCCCGCGATACGCATCGCGTTTTTCCCGCAGCTTCGCGCAACGCCCGTCTTCCGGCATTCCGGATTCGCGTACTGGCCGGCATCTTCGCTCAAGGTGGCGGCAAGGCGGCCGGGCCTCCGCGCAACTGTGTCGAAAATGTGCCAAAAATCTCGTAAGTTCTTAATGATTGGCGGAAACGCACAATCCGGCTATGCTTGGCCGATTGTCGGGCTTTGCGCACCCCCGCAAGGCGCCCCGGGAGGCAGGGCGCTGGCATGGCGGTAGCCAAACCATGCTGGTGATCGTGACGGACAGACCAAGAACCATAAGGCCCCGGCGGACGCCGGAAAGGCCCCGAACATGACGCTTTATCAGATCAAACCTAAATTCCAGGCGCTGCTGCGGCCGCTGGTGAAGCGCCTTGCCGCGCGCGGCGTGACCGCCAACCAGGTCACGCTCGCGGCCGCCGGCGGCTCGCTGGTGGTGGGCGCGCTGACGGCGGCGCTGGCGTGGCTGCCGGCGGTGTTCCTGCTGATGCCGCTGTGGCTGTTCCTGCGCATGGGCCTCAATGCCATCGACGGCATGCTGGCGCGCGAGCATGGCCAGCAAAGCGTGCTCGGCGCCTATCTCAACGAACTCGGCGACATCGTTTCCGATCTGGCGCTGATCCTGCCGTTCGCTGCCGTGGCACCCTTCGGCGCCGGCGAGGTGGTCGGCTTCGCGCTGCTGGCGGTGGTGGTCGAATGCGCGGGGCTGATCGGGCCGCTGGCCGGCGCCAGCCGCCGCTACGACGGCCCGCTCGGCAAGAGCGACCGCGCGCTGGTGCTCGGCGCGCTCGGCCTGTGGATCGGGCTGGGCCTGGGCGTGGCGCCGGCGGCCCACTGGCTGTGGGGGCTGCTTTCGCTGCTGTCCGTCGCGACCATCGTCAACCGGGTGCGCCACGGCGTGGAGGAGGCCGGGCAGGCCCGCCGCGCCGCCACGCCGCCGCCCGCGGAACCGTCTTCGCAACCCGTGGAGTAAAGCTACGTGGACAGTCTGGATAGTCAAACCGGGCGCACCGCCGTCGAGGCGCAGTTCGAGACGCATGATGGCCAGTCGCTGTTCTACCGCCACTGGCCGGCCAGCGGCGGCGCGGCGCAGGGCGCCGTGGTGCTGTTCCACCGCGGGCACGAGCATTCGGGCCGCATCGCCCATCTGGTCGACGAGCTCGACCTGCCCGGCCACGCCTTCTTCGCGTGGGACGCGCGCGGCCACGGCCGCTCGCCCGGCGAGCGCGGCTACAGCCCGGGACTGGCCACCTCGGTGCGCGACATCCAGACCTTCGTCGACCACATCGCCGCCGCGCACGGCATCCCGGCCAGCCGCATCGCGGTGGTGGCGCAGAGCGTGGGCGCGGTGCTCGCGGCCACCTGGGTGCATGACTACGCGCCGCCGATCCGCGCGCTGGTGCTGGCCTCGCCGGCGTTCAAGGTCAAGCTCTACGTGCCGCTGGCGCGCCCGGGTTTGAAGCTGCTGCACAAGCTGCGCGGCAAGTTCTTCGTCAACAGCTACGTCAAGGCGAAATTCCTCACGCACGATCCCGCGCGCATCGCCAGCTTCGAGCAGGACCCGCTGATCACGCGCCCGATCGCCGTCAACGTGCTGCTGGACCTGTACGAGACCGCCGAGCGCATCGTGGCCGATGCCGCCGCCATCACGGTGCCCACGCAGCTGCTGATCTCGGGCGCCGACTGGGTGGTGCACCGCGCGCCGCAGGACGCCTTCTTCGAGCGGCTCGGCTCGGCCGTGAAGGAACGCATCGTGCTGGACGGCTTCTACCACGACACCCTCGGCGAGCGCGACCGCGCGCAGGCGGTGGCGGCGGCGCGGCGCTTCATCGCGCGCGAGTTCGCCTCGCCGACGGCGCCGGTCTCGCTGCTCGACGCGGACCGCCGCGGCGCGTTCAAGGAGGAGTCCGAGCGCCTGGCCCGGCCGCTGGCGGCGGCCAGCCCCGCCGGTCTGTACTGGGCGCTGACGCGGGCCGGCCTGAAGTTCGGCGGCCTGCTGTCCGAGGGCGTGCGGCTCGGCCACCAGACCGGCTTCGATTCCGGCTCCACGCTGGACTATGTGTACTGCAACCAGGCGCGGGGCCGCTTCGGCATCGGCGCGCTGGTCGACCGCGGCTACCTGGACGCCATCGGCTGGCGCGGCATCCGCCAGCGCAAGGTGCATGTCGAGGAACTGCTCGGCCAGGCCATCGGCGCGCTGCATGGCGCGGGCGTGCCGGTGCGCATCGTCGACATCGCCGCGGGCCACGGCCGCTACGTGCTGGAGGCGCTCGCCGCCCGGACGTTCAACGGCTCGGCCGCGCAGCACGTGCAGGGCATCCTGCTGCGCGACTACAGCGACATCAACGTCGCGCAGGGCCGCGCGCTGATCCGCGCCAAGGGGCTGGCGGACATCGCCCGCTTCGAGAAGGGCGACGCCTTCGACGGCGACGGCCTCGCCGCGCTGGACCCCGCGCCCACGCTGGCCATCGTCTCCGGCCTGTACGAGCTGTTCGGCGACAACGCGCTGGTGGCGCGCTCGCTGGGCGGGCTGGCGCGCGCGGTGGCGCCGGGCGGCTACCTGGTCTATACCGGGCAGCCCTGGCATCCGCAACTGGAGTTCATCGCGCGCGCGCTGACCAGCCACCGCGCGGGCTCGGCCTGGGTCATGCGGCGGCGCCCGCAGGCGGAGATGGACGAGCTGGTGCGCCAGGCCGGCTTCGAGAAGATCGCGCAGCGCATCGATCCGTGGGGCATCTTCACGGTCAGCCTGGCGCGCCGGGTCGCGTGATGCGGCAGGCAGCCGAAGGCGGCCGCGCGCGGAGGGCGCGTGCGGCATCGGCTGGCGCCGTCGCTCCGGCCGATGCCGCCGAGGGCCGTCCCTGGGCGCTGGCGCTGGTACTGCTCGCCGGCATGGGCGCGCTGTTCTTCTCGTCCTACGGGCTGGCCAACTGGCTGGCGAGCCAGCGCGCGGCGGTGCCGTACTTCCATTTCGCGTGGGAGCGCCATATTCCGTTCGTGCCGTGGAGCATCGTGCCGTACTGGTCCATCGACCTGCTCTACGGGCTGTCCTTCTTCCTGTGGCGCACGCGCGCGGCGCTCCTCACGCACGCGAAGCGGCTGCTGGCGGCACAGTTGATCTCGGTGGCGTGCTTCATCGCGTTCCCGCTGCGCTTCGCCTTCGAGCGCCCGGCCGCCGACGGCCTGCCGGGGCAGCTGTTCACGCTGCTGGGCGGCTTCGACAAGCCGTTCAACCAGGCGCCGTCGCTGCACATCAGCCTGCTGGTGATCCTGTGGGTGGCCTATGCCATGCACGCGCGCGGCGCCTGGCGCTGGCTGCTGCATGGCTGGTTCGCGCTGATCGGCGTCTCGGTGCTGACCACCTACCAGCATCACGCCATCGACGTGCCGACCGGCTGGCTGGTGGGCTGGCTGTGCGTCTTCCTGTTTCCATTCGGCGCGCGCCACGCCGCGGCCGAACCTGCGGCGCGCACGCGCCGGCTTGCGCTGCGCTACGCCGCCGGCGCGCTGGCGGCCGCCGCGCTGGCCTGGCTGGCGCTGCCGGGCTCGGTGCCGGCGGCGCTGCTGCTGGGCTGGCTGGCGCTGGCGCTCGGCTGCGTCGCGGCGATCTACCGACAGGGCCTGCCGGCGCTGTTCCAGAAGCAGGCGGACGGCAGCATGCCGATGGCCGCGCGCTGGGTGCTGGCGCCGTACCAGCTCGGCGCCTTCGCCAATTCGCGCTGGTGGACGCGCCGCCGGCCGCAGGCCAGCGAGATCGCGCCGGGCGTGTGGGTGGGCCGTTTTCCGGGCGCGGCGGAACTGCGCCGGCTCGGCGCCGACGCCGTGCTCGACCTGACCGCGGAGCTGCCGCGGCTGGCGCCCGCCGCCGTGGCTTACCGCTGCGTGCCGGTGCTGGACCTGACCGTGCCGCCGCCCGCGCAACTGGACGAAGCGGTGGCCATACTGGAGGCATGGCACGGCCAGGGCCGCAAGGTGCTGGTCTGCTGCGCGCTCGGTTATTCGCGCAGCGCGCTGGTGGCCGCCGCGTGGCTGGCCGCGCGCGCCGGGGGCGAGCCGCTGGCGCTGCTGCGCGAGCGCCGCCCGCAGGTGGTGCTGGGAGCGGACAGCGTGGCGGCGCTGGCGGCATTCATCGGCCGCAGGCAGGCCGCGCAGTTTTCGGGAGAGGCAAGCGATGCCGGACGCATTGGATGACGAGGACGACGACAGCCGGCGCGACGCCGAGGCCGCGCGCTGGGTCGCGCTGGCCGCGGTGGGTGGCCTCGACGCCGCGGCCCGGCTGACCTGGGCCGGGCTGGTGCTGGCGCTGATCAACGTGCTGCTGGCCGGCACGTTGTCGCCGGCGGGCACGGTCTACCTGGCGCTGGGCATCGTCGCCGCGCTGGCCGGCGCGCTGCAACTGTGGCTGCTGGTGCGCGTCACCATCGACCGGCCTTTGTTCGCGGCGCTGGCGGCGGACCCCGCGCCCGGCGCGCCGCTGGCGGCGCTGGACCATGCGCTGCGGCAGCTGGGCTGGCTGCGGCGCGCCGCGCCGGGCGAGCCCGGCCGCAGTCTCGCGCAGCGCGCCCGCGGCGCGCTGCGCTTCCTTCCGTGGGCCGCGGCGCTGGCCGCGCTGCAATTGCTGGCGGCCCTGCTGTTGCTTCTGCTGAGATAACGAGCCATGTGGTTTTCCAAGCTGGTGGCGCGCGCCATCATCCTGTTCGCGCGCCTGCTCACGGGCATGCAGGCCCGCTGGAACGGCTGCCTGCCGGCGGCCGTGCAGCGCGTCTATTTCGCCAACCACAGCAGCCACGGCGACTTCGTGCTGATCTGGGGCTGCCTGCCGCCGGACCTGCGCCGGCTGACGCGGCCGGTGGCGGGCGCGGACTACTGGAACCGGTCGGCCGTGCGCCGCTTCATCGGGCGGGACGTGTTCAACGCCCTGCTGATCGACCGCAGCGGCGGCGGCCACGAGGGCGGCGCCACCGACCCGGTGGCGCTGATGAAGGCGGCGGTGCTGCGGGGCGATTCGCTGATCCTGTTTCCCGAGGGCACGCGCAACACCACCGACGCGCGGCTGCTGCCGTTCAAGAGCGGCATCTATCACCTGGCGCGCGTGTGCGGCAACGTGGAGTTCGTGCCGGTGTGGATCGACAACCTCAACCGCGTGATGCCCAAGGGCGAGGTGGTGCCGGTGCCGCTGCTGTGCACGGTGACGTTCGGCAAGCCGCTGACCCTCGGCGCGGAAGAAGCCAAGGACGATTTCCTGGCGCGTTGCCGCGCGGGCCTGCTGGCGCTGGCGCCGGCGCTGGAGTAAGGACCATGATGCATTCGTATCCGGCTGTGCTGCGCGAGACCTGGCTGCTGTTCGCGGCGGTGTTCGGCGTGCTGGTGCTGGCCTCCGCGGTGACGGCGCTGCTGCGCTGGCGCGTCGCCGGCGGCCGCCCGCACGCGGTGATCGACAACCTCGGCGCGCGCGTGTCGGCGTGGTGGTGGATGATCGGCGTGCTGGGCGTGGCCTTCGTGCTGGGGCGCACCGCCATCATCGTGCTGTTCTACCTGCTGTCGTTCTTCGCGCTGCGCGAGTTCGTCACCATCACCACCACGCGGCGCGGCGACCACCGCGCCATCGTGGCGGCGTTCTTCGTGTTCCTGCCGCTGCAATACGTGCTGGTCTACATCGGCTGGTACGGGCTGTTCTCGATCCTGATCCCGGTCTACGCCTTCCTGATCCTGCCGATCCTGTCGGCGCTCTCCGAGGAAACCACGCGCTTCCTGGAGCGCTGCGCGGGCGTGCAGTGGGCGGTGATGGTGTGCGTGTTCTGCGTCTCGCACGTGCCCGCGCTGCTGACGCTGCCGATTCCCGGCTTCGAGGACCGCAACCTGCTGCTGATCGCCTTCCTGGTGATCGTGGTGCAGGGCAGCGACGTGCTCCAGTACGTGTGGGGCAAGCTGTGCGGCCGGCGCAAGATCGCGCCGCTGCTGTCGCCGTCCAAGACCGTGGAAGGGTTTGTCGGCGGCGTGGCCAGCGCCACCGCGCTGGGCGCCTCGCTGTGGTGGATCACGCCCTACGGCTCGCCGTGGAAGGCTGGCCTGATCGCGCTGGTGATCGCGCTGATGGGCTTTCTCGGCGGGCTGGTGATGTCGGCCATCAAGCGCGACCGCGGCATCAAGGACTGGGGCCACATGATCCAGGGCCACGGCGGCATGCTCGACCGGCTCGACTCGGTGGTGTTCGCCGCGCCGGTGTTCTTCCATATCACGCGCTACTGGTGGGTGCCCTGAGGCGCCGCCGGGATCTTGCCGGCCTGATGTCTCGCGGGGCAATTCCCTGCCGGCGTCAGGGAAATCAAGGGCAACTGGCGCCATTGTGGTGCAACCGCTGGCGCGGCCTTGGCCCGGCCAAGCGGGCGCGGAACCTGTCGTGAAATAATCCGTAGGAATTGTCTCTGCCAGCATTGGCGCAAGACCCTGTAAAATCTCGGGCGACAGGCGGCACGACCCGCCGGATTACCCCCCTTCCTTCGCTTTGCCGGCCCATCCTTGCCGGCAAGGTCAATTACGAAAGTCCATGTCAGAGTCTGATGAAGCCAGAATAGCCGCGGCGGCGTGGGTCCGTGAGCAGATGGATCGCCACGGCCTCACGTTCGACGATTTGGTTGAAGCCGGCTGTTTTGCCGAAGCGCAGCCGGACGAGGGCGACGAGCCCGATGCGCCGAGTGCGCCGGCGGCCGGCGCGGCGGAAGCGGCCACGCTCCCGGCAGCCCCGAAGCCGGCCAAGCCCCTCTACCGCAACGCCCTCGGGCAGAGCTGGGACGGCACCGGCGAGCGCCCGGAATGGCTGCAGCGCGCGGTAAACGCCGGCCAGTCGGTGGAGTTCTTCCGGGTCGAATAGCCGCCGGCAGCCACGCGCCGCCAGATAATCGGCGGACAATCGCCGGACAGCCGCCGGTTCGCGCGCGGCAAGGCGCGCCTATTGCGCCGGCGCCACCTCCAGCGCCGTTACCGTCAGCGCGCCGTCGACGCGCTCCACGGTGAATCTCACGCGGTCGCCTTCCTTGACGCGCCCGATCATGGCGGGGTCCCGCACGCGGAAGATCATGGTCATGGCCGGCATGTCCAGGTTGACGATGGGGCCATGCCTGATGGTCAGCTTGCCCGCCGCGGCATCCACCTTGCGGATTTCGCCCTCGGTCAGCGGGGTTTGCGCCTGCGCGGCGGCGGTGGCGTCAGCGCCGGTGTTGCCGGCTGCGACGGCGGGCAGCGCGGCGGCGGCGCCGAGCAGCGCCAGCAGGGCGATCAGGTATCGACTGGTCTTCATGTCGTGTTTTCCTTGTGTATTGATATTCAGCAGGCGCGGCCCGATTCAGCGCACGCGCACTTCGCCGCGCATGCCGGCGTCGTAGTGGCCGGGCTGCAGGCACGCGAACGGCACGCGGCCGCCCCGCGGGAAGCGCCAGACCAGCTCGCCGCTCTGGCCGGCGTCGAGCGTGACGGCGCCGGGATCGGCATGCTCCATCTCCGGCATCTTCAGCATGGCGGCGTAATGGGCCTTGAGGTCGGCCTCGTCGGCGATCACCATCTCATGGCGCAGCCGGCCGGCATTGCGCACCACGAAACGGATCGTTTCGCCGGCGCGGACCTCGACGTGCGGCGGCGAGAAACGCATGTCGTCGCCCATGTCGATGGCGATGGTGCGCGTGACCCGGGCGGCGTCGCCGGGCTGGCCGGCGGTGCCGGCATCGTCATGGTGGCCGGCATGGTTACCGGCGGCCAGCGCGGAAGACAGCGTGGAAGACAGCGCGAGCGCGCCGGCCAGCGCCAGCAGTGCGCGGGCCGCGCGGGATTTCGGTCGGTTCATGTCGGGTCTCCTGGTCAGGGGCGTCGCGCCGGCTTGCCGGCGGACTCGGTGTATTCGAAGGCAACCGTGCCCTTGGGATGGCGGTACCAGCCCGGGTCGCGATAATCGTTGCGGCCCAGGCCGGCGCGCACCTTGAGCACGCTGAACATGCCGCCCATCTCGATCGGCCCGAACGGGCCTTGCCCGCTCATCATCGGCAGGGTGTTGTCGGGCAGCGGCATCTCCATGCTGCCCATGTCCGCCATGCCGGCCTCGCCCATCGACATGTAGTCCGGCACCAGCGCGCTCATGCGCTTGGTGAGCTCCTTTTGCCGGACGCCGATCATGGTGGGAACCTGGTGGCCCATCGCGTTCATGGTGTGGTGCGACTTGTGGCAGTGGAAGGCCCAGTCGCCCGGGTTGTCGGCCACGAACTCGATGGCGCGCATCTGGCCCACGGCCACGTCGGCGGTGACTTCGGGCCAGCGCGCCGACGGCGGCACCCAGCCGCCGTCGGTGCCGGCCACCTCGAAGCGGTGGCCGTGCAGGTGGATCGGGTGGTTGGTCATGGTCAGGTTGCCGAAGCGGATGCGCACGCGGTCGCCGAGCCGCGCGGGCAGGCTGTCGATGCCGGGGAACACGCGGCTGTTCCAGGTCCACATGTTGAAGTTGGTCATCTCGGCCACGCGCGGCGTGTAGGAGCCCGGATCGATGTCGTAGGCGGCGATCAGGAAGACGAAGTCGCGGTCGACCTGCATCTGCGCCGGGTCTTTCGGATGCACCACGATGAAACCCATCATGCCCATCGCCATCTGCACCATCTCGTCGGAATGCGGGTGGTACATGAAGGTGCCGGCGTGCTTCATCTCGAACTCGTAGACGAAGGTCTTGCCCGGCGGGATGTGCGGCTGCGACAGGCCGCCCACGCCGTCCATGCCGGCCGGCAGGATGACGCCGTGCCAGTGCACGGTGGTGTGCTCGGGCAGCTTGTTGGTGACGAAGATGCGGACCTTGTCGCCTTCCACGCATTCGATGGTGGGGCCCGGGCTCTGGCCGTTGTAGCCCCACAGGTGCGCTTTCATGCCGGGCGCGAACTCGCGCTCGACCGGCTCGGCCACCAGGTGGAATTCCTTCCAGCCTTGCCGCATGCGCCACGGCAGGCTCCAGCCGTTGAGCGTGACCACGGGGTTGTAGGGCCGGCCGGAGGCGGGCTGGAGCGGCGCCTGCGTGGCGGGGCTCGATTGCAGCGCGGCTTCGGGCAGCGCGGCGGCGCCGGCGCGCGACACCAGCGCCGCGCCGAGCATGGCGGCGCCGGAGCCATGCAGGAATTGTCTTCGGGTGACCATGTTCAGTTTCCTTTGGGCTGGGCGGCGGCCGGGGCGGACCCGGCAGGCGGCGGGGAGGGCGGGGGCGCATCGGCGCCGGGCAGGCGTCCGCCCAGCGTGGCCTGCAGGTCGGTCTCGGCCAGCCAGTATTCGCGCAGCGCGTCGAGATAGCCGTTGACCGCGTTGACCTGCTCGCGCGCGTCGGCCAGCAGTTCGAACACGCTGACCAGCATGCCGTTGTAGCGCAGCAGGTCTTCGTCGGTGATGCGCTTGCGCAGCGGCACCACCTCGTCGCGGTAGTGCCGCGCGATGTCGTAGCGCGCCTGGTAGCCGGCATAGTTCTCGCGCACTTCCGAGCGCGCGTTGACCGCGCTTTCCGCCAGGCGCGCGGCGGCCTGCATGTAGACCGCCTCGGCCCGCGCCACGCGCGCGCCGCCCCAGTCGAACAGCGGGATCTCGATATTGATGCCGTAGCCGCTCTCGGTGGGCTTGGCCGTCTCCGAGTTGCGCAGGTAGGCCACGTCGATCACGCTGACGAAGCGCGTGGCGCGCGTGAGGCCGAGCGAGCGCGCCAGGCTTTCCAGCTGCACGCGGCCGGCCTGCAGGTCGAGCCGGTTGCCGATGGCATAACCCTCTAGGTCGGTGAGCGCGGGACGGGCCTTGGGCAGGTCCGGCAGGCGCTCGGGCAGGCGGTATTGCGCGCCGGTGCCCCACAGGCCGAGGCGGCGCGTGAGCTGCTCGCGCGCGGCCAGCGCCTGCTGGCGCGCGCGCGCGAGCTGCGCGGCGGCGTCCGCATAGAAGGCCTGCTCGCGCGCGTGGTCCAGCGCGCTGACGTTGCCGGCGCGCGCGAGGTCGCGCGCGAACAGCGCGCCGGTCTCGGCGGCGTGCCTGACCTGCTCGGCGTAGCGCGCCGCCTGTTCCGCCGCGACCGCGTTGACGAAGGCGCGGCGGGTGGCGAACGCCTGCCGCAGCAGCGTATCGGCCACCGCCAGCCGGGCCTGCGCGAAGCGGTCCTGCTCGATGCGCGCCACCAGCGGCAGCGTCAGCAGGTTGACCAGGCCCACGGCGATGGCGCGGTCGATCTTGAGGTCGTCGCCCTGGCGCGTGCGGCTGAAGGAAAAGCCGGGGTTGGGCAGGCGCGTGGCCTGCACGTATTCGGCTTCCGAGATGCCGAGTTCGGCGAAGGCGGCCTGCAGGCCGGCGTTGTTGAGCAGCGCGATCTGCACCGCGCTGTCGGCATCGAGCGGCTCGGCCAGCAGCGCCTGGGTGCGGCGGTAGGCCTCGGCGCGGTCCTGGTCGGAGCGCACCCAGAGCGCGTCCTGGCCGAGCCGCTGGCGCGCGGCCTCGGCGGCGGTGCCGAAGCCGCCGTCATCGGTGAAGCTGGCGCAGCCGGCCAGCAGCAGCGCGCAGGCGGCCGCGGCCAGCCCCGCCCTGGATGCCGCCGGGCGCCCGGGAAATGGAAAAGACATGCGGCTTCCTCAGTGATGGTGGGTGTGCCCGCCGGGCGCCGGGGCAGCCGCGCCGGCATTGCCCGGCGCGGCCGGCATCGGCATGGCGCCGGTGTCGGGGGCCGCGTTCCCGGCCGTGCCGGGCGTGACCTGCGCATTGGTCTGGCGCCACGGCGCGACCGGCTGCGCCTGGAACGGCAGGTAGCCGGCCAGCACGTCCGGTGACGGCAGCGGCGGCACCGCGGCGCCGGGATCGAGCGGATCGCCGGGCGTGGCGGCGGGACTGGCGGACGGATCGACCGGCTTGTTGGCGGATTGACCGGCGGACGGACCGGCAGGCGCGCCGCCGGACTGCGCCGACGCCAGGGCCGGCCCGAGCAACAGGCAGGCCGCCGCCAGGATGCGGACGTATTGCATGACAACCTCAGTGTTCGTGGGGTGCGCCGCGGTCGGCGCGGGAAGGGCCGACCCGGAAGATCAACCCTGGAACGAACTTCGGCGAGCGTGCGATGGACGCACCTCGGGTGTCAGCAGCGTGCGGCGGGCGGACGGTCGGAGGGGGTGGGGAGGAAACCCGCGAAGGCGGCGAGCGCCGCCTGCGGCGCGGCATGGCCGTGGCTGGCCAGCGCGAGTTCGGGGAGGATGGTGGGGATCACCGCGCCGGCGGCGCAGGCCGCGCAGGCGCTGCACGTGCCGCCGGCGCCGTGACCGGCGTGGTGGTGGCCGGCGTGCGGGTCGGCGGGATGCAGCGCGAGCGGCCCGGCGGCGGCCATATCGTCGTCGTCGGCAGCGGCGGGCATCTCGTGCGCCGCGGCGTCGTCATGGCAATGCCCGCCGGCGAGCGCCGCTTCCGCCGCCGACTTCATGGCGGCGTGGCGCAGCATCATCGACTCGATGGCCGGCGAATCGACCGAGATCGCGGCCATCGCCGCCGCCGGCATGGCGTGGTGGTGCGGCGCCCGGATCGACTGCGCGGTGCTGCATACCATCATGACCGCCGCCGCGATGCTCTGTGCGGGCAGCGCGATCATGGCAAGGCACAACAGGAAGCAGCGGAGGGCGCGTTTCATCGAAACCGGGCAAAAATGGATGCGGTATTGTACCCGCATTGAAAGCCGCCTGAGCGTGACGCGAACATGACAATGTTGACATGTTCGGCCGCGGCCGCGCTTCCTCGTATAGCTTGTCGGCTTGGCGGGGCCGGGCCGATGGCGGCAAACGGCCGCACGCCGGCCCGGAGTGAACGGAAATGCGCATACTGATCGTGGAAGACGAGCCCAAGGCGGGGGACTACCTGCGCAAGGGCCTGAGTGAATCCGGTTTCGTGGCGGATCTGGCGCGCGACGGCGTGGACGGCCTCGCCCACGCGCGCGGACAGGAATACGACCTGATCGTGCTCGACGTCATGCTGCCCGGCATGGACGGCTGGACCGTGCTGCAGGAACTGCGCCGCGAGCGCGACACGCCGGTGCTGTTCCTGACCGCGCGCGACGAGCTGTCCGACCGCCTGAAAGGCCTCGGGCTCGGCGCCGACGACTACATGGTCAAGCCCTTCGCCTTCGCCGAGCTGGTCATGCGCATCCGCACCATCCTGCGGCGCGGGCCGCTGCGCGAGAGCGAACTGATGGAGGTGGCGGACCTGCAGATCGACACCGTCAAGCGCCGCGTGACGCGCGGCGGGCAGAAGCTCGAGCTGACCTCCAAGGAATTCGCGCTGCTGCAACTGCTGGCGCGCCGCCGCGGCGAGGTGCTGTCGCGCTCGCTGATCGCCTCGCAGGTCTGGGACATGAACTTCGACAGCAACACCAACGTGGTCGACGTCTCCATCCGCCGCCTGCGCGCGAAGGTCGACGACCCGTTTCCGGCCAAGCTGATCCATACCCGCCGCGGCATGGGCTACGTGCTCGACGAAGAGGACGCCCGATGAGCGGGGCGCCAGCGCAGGACGGCGGCCTGGCGCGCGCCGTAATGCGCCTGCCGGCCTCGCTGACCGCGCGCATGGCGCTGGCCTACGGCGCGGCCACCGTGGCGATCCTGGTGGCGGTCAGCACCTACCTGGCCGGCGCGCTGGCCACTCAGCTGCAGGACCGCGACGAGGGCGAGCTGGTCAGCGAGGTGCTGCTGGTGCGCCACCTGCTGCGCGAGGTCAGGTCGGAGGCCGAGATCCGCGCCGACACCCATCGTTTCGCCGACCTCGCGCTCGGGCACGAAGGCCTGATCCTGCTGGTGCGCGACAGCCTGGGCGAGCCGCTGGTCACGCTCAACCCGCGCCACGAGCCGGTGCCGGCGCTGCCGGTGCTGCCCGCGGCCACCACGCCGGACAAGTCGCGGCTGCATACCTGGTATCCCCGCAACGGCGTGGCCTCGCGCGGCATCGCCGCGCTCGGCCAGCTGGGCGACAGCGAGCGCACTGTCGAGATCGTGGTGCTGCGCGACGCCGGCTACCGCGCCGCCCTGATGAAGGCCTACCAGTCGCAGATGCTGTGGGCCACGCTGTGCGGCGCCGCGGCCGCCGCCGGCCTCGGCTGCGTGCTGGCGCGGCGCGGCCTGCGCCCGCTGCGGCGCATGGCCGAGGATGCCTCGGCCGTGACCGTGAGCCGGCTCGCCACCCGGCTCGACGCCGGGCAGGCGCCGTCCGAGCTGCGCGTGCTGGTGGACGCGCTCAACGACATGCTGGCCCGCCTGGAGGATGGCTTCCAGCGCCTGTCCGACTTCTCCGCCGACCTCGCACACGATTTCCGCACGCCCATCAGCAACCTCATCGGCCAGACCCAGGTCACGCTCGGGCAGAACCGCACGGTGCAGGAGTACGAGAGCCTGCTCGAATCCAACCTCGAGGAATACGAACGCCTGGCCCGCATGATCGAGAACATGCTGTTCCTGGCGCGCGCCGACCATGCCCAGGTCGCCATGAACGTGCGCGAGCTCGACGCGCGCGCCGAGCTCGACAAGGTCGCCGAATACTTCGAGGCCGTGGCCGCCGACCGCGACATCAAGCTGCGGCTGAGCGGGCAGGGCACGGTGCGCGCCGACCAGACCCTGCTGCGCCGCGCCGTGACCAACCTGGTCGACAACGCGCTGCGCCACGCGCCGGCCGGCAGCGCCGTCGACATCCGCGTGGCGGCCGGCAGCGCCGCCACCACCATCCGCGTCGGCAACGGCGGCGCCGGCATCCCGCCCGAAGCGCTGCCGCACGTGTTCGGCCGCTTCTACCGCGGCGATCCCGCGCGCAGCAATTCCTCGTCCTCCGCCGGCCTGGGGCTGGCGATCGTCGACACCATCATGCGCCTGCACGGCGGCAGCGTCAGCGTGCGCAGCCTGCCCGGCGAAACGGTGCTGGAACTGTCGTTCCCGGTCGTGAACGTGCTGGCGCAGCGCGTGGGCGGGTAGGGCGGGGTTGAAACGAAGGCGAGGCGTCGCTTTGGCTCGGCGCTGTCGACAAGACCGGCCCACCGACTGAGTTCTCCCCTCTCCCGCTTGCGGGAGAGGGGCGGGGGAGAGGGCAAGCGCCGCCACGAAGTGATGGCCTTCGCCATGCGCAGGCGCCGGCCCTCTCCCCCGACCCCTCTCCCATTGCATGGGAGAGGGGAGCAAACCTTCGGCATGCGGAGGTCTGCTGGCAGTCGGGAGCCGCCTTGCGCGGCCCCCCACGCCGTCACGCTGGCAACCGCACCGCGCCGGTTTCCGCCTCGCCGCCGCCGTCCTGCTGTTCCACATCCTGTTCTCCCTCCTGCTCCGCCTCGCGCCGGTGCGCCAGCCGGTACAGCACCGGCAGCACCAGCAGCGTGAGCGCGGTGGACGACAGGATGCCGCCGATCACCACCGTGGCCAGCGGCCGCTGCACTTCCGCGCCGGTGCCGGTGGCGATGGCCATCGGGATAAAGCCGAGCGAGGCCACCAGCGCGGTCATCAGCACCGGGCGCAGCCGCGTGAGGGCGCCGGTGTGGATGGCTTCGTCGAGCGGCTTGCCTTCCTCGCGCAGGCTGCGGATGAACGACAGCATCACCAGCCCGTTGAGCACGGCCACGCCGGACAGGGCGATGAAGCCGACCGCGGCCGAGATCGACAGCGGGATGCCGCGCAGCCACAGCGCGAGGATGCCGCCGGTCAGCGCGAACGGGATGCCGGTGAACACCAGCAGGCCGTCGCGCACGTTGCCGAACATCGCGAACAGCAGCACGAACACCATCAGCAGCGCCACCGGCACCACGATCTGCAGGCGCGTGGTGGCGGACTGCAGCTGCTCGAAGGTGCCGCCCCAGGTGATCCAGTAGCCGGCCGGGACCTTGACCTGGCGGTCGAGCGCGCTCATGGCCGCGGGGACGAAGCTGCCCACGTCGCTGCCGCGCACGTTGGCGCTGACCACGATGCGGCGCTTGCCGTTCTCGCGCGAGACCTGGTTGGGGCCGGGCGCGAGCGTGAGCGTGGCGATCTCGCCGAGCGGGATGTAGCTCACCGGCGCGGCCTCGCCGTTGCGCGCGGCGCCGCCGCGCGGCAGCGGGATGGGCAGGCGGCGCAGCGCCTCGACGTCGGCGCGGATGCCTTCGGGCAGGCGCACGCCGATGTTGAAGCGGCGGTCGCCCTGGAAGAAGATGCCCGCGTCGCGCCCGCCCACGGCGATGGCCACGGTGTCCTGCACGTCGGTCATGTTGAGGCCGTAGCGCGCCGCGCGGGCGCGGTCCACGTCCACCGTGAGCACCGGCAGGCCGCTGGTCTGCTCGACCTTGACCTCGGCCGCGCCGGGAATGCCGCGCAGCACGCCGGCGACCTTCTGCGCGGTGTCTTCCAGCACCTGGTTGTCGTCGCCGAAGATCTTGACGGCGACGTCGCTGCGCACGCCGGAGATCAGTTCGTTGAAGCGCAACTGGATCGGCTGCGAGAACTCGTACTTGTTGCCGGGGATGGTTTCCAGTTCGGCCTCCATCTGCGCCAGCAGCTGCTCGCGCGTCTTGCCCGGATCGGGCCACTGCGCGCGCGGCCTGAGCATGATGTAGCCGTCGGACGCATTGGGCGGCATCGGGTCCGAGGCGATCTCGGCGGTGCCGGTGCGGGCGAAGACGCGCTCGATCTCGGGGAATTTCTCCTTGAGCCGGGTCTCGATCTGCTGCTGCATGGCGAGCGACTGCGTCAGGCTGGTGCCCGGGATGCGCAGCGCCTGCACGGCGAAGTCGCCTTCGTTGAGGTTGGGGATGAACTCGCTGCCCAGGCGCGTGGCCACCAGCCCGCTGAGCAGCACGGCCACCGCGGCGAAGGCCAGCACCACCGGCGTGTTGGCCAGGGTCTTGCCGAGCAGCGGCGCGTAGGCGCGCCGGGCCCACAGCATCAGGCGGTTTTCCTTCTCGGCCACCTTGTCGCCGATGAACAGCGCCACCGCCGCCGGCACGAACGTCACCGACAGGATCATCGCGCCGGCCAGCGCCAGCACCACGGTCATGGCCATCGGGTGGAACATCTTGCCCTCCACGCCGGTGAGCGCGAAGATTGGGATGTAGACGATCATGATGATGAACTGGCCGAACACCAGCGCCCGACGCGCCTCCTGCGAGGCCGCGAACACTTCGTGGAAGCGCTCGCCGCGCGTGAGCGGCCTGCCGTGGCGCTGGCGCGCGTGGGCGAGGCGGCGCACGCAGTTCTCGACGATGACCACTGCGCCGTCGATGATGATGCCGAAGTCCAGCGCGCCCAGGCTCATCAGGTTGGCGCTGATCTTGTACGTCACCATGCCGGTGAAGGTAAACAGCATCGACAGCGGGATCACCAGCGCGGTGATCACCGCCGCGCGCAGGTTGCCGAGGAACAGGAACAGGATCACCACGACCAGCGCCGCGCCCTCGATCAGGTTCTTCTTGACGGTGGCGATGGCGCGGTCCACCAGCAGGGTGCGGTCATACACGGTGACGGCCTTGACGCCCGCCGGCAGCGAGCGGTTGATGGCCGCCATGCGCTTGTCCACCGCCTGCGACACGGCCCGGCTGTTCTCGCCGATCAGCATGAAGACGGTGCCCAGCACCACCTCGCGCCCGTTGTCGGTGGCCGCGCCCGTGCGCAGCTCGCGCCCGATGCCGACCTCGGCCAGGTCGCGGATGCGGATCGGCTGGCCCTGCGCGCTGCCGACGATGATCTCGCGGATGTCGTCGACGGACCTGACCTGCCCCGGCGCGCGCACCAGGTACTGCTCGCCGCGCCGCTCGATGTAGCCGGCGCCCACGTTGGCGTTGTTCTTCTCCAGCGCGGCCACCACGTCCTGCAGGCTCAGGCCGTAGGAGGCCAGGCGCTCGGGGCTGGGCGCCACCAGGTATTCCTTGGCGAAGCCGCCGATGGAGTTGATCTCGGTCACGCCGGGCACGGTGCGCAGCTGCGGCTTGATGACCCAGTCCTGGATCTCGCGCAGGTCGGTCGGCGTGTAGGCGCCGCCGTCGGGCTTCTTGGCGCCGTCCTCGGCTTCCACGGTCCACAGGTAGATCTCGCCGAGGCCGGTGGAGATCGGGCCCATCTGCGGCGCCACGCCCGGCGGCAGGTTGCGCGCGGCCTCCTGGATGCGCTGGTTGACCAGCTGGCGCGCGAAGTAGATGTCGGTGCCGTCCTTGAAGATCACCGTGACCTGCGACAGCCCGTAGCGCGACAGCGAGCGGGTCTGCTCCAGCCCGGGCAGGCCGGACATGGCGGTCTCGATCGGGTAGGTCACGCGCTGCTCGGCCTCCAGCGGCGAATAGCCGGGCGCGGCGGTGTTGATCTGCACCTGCACGTTGGTGATGTCGGGCACGGCGTCGATCGGCAGCCGGCTGTAGTTGTACGCGCCGAGCGCGGCGATGGCCAGTACGGCCAGCAGCACCAGCCAGCGCTGCGCGATGGCGAAGCGGATCAGTCGTTCGAACATGTCGGTCTCCGCTTAGTGGCTGTGCTCGGCGCCGGCCTTGCCGAGTTCCGCCTTGACCATGAAGCTGTTGCCGGCCACGTACTGCCAGCCGGCCCGCATGCCCTCGGTGATCTCGACCAGCCTGCCGTCGCCGCGTCCGGTCTTGACCGGCTGCGCCAGGAAGCCGCCCGGCACGGCGACGAACACCACCTGCTGGTCGCCGTGGCTCTGCAGCGCCTGCGCGTCAATGGCGACCGGCACCTCGGCGCTGGAATCCGTCACGCCCACGGTGACGAACAGCCCCGGGCGCCAGGCCATCTTGGGGTTGGCCAGGGTCACGCGCGCGGTGGCCGTGCGGGTCTGCTGGCCCAGCAGCGAGCCGACGTAGGAGACCGTGCCTTCGGCCTTGCCGTCGAACGCGGTCGAGGCGATGCGCACCTTCTCGCCCACGCGCACGCGGTCGAGGTCCTTGGGCGCGATCACGAACTCGGCCCACACGGTGCTCAGGTCGGAGATGGTGAAGACGTTGGCGTCGGCGGCCACGGCTTCGCCGAGCGCGAGATGCTTTTCCACCACGGTGCCGTCGAACGGCGCGCGCAGCTCGAAGCGGTTGAGCGCGCGCGCGTTGTCCGTGCTGCCGCCCGCGCTGCCGGACGCGCCGATGGCGGTGAGCTTCTGCGCGGCATTCTGCGTGGCGATGCGGGCTTCCTGCAGCGCGGTGCGCGCGGCCAGGTAGTCCTGCTCGGCGGAGATCTTGTCCTCCCACAGCTTCTTCTCGCGCCGGAAGGTCGTCTCGGCCAGTTCCAGGCGCTTCTGCGCGGCCAGCAGCTCGCTGCGCTGGTCCGACAGCGTGGTGCTGGCCAGCACCGCCAGCAGGTCGCCCTTGCGCACCTGCTGGCCCAGGTTGGCGGACACGCCTTCGACCACGCCGGCCACGCGCGGCACCACGTGCGCGGTGCGGTCTTCGTTGAAGCGGATCTCGCCGGGGAAGGACACGGTGCCTTCGATGCGGGCCGGGCCGGCGCCTTGCAGCGTCAGGCTCGCGCCCTGGATCTGCGCGGGCGTCATCTCGACCAGGCCTTCCTCCTTGCGCAGCTTGATGGCAAGCGGGGCGCTCGCGCCGGGCAGGGTCACGTCGAGGCTGGCTTCGAAAGCGTGCGGCTCGCCGATGGCCGCCGCGCTTTGCAGGTAGGCCTGGGCCGGCGCGAAGGCGAGGCGCTCGCGCTCACCGGTCAGCCGCCGCAGCTCGCCGGCGGCCTTGACGCCGGCGGGCGCGAGCGGCTGGCCCGCGCGCGAGGCCCAGAGCCGCAGGCGCGAGCCGCCTTCGCCGGGGCCGGCTTCGGCCACCAGCACTTCGACGACGGCGTTGCCCTGCCGGAACAGCTGGCCGCCGTTGGGGCCGGCGGTGCTGTCGTGGTTTTCGCCGTTGCCGTCGCTGTCGCCGTGGGCGGCGGCTTCCGCGTGGGTGTCGCCGCCGTGCGCGCCGGTATCGCTGCCGCGCCCGGCGAAGATCAGCGCCGCGCCGGCCAGCGCGCCGCCGGCGAGGATGACGGCGACGGCGGTTTTCTGTTTTGTGTTGATTGCCATGATGGGGTTCCTTTGGCGCTAGCGGCCGAGAATGCGGTCGATGGTGGTGGCGGCCTGGTAGGCGCTGGCGACCACGCCGAGATAGCGCACGCGCGCCTGGAACCAGGTGCGCTGCGCATCGAGCACGTCGAGGAAATTGAACTTGCCGGCCTCGAAGCCGCGCGTGGCGGCCTCGTAGGCCTGCTGCGCGGCGGGCAGCACGGTGCCGCGCAGCGCCTGCGCCGAGGCGCGCGACACCGTCAGCTGCTGCGCGGCCTGCTGCAGTTCGCCGGACAGGCGCACCTGGGTGGCGCGGTATTCGTCGGCGGCCTTGTCGGCCTGGCGCGTGGCGGCGTAGAGATTGCCCTGGTTGCGGTCGAACAGCGGCAGCGGCAGGGCCACGCCGACCACCGGCATGGTGCCGCGCTGCGCGCCGTTGTCGCGCTTGCTGCCCAGGCTCAGGGTCAGGTCGGGGTACTGGCGGCTGCGCTCCACGCCGATCACGGCCTGGCGCCGCTCGAGTTCGAGCCGGCTGCTGAGCAGTTCGGGGGCGCTGTCGAGCGCCTGCATCAGGCTGGCGGTGTCGGGGCGCGCGGGCAGCGCGTCGAGGTTGCCGGCGGCCTCGCTGAAGCGGGCCTCGCCGCTGCCCCACAGGTTGGCCAGCGACAGGCGCACGGCGGCCAGCCCGGCCTCGGCGTCGGCCACCTCCAGTTCGGCGTTGGCCTGCTCGACGCGCGCCTTGCTTTCCTCCAGCGGGGCGATCTTGCCGGCCGCCACGCGGCGCGCCGCGGCCTGCGCGCCCTTGGCGGCGATCTCGGCGGCGCCGCGCGCCAGCTTGAGGCGCTCCTGCGCGACGACCACGCCGAAAAAGCCGCCGACCACGGCCGCGCGCAGGCCGGCATGCGCCGCGCCGAGCCGGGACTGCGCCAGCTCGCGCGCCTTCTGCGCCGCGCCGATGCGCGCCGCGCGCTTGCCGCCGAGCTCGATGGGCAGGTTGATCTGCGCGGTGGTGGTGCGGGTGTCGCGGCGGTTGTCCTCGAGCAGGACGGCGACTTCGGGGTTGGGCAGGACGCGGGCCTGCATGATGCCGCCCTCGGCGGCATCGAGCTCATGGCCGGCGGCCGACAGCGTGAAGCTGCGCGCGCTTGCCAGCGCGAGGGCGTCGTCCAGCGTCAGCGGGCCGGCGGCTTCCTCGGCCTGCGGCGCCGGCAGCATGGAGGGCATGGCGGCGGGCGCCGCGCCCTGGGCGGGCACGGCGGGACTGAGCAAAGCTGCCGCCAGCCCGAGCGGCATCACAAGTGTTCTCATCGAATTTCACCGGAAAAAGACCAGGGAAGCTCGGCGAGACGGGAGTCTGGAAAGGAGTGGGGTCGTCTCGCCGGTCAGGCGGACGGCCACTGGGGGCGGTCGGGCGTGGTGCCCGGCGCGGAGAGGAAGGACGGGGCCAGCGCGTGGTAGCTGATCGCTACCCCGAAGTGCGCGCCGGCGCCGGAGAAGTCGGGCAGCACGAGCTGCGCGCCGGCGAAATGGCAGACCGCGCAGTCGAGGTCGGGCAGCTTGGTCTTGCCGCTGCCGTCCTGGCTGTCCTTGTCGCCGGCGGCGCGGTGGTCGGCGGCCTCGCCGTGGTGGGCATGGCTGTGATGGCCGAAATGCCACTTCGCGCCGATCGCGTCGGCGCGGTCCTGCTGGCCGTCATGGCTGCAATAGGCCGCGGCGCCCGCCCAGGCGAACTGGAGCGGCAGCAGGAGCACGAACAGCAGGATCAGGAAACGGCGCATGCGGCGGATTATATAGGCAGCGGCTTTGACCGGGATACGGCCAGGATATGACCAAGATGCGGCCGGGGTCTTGTCCCCTGGCTGGCGGGAATGGCGGGTTTGAGCGCGAAATGTGGCGAGGGTTCCCCGACAGGCCATGCGGCAGGCAATTCACTTCCGGCGCTTGACCCTGTAGCCGCTCCAGGGTCTTAAATGGACGGCAAGCACAACAAAGCAGGGAGCACCGCTATGTCCGACGCCACGCCAGACCACACCGCCGTCCGCGAGCGGGAGGGCGACAGCCATGACCATGCGCACGATCAGACGGAAAACCGGGCGCATGGCCATGCGCATTGCTGCGACCACGACCACGACAGTAACCACGGCCAGGACCATCAGCACGCGCACGATCACGCACACGATCACGCACACGATCACGCGCAAGGCCAGCCGCACGGCCATGCCAGCGCGTCCGCCTGCTGCGGCGGCGGATGCGCCTCGGCCGGCATGGCGCCCGCGCCCGCCGCCAACGTGCCGGCCGGCGCCGCGATGGCCACCTACCGCATCGACGCGATGGACTGCCCGACCGAGGAAACCCTGATCCGCAACAAGCTCGGCAGCATGGCGGGCGTGGCGGGGCTGCAGTTCAACCTGATGCAGCGCGTGCTGACGGTGCACCACACGCTGGATTCGCTGGACCCGGTGGTGCGCGCCATCGAAAGCCTCGGCATGAAGGCCGAGCCGCTCTCGGAGCAGGCCGCCGAGCTTGCCCCGCAGGCCGCCAGGCCCTGGTGGCCGCTGGCGCTGGCCGGCGCGGCGGCGCTGGGCGCGGAAGCGGTGGGCTGGCTGCAGGTGCCGGGGCAGGACTGGCTGGCGCCGGTGCTGGCGCTGGCGGCGGTCGCCATCGCCGGCCTCGGCGTGTACAAGAAGGGCTGGATCGCGCTGTCCAACGGCAACCTGAACATCAACGCGCTGATGAGCATCGCCGTGACCGGCGCGATGCTGATCCGCCAGTGGCCGGAAGCGGCGATGGTGATGGTGCTGTTCGCGCTGGCCGAGCGCATCGAGGCCGCCTCGCTGGACCGCGCGCGCAACGCCGTGCGCGGCCTGATGGCGATGGCGCCCGAGCAGGCCACGGTGCGGCAGGCCGACGGCAGCTGGCAGGCGGTCGACGCGCGCGCGGTGGCCGTCGGCGCGCTGGTGCGGCTGCGCCCGGGCGAGCGCGTTGCGCTCGACGGCCGCGTGCTGCGCGGCCAGTCCACGCTGGACCAGGCGCCCATCACCGGCGAGAGCGTGCCGGTGGACAAGGGCGTGGGCGACGCGCTGTTCGCCGGCACCATCAACCAGGCTGGCGAACTGGAATACGAAGTGACCGCCGCCGCCAGCGGCTCCACGCTCGCGCGCATCATCCACGCGGTCGAGGCCGCGCAGGGCAGCCGCGCGCCCACGCAGCGCTTCGTCGACCGCTTCGCGCGCGTGTACACGCCGCTGGTCTTCCTCGGCGCGGTGCTGGTGGCGGTGGTGCCGCCGCTGGCGCTGGACGGCGACTGGAGCGCGTGGATCTACAAGGCGCTGGTGCTGCTGGTGATCGCCTGCCCGTGCGCGCTGGTGATCTCCACGCCGGTGACGATCGTCAGCGGCCTGGCCGCGGCGGCGCGGCGCGGCATCCTGATCAAGGGCGGGATCTATCTCGAGCAGGGCAAGGACCTGGCCTGGCTGGCGCTGGACAAGACCGGCACCATCACGCACGGCAAGCCCGCGCAGACCGACTTCCAGCCGCTCGGCGAGATCGCCGCGGGCGGCGCCGCGGCAAGCGCGGCGGCGCGCGCGGTGGCGGCCAGCCTGGCCGGCCGCTCGGACCATCCGGTGTCGATGGCGGTGGCCAGCGCGGCGCGCGCCGAAGGCATCGCGCCGCTGGATGTGCGGGACTTCGCGGCGCTGCCCGGCTACGGCGTGAGCGGCACCGTCAACGGCCGCGCGTATTACCTCGGCAACCACCGCCTGATCCATGACCGCGGGCTGTGCTCGCCCGAGTTGGAGGCCACGCTGGAAGCGCTGGAGCGGCAAGGCAAGACGGTGGTGGTGCTGGGCGCCGACCACGGTGTCGAGGCCCTGTTCGGCGTGGCCGACACGGTCAAGGACCACAGCCGCCAGGCCGTGGCCGAGCTGCACGCGCTGGGCGTGCGCACGCTGATGCTGTCGGGCGACAACCCGCACACGGCGCAGGCCATCGCCGCGCAGGTGCAGATCGACGAGGCGCGCGGCAATCAGTTGCCGCAGGACAAGGCCGATGCCATCGCCGCGCTGAGCGTGAAGGGCGGCGAAGGCGCCGCGGGCGGCGCCGGGCGCGTGGTGGTGGGCATGGTCGGCGACGGCGTCAACGACGCGCCCGCGCTGGCGCGCGCCGACATCGGTTTCGCGATGGGCGCGGCCGGCACCGACACCGCCATCGAGACCGCCGACGTGGCGCTGATGGACGATGACCTGCGCAAGATCCCCACGTTCATCCGGCTGTCGCGGCGCACCTCGGCCATCCTGAAGCAGAACATCGCGCTGGCGCTCGGCATCAAGGTGATCTTCCTCGCGCTGACCGCGGCGGGCCTGGGCACCATGTGGATGGCCGTGTTCGCCGACATGGGCGCGAGCCTGCTGGTGGTGTTCAACGGGCTGCGGCTGGCGAAGGCGGGGCGGGGGTGAGGGATTAGCCAGCCGGGGAATTCGCTTTGCCGCACGGAGTTTCCCCTCTCCCATGAAACGGGAGAGGGGAGCAAACCGATGGCAATGCGGATGCGTTGCCGGTATTCAGGGCTGCACGATCAATTCGCCGCTGCGGCCTTCGATGGCGCCCCACGTGACCGGCGCCAGCGGCAAGGCGGTCCGGTCGAGATGCCGGTAGAGCGTGGCCATCGACACCAGTTCGTGGCCTTGCGCGCGCCAGCCGTCCAGCAGCCGGTTGAACACCGGCGCCAGCTTGCCGCCTTCGAGTTCGGTATGGAGCGTGAAGACGTGGTCGCGCCCGTCGCTGCTCAGGCGCAGCACGGCTTCGTGGACGTTGTCCTCGGTCAGGCCGTCCACGCCGATGAGTTCATCGAGCGTGGGCAGCGTGGTGGGCATCTGCACGTGGCGCAGCGCCACGCCGTCCACGGTGGGGATATACGGCGCGGTGCCGCGCCCGTCGGAGGCGTAGGCCATGCCCCAGTCGTCGATCTGGCGGAACGCTTCGTCGTTCATCTGCCAGCCGGCCGCGCCGTGCGTGGGCGGGGCTTCGCCGAAGATGTCGACGTAGCGGTCGAACGCGCTCTGCATCTGGCGCCGGGTCCAGGCCGCGTCGCGCGCGCGCACGTTGTCCTGCCAGTACACGTGGTCCCAGGTATGGATGCCGCACTCGTGGCCGGCCGCGCGCGCGGCGCGCATCTCGGCCGCGGCCTTGCGGCCGATGTCGGGGCCGGGCAGCAGCACGCCGTACATCAGCGTGCGCAGGCCGTAGTTGGACACCACCGAGGTGCGCGAGACTTTCTGCAGGAAGCCGGGCCGGAACACGCGCCGCAGCGCCCAGCCGGTATGGTCCGGGCCGAGGCTGAACAGGAAGGTGGCCTCGGCCCGCACGCGGGCCAGCATGGCGAGCAGAGCCGGCACGCCTTCGCGGGTGCCGCGCAGCGTGTCGACGTCGACCTTGAGGGCGATGCGTGCCATCGGCGCGGGCCTCAGTTGGCCGAGTCGACCAGGGTGCGGGCCTCGACGACCTTGCCGCGGTAGGCCTCGAAGATGGCGCGCAGCGCGTCTTCCATGCTGACGGCGGGTTTCCAGCCCAGTTCTTCGACGGTGTTGTCGATCTTGGGCACGCGGTTCTGCACGTCCTGGTAGCCCTTGCCGTAGAAGTCGCCCGAGGACGTTTCGACGATCTGGGTCTGGCGGGCGAGCTCGGCGTACTCGGGGTAGTCGGCGGCCATCTTGAGCATCATCTCGGCGAGTTCGCGCACCGAGTGGATGTTGGCGGGGTTGCCGATGTTGTAGATCTTGCCGGTGGCGATGCCTTGCGGGTTCTCGATGATGCGCATGAGGGCGCTGATGCCGTCGGTGATGTCGGCGAAGGCGCGCTTCTGGGCACCGCCGTCGACCAGCTTGATCGGCTCGCCGCGCACGATGTGGCCGAGGAACTGGGTGACGACGCGGGAGGAGCCTTCCTTCGACTCGAAGATGGAGTCGAGGCCGGCGCCGATCCAGTTGAACGGGCGGAACAGGGTGTAGTTGAGGCCCTGCTCCATGCCGTAGGCGTGGATGACGCGGTCCATCAGCTGCTTGGAGCAGGCGTAGATCCAGCGGGGCTTGTTGATGGGGCCGCAGATGAGTTCGGAGGTATCGGGGTCGAACTCGTCGTCGTGGCACATGCCGTAGACCTCGGAGGTCGAGGGGAAGACGAGGTGCTTGCCGTACTTGACGGCGGCGCGGACGATGGGGAGGTTGGCCTCGAAGTCGAGCTCGAACACGCGCAGGGGCTGGCGCACGTAGGTGGCCGGGGTGGCGATGGCGACGAGGGGGAGGACGACATCGCATTTGCGGATGTTGTACTCGATCCACTCCTTGTTGATGGTGATGTCGCCCTCGAAGAAGTGCATGCGGGGGTGGTCGATCAGGTCGCCGAGGCGGTCGCTGGCCATGTCCATGCCGTAGACCTCCCACGGCGTGGTTTCGAGAATGCGGCGCGTCAGGTGGTGGCCGATGAAGCCGTTGACGCCAAGAATCAGGACCTTTTTCATCGGTGTTCCTCTTTGGACGATGCGGTAAGAAATGTAGAGAGTGCGTCGGGCGAAACGGCCTGTGCCGGTGCGCCCGCGTCGAGTAATTCGCGGATCAGGATCACTTCGCCGTCGCCGCACAGGCCGACGATCTGCCCGCCGGCCACGTGCAGGCCGGGCCAGGCGCCCGCCGGCAGGGCGGGCGCGGCGCCGTGCGGGCGGCGCGCCTGCGCCACCACGAAGCGGCGCGCGCCGATGTCGGTGAAGGCGCCGGGGTAGGGCGGCGCCACCGCGCGCACCAGGTCGTAGACCCGGGCGGCATCTTGCTGCCAGTCGATGCGGCCGTCCTCCGGCCTGCGGCCGGAGAAGTAGCTGCCTTCGGCAAGGCGGTTGGGCAGCGGGACGATGTTGCCGGCCATCATGGCGGGCAGCGCGCGCCACAGCGTCTGCTCGGCGGCCACCGTGACCTTCTCGAAGACTTCGCCCGCGGTGTCGTCCGGCAGGATCGGCACGGCGGTCTGGTCGACGATGTAGCCGGCGTCCGGTTTGGCTTCCATCGCGTGCAGCGTGGCGCCGGTCTCGGTCTCGCCACGCAGCACGGCCCAGTTCACCGGCACGCGGCCGCGGTACTTCGGCAGCAGCGAGCCGTGCATGTTGAACGCGCCGCGCGGCGCCAGCGCCAGCACCGCGGCGGGGATCATCGCGCGGTAGTAGAACGAGAAGATCATGTCCGGGCGCGCCGCGGCCACCGCCTCGGCCAGCGCCGGGTCGGCGGGGTCTTCACCGTAGATGAAGGGCACGCCGAGTTCGGCGGCGGTATCGGCGACGCGGCGGAACCAGATGTTCTCGTCCGGGCGGTCGCGGTGGGTGACGACCAGCGCCACCTCGATGCCACGCGCGTGCAGCACGCGCAGGCAGCGGTCGCCGACGTTGTGGTAGGCGAAGACTACTGCGCGCACGATGGCTCCGTGGCCGGCTGGCCTTTCTGTGTTTCGGGGTTGCCCTCTAGCACCGCCTGGATGCGGTAGCGCGGGCGGTTGCGCACTTCCTGGTAGATGCGGCCGATGTACTCGCCCAGCAGGCCGATGCCGAACAGCATGATGCCGACCAGGAAGAAGTTGAAGGCCAGCAGGGTGAACACGCCCTGCACTTCCGCGCCGAGCAGGAAGCGGCGCACCAGCAGCACCGCCACCAGCCCGCCCGAGGCCAGCGACAGCAGCGTGCCGATGGCCGAGAACCATTGCAGCGGCACGATCGAGAAGCCCGTCACCAGGTCGAAGTTCAGTCGGATGAGCTGGAACAGCGAGTACTTGGATTCGCCGGCGTGGCGCTGCTCGTGCTCGACCACGATCTCGACCGGGTTGGAGGAGAAGGTGTAGGCCAGCGCGGGAATGAAGGTGTTGACCTCGCGGCACGCGTTGATGGTGTCGATCACGTTGCGGTCGTAGGCGCGCAGCATGCAGCCCTGGTCGGTCATCTTGATGCGCGTGATGCGCTCGCGCAGCCGGTTCATGGCGCGCGACGCCACGCGGCGGAAGGCCGTGTCGTTGCGCTCGCGGCGGATGGTGCCGACGTAGTCGTGCCCTTCGCGCATGGTCGCCACCAGGCGCGGGATTTCTTCCGGCGGATTCTGCAGGTCGGCGTCCAGCGTGATGACGATCTGGCCGCGGGTCTGCTCGAAGCCGGCCAGGATGGCCATGTGCTGGCCGAAGTTGCCGTTGAACAGCACCACGCGCGTGACGTCCGGGCGCAGCCGGTACTGGCTGGCCAGGATCTGCGCGGAGCGGTCGCGGCTGCCGTCGTTGACGAAGATGATCTCGTAGCTGCAGGCGAGGGCGTCGAGCGCCGGGTAGAGGCGGTCGAACAGGGCCTGCAGGCCGTCTTCCTCGTTATAGACGGGAATGACGACGGAGACCTCGACGGGGCTCATTTGAGGAGGCGTTTGCATGTTTCGCTGAGGGTTGCGCAGACCCGCTCCACGTCGGCGGCCTGCATCGCAGGGAACATCGGCAGGGTGAGGATGCCCTGTCCGATGCGCTCGGCATGGGGCAGCATGCCTTCGCGCCAGCCAAGGGAGCGGTAGTAGGTAAACAGGTGCAGGGCGGGATAGTGCACGCCGGTGCCGATGCCGCGCTCGCGCATGGCGTCCATCACGGCGGTGCGCCCGCCCGCGATGCGCGCGGCCGGCAGCACCACCTGGAACATGTGCCAGTTGGTGGTGGCCAGCTCGCCGTCGCGCGGCAGCGGCAGCTCGATGCCGAGTCCGGCCAGGCCGTGGTCGGCGGCGCTGCGGAAATACGCCTCGGCCAGCTCGGCGCGGCGCGCGGTGACGTGATCCAGGTGCGCCAGTTGCGACAGGCCGATGGCGGCGTTGACGTCGGTCAGGTTGAACTTGCCGCCGGGCTCCTCCACGTCCATGCCATCCGGGCCGCTGCGGATCACGCCCTGCAGGCGCAGGCGCTCGGCGCGCAGCGCTTCTTCCGGCGAGTTCATCACCAGGCAGCCGCCTTCGACGCTGGTGATGTTCTTGTTGGCCTGGAAGCTGAAGCTCACCAGGTCGCCGAAGGCGCCGATGCGCTGGCCGCGCCAGCGCGAGTCGATGGCCTGGGCGGCGTCCTCGATCACGCGCAGGCCGTGCTTGCGCGCGATGGCGTAGAGGCGGTCCATGTCGACCGGCAGGCCAGACAGGTAGACCGGCATGATGGCGCGCGTGCGCGGCGTGATGGCGGCTTCCACGGCGTCGAGGTCGAGGTTGCGCGTGCGCGGGTCGACGTCGACGAAGACCGGCTTGGCGCCCACGGTGACGACCACGTTGGCGGTGGCCACCCAGGTGATCGGCGTGGTGATGACCTCGTCGCCGGGGCCGATGTCGGCGATGCGCAGGGCGATTTCCATCGTCGCCGAGCCGTTGGCGAAGGTGCGCACCGGGCGGCCGCCGAACAGCGCGGACAGCGCGTCCTCGAACGCGTGCATCCTGGGGCCGGACGTGATCCAGCCCGAGGCCAGCACCTTGCCGACCTCGGCGATGGCGTCGGCGTCGATCGACGGCTTGACGAAGGGCAGGAAGGCTTGGGCAGCGGGTGCGGTCATGACGGTCGGGCCTTGCGGTACGTTGGGATGGCGCTCACGAGCGGGCGATCAGGAACACGCCGGCCAGGATGAGCAGGATGCCGGCCACGCGCAGCGGGCCGATCATCTCGCCGAACAGCCACCAGGCCGCCAGCGCGTTCACCACGTAGCCGAGCGACAGCATCGGGTAGGCGATCGAGACGTCCACGCGCGACAGGCCGACGATCCACACGCCCACGCTCACCACGTAGAGCGTCAGCCCGGCCAGCACCGGCCACTGCGTCAGCACGCGCAGCGCGGTGGCAAACAGCGTGGCGCGCTCCAGCGTGATGGCGCCGATGGCGTTGGTGCCGGCCTTGAGCAGCAGTTGCGCGCAGGCATTGAGCAGCACGCCGGTGAAGATGAATGCGAAGGTGGAAAGCGTCATGGGGCGCGGTTCGGTTCTGGCTGTGCGGAGGGCTGTGCGGCCGCCGGGGCCTGGCCCGGCAGCGGGAAATTGGCCACCGCCACGCGGCGCTTGTCCTGCGCGATCTTGTACATCGGCACGTTGCGCTCCTGCAGCAGGCGGTAGGTCGCGGCGGACATGATCCCCACGGCGCGCTGGCCATCCTGCCATTTTGCAATAAAGGCATCCAGCGTGGGCAGCCATTTCTGCGGCTCCTGCTGGGTGCCGAACTCCAGCTCGTCGGGCCATTCCACCATGATGGTGGTGCGGCGCAGGTAGTACGGCAGGGTGTGGTCCAGCATGCGCACGCCGTAGATCGGCATGTCGTCGGTCAGCACCGCCTCGATGGCGGGCACCATGTCCACGCCGGAGGTCGGCCGGCCCATCACTTCGTGGCCGAGCAGCGCCACCGTGAAGCTGCCGAACAGGCCCACCGCGTAGACCGTGATGCTGACCATCAGGCCCTTGCGGGCCAGCAGCCAGCGCGCGGCGAAGATGGTGACGATCATCAGCGCGAAGGCCGCGCCGACCCACACCGCGAACAGGCGGTACAGCTCGTTGGGGGTGTTGTCTGAATTCAGCGTGGCCACGTACGGGCTGGCCAGCAGGCCGGCCACCGCGATCGCCAGCATGCCGTTCATCTGGCGGCGCCAGCTGCGGTCGTCGATATGCTGCAGCGCCACGCCGGCGAGCATGCCCAGCGCGGGGAAGATCGGTACGATGTAGCCCGGCAGCTTGGAGCCCGACAGGCTGAAGAACACGAAGATGGCGATGGCCCACACCGCCAGCAGCAGCGCCGGCTGGAACGGCCGGGTGCCGGTGGCGCGCGCCGCCGCGGCGCCGCCGCGCACCACCTGCCACATGCGCGGCGCCAGTCCCAGCCACGGCAGGAAGCCGGCCACCAGCAGCGGCACGAAATACCAGAGCGGGCCCTTGCGCGAGTGCACCGTGGAGGTGTAGCGCTGCCAGTGCTCGTGGATGAAGAAGAAATGGAGGAATTCGGGGTTGCGCTCCGACACCAGCCAGAACCACGGTACCGTGACGATCAGCATCAGCGCGATGCCGCTGACCAGATGCAGCCGCTTCCACAGGCCGAAGTCGCGTGCGATCAGCGTGTAGATCACCAGCACCAGCCCCGGCAGGGCGATGCCCACCAGGCCCTTGGTCAGGATCGCCACGCCCATCGCCACCCAGCACGCCCACATCCAATGGCGGCGCGCGGCCGGAGTGGCGGCCGGGTGCTGGGCCAGCAGCATGAACGCCAGCACGCAGGCCATCGCGCCGGACAGCGTCATGTCGAGCGAGTTGAAGTGCGAGGCCACGCTCCACATCGGCGCGGCCACCAGGACCAGGCCGGTCAGCAGGGCGGCGCGGGTGCCGTACCAGCGCGCCGCGGCCTTCATCGACACCACCAGGCCGAGCATGCCGGACAGCGCCACGCACAGCCGCGCCTGCCAGTCGCCCACGCCGAACAGGGTGTACGACAGCGCCGTCACCCACATGTGGAAGGGCGGTTTCTCGAAATACTTGAGCGCGTTGTAGCGGATCGTGACCCAGTCGCCGCTGGCGAACATCTCGCGGGCGATTTCCGCGTAGCGGCCTTCGTCCGAGCGCAGCAGGTGGCGCGCCTCGAGCGTGCCGAACCAGACCAGGAGAATAAGCAGGCTGACCAGGATAATCGCGCCCAGCGGCAGGCCGGCGGATTGCGAAACACCCTGCGCGGTGTTTCGCGAAGCATCTCGCGAGGTCACGGAACTACGCATACATCTCCTGGAAACGGTCGGATGGGCGTCATGGCAATGATGACGGGCGATCCCCGGCGGGGCACGGCATGGCGCCGTGCCGCCGGGTGCGCCGGATCGGCCGTGGGTGTGCCAGTGCATCGCGTGCCGGTGGCCAGCCCGGATCGGGCGGATTCGGGGGCGGCTCGCGTGCAGGAAACACATCACAACGCTGCAGCGGCCGCTTCGGTGGACAACAAGCCGAAGCCATGCCGGCGCAGGCCGCCCGGGCGGTACTCGCCAACGGCAAACCGCGCCCTCTTGTGGCGCGGCGCGCAATGTTAGCACGACCGCCGGGGTTCCCCGCCTGCGGCGGGGGCGGGCGGCGCCCGCGAGGCCCGTCGCGCGCGGCCCGTCAGCCCGGAAGTGGCGCCGCCGGCCCGTTACGGGCGCCGCGCAGGCGCAGCGCCACGCCGATCAGGAGCACGCCCCAGACCAGCGCCCAGGCCCCGATCAGCCACAGCAGCGCGAGCGCGCCGGCCAGCGGCTGCCACAGCAGCAGGAACGCAAAGACGATGCTGGCCACGCCGGCCAGCACCAGCCACCATTCGTTCGGCATGTCCTTGCGCAGGCGGATGGCGGCCACGATCTGCAGCACGCCGGTGGCCAGCGTCCAGGCCGCGATATACAACAGCAGCGAGAATGCCGTGACCACGGGGCTGAACCACGTCAGCAGTCCCACGCCCAGGCCGAGCAGGCCCTGCAGCGCCAGGATGCCGCGGTCGCTGGCCTCGCGCTGGCTGCCCGAGATGGCCATCGCCAGCGCGGTCACGCCGTCGGCCGCGGCAAAGGCGCCGAACACCAGCACCAGCGCGGCCAGCGTGGCAATGGGCGCGAACAGCGCGCAGATGCCGAACAGCAGCGCGAACGCGCCGCGCAGGCCGACGACCCACCAGAGCTTGGCATAGTAGTGAAGCATGGAAACTCCCTGACGAACGGCAGGCTGCCGCGGCGGGCATGTGGCCTGCATCGACGAAGACCGACAAGACAAGCCAGCGAAAAAGCGCTACTTTCTAGTGTCCCGATGCCGGAGCCCGCCGAACCGGCGGCCGCGGGATCCAGGGCACTTTTCAGGGCACTTGCCAGTACATTGGTCCAGCGCGGGCGCACACGCCTGCCCGCCCTGGCGCGCGGTGCCTTGCCAGGACCAGCGGGGGCGTGAAATCATTCTAGACAGGAATCATGTGAGGACAAAGGCGCAACTGGCCGGGGTGGCCGCCCTGGCGGCGGGACTGCTGGCGCACGGCGGCCCCGCGCTCGCCCAGGCCGCGCCGCAGGGCCAGGCCGCGGCGCAGATGCCGATGGAAGCCGTGGCGCGCTCCGCGGCGTTCCTGTGCGACGCGCCGTGGTTCCGCTCCGGCGCGCGCGTGCAGATGGAAGGCGACGGCGACATGCCCACTTCCATCACCATGACGCTGCGCCACGCCACCAAGAGCGCCGACGGCTGCCGGGCGCAGCTCGAAGTGCGCTCCAAGTCGGCGCTCTCCGCGCTGATGGGGCCGCCGGTCATCATGGACCAGATCCACATGGTCAACATCGAGCGCCGCGCCAGCACGGCCCGGACCAGCATCGAAAGCGAGCATGCCGTGATCAACGCGCAGGGGCGCTATGCCCGCATGTACGGCGAGGCGGCGTTCCGCGGGCAGGGCGTGTTCAACTACGCCGGGCAGGACATCCGCGAAGGCGGCACGCTCGACGGCGAGACCTTCGAGTCCAGCGTCTCGCTGCAGATCTATCCGCTGGGCCGGGACGAAGCCATCGGCAACATGCGCGCGCTCTATGCGTCGATCAACGTCGGCACGCGCCACGTCGGCAAGCGCCAGATGATCGACACCGTGCTGGGCCGCAAGGAATGCATGCCCATCACCTACGAGAAGCGGACCTCGCTGGGCCCGCTGATGGTGGACGAGGAAGTCGTGCAGGTAGAGCCCGCGGTGCTGAACGTCACCGACTGGTACTGCCCGGCGGAGGCCTTCGTCTTGCGCACCGAGGTCCGGCAGCGGGACAAGCAGGACAACAAGGAAAGCAAGGTCGAGCGCATCGACGTGACCGCGCTGGAACTGGGCGCGCCCTGAGCGCTGCCGCACGGTCCGCCATGACCCCGCGCACGAATGCCTGAAAGCATGAAGCCCGCCGGCTGGCGGGCTTCATGCGGTGCGGCCGGCTGCCGCCGGTCAGCTTGCGGCGGCTGCCGAAGCGGCTTTCTTGGTCTTCTTGCCTTTCTTGTGCGATTTCTTGGCGGCCGGTGCCGAGGCGTCGCCGGTCAGGTCGGCGCGCGTGCTCTTGTTCGCGCCCTGGGTATACGGGTCGAACTTGTCGCCGGACTTGGCGCCCTGGGTATACGGGTCGAACTTCTCGCCCGACTTGGCTCCCTGGCTGTACGGGTCGAACTTCTTCCCGCCGGTCTGGGCCTGGGCAGCCACGGAAACGGCGCCGATGCAAAGCGCGATGGCTGTCGCGACGAACTTGTTCATGGTTTCTCCTGGAAAATGCCGCCTCGCGGCGGTTCGAGTGCGCGGAAAAATCGCCGTGGGGAGATGCGCCTTGCCTGAGCCTGGCCGCCCCTGCCGGTTTGTCCGCTCGGGCCCAGTGTCGCCAACATTTCGCCGGCTTGTCAACTTGCGGCGGTCGGCGTTGTATTGCCGGGAACACGGTTGATGCCGGCCTATGGAAACCCGCTATTGCCGTAGCCGCCGGCCCTTGCTTGCCAGCCGCCGCGAATGTGCGTCGTGCTCCATGCGGAGGGCGCGGCATTGTGGAATTGTGCGTCGGCAGGCGCAAAAAAATCCCGCGAGCCTGCTGGCTGCGGGATTCCTCGGGGGCGGGACGGGCGCGCTTATTCGGTGGCGACGTCGGAAGGGTGCTTCCACGCCTCGCGCACCTGCGCGCTCGGCGCCAGCGCGAGATTGATGCCGCGCGCCCCGATCGGCTGCTGGAACCACTGCTTCTGCAGCGCCACCACCTGCGGGCCGGCAAACGCCGAGGCCAGGGTCTGGTCCACCAGCTGTTTCCATTCCGGGTCGGCGCGCGACATCATCAGCGCGTTCTGCTCGGTCGACAGCGCCGGGCCGACGATCACGTACTGCGACGGGTCCTTGGCGCGGGCGCGCAGGCCGGCCAGCAGCACGTCGTCCATCACGAAGGCCTGGGCGCGGCCGGATTCGAGCAGCAGGAAGGACTCGCCGTGGTCCTTGGCGTAGACGTCGTGGAAGCCGTACTGGCCCTTGAGGCGGCGCACGTGACGGTCGCCGGTGGAGCCGGCGCTGGTCACCACGGTCTTGCCGCGCAGGTCGTCGAACGACTGGATGCCCGAATCCGCGCGCACCAGCATGCGCACCGTCGAGATGTAGTGCGACACGCTGAACGCCACCTGCTTCTGGCGCTCCAGCGAATTCGTGTTGGGCGCGCAGTCCAGGTCGACCAGGCCGTTGACCACGGCCGGGATGCGGTTCTGCGGGGTGAGCGGCATCCAGCGCACCTTGATGGCGTTCAGGCCCAGCTTGACGCGCGCGGCCTCGGCGGCGCGCAGGCACAGGTCCACGGCATAACCGGCGGGCTGGCCCTTGTCGTCGGCGAAGGAAAACGGCAGCGCCGATTCGCGGTAGCCGAGCACGATGGTGCCGGTGCTGCGGATCTTGTCGAGCACCGGGCTCGCGCCCTGGGCCAGGGCGGCGTGGGGAGCGGCGGCGATGGCGCCGGCGGCAAGCGCGAGCCCGGCCAGCAGGCGGGAAGCGCGCGCCGCGCCGGCGCGGCGGAGGGTGGCAAACGGCAGCATCGTGGCGAAATTCTCAAAAAAACGAAGGCTACGCGCGTTGCCGCGGTGCACAAAGTACATCTTGGTCATAAGTAAATTCGCCACCGTGAAGGCCAGGCCGGGCTTGGGCTGTCTGGCAGGAATGAGCCGGTCGGCTCGATTTCGGCCCGCTCCGCGCCACGCGTATCACGGTAGGTGGCAGTCATGGGCGTTCCGGGCGATCACGTTGCCGGAACTGCCGGGCGCCCGGCGGCCTGCCGATCTTGAGAGGGCTGTGCCGAGGCTGCTAAGATCGCCGCCGTGGATGCCAGAGATGATATTACCAAGGCACATTTCAACGGGAAGGTCGATGTTTCATATGACCCGTCCGTCTCTGAAGATACCCGTGCCGCCATGCAGCCTGCCCAGATAGCCCGGCTCGCGGGTGCCATGGACGATTCCCGCATCCAGGTTGCCGAATCCGCAAAGGCCATCTTCCTCACGGTCAGGCACAAGATGCTCACCGAGATGATTCGCGAGATCCGAACGGGAGAAGACGGGCTGGTATTGATCGTCAATGAGTCCTTCTTGTTGAAGACGGAATATCAGAACCAGGGGCTTGGGGTCAGGAGTTTCGCAATCGAGGCCACCGAGGCGTCGGCGCAAGACTTCTCGAAGATCGTCACCGAAGCTGTCGGCAGCCGCGACAGCGCCCATTTCAATGGCTACTACACGTGGCCGCGGCTCGGCTACGATGCCGAACTGGAACCTGGCGAGCGGGCAAGGTTGCCCGAGCCTCAGCAATACGCCACGACGGTCCTCGATCTGATGGACTCCGAGGAGGGACGCGCCTGGTGGTATGAGAACGGGGCCGGCAGATTGATGGAGTTCGACCTGAAGCCTGACAGCCGGTCGTGGGCTATACTCAACCGATACATGCAGGAAAACGGAATTCGGTTATGACGGCGCTTGCCAGCATGCTAGCCAAGAAATTGCGCCCTTCGACGCGCCAGGAGATTGAACGTGCCGCAAAGGGCACGGGAAGGCGTTCGGACCTTAGCTTTGAAGAGGCCGGATTGGCGGGGGAGGTCGAATCCTTGCGAAAGGGCGCGGTGCTTGCCCGCAAAGCAGCCGGGAAGGATAAGGCCGTCGTGGTCGTCAGGAAAGGCAAGGCAGCGTAAACGCCAGCAAGAATCGAAGGGGCCGCGCCACAGCGCGGCCCCTTTTCATTTGGACGATCTCATTTGGATGATTCGACACCAAGGTGCGAATCGCCAACGCCCGCCCGGCTCTGCCGCGCGGGCATTTTCTTGCCCGCGGGCGGCATCATCGTGCCGACTGTGTGACAGACAGAGCCGGATCTATCACAAATTTTCACAGCGCCCCGCTTGCGAGGGGATCGATGTGCACGGTACGCTACCGGGCGCGCCGCGTTCGTGACGTAGGGCGACCAAGAGTAGGGCGACCAAGAAAACGGGAAGGGGACCATGAAGATGTCGCGCAGGAAAATCGCGCTTGGCGTGGCCGCGCTGGCGGTTGCCGCGGGCGTGGCGGTGCAGCTTGTCTGGCATCCTTTTGGCAGGCCCTGGAAGGGCCAGCCGCGGCAGGTCGAGCTCGATTTCGGTCGCCCGGACGCGCTGGTCGACAGCGAGAGCCTGTCCAGCCTGCCGCGCGACATGCTGCGCGTGCCGCTGCTGCGCGATGTCCTCACCGAGGACTTCGTCAACTATTACGAGGACAACGAGGGCCGCTTGTCGGTGGCCGGCGCGCTGCGCCGCATCGCCTTCGAGCATGACCTCGACTGGTCCGACAGCCTGCTCAAGCGCGTGTTCGACGAGCCCGGCCGCCTGATGGCGTGGCGCGGCGCGGACGGCACGCTGCGCTACTGGGCGCTGGCGATGGAACGCAACGGGCTGGCCAAGGTGCTGCAGGCGCTGGCCACCGTGGCGCCGGCCGATGCCCAGCTCACGCGCGCCGGCGAGATCGACGGCACGCCGCTCTACGCGCTGCGCATCAGCGCCGCGCGCAGCCTGCTGATCGCCGGCAAGGGCGACCGCCTGGTGGTGCTGTCGGAGGCGGGCATGCTGCTCGATGCCGAGAGCAAGCCCATCGGCGCGCGCGCCAAGGCGGTGGCGGCGTGGCTGTCCGACGATGCCGCCGCGCGCGAGGCGCCGCTGCGGTCGTTCGCGCTCGAGCCCGCCAAGGGCGCGCCAAAGGGGCACCGCGCGGTGGTCGGGGTGAACTATCTCTCGTTCGGCTACCAGGCTTTCTTCCCCGGCATCGAAGCGCTGCGCTTCGATTTCGCCGGCGCCGATACCAAGGCCGCCGGCGGTGGCGCCGACTGGAGCAGCGCGGTGCTGGTCGACGGCGCCCGCCTGCCGGACCAGTGGAATGCCGCCGCGCTCTGGCAGGCCCTGCCGGCCGATCCGGCCGCCTGCGCCACCTTGCCGGTCGACTGGCAGGCCGCCGGCAAGATGCTGCAGAAGGTCAGCGGCACCCAGGACGAACTGGCCGCGCAGGTCGGCCAGGCGTTCGAAGGACCGGCCGCGGTGTGCTGGTACAGCAAGTCCGCGCTGGTCGCGCCGCTGTTCATGGCGCGGCTCAAGTCGGCGTCGGCGGCGGCCGCGCTGCGGCCGGTGCTGGCCAGCCTGTTCGCGCAGGTCATCGGCGCCTACGAGCCCAAGGCCGCCGCCGAGCAGGGCGGCTACGCGCGGCTGCCCGTGCAGGCCAGCAAGGGCGCCGGCGACGCGGATCTGTGGTCGCGCCCGGTCAGCTCGCCCTACGGCACGCGCGAAGCCAAGGGCGCGCCGTTCGCCGAGCAGTTGTCCGCGGGCGCCTATTTCCCCGTTACGCTGGCGCTGGCCGGCGATACCGTGCTGTTCTCGCCGGACGCCACGCTGGTCGACGACGCGCTGGCGGTGCGCGGCAAGCGCTTCCCGGCGGCGGCCGACACCATGCCACGCGAGCAGCAGGCCCGTACCGTGTTGAGCTTCACCCCGTCCACGCTGGCGCCGCTGGTGCGGCGCGAGGCCACCAAGGCGCTGCCGGCCGAGCAGGAGGCGCTGTTCCTGAACGCGGCGCGTGCTCACCTGTTCCCCAAGCTCAAGGCGCTCGGCGCCTATCCGGCGATGTCGCTGGTGCTGGCCGACAGCCTGCCCTCGGGCCGCGCCTGGGTGCCGGTGACGTGGCGGCAGTCCGGCGCGCCGCGCGGCGTGCTGGCCAGCGCGGCGCAGCCGCGGGCGGCGGAGGCCGCGCAGTGACGGCAGCGTTGCGCGGCCGGCGCGCCGCGCTGGCGGTGCTGGCCGCCGCCGGCCTGCCGCTGGCCGGCATCGGCCGCGCGCTGGCGCTGTCGGGCCTGGCGCCCGACGTGCCCGCGGCCGATCTGCTCGACCCCGCGCAGTCGGCGGTGTTCCGCGCGTGGTTCGTGCGCATCGTCGGCGAGCAGTTGCGGCAGGGCCCGACCCCGCGCTGGTACCAGCGCGACTGCGCCGGCCTGGTCCGCTTTGCCGTGGGCGAGGCGCTGCGCGTGCACGACGCGCGCTGGCTGCGCGCCAACGGCATGCAGGGCGCGGCCTCCGCGCGCCAGCTTCCGCCCGAGCTGAATCTCACCGCCGCCCAGCGCACGCTCGGCCAGCGCTGGACGCGCGCCGACGGCAGCACCGGCGCCTATGCCTCGGCGCTCGCGCTGGTGCAGGGCAACAGCCGCTTCGTCGCGCGCAACGTCAACCTGGCCCAGCCCGGCGACCTGCTGTTCTACGACCAGGGCGACGAGCAGCACCTGATGATCTGGATGGGCCAGTCCCTGGCCTACCACACCGGCACCGTGACCCGCACCGACAACGGTCTGCGTGCCGTCACCCTTTCCCGCTTGATGCAATGGAACGATTCGCGCTGGCAGCCGCAGGACGGCAATCCCAATTTCATCGGCGTATTCCGTTTCGCTTTTTTGTCGAGGTAAAGACGATGCCTGTCGTCATGACGCGCGCCCGCGCGCTCCTGCGTTCCGTGACCGCCCGCCTGCTGCTGGCGCTTGCCCTGCTGGGCGGGGCCCACGCCGCCAGCGCCGAAGGGCAGCCGGGCGCCACGCTCGACACGGTGCCGCCCAGCGGCTACGCCGCGTTCCAGGGTCAGCCGTTCTTCCTGCTCTCGGACGCCAGCTTCGGCAGCGACCAGACCGCGCAGGTGCGGCTCGAAGCGCCGGGCCGCGAGTACAAGGCGGAACTGCAGCGCTACGGCGGCGCCGACATCCTGGTCTACCGCGTGGCCGATCCGCTCGCCTTCCTGCGCGCGCAGAAGAACCTGCACCGCATCGACGTCAAGGCCAATTACCGCGGCGAAGGGCTGGCCAACACGCTGTCCTACCTGTGGGACAGCTGGTACAAGCAGGCGCGCCGCGCTTGGCAGCGCGTGCTGTCGTTCGCCACGCGCAGCAAGGCGGTGGAGGACGCGCCGCAGTTCAGCATGGGCGACCAGATCGCCCAGCCCACGCGCTTCGAGAACAACCCGCAATACGAGCCGCTCAAGGGCTACGACGTGGTGGCGCGCTTCCGCTACCCGATCTGGGACGCCAAGGAGATCGCGCCGCCCAAGGACGTCAAGCTCGAAGGCAGCAGCAGCGAATTCCTGCCGCGCGACGCCGGCAACGTGATGGTGCCGCTGGGCAAGCTCAAGCCGGGCCTGTACATCGTCGAAGGCATCATCGGCACCTACCGCGCGCATACGCTGCTGTTCGTCTCGGACACCGTGGCCATCACCAAGAGCACCGCCGACGGCATGCTGGTGTGGGCCGCGCAGCGCAAGAGCGGCCGCCCCGTGAGCGGCGCCAGCCTGGCGTGGACCGACGGCCTCGGCGTGCTGCAAAGCGCCACCACCGGCGCCGACGGCGCGGCGGAACTCGCGCACGCCAGCCCCGAGCGCAGCTACCTGCTCGGCGTGGACCCGGCGGGCGGCGCCTTCATCTCGGAAAACTTCTACTACGACAGCGAGATCTACAACACCAAGCTGTTCGCCTTCACCGACCGGCCGCTGTACCGCCCCGGCGACGAGGTGCGCGTCAAGTTCATCGGCCGCAATTTCCGCAGCGCCACGGAGTCGGCGCCCGCCGCCGCCGGCGACATCAAGCTCGAGGTGCTCGACCCCAACGGCGCGCCGCTGGCCTCGCTCGGCACCGTGCTCAACGCCGACAACGGCGCCGACGCGCGCTTCACGCTGCCGGCCAACGCGCTGGCCGGCGGCTACACGCTGCGCTTCGACTACGGCGGCAATACCTACGGCGGCGCCTTCCGCGTGGCCGAATACATCAAGCCGCATTTCGACGTCAACCTCGCGCTCGACAAGGCCGACTACGCCACCGGCGAGGCCGTCAAGGGCAAGATCCAGCTGCGCTATCCCGACGGCAAGCCGGTCAAGGACGCCAGGCTGTCGGTCAGCCTGCGCGCGCAGCAGGTGACGATGGTCGAGGGCGAGCTGCGCTACGCTGGCCTGTTCCCGGTCAAGCTGGAGCAGCAGGAACTGACCACCGACGGCAGCGGCAACGCCACGCTCGCGCTGCCGGCGGCCAGGGAGCCGAGCCGCTACGTGGTCACGGTATTCGCCAACGACGGCGCGGCCTACCGCGTCAAGGTCACGCGCGAACTGCTGATTGCGCGCGGCGCCACGCCGTACAAGCTGACCGGCCCGGCCAACTTCACCAACGCCGGGCAGAGCGTGACCTTCACGCTGCAGGCGCTGGCCGCCCAGGCGGCGGCGCCGGCGCAGGCGCCCGCCAGCTGGGAACTGGTGCGGCTCGAATCGCGCGCGCGCACCGAGGGCAAGCTGGGCGCGGCCGCCAATGGCGCGCTGTCGTTCCCGGTGAAGTTCGACCAGCCGGGCTCGTACACGCTGTCGGTCAAGGACGCCGCGGGCAACCTGCTGGCGGCGGCCAGCCACTGGGTCGCGGGCGAGGGCCTGCAGACCGTGCCCGGCAATATCGAGATCGTGTTCGACCGCGACCGCTACCACCTCGGCGACACCGCCGAGGCGCTGGTGACGTTCCCGCTGGCGGTGGAGGACGCGCTGCTCACGCTGGAGCGCGACCGCGTCGAGCGCCGCGGCCTGCTGTCCAGGGGCGGCGACTGGCTCTCGCTGGAAAAGGTCACGGACCGGCAGTGGCGCGCGCGCATCAAGGTCGGCAACGGCTTCAGCCCCAACATGACGTTTTCGGTGCTGTACGTGAAGGACGGCGACTACGTGTTCCAGAACGCCGGCATCGCCGTGGTGCAGCCGACCATCGATCTGGCCGTCAAGAGCGACAAGCCGGTCTACGCGCCCGGCGAGACCGTCACGCTGGACCTGAGCAGCGCCTTCGGCGGCAAGCCGGTGCCGGCCAACCTCACGGTCAGCGTGGTCGACGAAATGGTCTACGTGCTGCAGCCGGAGATCGCGCCGAGCATCGTCGACTTCTTCTATCATCCGCGCCGCAACAGCGTGCGCACCACCTCCAGCCTGAACTTCATCGGCTACGACCTGGCCGTCTCCGGCCAGCAGGGAGCCGCCGGCCCCGAGCGCGGCCGCTACAACGAGCGCGGCGTCAAGGTGCTGGAGCGCCCGCGCCGCGACGAGAAGGACACCGCCGCGTGGGAAGCCAGCCTGCGCACCGGCGCCGACGGGCGCGCGCGCATGACCTTCGTCATGCCGGACTCGCTCACCCGCTGGCGCATCACCGTGCGCGCCATCGCCGCGGACGGCACGGTCGGCCAGCGCACCGCCAACATCCGCTCGGACAAGGCGCTGTACCTCAAGTGGACCGGCCCGCAGCGCTACCGCGCCGAGGATGCGCCGCGCATCGACATGGTCGCCTTCAACCAGGGCGAGCAGGACGTCGCCGCCGACCTCGTGGCCACGGGCGCGGGCCTGAACGTCAGTCAGAGCGTCACGCTCAAGCGCGGCGCCAACTACGTGCGCCTGCCGGTGGCGCCGGGCGCGCTGCGCAGCGGCACGGTCAGCGCCGAGATCCGGCAGCAGGGCAAGGCGGTGGACCGCCTGCAGACCACGCTGACGGTGGAGCCCACCGGCTGGCTGTCGCAGCGCGAGCTGACGCTGCCGCTGTCGGGCGCCAACGCCGCGTTCAAGCTGCCGGCCGACGCGCAGGACGTGCGCCTGCGTTTCGTCGACAGCGCCGCCAGTCAGTTCGCCCGCGTGGCCGACGATCTGCTGGCCTATCCCTACGGCTGCACCGAGCAGACCGCCAGCCGCCTGATTCCGCTGGCGCTGGCCCAGCGCAGCCTGGCCGCGAGCGGTGCCAGTATCGGTGCCAATGCCGGCGGCGACACGCAGGGCCTGGACGCGCTGGTGCGCACCCAGCGCCAGCGTCTGGCGCTGCTGGCCGGCGTCAACGGCCAGTTCGGCTGGTGGGGCGACACGCTCGGCAACAGCGCGCTGCTGACCGCCTACGCTTACTATGCCGACTGGCTGGCCGCGCGCGCGGTCGGCGTCAGCCTGCCGCCCGACCACTGGAAGCGCACGCTGGACGCCTACAAGCAGAGCATGAAGGAGCCGCCGCTGCACCGCGTGCTGGCGCTGTGGTTCATCAACGAAATGGGCCTGCCGGTGGCGACGCAGCTGGGCGGCGTGTCCGCCGAGCTGGGCCGGCCCGGCGGCGATGCAAGCGCCGCCGTGGGGGCCGGAGACAGCCTGGTCTTCGCCGCGCCCGATTCGCCGCAGGGTCGCCGCGTGGCCACCGTGCTGGCCGCGCAGCTCTACAAGCAGATCGGCCAGCCCATGCCCGAAGGGCTGGCAAGCGCGGCCGACGCCGCGCGGCAGGCGCTGGCCGCCGATCCTTCGCCGCTGGTGCAGAGCCTGCTGCTGATGGCCGGCAAGGGCGCCGCCGCCTCGGACGTGCAGGCGCTGCTGTCGCGCGCCGGCGCCGCCAGCCCGACCATCGACCGCGCCGTGACCCTGGTGTGGCTCGACAAGGCGCTCGGCGGCGGCCTTGGCCGCGGCCTGTCCGGCGAGGCCGGCGCCGCGCCGCGCGCGCCGCAAGGCAACTGGCAGGCCGCGCGCGGCCCGCTCGGCCTGCCCGAATGGCGCTGGACCGGCGTGCAGTTGCCGGAGGCGCTGACGCTGGCGGCGCCGCCGAACATGGACGCGGCATCGCAGTCGTACAACACCAATGCGGTGGTGTCGTACCGCAGCCGCGCGCAGGAGGCGCCGGGCCTGCCGGTGGGCATCGAGCGCAAGCTCTACCGGCTGGTGCCGGGCGGGGAGGAGGGCAAGACCGACAAGACCGACAAGGCCGACAAGGGCGGCAAGCCGGCCGATCCCGCCGCCGCCGGCACCGCGGGCCTGGCGTTCTCGGCCAGGCCGGTCAAGCCGGGCGACAAGCTCGACAGCAATACGCTCTACGTCGACGAGATCGTGCTGAGCCCGCGCCAGGGCACCTACCGCTACGGACTGGTCGAGGCGCCGCTGCCGCCGGGCGGCGAAGTCGAGGGCACCACCTGGGGCCTGCGCATCGAAGGCCTGCCCGACCCCGACAACAAGGCCACCGGCCTGCAGCCGTTCCAGCGCGCCGTGACCTACGAGATGGGCATGCTGTCGTACCACCAGCCGGTGGTCGCGCTGGAGCGGCCCGTGGTGCTGCGCCAACTGGTGCGGTTCTCGCTGCCGGGCAAGTTCAGCCTGCCGCCGGTGCGCTACTTCCGCATGTACCAGCCGGAGGCCAAGGCCCTGCAGGGCGACGGCAAGACCGCGGCCTTCCCGCTGACGGTGGAGTGAGGCCGGCATGCGCGCGGCCGTGACGGCAGGCAGGGCGGGGCGCCGCGGGGCGCGCCGCCTGGTGCATTGTCTTGCGCTGCTGATTTCCTTGTCCTGCGCCGCGCCCGCGTTCGCCGCGGCGCAGGCGCAGGGCGGCGAGCCGCTGCGCTTCGCGCGGCTGGCCGGCGGCGAGGCGCGGCTCTACCGCCTCGGCGGCGGCGGCGAGAGCGCGCCCGCGCCGTTGCCCGCCGGCCTGCGCACGCCGCTGGGCAGCGTGTGGAAGCTGTTCGTCTACAGCTACCTCGTGGGCCGCGACAAGCGCACCGAGGACTACACCTGCCGCGGCGGCGACCCCGAGGAAGTCTATTGCTGCACGGCCGGCCAGGGCATCGACCGCGAGCATGCGCTGGTGCGGTCGTGCGGGCGCTATTTCGAGCCGCGCCGGCTGGGTCTGTCGGGCGCCGACTGGCGCCGCTTCTGGCACGACGCCGGCGCGCCCGCCTGGCTGCAGGACATGCAGGCGATGCGCCCGGAGCATGCGGTTCCGGTGGCCGAGCTGCTGGCGGCGCTGCACGCGGTGCCGCCCGCCGCGCAGCAGGCCGCCTCGGCCACGCTGGTGTCGGTGCTGACCGTGGGGCGCGGCGAGGGCACGCTGGCCGACTACGGCAGCCTGCTGCGCGCCAAGACCTGGACCATGCCCGATCCGGCGCGGCCGGGCGCGTCCATCGGCGGCGCGGCCGGCTGGCTGGCCGACGGCAGCCCGGCGTGGCTGGGCGGGCAGGGCGCCAGCGCCAGTGTGCTGCGGCGCGCGGCGCCGCTGCTGCGGCCGCTGCTGGCCGCGGTGCCGGTGCCCGACGACGGCGCCTGCGTGCTGGTCGACCTGTTCGAGCGCTACCCGCTGCGCGATGTGCGCGGCGCCGATGGCAAGGCCGCGCCGGCCGGCCCGCTCGACGGCAGCTTCCGCGCCGAGTTCGCCAACGGCAACAGCGCGCGCGTGGCAAGCCGCGGCGAGCTCAGCCTGCTGCGCCCGGCCGGCGCCGCGCCGCGCGTGGTCGGGCGCTTCGGCCTCAACGACTACGTGGCGCGCGTGGTGGAGCGCGAAGGCGACACCGCCGAGCCCGAGGCGGCCCGCGCGCTGGCCGTGGCCGCGCGCAGCTACCTGGTCCAGCAGGCCGCGCGCGAGCAGGGCTGCTTCCGCATCGCCGACAGCAGCCGCACCCAGCGCGTGCTGCCGCGTCCCACCGACGCCGCCGCGCGGCGCGCGGCCGACCAGACCGACGCGCTGGTGCTGTCCGGCGTGGCCGTGCGCTACCACCACGATGCCGGCGGCCAGGGCCGCATGGCATGGACCGAGGCCCGGCGCGCGGCCGCGCAGGGGCAGGCGTTCGACGCCATCCTCGCGCGCTGGTGGCCGCAGGCCACGCTGACCTCGTTCCAGAGCCCGGTGGCCGGCGACTGCCTGGCGGTGGCCGGCGCGCGCCAATGGCTGGCGCAGCGCGCGCCGCAATGGCAGCGCCGGCTCGGCGCCGAGCCCGGCTTCGAGGCGCCGCCGCTGCCCGCCGTGTGCGAGGTGCGCGAAGGCCGGCCCTATGCCGACGCGCGCCGCAACCGGCTCTACATCCACCGGCTCGCCAGCGAGGACGACCGCATCGCGCTGGCGCACGAATACCTGCATCTCGCATTCGCGCGCCATCCGCGCGGCCAGGACGAGTCGTTCGTCGAAAGCCTCGCGCGCCGGCTGGTGCGCACGGAAGATCCCTCATGACCCGCCACTCTCTTTTTTCGCGTTGCTGGCGCCGCGTGGCGCTGGCTTGCGCGCTGGCGCCGCTGGCCGCCACGGCCGGTCCGGTGGCCGACCTCGACGGCCCCGCCGGCGGCTGGCGCCACAGCGGCCTGTCCAGCGAGCTGGAGCGCTACACGGCGGCCTATCCCAAGCCGCCGGTGGACCGCGGCGCGCAGAAATACCGCACGCTGATCGAAGGCCGCCTGCGCCAGGCCGGCAGCGCAGGCCGCAAGCCGCCCACGCTGGTGGTCAACGGCAACGCCATGCCGCTCTATGCCGACGAGCAGGGCCGCTTTGCGCGGCCGTGGGCGTTCGGGCGCGGCTCCAACAGCGTGGAGATCATCTCCGCCGACGGCGCCGCGCGCCAGCGCCTGCAGTTCTACGAGGCCGACGCCACCAAGGTCCAGGCCAAGCTGCGCGCGGTGCTGACGTGGGACGATCCCAAGGCGGAAGTCGACCTCCATGTGATCTCGCCCGAAGGCGGGCACGCTTTCTGGGCCAGTCCGCTGCTGGCCGAGGGCGGCGGGCTCGACGTGGACAGCGTGGACGGCGCCGGTCCCGAAATTTTCTCCAGCGCCGCGCCGCGCCCCGGCGTGTGGCTGTTCTACGTGAACTACTGGGGCAACTTCGACGCGAGCGGCTACAACTTCCAGTCCGGGGCGAACGCGCGCGACCTGATCACCGCCAAGCTCACGCTGATCTACAACGAAAACACCCTCAACGAAAAGCGCGAGACGCTGGTGATGCCGCTGCGCAAGCTGGGCGAACTGGCGCTGATGAAGTCGGTGCGCTTCTGAAGCCCGCCGCCGGGAAAGACAATGCCCGCAAGGGCGATGGGACCGTGGATATGCATCGCAAGCCGAACCTCGTTCTAGCCAGCCTGATCCTGCCGCTGCTGGCCACCGCCGCGCACGCCGGCGACGCCATCGAGTTCACCACGCCGCGCAACGGCTGGCGCAACGCCGCCGGCGACACGGCTGCCTACACGCAGGAGGTCCACTATCCGGCGGTGTCGGTGTCCACGCCGGCGGGGCAGCCCGCCAGCGCGATGATCGCCGGGCGCATCCGTACCTCGCCCAAGGCCGACGCGGGCGATGCTGGCGATGCGGCCGGCGCCGCCGCGCCGGCTGCCCGCGGGCGGCGCGGCGCCGGCCAGGTCGCCACGCTGGTGGTCAACGGCGTTGCCATGCCGCAGCGGGTGGAAGAAGACGGCAGCTTCTCGCGGCCCTACGCCTTCTCCGGCGGCAGCAACAGCGTGGAGATGCGCACCGCGCAGGGCGCCGGCAAGCGCGTGCAGTTCTACGACGGCTACCAGGGCCGGACCCGCCCGCGCCTGCGCGTGGTACTGTCCTGGGACAGCGACGCGACCGACCTGGACCTGCACGTGGTGGCGCCCGACGGCCAGCACACCTTCTACGCCAACCGCGTGGCCGGCAACGGCGGCGCGCTCGACGTGGACGTGACCACCGGCTACGGGCCGGAGATCTACTCGATCGCCGCGCCGCCGCCCGGCACTTACCTCGTCTACGTGAACTACTACGGCAGCGGCGCGGGGCCCGAGGCGATCACCGTGGCGCAGGTGGCGGTGATCACGGACGAGAACACGCCCAACGAAAAGCAGCAGGTCTTCCGCGTGCCGATGCGCAAGCCCGGCGAGCTGACCCTGATCAAGTCCTTTGTCATGAAGTGACCCGGAACCGATGCCCCCGATGCCGCCCCCGCCGCCGCACAAGATCCTGTTTCTCAGCGTTTCCGCCGGCGCCGGCCACATGCGCGCGGCCGAGGCGCTGCGCCTGACCGCGCAGGCCGAATTCCCCGAGGTGCGGACCCTGCATCTCGACGTGATGGGCTACGTGCCCGCCACCTTCCGCAAGCTCTACACGGATTTCTACATCAAGCTGGTCAACAGCTATCCGGCCCTGTGGGGCATGCTTTACGCTCACACTTCCGAGGCCGATCCGGCCGCGCCCATGCAGAAGCTGCGGCGCGCCGCCGAGCGCCTGAGCACGCGCGCGCTGCGCCGCGCGATCGACGAGTTCGCGCCGGACGCCATCGTCTGCACGCATTTCCTGCCGGCCGAGATCCTGATGCACGAGGTGCGCCGCCAGCGCCTGGCGGTGCCGGTGTGGGTGCAGGTGACTGACTTCGACCTGCACGGCATGTGGGTGATCCCGCATATGACCGGCTACTTCGCCGCCAGCGAGGAGATCGCTTTCCGCATGCGCGCGAGCCGCATCGAGCCGGATCGCGTCCATGCCACCGGCATCCCCGTGGTGCCGGCCTTCACCGCGCCGCAGGACCGGCAGGCCTGCGCCGCGCACTTCGGGCTGGACCCGGCGCGGCGCACCATCATGCTGATGGGCGGCGGCGCCGGCCTCGGCGGCCTGGACGAGGTGGCCGGCGCGCTGCTGGGGCTGGACCACGACTTCCAATTGATCGTCATGGCCGGGCGCAACGAGGCCGCGCTGGCGCGCCTCGGGGCGCTCGCCGCCGCCCGGCCGGGCCGGCTGTTCCCGTTCGGCTTCACCGACGAGGTGGCGCGGCTGATGGCCTGCTCCGACCTCGTCATCACCAAGCCGGGCGGCCTTACCACCTCCGAGTGCCTGGCGATGGGCGTGCCGATGATCGTCAACGCGCCGATCCCCGGGCAGGAAGAGCGCAATGCCGACTACCTGCTGGAGCAGGGCGCGGCGCTCAAGTCGGTGGACCTGGTCTCGCTCGAATACCGCGTGCGCCTGCTGCTGGCCGAGCCGGCGCGGCTGGCGCAGATGCGCGAGCGCGCCCGCGCGCTGGGCCGGCCGGCGGCGGCGCGGCGCGTGCTGCAGACCGTGCTGGCGCAACTGCCCGGCCGGCCGCAGCCGGCGCCGGTGCTGGCGGGGGCGCACTGATGCGCTCCCTGAACCTCTCAGCCCTGCCGCGGCAGGCGCAGGCCTGGCCCCCGCGCCATCCGCTGGCGCTGGTGCTGACGGTCGGCTGGACCCTGCTGATGGCGTACTTCTTCGCCAACGTCGAGATCCAGATCGAAGGCGCCGCCGGCTGGGCCGCCAACCTGCCGACCTGGCGCATCGAGCGCCACTGGCTGCTGGACATCTTCTGGGGCGGGCGCCCCATGACCGGCTATCACGCCTGGGTGTTTCCGTGCGTGGCGCTGTTCTTCCATTTCCCGCTGCTGTTCGCCGGGCGCTGGAACTGGCGCGCCGAGGCCCGGGTGCTCGCCTGCATCATGCTGTTCTGGATCACGGAGGACTTTCTCTGGTTCGTGCTCAACCCGGCCTACGGCGTGGCGCGCTTCGCGCCGGCGTTCGTGCCGTGGCATGTCCACTGGCTGGGTGGCGCGCCGACCGACTACTGGGTCGGCCTCGGCGCGGCGGCGGCGCTGCTGTGGTTTTCGTGCCGGCGGCCGGGCTGAACCGGGCTGAACCGGGGGAGCGCACGAGAACGGGGAATCGGGCAGTGGCGGGAAAGTGACGCGGCGGGCGGGTACCGCACCGCGGCGGTGCGCCATGCACACATAGGAGTAGAATCACGCCTCCTGCACTTTGTCGCATTCTTATAACAAATAACGATGAGCCCCCGTCCTTCGCGCATGGCGTGCATTGACGCACTCAAGGCGATCAGCTCGCAGCTGATCGTGCTGCATCACCTTGCTTTCTACGGCCCGATGTCGGATGTGGCCCACGTGCTGGCCCCCGACCTGCTCGACTGGTTCTCGCAGTACGCGCGCATCGCGGTGCAGGCCTTCCTCGTCATCAGCGGCTTCCTGGCGGCGCGCAGCCTCGCGCCCGGCGGCCACCTGATGGTGCCGCATCCGCTGCTGGCGATCTGGCGGCGCTACCAGAAGCTGGTGGTGCCCTACACCGTGGCCATCCTGATCGCCATCGCCGGCGCCGCGATCGCGCGCACCTGGATGCATCACGATTCCATTCCCGGCGCGCCGGGCCTGCACCAGTTCCTGGCGCACGTGCTGCTGCTGCACAACGTGCTCGATTTCGACGCGCTCTCGGCGGGCGTCTGGTACGTGGCCATCGACCTGCAGCTGTTCGCGCTGCTGATCGTGGCGCTGTGGGCGGCGCGCCTGTGCGCGCGCCGGCTGGAAGCGGGCGGCGCGGCGCTGGGCATGCTGGCGGTGTCGGCGCTGGCGCTGGCGTCGCTGTTCTGGTTCAACCGCGATGCCGCCTGGGACATGTGGGCGATCTATTTCTTTGGCGCCTATGGCATGGGCACGCTGGCGTACTGGGCCTCCGCGCCCGAGCGCTCGCCGGTGGCGCTGCTGGTGCTGGGCGCGGCGGTGGCGGCCGCGCTGATCGTGGATTTCCGCCTGCGCATCGCGGTGGCGCTGGCGGTGGCGCTGCTGCTGGGCATGGCGCGCCGCGGCGGCTGGCTGGAGCACTGGCCGCGCGCCAGCGCGCTGGCATTTTTCGGGCGCATTTCCTACTCGGTGTTCCTGGTCCACTTCCCGGTCTGCCTGGTGGTCAACGCGGTGGTGTTCCATCTTGCGCCACAGCAGCCAGTGCTCAATGCGCTCGGCATGGTCGCGGCATGGCTGCTGAGCAACGTGGCCGGCACGCTGTTCCATCGTTATGTGGAAAGCGGGGCGCCGCTGGGCGCGATGCGCCAGGCGCTGTGGCCGGCCCGTGCCGGGTCCGCGGCGCGGCGCCAGCCGGTGGGGCGCGAGCGCTCCACCTGAGCTGCCGGGCGGCGGGCCCGGCTTCCTGCGCGGCGCGTTCCAGGCGGCGCCCGGCCCACCCAGGCCGGGCGCCGCTTTCACATGGTGCCGCTGCACCACAAGCCGGCGGCGGACCGCACGCGCACGGTGCGCCCGGGCGCCGCGCGGCAGGGTTGGCCGCGCAACATACGGTAAAAACGAGCATTGGGATATGGCATGAAGGTTGCCTACTATGGAATCGTAAACCTGACCGTTTGGTCAGGATTCCTGTTCCGAGGCTGCCATGTCCGATCATATCGTCCTGACCTCGCACGCACGCCGCGACAAGCCGGCGGAGCCCATCCACTGGGGTGCGGCCACCGCCGCGGAGCGCGGTCCCGTGATCGCCAGCCTCACCAATCCCGCGCAGCGCAACGTGATCGGCACCCACTCGGGCGCCTACGCGGTCTATCGCGCGCTGGCGGTGGCCTCGGGCAAGCTGCAGCGCGACCACCGCGCCGACCTGACCGACACCGCGCCGGCCGAGGTGATCGGCCCGCATCCGCAGTGGGCCGACCCGGACAAGATCGTCTCGCTGGACCCCTGGGGCCACCTGGTTTCCACCGCGTTTGCCGACCGCATCGCGGCGGGCATCGACATCCGCCCGTCGATCGCCATCACGCGCGCCCACATCAACATGCCGGAGCTGGCCGGCGCCATCGCCGCCGGGCGGCTGGTGCCGGACGGCCAGATCCTGCACGCCAACGGCGACGTGCGCGTCACCAAGGCCGCGATCGACCCGGTGTGGTACCTGCCGGGGCTGGCGCGGCGCTTCGACATCAAGGAAAGCGTGCTGCGCCGCGCGCTGTTCGAGCAGACCAGCGGCATGTTCCCGGAACTGGTGACGCGGCCCGACCTGAAGGTGTTCCTGCCGCCCATCGGCGGCATGACGCTGTATTTTTTCGGCGACGTCGGCAAGCTCGGCAAGCCCGAGACCCGCGTGGCATGCCGCGTGCATGACGAATGCAACGGCTCCGACGTGTTCGGCTCCGACATCTGCACCTGCCGGCCCTATCTCGCGCACGGCATCGAAGTCTGCATCGAGATGGCGCAGCAGGGCGGCGTGGGCCTGGTGGTCTACAACCGCAAGGAAGGCCGGGCGCTGGGCGAAGTCACCAAGTTCCTGGTCTACAACGCGCGCAAGCGCCAGGTCGGCGGCGATCGCGCCGAGACCTATTTCGCGCGCACCGAATGCGTGGCCGGCGTGCAGGACATGCGCTTCCAGGAACTCATGCCCGACGTCTTCCACTGGCTCGGCATCAAGCGCATCGACCGCTGGGCCTCGATGAGCAACATGAAGCATGGGGCGCTGACCGCGCAGGGCATCGAAGTGGTCGAGCAGGTGGCGATTCCCGATGCGCTGATCCCGGCCGACGCCCGCGTGGAAATCGACGCCAAGGTAGCGGCTGGCTACTTCACGAGCTATACCCCGCCCGACGCGGAAGAACTGGCGCTGGCAAAGGGTAGAGGACTGGACGAATGAACGAGACACCTGAAGCGGGCGCGCCGGGCGGCGCGTCCGGCGGCTTCACCGATGCGCCCGGTTGGGCCAGCCCGGTGCCGCCGGGGCATCCGGCCGCGGCGCTGCTGACCGGCCAGGCCGTGCGCACGCGCTGCGCGGCCGTGACCGGGCACGTGGCGGCGGGCGCGTCCGAGCTGTTTACCTGGCACCCGGACCGCATCCCGGCGGTGGCCGACTACGTGGCGGCCACCATCCGCCAGCGCTACCCGGACCTGAACGTGCCGTATCACAGCCGCTGGCGCCATTTCGAGAGCGGCCAGGGCGGCGAGCGGCTGGACCGCTGGCAGATCCTGTGCGAGCGCGGCGGCCTGTCCGGCGAGGCGGACCGCGAGGAACGGGCCCGTATCGGCATCGACCTGGTGATCCCCAGCGTGCTGCTCGACGCCGGCGCCGGCCCCGACTGGCGCTACCGCGACCCGGCCAGCGACCTGCTGCTCACGCGCTCGGAAGGGCTCGGTGTGGCCAGCTTCGACCTGTTCGCGCGCGGCGGTTTTTCCGCGCAGCTCGGCCAGCCGCTGCGCGCCGATGCCGAGCGGCTGATGCGCATCGATGCGTCGTCCATCGCCACCGCGTTCCAGGTGGCGCAGCACAACCCGCTGGTCGGCCTGGAAGGCCGCGCCGGGCTGCTGCGCCGGCTGGGCGAGGTGGCGCAGGCCACGCCCGCCGTGTTCGGCACGCCGGCGCGGCTGGGCAGCCTGTACGACTACCTCAAGGCGCACGCCGTCGACGGCCGCATCGAAGCCGGCTTCGTGCTGACCACGCTGCTGGTGGCGCTGGGGCCGGTGTGGCCCGGCCGCGTCAAGCTGGAGGGCGTCTCGCTGGGCGACTGCTGGCATCACCCGGCCTGCGCCGACGGCCTGGTGCCGTTCCACAAGCTCACGCAATGGCTGACGTACTCGCTGCTGGAGCCGCTCGAGGACGCCGGCCTGACCGTGACGGGACTGGAAGTCCTCACCGGCCTGCCCGAATACCGCAACGGTGGCCTGCTGTTCGACTTCGAGCTGATGGTGCCGCGCGATCCCGCTTTCGCCACCGTCACGCATACGGTGGACGAGCCGGTCATCGTGGAGTGGCGCGCGCTCACCGTCACCGGGCTGGACCTGGTGGCGGCGTCGGTGCGCGAGGCGCTCGGGCTGTCGGCCGAGGCCTTCCCGCTGGCGCGCGTGCTGGAGGGCGGCACCTGGGCGGCGGGACGGCGCATTGCCGCCAAGCGCAGGCCGGGCGGCGCGCCGCCCTTCGCCATCGACAGCGACGGCACGGTGTTCTAGCCGCCGCGCCGCGCGCTTTCCCGCCGCGCGCGGCACGACCTTTTCGCGATTCGCCTCCCGAGGAGCGCAACATGACCGACCTTTCCGCCGTACCGCCCGTCACGCCTTCGGTGATGGTGGTGGACCATCCGCTCGTGCAGCACAAGGTCACGCTGGTCCGCAGCGAGGACACCACCACCGACAATTTCCGGCGGCTGGTGCGCGAGATCAGCCAGTTGCTGACCTACGAGGCCACGCGCGACCTGGCGATGGAGACCATCGCCATCAAGACGCCGATCGCGCCGATGGAGTCGCCGGTGCTGTCCGGCAAGAAGCTGTGCCTGGTGTCGATCCTGCGCGCCGGCAACGGCTTCCTGGACGGCATGCTGGACCTGCTGCCGGCCGCGCGCGTGGGCCACATCGGCCTGTACCGCGACCCGGAGACGCTGGAGCCGATCGAGTATTACTTCAAGATGCCGGAGGACATCCACGAGCGGCTGGTGATCGTGGTGGACCCGATGCTGGCCACCGGCAATTCCGCCATCGCCGCGCTCAACCGCCTCAAGGAAGCCGGCGTGAGCACGCTCAAGTACGTGTGCCTGATCGCCTCGCGCCAGGGCTTGCGCGCGCTGCAGGCGGCGCATCCGGACGTGGCCATCGTCACCGCCGCCATCGACGAGGAGCTCAACGAGCACGGCTACATCGTGCCCGGCCTGGGCGACGCGGGCGACAGGCTCTACGGCACCAAGTGATGGGCGCGCCGGCCACGGCGCAGCCGCCATGCTTCCCGCCGCGGCGGGAGGCGGCTGGCGGGCGCATCCGCCAGGAGAACGAGGCGCTGATCCTGCGCGCGGCCGAATACGTGTTCGCGCGCGCCGGGTTCGCCGGCGCCACGATGGCGGAGATCGCCACGCGCGCGGGCGTGCCCAAGTCCAACCTGCATTACTACTTCCGCACCAAGCAGGCGCTGTACCGCGCGGTGCTGGCGCACACGCTGGCGCTGTGGCTGTCCGAGACCGACATCATCGACGCCGGGCAGCGCCCGCAGGTGGCGCTGGAACAGTACATCCGCGCCAAGATGCGGCTGTCGGCCAGTCACCCGGACGCCTCGCGCGTGTTCGCCAACGAGCTGCTGCACGGCGCGCCGGAGATCCGCGACGTGCTCAGCGGCGCGCTGCGCGCGCTGGTGCTGCGCAAGGCCGGCGTCATCAAGGAGTGGATCGCGCGCGGCGAGATGGCCAGCGTGGATCCGCGGCACCTGTTCTTCACGATCTGGGCCGCCACCCAGACCTATGCTGATTTTGAGTCGCAGGTATGCGCCGTGCTCGGGGTGAGCCACCTGGGCCAGCGCGATTTCGAACAGGCCACCGACCACCTGGTGCGGCTGCTGCTGCGCGGTTGCGGGCTGGAACCGGCCGGCCTGGCCGTGGAGTTATCGTCAACAAGGGGAGAAAACCATGAGGTTTGAGGGCAAGCGCAGGACCTGGTTGAAACTGGCGGCCGCCGCCGCCGGCGCAAGCGCGCTGGCCGGCGTGCAGCCGGCATGGGCGCAGGCCAGGGTGAAGGTCGCGGCCGTGTACACGGTGCCGGTCGAGCAGCAGTGGGTGTCGCGCATCCACAAGGCGCTCAACGAGGCCAAGGCGCGCGGCGAGATCGACTACGTGTTCTCGGAAAGCGTGTCCAACGCCGACTACGAGCGCGTGCTGCGCCAGTATGCCGAGCAGGGCTCGGCGCTGATCCTGGGCGAATCCTTCGCGGTCGAGGCGGCCGCGCGCAAGGTGGCCAGGGACTATCCCAAGACCGCCTTCCTGATGGGCTCGTCCGGCAAGCCCCAGGCGCCCAACTTCTCGGTGTTCGACAACTACATCCAGGAGCCCTCCTACCTGACCGGCATGATCGCCGGCGGCATCACCAAGACCAACCATATCGGCATGGTCGGCGGTTATGCCATCCCCGAGGTCAACCGGCTGATGCACGCCTTCATGGAAGGCGCGCGCGAGGTCAATCCCAAGGTGAAGTTCACGGTCAGCTTCATCGGCTCGTGGTTCGATCCGCCCAAGGCCAAGGAAGCCGCCTTCGCCATGATCGACAAGGGCGCGGACGTGCTCTACGCCGAGCGCTTCGGCGTCTCCGACGCGGCCAAGGAGAAGGGCCGGCTGGCCATCGGCAACGTCATCAACACCCAGCCGCAGTATCCGGCCACGGTGGTGGCCTCGGCGCTGTGGAACATGGAGCCCACGGTGGCCGCGGCGCTGGCCAAGGTCAAGTCGGGCCAGTTCAAGAACGAGGACTACGGCTCGTATTCGCTGATGAAGTACAAGGGCGCCGAGCTGGCGCCGCTGGGCACCTTCGAAGGCAAGGTGCCGGCCGACGTGATGGCCAAGGTCAAGGCGAAGGAGAAGGCCATTCTCGACGGCAAGTTCGTGGTGAAGGTGGTGGAGACGGAGCCGAAGTCGACGCAGTGAGGCTGGCGTTGGTAGCGCCGGCCCCGTCTTTCTCCCCTCCCCACTTTGTGGGAGAGGGGAGCGAACCATTGGTATTCCTGATGCTCCGCATTTCGTTTCCATGCCAACTCCCATCCTCCGCCTGAACGGCATCACCAAGCGCTTCGGCACGCTGCTGGCCAACGACGCCATCTCGCTGGAACTCCGGCGCGGCGAGGTGCTGGCCCTGCTGGGCGAGAACGGCGCGGGCAAGAGCACGCTGGTCAGCATCCTGTTCGGCCATTACGTGGCCGACGCCGGCACCGTGGAGGTCGACGGCCGGCCGCTGCCGCCGGGCCAGCCGCGCGCGGCGCTGGCCGCCGGCATCGGCATGGTGCACCAGCATTTCACGCTGGCCGACAATCTTTCCGTGCTCGACAACATCCTGCTCGGCACGCAGCCGCTGTGGCAATGGCGGCTGGAGCGCCGCGCCGCGCGCGCGAAGGTGCTGGCGCTGGCGCATCGCTTCGGCCTCGCGGTGCGGCCGGGCGCGCGCGTGGGCGAGCTGTCGGTCGGCGAGCGCCAGCGCGTGGAGATCGTCAAGGCGCTGTACCGCGGCGCGCGCGTGCTGATCCTCGACGAGCCCACCGCGGTGCTGACGCCGCACGAGGCCGAGACGCTGTTCGCCACGCTGGCGCAACTGATCGCGGAGGGCTTGTCGGTGATCTTCATCAGCCACAAGCTCGATGAAGTGCTGCGCGTGTCCAGCCGCATCGCCGTGCTGCGCGGCGGCAAGCTGGTGGCGCAGCGCGAGGCGGCGCAGACCAGCAAGGCGGAACTGGCCGAACTGATGGTGGGGCGCGCGGTCGCCATGCCGGAGCGGGCCGTCGGTGCCGCGGGCGATGCCGCGCCGGTGGTGCTGGCGCTGGAGCAGGCCGGCGCGCGCGGCACGGACGGGCGCATGCGGCTCGACCGGCTCAGCCTGCGGGTGCGCGCTGGCGAGATCGTCGGCATCGCGGGCGTGTCCGGCAACGGGCAGGCGGCGCTGGCGGAACTGCTCAGCGGCACGCTGGCGGCCACCGAAGGCCGCGTCACGCTGGCCGGCCAGCCGATGCCGGCGCGCCCGCGCGCGTGGATCGGCGCGGGTGTCGCGCGCGTGCCGGAGGACCGCCATGCGGTCGGCGTGGTGGGCGACCTTGCCGTGTGGGAGAACGCCGCCAGCGAGCAGCTTGGCCAGCCGCGCTTCTCGCGCGCCGGCGTGATCCGCCGCGCGGCGGCGCAGCGCTTCGCGCGCGAACTGGTGGCGCGCTTCGACGTGCGCACCGCCGGCATCGAGGTGCCGGCGCGCACCATGTCCGGCGGCAACATGCAGAAGCTGATCCTGGGCCGGGCGCTGTCGGTGCGCGGCGAGGGCAGCGCGCCGCTGTTGGTGGTGGCCAGCCAGCCGACCTGGGGACTGGACATCGGCGCGGTGGCCTACGTGCGCGCGCGCCTGCTGGAGGCGGCGCGCGAGGGCGCGGCCGTGCTGCTGATCTCGGAAGACCTCGACGAACTGCACGCGCTGGCCGACCGCATCGCGGTCATGCACGCCGGCCGCCTGACCGAGGCGCGCCCGACGGCGGACTGGACGCTCGCGGCGCTCGGCCTGGCGATGGCCGGCGCCGGCGGCGGCGCGCCGGGCGGCGCCAGCGACGCGGAGGTGCTGCATGCGGCTTGAACCCCGGAGCGGCGTGTCGCGCGTGGCCATGCTGGCCGCGCCCGTGCTGGCCATCGCGGCCACCTTGCTGATCTGCGCGGTGCTGGTGCGCTGGGCCGGCGCGCCGGTGGGGCGCGCCTATGCGCTGCTGCTCGAAGGCGGCTTCGGCTCGCGCTTCGCGTGGTCGGAGACGCTGACGCGCGCCACGCCGCTGATCCTGACCGGGCTGTCGGTGGCGGTGGCGTTCCGCGCGCGGTTGTTCAACATCGGCGCGGAGGGGCAGCTGTACCTCGGCGCGCTGGCGGCGGTGGCCGTGGGCGGGCAGGTCGACGGCGCGGTGGCGCCGTGGGCGGAGCACCTGCCGGTGGCCGTGCATTTCGCGCTGATGGTGGCGGCCGGCATGCTGGCCGGCGCCTTGCTGCTGCTGGGCGCGGCGTGGCTCAAGACGCGGCTCGGCGTGGACGAGGTGGTGACCACCTTGCTCGGCAATTTCATCGTGCTGCTGTTCGTCTCGATGATGCTGGACGGACCGATGAAGGACGCCACCGCGATGGGCTGGCCGCAGTCGGTGCCGCTGGTGCCCGAGCTGGAACTGTCGAAGCTGATGGCGCGCTCGCGCGTGCACAGCGGCCTGCTGCTGGCGTGCGCGCTGGCGCTGATCCTGTGGGCGGTCAATCGCTTCACGGTGTTCGGCCTGCACATGCGCGCGGTGGGCGCCAACGCGCGCGCGGCGGCCTTCGTCGGCGTGCCGGTGCGGCGCGTGACGATGTGGACCGCGCTGCTGTCGGGCGCGCTGGCGGGGCTGGCCGGCGTGGTGGAGGTGGCGGGCCGCACCAGCTACCTGACGCTGGACATCTCGCCGGGCTACGGCTACGCGGGCGTGGTGATCGCCATGCTGGCCGGACTGCATCCGCTGGGCGTGGTGGCGGCCTCGGTGTTCGTGGCCGGCGTGCTGGTCGGCGCCGACGGCATGAGCCGCGCGGTGGGCGTGCCCAACACCATCGCCGACGTGATCGTGGCGGTGGCGCTGCTGTCCATGCTGGTGGCGACCATGCTGGCGCGCTACCGCATCCGCTTCGACGCCCTGCGCAAGGTGGCCTGATGGAACTGCTCGACATCCTGGCCTCGGCGCCGTTCTGGATCGCGGTGCTGCGCGTGGCCACGCCGCTGGTGTTCGGCACGCTCGGCGTGCTGCTGTGCGAGCGCGCCGGCGTGCTCAACCTCGGCATCGAGGGAATCATGGTGGCCGGCGCCTTCGGCGGCTGGCTGGCGGTCTATCACGGCCTGCCGCTGTGGGGCGGCGTGGCGGTGGCCGCGGCCGTGGGGCTGGCGTTCGGCCTGCTGCACGGCTGGCTGACGGTGAGCCTGGCGCTGTCGCAGCACGTTGCCGGGCTGGGCGTGACCATGCTGGCCACCAGCTTGTCCTACTACGCCTACCGGCTCGGCTTTGCCTCGGTGTCCACGCCGCCCACCATCGTGCCGTTCGCGCCGATGCGCTGGATGGCGGAGGTGCCGCTGCTCGGTCCGGTATTGGGCCCGGTGTTCGGGGAAGAGACCGCGCTGACCCTGCTCGCGCTGGCGCTGGTGCCACTGGTGGCCTGGCTGCTGTACCGCACGCCGCTCGGCCTCGCGGTGCGCATGGTCGGCGAGAACCCGGCCGCGGCCGAGGGGCAGGGCATCCGCGTGGGCGCCATGCGCATCGGCGCGGTGATGGCGGGCTCGGCGCTGATGGCGGTGGGCGGCGCCTTTCTCACGCTGTCGGCCTTCAACGCCTTCTTCTTCAACATGATCAACGGCCGCGGCTGGATCTGCGTGGCGCTGGTGGTGTTCGCCTCGTGGCGCCCGGGCCGCGCGCTGGCCGGCGCGCTGCTGTTCGCCGCCTTCGACGCGCTGCAGTTGCGCCTGCAGCAAAGCGGCGCCAGCCTGCCGGGCCTGCCGGCGCTGCCATACCAGCTCTACCTGATGCTGCCCTACGTGCTGTCGATCCTCGCGCTGGTGCTGGTGGCGCGGCGCGCCACCTATCCGCAGGCGCTGATGAAGCCCTATCGCAAGGGCGAACGCTGATCCATCCCGTCTCCCAGAAAAAGAACCCGCCATGCTCGACCTGATCCTGCGCAACTGCACGCTTCCCGATGGCCGCACCGGCATCGACGTCGGCATCGCCGGCGACCACATCAAGGCGGTGGAGCCGGCGCTCAAGGCGCACGCCGCCACCGAGGTCGACGCCGCCGGCCAGCTGGTGACGCCGCCGTTCGTCGACGCGCATTTCCACATGGACTCCACGCTGTCCTACGGCCAGCCGCGCATCAACCAGTCCGGTACGCTGCTCGAGGGCATCGCCCTGTGGGGCGAGCTCAAGCCGCTGCTGACGCAGGACGCCATCGTCGAGCGCGCGCTGGCCTATTGCGACTGGGCCGTGGCCAAGGGCCTGCTGGCGATCCGCTCGCACGTGGACGTATGCGACCCGCGCCTGCTCGCCACCGAAGCGCTGCTGCACGTGCGCGAGAAGGTCAAACCCTACCTCGACCTGCAACTGGTGGCGTTCCCGCAGGACGGGCTGCTGCGCTCGCCCGGCGCGCTCGACAACCTCAAGCGCGCGCTCGGCATGGGCGTGGATGTGGTCGGTGGCATTCCACATTTCGAGCGCACCATGAGCGATGGCGCCGACTCCGTGCGCATCCTGTGCGAGCTGGCCTGCGAGCGCGGGCTGCGCGTGGACATGCATTGCGACGAGACCGACGACCCGCTGTCGCGCCATGTCGAGACGCTGGCCGCGCAGACCGTGCGGCTGGGCCTGGAGGGCAGGGTGGCCGGCTCGCACCTGACCTCGATGCACTCGATGGACAACTACTACGTGTCCAAGCTGATCCCGTTCATGCATCAGTCCGGCGTGGCCGCCATCGCCAACCCGCTCATCAACATCACGCTGCAGGGCCGGCACGACACCTATCCGAAGCGGCGCGGCATGACGCGCGTGCCCGAACTGATGGCCGCGGGCGTGCCGGTGGCGTTCGGCCACGACTGCGTGATGGACCCCTGGTACGGGCTCGGCTCGGGCGACATGCTGGAGGTTGCCCACATGGGCCTGCACGTGGCGCAGATGACCGGGCAGGACGCCATGCGCGCGTGCTTCGCCGCCGTCACCGAGACCCCGGCCCGCATCCTCGGGCTGGAAGGCTACGGCATCGCGCCGGGATGCCGCGCCGACCTCGTGCTGCTGCAGGCGCGCGATCCGGTGGAGGCGATCCGGCTGCGCGCCACGCGGCTGATGGTGCTGCGCGCGGGCAAGGTGGTCGCCAGCACGCGCCCGGCCACCGCCACGCTGCATCTGCCGGGCCGGCCGGGGCAGGTGTGTTTCCAGCCATGAGCGCCGCCGGTGCGAGAAAATGCGTGCCGGGGTGTTGACAGTCGAATCCGAACTTGCCATAATGTTTTTCTTCGCAGCGCTGCAGCAGTTCACGCAGCAAGACGAAGCCCAGATGGCGAAATTGGTAGACGCACTAGGTTCAGGTCCTAGCGGTGGCAACACTGTGGAGGTTCGAGTCCTCTTCTGGGCACCAAGACTCGATGAGAAAGGCCGTTGCAGATGCAGCGGCCTTTTTCTTTTTGCGGCGCTCGTTTTGCGATGAGACTCCGATGGCGAGGCGAGCTTCCGGCGGCACGGTCCTGGTCCGCGGGTACGCGCCGGCTTCGCGCCTTCAGCGCCGTTTTGTTTCAGGTTTGCATCGTCCGCCAAGCCGGTCCATGCGGACCCGCCATCGCGCATCTCTCTGCGCCAGTCCTCGTTTCCTCGTTTCCTCTTCGCGCGCCGGCAAGCGCGGAACCCCCTCGCATTGCCGCCGTGCGGTGGCACACGCAGATGCGCGCGGGCGCCCACGGAGCGCCCTTACGGTCGCGAGGGCTTTGACCTATGCTCAAGCAAAGCCGTAGCGGATTTTCAAGCCAGAGGTGCGGTCATGGCCAGGGGCGCGTGGTCTCCGAGCAGGGCGCAGGTCGGTGCCAGCGGGCATTGCCCGGGTATTCACGATCGCCATCTCCATCCTCATCCGTGCCGCCAGTGTTGTTGCTCGATACTCGCCATGATCGTGGCCAGCCTCGCCCAGGGCGAGGAACGGCCAACCGGCGGCGCCGCCGCCTTCGGCTGGGACCAGCTCGAAGGCGAACCGCCCGCGCAGGTCTCCGGCAGCGATGCGGTCATCGTCGCCGCCAATACGCTCGGCGCCGCGCCGGCCGGCATGGCCGCCGACACGGTTGCCGATATGGTTGCCGATATGGTTGCCGATATGGTTGCCGATATGGTTGCCGCCGCGCCGGCCATGCCGGCCGGCGCGGCGCGCGGCGGCCAGCCTGTCCTGGTTGCCTCGCTCGGCGGCTGGGGCCGACCCGCCACCACGCATTCGTCCGGCACGCCCGCCACGGCTTACAACGACGCGCCAGGCCCGCTGCCAGCCTACGCGGACCCGGCGCCGCGCGCCGCGTGGCCCGCCGTGTCGGTGCACCTCGACGACGCCACCTCGGCCACGGGCCATGTCGGCAACCGCGTGCAGAGCATGGCGCTGTCGCTCGACACCGTGCTGCCGCGCAGCGGCGGCCTGACGATCCAGCCGCGCGTGCAGCTCGCCTACCAGCCGGCCCTCGACCGCAGCGGCACGGGTTTCCTCGGCAGCCAGCCCGCGGACGCGAGCGCGGCCGAAGTGCTGGTGCGGCTCTACCGTACCCAGCCGACCCGGCTCAACGGCGCCAACGGGGTCTACCCGTTCGTCGAGGCCGATCTCTGGCAAGACCACAAGCAGGCCATCAACATCAACGGCACACGCATCGACCCCGACATGCTGCGCGGGCTGCTGTCGGTCAACGTCGGCGCGCACGGCAGCACGAACGGCGGCGTCAAGCTGTGGATCAAGCTCAAGGCCGGACGCAACCCGGGCGGCACGCTGGGCGCGCGCTATCGCTGGTAGGCCCCGCCGCGGCGGGAAAACGGCCTGACACATGGCTGTAAAAAACGCTTGCATTCAGGCATGGCTGCGCTACAATTGCGACCTCGCGTGCGGCTGTAGCTCAGTTGGATAGAGTACTTGGCTACGAACCAAGGGGTCGTGGGTTCGAATCCTGCCAGCCGCACCACCTTATTTGAAGGGCTTCCAGCAATGGAAGCCCTTCTTCATTTGAGGGCACAGAACCCTGTGCGGGCGATGCCTGCCGGAGAGTTGCCTGGTCTTCGCGCCGATGCTCGCCTTACACGGCTTACGGGCGATGCGTGAGCAACCAGTCCCGCAGGGCGTCATTCATGCGGGTCTGCCAGCCATCGCCACTTGCCCGGAACGTCTCCAGGACATCCGCGTCGTAGCGGATGCTGACAAGCTCCTTCGGATTTGCGAGCTTCGGACGTCCACGCTTGCCGACCGGCTTCATGTTCTTGACGTCCTCCGCAGTCAACTCGCGGGTATCGGGGTCGGCGGCGATGCCGCGGTTGATTGCCGCGTCTTCTTCGTCCGTCGGCATGATGATCCTAGATTTGGTCGACATAGAGTTTTACCTCGCGCTTGTTTGCTTTGCGCATGCTGATGATGTGCATCGTGCTGCCGCGCTGGGTGAATACCACGCAGTAGAGGCGCCGGGCGATGACGCCAAAACCGATCTCGCGCACTTCGCTGTAGTCGCGGCGGTCGTCGGCGCATGCCATCACTTCGGACCAGTCCAGTTGCGCGGCGAGTGCCAATGACACGCCGTGCTTGGCTTGATTGGCGGTTTCCTTGGCGGGATCGAAGCTGATGCGCATCCAATAATTGTAGCTACGATATATTTGTGACGCAACGGTTTATTTGTCGCTGCGATAAATGGCCGGGCGCGGTGCGCCGCGAAGCGGTTCCGGCGGCGGCACACGAAAGTCCGGGTGCGATCCGCTATTGGTCCAGGGACTGGCTTACCATCCCTCCCATAGCCAATCCCAATCGTTGATCCCGATGCTGCTCCGCCATGTCCGCTACTTTCTCGCCGTTGCCGAATGCGGCAATTTCACCCGCGCGGCCGAGGCGCTGCATGTTTCGCAGCCGACGCTTTCGCAGCAGATCCGGCAACTGGAGGACACGCTCGGCGTGCAGTTGTTCGACCGCTCGGGCCGCAGCGTCCGCACCACCGATGCCGGGCAGGCTTACCTGCTCTATGCGCGGCGCGCGCTGCAGGATCTGGAGGCGGGCAAGCGGGCGGTTCACGACGTCCAGGAACTGACGCGCGGCAGCTTGCGGCTGGCGATGACGCCGACGTTCACGCCTTATCTGGTCGGGCCGCTCGTGATGGATTTCAATGAGCGCTATCCCGGCATCGTCTTGAGCGTGCTGGAGATGCCGCAGGCGCAGATCGAGCAGATGCTGCTGCAGGACAGCCTCGACATGGGCATCGCGTTCAAGGACGTGCGGCTGGCGGACATCGACACGCAGCCGCTGCTGCTGGAGCCGCTGGCGCTGGTGGTGGGCGCGGGGCACCGCTATGCCAGGCGGCGCACGCCGCTCACGCGCAAGGAGATGCAGGACGAGCCGTTTGCCTTGCTGACGCAGGAGTTCGCCACGCGCCACTACATCGACAACTATCTCGGCCGCCAGGGCATCGTGCCGCAGGTCGCGCTGGAGGCGAACTCGGTCAGCGCGGTGGTCGAGGCGGTGCGGCGCGGTCGCCTGATGACGGTGCTGCCGGCCGCCATCGCGCAGGACAGCGGCAACCTGCGCAAGGTCAGGCTGGAGCCGCCGCTGCCGCCGCGCGAGGCCGCGCTGCTCCAGCGCAGGGGCGCCTACCGCAGCGCGGCCGTGCGGGCCTTCGTCGCGTTCGCCCAGGAGGTGCTGCCGGCCTGGACGCCAGCGCCGGACGCTCAGGCCGGCGTGGCCGGGCGCCGGTAGCCTTTCTGGTAATGGACCGTGAACGTGCCGAGCGCTTCTAGGGCCGCGCGCGGATCGTGGCTGGGCTTGATGGCGAAGCTGTCGAAGCCGCAGCGCGCCATGTAGTGCACCGTGTCGATCATCACGTCGCCCACCGCGCGCAGCTCGCCGGTCCAGCCGTATTGCGTGCGCAGCAACTGCGCCAGCGAGTAGCCGCGGCCATCGGTGTAGACGGGGAAGTCGATCGCCAGGTGGGCGATGCCGGCCGGGTCGATGACGTTCGCGCCGGGCTCGAGCAGCAGCTCGGGGTCGGCGTCTGGCGCGAGATACACGGCGACCGGATGCGCGCGCTGCCGCAGCCGGGCTTTCATCGCCAGCCAGGTGGCGGCGGTGACGAGCCAGCCGTCCTCGTCGGGCGGCAGCGCGGCGGGCGCATCGGCGCCGTCGCCTTTTCCAACTTCGCCGCCTTCATCGCCTTCGCCGTCATTGGCCACGAAGGCGCGCCACTTGTCCGGCTCGAGCGCGCCGTTGCGGATGACGTTGGCGACCGGGTTTGTCATGCGGGCCTCAGACACGTGCGTTCTCCGCCTGCAGCTTGCGCTGGACGATCCGCGCGTCGGTGTAGACCGCGGTCTTGAACGGCTCGATGCCGGTGCGCTCGACCACGTCGATGAACCGTTCCTCGTCGTCCTCGCGCAGCGAGAGGTAGGTCTGCACCAGCAGTTCCACCACGTCGGGGATTTCCTCGCGCGCGAACGACGGGCCGATGATCTTGCCGATGGCCGCGCCGCCGGCGCCGTCTTCCATGTCGCGCCGCTCGCCGGACAGCGCGCCGTTCTGGCGGCCGCCGATGGTGACCTGATACCACTCCTCGCCGGCCTTGTCGACGCCGAGGATGCCGATGTGGCCCACGTGATGGTGCCCGCACGAGTTGATGCAGCCGGAGATGTTCAGGTCCAGCTCGCCGATGTCGTGGAGGAAGTCGAGGTCGTCGAAGCGCTGCTGGATGGCCTCGGCCAGCGGGATGGAGACGGCATTGGCGAGCGAGCAGAAATCGCCGCCCGGGCAGGCGATGATGTTGGTCAGCAGGCCGATGTTCGGCGTGGCCAGGCGCAACGGGTCCAGCCGTTGCCAGACCTGATGCAGGTGGACGCGGCGGATGTCGGCGAGGATGAGGTTCTGCTCGTGCGAGACGCGCAGTTCGCCGAAGCCGTAGGTGTCGGCGAGGTCGGCGACGGCATCCATCTGGTCGGCGGTGATGTCGCCCGGCGGGCTGCCGTTGGCCTTGAGCGATACCGTGACCGAGCAATAGCCGGCCACGCGGTGGGCATGGACGTTGCTGCGCAGCCAGCGCCGGAAGCGCGGGTCCTGTTCCGCCAGCGCGGCCGCGGGGTCGTCGTCGCCGGCCGCGGCGGGATCGTAGGCCGGCGTGGTGAAGCGGCCGGCGATGTCCTGCACGAACTCGGCGCTGACCGTGTCGGGGCCGCCGCGGATGCGTTGCCATTGCTCGTCGACCTGCTGCGCGAACACGGCCGGGGTGAGGTCCTTGACGAGGATCTTGATGCGCGCCTTGTACTTGTTGTCGCGGCGGCCATGCAGGTTGTAGACGCGCAGCGTGGCCTGCAGGTAGGTCAGCAGGTCCGACCAGTGCACGTATTCGCTGATCAGCTTGCCCACGATGGGCGTGCGGCCCATGCCGCCGCCCACCCACACGCGAAAGCCGGTCTCGCCGTCGCGGCTGACGGCCTGCAGGCCGATGTCGTGCACGCCCACCGCGGCCCGGTCCGTGCGCGCGCCGCTCACGGCGATCTTGAACTTGCGCGGCAGGAAGGCGAACTCGGGATGCAGCATCGACCATTGCCGGATGATCTCGCACCAGACCAGCGGGTTGACGATCTCGTCCGGCGCGATGCCGGCCAGGTGGTCGGTGGTGGTGTTGCGGATGCAGTTGCCGCTGGTCTGGATCGCGTGCATCTGCACCGTGGCCAGCTCGGCGAGGATGGCGGGCGCGTCTTCCAGGCGCGGCCAGTTGAACTGCATGTTCTGGCGGGTGCTGAAATGGCCGTAGCCGCGGTCCCAGCGGCGCGCGATATGGGCGAGCTTGCGCAGCTGCCGGCTGGCGAGCATGCCGTAGGGAATCGCCACGCGCAGCATGGGCGCGTGGCGCTGGATGTAGAGGCCGTTCTGCAGGCGCAGCACGCGGAATTCATCTTCCGTCAGCCGGCCGTCCAGGAAGCGCGTGGTCTGGTCGGAGAACTGGGCAACGCGCTGGTCGACCACCTGCTGGTCGACGGTGTCATACGAATACATGGCAAAGATCGCGGCAGCCGCTACCCGGGGGCGGGCGCGGGCGGCTTGAGTGAGGAGAGGGCACAAGGCTAGCCGGTGGGCCGCCGGCCGAACAGGATCAGTTCCGGCGAATTCGGTCATACCAGGTGACGGATGCGCGGCGGGGGTTCCGTTTGCCGGGCCGAATGGGGGCATCGCAGAGCCGGCGCGGTACCGGCGCCATGCCCCGGCTTTACAGAGACAGGTCTGTCTGCAATACTGAGTTGTCTATCTCATTTCAAGGAAGGGCGCCATGGCACAGCCCTCGGCCCGGGACCGGATTCTCGACACGGCGGCACGGCTGTTCTACCAGGACGGCTTCCGGGCGACCGGCATCGACAAGATCATTGCCGAATCCGATGTGGCGAAGATGTCGCTCTACCGGCATTTCGCCTCCAAGAACGAACTGATTTCCGCCTTTCTCGACTGGCGCCATGACTTCTGGATGCACTGGTTCACCGAGGAGGTGGAGGCGCGCTTTGCCGTCTCGCCGGGCCTCGGCGTGATCGCCGAGGCCCTGGGCGCGTGGTTCGCGCAGGACACCTTCCGCGGCTGCGCCTTCATCAACGTGGTGGCCGAGGCGGGCAGCACCGGGGTGCCGGAGCATCTGCAGCAGGCCGTCGCGCACAAGGCGTCGCTCAGCGCGTACCTTGCCGACATCGCCGGGCGGCTGGGGCTGGCGGAACCCGGCGAGGTGGCCGAGGAAGCCATGCTGTGCCTCGAAGGCATGATCGTCCGCTACCAGATGACCGCCGATCCGGCCGTGGTGGAGCACGGCAAGCGCCTGCTCGCGCGCCTCGAGCAGAGCGCTGGCGTCCGCGCGGCGAGCGCTGCCGCGGCCTGAACCTCAAGCAGCGGAACAGCGGCGGCGCCTGGCGGCCGGCCGGCGCGATGTGGCTGCGCGCGCGGCCTTGCGCGGTTCCGCTCAAGGCTCGCAGGCCATTTCCTGCAGCGTGGCGTAGTGGCGCTCGCCGCGCGTGCGCAGGCACAGCGTGACGGGGCTGAGGAATTCCATGCCTTCGGCGATGCTGAAGCTGATGCGCGCGCCGTCGCGCTCGAACGCCAGCGCGTCGATGGTCCACGGCAGCGCCTTCAGGGCCGCCGTGTCGATGCCCGAGAGGTACAGCGTGGCGCCGGCGGCCTGCGCGGCTGCCTCGGCTTCGGGATTCCAGGTGTCGGCCGTGAGCAGCGGGTCGTCCACCGTCAGGAGCGGGCAGCGGATCGACAGCCGGGCCGCGGCGGGGCGCTGGCTGTACAGGTAGAGGGTGCCGGGATCGCAGCTGAACATGATTTCTTGGCCTCATGTAGTACTGTATGGATATACAGTATAGCGTGCTTTTTGCAGATTGCAGGCCGCCGGCAAGAGGGGGATGCCAGGGCCTTGCCGCGGGGGCGCATGCTAGGATGCGGCGCAGGATTCGCCCCGCGGCGAGAACGGACGGGCACGCCAAATGGACAGCGGCACCACGGAGTACAAGGCGGAATACAAGGGGTACGTCATCCACGTGTTCTGCAGGACCATCAAGGCCGGCCTGCACATGGCCTCGTGCGCGATCTGGGAGGATGGCGCCATCGTCCAGGACGCGCGGGCGATCGGCAGCCAGCACGCCACGCCCGACGAGGCGAAGGCAGCGGCCTATGCCTGGGCAAGGAAGTGGATCGACGGCAATAGCTGAAACCGAACGCCGCGCTGCTTCGCCATCACGCCACCACGTCAGCGCGCTGCCGGGCACTCCGCGCCGCAAACGGGCCGCCGGGCCGCCGGGCCAGGCGCTTTTCCGGTTTTTTCCCGCCCAGGGGTATCCAGATGCCACCGATCCGCGTATATTTCGGCCCGCGGGGTGGAGCAGTTGGCAGCTCGTCGGGCTCATAACCCGAAGGTCGCAGGTTCAAGTCCTGCCCCCGCAACCACATTCCCTACATCGACACCCGCCCCGATACGCCAGCTTCGCGTCAGGCCAATCGGCGGTGCGGTCATCGGTCACTCGCCGAAGCAGGGCGCCGCAGTAGTCGCGGGCGCAGGCTGGCCGGCGAAGCGCTCCTCGATCCAGTCAATGGCCTTACCGGCCGCATCCCTCGCAGTGAAACGGCTTTGCCTGTCGTGGCTGGCAACGCAATGGCCGGCTAGCGCGCCGTATCGATATTCAGCAGCGCCTGTCCCGTTTCGGTGAGATAGGGCGAGAACAGGCTCATCACCTGCGACGCGCCCCAACTGATGTGCTCGCGCCGCAGCGCGTCGATGCCGTGGCGAGAGCGCAGGTAATCGATCCAGTACGTCGACACGATCCAGCTATTGACCACGAGGTGGTCGAGCTGCGCCGGCGTGGCGCGCAGCAGGCCCGCCGCTTCCATGCTGGCGAACACGCGCCGCACGTGGCGCTGGCCGTCGTCGGCGAGCGCCTCGGTGCGCGCGCGCAGGGCGGGGGCGAGCGCGCGGATCGAGGCCGCGTCGCGGTAGAAGAAACGCCATTCCCACATCAGGCTGAACCAGCCGCTCAGGTAGCCGGCAAAGCGCTGCGGCGCGTCGCCTTGCGCGAGGTCGGCCACGGCCGTGTCGCGCAGCGCGTGCTCGAACGCCTCGAACAGCGCTTCGAGGATCTGCTCCTTGCGGTTGAAGTGGTAATGGAGATTGCCTTCCTTGATGCCGACCGCCGCGGCGATCTCCGCCGTGGTCACGACCATCGGCCCGCGCTCGTTGAACAGGCTCAGGCAGGCCGCGAGGATGCGCTCGCGGGTCTTGGGCCGCCGCGCCGCGGCGCTGTCCGCGCTCATGGGCGGCGCTCCGCGCGGGTGGCCGGATCGGGTCGGCGGTGTTTGGTATGCAGCATGTCTTGCGTGGCGCACGAGGCCAGGGCTTAAGGGAAAGCCCTGGTTCGGGCGATCCCGGTTGATTAATTAGGGTGAACACCCTAGTCTAGTCGGAAGTCGGCACGCTGGCACCACGGCAATGCGCAAACGCGCAAACGAGCAAACGTGCAAGACGCAGGAAATGCGATGTCGAGGTGCCCGGCCACGACCGGCCAACGGAAACAGGAGACAACCGATGCTAGCAGGCAACGCAGACAAGGCGCATCCCCCGGCGCGGCAGGCGCCGCATGAGCAGGTCCACCATTTCGATGTGCTGGTCGTGGGCGCCGGGCTGTCCGGCATCTGCGCGGCCTACCACCTGCAGACCAGTTGCCCGGGCAAGCGCTACGCCATCCTGGAGGGCCGCGACGCCATCGGCGGCACCTGGGACCTGTTCCGCTATCCCGGCGTGCGCTCCGATTCGGACATGTACACGCTCGGCTTCAGCTTCCGGCCGTGGCGCAGCGACAAGTCGATCGCCGCCGGCGACGCCATCCTCGAATACATCCGCGACACGGCCAGGACCTTCGACATCGAGCGCCACATCCGCTTCGGCCACCGCGCCACGCGCGCGTCGTGGTCGTCCGAGACGGCGCGCTGGACGGTGGACGCCGCCGTGGGCCCGCAGGGCGAGCCGACGCGCTTCACCTGCAATTTCCTCTACCTGTGCAGTGGCTATTACGACTACGCGGACGGCTACATGCCGGGCTGGCCGGGCATGGAGCGCTTCGGCGGCCGCGTGGTGCATCCCCAGCACTGGCCCGAGGACCTCGTCTACGACGACCAGCGCGTGGTGGTGATCGGCAGCGGCGCCACCGCCGTGACGCTGCTCCCGGAGATGGCCAAGCGCGCCGCGCACGTGACCATGCTGCAGCGTTCGCCGACCTACATCGTCGCGCGCCCGTCCAGCGACGCGGTGTCCGCCTGGCTGCGGCGCAAGCTGCCGGCCGGCATGGCGCATCGGGTCACGCGCTGGAAGAACGTGCTGTTCGGCATGTATTTCTACCACCTCGCGCGCAGGAAGCCGGAGCTGGTCAAGCGCAAGATCCTCGAGGCCGCGCGCGCGCAGCTCGGCCCGGACTACGACGTCGACAAGCATTTCTCGCCAGCCTACAAGCCGTGGGACCAGCGCCTGTGCCTGGTGCCGGACTCGGACCTGTTCAAGTCGATCCGGGCGGGCAGGGCGTCGGTGGTGACCGACCATATCGAATCCTTCACCGAGACCGGCCTGCAGCTGCGCTCCGGGCAGAAGCTCGACGCGGACGTGATCGTCACCGCCACCGGCCTGCAACTGAAGGTGGCGGGCGGCATGCGGATCGAGGTGGACGGCGTGCCCGCCGATCCGGCGCAGGCCTTCATGTACAAGGGCATGATGTACAGCGACGTGCCCAACCTGGCGGTGGCGATGGGCTACGTCAATGCGTCGTGGACGCTGAAGGCGGAGTTGTCGTCGATGTACGTCTGCCGGCTCATCAACCACATGGAGGCCAACGGCCATGACTGGTGCGCGCCGCGGCGCGGCCACGCCGCCGGCGACGACGAGCCTTCGCTGTCGCTGACCTCGGGCTACGTGCAGCGCGCCAGCGGCATCCTGCCCCGGCAGGGCAGCAAGCGTCCGTGGCGGGTCCACCAGAACTACCTGTTCGACCTGATGGCGCTCAAGTTCGGCAAAGTGGAGGATGATGCGATGGAATTCGGCCGGGCCGGCCCGGCCGCGCTGCGCGCGCCGGCGCCCGCCCGGGCGGCGGAATCGGCGCACGGTTGAGGAAAGGACGCCATGACCATACTGATTGCCTGCATCGCCATCGTCGCCGCCGTCATCGCCGGCCTGGTGGCATTCACTGCGTTCATCGCGCGCAAGGTCGAGAAGGCGCTGCCGCCGCGCGGCAAGTTCATCGAGATCGACGGCGCCCGCCTGCACTACATCGACCAGGGCCAGGGGCCGGTCATCGTGATGGTGCACGGGCTGGGCGGCCAGACCGGCAATTTCTCCTACGCGCTGCTGGAGCGGCTGACGCCGCGCTTCCGCGTGATCCTGGTCGACCGGCCCGGCTCGGGGTATTCGACCCGTCCGGCGGGCATGTCGGCGCGCCTGCGCAAGCAGAGCGAGGTCATCGCCCGGTTCATGCGGGCGCTGGACCTGAAAGACCCGCTGCTGGTGGGGCATTCGCTGGGCGGCGCGGTCGCGCTCGGCGTGGCGCTCGATCATCCGGGCACGGCCGCCGGCCTGGCGCTGATCGCGCCGCTCACGCATCCGGTGGCGGGCCCGCCCGCCGTGTTCCGCGCGCTGGCGGTGTCGCCGGCCGCGCTGCGGCGCGTGGTTGCGTGGACGCTGGCCATCCCGCGCTCGATCCTGCGCGGGCGCGACATGCTGGAATTCGTCTTCAGCCCGGAGCGGCCGCCGGCGGATTTCGGCACCGCCGGCGGCGGCCTGCTCGGCCTGCGGCCGGGCGCGTTCTATGCCGCGTCGTCCGACATGACCAGCCTGGAGGAAGACCTGCCCGCGATGGCCGGGCGCTATGCGTCGCTGGCGCTGCCGGTCAGCATCCTGTACGGCACGGCCGACGCCATCCTCGACTGGCGCGCGCACGGGCAGGCCATGAAGGACAAGCTGCCGGCGCTGGAACTGGAACTGGTGCCCGGCGGGCACATGCTGCCGGTCACGATCCCGGACCAGGCCGCGGCCTGGCTCGCGGCGGCGGCCGAGCGCACGCGGCTGGCCGGCGCGCCGGCCTGACCGCCGCCCGCATTCAGGCTGCATTCGGGCCGCATTCGGATTGCATCCGGGCAGCATCGCCGCCGCGTGACCGGCCCCGGCGCCGGTCCATGCCAATGCCTCCCGCTCAAGCCACGCATGGGCGGTGCGACCGCCGCTGCATGGTCATGGACGTTCGGCATCCGGCGGAACCGCGCGATGTCCTCGCCACGGTGTTCCGTGCATGGTGCCGTGGCCGGCGCGCCGCGGGGCGCGGCCCTCAGGACACGGAGAAGGTGCGCACGAGCTTGGTCTTGAGCGGCCACGGCCGCGCCGCCAGGATCCAGATGCACAACAGCGGACCCATCAGCGGGATCAGCGACAGGTAGGCATAGGGTGCGCCGAAGTGCGCGGCGCGGAAGACCTTCCTGAATGGAAAGAACCACATGGCTTCGAAAGCCAGGAACCCCAGAAGATAAAACGTCATTGCGGTGCTTCCTGTGTAATTCCTGCTCCGTATCGCGCCTCTGAGAGACTCTGAAGGTCCCTGCTGGTGTTGCCGTATGGCATCGGGCAGCGTTTCCGGTGTGGCATCGGTGTTGTGCAGCGGGATTGTAGTGCGCAACCGCGCAGGTACAATCCCGCCCCTTCGGGGGATTCCTATTGATCGGAAGGTTCCTGTTAGCTTGCCGCCATTTCCCGTCGTCTACGGCAGGTAGGTATTGTTTTCCGCGACCAGCCCCGAAACGGGGCGTCCGAGATACATGGCGCGATATTGGGCGCCCGTCACGATGTCGGCGCTTCTGCTGCCGGAAAAGGTATTTCCGCTCACCGTATTATTGTCGTCCTCCACGATCACGCCCTGCCGGACATTGCTGAAGCGGTTGCTTATCACCCGGTTGTCCTGCGCATAATCGAGGAAATAGCGGCCGGCATAGTAGGAGGGATCGCCGCAATTCCAGTTGCTCAGGTCCCGGCTCTGCCGCGACGCGATCCACACGCCCACGCTCTGCGCGGCGAAATCGTTGTCCTGGATCAGGTTGCGGTCCGAGTGCTGCCAGCGCGTCGGGCCCTGGTTCTCGCCGCAGTTCTTGTAGAGCGCGATGGCGGCCAGGGCGTTGCCGCTGAACTGGTTGCCGGCGATCACGTTGCCGGCCGAGGAGTCGATGGCGATGGCTTCGCGGGTGCGCGGCACGCCGTTGCCGGTGAACGTGGAGTCCACGATCCGGTTGTCGCGCGTCGAGGCGTCCAGGTACACGCCCGGGCCGCGCGAGCCGGTCACGGTGACATGGCTCAGCGTGATGCCGGAGGCGTAGGTCTCGATATAGATGCCGGTGTCGCCCGCGCCCGCCACGCTGACATTCTCGATCAGCACCTGCTGCGGCGTGCGCGCGTAGATGTCGTCGCGGGAGTAGGTTTGCAGCCTGGCCGCGAGCGAGCCGCTCCAGCCGACCGCGATGCCCGCCGAGGCCTGGTCCTTGAGGCGGCAGTTGCGGATGGTGACGTTGCTTAGCGGGTTGCCGCGCGAGTTCACGTAGATGCCCTTGGCGTCGGTGCCGCGGCCGTCGATCAGCGCGCCGTTGCAATCCAGCGTGACGCCGGAGCGGGTGATGGTGAAGGCCTGCCTGTAGACGCAGGCGCCGTCGAGCACGGTATCGGCGGTGACTTCGGCCGGCGCCGTGCAGATGGGCGCGCCCGGCACCGCGGATGGCATGTTGTCGCTGGCCGGGCCATCGCCGCCACCGCCGCAGCCGGACAGGAACAGGGATAGGGATAGGGATAGGGGCAGGACGATGCCCGGGCCAAGACGATAAAGAAAGGGTCGTTTCCAGTTGGACATGAGGGCGCCTCCGGTGCGGGTGCAATACAGGTGTTATGGATCCGCCGGACAAAAGGCGGCCCCGCGCCCGCGGGCCGGCCGCGGGTGCCATTTTTCTGATCGAATGAATCTGGTTATCCCGCGATTTTCGCGGGCAGTAATATCGGACAGTAGCCGGGCAGGGGCCATTGATTATTCAATGGTCCTGCTGTCTCGATCCGGATAGTCTGGTGTTTCCCCGTTGGATGATTTTCCCGTCTTGTTTTTCTCTCCCCGTGTTGAGATGGTTCCGTGGCTGGCGTAGGAAATTTCTCTGCCAGCGATGAGAGAATTCTAATTACGGTTTTTGGAAATTAATATAAGAATGCTCTTATTTTTGGCGGTATTTAATGGCCGATCAGAGGGTGGTTTACCCTCTAATCCTGGCGGAAAGGCAGAACTGGATGGCGCGCCGGCCCCGGCGCGTCAATGCATCAATGGCCGGGCGGCCCGGTGGCCGCGCGGCGAGTCGGGGCGCGAGCCGGCCGGGCCGCGCGGGCGCGCTCCGGCAAGAACCATGCGGACGCAGGCGGCGCCGGCCGGCGCGGGGTTTCGTCCGGCCCGCCGGCGCACCGGCCATAAGGCCGGCCGTTGGTGCGCTGCACCGCATTAATTCAGACACGCGAATTGACAAGCCCGGACTCGCCAGCCCATCATCGTTCGAATAAAATCACACGTTCGTGCGGGAAAATATCTCCGCTTCAGCGGTAACCGGCACGACGGGTAGTCAAACCAAAAAAGGGATCGGGGTCATGAGTTTTTCGATTCGCCAGATCGCGGGCGCGGCGGCCCTCGGCCTGCTGCTGGCAGGGTGCGCCGCGGGACCGCAGAAGGCGCAGGCGCCGCAGGGCGCCTCCAGCCAGCCGGATGCGACGGTCAAGGCCTTGTCGGCCCAGGTATTCACCTACGCTTATCCGCTGGTGCTGATGGACGTCACGCGCGAGGTCATGACCGCGCGCACGCCGGCCAATACCTTCGCGCACATGCGCGGCTTTCCCGATGCCACGTTTACCGACGTGGTCAGCCCCAACGCCGACACGCTCTATTCCACGGCATGGCTGGACCTGAGCGAGGAGCCGCAGATCCTGTCGCTGCCCGATACCCGCGGCCGCTACTACCTGATGCCGATGATGGATGCGTGGACCAATGTGTTCGCCTCGCCGGGCAAGCGCACCACGGGCACCAGGAAAGCCGTGTTCGCCATCACCGGCCCGCGCTGGACCGGCACGCTGCCGCCCGGCGTGAAGGAAATCCGCGCCCCGACCGAGATGGTCTGGCTGATCGGCCGCACCCAGACCAACGGCAAGAAGGACTACGCGGCGGTGCGCCGCCTGCAGAGCCAGTACCGCCTGATGCCGCTGTCGGCGTGGCAGGGCGGCGGCAAGGCGCGGTCGCAGGCGGCGCCGGCGGGCAATGCCGTGGACACGGAAACGCCGCCGGCCGAGCAGGTCGCGGCGATGGACGCGCAGGCCTTCTTCACGCGCTTCGCCGCGCTGCTGCCGGCCAATCCGCCGGCGCCGGCCGACGCGGCGATGGTCGAGTCGATCAGGAAGCTCGGCATCGTGCCCGGCGCGCCGTTCTCGGTGACGGCGCTGGAGCCCGCCACGGCCCGCGCCGTGCAGGAAGGCGCCACCACCGCGCTGGCCGGCATTGCGGGCGCGGCCAAGCGCGCCGCCGATACCGGGGCGGAATGGACGGTCCGCCGCGACCTCGGCAACTACGGCACCGCCTATGGCAAGCGCGCGCTGGTCGCGTGGGTGGGGCTGGGCGCCAACCTGCCTGCCGATGCGGTCTATCCCGCCACGCGCGTCGATTCGGCCGGCAAGCCGCTGGACGGGTCGAAGCGCTACGTCATGCATTTCGACAAGAACCAGCTGCCGCCGACCAATGCGTTCTGGTCGCTCACGCTCTACAACGACAAGCAGGCGTTCGTGGCGAACCCGCTGAACCGCTACGCCATCGGCGACCGCGACCGCCTCAGGTACAACCGCGACGGCTCGCTCGACATCGCCATCCAGAACGCGCGCCCGCCCGGCAGCCAGGTATCCAACTGGCTGCCGGCGCCGCCGGACGGCTTCAACCTGATGCTGCGCGTCTACTGGCCCGGGCAGTCCGTGCTCGACGGCACCTGGGTGGCGCCGCCGGTGGAGCGGATCGACTGACCGGACGCGCCGGGGCGGCGGGTCTCGCCGCCCCGGCCGCGGTCTGTCAGAAGCGGTACCTCACCCCGGCATAGAACGCGCGCCCCGTGCCGGGATAGAACACCGCGGTGTTCGCCGTGCGCGCGTCCGTCACGGTGCTGAAGTCGCTCACGTAGCGCTTGTTCCCCAGGTTCCTGGCATCCAGGAAGACCGTCATCCCGCCCCGGAACGCGTAGCTGGCCTGCAGGCCGAACAGCGCGTAGCCCGGCGTGCGCAAGGTATTCGCATAGTCCACGTAGGCGCCGCCCGGCACCCAGTCGATGGTGCCGGCCACGCGCAGTCCGCCCGCGCGGCTGTACGCGACGGTGGTGCGCAGCACGTGCTCGGGCACGCCCGCGATGCGGTTGTTGCCGTACTGCGCATCGTTGTCGAAGCGGAAATCGCTGTAGTTCCACAGTTGCGACAGCGTGAGCGCGTCGCCGGCGCCGAACACATTGCGCAGCACGTCGCCGGACACGCCCAGCTCCACGCCCTGCAGCGTGGTGCGCCCGGCGTTGAAGGTGGAGGCGGGCACGTCCGGGTTGGTGGTGTACTGCAGCAACTGGTCGCGCACCAGCGAGCGGTAGGCCGTCACGTCCCAGGCAAAGCGCTCGCGCTTGCCGCGCGTGCCGATCTCCATCGTCCAGCCATGCTGCGCGGCCAGCGGCACGAAGCGCGTGGTCGCGGCGATGGTCTGGCTCAGGTCGGTGAAGTCCGGCACGTCGGTGCTGCGCGTGATGTCGGCGAAAGCCTGCACGTCGCGCGCGGGTTCCCACAGCACGCCGAACTTGGGATTGACGCCGCTGAAGGTGGCGCGGTCCGACCTGGCCGCCGGGTTGGCGGGCAGGCCGCCGTAGTCGTGGTAGTCGCGCACGCTGCGGTAGGCCTTGGCGCCGGCCATCAGCGCGAACGTGGGCGTGATCCACAGGCGGTCTTCGAGATAGGCCTCGTAGTTGTAGGCGTCCTGCGCCGCGTTGAGGGTCTGCGCGCCGCGGTTGCCGGCGTTGTTGACGAACTGGCGCGCATCGTTGTTGCCGCCGAAGAAGCGCGCGCCGGCGATGACCTGGTTGCGCAGGCCGCCGATGGTGTGCGTGCCGGTGTAGCGCGGCGCGAAGCCGTAGGTCCAGTAGTCCTGGTCGACGACCTGGAAGATCGGGTGGTACAGGCTCTTGTGGATGACCCAGGTGCTGAAGTCGAGCTGGCCGCTGTCGAGCTTCACCGTGGTGACGTTGGCCACGCGCTCGGTGCGCGTGTCGCGCGCCTGGTCGCCCGAGAGCGCGCTGGCGGAAGCCTTGCGCGGGCTGCCGAGCGCGTCGCCGAGCGAGAGCGAGCCCGGCAGCTGCTGGTCGACGACGTAGGCGCCGAGATAGAAGCGCGTCTCCACCGCCGGGCTGAAGCGGTAGCCGAAGTTGGCGTTGAACTGCTCGTACTGGCCGCGCTCGTGGGCGCGGAAGCCGTCCGCGTGGTTGACGCTCAGGCTGGCCAGGAAATCGAACGCGCCGATCTGGCGCGAGACCTGGCCGCTGGCGCGCGCCGTGCCGAAGCTGCCGCCGTCCACGCGCACCTCGTTGCGCGCCTCGGCGGTAAACGCCGTGGGCGTGGTGAAGTTGAGCGCGCCGCCGAGCGTGGTGCTGCCGTAGGCCAGCCCGTTGCCGCCCTTGTAGACTTCGGCCGCGCTCAGCGCAAGCGGGTCGATCTGGTAGTAGTCGCCGCTGCCGTCGGCGAAGTTGGTGGGCACGCCGTCCTGCAGGATTTCCAGCCCGCGCACGTGATAGCCGCGCGCGATGCCCGAGCCGCGCACCGACAGGCGCAGCTCCTGCCCGTAGCGCTCCTGCACGTACACGCCCGGCGCGTCCTTGAGCACGTCGCGCAGGTTGCTGGCGTAGCTGTCGCCATACGCGGCGGCGTCGACGAAGCCGACCGAGCCGGCGGTGCCGAACAGCGTTTCCTTCTGCTGGCTCACGGCGGGCACCGTGAGCGAGCCTTCGGCGCGGGCGGTCACGGTGGCGGCCGGCAGCGTCACCGTGACATCGGCGCCGGCCTGCGCCAGCGCGGCCGTGGTGAATGCCGCGGCGGGCAGCGCGGCGGCGCGCCGCCTCCAGTATCTGCTTCGTTTCATCTTCTTCCCTTGTGGCGGCGGTCCTGCGTGGGACACGCGCCTCGTATCGTGCTGGACAAGCCGCGTACGATACGAAACAAGGCTTGCCGCACGCTATGTGACACAGCGACGCAAGGGAAGAAAGCCGGCGGGCAAACGGCGGCGCCAGCCCGCCCGCGCGGCGGGCCGGCGCGCCGGTTCAGCGCGCGTGGCCGGCGCAGTCGCAGGCTTGCGTGGCGTGATGCGCCGCCTGGCCCGCGGCGCCGGCACGCTGCCAGCGCGCGGCGCCGTCGTTGCCGACGCGCTCGCGCAGCGCGCGCGCGGCCGCCACCATGTTGGCCAGCGCGGCCTCGGTCTCCGGCCATGCGCGCGTCTTGAGGCCGCAGTCCGGGTTGACCCACAGCCGCTGCGGCGGAATCACCTCGCAGGCGCGCTCGAGCAGATGCGTGATGGCCTCCACGCTGGGCACGCGCGGCGAGTGGATGTCGTACACGCCCGGCCCGATCTCGTTGGGATAGTCGAACTCGCCGAAGCCTTCGAGCAGCTCCATCGCCGAGCGCGAGGTCTCGATGGTGATCACGTCCGCGTCGAGCGCGGCGATGGCCGGCAGGATGTCGTTGAACTCCGCATAGCACATGTGGGTGTGGATCTGCGTCTGGTCCGCCACCGAGGCGGCCGAGATCTTGAACGCATGCACGGCCCAGGCGAGATAGGCGGCCCAGTCGCCCTTGCGCAGCGGCAGGCCCTCGCGCAGCGCGGGCTCGTCGATCTGGATCACGCGGATGCCGGCCTGCTCGAGGTCGCTCACCTCGTCGCGGATCGCCAGCGCGAGTTGCAGCGCGGTGGCCGAGCGGGGCTGGTCGTCGCGCACGAACGACCATTGCAGCATCGTCACCGGGCCCGTGAGCATGCCCTTCATCGGCCGCTCGGTGAGCGACTGCGCGTAGCGCGTGGTCTCCACCGTCATCGGCTCGGGGCGGTACACGTCGCCGTAGATCACCGGCGGCTTGACGCAGCGCGAGCCGTAGCTCTGCACCCAGCCGTTGGCGGTGAACGCGTAGCCGCACAACTGCTCGCCGAAATATTCCACCATGTCGTTGCGCTCGGCCTCGCCGTGCACCAGCACGTCCAGGCCCAGCGCTTCCTGCTTGCGCACGGCGGTCTCGATCTCGGCGCGGATGCGCTGCAGGTATTCCAGCGCGCCGATGTCGCCGCGCTTGTAGGCTGCGCGCGTCTGGCGGATCGCCGCGGTCTGCGGGAACGAGCCGATGGTGGTGGTGGGCAGCGCCGGCAGTTGCAGCGCGTCGCGCTGGCGGGCGATGCGCAGGTCGAACGCGCTGTCGCGCTCGGCCATGTCGGCGGTGATGGCGGCCATGCGCGCCTGCACCTGCTGGTTGACCACGCGGCGCGAGTTGCGGCGCGAGGCCAGCGCGGCGTCGTTGGCGGCAAGCTGCGCGGCGACGGCGGCTTCGCCTTCGTCGAGCGCGCGCGCCAGCACGTTCACTTCGGCGAGCTTCTCGGTGGCGAAGGCCAGCCAGCTCTTGATCTCGGCATCGAGCTTGTGCTCGGCCGCGAGCGACACCGGCACGTGCAGCAGCGAGCAGGACGGCGCCACCCACAGGCGCTCGCCCAGCTCGGCCCGCAGCGGCGCCAGCACGGCCAGCGCGCGGCGCAGGTCGGCGCGCCAGATGTTGCGGCCGTCGATCACGCCGGCCGAGAGCACCGCGCCGGCCGGCAGCACGCGGCGCCATGCGTCGAGCTGCTGCGGCGCGCGCACCAGGTCGACGTGGAAGCCCTGCACCGGCAGCGCGGCGGCGCGCGCGGCGTGGTCGGCTGCGGTGTCGAAGTAGGTGGCCAGCAGCAGCTTGACGCCGCTGCCTGCCAGCGCCGCGTAGGCGCTGTCATAGGCGTCGAGCCAGGCCGGCTCCAGGTCCAGGCACAGCGCCGGCTCGTCGATCTGCACCCACTCGATGCCGCGCTCGCGCAGGCGCGCCAGGATGCGGGCATAGGCGGCCGCCAGCGCCGGCAGCAGGCTCAGGCGGTCGAAGCCCTCGACGTGGCTCTTGGACAGCCACAGGTAAGTGACCGGCCCGATCAGCACCGGCTTGGCGGACAGGCCCAGCGCCAGCGCCTCGTCCACCTCGTCGAAGAACCAGTCCACGCCGCCGTCGAAGCGCGTGTCGGGTCCAAGCTCGGGCACCAGGTAGTGGTAGTTGGTATCGAACCACTTGGTCATTTCCAGCGCGGGCTGCGCCTTGTTGCCGCGCGCCAGCTCGAAATACTGCGCCAGGCTCAGTTGCTTCGCGTCGAAGCCGAAGCGCGCGGGCAGGGCGCCGAGCAGCGCGCTCGTGCCGAGCACCTGGTCGTAGTAGGCGAAGTCGCCCACCGCCACGCTGTCCAGGCCCGCCTCGGCCTGGGCCTGCCAGTGCTGCCGGCGCAGGCCGGCGGCCACTTCGCGCAGGTCGGATTCGGCGGTCTCGCCGCGCCAGAAGGCTTCCTGGGCGAATTTCAGTTCGCGCTGGGCGCCGATGCGGGGAAAGCCCGCGATATGTGTCCGTGCCATCTGGTACTCCGTATGTGGTGTGTGACGATGGCGCCCAGTGTCGGATCCGGCGTAGAATGAATCAAGCGATAAGATTTAATCAACGTATGAATCAGTTTCATATCAGGTTTCATATCAGGCGGAGCGGCCAGTCATGATCGAAGTCAGGCACCTGCGTTCCCTCGTGGCGATCGCCGAATCGGGCAAGCTCGCCACCGCGGCCGAGCGCGTGCACGTGAGCCAGTCGGCGCTGTCGCACCAAATCAAGGGCATCGAGTCGCACTACGGCCTGCCGCTGTTCGACCGCACCCGCCAGGGGCTGCGCTTCACGCCCGCCGGCGAGCGCCTGCTGGCGCTGGCGCGCGAGACGCTGGCCGCCATCAGCACGGCCGAGCGCGACCTCGCGCGGCTCAAGGGCGACACGCGCGGCGAGCTGCGCATCGTGCTCGAATGCCATACCTGCTTCGACTGGCTGATGCCGGTCATGGACGAGTTCCGCCGCCGCTGGCCGGAAGTGGAGGTGGACCTGGTGGCGGGCTTCCATGCCGACCCGCTGGCGCTGCTGGCCGAAGGCCGGACCGACATGGTGATCGGCTCGCTGCCGCCGGCCAAGCGCGGACTGGCGGTGGCGCCGCTGTTCCGCTTCGAGATCCTGGCGGTGATCGCCAACGAGCACCGGCTGCGCAACAAGCGCCGTATCGAGGCGCAGGACCTCGCCGGCGAGACCCTTATCACCTACCCGGTGCCCGAGCAGCGCATCGACCTGATCCGCGAGGTGCTGGAGCCGGCCGGCATCAAGCTGCAGCGGCGCACGGCCGAGCTCACGGTGGCGGTGCTGCAGCTGGTGGCCAGCCGCCGCGGCGTGGCCGCGCTGCCGAACTGGGGCGTGAAGAACTACGTCGACCACGACTACGTGCTGGCCAAGCGCATCGGCGCGCGGGGGCTGTGGAGCGAGTTGTACGCGACCACGCCGGCGGCGCTGGCGCAGCGGCCCTACGTGCGCGACTTCGTTTCCATCGTGCGCGACACCTGCGCCGCCGAACTGGACGGCATCGAACTGCTGCCGGACAACCGGTAGCGTCCCGGTGGCGGGTCAGGCGGAGCGCGGAGCCGCGCCGCGCGGCGCGGGCGTGCCGGCCACGCTGTCGTCGATCGGGAAATGCAGCAGCGCCGCCACCAGCCCGGCCAGCGCCGTGGCGGCCCACACGAGCGAGTAGGAGCCGGTCAGGTCGAACATGAAGCCGCCCAGCCACGCGCCGAGGAAGGAGCCGATCTGGTGGCTGAGGAAGACCACGCCGAACAGCGTGCCGAGATGGCGCGTGCCGAACACCTTGGCCACCAGCCCGCTGGTGAGCGGCACCGTGCCGAGCCACGTCAGGCCCATCACGGCCGCGAACACCATCACCGAGGTGGCGCTCTTGGGCAGCAGCAGGAAGGCGGCGATGGCCACGCCGCGCACGAGGTAGAGCCAGCCCAGCACGTATTGCTGGCGGAAGCGCCCGCCCAGCCAGCCGCAGGCCCAGCTTCCCGCCATGTTGAACAGCCCGATCAGCGCCAGCGCGGTCGCGCCCAGCCCGGCGGGCAGGTGGCACAGCGTCAGGTAGCCCGGCAAGTGGGTGCCGATGAACGCCAGCTGGAAGCCGCAGGTGAAGAAACCAAGCGTGAGCAGCCGGTAGCCGCGGTGGCGGCTTGCCAGCGCCAGCACCGGGCGCAGCGGCTGCGCCGGCGCCTGCCGCGCGGGCGCGCCGCCGGCGTGGCGCTTTTCGAGCATGAGGCCGAGCGGCGCGGCCAGCAGCATCACCGCGGCGAGCACGAACAGCGAGGCGCCGACACCCGCGCCCGCGCGCACCGACTGCGCCAGCGGCACCACCAGCACCTGCCCGAGCGAGCCGCCCGCGCTGGCGATGCCCATCGCCATGCTGCGCTGCGCGGGCGTGGCCACGCGGCCCACCGCGCTCAGCACCACGCCGAAGCTGGTGCAACTGATGCCGATGCCGACCAGCACGCCCATGCCGATGACCAGCATGGCGCCCGACGGCGCCACCGCCGCCAGCACGAGGCCCGCCGCGAAGGCCGCGCCGCCGAACGCCACCACCGGCGCGCAGCCGTGGCGGTCGGCCGCGGCGCCGGCGAACGGCTGGGCCAGGCCCCATACGAGGTTATGCAGCGCGATGGCGAACGCGATCAGCGTGACCGGCATGCCGCGGTCGAACGACAAGGGGCCGAGGAACAGCCCGAAGGTCTGCCGCACGCCCATCGCCGCGCTGAGGATCAGCGCGGCCGCGATCACTACCGGCAGCGCGGGGTTGCGCAGGGAACCCCTGCGCGGGTCGTGGTGGTCCTGGGCTGGCGCCGTCGGCATGGTGGTGTTCCTCCTGCGCCAATACTGGCAGCGGGCGGCACGCGCGACAAAGGAAAAGAATTCGGCTGCGCGTGAGGCGGGCTCACCTGTGCCCGCGCTCAGCGCAGGGCCGGCGCGGGTGCCTCCGGTTGCGCGACGGGCTCCGCGCAGGCCCGCGCCTCGGCCAGCAGCCATTGCCGGAAGCCGGCGAGATCGGGCCGGCCCCGGGTCTCGGCGGCGCCCTCGGCGCTGACCAGCCAGTAGGCCGTGCGCGCGGCCAGCGGCGGCGCGCCCAGCGTGACCAGCGTGCCGGCGGCCAGTTCGCGGTCCACCAGCGGCCGCCGTCCCAGCGCCACGCCCAGGCCCGCGGCGGCGGCTTCCAGCGCGAGCTGGATGGTGTCGAAGCGCAGGTTGCCGGCCGGCGCCGCGTCCGGCATGCCGGTGGCGGCCAGCCACGCGGGCCAGTCCTCGCCGGCGGTGTCCACGTGGATCAGCGTGGCCAGGCGCGGATCGAAATGGCCTTGCGCGTCGAGCGTGCCGGCGCGGCAGGCCGGGCTGCATACCGGCAGCAACTGCTCGCCGAACAGGCGGTCCCACGCCGTGCCGGGCACCGGCGCGCGGCTCATGCGGATGGCGAAGTCGAAGCCGTCGGCGGGGAATCCCACCAGCCGCCGCGAGGTATCCACGGTCACGTTGACGTCCGGCCAGCGGCGGCGGAAATCGTGCAGGCGCGGCAGCAGCCAGCGCGACGCCAGCGTCGGCGCGCAGCTCACGGCGATGGTGCGCCCGGCGCGGCGGTCCGGCAGGCGCTGCGTGCCGGTGGCGATCAGCGCGAAGGCCTCGGAGATGTAGGCCAGGTAGTCCGCCCCGGCCGGGGTCAGCGCCAGCCCGCGCGGCTCGCGCACGAACAGCGCCACGCCGAGCGCCTGTTCCAGGCCGGTGATGCCGTGGCTGACCGCGCTCGGCGTCACGTTCAGCTCGGCGGCGGCGAGCTTGAAGCTCTGGTGCCTGCCGGCGGCTTCAAAGAAGCGCAGCGCCGAGAGGGGTGGAAGACGAAGCGGCATGAGACGTTCCCGAGGGCAGCCTGTTGGCGGCCTGAGGATACCGAGCCGGCGCGGCGGCGGCAAGCGCGGGAGCGGTGGCGGGGGCGGGCGCAGCCGCGGCGACCTCGCGCACTTCCAGCACGTCCACGCCGTTCCCGAGCCGCCTGACGAACAGGTCCAGCAGGTCCGCGTCCGCGGCGGCGACCGATAGCGTCAGCGCCCACGGCGCGGCGGCATCGAAATCCATGCCGGCCAGGGTCAGGCCGGTGCGGCGGGCATTGGCGAGCGTCCATTCGATGGCGCCGAAGACATCGCCGCGGTCGAGGCGCAGCGCGAGATTCAGGGTGGGCATGGGGGGCATGGCAGGGCTGGAAAGCGGCGTCGGATTCATGCGACAAATTTACCAGCGGCGGCGCGGAATGGGCTTCTTTATTCCCTGCCATTCCCACGAATATGGGGATGAATTATCCGTGAATGATAGGATCATGGGTGAATCCTTCTTTCGGTCACGCAAAGTCATGGCAAGCTCTCCCAAACTCGACGAAACCGACCGCCGCATCCTGCGCGCGCTGCGGCGCGACGGCCGGCTCTCCAACCTCAAGCTCGCGGAGCAGGTCGGCCTGTCGCCCACGCCGTGCTGGAACCGCGTGCGCGCGCTGGAAGACAGCGGGGTGATCGAGGGCTATGCGGCCTTGCTGAACCAGAAGGCGCTCGGCCTGCCCGACACCGTGCTGATCGAGGTCACGCTCGACCGGCACGACGACGACATGCTCGACCGCTTCGGCGAGGCGCTGGCCGAATTGCCCGAGGTGATGGAGGCCTACCTGCTGACCGGCGAGTACGACTACCTCATCAAGGTGGCGGTCGCCGGCACCGAAGGCTACGAGCAGTTCCTGCGCCACAAGCTGTACAAGCTGCCCGGCCTGCGGCACAGCCATTCCACCTTCGTGCTGCGCACCATGAAGCGCGAGCCCTCCGTGGCGCCTTGAGGCGCGGCTCAGGACGCCGGCGTGTCCCAGCCGTCCGTCGCCACGAACGCCGCCAGCGGCCGGCCGTGGCGCCAGTTCTCGATTTCCAGCATCGGCGCCGGATAGAACGCGCGCACCGGCCCCAGGCACAGGATGGCGATGGGCTGCGCGCCCGGCGGCATGCGCAGCCGCGCGGCCAGCGCCTCGGGCGCGAACATCGAGACCCAGCCCATGCCGAGGTTTTCCGCGCGCGCGGCCAGCCACAGGTTCTGGATCGCGCAGGCCGCCGAGCACAGCGCCATCTCGCGCGGCATGGTGCGCCGGCCGAACACCGTGCCGTCGTCCGGCGCCAGCGCCACCACCAGCAGCTCCGCGCATTCGCGCACGCCTTCCACCTTCAGCCGCAGGAACTCGGCATCGCGCTCGCCCAGCGCCAGCGCGGTCCGCTGCCGCTCGGCCTCGACCAGCGCGGCGATGTCCTCCCGCATGGCCGGATCGGCGATGCGGATGAAGCGCCAGGGCTGCATCAGGCCGACCGAAGGCGCCGCGTGCGCGGCCCGCAGCAGGCGCAGCAGCACGGCTTCGTCCACGGTCGCGCCGGCAATGAAATGGCGCATGTCGCGGCGCGCCGCCACGAGGTCGTAGAAGCGCTGCTGGTCGTGGGGCGTGAAGACGGCGTCGGCGTGGTCGGTCATGGGCGGATGCAGGTGGGCAGGCAGGTCCCGCTCAGTCGTGCCACGGGTTGACCACGGTCAGGCCGATGCCGCCGAAGTCCTTGCCGTTGCGGGTGGCGAGCACGGCGCCGTGCCGCAGGCAGATCGCCGCGATCTGCGCGTCAGCCATGCTGATCGGGCGGCCGGCCCGGGTGCGCATGGCGACGATCTCCGCATGGCAGCCCGCGGCCTCGGCGTCGAACGGCAGCACGGAGCCGGTGAATTCCGCGTCGAGCATGCCGGTCGCCGCCGCGTAGAGCCCGGCCTTGCGCCGGCCATCCGCGAGCAGGGCGATGCCGGTGAGCAGCTCGGCGACAGTGATGGCCGTCACCGCGAAGGCCTGCTCGGAAGCGCGGTCCAGCCACGCGACGACCGCCGCGTCCGGCGCCGCGCGCATGAGCTCCGACAGCACGTTGGTGTCGAGGACGATCATTCCGGCAGGTCCGCCGCGCGCGGCGGCTCGTCGCGGGGAGGCAGCGGCACGCCCGGGTCGGACAGGTGCGCGAAGTGCGTCCGGATCCGGCTGCCCAGCCCCTCCGTGCGATACGGCTTGCTCAGCGCCTGCCGCAGGATGGCGCGCACCTCTTCTTCCATCGAGCGCCCGTGCTGGGCGGCTTCGAGGCGCAGGCGCGCCTTGAGCGCCTCGTCGATATTGCGGATTGTCAGCGTTGCCATGCCGGCTCCTGTGCTTGCGTTGCATGCAATGCTAGCACATGGGCGGCGCGTGTCACCGGTGCGGTTCGCCACCGCCGCTGTCGATGCCGTATGCGGCCATCCGCGCCATCGCCTCGAACCCCCGCGCGAGGTCCGCGATCAGGTCGTCGCTGTCTTCCAGCCCGATATGCAGCCGCACCACCTGCCCGCGCGCCGACCAGTCGGTCACGCTGCGCGCGCCGCGCATGTCGGCGAGCACCGCCAGGCTTTCGAAGCCGCCCCACGAGGCGCCGATGCCGAACAGCGCGAGGTTGTCGATGAAGTGCCCGGCGGCGCCCGGCGCGGCCTCGCGCAGCGCGAACGACAGCAGCCCGTTGGTGCCGTGGCAATCGCGCCGCCACAGCGCGTGGCCCGGGTCGCCGGGCAGGGCGGGGCAGAACACCTCGGCCACCTCGGAGCGCGCCTGCAGCCAGCGCGCCACCGCGAGCGCGCCGCGCTCGTGCTGGGCCATGCGCGCGCCGAGCGTGCGCATGCCGCGCTGGACCAGGTAGGCGTCGTCCGGGCTGACGGCGATGCCGAAGGCGTCGGCCACGCCGGCCAGCGCGGGCCAGGCGGCCTCGGTGGCGCAGACCGTGCCCATCATCACGTCGGAATGGCCGGACAGGTATTTGGTGGCGGCCATCAGCGAGATGTCGGCGCCGAGCGCCAGCGGGCGGTAGAGCAGGCCCGAGCCCCAGGTGTTGTCGGCGGCGACCAGCGCGCCGTGGCGGTGGGCGATGCCGGCGATGGCGGGCAGGTCGCACATCTCGTAGGCCAGCGAGCCGGGCGTTTCCACGTAGACCAGCCGCGTCTCGGGCCGCAGCCGGGCTTGCAGGTCGTGCCCGTCGCCGGCGTAGAAACCGGCCGCGATGCCGTGCTGGGCGAGAAAACCCGTGGCCAGCCTGCGCACCGGCTCGTAGACGCAGTCGGGCAGCAGCACATGCTGGCCCGGGCGCAGGCAGGCCAGCAGGGTCATGGCCGCGGCGGACAGGCCGGTCGGAAACAGGCGCGTGCGGTAGCCGCCCTCGAGTTCCGTGACCATGTCTTCGAGCGCGAAGGCGGTCGGGGTGCCGCGCGCGCCGTAGGTAAACAGGCGCTCGCTGCCGCGCCGGCCGCGCATCTCGCGCATCTGCGCGGTGGAATCGAACAGTACCGTGCTGGCGCGCACCAGCGGCGGATTGACGGGCCGGCCGCCGTCCACGGCGGTGGCGCGGCCGCCGTGGACGAGGCGGGTCAAGGGGCGGTGTGTCATCGTCGGGCCTCAGTCCACGTGCGCGCCGGACAGCTTGACGATCTGCGACCAGCGCGCGATGTCGCCCTTGAGCTGGGCCGCGAACGCATCGGGCTTGCTGGCCACCACGTCGCTGCCGCCGTCGTTGATGAGCTTGACCACCTCCGGCATCTGCAGCACCTGCACGATGGCGCGGTTGAGCAGGGCGATGCGCTCGGGCGAGGTGCCGGCCGGCACGAACACGCCGTACCAGTCCTCGAAGCGGGCATTGCGGTAGCCGAGCTCTTCCAGCGTCGGCACCTTGGCGAACACGCCCAGCCGGCGCGGGCTGGTGACGGCCAGCGCGCGCATGCGCCCGCCCTGGATGAAGCCCGCCACCGACGAGGTGGAGGTGATCAGCACGTCCACCTGGTGGCCCAGCAGGTCGTTGATGGCCGGGCCCGCGCCTTTGTAGGGCACGTGCTGCAGGGCGACGCCGCTGTCCTTGTCCAGCACCACGCCGACCAGGTGCGAGAGCGTGCCGTTGCCGGGCGTGGCGAAGGTGATCTTGTGCGGCTGGGCCCTGGCCTGCGCGGCCAGTTCGGCAAAGCTCTGCCACGGCGCGTTGGCGGCCACCACGATGGCCAGGGGCGCGGCGTTGATCTGCGTGACCGGCGCGAACTGCTTCACCGGGTCGAAGCCGGGCGCGCTGTAGAGCGAGGGGTTGACCGCCATCACGGAGACCTGCGAGGTCAGCAGGGTATAGCCGTCCGGCTTGGACTCGGCCACGAAACGCGTGCCGATATTGCCGCCGGCGCCGCCGCGGTTGTCGGTCACGGCGGTCTGCCCCAGCACCTCGCCCAGGTGGGTGGCGACGATGCGCGTGACGGCATCGTTGCCGCCGCCGGCCGGGAACGGCGAGACGATGCGCAGCGGCTGGGCCGGAAAGCCGCCGACGGGCGCGAGCGGCTGGGCCGCCGCGAGGCCGGCGCACAGCACGGCGGTGGCGGCGAGGGCGCCGGCGAGGACTTGCGTGGGGCGAGACATGGGGACCTCCTTTTCTGGCTTTGGGCGTGGAGCGATGTCTGAAGCGAACAAGTGGACGAGCGGACAAGCAAAAACGCGACCCGGCGCGGTGGATCAGGCGAAGCGGAAAGTGGCCAGCTCCTGCTCGTCGAGCTGGCCGATCAGGTTGGTTTCCCACGCCAGGTAGCGGCGGGCGGCCTCCTTGTTGCCGTCGTGGCGGTCGTGCACGAAGAACAGGAAATCGATGCAGCGCGCGTCGGGCAGCACCGCCGCGCCGGCATCGTCGGCAAGCGCCAGGCCGGCGGCCTGCCACGCCCGCATGCCGCCGTCGAGCAGGCTGACGCCGCCGAAGCCGAGCGCGGCCAGCTCGGCCGCGGCGAGCAGAGCCACGCCGTCTTCGTCGCCGATCAGCGCCAGCGGCATGTCGCGCGGCACGCCGGCCAGGTCGCGCGCCAGCACCGGGCGGATCGACCAGCGGCTGCCGGGCACGTGGCCGGCGCGGTAGGCCATGCTGGGGCGCACGTCGAGCGCCAGCAGCCGGCCCGCCGCCAGCCCCGCGGCGAGGTCGCGCGCGCCGATGCGCGGCAGCGCGCCGGCCGGCGCGCGCGGGCCGGCGGACGCGGCAAGCCCTGCCGCCAGCGCGGCGCCGAGCCCGCCTTCGAGCACCACCGCGTCGTGTCCCATCTGGCGCAGCCAGCTTGCCGCCACCGGGGCGCGCACGCCGTCGGCATCGATCAGCACCAGCCGCGCGCGGCGCACGCCGACGTACTGGTCGGTGGCCTGGACCAGCTGGCCGCCCGGCGTGTTCTGCGCGCCCGGCACCGAGCCGGCGGCGAATTCCTCGGGCGTGCGCACGTCGCACAGGTAGGTGGTGCGCGCGGGGTCGCGCAGCCAGCCATCGACCTCGCCGGCGCCGGCGTGCGGCACCGCGAAGCGCGTGGCCAGCGCGCGGGCCGCGGCGCGCGCCTCTGCCAGCCCCGCCGGCGCGGCATTGTCCGGATAGCGCCGCGTGCCGCCGTGCTCCAGCGCGAAGTCGTTCAGGTACCAGCCCTGCGTGCCGTTTTCCAGCGCGAACACCGGGTTGGGCACGCCGAGGTTGATCAGCGTCTGGGCGCCGATGATGCTGCGCGTGCGCCCGGCGCAGTTGATGACGACGGGCGTGGCGGGGTCGGGCACGAGGTCGCGCAGCCGGTAGGCCAGTTCGCCGTTGGGGCAGCAGACGGCGCCCGGGATGTTCATCTTGCGGAATTCGCTCGCGGGCCGCCCGTCCAGCACCACCGGCGGGCGCTCGCCGGCCAGCATCGCGGCCAGCTCCGGCGCCGACACGCGCGGGGTGCCGTAGTGATGCTCGGCCAGCTCGCCGAAGGTCTTGGAGGGCACGTTGACGCCCGCGAACAGCGCATGGCCGGCGGCCTGCCAGGCCGGCACGCCGCCGTCGAGCACGAACACGGCCGCATAGCCCAGCCCGGCCAGCGCCCGCGCGGCGCGCGCCGCCACGCCGTCGCCGTCGTCGGCCAGCACGATGCGCGCGGCCGCGTTGGGCGCCAGGCGGCCGATCTCGAGCTCGAGCCGGCTGTATGGCAGCGGCACGGCGTGGAAGGGATGGCCTTCGCCATACTGGCCGTGCTCGCGGACGTCGAGCAGGGCGATTTCGCCGGGGCCGTGCAGCCAGGCCTTGAGCGTGGCGGGATCGACCAGGGCGGGGTGGGCGGAAAGTTGCTGAGGCATGCGGTTGGTCCAGGCAAGAAGGGGGCCTGCCTCGTGGCCGCGCGAGCGCGGGAGGCAAGGGGAAATGCGTCGTAACGGGAAAAGCGGGGAAAGCGGGAAGCCCCGGGGGCGGGCGCGGGCCGGCGCGACGGCCCGGCCCGGTGCCGCCCGGCGGCGGTCAGCGGCGCGTCTTGACGCCCACGTTCATGATCTGGCAGCGGCCGTTTTCGAGGTCGAAGGACAGGCGCTCGGTCAGGGTCTCCAGCGAGCGGCCGTACATGTGCAGGTGGCGGATCACGCTGTCGCCGCGGATCTCCACCGAATGGATGTCGTCGGGCAGCAGCGCGATGCCGCTGCCCGGCCCGACCTCCACCGTGCGCGCGTGCGCCAGCGTGCCCACGCCCGGCTGGCTGCCGTCGTCGGTGCGCAGGTAGACGTCGTTGAACTCGGTGCCGACCACGCCGGCCACGCAGGCCCAGGTGGTGTGGTTGTGCGGCGGGATGCGCTTGCCGGGCCGCATCACGTTCAGGTACAGCGCGAAGGTCTGGTCGGCGTCTTCGGCGATCAGGTAGCGGGCCTGGCGCTCGCCGTCCTCGGGCGGCGCGAACTCGTCCTGCGCCCACAGTTGCGGCTGGGCCGCCAGTTGCTTGACCTGGCCCAGCACGGCGTCCAGCGAAGCGCGGGTGACGCCGCCGGCGGCGACGATGTCCTTGATGGAACGGATGGCGTCCCCAACGGCTTGCTGGCGTTGTTGTGCGATCGACATATCTCTAGAATCCTTGCTCAGTCTTATGGTTCTCGGGTTTGCGGGGCGCTCGGAGGCGTTGTCTGGCCTCACTTTAATGAACCTTGCCGGCCAAAACCACTTAATCACCGATAAAAACACTTAAGCAAGTCTGATGAATGCGTAATCTCGACCTCGACCTGCTGCGCACGCTGGTGGCCATTGCCGACCGCGGCACCTTCGGCGCCGCCGCCGAGCACCTGCACCGCACGCAGTCCGCCGTGACCCAGCAGATGCAACGCCTCGAGGAGCAGGTGGCGCTGCCGCTGTTCGAGCGGCAGGGGCGCGGCAAGCAGCTCACGCGGCACGGCAACAAGCTGGTGGAGTACGCGCGCCAGTTGCTGGGCCTGAACGACGAGGCGCTGCGCGTGCTGCGCGAAGGCGACCTGACCGGCTCGCTGCGCATCGGCGCGCCGCACGACGTGGCCGACACCATCCTGCCGCCGCTGCTGTCGCACATCGCGCGGGCGTCGCCGGCGCTGCGGCTGGAGATCCACGTGGGGCGCAGCCCGTTCCTGATGGAGTCGCTGCGGCGCGGCGAGATCGACCTGACGGTCTCCACGCGCGAGGACGCCAGCCTGGACGGGCTGGTGCTGCGCACCTCGCCCACGATCTGGGTGTGCGCGGCGGATTTCGCCTACGAGGCGGGCAGCCCGGTGCCGCTGATCCTGGCCGACGAGCCCAGCCTGTTCCGCCGGCTGGCGCTGGAAGCGCTCAAGGAAGCCGGCGTGCCGTGGCGCTCGGCCTACCTGGCGCCGAGCCTGATCGGCATCAAGGCGGCGATCCGCGCCGGGCTGGGCATCACCGCGCGCAGCATCGACCTGCTCGGCGCGGACATGCGCGTGCTGGGCGACAAGGACGGCCTGCCGCGCCTGCCGGACGTGACCTACTACCTGTGGGCGCGGCCCAACGCCGCCAACCCGGTGGCGCGCCAGGTGTTCTCGATGCTCAAGACCACCTTGCAGCGCGGGCTGGCGGCGTAGCCGGGCAGGGGGCTCACGCGGCCGGCGCCAGCCGGAACGCGCCCACCGCCTCGGCCAGCTGGCGCGCCTGCGTCTCCAGCGAACCGGCCGCCGCCGCGGCCTGCTCGACCAGCGCGGCGTTCTGCTGGGTGACTTCCTCCATCTGCGTCACCGCGCGGCTGACCTGCACGATGCCCGCGCTCTGCTCCAGCGAGGCGGCCGAGATGTCCTCTACGATGCGGGCCACGCGCTGCACGGCCTCGACCGCCTCGTTCATGGTGTGGCCGGCCTGCGCCACCAGCGCGTTGCCGGCGGCGACCTTGTTGGCCGAGTCGTCGATCAGGTTCTTGATCTCGCGCGCGGCCTGCGCGCTGCGCTGCGCCAGCGCGCGCACCTCGCCCGCCACCACCGCGAAGCCGCGCCCGGTCTCGCCGGCGCGCGCCGCTTCCACGGCGGCGTTGAGCGCCAGGATGTTGGTCTGGAAGGCAATGCCGTCGATCACGCCGATGATGTCGGCGATACGCTGCGAACTGCTGCTGATGTCGCCCATCGTCTGCACCACGCCGCGCACGTCGTCGCCGCCGCGCGTGGCCAGCCGGGCCGCCTCGGCGGCCAGCGCGCTGGCCTGGCGCGCGCTTTCGGTGTTGTTGCCCACGGTGGAGGTCAACTGCTCCATGCTGGCCGCGGTCTGCTCGAGCGAGGCGGACTGCTGCTCGGTGCGGCCGGACAGGTCGGCGTTGCCCGCGGCGATCTCGCGCGCGCCGATGTTGACCGAGTCCGAGCTGGCGCGCACCTGGCTGACGGTGCGCGTGAGCGCCGCCTGCATGCGCGCCACGGCGCCCAGCACGCGGCCGACTTCGTTGCCGCTGGCGGTTTCGGCGCGCTGCGTGAGGTCGCCCTCGGCCACGCGGTCGAGATGCTCGGCGGCGGCGGCCAGCGGCGCCACCACGAAGGTGCGCAGGCCCAGGTGCACGGCCACGATCAGCGCCAGCGAGGCACTGATGCCCACCGCCACCAGCTTCACCACCAGGCGGTAGCGCGTGCCGCTGGTCTCGGTCTCGTGCAGCGAGAGCGCGCTGGCCTGCTGCTGGAATTGTTCCAGCGCGGTGGAGAAGTCCGCGCCCGAGCGCGTGATGTCCTGGTCGTTGATGGCCGCGTAGGCGGCCGGGTCGCCGGCGCGCAGCGCGGCCGCGGCGCGCTCGATGGCGCCGGCGTGTTGCTGGGCGGCCTGCGCGAGCTGGCGGCGCTGGCCGTCGGCCTCGCCGTCCTGCGCGGGCGCGGCGGCGAAGCGCTGCATCCGCTGCGCCGCGCTGCCCAGCGACTTGGCCGCCGCCGCCAGCGCGTCGGCATTGACGCCGCCGCCGCCTTCGCGCGCGGAGGCGTAGGCGCGCGAAAGCGCGGCGCGGGCGCGCGTCATGTCCTTGTAGGCGTCGTTGAGCAGCAGGGTGCTGGCCGAGAGTTGCTGTACGCGCACCGTGGCCTGGTTGGCGGCGCCGAGCGCGAACACGCCGACTACCGCGCCGAATACGATCATCAATGCAAACGTCACCAGAATGGCCAGCAGGGCAATGCGTACGCTCAGGTTTTTCATCTTCGCGGCAGTTATGAAATTGGGATGTCTACGCTAACGGACTGTCGGGCCCGGACTTGACGCGCGCGGCGCCGGATATTGAGCAAGATCAAATCCCGGCCCGGGCCATCGCCGCGTTCCGCGTCCAGGCGCCCGGCGCGCGGCCGGCGGCCGGCGGCCATGATGCTGCACGCGCACTTTGTGCGTCAGGCCGCATTAGTCTAGGGTATACGTTGTGACGGAGGCGCCCGATTGGTGCCATCGTTGCCAGCAGGCGGCCAGTGCTGGCCGACGCGCCGGGCATGCCCCGGTTTCCTTGCGGGACGGACCTGAAAGCGGACCTGAATCGTGCGACGACGTCTCTGGCCCAGGCTCGTGATGCTGGCCCTGCTGGTGGGGGGCGGCTATGTCCTGTACGCGGTCGTGGCCGAGGAGCTGTCCACCTCGCGCCTGCAGGCCCGCTACTTCTCGGCGCGCGTCAGGGACGCGGGCTACGCCGACGCGGCCGGGCCCAGCGACCGCATCCGCTTCCCCGACGACGGCCCCTACGACCTGCGCTTCGGCTACAGCCGCCTGCCGCAGTTCACCGAGCTGCTGGAGGCGCGCGGCTACAGGCGCGAGCGCCAGGCGCGCTGGTCCGCCCGCCTGCTGGAGATCACCGATTCCGGCCTGTTCGCGCCCTACCGCGAGAAGACCCGGGCCGGCCTGGCGCTGCTCGACTGCAACGACCAGCCCTTCGGCGCGGCGCCGGCGCCGGACCGCGCCTACGCCGGCTTCCGGGACATCCCGGCGGTGCTGGTGAATGCCTTGCTCTACATCGAGAACCGCGACCTGCTCGATCCCGAGTTCCCCACCCGCAACCCCGCGCTCGACGTGCGCCGCTTCACGCGCGCGGCGATGGACCAGGGCGTGCGCCTGTTCAACGACCGCCACGAGGCGCCCGGCGGCAGCACGCTGGCCACGCAGATCGAGAAGTACCGCCATTCGCGCGCCGGGCGCACCGGCTCGCCGCACGAGAAGCTTCGGCAGATGGCGAGCGCGTCCATGCGGGCCTATCTCGACGGGCCGGACACCATCGGCGCGCGCCAGCGCATCCTGCTCGACTACCTGAACACGGTGCCGCTGTCGGCGCGCGCCGGCGTGGGCGAGATCAACGGCCTGGGCGACGGGCTGTGGGCCTGGTACGGCCAGGACTTCGGCGAGGCCAACCGCCTGCTGGGCGCGGCCGGCATGGGGCCGGGGCCGGGCAGGGGCCCGCTGCCGGGCGAGCAGGGCGCCACCCAGGCGCGCGTGTTCAAGGAGGCGCTGTCGCTGATCATCGCGCAGCGCGGGCCGTCGCATTTCCTGCGGCGCGACACCGCCGCGCTGGCGGCGCTGACCGACAGCTACCTCCGCCTGCTGGCCGCCGCCGGCGCCATCCCGCCGTGGCTGCGCGACGCCGCGCTGGCCCAGCCGCTCAGGCTGCGCGGCGAGGACGCCGGCGCGCAGGACCGCCCGGAGATCTCCTTCGTCTCGCGCAAGGCCATCAGCGGCGTGCGCACCGACCTGCTGCGCTATCTCGGCCTGGGCAGCAGCTACGAGCTCGACCGCCTCGACCTGACCGCCCACAGCACCATCGACACCGGGCTGCAGCGCGTCGTCACCGATGCGCTGCTCAAGGCCGGCACGCGCGACGGCGCCCGCGCCACCGGGCTGTACGGCCGCAACCTGCTGCGCGACGGCGACGACCCCGGCCGGCTGGCGATCAGCTTCACGCTGTACGAGCGCGCCGGCGGCGCCAACCTGCTGCGCGTGCAGGCCGACAACCTCGACCTGCCGTTCGACCTCAACCGCGGCGCGCGCCTCAACCTGGGCTCCACCGCCAAGCTGCGCACGCTGGTGACTTACCTGGAAATCCTCTCCGAGCTGCACGAGGCGTTCTCCGCCATGACGCCCGCGCAGCTCAAGGCGGTCACGCCGCCCAGGCTCGACGCGCTCAGCCTGTGGGCGCAGAACTACCTGCTGACGCAGCCCGACAAGAGCCTGCGCGCGATGCTGGAGGCGGCCATGCTGCGCAAGTACTCCGGCGGCGCGGGCGAGGCCTTCTTCACCGGCGGCGGCCTGCAGACCTTCTCCAACTTCGAGCGCTGGGAAAACCTGAAGATCATGCCGGTGCGCGAGGCCTTCGAGCATTCGGTCAACCTGGTGTTCGTGCGCCTGATGCGCGACATCGTGCGCTACGAAACCTACCGGCTGCACCCGGACGCCGACGCATGGCTCAACAACCCGGCCGCGCCCCAGCGCCGCGCCTACCTGGTGCGCTTCGCCGACCAGGAAGGCAGCGACTACCTGCGCGCGTTCTACGGCAAGTACCGCGGCAAGACCTGGCCGGAGCGGTTCCGGCGCGCGCTGGAGAACCGGCGCTTCAGCCAGGTCGGGCTGGCGGTCACGCTGCGCAGCATCGAGCCGGACATGGACCTGGAACAGTTCGCCAGGATCATGCGCGCCACGCTGCCGAAGATCGCCAAGGCGCCGCTGACCGACGAAGCGCTGGCCAGGATGTACAGCAAGTACGGCCCGCGCAGCTTCAACCTGAACGACCGCGGCTACCTCGCGCGCGTGCATCCGCTGGAACTGTGGCTGCTGGACTACCTGCGCCAGCACCCCGACGCCAGCCTGGACGAGGTCCTGCGCGACAGCACCGCGCAGCGCCAGGAGGTCTACGCATGGCTGTTCAAGACCCGCAACCCGGGCGGGCAGACCCGGCGCATCCGCGGCCAGCTCGAGCGCCAGGCGTTCGGCGAGATCGCGCGGCGCTGGCAGCGGCTGGGCTATCCGTTCGGCGCGATCACGCCGTCCTACGCCTCGGCCATCGGCGCGGCGGGCGACCGCCCGGCGGCGCTGGCGGAGCTGGTCGGCATCATCCAGAACGGCGGCGTGCGCGAGCAGGCCACCGCGCTGCGCCGCCTGGACTTTGCCGAGGGCACGCCGTATGCCACGGTGTTCGGGCTGGACATGCACGGCAAGCGCCTGCTGAGCGAGGACCTGGCGCAGGTGGTGCGCGCCGCGCTGGTGGGGGTGGTGAACTCGGGCACGGCCGGGTCGCTGCGACCGGCGCTGGCGGGCAGCGGCATCGTCGCCGGCGGCAAGACCGGCACCGGCGACCACCGCTACGAGGTCTACGGGCCGGGCGGCCGGCTGATTTCGTCGCGCGTGATCAGCCGCTCGGCGACCTTCGTGTTCTTCCTCGGCGAGCGCTATTTCGGCAACGTCACCGCCTACGTGCAGGAACCCTACGCGGCGCGCTACGCCTTCACCAGCGCCTTGTCGGTGCAGTTGCTCAAGTCGCTGGCGCCGGCGCTGCTGCCGCTGGCGCGCGACGGCGGTGCGCGCGTGCCGCTGGCCTGCCAGCACTGAACCGCCGGGCCGGGCTCAGTCCCAGCAGTGGCGCAGGGCGCTGTAGCGGTTTTCGGAGTCGCGCGCTTCGCGCTCGTATTCGGCGATGACCTGCAAGGTGGCGCGCTGAAGCAGGGACCCGGCGGTCAGCAGGGCCGCCAGATCGCGCAGGCCCTGCAGGCAGGTCACGGTGGGGATGTCGGCTTCTTGCTGCATGATGCGTTGCTGGCTCGGGACAGGCGGCTCGTGCCGCTCGATGATTCGAGTGTAGTGAGCCGCCGGGCGCCCGAATGCAAGGCAATGTGTCCGCGCCAACCTTTTGCCGGCCTTTTCGGGGCGGGGCCGGCGAGCCGTCACATCATGGCCGGCCGAAGTGGCGGGCAAGCAGCGCGCCGGTCAGCACGGTGACGCAGATCCACAACATCACGATCACCACCGCGGCGATCCGGCTGCGCGGGCGTTGCGCGGCGGCCACGGCGGCCGCGCGGTATTCGCGCATCAGCTCGGGCGGCACCATCCGCACCGCCAGCAGCACGCCCAGCGGCACCAGCACCACGTCGTCGAGATAGCCCAGCACGGGGATGAAATCCGGGATCAGGTCGAGCGGCGACAGCGCGTAGCCCGCCACCAGCAGCGCCACCACCTTGGCATACCAGGGCGTGCGCGGGTCGCGCGCGGCCAGCCACAGCGCATGTACGTCGCGCAGCACTTCGCGCGCCCAGACGCGGCAGCGCACCACCGCGCGCCGCAGGTGGCCGCGCACGTCGTCGGCCACCGGCACCACCGCCAGCGCCAGCAGCAGCGCCGCCAGCGCCAGCGTGGCGCTGAAACCCAGGTGCTTGAACCCCAGCGCGCCGATCACGCCGCCGCCGAAGAACAGCCCCACCAGCGTGGCCAGCATGCGCAGCCGGGAGCGGTTGGCCAGCACCACCGGCTTGCCGGCGACGGCGCCGGTGGCGTTCCAGTAGAACAGCTTGCCGAGCTCGATGCCGATGTCGGTCACCATGCCGGTGACGTGGGTGGTGCGGATCTCGGCATTGGAGATCTTGGTGATCATGGCGTTCTGCAGGCCCATGATGAAGCACAGCACGATCACGGTGGCGGTGCCGAGCGCCCAGCGGTGCATCTCCAGGTTGCCGCCCATCAGGCCGAAGCACAGCAGCAGCACGGCCTCCAGCAGCAGCGGCAGCGCGTATTCGCTGTGCAGGTCCTCGCGCCGCGCCCAGTTGATCAGCACGGCCGAGGTGGCGGCGCCGGCCAGGAAGGACAGCAGCGCGCCCAGCCCCTCCAGGAACAGCCCGGCCTCGCCGAGCGCGAGATGGTCGGCCATCGCGGAGACGATGCCGCTCATGTGCGAGGTGTATTGCTGGACCGCGAGATAACCGCCGGCGTTGGCGGCGCCGGCGACGAAACTGAGGTAGCAGGCGAGCTGCCGGTTGGCTTGCGGACTGCGCTGGCGCCCGGCGAGGCTGCGCAGGTAAGGGATGGGCATGGCGACGGATTCCGTGAGCGGCCGTGGGTGGAGCAAGGTGCAATGGATGGAATGGTAATCCACGCGGCGCCGTGCCCGCGGCCGGCGGCCCGCCCGGCACGCTTGCATGACGCGCGGCGAGGCCCGCGCGGGGCGCCGGCCCGGTGCTTTCCGGGGCCGGCATGCGGCGAAATGGATATGTACTAAATTTGTTCAAAATACAACCAGGCTGCCGGCAATATTTGCGCGCGCCCGGCTTCGGGGCTACCATCGCGGCTCTCGTCCGGCCGTGTCGCTTGCGCGCCGGCACGGCTTGCGCCACCGGCGCCACCCGATCCCACTGCCCATGCCCGCTTCCAGCAAACCGGCCTCGCCGCTGCAGATCGACCTCGCGCGCCGCATCGCGCGGCAGGTGGCCGAGGGCGAGCTGGCGCCCGGCGCGCACCTCGCCGAGGAAACCCTGGCGAGCCATTTCGCGGTGTCGCGCACGCCGGTGCGGGCGGCGCTGCGGCTGCTGGCCGGGCATGGCCTGATCCGCTACCGCGCCAACAGCGGCTATTTCGTCGAGGCGCCGGCGCACGGCGCCGCGGTGCCGGACTTCGGCGAGTCCGGCATGGGCGGCGACGAGCTGTACCGCCAGCTGGTGGACGGCCGCGCCCGCAAGCAGCTGCCCGACACGCTGACCGAGAAGGAGCTGCTGCGCGCCTATCCGGTGTCGCGCAGCCTGCTGGCCAAGACCCTGACGCGCATGGCGGCGGACGGCCTGATCGAGAAGCGCGCCGGCCACGGCTGGCGCTTCCTGCCATCGCTGGAAACGCCGGAGGCGCTGGCCGAGAGCTACCGCTTCCGCATGATCGTGGAATGCGGGGCCTTGCTGGAGCCGGCCTTCGAGGCCGACAAGGCGCAGGTCGCGCGCTGCCGCAAGGCCTACGAGCAGGTCATCGCGGACGGCGGCGCGAGCTTGTCGCCGGCCGGGTTCTTCGCGCTGAATACGTCGTTCCACGAGATGCTGGCGCGCTTTTCCGGCAACCGCTTCATCGTGCAGGCGGTGCAGCAGCAGACCCAGTTGCGCCGGCTGGAGGAGCACGCCGCGTTCTACCGCGAGATCGACCTCGTCGAAGCCTGCCGCGAGCACCTGCAGATCCTCGACGCGCTGGAGCTGGGCGACCGCGAATGGGCGGCCGCGCTGATGCGCCGGCACCTGCTGAACGCGCGCGCCCACAGCAACTGAGCGGCTGCGCCGCGGCTCGTCACGCCGCTCCCCGAGCCGCCTCCCTTCCTCCGAACGCATCGCAATGCGCAGCCGTGCCGGGCGCGGTGCGGCTATGCGCGCGCCTGTCCCGCGGGCATGGGCCGTATTCGCGCAACATTGTACTTTGTTTATATTTAGTACAAAATGGCCGGGACCGTGCCTTACCGCAACGCCACTTCGACGAGCCCCGCCATGACCGCCCACAGCGTATTGCCCGCTTCTGACTCCGCTTCCGCTTCCATTTCTGTCTCCGACGCCGATCCCGCCGCCGCGATGGCCGCGTACTGGATGCCGTTCACGTCCAACCGCCGCTTCAAGCAGCAGCCGCAACCGCAGATGTTCTCGGGCGCCGACGGCATGTACTACCTGCGCCCGGACGGCAGCCGCGTGCTCGACGGCATGGCCGGGCTGTGGTGCGTCAACGCCGGGCATCGCCGCCCGGAGATCGTCGAGGCCATCGCGCGCACGGCCCATGAGCTGGACTACGCGCCGTCGTTCCAGATGAGCCACCCGCTGGCCTTCGCGTTCGCCGAGGCGCTGGTGGCCGAGGCGCCGGCCGGCCTGTCCAACGTGTTCTTTTCCAATTCCGGGTCGGAGGCGGTGGATTCGGCGCTCAAGATCGCGCTGGCCTATCACCGCGCGCGCGGCGAGCCGCAGCGGGTGCGCCTGATCGGGCGCGAGCGCGCCTATCACGGCGTGGGTTTCGGCGGGCTGTCGGTGTCGGGCATTGCCGGCCACCGCAAGCCGTTCGGCAACCTGCTGCCGTGGGTGGACCACCTGCCGCACACCTACGACCGCGCGGCGATGGCGTTCTCGCGCGGGCAGCCGGCGTGGGGCGCGCACCTCGCGGACGAGCTGGAGCGCCTGGTCGCGCTGCACGACGCATCCACCATCGCCGCCGTGATCGTCGAGCCGGTGTCCGGCTCCACCGGCGTGCTGGTGCCGCCGGTGGGCTACCTGCAGCGCCTGCGCGAGATCTGCGACAGGCACGGCATCCTGCTAATCTTCGACGAGGTCATCACCGGCTTCGGCCGCGTGGGCGCGCCGTTCGCCGCGCAGGCCTTCGGCGTGGCGCCCGACCTGATGACCAGCGCCAAGGGCCTGACCAACGGCGCGGTGCCGATGGGCGCGACGCTGGTGGGCGGCCATGTGTACGAGGCCCTCATGCAGGGCGCGCCGGGCAGCATCGAGCTGCCGCACGGATACACCTATTCGGGTCATCCGCTGGCCTGCGCGGCCGGGCTGGCGGCGCTGGACATCTACCGCCGCGAGGGGCTGTTTACGCGCGCCAACGATCTGGCGCGGCAATGGGCCGACGCGGCGCACGGCCTGCGCGGCCTGCCGCACGTGGCGGACGTGCGCAATATCGGCCTGCTGGCGGCCATCGAGCTGGAGCCGCTGCCGGGCCAGCCCGGCCAGCGCGGTTATGCGGCGCACCTGGCCTGCCTGGCGCGCGGCTGCCTGATCCGCGCGGCGGGCGACACGATGGTGCTGTCGCCGCCGCTGGTCATCGCGCCGGCGCAGATCGACACGCTGTTCGGCACGCTGGCGGAGGTGTTGCGCGCATCGTGACGCGGGCCGCCGCGCCGGCCTAGCGCAGCGAGTGGTTGGGCTGCGGGGCCGCGCGCTCGGCCGGGTGCTGCGACTTCATCCACTGCGCCGCGGCGTCGGCATCGAGCGGGCGCGAGAACAGGTAGCCCTGGCCCATGTGGCAGCCCTGCGAGAGCAGGAACTGGCGCTGCGCGTCGTTCTCCACGCCTTCGGCCACCACCGCGAGCTTCAGGCTGTCGCCGATGCGGATCACGGCGCTGGCCAGTTCGCGCGCGGCGGCGTCGCTCTCCAGGTCGATCACGAAACTCTTGTCGAGCTTGAGCTGGTGCACCGGCAACTGGCGCAGGTAGCCCAGGCTCGAATAGCCGGTGCCGAAATCGTCCATCGACAGGCGCACGCCCTGCGCGTGGATCGCGGCGACGGTGGCGGCGATGCCGGCATCGTCCTCCATCAGCAGGCCCTCGGTCATCTCCAGCACCAGCGCGTGGGCGGGCAGGCCGTGGCGCGAGAGCGTCTCGGCCACGTCGGTGGCCAGCGCCGGGTCGCGGAAGCTGCCCGGCGAGATGTTGACGGAGATGGTCGGCACCGGGATGCCCTCGTAGCGCCAGGCGGCCAGCTGCGCGCACGCGCGCTCGAGCACCCAGCGGTCCAGCGTGCCGATCAGGCCGGCGTCCTCGGCCAGCGGCACGAAGCGGTCGGGCGGCACCTTGCCGAAATGCGGGTGGTGCCAGCGCACCAGCACTTCCAGCCCGTACAGGCGCCCGTCGCGCAGGAACACCTGCGGCTGGAAGTTGAGGTGGAGTTCCTCGTTGAGCAGCGCGTCGCGCAGCGCCGACTCCAGCGCCAGGCGCTCCTGCGCGGCCCAGTTCATCTCGATGCTGAAGAGGCGGAACAGGTTGCGCCCGGCCGCCTTGGCGTCGTACATGGCCATCTCGGCGCAGTGCAGCAGGTAGTCCAGCGTGTCGCCGTCCGACGGGAACAGGCTGATGCCGATGCTGGCCGAGGGCGCGATGCTGGCGTGGTCGATGCGCAGCGGCTGGCGCATCGCCACCAGCAGGCGCTGGCCGGTGGCGATGGTGCGGGTGCGGTCGGCGCCGGGCAGCACCAGCGCGAACTCGTCGCCCGACAGGCGCGCCACCAGCGCGCTCTCGCCGGCGTGGGCGACCAGGCGCTTGGCCACCTCGCGCAGCATCTTGTCGCCGCCGCTGTGGCCGAGCGAGTCGTTGATGTACTTGAAGCGGTCCAGGTCGACGAACAGCACGCTCAGCGCGGCGCCGGCCTGGCGCGCCGCCAGCAGCAGCTTGCCGGCCTGGCGCTGCAGCTGGCTGCGGTTGGGCAGGCCGGTGAGGGAGTCGTAGTGGTCGAGCTGCTGGATGCGCTCGGCGGCGTCGTCGCGCTCGAAGGCCAGCTTGCACAGCCAGGCGCAGACTTCCACCACCTGCTGGTGGAAGGCGTCGGGCTCGCGCACGCTGCGGAAATAGAAGGCCAGCGTGGCCAGCACGCGGCCGTCGCCGGCCTTGATCGGGTACGACCAGCAGGCCGCCAGGCCCAGCGGCAGGGCCAGGTGGCGGAAGTCCGCCCAGCGCGGGTCGGTGGCGATGTCGCTGACCACCACCGGCTCGCCCAGCCAGGCGGCGGTGCCGCAGGAGCCCACTGCGGCCCCGACCGGCACGCCGTCGAGCGCCGCCGAGTACTCGGGCGGCAGCGCCGGCGCGGCCAGCGGGCGCAGGCGCCGCTCGCTGTCCACGCGCAGCACGGAGGCGACCACCGAGGGCGCCACGCGCTGCACTTCCTGGCAGATCAGCTCCATCACCGCCGGCAGCGGCTGATCCATCACCATCGCGTGCAGCACCTTGCGCTGGAGCAGCTCGTAGGTCTTCTTCTGCGTGATGTCGGACAGGATGACGATGCCGTGGTGGTGCCCGCCCACCGTGCTGACCAGGTGGCGCACCGTGACCGACACCCACAGCGGGCTGTTGCCGCGCGCGTAGATCAGCGCCTCGTGGCGCTCCACCGCAGACGCGGCGCGTTGCGCCTGCGGGCGCCGCATGGCGGCGGGGTCGGTGAACTCGCCGGCCAGCACGTCGGCGGGCGTGCGGCCGAACATGTCGCTCGGCGCGTAGCCGAGCAGGCGCGTCAGGCCGGCGTTGACGTAGACGATGCGCCAGTCGGTATCCACCACCAGCACCGCGCTGTCGATCTCGTCGGCGATCACCGACAGCAGCGGATGGTCGTCGCGGCCGACGCCGGCGCCGTCCGGCACCTTGACCAGCAGGGTGCGCAGCGCGGCGCCGCCCGGCGTGGCGACGGCTTCGGCCAGGAAGCCGAAGCGCCGGCCGCCGTCCGGGCGCAGCACCTGCACCGCCGGCAGCAGCTCGCCATGCTCGCCGGCGGGCTGCGGGCCGGCGCCGGGCAGCGGCTGCACCAGCGTGTCGACGTGCCGGCCGAGCACCTGCGTGCGGCAGGCGCCGCAGAGCGTCTCGGCCGCCGCGTTCAGGAAGATCACCTGGCCATCCGCGTCCACCACGAAGACGGCATCGGTGGCCTGTTCGAGCGAATTGCGGAATAGCAGATGGGGGTCGGCTATGCCGAGCGCTTTGTCTCTGTCTGGCATGGGTGAGGTAAACGTCGCTAACGACCGATAATGCCTGCCCGCCCCGACGGGGCCCTGCGTGACAATGACTCGGCTCTGGCATTGCTATCGGCATGGCGGCCCCGATCCTGAAGTTATTTTTTCGGCGCTCACCGGGCGCGCGCCGGCGGGGCTGCCAAGGCACGCCCGGGCTTGGCATAATTGCGGCGCGGCCATTCGCCGCCTTTGCTGACTGTTCTTCCACCGTTCTTACACCGTCCTCTGCCCGGAGCCCGAGACATCATGGAATTCAAGACCCTGCTGGTCGAACTTGGCCCGGACCCGGGCTGCGCCGACCGGGTCCGCCTGGCGGCGGAGCTGGCGCGGCACAGTGCCGCCCACGTCACCGGCGTGACCGCGACCGGCACGCGCCTGGAACCGTTCCGCGGCGCCGGCGACGACGCCGGCCGCTACGCCGAGCTGGCCCGGCGCCAGTTGCTGGCCCAGGCCGCGGCGGCCAGCGCCGACTTCCACCGCGTCATGCAGGAAACCGCGCCGGAGCTGGGCTGCAACCATCGCCTGATCGAGGAGGAGCCGGGCTGGGCGCTGGCCCGGGAAGGGCGGCTGGCAGACCTGATCGTGCTGGCCCGGCTGCCGGGGCTGGAGTCGCTGCCGGTGCTGGTGGCGCAGACCCCCGAATACGTGATGCTGGAGGCGGGCCGGCCGGTGCTGCTGGTGCCGCCGGGCGTGCGCCGGCTGGACTGCGGGCACGTCGCCATCGCCTGGGACGGCGGCCGCGAGGCCGCCCGCGCGGTGGCCGACGCCATGCCGCTGCTGCGCCGGGCCGCGCGCGTGAGCGTGATCAGCGCGCCGGGCCCCGACGGCGGCGCGCCCGAGCCGCATGCCGCGCCGGCTGCGCTGTGCGAGCACCTCGCGCGCCACGGCATCGTGGCCGCCATCCATGCCGCGCCGGGCGGCCAGCGGCCCGGGCCGCTGCTGCTGGGCGCGGTGCGCGAGCTGCGGGCCGACCTGCTGGTCGCGGGTGGCTACGGACACGCGCGCCTGCGCGAACTGGTCACGGGCGGCACCACGCGCACGCTGATGCGGCAAGCAGAGATTCCTGTGCTGATGTCGCATTGACTATCCCATCGACTACCGCATTGACTACCGCATCGACTATCCCGTCGACCGCGGCATCGACCGTCGCATCGGCGCCGGGCGGCGCGCGGCCGGCGGCACCGGCACCATCCGCGGCACGGCGGGCCGGGAACCCCACAAGACCATCATGACAATCGACTGGACGCATTTCACGCCGCTGCCGGCACTGGCCGGCGGCCTGCTGATCGGGCTGGCCGCGGCGCTGTTCATCCTCCTCAACGGGCGCATCGCCGGCATCAGCGGCATCGTCGGCGGCCTGTTGCGCCCGGCGCGCGGCGACGTGGCCTGGCGGCTGGCCTTCGTGGCCGGGCTGGTCGCGGCGCCGTTGTGCTGGCGCCTGTTCGCGGCGCTGCCGGAGATCCGCATCGAGGCCGGCACCGGCGTGCTGGCCGTGGCCGGGCTGCTGGTCGGGCTGGGCACGCGCTACGGCTCGGGCTGCACCAGCGGGCATGGCGTGTGCGGGCTGTCGCGGCTGTCGCCGCGCTCGCTGGTGGCCACGCTGGCCTTCATGGCCACCGGCTTTGCCACGGTCTACGTGGTCCGCCATCTGGTCGGGGCTTGAGATGGCCACGCCCATGACGACTCCCGATACCGCGTCCCACGGCGCCGCGCGCGTGGCTTCCCCGCTGTCTTCCCCGCTGTCTTCCCTGTTGTCGGCGCTGCTGGCCGGGCTGGTGTTCGGCCTCGGGCTGATCCTGGCCGGCATGGCCAATCCCGCCAAGGTGCTGGGCTTTCTCGACCTCGCCGGCGCCTGGGACCCATCCCTGGCGCTGGTGATGGGCGGCGCCATCGCGCTCGGCCTGGTGGCGTTCGCGCTGGCGCGGCGCCGCCGCGTGTCGCTGCTCGGGCTGCCGATGCGATTGCCGGGCGCGCGCGGCATCGATGCGCGCCTCGTCGGCGGCAGCCTGCTGTTCGGCGCGGGCTGGGGCCTGGCCGGCATCTGCCCGGGCCCGGCGCTGGTGCTGCTCGGCGCCGGCGCGTGGCAGGGCGCGGTGTTCGTGCTGGCCATGCTGGCGGGCATGATGCTGTTCGAATGGCTGGAGCGGCGCGGGCGGACTAGCGCCGCGCCGGCGCGATGAGCGCCGTGGGGCCCGGCGAGGGCCGCGCAAGGGCCGAGGCGCGCATGGCCGGCGAGCACGACGGCGCCGGCGCGCCGACCAGGACCGAGGAGGCGCGCCGCAGCACGCTGGTGAGCGTCGGCGTCAATCTGCTGCTGACCGGCATGCAGATGGCGGCCGGGCTGTTCGCCGGCTCGCAGGCGCTGATCGCGGACGCCGTGCATTCGCTGTCCGACCTGATCTCCGATTTCGTGGTGCTGTTCGCCAGCCACCACAGCCGCAAGGGCGCCGACGCCGACCACCAGTACGGCCACCAGCGCTTCGAGACCGCCGCCTCGCTGGGCATCGGCATCCTGCTGCTGGCGGTCGGCGTGGGCATGCTGTGGACGGCGGTGAGCAAGCTGGAGCATCCCGAGCTGATCCAGCCGGTCAAGGAGATCGCGCTGTGGGTGGCGCTGGGCGCGCTGGCGGCCAAGGAACTGCTGTTCCGCTACATGCTGGCGGTGGCCCAGCGCGTGCGCTCCGCCATGCTGGCGGCCAATGCCTGGCACGCGCGCTCGGACGCGGCGTCCTCGCTGGTGGTGGCGCTCGGCATCGGCGGCAACATGCTGGGCGTGCACATGCTCGACCCGATCGCGGCGCTGGTGGTCGGCCTGATGGTCAGCCGCATGGGCTGGAAGTTCTCGTGGGAGGCCATGCACGACCTGATGGACGGCGCCGTGGACGCGCAGACCGTGGCGGCGATCCGCGAGGCCATGCTCGGCACGCCCGGCGTGCACGGCCTGCACGGGCTGCGCACGCGCAAGATGGGCGACTTCGTCCTGGCCGACGTGCACCTGGAGATCGACGGCGCGCTCACGGTGGAGGCCGGCCACCACATCGCCCTCGAGGCGCGCCGGCGCGCGATGGAAGTGACCGACGTGCTCGACGTGATGACGCACATGGACCCGGTGCACCTGCCGCGCTGAGCCGCCCGGGGCGGGCAACGGCCGGCGCCGATGCCCGGTATCATGGCGCTTTCGCCCCGGCGCCAGCCCGGGCCGCCGCCAAGATCAACCCTCCCCGACGCCGGACGGCATCCCGCCGGTCCGCGCGCGCCAGTCCATGACAACCATGCAAAGCCAGTCTTCGATGAGATTCCTGCCCTATCTCGTCGCCGCCACCTTTTTCATGGAGTACCTCGACACCACCGTGATCGCCACGGCGCTGCCGCAGATGGCGCAGTCGTTCGGGGTCGGTCCGAACGACCTCAGCCTGGGCATGACCGCCTACATGCTGGCGCTGGCGGTGTTCATCCCGATCAGCGGCTGGATCGCGGACCGCTACGGCTCGCGCACCGTGTTCGGCGGCGCCATCGTGGTGTTCACGGTGGCCTCGGTGCTGTGCGGCGCGTCCAGCGGGCTGGCGGAGTTCACCGCGGCGCGCGTGCTGCAAGGCATCGGCGGGGCGATGATGGTGCCGGTGGGGCGCCTGATCGTGGTGCGCAACACCGACAAGCGCGACCTCATCAAGGCCATCTCCACCATCACCTGGCCGGCCATCGCCGCGCCCGTGGTGGGGCCGCCGATCGGCGGCTTCATCACCACCTATGCGTCCTGGCGCTGGATCTTCCTGCTCAACGTGCCGTTCGGCATCGCCGCGCTGGTGGCCACCTTCATGATGATCCGCAACGCGCGCGCGGCCGAGCGCAAGCCGCTCGACGTGATCGGCTTCCTGCTCGGCGGCGCCACCCTGACGCTGGTGCTGTACGGTACCGAACTGGCCAGCCAGGACGGCGCCAGCCTGGCGCTGGCGGGCGGCTGCGTGGCGGCGGGGCTGCTGTCCGGCGTGCTGACCGTGCGCCACGCGGCGGGCCACCCGCATCCGCTGCTCGACTTCACCACGCTGCGCGTGCCGACCTTCTCCGTCACGGTCATTACCGGGTCGTTTACGCGCGTGGGCATCGGCGCGGTGCCGTACCTGATGCCGCTGCTGTTCCAGGTCGGCTTCGGCCTGTCCGCGTTCCGCGCGGGGCTGCTGCTGCTGGCCAGCGCGGTCGGCAACCTCGGCATGAAGGCGCTCACCACGCCCGTGCTGCACCGCTACGGCTTCCGCTCCACGGCGATCGTCAACACCGCGCTCGCCGGCGTGTTCATCGTGGCCTGCGGGCTGCTCACCTCGGACATGCCGCTGGCGCTGGTGCTGTTCGTGGTGTTCGTGTACGGCGTGACGCGCTCGATGCAGTTCTCCACGCTCGCCTCGCTGGCCTATGCCGACATTCCGCCGGCGCAGATGAGCGGCGCCAACACGCTGTGGAACGCCGCCCAGCAGATGACCATCGGCCTGGGCATCGCGTTCGGCTCGCTGTCGCTGCGCGTGGCCGCGGCGCTGCGCGGCGAGTCGGCCCAGCCGGGCGGACTGCCGCATTTCACGCTGGGCGATTTCCGCTGGGCCTTCCTGTTCGCCGGGGTGCTGACGCTGGTCTCGCTGATCGGCTACGTCCGCATGGCGCCGGACGCGGGGCGGCACCTGGCGGCGCAGCGCAAGACCGCCTGAGCGGGGCGCCCACGGCAGGTCCGGGCCGACCGGCGGGATCGCCGGCGCCATCGCCAGCAGGGCGTCGGCCTGGCGCCGGACCCGCGCGGCGATGGCGCGCGCCATGTCGCGTTCCGCGCCGGCGTGGATACGGAAACAAAGACTGCGCCTCGGGCTTGGCGCCAGTCATTTCGATCACCGGCCGCGGGCGCATGACAGACCGGGTATACATATCTTGACCAGGCAAATGATAATCATTATTATTTTGTGTCTCAGGTTTGTGACACGATCTGAGTCAGCAAATGGGTTTCCGGACACCGACGTGTCCGGATTTTTTTTCGCCATGCGGATACCGCGTGGCGGCCGCGCCGCATTCCCTTCCCGCCATCCTTTCCTTCTTTCCGCCGGCCCGCCCATCCCCGCCGCGCGGCGTTGCGGTAGCATCGCTTCCAGCATCTCCCGCGTGACGGCGCCTACCATGTTGCCGCCGTTGCCGTTCCACCCCCGCAGATCCGACCGACGCCAAGGCGCATGGGAAAGCCAATGACGGAAGCCACCGTTCCACCGCCCGGCGATGCCGTGCCCGCCGGCCGCCGCTGGGAGTGGCTGCCGGCGCAGGGCAGTTGGGGCTACTACGCGCTGCTCGGCGCGGTCGGGGTGCTGGTGCTGGGGCCGCTGGGCGGGGTCGCGGCGGCCTACATGAATTTCTCGCTCGGCTTCTTCGTGGGCGGGCAGGTGCTGGCCGGCATCCTGGGCTCGACCATCACCTACGGCTACGGCGCGCAGGGGCGCCACGGCGCCAACTACATCCAGACCATTGCCGCCTCGGTGGCCGGCATGAGCGCGATGGCGGTGGTGATCCAGGCGATGACGTGGATGGGCCTGCCGGAGCCGCCGCTGTGGCAGCTGATGCTGTACATGCTGTGCGTGGGCATGTTCGGCGTGGGCGTGGGCATGCTGTACACGCCGGTGCTGGTGGACCGCCTGCAGCTGACGTTTCCGTCCGGGCTGGCGGTGGCCAACATCCTGCGCGCGCTGACCGATCCGGTGCTGCTGCGGCTTTCGGTCGCGCGGCTGGCCGGCGGCGCCGCGCTGGGCGTGGCCTGCGGCGTCGGCGCGGCGCGCGTGGCGCTGCTGGCGGCGGTGGACCTGTCGGCCTCGACCTTCGGCGCGGGCATGATCGTGGGCGCGCGCATCGGGCTGGCGGCGCTGGCGGCCGGGCTCGCGAGCCAGGCGCTGGTGCCGTATTTCATCTCGATCGGCTGGCTGGCGCCGGGCGACCCGTTCCGCAAGATCACGTTCCTGATCGCGCTGGGCATGATCATGGGCGCGGCGCTGGTCGACATGTCGCTGCTGCTGCGGCGGGCCTGGCGGCAGGGCCGGGCGGTCCGCGAGGCGCGCGCATCCCAGCCGCGCGCGCCGGGCGGCGCGTCATGGCGGCTGCTGGCATGGGTGGTGTTCTGGGGCGCGGCCATCGTCGCGGTGGGATCTGGCCTGCTGGGCCAGCCGCCGGGCTACCTGCTGCTGGCCGTGGTGCTGGTGTTCCTGTTCGCGATGGTCAACGGCATCTCGGTCGGCATGGTGGACCAGAACCCGATTTCCTCGGCCTTCGTGCTGTCGGTGATCCTGATGGCGGCGCTCGGCCTGAAGGATCCGCAGGTGGGGCTGATCGCCGCGACGGTGCTGCTGGTGTCCACCGGCCAGGCCTGCGACATGCAGCAGGACCGCTCCACCGGCTGGCGCCTGGGCACGGACCGCACCGTGCAGTTCCGCTTCCAGGTGGCCGGCATCGCCGCCGGCGCGGTGCTGGCGGTGCTGTTCGCGCGCCTGTTCATGCGCGCTTATCCCGAACTGGCGCTGGACCAGACCATGCTGGCCGCCGACGCGCAGCCGCACCGCTGGGCCTCGGCCATGACCTACAAGATCGTCGGCGCGCTGCGCGGGCTGGCGCAGGACCTGCCGCACCAGCGCACCGCGGTGGCGCTGGGGATCGGCCTCGGCCTGGCCACCGCGCTGCTGCGCCTGCTGGTCAGGTCGCGCGCGGGCTACCAGCGTCTTGTCGCGGCCGGCGGCAAGGGCCGCGTGCTCGATTTCCTGGTCGATACGGTGCTGCTGCCTTCGCCCTATGCGTCTTCGTTCGGCGGCTTCGTCAACCTGCCGACCTCGGCCTGGTTTGCCGCCGGCGGCGTGGTGGCCAGCGTGGCCGACGCGCTGCCGGGCCGGCGCGCGGCGGCGGACCCGCTGCCCGCCGACATGAGCACCACCTCGCTGGTGGGCGGCGGGCTGATCGCCGGCGATGCGCTGGCCGCGGTGGGGCTGGGCATCGCCGGCCTGCTGTTCACGGCGATGGGCTAACCCTGTTCCCAGGCGCTGCACCAGCCCGCCGCCGCGACCTGCTTGTCGCCGAACAGCACGCAACTGCCGGTGGCCGGGCTGCTGCCTTCCTGGAACAGCTGGCAATTGGCGCAGGTCTGGCCGGCCGCGTGCTTCGGGTACTTGGCCTGGTCGACCTTGCGGGTGTCCGCCTTGTAGCCGAGGCCGACGGCCTGCGGGTCCTGCTCGTCGAGCAGCGCCGCCGCGGCGGGCGCGGCGGCGGTGGCCGCCAGGCCCGCGGCCAGGGCGATCGGCACGGTCTTCAGGAACTCACGGCGGGAGGACATGCTGCTTCCTTTTTCTGGCTGGAGGAATCGGGATCGCGGGTGGGTGATGCCGGCGGCCGCTGGCGGGAATTGTGTGTCGTGGGGAGGGCGGCGCGGCCCGCGTGCAGGATTGTGGCACAGCGCCCCGCGCGGTGGCTCGGCGCGCCGTATCTGTGGCAAACTCGCCGCTGCCTTCCGAATGCCACATCGTCGTCATCTTCTCCGTCTTCCGCCTCTTCCGCGTCTTCTCCCTTCCTTTCCTATCCACGCCATGACCGCTTCCACCAACACCGACACCCTGCGCCAGACCCTGCAGGAGCCGCTGCCGCTGCAACTCTCGCCGCTGATGGGCGCCGGCTTCCTGGACGGCGCCGAGGCCGGCCGCTTCGCCATCTACACCGAACCGCCGCAGGCGCCGGGCCGCGAGGAAGTGCTGGCCGGGCTGCGCGCGCAACTGGCCGCGCAGGGCGGCGCGCAGGCCAGCGGCGAGGCGCTCGACAGCGACGACTGGGAGCCGGGCCAGGCCTTCGAGATGGACATGGACAGCGACGAGATCTGCGGGCAGGTGCTGTTCTACCGCCTGATCCTCGCGCGCGACCTCGATCCCGTGGGCTATTGCGCGTTCGAGATCAATGCCGACGAAACCGGCGTGATCTTCGTCACGCTGGTGGAATCGTGGATCCGCGCGTCCTACGTCGCGCTGGGCGTGCAGCGCGGCTTCGTGCAGCAGATGGCCGGCGCGGTCTACGCGGTGCTGGCCGAGCTCGACGCGCGCCTGCAGGCCGCGGGCGAGCACGATGCCGCGTTCGAGGTGCTGCTGGGGCTGGATGAGGAAACGGAGGACAACGGCGCCTTGCTGCACGCGCTGCGGGACACGCTGCGCGGCTGGACCGGCGCGGACGCCGCCGGCGACGCCGGGCGCGAGCCGCTGGGCATCGTGGCGGTCAACGTCTCGGTGATCGGCGCGGGCGCGTGATGGCGCGGCGGCGCGGCGGCATCCGCGAGCAGGGAACGCATCTTGCTTGACTTCCGCGGGCCGTCGCGGCAATGATTTCCCCGGCTTTGGGGATGGGCAGACGCGGCGTGGCGCAGGGATTCCGCTCCCGGCGCCGCCAATATGCGATATGCAATACGCAACGCCGCAAGACGCGGCGCGCACGCCATCGACGGACACACGTCGAGGCAACGCAGGAGAATCGTTTTTTTCGCAGCACCGGGGTGCGGGGAGTGCTTTGCAATGCGAAAAGACGAGATTCTTCTGCGAATGCGCCAGGGGGCCACGCTGACCCTGGCGGTCAATCCCTGGGGCGGGCGGATTCCCGCGGCGATACTGAAGCACCCGCCGTCGCTCGAGCACGACGTGCACATCGCCTGGTGGCAGATCCAGCGCCTGCTCGATGCGCAATTGCTGGCATTCGACGGTGCCACGCTTGAAAAATCCACATCCCTGCGGCTGACCCGGCTGGGGCTGCGGCAGGCCGGCGCCGAGGGCGCGCGCGACCCCGCGTGAGGCGCGCGCGCCGCCGCCGCGCTCAGGCCACGCCCAGCAGCGACTTGGGCTCCATGAACGCTTCCAGCCCGAAGGTGCCGTACTCGCGGCCGATGCCGGACTGCTTGAAGCCGCCGAACGGCGCGGCCGGCTCGTGCGCCAGCGTGTTGACCAGCACGCGGCCGGCCTCGATGCGCTGCGCCACCGCGCGGGCGCGCGCCGCGTCCGTGGACAGCACGTAGCCCTGCAGGCCGTAGCTGGTGTCGTTGGCGATGGCGATGCCTTCCTCGGTGTCGCCGTAAGGCAGGATCGCCAGCACCGGGCCGAAGATTTCCTCGCGCGCGATGGTCATGTCGTTGCGCACGCCGCTGAACACGGTCGGGCGCACGAACCAGCCGTCGCGCGTGCCCTGCGGGCGGCCTTCGCCGCCGGCCAGCAGCCGCGCGCCTTCGCCGATGCCGATGCGGATGTAGCGCTGCACGCGCTCCCATTGCTTCTGGCTGACCATCGGGCCGATGGCGGTCTCGGGGTCGCGCGGGTCGCCGCTGCGGATGCGCGCCACCTCCGCCACCACGGCCGCCTCGAATTCGGCCAGGCGCTGCCGCGGCACCAGGATGCGCGTGCCGGCGATGCAGGCCTGGCCGCTGTTCATGAAGCCGGCCTGCAGCGCCAGCGGCACCGCCTGCGCGAAATCGGCGTCGTCGAGCACCAGCACCGGCGACTTGCCGCCCAGCTCCAGCGTGACGCGCTTGAGCGTGTCGGCGCCGGCGCGCAGGATGGCCTTGCCGACCGCGGTGGAGCCCGTGAACGACACCTTGGCCACGTCCGGGTGCGCGCTGATCTCGGCGCCGACCACCTCGCCGCGGCCGGTCACGATGTTGAACACGCCGGGCGGCAGGCCCGCCTCGTGCAGCGCCTCGGTGACGATGCGGGTCTGCACGGCGCTCATCTCGCTGGGCTTGATGACGGCGGTGCAGCCGGCCGCCACGGCCGCCGCCAGCTTGCCGCAGATGAAGCTGCCGTTGCTGTTCCACGGCGTGATCAGCCCGGCCACGCCGAGCGGCGTCATGATGACGTCCGCCGTGCCCATGCGGCGCGTGAAGGCGTAGTCCTCCAGCACGCGGGCCGCCTCCAGCAGCACGCTGGCGGCATGCTGCGCCATCCAGCGCCCGCGCGACACCGGCGCGCCGTACTCCGCGACGATGGCCTCGAACAGCTCGTCCTCGCGCGCCTGCACCGCGGCGTGCATGCGCCGCAGCCACTCGATGCGCTCGGCCTTGCTGGTGCGCGAGAAGGCGGGAAACGCGCGGCTGGCCGCGGCGATGGCGCGCCGCGCGTCGTGCGCGTCGGCCAGCCGGACCTGGCCGCTGGGCGCGGCGGTGGCGGGGTTGTACAGGTCGAACCATTCCTCGCCGTGCGGGGTGACGAAGGCGCCGTCGATGTAGATCTGTTCGATGCGATGCATGGGAACTCCGGGAATGCGCAGGATGCGTAGGAACATGGGGCAGAAGATAAGCCCGCGGCATTGGCCGGTCTAGCCATATAATTCCGCACGAACTATTGAGTGATTTAGGACAATGCAGACTTCCGGACTCGGCGAGCTCGAAGGCGTGGCCGCGGTGGCGCGCCTGCGCAGCTTCCGCGCCGCGGCCACCGAGCTGGGCGTCTCCACCTCGGCGCTCAGCCATGCCATCGCCGCGCTGGAGGCGCGCATCGGCGTGCGGCTGTTCCACCGCACCACGCGCAGCGTGTCGCTGACCGAGGCCGGCGCGCAGTTCGTGGCCGGCATCGCGCCCGCGCTGTCGGCCATCCGCGGCGCGATGGAGCAGGCCGGCAGCCACCGCGACACGCCCTCCGGCACGCTGCGCATCAATACCTCGTCGGGCGCCGCGCGGCAGGCAATGCCGCTGTTCCTGGCGTTCCTGCGGCGCTATCCCGAGATGCGGCTGGACATCGTCACCGAAGGGCGCCTGATCGACATCGTGGTGGCCGGCTTCGACGCCGGCATCCGGCTGGCCGAAAGCGTGCCGCTGGACATGGTGGCGGTGCCGCTGGGGCGGCCGCAGCGCTTCGCCGTGGTCGGCAGCCCGGCGTACTTCGCCGCCAACCCGCCGCCGCGCGCGCCGGCCGACCTGCTCGCGCACCGCTGCATCCGCACGCGCCTGCCGAGCGGCACGCTCTACCGCTGGGAATTCTCGCGCCACGGCGAAGCGCTCAGCGTGGACGTGCAGGGCGAGCTCACGCTGGACGATCCTTACCTGATGCTCGACGCGGCGCGCGACGGCATGGGCCTGACCTATCTCACCGAGTGGAGCGTGGAGGCGGACCTCGCCGCCGGCACGCTGGTGCGTGTGCTGGAAGACTGGACACCGCCGTTCGACGGGCTCAGCCTGTACTACCCGGGCCGCCGCCACGTGCCGGCGGGGTTGCGCGCGCTGATCGAGATGATCCGCGAGGACGCGCAGCCGGCGCCACGGCGGCCGGGCAAGGCGCGCGGCAAGCGCTGAAGGCGGCGCGCCCGGTCAGGCGGACCGCAGGTTCAGAGGCTTTCGTGCAGCACGCGCGGCGGCGCCGCGTGTTTCGTGTCTGCCGCTGGCGCCGCAGTCTCCGCCACCGCGTCGGCGATCCGCACGGCGATCGCCTCCATCGGCGTGCCCGGCCCGAACAGGCCGCGCACGCCCAGCCCGAGCAGCAGGCGCGCGTCGGCGTCCGGCACGATGCCGCCGGCAAAGACCGGCGTGCCCGGTTGCCGCTGCGCCAGCGCCCGCAGGAAGCGCGGCAGCAGCGCGAGGTGCGCGCCGGCCAGCGTGGAGATGCCGATCGCGTCGTAGCCGCCGCGCGCGGCCTCGGCGGCCACGTCCTCGGGCTGCTGGAACAGCGGGCCGAGCGTGACGGCGAAGCCGGCGTCGGACAGCGCCGCGGCCACCGCCTTGGCGCCGCGGTCGTGCCCGTCCAGCCCGAGCTTGGCGATCAGCACGCGCGGCGCGCGGCCCAGCCCGGCGGCCAGCGCGCGCACGCGGGCGCAAGCCTGTTCCCAGGCGGCGTCCGTGTTGCCCGCGTTGCCCGCGTTGCCACGCGCGCTGCCATATTCGCCGGCGGCGAACACCGGGCTGGCCTGATGGCGCGGCCAGACTTGCTCCAGCGCCGCCGTGCATTCGCCCACGGTGGCGCGGCAGCGCATGGCCTCGATGGCGAGCGCGAGCAGGTTGCCGCCGCCGCCGCGTGCCGCCGCCGTCAGCGCGGCCAGCGCGCGCTGCAGCGCCGCCGGGTCGCGCGCCTGCTTCAGCGCGGCCAGGCGCTGCGCCTGCGCGGCCTGCACGGCGCGCCCGTCCACCATGAAGCAGGCCGGCTCCTCGTCCGGCCCGCGGAACTGGTTGACGCCGATGATGGCCTGCTCGCCCGAGTCGATGCGGGCCTGCGTGCGCGCGGCGCCGCGCGCGATCATGGCATGCACCCAGCCCGATTCGAGCGCGGCGAGCACGCCGCCGCGCGCCGCGATCTCGGCCATCAGCGCGCGCACGCGGCGCGCCACGTCGTCGGTCAGCGACTCCATCATGTAGGAGCCGGCCCACGGGTCGGCCACTTCGCACAGGCCCATCTCGCGCTGCAGGATGAGCTGGGTGTCGCGCGCCAGGCGCGCGGCGTCGGCGCCGGGCAGCGCCAGCGCTTCGTCGTAGGCGTTGGTGTGCAGCGACTGGGTGCCGCCGAACACCGCGGCCATCGCCTCCACCGTGGTGCGCACCACGTTGTTGAGCGGCTGGCGCGCGGTCAGCGACCAGCCCGAGGTCTGGCAGTGCGTGCGCAGCGCGCCGGCGCGCGCGCTGGTGCCGCCGGCGGCCTGGATGATCTCCCACCACAGCAGGCGCGCGGCGCGCAGCTTGGCGATCTCCAGGTAGAAATCCTTGCCCACGCCGAAGAAGAAGCTCAGCGTGCCGCAGAATTCTTCCACGCCGATGCCGCGCGCGCGGATGGCCTCGACGTAGGCCTGGCCGTTGGCCAATGCCAGCGCCAGTTCCAGCACCGGGTCGGCGCCGGCTTCCTGGAAGTGGTAGCCGGAGATCGACATGCCGTTGAAGCGCGGCACGTGCCGCGCCAGCCACGCCACCACGTCGCCGGCGATGCGCATGGACGGCGCCGGCGCGAAGATCCACGCATTGCGGACCATGTACTCCTTGAGGATGTCGTTCTGGATGGTGCCGCTCAACCGGGCCAGCGGCACGCCGCTTTCCTCGCCGGCCACCAGGAACGCGGCCAGCACCGGCAGCACCGCGCCGCTCATGGTCATCGACACCGAGACGCGCTCCAGCGGGATGCCCGCGAACAGGCGCTTCATGTCCTCGACCGAATCGACCGCCACGCCGGCCATGCCCACGTCCGCCTGCGCCAGCGGGTGGTCCGAGTCGTAGCCGCGGTGGGTGGGCAGGTCGAACGCCACCGACAGGCCCTGCGCGCCCTGCGCCAGCGCGGTGCGGTAGGCGAGGTTGGAAGCGGTGGCGTCGGCGAAGCCGGCGTACTGGCGGATGGTCCACGGCTTGCCCGCGTACATGGTGCGGTGCACGCCGCGCACGAACGGGGCCTCGCCGGGCAGGGTGCCCAGATGGGCGATGCCGTCGAGGTCGGCGGCGGTATAGACGGCGCGCCGGGGCACGCCGTGGTGGCCGTTGCTCATCGCGTTCTCCAGTGCTTGCGCGTGACCACGTCGGCGATCTTCTCGCCGTCGCTGGCGCGGCGGATCTCGCACCAGTGCGCCAGCCCGCCGGGGCCGCTGTGCACGGCGCTGAACGACAGCTCCAGCGCGTCGCCCAGGTTGACGTTGCCGTGGAAGAACAGGTCGCGCTGCGACACCGCGGGCGGTTCCTCGAAGCGCTGCCACTGCCACTCGGCGCGGTCGACGATGGCCTGGAAGCTGGCGAAATAGAGCAGGTCGGCGCCGTTGAAGTCGGTGTACGGGCAGGGCAGGTATTCGGCGGTGTGGCGCGCGGGCGCCAGCGTCTGCGCCAGCCCGAGGTGCGCGCCCCAGTCGCCCGCGCGGAAGCGCTTGGCCAGCGCCGCCATCTCGGCGGCGGCGGGCAGCGGCGCCTCGGGCGCGGGGCCGAAGGCCGCGCGCACCACCGAGCGGTTGTCGCGCTCGCGCTCGCGGCGGATGAAGGTGGACATCATCGTCACCTCGGCGCGGCGCGCCTCGCCCGCCATCACGCGGTGCGTGCTGTGGTGGCGCGCGCCGGTCACGCGCTGGAGCTCGCTGTCGATGGCGAATGCCGCGTGCTCGCCCATCGTCTCCAGCGCGGCCTCGCGCACGCGGATCGCCAGGAAGGCGGCGTAGGACTTGTGCCCCCCGGCGTCGCGGAACTCCGGCACGGCCTGCCCGGCCAGCGCGGCAAGGCCCTGCCAGTGCAGGTCGCCGCAGGTCTTGAGCAGCCAGTTCTCCGACAGCCCCGTGTACGACAACTGCGGCATGCCCGCCACGTAGTCGGTGCGAGCGCGGTGCATGTCAGGCCGCCAGCGCTTCTTCGCCGGTGCGCGCGGCGATCACCTTGCCGGCCAGGAACTCGGCGTCGCGCGCGATGCCGGAGAAGCGGCCCGAGCCCCAGGTGTGCAGCCACGGCAGGCCGAGGAAGTACAGGCCGGCCTGCGCGGTGACGCCGCGCACGTGGCCGGGATAGCCGCGGCCGTTGAAGACCGGCACTTCCAGCCAGCTGAAGTCCGGGCGGAAGCCGATGCACCAGATGATGCTGCCGATGCCGGCGCTGCCCAGGTCCAGCGCGGTGCGCTCGCCGGCGGGCCGCCACACCGGCTCGTAGACGCTGGCCGGCGGCGCCGCGATGCCTTGCTTCTCGATGTACTTGTCGATGCCGGCGTTGATGCGGTTGTAGGTGTCGTCGGCGTCCTGCAGGTTGGCCGCCAGGTTGGGCGCGAAGCGCAGGTGGCCGTCGCGGTAGTCGTCCAGCACGCCGTACAGTTCCATGCCTTCGCTGGCGAACTTGCGCAGGTCGATGTCGCGCCCGCCGTCGCGCCCGGTCACGTAGTGGTTGGTGTTGTCGCGCACGCCTTCGCGCAGCGGGTGCTCTTCCACCGGCATGTCGTAGTACTGCATGTCGGCCAGCCAGTCCACCACGTCGCGGCCGCGGTAGAAGCGCGCGCAGCGCGGCGCCTCGCCCACCGCCAGGTAGACCTTGCGCCCGGCCAGGTGCAGGTCTTCGGCGATCTGCGCGCCGGACTGGCCGGAGCCCACCACCAGCACCGCGCCTTCGGGCAGCGCCTGCGGGTTGCGGTACTCGGACGACTGGATCTGGCGGATGCCGGCCGGCAGCCGCTCGGCCATGCGCGGCACGATCGGCGCGTGATAGCCGCCCGAGGCCACCACCACCTGGTCGGCGGTGAAGTCGCCGTTCGAGGTGAAGACCTCGTAGCCGCCGTGCTCGCGCGGCCTGACGCGGCGCACCTCGGTGTGCTCGAGCACCGGCGCGTCGACCATGCGGATGAAACCGTCCAGATAGGCCTCGATCTCGTCCTTCTTCATGAAGCCGTGGGGGTCGCTGCCCCGGTACGGGTAGCCGGGCAGCGCGCATTGCCAGTTGGGCGTGACCAGGCAGAACGCATCCCAGCGCTGGTTGCGCCAGGTGTGGGTGATGGTGTGCTTTTCGATCACGAGGTGGTCGATCCTGGCCTGCTGCAGGTAGTAGCTCATGGACAGGCCTGCCTGGCCGCCCCCGACCACGATCACGCTGTAGTGCTTGGCGGCTGCCCCGCCGGGTTGGCTTGCGCCGAGAGTATTGGACATGATGGTTCCTTCGTAGATAGCGGTGATGCGCGAATGACTGGCGTGCTGCCCGGGCCGCGCTAGCGCCCGAAGCCGAGCACGCGCACGGTGGCGTCCGGCTGGGCGCTCCACCTGGCGGCGGTGTTTTCGATCTGCTCGAGCTGGTCCATCGCCGAGGAGCAGGCGTAGCCGTACTTGGCCCGCACGCGCTCGGAGGCGCTGCCCAGCGCCTGGCGCGCGCGCGCGAGGAAGTCCTCGAGCGGATAGTCCTGCCCGGCGGCGAAATACTCGGTGACGACCGACGAGGGCGAGTAGCAGGTGGCCTGGCTGTTGTCCGGCCATTGCACCCGGAAATGCGTGACTGGCATGGGTAGTCCTTATGCGGTGAGGGGGGCCGTGCCGCGCGGCACGATGAAGGCGTCGCTGGCGAAGTCCCACAGCACGGCGCGCTCGCCGTGCCGCTCGACCCGCACCGTGCGCGTGGCGTCGATGGCGCCGATGTCCGCGCACGCGATGCCGCGCGCGCGGAAGCGCGCGCCCACGGCTTCCACGTCCTGCTCGTCCACGGCCAGCAGGAAACCGAAGCTGGGGAAGGCGCTCAGCCAGCGCTGCGGGTCCACGCCGGGCGGGGCGGGGATGCGCGCGAGGTCGATGACGGCGCCCACGCCGGAGCACTCCAGCAGCATCAGCGCGGTGCCGAGCGTGCCGGCCATGCTGATGTCCTTGGCGGCGGCGCACAGGCCGTCCTCGGCCAGCGCCGGCAGGATCTCCAGGTCGCCGCGCAGGCGCTGGGCGGGCGCCTCGGTGGAGGCGTTCCAGTACGGATACGGCTCGACGAAGGCGCCGCGCAGGTCCACCGCCATCAGCAGGCGCTGGCCGGGACGCGCGGAGAAGCTGGAGAGCAGGCGCGTGGCGCGCCCGAGGATGGCCACCGCGAGCTGGGCCTGGTCGGCGCGGGCGTTGCTGTGCCCGCCCACGATCGGCACGCCGTAGCGCGAGGCCGCCGCCGCCATGCCCTTGAAGACCTCGGCGGCATCGTCCACGCCCTGGCTCCAGATCGCGTCGACCACCGCCAGCGGGCGCCCGCCCATCGCGCACACGTCGCTGATGTTGACCATCACCGCGCTGTAGCCGGCGAACCACGGCATGGTGCGGATGAAGTCGCTGACCATGCCTTCGATGGCGAACAGCAGGTAGCCGTCGCCGTCGGCGATGGCGGCGCAGTCGTCGCCCACGGCCACGGCCTGGTCGAGGTCGCGCGCGCCGCCGGGCAGGGCGCTGCCGAGCGAGGACAGCATGCCGGCGATGTCGGTCTTGTGGCCGAAGCCGCGGCTGGCGCGCTGCGCGCGCACGAGTTCGTCGAGCGTCATCGCGCGGCCCTGCCTTCGGCGACGAAGCCTTCGCGCGGCGTGTGGCAGGGCGGATACATGTTCAGGTCCGCCTGCATCAGGTGGTGCGGATGGCCGAGCAGCGTTTCTTCCGACAGCACGCTCCAGTGCAGGCGCCGGAACAGCGGCACGTTCTGGCTCTGCACGTGGGCCAGGAAGCGCTGGCAGCCCAGCGCGTTGGCGCTGCTCACGGCCAGGCGGATCAGCGTGGCGCCGATCTTGCCGTGGCGGCGGAAGGCCGCGTCCACCGCCAGGCGCGAGCCGAACCACACGCCGGGCTCGCTCTCGTGGATGCGCACGGTACCGACCACCTGCTCCGGCTGGCCGGGCCGGGACACCACGGCCACCAGCAGCTGGGCCACGTCGTCGACGGCATCGCGGTCGTCGCCGGCGAAGATGCCCTGCTCGTCGCAGAACACCGCGCGCCGCAGGCGGTAGGCCTGCTCGCTTTCCCAGGCCGCGTCGGCCCAGCGCACGCGCAGGACCTCGGCGGCCGGCACTTCGACGCAGAGATCGGCTTTCATGCTGCCAGCCCTTCGTAGGACGACAGCGACGAGCAGGCGCCGCACTTGCCGCAGCCGGCCTTGATGTCGGCCGAGCGCATGCCGGCCGCGGCGACCATCGCGCCGAGCGGCTGCAGCACCGACTTCATGAATTCGGGCGTGGGCGCCGGGTGGTCTTCCAGCGGCGTGCCGGAGATCGGCACGAACGGCACCACGAACGGATAGACGCCGATGTCGAGCAGCTCGCGCGAGATCGACAGGATGGCCTCGGCGGTGTCGCCCAGGCCGGCGAGGATATAGGTGCTGACCTGGCCGCGGCCGAACACCGCCACCGCGGCCTTGAACGACTCCATGTAGCGGGACAGAGGCACCGAGGCCTTGCCCGGCATGATGCGCTCGCGCACCGACGGCGTGACCACTTCCAGGTGCATGCCGAGCGTGTCGATGCCGGCCGCGCGCATGCGGCTGAACCAGCGGTCGTCGTCGGGCGGCTCGCACTGCGCCTGGATCGGCAGGTCGACCGCGGCGCGGATGGCGAACGCGCTGTCGCACAGGATGCTGGCGCCGCGGTCCGGCGTGGGCGGCGTGCCGGTGGTCAGCACCATGTGCTTGACGCCGTCGAGCAGCACCGCGGCGCGCGCCACCTCGGCCAGTTGCTCGGGCGTCTTGCGGGCGATGGTGCGGCCGGCCGCGAGCGACTGCCCGATCGAGCAGAACTTGCAGGTCTTGCGCCGGCTTTCGTAGCGGATGCAGGTCTGCAGCACCGTGGTGGCCAGCACGTCGGCGCCGTGCAGCGTGGCGATGTGCGAGTAGGGCACGCCTTCCATGGTCTGCATGGCGTAGAAGCGCGGCGTCCTGGGAAAGCTGATGCTGGCGATCGGGATGGTGCCGCGCGTGAGCCTGACCGCGCCGCTCGCGTCGGGCGCGGAGGCGACGAACGGCGAATCCCAGGCCGTGCTGGTATGCACCGGCACCATGATGGTCACGCCGTCGATGGTCACCGCCTTGTGGTCCGACGGGCCCGCGCCGCCGCGGCGGCTGGCCGCCCCCGCGCGCGGGTCTTCCAGGCGCATGCCGACGGATTGAAGCTCAGTCATCAACTGCCGGCTCGAGGCCGGCGTCGTCTCGCTGGAGTGCATGTTGGGGGCTCCCGTTGAAGTTGGCGAATGCGGTGCTCATGGCCGAGACCGTGGTGGCCGGCCGGTCGTTGATGGCAAGGCTCAGCAGTTCGGGGCGCGCGTAGTGCCCCACCGAGTCCATCATGCGTTTGCGCTTGGTGATGAGCGACATGTCCAGGTCGGCGATCACCAGGCCTTCGCCCTCGCGCAGCGGCGTGGCGAGGTGCTTGCCCTCGGGCGAGATGATCGCGGTGTTGCAGCCGCCGCGCAGGGCCTTCTGCAGCTCCGGGTCGGTGGTCACGGAGGCGATCTGCTGCTCGGTCAGCCAGCCGGTGGCGTTGACCACGAAGCAGCCCGATTCCAGCGCGTGGTGGCGGATGGTGACTTCGATCTGGTCGGCGAAGACCGGGCCCACCAGCGAGCCCGGGAACTGGCTGCAGTGGATTTCCTCGTGCTGGGTCATCAGCGCGTAGCGCGCCAGCGGGTTGTAGTGCTCCCAGCAGGCCAGCGCGCCTACGCGGCCGACGGCGGTGTCGGCGACCTTGAGGCCGGCGGCGTCGCCCTGGCCCCAGATCATGCGTTCGTGGTAGGTGGGGGTGATCTTGCGGCGCTTGAGCACGAGGCGGCCGTCGGCGTCGAAGATCAGCTGGGTGTTGTAGATGGTGCCGTGGTCGCGCTCGTTGACGCCGAGCACCACCACCATGCCGTGCCGGCGCGCGCGCTCGGCGACGGCGTGCGTGACCGGGCCGGGTACCACCACGGCTTGCTCGTACAGGCGCATGTGGTCGGCGCCGGCCTGCACCGGCGGCCGCACGAAGGAAAAATACGGGTAGTACGGCACGAAGGTCTCGGGGAAGACGATCAGTTGCACGCCCTCCAGGGCGGCCTTGTCGATCGCCTCGCAGACCTTGCCGAGCGTACCCTCGCCGTGTTCGAGGTCCGGGGAGATCTGGACCGCGGCTGCGCGCACGATGCGTTTCTGTGACATGGTGATACCCGCCTCTCTGTGCTTAAACCGTCCAGGTGTCGATGATCAGCGCGTTCTCCTTGCGGTGCAGGAGCTTGAGGTCGAGCACATCGAGCGGATTGATCGGGCGCACGCCTTCGATCAGCGAGGCTTCGCCGTGGCCGTACAGCGCCTGCAGCGCGAAGCGGCAGGCGTAGACCTTGCCGCCTTCGTCCATGAACTTGGTGAGCTGCTTGTTGAAGTTCAGGTGGCCCGGGAAGGCTTCGTCGCCCAGCGTGGGGAAGCCGCGCTGCAGGCCCAGCGTGACGCCCGGGCCATACAGCAGGATCGAGGTCTCGAAGCCCTTGCGCTGCAGGCGGGTGGCCTGCAGCATGTTGACGAAGCCGATCGAGCCTTCGAAGGCCACGGTGTGGAAGGTCACCAGCGCCTTCTCGCCCGGCTCGGCCTTCACGTCCTCGAAGACCTTCTCTTCGTAGTCGACCAGGAAATCGCCCTTCTTGTGGGCCGGTTTGTTCACTGCGGGCATGTTTTTGCTCCAATTCGTTGGGGTTCAGTCGATCAAGCGATCCGTCGATCGATCGATCGGCCGGGGGGCCGACGTGGAACCTTGTGCAACCGGTATGCCATCCGCGCGGCATGGCCATGCGATCAATCTGCGATCTGGCAGGCGCAGCCGTATTGATCGCATCAGTGATCGGCAGCGATTCGCGCGCGGCGAGTACCGCGATTGCCACCTCGCGGCCACGCGCCGGCTGCCCGGAATGCACCGCGGCGCGGCCGGCGGGGCGATCGCATGCGCTCAATCGGTGCAATCAGGCTCGTTCACGCACCATCATGCTGCGCGAATTGATGCAATCAATATTGCTTGGGAAAAGCAATCGCTTGGTGCTAGCCTTGAGGCTCGAATCCAGCTACCGGAGCCCGCCTTGTCTGGCCTGACGAACCATTGGGAAAAGCGCATCGCAGAGAGTCCGAAGCCGGCCTATCTGATGATTCCCGACCTGATCGAGGAGGCGCTCGCCAGCGGCCGCCTCCAGGCGCGCGACCGGCTGCCCGCGCTGCGCGACCTCGCCGACGCGCTCAAGCTCAACTACACGACGGTGGCGCGCGGCTACAACGAGGCGCGCAAGCGCGGCCTGATCGACACCAAGGCCGGCAGCGGCACCTACGTGCGCGGACGCGCGCCGGCGCTGCCGCTGCGCGCCGGCACCGGCGCCGAGATGACCATGAACATGCCGCCCGAGCCGCCGGCGCTGGCCGCGCGGCTGCGCGAGTCGATGACGCGCCTGATGGGCGCCACCGATCCGTACACGCTGCTGCGCTACCAGGACTTCGGCGGCACGCCGGCCGACCGCGCGGTGGCCACCGGCTGGCTGCGGCGGCTGGTGCCGGCCTGCAGCGCGGAGACCGTGCTGATCGCGCCCGGCATCCACAGCGCGCTGGTGGCGCTGCTGTCGCAGTTGTCCCGGCCGGGCCAGGCGATCTGCCTGGACACGCTGGCCTATCCCGGCATCAAGGCCATCGCCGCGCAGCTCGGCGTGCAGTTGCAGGCGCTGCCCGGCGACGAGGACGGCCCGCTCGCGCCGGCCTTCGAGGCGCTGTGCAAGACCCAGAAGCCGGCCGCGTTCTACTGCAACCCCACGCTGCAGAACCCGAGCACGCGCACGATCCCGCAGCGCCGCCGCGAGATCCTCGCCGACATCGCGCTGCGCTACAGCGTGCCGATCATCGAGGACGACGCCTACGGCATGCTGCCGCACAGCGTGCCCGATGCGTTCGCCACGCTGGCGCCGGAGCTCACGTACTACGTGACCGGGCTGTCCAAGTGCTTCGGCGCGGGCCTGCGCATCGCCTTCATCCACGGCCCCAACGCGCGCCAGACCCAGCGCCTGGCCGGCACGCTGCGCGCCACCACGGTGATGGCCAGCCCGTTCAACACGCTGCTGGCCACCGCGTGGATCCAGGACGGCACCGTGGACGACATGCTCAAGGCGATCCGCGCCGAGAGCGTGGCGCGCCAGGCGATCGCGCAGCGCATCCTGGCGAGCCGGCCCTACGACGCCGATCCCGGCGGCTTCCACCTGTGGCTGCCGATCCCCGGCGAAAGCGTGTGGAGCCCGTCCGAGCTGGCGCTGCACCTGCGCTCGCGCAGCATCGGCGCGGTGTCCAGCGCGGCGTTCTCCACCGACGGCAACCCGCCCGACGCGGTGCGCATCTGCCTGGGCGGCCCGAGCGACCGCGACGAGGTGGAGGAATCCCTGCAGATCATCGCCGACACCCTGGACGACCCGCACCACCTGCACTCGGCCATGCTCTGAGGCGCCGGCGCCGGTAGAATGTCCGGTGGCCGCGAAGGCCGGAATTTCCAGGGCAGCGAAGGCAACGACAGGGTGGACCGACTACGACAACAGGGTTTTCTTCTGACCCGGCACTGGCGCGACACCGCGGCCGGCGCCGAGGTCGAGTTCTGGCTGGCGACCGACGACGGCCCGCGCCATGTCCGCCTGGCCCCGCAGCAATCGGTGGCCTTCATCCCGGCCGAGCACGGCGAGCGCGCCACGCAGGTGCTGCGCGGCGAGCGCGGCTTCGAACTCAAGCCGCTGCCGCTGACCGACTTCCACCAGCGCCCGGTGCTGGGCCTGTACTGCCCGCAATACCGCCAGCTCGGCAAGCTGGAAAAGCTGCTGCGCGAATACGGCGTGGACGTCTACGAAGCCGACATCCGGCCCACCGACCGCTACCTGATGGAGCGCTTCATCAACGCGCCGGTGTGGTTCGGCGGCGAGCCGCCCGCGCCCGGCAGCGCGGGCCCGCTGCGCAACACCCAGATGAAACCCGCGCCGGACTACCGGCCGCGCCTGAAGCTGGTCTCGCTCGACATCGAGACCACCGCCCACGGCGAGCTGTACTCGATCGCGCTGGAAGGCTGCGGCCAGCGCCAGGTGTACATGCTCGGCCCGCCCAACGGCAACGCCGACGGCATCGATTTCGACCTCGAATATTGCGCCAGCCATGCCGACATGCTGGAGCGGCTGAACCAGTGGATGGCGCGCCACGACCCCGACGTCCTCATCGGCTGGAACGTGGTGCAGTTCGATTTGCGCGTGCTGCAGAAGCACGCCGACCGCTACCGCGTGCCGCTGCGCTTCGGGCGCGGCGGCGGCCTGCTGGAGTGGCGCGAGCACGGCTTCAAGCAGGAGCATTATTTCGCCTCCGCCGCCGGGCGCCTGATCGTCGACGGCATCGAGGCATTGCGCTCGGCCACCTGGAATTTCCCCTCGTTCAGCCTGGAAAGCGTGGCGCAGACGCTGCTCGGCGAAGGCAAGTCCATCGACAACCCGTACCAGCGCATGGCGGAGATCGACCGCCGCTTCGCCGAGGACAAGCCCGCGCTGGCGCGCTACAACCTCAAGGACTGCGAGCTGGTCACGCGCATCTTCGCCAGGACCGAGCTGCTGCACTTCCTGCTCGAGCGCGCCGCCGTCACCGGCCTCGCCGCCGACCGCAGCGGCGGTTCGGTGGCCGCGTTCAGCCACCTGTACATGCCGCTGATGCACCGCCAGGGCTACGTGGCGCCCAACCTCGGCGACGTGCCCGAGCAGGGCAGCCCCGGCGGCTTCGTCATGGACTCGCGGCCGGGCCTGTACGACTCGGTGCTGGTGCTCGACTACAAGAGCCTGTACCCGTCCATCATCCGCACCTTCCTGATCGATCCGGTCGGGCTGGTGGAAGGCATGCAGCATCCGTCCGACGCCGATTCGGTGCCGGGCTTCCGCGGCGCGCGCTTCTCGCGCGGCAAGCACAGCCTGCCGGCCATCGTCAGCCAGATCTGGCAGGAGCGCGAGGCCGCCAAGCGCCAGCGCAACCAGCCGCTGTCGCAGGCGCTCAAGATCATCATGAACGCCTTCTACGGCGTGCTGGGCTCGAGCGGCTGCCGCTTCTTCGACCCGCGCCTGGCCTCGTCGATCACCATGCGCGGCCACGAGATCATGCACCGCACGCGCGAGCTGATCGAGGCGCGCGGCTACGAGGTCATCTACGGCGACACCGACTCCACCTTCGTCTGGCTCAAGCACCCGCACTCGGAGCGCGACGCGCAGCAGCTCGGCCGCGCGCTGGTGGCGCACGTCAACCAGTGGTGGCGCGACCACCTGCGCGCGGCCTACGGACTCGAAAGCGCGCTGGAACTCGAATTCGACACCCACTACCACCGCTTCCTGATGCCCACCGTGCGCGGCGCCGAGCAGGGCAGCAAGAAGCGCTACGCCGGACTGGTGACGGACGAGCACGGCAACGAGGAGATGGTGTTCAAGGGGCTGGAGACCGTGCGCACCGACTGGACCCCGCTGGCCCAGCGCTTCCAGCAGGAGCTCTACCAGCGCGTGTTCAAGAAGCAGCCCTACCGCGAATACGTGCAGGACTACGTGGCGCGCACGCTGGGCGGCGAGTTCGACGACCTGCTGGTCTACCGCAAGCGCCTGCGCCGGCCGCTGGAAGCCTACCAGCGCAACGTGCCGCCCCACGTGCGCGCCGCGCGCGCGGCCGACGAGTTCAACCAGCGCGAAGGGCGGCCGCTGCAATACCAGAACGGCGGCTGGATCAGCTACGTGATGACCACCGCCGGCCCCGAGCCGCTGGAGACGCGGCGCGGCGCGCTCGATTACGACCACTACCTGGAGCGCCAGCTGCAGCCGGTGGCGGACGCGATCCTGCCGTTTCTGGACGAGGATTTCTCAAGGCTGGTGACGGGGCAGCGGGATTTGTTCTGAGGCGGCGGAGAGAGGCGCGCGCACGGCTCAATGCGCCGCGGCCGCCGCGTCCGACATCGGCCCCTTCACCGGCCCTTTCACCGGCCGCGTGAGCCAGACCAGCGGTACGATCATCACGAAGATCACGCCCGAGATCCAGAAGATGTCGTTCAGGCCGAGCATGATCGCCTGCGCGTTGAGGCCGCGCTCGAAGTAGGCCACGGCCTGCTCGGGGCTGAAGTTGAGCGTGGACTGGATCGATGCGAGCGCGGCGTGGTAAAGCGGGCTGGTCGGGCTGGCCTGCTCGGCGAGCTGGCTGTGGTGCAGGACGCTGCGGTCGTTCCACGCCGTGCCGGCGATCGACGTGCCGGCGGCGCCGGCGAACACGCGCGCGAAGTTGGACAGGCCGGCGGCGGCGGGGATCTTTTCCGGGGGCAGGCCGGACAGGATGATGGAGGTCAGCGGCACGAAGAACAGCCCGGTGGGGATGCCCTGCAGCAGCGTCGGCAGCACCAGCGTCCAGGTATCCACGCCGGTGGTGTAGTGCGAGCGCATGAAGAAGACGGCGGCGAAGCCGAGGAAGGCGGCGGTGGCCCACACGCGCAGGTCGAGCCGGGGCAGGCACTTGCCGAGCACCGGCGTGAGCAGCACGGCGAAGATGCCCAGCGGCGCGGTGGCCAGCCCGGCGTTGACGGCCGGGTAGTTCAGGTACTGCTGCATCCATTGCGGCAGCAGCACGAGGTTGGCGAAGAACACCGCGTAGGCGACCGAGATGGCGACGGTGCCGCCGAGGAAGTTGCGGCGCTTGAACAGGCGCAGGTCGATCACGGGGTTCTTCTCGGTCAGTTCCCAGATCACGAAGAAGGCGAAGCCGAGCAGGGCCACCACGGCGAGCGTGACGATCACCGGCGAGCTGAACCAGTCGAGGTCCTTGCCCTTGTCGAGCATGATCTGCAGCGCGGCGACCCACAGCACCAGCGCGCCCAGGCCGACCACGTCGATCGGCAGCTTGCGCGGCGGGGTCTCGCGGTCGCGGTAGATGGCCCAGGTCACGGCGGCGGCGAACAGGCCGACCGGGATGTTGATGTAGAAGATCCACGACCACGAGTAGCTGTCGGTCATCCAGCCGCCCAGCGCGGGGCCGGCGATGGGGCCCACGGTGGCGGTCATGGCCCACAGCGCGAGCGCGGTGGTGCTTTTTTCCTTGGGGTACGAGCCGAGCAGGATGGCTTGCGAGAGCGGCACCAGCGGGCCGGCCACGGCGCCTTGCAGGATGCGCGCGGCCAGCAGCACGGTGAGGTTGGGCGCCATGCCGCACAGCCACGACGACAGCACGAACAGCAGGATGGCGCCCACGAACAGGCGGATCTGGCCGACGCGCTGGGTCAGCCAGCCGGTCAGCGGGATCGACACCGCGTTGGCCGCGGCGAACAGCGTGATGACCCACGTGCCTTCGTCGATGGAGACGCCGAGATTGCCGGAGATGGTGGGAATGGCCACGTTGGCGATCGACGAATCGAGCACGTTCATGAAGGTGGCCAGCGCCACCGCGAAGGTGGCCAGCACGAGCTTGCCGCCGGTCAGCGGCGGCGGTGGGGCGAGAGGTTGGGATTGGGCTTGCATGGGGCGCTCCGGCGCGGTCTCGGTGGATGCCGGCGGCTGGCCGGCATCTGCTGATAAGTCAGATAATTGCTCAAAAAAAAGGATCAGGCGCCTGCGCCGGGTTTCGCCGGGCGCGCCGCCTGCGTGGCCTGCGCGCCGGGGCCGCTACCGCCGCTGTTGCCATTGTTGCCGCTGTTCTGCGCCACGATGCGCGCGATCTCGTCGTCGGCTTCCGCGCCGTAGCGTTCGAACACGTCGGTCTTGTAGACGGTGCGGTAGCCGGTGCCGGCGCCGTCCGCGGCGGGCGCGAGATGCGAGCCGCCGGCGTTGCGGGTGTCGACGTCCACCTGCATCGACAGACCGATCTGCAGCGGGTGCGCGCGCAGTTCCGCCGCATCGAGCGCGATGCGCACGGGCAGGCGCTGCACCACCTTGATCCAGTTGCCGGTGGCGTTCTGCGCGGGCAGCGCCGAGAACGCGCTGCCGGTGCCGGCGGAGAAGCCGACCACCTTGCCGTGGTAGGTCACGCCGCTGCCGTACAGGTCGGCGTGCAGCGCCACCGGCTGGCCGATGCGGATGTTCTTGAGCTGCACTTCCTTGAAATTGGCGTCGATCCACACGCCGTCGAGCGGCACGATGGCCATCAGCGGGTTGCCGGGCGCCACGCGCTGGCCCACCTGCACCGAGCGGCGCGCCACGTAGCCGGCCACGGGCGCCGGCAGGCTGTTGCGCGCGTTGGCGAGGTAGGCGTCGCGCACCCTGGCCGCGGCGGCCTGCACGCTGGGGTGGCTCGACACGCTGGCCTGGTCGGTCAGCGCGCGGTTGGCGGCGAGCTGCTGGCGCGCGGTCTCGAGCGCGGCAGCGGCGGTCTTGACGGCATCGCGCGCGTGCGCCACGTCTTCGGCGGCCACGGCGCCGCTCTCGCTGACCTCGGTGCGGCGGCGCAGGTCGTCGCGGGCGCGCGCGAGGTCGGCCTCGCGCTGGGCGATGGTTGCGGCGAGCACGCCGTTGTTGACGTAGAGCGCGCTGACCTGGCGCACGGTCTGGCCGAGCATGGCCTCGGCGTTGGCCAGCGCCACGCGGGCATCGGCCGCGTCGAGGCTGACCAGCGGCTCGCCGGCCTTGACGATCTGCGTGTCGTCGGCGTTGACCGCGATCACGGTGCCGGTGACTTGCGGCGTGATCTGGACCAGGTTGCCGTTGACGTAGGCGTCGTCGGTGTCTTCGTGGAAGCGGGCCACGGTGTAGTAGTAGGCGCCCCAGCCGGCGGCGGCCAGCGCGGCGGCGAGGCCGAGCACGGCCAGGGAGCGCCTGCGCGCGTTGGCCGCGGGCCGGGCGGCGGCTTGCGGGTTGTCTTGCCGGGGGCTGGGTTCGGTCTGGTTCTGGGTAGTCATGGCGGCACCTGTGTGCGGAAGTCGCGGTGAATGGGGTTGACGATTTGCGGTTGGGTGAGCGGCGGCGGCAGGCCGGTTCAGCGGGCCAGCGCCAACTGCGCGGCGGCGTCCGGCGTGTCGGCGTAGCCGCCGCCGAGCGCGGCGGCCAGCGCGATCTGGCGGTCGCGGCGGGCCATGCGCAGGTTGGCCACGGCCTGGGCGCTGGCCAGCGCGTTGGTCTGCGCGTTGAGCACGGTGAGCTGCGTGGTCAGGCCGGCCTTGTACTGCGCCAGGGCCAGCGCGAGCGCGCGCCGCGCGGCTTCGTCGCTGCGCACGGCGTTGGCGATCTGGGCGTCGGTGGCGCGGATGTCGGCGAGCTGCGTGGCCACGTCGGCCAGCGCGTTGACCAGCGTCTCGTTGTAGCTGGCCACGGCGAAGTCGAACTCGGCGTAGCGGCCCTTGAGCTGGGCGCGCAGCGCGCCGCCGTCGAAGATCGGCAGGTGGATGGCCGGGCCGGCCGCCACGGTGCCACTGGCCGCGCGCAGGAAGCGGCCGAAGCCGAACGCGTCGAGGCCGATGGCGGCCGACAGGTTGATGTCCGGGTAGAACTCGGCCTTGGCCACCTTGATGTCGTGCAGGGTGGCGTCCACGCGCCAGCGCGCGGCCACGATGTCGGGGCGGCGCGAGACCAGGTCGGCGGGCAGGTTGTCGGGCAGGCGCACTTCGTCGCCGGCGCCCAGGCTCGGGCGGGCGATGGCCAGGCCGCGGTCCGGGCCCTGGCCGAGCAGCGCGCCGAGCTGGTAGCGGGTGCGCAGGATGCTGCCTTCCAGCGCGGAGACGGCGACCTCGCTGGTGGCGAGGTTGGCCTCGGCGGTGCGCTTCTCGACCTCGGTTTCCAGGCCCATCCGCACGCGGCCGTCGGTCAGGCGCAGCACGGCGGCGCGCTGGGCCACCTCGTCGCGGGCGATGTCGAGCAGCGCGTACAGGCGCGCCAGTTCGTTGTAGGCGCGCGCGACCGCGGTGCCGAGCGTGAGCCGGACCTGCTCCGACTCGGCCTCGCTGGCGCGCAGGGCGGACACCGACGCGCGCAGCGCTTCGCGGTTCTTGCCCCACAGGTCCAGTTCATAGCTGGCGCCCAGCACCGCCTTGTTCTCGGTCTGCCACGAGCCGCCATACGGCGGCGGCGTCATAGCGTTCGCGGAAAAGCGCTGGCGGTTCCACGAGTAGCCGAAGCCGACCTGCGGCAGCGTGCTGGCGTTGGCGCTTTCGCTGACCGCGGCGGCGGCGGCCACGCGCGCGCGGGCCTTGTCCAGCGAGGGGCTGCCCTGCAGCGCTTCGGCAAGCAGGGCCTTGAGCTGCGCGTCGCCGAACTGGCCGGCCCAGTCGGGCGACGGCCAGCGGCCTTGCGCGGTGGGGATGCTCTGCGTGGCGGCGTAGTCGCTGGCGCCGGCGATCTGCTTGTCGCTGTGGATGCCGGCGTAGTTGGCGCAGCCGGCCAGCACGGCGACCATCAGCGCGGAGAGGGCGAGGCCGGCCGGGCGGGCAAGGCGGCGCAGGCGACTGGCCGGATTGGTATGCTGATTTCTCATTTTCTGACCTATCAGTTAATTGGGCGAAAAAAAAGCGGGCTCAGGCGCCTGCGAACTTGACCAGCAGCCGGCGAAACTCGGCGAACTCTTCGCGCGAGAACGCGGCGAGGCGGGCATTGAGCACGTCCGGCGCGATCTCCGCGGCGCGTTCGGTGACTTGCCGGCCCGCCCCGGTCAGCGCCAGGTTGACCACGCGGCGGTCGTCCAGGCTCCGGCTGCGGCACAGCAGTCCGCGGGTCTCGAGCTTGTCGAGCATGCGCGTCATCAGGCCGGTGTCCACGCCGAGCCGCCTGCACAGCCCGAACGGCGTGGCGTTGCCGTGGCGCATCGACAGCAGGATGGCCATCTGCTGGCTGTTGATGCCGAGGTCCTTCAGCGCGGCGTCCAGTTCTTCCATCAGGCCGTTGCGGGCGCGATTGAGGAAGTACCCGACGCTGTGGGTCAGCGGGTAGGTTTCCCTGGTGTAGTGGTTCACGGCTGGCTCCCATCCTTGGTTGATCGAACAGTAGCTGACATGTCAGATAAAGACAAGAGGAATTTGCGGGCGGAAGTTCGAGCCGGAAGGCAAGAGGCGGGAGCGGCGCGGTTCCCGCCTGTCTTGCCGGAGCGTTCGTGCGGGTAATTTCCTCCTGTCGGGCTGGGTCCGGGCCGCATGCGGTGACGGCAACGCGACTTGCGCCCTGGCGACCTTGAGCGTGCTCCCCGAGGGCGGGGCGGCGGCATCGGGCATGTGTGCCGCCTCACGCACGGCGGCAAGCGCGGTTACGATGTCGGCGACAACAACGGCGATCACAATCAAGGGAGTGCAGCGGTGGAACTCAATCTGCGGGACAAGCTCGTCATCGTCACGGGCGGCAGCAAGGGCATCGGGCTGGCATGCGCGCGGGCCTTCGCGCGCGAGGGCGCGCGCGTCGCCATCATCTCCAGGGACCCCGGCAACGTCGAGCGCGCGCTGGCCGGACTGGCGCAGGAGGGCATCCGGGCCGCCGGCTACGCGGCCAACCTGTCGGCGTACGAGGACGCGGCCAGGGTGGTGGCGGCCATCGAGGACGAGCAGGGCGCGGTCGACGTGCTGATCAACAGCGCCGGCGCGGCCAAGCGCTACGAGCCGGAGGCGCTCGACGGCAATGCGCTGCGCGCGGGCATGGAGGACAAGTATTTTCCCGTCGCCAATGCGCAGGAGGCGGTGCTGGCGCGCATGCGGCCGCGCGGCAGGGGTGCCATCGTCAACATCATCGGCACCGGCGGCAAGATGCCGACCTCCACCCATCTCTCCGGCGGGGCGGCGAATGCGGCGCTGATGCTGTCCACGGTGGGCCACGCGGCGCACTATGCCGCGCTGGGCATCCGCATCAACGGCATCAATCCGGGCCACACGCTGACGGGGCGCGTCGAGCAGTCCCTCGCGCTCGAGGCCAAGCGGCTCGACATCAGCCGCGACGAAGCCTTCGCCCGCACCGCGGCCGACGTGCCGCTGGGCCGCTACGGCCGGCCCGAGGAGATCGCCGATGCGGCGCTGTTCCTCGCCAGCGAGCGCGCCAGCTACATCGTCGGCGCGATCCTGTCGGTCAACGGCGGGCGCGGCCCGGTGATCTGAACCCGCCGCCCAGGCGGAAGTCGCGCACGTAGGTGAAGCGGCCAGCCAGCTTGGCCGGCAGGTCCACGCGCGGCACGCCCTTGCCGACCAGCGCATGCGCGGCCGCGCCAGCCCGACGTCGGGCTCCTCGGCCACCATCTGCGCCAGCGCGATGCGCGCGCCGGTGCCGAGGTCGACCTTGCCGCTGTACACCGTGCGCTGTACACCGTGATGCATGCGACCAGCCGCCGCTGGAACAGGAGCGGGGCGCGCGCATTTCCACGGCACGGAAATACCGGGTCGTTTTTGCCGGCACATCTCTTAAACTCGGCTGGCATCAAGGCATGCCGCAGCGACGGCACACGAGAAAAAAGGAGACATTGGCATGGCCCATATTTCTGGCCGCCGCCGGGCGCTGCTGCTGGCCGCGCCGGCGGCGCTCTGCGCGGGCTGGCTGCCGCGCGCCCACGCCGCGGCGTACCCGGACAAGCCGGTGCGGCTGGTGGTGCCGTTCGCCGCGGGCGGGCCCGTGGACGGCATCGCGCGCATGCTGTCGCGCCAGATGGGCGGCGGGCTGGCGCAGCCGGTGGTGGTGGACAACCGGCCCGGCGCCGGCGGCGTCATCGGCCTGAGCGCCATCGCCAGCGCGCCGGCCGACGGCTACAGCATGGTGCTGTCGTCGATCCAGCTGGTGACGAATCCGACGCTGATGCCGTCGCTGCCGTTCGTGGCCGAGCGGGATTTCGCGCCGGTGACGGTGGTCGGGTTCATCCCGCACGCGCTGGTGGTGCGCGGCGACTATCCGGCCCGCACGCTGCAGGATCTCGTCGCGATGGCGCGCAAGGCGCCGGGCTCGATGAACTACGGCTCGTCCGGCAACGGCACCTCGGCCCATCTGGCCGGCGCGATGTTCGCCGAGCGCGCCGGCATCCGCGCCGTGCACGCGCCGTACCGCGGCGCCTCGCCGGCGCTGACCGACCTGCTGGGCGGGCAGATCCAGTTCATGTTCCTCGACGTGCCGACCGCCTTGCCTTACCTGAAATCCGGCAAGCTGCGCGCACTGGCGCTGGCGCCCAGCAGCGGCGCCTCGGTGCTGCCCGACGTGCCGACCATCGCCGCCTCCGGCTATCCCGGCTTCGACATCCACGCGTGGTACGGCCTGCTGACGCGCACCGGCACGCCGCCCGAGATCCAGCAGCGGCTCTACCAGGAAACGCGCCGCGCCATCCAGAGCGAGGCAGGGCGGGCGTACCTGAAAGCGCAGGGCATCGAGCCCGGCGGCATGCCGCCGGCCGAGTTCGGCGCGCTGATCCGCGCGGACCTGGCAAGCTGGCGGGGCGTCGTCGAGCGCCTGCACATTTCTCTGTCCTGAGCCTTCCTCGGAGTTTCCAACCATGCGAATTGTCATTCCCGACGACTATCAGGGCTGCGTCCGGGGCCTGCACTGTTTCTCCACGCTGGCCGGCCACGACGTCACCGTCTACGAGGACAACGTCAAGTCCCTCGATGCGCTGGCCGAGCGCTTCCGCGACGCCGACGCGCTGGTGCTCACGCGCGAGCGCACGCAGATCACGGCCGCGCTGCTGGACCGCCTGCCGCGGCTGCGGCTGATCAGCCAGACCGGCAAGGTGGCGGGGCATGTGGACGTGGATGCCTGCACCGCGCGCGGAGTCGCCGTGGCCGAAGGCTCGGGCTCGGGCGCCGCCACGGCGGAGCTGACCTGGGCGCTGATCCTGGCGAGCCGGCGCCATCTCGTCGCCGAGGTCAACCGGCTGCGCGGCGGCCAGTGGCAGGGCACGCTGGGGCAGGAGCTGCGCGGGCAGCGGCTGGGGGTCTGGAGCTATGGCCGCATCGGCAGGCAGGTGGCCGCCTACGGGCGCGCCTTCGGCATGAAGGTGTGGGTGTGGGGCCGCGCGGGCTCGGTGGCGGATGCGCGCGCCGACGGCTTCGAGGCCGCGCCGTCGCGCGAGGCTTTTTTCGCCGAGAGCGACATCGTCAGCCTGCATGTCCGGCTCAACGCCGAGACCGAGGGCCTGATCGGCGCCGCCGACCTGGCGCGCATGGGCCCGGCCGCGCTGCTGGTCAACACCAGCCGCGCCGAGCTGGTGGCGCCCGGCGCGCTGGTGGCGGCGCTGCGCGCGGGCCGCCCGGGCTTCGCGGCGGTCGATGCCTATGAGCAGGAGCCGGTGCTGGGCGCCGCGCATCCGCTGCTCCAGCTGGACAACGCGCTGTGCACGCCGCACATCGGCTTCGTCGAGCGCGACAACTACGAGGCGTACTTCGGCACCGCCTTCGACAACATCAACAGCTTCTTTGCCGGCGCGCCGAAGAACCTCGTCAACCCGCGGGCGCTGGAGGTGGCGCGGCGCTGAAGCCGGCCCCGCCGCCGGCGCCTAGCTGGTCTCCCTGAAGCCGAAGAGGAAGACCGATGCGATGACCGCGCCGTACAACACCATGCCGAGCGCCGAGGCGGCGAAGAACGCGACCAGCGAGCCGGTGAGGTGGATGGCCAGCCATCCGCCGCCGACCGCGACCAGCAGCCGCAGCAGGCCGGCCAGCAGCGGCCATTTCAGGCGGCGCGCGCCCTGCGAGGCGAAGTACAGCGCGAATCCCAGCCCGAAGAAGCCATAGAAGGGGCCGACCACGCGCAGATAGGTCGTGCCCGTCGCGAGCATGCCCGGGTCGGTGCCGAACAGCCGGAGCCAGCTCAACGGCCAGATGGCGGCGCACAGGCCGATGGCCTCCGTCACCGCGAACGACATCGCGCCGCCGATGAGCGCGATCTGGCGCACCCGCGCCGGCTGGCGCGCGCCCAGGTTCGAGCCGACCATCGCCACCAGCGGCGCGCCGATGCCGAAGGCCACCGGAATGACGAGATATTCGAGCCGCACCCCGGTGCCGTAGCCGGCCAGCGCCGACACCCCGAAGCTCGCGCCGACCATCGCGGTGGTGGCGCCGATCATGGTGTTGGTGATGAACGGGTTGATCGCGGCCACGCCGCCGACCGAGAGTATTTCCATCGCCAGCGGCCAGCGCAGCGGGCCGCGCTGCAGCTTCGCGGCGTTGCGCCCGCTCAGGCAGTACCAGGCCAGCACGGCGGCGCCGAGCGCGTAGTAGATGAGCATGGCGACGCCCGCGCCCGCGATGCCGAGCTCCGGCATCGGGCCCCATCCGAAGATCAGGCTGGGCGACAGCGGGATCAGCAGCAGCGCGCCGCCGCAGATCACCGCGCCCGGCGTGACCATGTTGCCGGTGCCGCGGATCACGCTGGCCAGCGCGTTCATGACCCACATCATGACCGAGCCGGCGAAGACGATGTCCGAGTAGGTCAGCGCCGCGTCCAGCGCGGCGCCGCTGCCGCCGAGCGCGCGGTAGAGATACGGGCCGGCAAGCAGCAGGGCGGCGGACGAGACGATGCCCAGTCCCGCGTTGATGGCCACCGCGTGCAGGGCGAGGCTGCTGGCTTCGGCATGCCTGCCGCCGCCGAGCGCGCGCGACACCGCCGCGGAAATGCCGCCGCCCATGGCGCCGCCGGCCATGTTCTGCAGCAGCATCAGCACCGGCAGGACCAGCGCCATGCCGGCCAGCGGCGCCGTGCCCAGGCGCGAGACGAACCAGGTCTCGATCAGGCCCGTGCTCGACTGCGCCAGCATCATGGCGAGGTTGGGCCAGGCCAGCCGCGCGACCGTCGGCAGCACCGGCCCCTTGAGCATCGCCTGCAGCCGCGGGTTGGCCGCCGCGCTGGCGGCATGCGGCGCATTGGATGCCGCGGGAGTCGTCATTCTGTCACCTCGGAGGGATTCGCACGGTGACTGGCACACCGCCTCGGCCGATGCCACATGCAGGCATATGCAAGTAGCCGGAAACGCAAAGGTATGTGCATATGCAAGCAATGTCAAGTGAGGTAAGCTCGCCGCATCACGTCCACTGCCGCGGCCAGGTCCGCCAAGCCACAATGACATCCCTCCGGAGCGACGCAACCCTGTGCAATGGCGGCGCGCTGCGCAAGGCAGCCCGCCGCGTGTCCCAGCTCTACGACGCCGTGCTGGCGCCGTGCGGCCTGAAGCTGTCGCAGCACGCGATCCTTGCCCACGTCGACCGCGCCGGGGCGCCGCCGTCGATGGGGCAACTGGCGAAGGCGCTGGTGCTCGACCGCTCCGCGCTGGCCCACAACATCAAGCCGCTCGAGCGCGACGGCCTGATCGAACAGTTGCGGGACCCGGAGGACGGCCGCAGCCGCCTCGTCGCGCTGACCGACGCCGGCCGGAGCAAGCTCGTCGAATCGAAGCGGCTGTGGCGCCTGGCGCAGGCGCGGTTCGAGCACGTCTACGGCGAGGACGACGCGAAGGCCCTGCGCAGCGCGCTGGCCAGGATTCATTCCGATGAGTTTGCCGAGGACTTCGTGGCCGTTGGCGACTGAACCGGCCACGCGCGGCGGGCGGGGGCGGGGCGCCCGGTCCGGCCCGGCAGGCGCGGGGAGGGCGGCGATGCCCTCCACTGCCGGAGGGCTTATTGGGACAGTGGAGCGGGCGGCTCTGGGACGGCGGCTCTGGGACGGCAATCGTGCGATCCCAGGCGATATTCCAGCAGCGGCGCATGCGCCCGCCGGACGGCGGCCTGCGGCTATCGGCTGCTTTCCCTGACCGAGCCGACCTTGGGCCGCGTCGCATAGTCGACGCCGTGCTGTTCCAGATAATCGCGGATCAACTGGCGCACGACCTGCGATGGCGTCTGGTCCTGTGCCGCGCACAGCGTCTCGAAAGCTTTCTTCTTCACCGGGTCAATCAACACGGTAAGCCGTGCGGTCTTGGTTTCCATGCGTTTTCCATGCGTATCAGAGTCGCATCGTATGATAATGCTATTATCATAGTATACAACCTGACAGCCGGAGTACAGGCCCGCTGGCTCAGGCTGGCCGTGCCGCCCCGGGACCGATTCCGGGAGGCCCGCACAAGCTGCCTGGCCCTGCAAGCCCACGTCATCAAGATGGATCCATCCCGCGCCTCGTTCGAAGCGTATTTGAAGTTTCTTGCCGAAACGCCCGATGACGGCAAGCCGGTGATCCTGGAAACCGATCACGCGCTGTCGCTGCATTTCGACGTGCATGCCACGCAAAGCCTCATGTCGCGGCGCGACCCCGACAAGCTGGTGCTCGGTTATACCCGGACCATGATGGGCTTCCTGCTGCTGCGCCCGGCGCCGGCCCGCATCTCGATGATCGGCCTCGGCGGCGGCTCGCTGGCCAAATACTGCTACCGCCATCTGCCCAACGCCAAGGTCGTGGCCATCGAGATCGATCCGGCCGTGATCGCCTTGCGCGACACCTTCCATATCCCGCCCGACGACGACCGCCTCGAAGTCATCTGCGCGGACGGCGCCGAGTACGTCAAGGGCCAGGACGCGCGGCCCGACGTGATCATGGTCGACGGCTTCCTCGCGCACGGCATGCCGGCCCAGCTGGGAACGGCGGATTTCTACGGCGCCTGCCACGCGCGGCTGGCCGACGACGGCGTGCTGGTCGCCAATTTCCTCGAGAGCGACCAGGACATTCCGTTCTACCTGGAAGAGGTCCGCTCCGTGTTCGGCGAGTCGTTCGCCGTGTCCCTGTCGGAAGACAGCTGCAACTACACGCTGTTCGCCTGGAAAGGCGCGTGGACGCTGCCGTCCCTCGAAACGCTGCTCGCCCGCGCGCGCATCCTGGAGACCGCGCACGCACTGAACCTGCGCTCCGCCGCGCGGCGCCTGAAGCAGGGCAAGCGGCTGGCGTCGGACTGGCGGTTCTGGCGGAAACTGGGGGGATGACGGCGCGTGGCCGGGGACAGCAACTCCGGCGGCGGTTGGGGGCGAATGCTGGCCTGTCTGGCGGGCTGGCGCGGCGCGGATTGCGGCTCCCGGTGCCGCGGCCGTCTGACGGAAGTAAATCGAATATGCGTAGACGATAAAGTTCGTTGGGTGCGCACGGAGACCGCCTTAGCCTGACTGTCGATCCAGCTTTCCGCCAGACAGTCCCTCATGATCCTCTCCTGCAGCAAGTTCCTTGGCACCCGCTCGCGTGGTGCCGGCGCCGTCCATCGCGGCGTCTCACCGACCACGGCCGTCATGCGCCGGCCTTCCGATGCAGGCGTGGTCAGCCCGGACGGGGCGGTGCAGCCATGAAGCTGCGTCAGGCGAGCCGCACGCTGATCCGCACGGCGTGGCAGGCCGTGCCGACGGTCATTGGCGTGATCCTTCTCAATTTCATCCTGATGCAGCTGATTCCCGGCGACGCCGCCGACGTGGTGGCGGCCGAGTCGGGCTCCGCCACGGCGGAGAGCATGGCGCAGCTGCGCACGCATTTCGGCCTCGACCTGCCCGTGCTCCAGCAACTGGGTGCCTACCTGAACAACCTCGCGCATTTCAGCCTGGGCGTTTCGCCGCGCTACAACATGCCGGTGGTGGCGCTGATCGGCGCGCGGCTCGGCAATACGCTGCTGCTGATGGTGACGGCGCTGACGTTCGCGCTGGCCATCGGCATCGCCGCGGGCACGGTCATGTCCACGCGCGTGGGCCGCTGGCAGGACCGCACGCTTTCCGTGCTGGCACTGCTGCTGTATTCCACGCCGGGTTTCTGGCTGGGGCTGATGGCCATCGTACTGTTCTCGGTGCACCTGGGCTGGCTGCCCACCGGCGGCAGCGAAACCATCGGCGCGGGCTATGCCGGCTGGGCGCACGTGGTGGACGTGGCACTGCATCTGGTGCTCCCCGCGCTGGCGATGGCCGGCTTCTATATCGCGATCTTCTCGCGGCTCACGCGCGCCGCGATGCTCGAGGTGGCCCGGCAGGACTTCGTGCGCACGGCCGAAGCCAAGGGGCTGCATCCGTGGACAGTGAACCTGCGCCACATCCTGCGCAATGCGCTGATTCCCGTCACCACCGTGGCCGGCATGCATTTCGGCACGCTGCTGGGGGGCGCGGTGGTGGTCGAGACCGTGTTCAGCTGGCCCGGACTGGGACGCCTGGCGTTCGACTCGGTGGCCGGACGGGACTACACGGTGCTGCTTGGCGTCTTGCTGATGTCGTCGATGCTGGTCATCGTCGCCAACATGCTGGTCGACCTGCTGCATGCCTGGCTCGATCCGCGCATCCAGGTGCGATGAGCGTCCCGCCGCGGTCTTCCCGTCCGTCTTCCTTTCTCTCCCTGTTTCCGAACAACCAGGCTTCAACGCGTTCGATGTCCACACCGCTCTCATCCGATTCCGCGCTTGCGTCCCCGCCGGTGCCTCGCTCCGAACCTGCCTTGACGGCAACCGCGGCCGCGAAGGTCGGCGCCGGCGCCAGGCCGGTCTCCAGCCGCCATGCCGCGCTGCGCGCCTTCCTGCGCAATCCGGCCGCCGTGGCGGGCGTGCTGCTGCTGGCGTTCATGCTCGTGCTGGCGCTCGCCGCGCCGCTGCTCTATCCGGGCGACCCGCTCGACATGGTCGCGCCGCCGCTGTTATGGCCGGGTCATGACGCGGCCTTTCCGCTCGGCAGCGACTCGCTGGGCCGCGACGTCATCGCCGGCATCGCCCACGGCGCGCGCGTGTCGCTCGCCGTGGGCGTGGTCGCCGCGGTGCTGAGCCTGCTGATCGGGGTGCTGGTCGGGGCAAGCGCCGGCTACTTCGGCGGCCGCATCGACGACGCCCTGGTACGCATCACGGAGCTGTTCCAGACGATGCCGTCGTTCCTGTTCGTGATCGTGGTGGTGGCCATCGGCCAGCCTTCCGTGCCGGTGATCGTGCTCGCGATCGGTCTGGCCTCGTGGCCGGTGATCGCGCGGCTGGTGCGCGCCGAGTTCCGCGCGCTGCGCGAGACGGAGTTCGTGCTCGCCGCGCGCAGCCAGGGCTTCAGCCACGCGCGCATCATCTTCCAGGAGATGCTGCCCAACGCGTTACCGCCGGTGATCGTGACGACGTCGGTGCTGGTGGCCAGCGCCATCCTCATCGAGTCGGCGCTGTCCTTCCTCGGCATGGGCGATCCGAACGCGGTGTCCTGGGGCAGCATGATCGGCCAGGGCAGGGAGCTGCTGCGTACGGCGTGGTACCTCACGGCGCTGCCGGGCGCGGCCATCGTGCTGACGGTGCTGGCGCTCAACCTCGTGGGCGACGGGCTCAACGATGCATTCAACCCGCGCCTGAGGGGGCGCCACTGACATGGCGGCAAACCACATCAACCAAGACCCGCCGCTGCTCGAGGTGCGCGGCCTCGATGTCTTCTTCCACGGATCGAATGGTCCGATCCAGGCTGTCCGCGGGCTGGACCTGACCTTGCGGCGCGGCGAGACGCTCGCGCTCGTGGGCGAATCCGGCTGCGGGAAGTCCACCACGGCGCTCGCGCTGCTGCGCCTGCTGGCGCCCGGCGCCGCGCTGCGCGGCAGCATCCGTTTCGATGGCCGCGACATCCTCGCCTTGTCTCCCGCCCAGCTGCGCGAAGTGCGTGGCCGCGAGATCGCCATGATCTTCCAGGAGCCGATGACCTCGCTGAACCCCGTGCACACGATCGGCGCGCAGATCGGGGAGACGCTGCGCAGGCACGAAAGGCTTTCGGCCCCGGCGGCCCGCAGGCGCGCCATCGAACTGCTCGACCTGGTGCGCATTCCCGAGGCGCACCGGCGTATCGACGACCACCCGCACAACCTGTCCGGCGGCCAGCGGCAGCGCGTGATGATCGCGATGGCGGTGGCCTGCAATCCGCGCCTGCTGGTCGCGGACGAACCCACGACCGCGCTGGACGTCACCATCCAGGCGCAGATCCTCGCGCTGCTCGACGGCCTGCGCCGCGATCTCGACATGGCGCTGCTGCTCATCACGCACGACCTGGGCCTGGTCGCGCAATGGGCCGATCGCGTGGCGGTCATGTACGGCGGCGAGAAGGTCGAGGAGGGGCCGGCCGCGAGTTTGTTCGAAGCGCCCGCGCACGCGTACACCAAAGGCCTGCTCGGCGCGTCGCTGCACGCGGGCAGCGCGCTGCATTATGCCGAGGCGCGGCTGCCCGAGATACAGCCTCGCCTCGATCCCGTCACCGGCGCGCGCGAGTTCGCCTTGCATGTGCCCGCGGCGAAGCCGCTCAGGCGTGTGCCGGCGGGCGCGCCGCTACTGTCGGTACAGGCGCTGCGCACCGACTATCCCACGCGGGGTGGCGGCGTGCTGCACGCGGTGGACGGCGTGTCGTTCGACATCCGCGCGGGAGAGACCGTGGGACTCGTGGGGGAGTCGGGCTGCGGGAAGTCCACGCTGTCGCGCACGCTGCTGCGTCTCGTCGATCCGGCAGCGGGCCGCATCGTGTTCGACGGCACCGACATCGCGCCGCTCGCCGAAAAGGCGCTCAAGCCGTGGCGCCGCCGCGTGCAGATGGTGTTCCAGGACCCGTATGCCTCGCTGAACCCGAGGCGCAGCGTGTTCGACATCATCGATGCCGTGCTCAAGGTACATGGGGTGAGCGACCGTGCCGAGCGGCGCAACCGCATCGCGGCGATCCTGGAACGCGTGGGCTTGCCGGCCGATGCGGCGCGCCGTTTTCCCAATGAGTTCTCGGGCGGACAGCGCCAGCGCATCGGCATCGCGCGCGCGCTGGTGCTGCGGCCCTCCCTCGTGGTGCTCGACGAGCCCGTGTCGGCGCTGGACGTGTCGGTGCAGGCGCAGATTCTGAACCTGCTGGTGGAGCTCAAGGAAGACTTCGGGCTCTCGTACCTGTTCATCTCGCACGACCTTTCGGTGGTGCGCTATATCGCCGACCGCGTGATGGTGATGCATCAGGGAAAGATCGTCGAGACCGGCAGCCACCGCGAGATCTGGGACCGGCCGCAGCATCCGTACACGCGCAGCCTGATCGCGGCCGTGCCGGGCGCGCAGCAGCGCAAGGCGGCGTGATCGCCCTGCCACGGGCATCCGCCGCCTGAGATCCGCAAGCGCCTGCCGGCCTGACGGCCGGCAGGCCGGCGCCTACTTCTTCGGCGCGTCCACCCACACGTCCGCCAGGTTCGACTCCACGCCGTCCGCCGTCAGCGAATGGTCATGCACGCGCTGGTTGGCGATCGTGATGAACATCGGCTGGTAGAGGTTCAGGTCCGGCACGTCGCGCGCCACGGTGTCCTGGAACGTCTTGAACAGCTTCAGGCGCACGGCGGGGTTGTTTTCCACCGCCGCGTCCTCCAGGAGCTTGTCCACCACCGGATTCTGGTAATGCGTGCCGTTGGAGAAGGGCACGCCCTTGATGAAGTTCTTCGACCAGTACAGCCGCTGCACGCCCACGGTCGGGTCGAACAGGTTGCTCGCGCCGTTGGTGGTGAACGCGAAATCGCGGTCCGTGTAGATGCGCTTGATGAACGCGCTCGGATCCTGCGAGCGTACCGTCACCGCGATACCCATGCGTGCCAGCGCCGCGCGGAGGTAGTCCGCCAGGCGCGCACCGTCGCCGGCGATGGGGTTGTAGTCGAGCGGCACGCTGAAGCGGACGCCGCCGGCCTTCTTCGGATAGCCTGCCTCGTCCAGCAGCGCATTGGCCTTCTTCAGGTCGAGCGCGTAAGGCGAGGGCGCCGGATCGTGGAAGGCCTTGAGGCCCGGCGCGATCGGCGAGTAGCTTACCTGGCCATAGCCGTAGTTCACGACCTTGACGATGACGTTTCGGTCCACCGCGTGGGCCACGGCCTGGCGCACCTTCTCATTGCGGAAGTACTCGTTGTCGAGGTTGAACTCCAGCCGCGTGACATTCGACGAGTAGCTGTTGCCCTTGGTCTCGAAGCGCAGCGAGGGCACCTTCTTGAGACGGTCGAGGTCGGCCAGTGGCACCGGCGTGCGGTAGCCGAGGTCCACCGCGCCGGTCTCGAACGCCACGGCGGCGGCGGCGGGGTCGGTCACGAAGCGTACGATCAGCTGGTCGACGAAGGGCTTGGGCTTGTCCCAGTAGTCGGGGTTGCGTTCGTACACGATGTGGCTGCCGCGCACCCATTCCTTGAACCGGAACGGGCCGGTGCCGATGGGCGCGTTGTTGTTCGGATTGCTGGCGGGATCGGTCCCCTCGTAGAGATGGCGGGGCACGATGGGCGTCTCGGTCGCGACCAGCGCGCGGATGAGGTACGGCGCGGGCCTGGACAGCCGCAGGATGGCGGTGTACTTGTCGGGCGTGTCGATGCCGACGAGGTTGGCGAACGTGTTGCGCCCGCGCGGATGGATCTTCTTCAGCAGTTCGATGGAGTAGGCGACGTCGGCCGACGTGAAATCCTTCCCGTCATGCCATTTCACGCCGTGACGCAGCGTGAACGTGTAGGTCAGGCCGTCGGGGCTGATCGCCCATCTGGTGGCCAGTTGCGGCTGCGGGTTGACGTCGTAGTCGTACTTCAGCAGGCCTTCGGTCACCTTGGCGCTCACGCTCAGGATGGGCGTGGCGACGTTGCCGATGGTGACGAGCGCGGTCGGCTCGCTGGTGGACAGCAGCGTGAGCGTGCCGTTGTGGTTGGGTGGCGCGGCGAAGGCGATGCCGCTGGCATTGGCTGCGAGGCCGATGGCGAGCAGCGTGGCGAGGAAGGTGCGACGCAGGGGCAACGAGGGCTTCAGGAGGTGCATGGAGTAGGACGCAGGATCAAGGTGGAAATGAGTCAGGAAGTGGCTTCGGCCGGCATGTCGTCGTCCGTCTTTGCCACCGGGGTTTCGGGCGAAACCAGCCCCTCGCGCAGGTCGCGCGCCGCCAGCGCGGGGTCGCGCCGGGCGGGGTCGCCAAGGCCGCCGCCGCCCGGCGTCTCGACGATCAGGCGGTCGCCGGCCGGCACGACCTGGCGGCCCTTGGCCCGCAGCGTGGCGCCCGAGGCCAGCCGCAGCCGGCCAGGCGCGCCGTCGCCGCCGCCGAGCGCGCCGCGCGCGGGGTTGGCCACGCGGTCGAACGCCGCCGCGATCAGCATGGCCGCGTCCTCGCGCGCATGGCGTACCTCGATCACCTGGCCAAGGCCGCCGCGCGTGGCGCCGGTGCCGCCCGAGCCGACGCGGAACTCCTTGCGGTCGAAGATGATCGGGGCCTGGGTTTCCAGGATTTCGACCGAGACGTTGCGCACGCCGCTCGGATAGGCCGTGACCGAGAGGCCGTCTTTGCCGGGCCGCGCGCCGGTACCGCCGGTGGAGAAACTGATCACGTTGAAACGCTCGCCGCGGCGCATGGCCTCGGCATCGGCCTGGCTTGCCCCTGCCAGCACCTCGCCGCCAACGAGCTGCAGGTTCCACAGCGACGAAGCGCCCTCGGCCGGCACGCGATCCGCCCGCGCCTGGCGGAGCGCGCCGAACACGGCGTCGGGCAGCAGTTGCCCGAGCACGTGGCGCGCCGTCACGGCGGCGGGATGCAGCGCGTTGAGGATGCAGCCGGCGGGCGCCTCGACGCGGATCGGCGCCAGCGATCCGGCATTGTTCGGCACGTCGGGCCCGACCAGGCAGCGGATGCCGAACGAGGTGTAGGCGTCGGTGTAGGCCTTGGGCACGTTGATGCCGCGCGCCACGCTGCCCGAGGTGCCCGCGTAGTCCACCGTGATGCCGTCGTCGGCGATGGTCACCGAGACCTGCAGCGTGATGGGCGCGTCGTAGCCATCCGCTACCAGGGTGTTGTGCCAGGTCCCGCGCGGCCAGCCGCGCAGCGCGTCGCGCATCGCTCGGGCCGAGCGCGCGATGACAAATTCGCCCAGTTCCTCGAGATCGGATAACTTGAACTCGCGCAACAGCGTGCGCAGCCGCCGGCCGCCGACCTCGTTGCACGCGATCAGCGCGAAGAGGTCGCCCTCCACCTGCTCCGGGTCGCGCACGTTGGCGCGGATGATCGCGCGCACGGCCGGGTCCACCGTGCCGCGGCGCACGAAGCGCAGGATGGGGAGGAACAGGCCTTCATGGTAGATCTCCAGGCCGTCCGGGCTGGAGCCGATGCCGCCGATGTCCACCACGTGCAGCGTGGAGGCGAACAGCGCCACCGGGCGCGCCGTCCCCGACTCGCCGTCATCGCGCTCGCCGTGGTGGAAGATGGGCGTGACCATCGTCATGTCGAACAGGTGGCCGGTGCCTTTCCACGGATCGTTGGTGAGGAACACGTCGCCGTCTTCCATCGTGTCCAGCGGAAAGCGCCGCAGGAAGTGCTTGACCGATTCGGCCATCGAGTTGACGTGGCCCGGCGTGCCGGTCACGGCCTGCGCGATCATCCGGCCATCGGGCAGGAATACGCCGGCCGACAGGTCGCCGGCCTCGCGCGTGGGCGTGCCGAAGGCCGTGTGGATCAGCACCTGCGCCTGTTCCTCGACCACGGAGAGCAGACGGTTCCAGGCGAGTTGGTGGCGGATGAGCCGGCCGGGTCGGGCGGCCTGACCGGACGGACTGGTCGGGACGTCAGCCAGTGTCCTGGCAGCGGATGTCTTGCTCATGCGGCGGTTCCTGCGGGATCTTTGGTAGGGGTGGCGGCGTGCTTCGTGACCAGGCCCGCCTCGATGTCTCGCGCGAGCAGGGCGGGGTCACGCTCGGCGGGATCGCCAAGGCCGGCGCCGCCTGGCGTCTCGACCACCAGCACCTCGCCGGCCGGAATGACCTGTCGGCCCTTGCCGCGCAGCACGGTACCGGCGTGTCGGAGCCGAGCCGTGCCGGGCGCGCCGTCGCCGCCGCCGAGCGCGCCGCGCGCGGGAAAGCGCACGCGGTCCCAGGTGGCGGACAGCACCATCGGATCGCCGTCGGCGTTCTCGATTTCGATGACCTGCCCGAGGCCGCCGCGCGACGCGCCGACGCCGCCCGAGTCCGGGCGGTACTCCTTGCGCCGGAACAGCAGCGGCGCCTGCGTCTCGAGGATTTCGAGCGACACGTTGCGCACGCCGCTCGGATAGGCCGTGGCCGAGAGGCCGTCCTTGCCCGGGCGCGCGCCGGTGCCTCCGGTGGAGAAGCTCACGATGTTGAAGCGTCGCGCGCGGCGCAGAGCGTCGTTCGGCCCGCCCTCGATCGGCTGGCCGCCGAACAGGCGAACGTTCCAGAGCGACGAGGCGCCTTCGGCGGGCACGCGGTCGGGCCGCGCCTGGCGCAGCGCGCCGAATACCAGGTCGGGCAACATCTGGCCGATCGCCGCGCGCGCGGCGACGGCGGCGGGCGGCAGCGCGTTCACGATGGAGCCTTCCGGCGCCACGACCCGGATGGGCGCGAGCGAGCCCGAGTTGTTGGGCACGTCGGCGCCGATCAGGCAGCGGATGCCGAACGAGGTGTAGGCGTCGGTGTAGGCCTTGGGCACGTTGATGCCGCGGGCGATGCTGGCCGAGGTGCCCGCGAAGTCGACCACGATGCCGTCGTCCGACACCGTGATGGCCGCATGGAGATCCAGCGGCGAGTCATAGCCGTCCACCGTCATGTGGTTGTGCCAGGTACCCTTGGGCCATGCGCGCAGCGCCTCGCGCATGGCCAGCCGCGAACGTTCGATGATGTAGTCTCCCTGCGCCTGCAGGTCGCCGAGCCCGAACTCGCGCAGCATGCGCCGCAGTCGCGTGGCGCCCACGGCGTTGCAGGCCACCAGCGCGTGGAAGTCGCCCTCCACCTGGCCGGGCTCGCGCACGTTGGCGCGCACGATGTCCAGCACCGCTTCCTCGATCACGCCCTCGCTGACGAAGCGCAGCGGCGGCAGGAACAGTCCCTCCTGGTAGATATCCAGCGCATCGGGGCCGGCATTGACGCCACCGATGTCGACCACGTGCACGGTGGAGGCGAACAGCGCGACGAGGCGCTTCGCGCCGTTTTCTCCATCGCCGTCGCCATCTCCGTGGAAGACCGGCGTGAGCATGACCACGTCGAACAGGTGCCCGGTTCCCTTCCACGGATCGTTGGTGACGTAGACATCGCCGTCGCGCATGGTTTCCACCGGAAACGCGCGCAGGAAATGCAGCACGGAATCGGCCATCGAATTGACGTGGCCCGGCGTGCCGGTCACGGCCTGCGCGATCATCCGGCCATCGGGCAGGAACACGCCGGCCGACAGGTCGCCGGCCTCGCGCGTGGGGGTGCCGAAGGCGGTGCGGATCAGGGTCTGGGCCTGTTCTTCCACCACCGCGAGCAGGCGGCTCCAGACCAGTTGCCGGCGCAGCGCCTGACGGCCAGCAGCGTTTGTCATACGGCCTCCGCTTCGGCTGCGGGCGCGCGCTGCCGGCGCGCGGCGGTGGTGTCGTCGAGCACCAGCGCGCCCAGCTTGCTCACGCGCGCCTCGAAGCCCGAAATGACGTGCGTGGTCGTCTCGTCTTCCACCACCAGTGCCGGGCCTTCGATCCACTTGCCCGCGCCGAGCGCGGCGCGCTCGAAGACTGGCACCTCGCTCCACTGCCCGGTCTCCGCGTCGTACAGCCGCCGGGTGCTGGAGGGCTGGGCGCGGTGCGCGTCGGCCACGATTTCGTCCGGCTCGGGCGCCGTGCGCCCGCCGGCTTCCACGGCGACCGACCAGCTCACCGCCTCCGCCGCGATGTGCGGCAGGCTGCGGCCGTAGAGCGCGGCATAGCGCGCCTCGAAGCGCTCGTGCAGGGCCTTGCCGCTGGCCACGTCGAACGGGCCGTCCGGCAGTTCCACGGGAATCTCGTGGCCCTGGCCCGCGTACCGCATGAAGGCCTGGCGATGGCGTACCAGCGAAGCGCCCGGCGCGGCGCGCAGCACCACGTCGTCAGCGGTGGCGGTGAGTTCGGCCAGCAGCTTGTCCACCGCCGCGTGGTCGATGCGATCGAGCCGCTGCGCGAGGCTGCGTACCGTCTGGTAAGCCACCGGTGCCCACAGGAAGCCCAGCGCCGAACCCACGCCGGCGGAATTGGGAATCACCAGCCGCGCCACGCCCAGCTTGCGCGCCAGCAGCGCGGCATGCAGCGGCGCGGCACCACCGAAGGCAATGACGGTGCTGTCTTCCGCCACCTTGCCGAGCTCGGAGGCATGCACGCGCGCCGCGTTGGCCATGTTCTCCGTGACGATCTCGATCACGGCCTGCGCGGCCGGCTCGATGTCGAGGCCCGTTTGCGCGGCCAGGCCCCGCAGCAGCGCGTCGCGTGCGCGTTGCGGGTCCAGCCGCACCTTGCCGACCGCGAAGCGCGCCGGGTCGATGGTGCCGAGCGCGGCGTGCGCATCGGTCACGGTAGGCAGTTCGCCGCCCAGCCCATAAGCCGCCGGGCCGGGCGAGGAACCCGCGCTGTCGGGGCCGACCTGGACCACGCCAAGGTGGTTGACGCGCGCGATGGAGCCACCGCCGGCGCCGATCTCCACCATCTCGATGACCGGGATGCGGATCGGCAGGCCGGAGCCCTTGAGGTGCCGGTGCACGCGACCGAACTCGAAGCTGCGACTCACCTGCGGCTGGTAGTCGTCGATGAAGCAGATCTTGGCCGTGGTGCCGCCCATGTCGAACGACAGCGCGCGCGCGGCGCCGATCTGCTCGGCGACCTGGCGTGCGAGCACCGCGCCGCCGGCGGGGCCGGATTCGACCAGGCGTACCGGTTCGTCGATGCCGGCCTGCAGCGTGGTGATGGCACCGCCCGAGGTCATCAGGAACGGCTCGGCGCGCAGGCCGCGCGCGGCCGCTCCTTCCTGCAGGCGGCGCAGGTAGCCCGCCACCTGCGGCTGCACGTAGGCGTTGGCGCTGACGGTGGACAGTCGCTCGTACTCGCGGATCTCGGGGCATACGTCCGAGGCCAGCGACACCCACAGGCCGGGTGCGTGCTCGCGCAGCAGGTCGCGCACGCGGCGCTCGTGCGCGGGATTGGCGTAGCCGTGCAGGAAGCAGACGGCCACGCTCTCGATGCCGTCGGCCAGCAGCCGCCGCGCCAGCTCGACCACCTGCGCCTCGTCGAGCGGCGTGATCACGCGGCCGGCCGCATCGGTGCGCTCGACCACGCCATGACGCCAGTGGCGCGGAACCAGCGGCGCGGGCTTGTCGAGGAACACGTCGTACTGCGCGAAACGGTCTTCGAGGCCGATTTCCACCAGGTCGCGGAATCCGTGCGTGGTGAGCAGCGCGGTAGGCGCGCCTTTGCGCTCGATCAGCGCGTTGGTGGCCAGCGTGGTGCCGAGGATCAGCAGGTCGACGTCGGCCCAGCCGGCACCTGCCAGTCGCAGCACTTCTTCGACGCCGCCGAGGACGGCTTGCTCCGGCGCCGTCGGCGTGGTGAGTACCTTCAGCGTGTGCTTCTCGGTGCCGCGCAGCAACACCACGTCGGTAAAGGTGCCACCGACGTCGACGGCGACACGCAGGCGCGGGTCATGCGCGGCGGAGGGGGAGGGGAGTTGCGAAGACATGAGGGAGAAGCTCTTTGAAAGGGTCGGCGCTCGAATCCGCTTGGCGCCGGCCGGCGACGCAGATGCAACCGCGCTGGCGGCGCACGCTTTCGCCACGGCACGCGCCGTGGGGCAGGGCCATAAGCCACGCGGAGGAAACCGGTCATCTTGCGCGCGTGCGGCGGCCTGGGCAACGAACGCGTTCGACTATCGTTATGCACTGCGCTGCCCGGCTCGCGGCACCCGGTGGCCGGAGCGGCGGCGCGCGCCTGCCATCGGGCGGCGCGAGGCGGCCGTCCTATCCCGCCGGCTGCTCGTCGTAGCCGGGCGGCGCGACGAAGCCGCCGTAGGCCTGTTCCAGCAGGTGCGCGAAGTGCAGGGTGGTGCGATCTTCGAGGTAAGGGCCAACAGCTTGCGCGCTGATGGGCAAGCCTTGCGCATCGAGTCCGAGCGGAAAGCTGGTGGCCGGCAGTCCTGGCAACACCGGCAGGCCCGCCCAGTAGAACAGGTCGAGGAAGCGGACCTGGCGGGTGCCGTCGGCGAACTCGACCGGGAACGTGCGCGCGTCCTTCGGCTCGCGCTGGTCGTGCGCGAAGGCCGGCAACGGCGCCACCGGCGTCACCACCACGTCGAAGCGTCCGAACAGGCGCTCCCATTGGTGGCGCAGTGCGAAGCGCGCTTCGTTGTCGCGCAGCCAGTCGGCATGACGCAAGGCCGGCGCGCGCAGCCAGGCGGCATCGGCGCTGTCGTCATCAGGCGAGAGTGCCGCAAGGCGTTGGCGCGCGGCCTCGCTCTGCGCGGGCGGCGACGCCAGCGAGGAGCCCAGCAGGCTGCGGTACACGCGGTGCTGCAGCACCAGGTCGGGCAGGAGGCCGGCCGGCACGTCGGCGATGTGGCTCACTTGCGTGCCCTGAGTGCGCAGGCGTTCCACGAGGCGCTCCACCACCTGCTGCTCGTGCAGGCTGCGTTCGGTGCCCGGCCACTGGTCGATGACCAGCACCCGGAAGTCCCGCAGCCGTGCGTGGCGCGCAGGCGGCAGCGCGACCTTCCAGGCCTTGGCGGCGATCGGCTCGCGGTTGAGCAGCAGGTCGAGCGCCAGCTCCAGGTCGGCGGCGGTGCGTGCCAACGGACCCGCCACCACCAGGTCGCGGTCCGCCAGGCGGCCCGAGGGCACGCCGGTGCCGCCCAGCGCGACCAGGCCCGCGGTCGGCTTGTGGCCGTAGACGCCGTTGAAGTGCGCGGGAATGCGGATCGAGCCGCCGATGTCGGTCCCCAATTCCAGGGAGACATAGCCAGCCGCCAGCGCGGCTGCCGAACCGCCCGACGAGCCGCCCGGGGTACGTGCAAGATCCCATGGATTGTTGCTCGTACCGTGGATGGCGTTATAGCTCTGCAGGTCGGCCAGCGCGAGAGGAACATTGCTCTTGCCGACGATCACGGCACCGGCCTCACGCAGTGCCGAGACGGCCAGCGCGTCGGTTGCGGCGACGTTGTCGGCATAGGCGGGGTTGCCGTTGCTGGTGACAAGTCCGGCCACGTCGAACGATGCCTTTACCGTGATCGGCACGCCTAGCAGCGGCTGGCGTTCGCCGCGAGCCAGGGCAGCGTCGGCCGCGCGCGCGTCGGCGCGGGCTGCTTCGTCGTTTCGCACGGCGACGGCGTTGATCGCTCCGTCGAGGCGGTCGATGCGCGCCAGTACGTGTTCGAGCAACTCGACAGCCGTTACGTGGCCGTCAGCAAGCGCCTGGGCCTGTGCGCTCGCGCTCGCAAAGGTCAGCGCCTGCAAGCGAGACTGCTGGATGTCCTGCGTCGTCATGCTGGATCCCCGGGTGTCGGCATTCATTTGCGCGGCTCGATCCAGGCGTCCGAGAGATCGCCCGCCATCAGGTCGATGCTGTTATTGAGGTTGTGTACGCGCACGCTGTACACCTGGACAAATGGAACGGTGACAAGCGGCAGCACCGGCAGGTCGCGCCCGACGATCTGCTGGATCTGCTTGAAATGACTTGCGCGCCTGCCAGGGTCGACCTCCACGGCCGCCTGGCGAAATAGCTCGTCGACCTGCGCATTGACATAGTGCGAGCCGTTGATCCAGACCAGCGGGTTGCGCACACCGTCGCCCCAGTAGATCCGCTGCACGCCCACTGTCGGGTCGAACAGGCGCCCGAGGCCGTTGATATTGATGTCGAAGTCGCGCGTGGTGTAAACGCGTTTCAGAAAGGTGGGAAGGTCGCCATCCACGACTTCCACCTTGATGCCGACGCGGCCGAGCGCCGAGCGCAGATAGTCCGTGGTCCGCTTGAATTCCGCCCCGGGGATGTAGCTCAGTCGGAGGGCAAAGCGCTGGCCGGTGGCCGGCTTCGGATAGCCCGCCTCGTCAAGCAACCGGTTCGCCGCCGCGACATCGAACGGGTACTGGAAGGTACTGTCGTCATAGTAGTCAGACAAGACGCGCGGAACAGGGGAGTTCACCAGCTCTGTGCGCTTGTAGTAGATGGCATTCCGGATGAAGTTGCGATCGATGGCCTGTGCAATGGCGTGGCGTACCTTGACGTTCGCCAGGATTGGATTCTCTACATTGAATTCCAGGAACGACGCGTTGTTGAGGAAGCCATCGTACGTGTCGTCCGTCCTCAGCTTCGGGTTCGCGGCCAACCGCCCCAGGTCAGCCAGTCCGACCCCCTGTGCCGCATCGACCTCGCCGGTTTCCACCGCGGTCGAAATAGCGGCCGGATCTCGCATGAACTTCAGGATCACCCGGTCGAGGTGCGGATAGCCCTTGCGCCAGTAGTTCGGATTCTTGCGAAGCACCACGTGGCTGCCGCGGACCCACTGCTCGAATAGGAAAGGCCCGGTGCCAACAGGCGCATTGCTGTTCGGGCTGCTCAGCGGCGCACCGTCACCATAGCGATGCGCAGGCACGACGGGCAGCTCGGCAGACGACAGCGCCTTGAGGAGAAAGGGCGCCGGTCTGGACAGGACAATGACCGCGGTAAGCGGGTCAGGCGTGTCGACGCGCTCCACATTGGCCAGCGTGATGCGTCCGCGCGGCCCCTGCTTTTTTTGCGCAAGCACCGAGTACCGGACGTCCTCGGCGGTGAAGTTGGTGCCGTCGTGAAATTTGACGCCCGGCCGAAGCTTGAAGGTGTACTTCAGGCCATCGGCACTGACTTGCCAGGCCGTAGCCAGTAGCGGCTGGGGGTTGAACTTCGCATCGTAGCGAAGCAAGCCTTCCGTGATCTTGCCGCTGACGTTGCGATTGTCGGTCTTTGTGTCAAGAAAGGAGACGAGTGCCGTAGGCTCTTGCGAGAGGGCGTATGTCAGTGTGCCACCTTCCACGGGGGACTGTGCATTGCTCTGCGCAGTGACAGCGAGTGGCAAGGCTGCCAGCACGAGATGAAGATACCGGCGGTCGAACTTGAGAGTCCTAAGCAAGGATGGGAGCATGACATGCAGCGTGGATCGCAGCGTCGTTGAATAGGCATTCGATTGTCTTGGAATTTCGCGAACGCACTTAGCATTTGTTCGCGCATTGAAATGCGACGCGGCCGCATGTCGACATGCAGCCGCGATCAAATGGCGCTGGACCGGGTAGGCGCAGCGAGAGCGGTGCGAATGGGGTGTGATCTCGCGCTGTGTGGCCTGGCTACGGCACGCGGTGCGTTATGCTCAAGAGGATTTTTCGTCTGTCGAGCCGCGCCGGGGCTGGATTTCAGTTCCAGATTGCATATTTAACATAAGGCTAATTATGCGTGCATCGGGTGTACAGGTTAGATTAGAAATGTCGTACCCCAAACGGCCCCAGATCTAGCCGAAAGCCGCCATGCAATCACCTAAGCCCTACTTGTCGCCGTAATGCAGGCGACAGGCGATGATGGTCAGTTCGTCGTCGCTGGCGAAATAGATCAGGCGGTTGGTGTCGTCGATGCGGCGCGACCAGTAGCCCGACAGATTGCCTTTCAGGGGCTCGGGCTTGCCGATGCCTTCGAACGGCTGGCGTTGTGCGTCCTGGATCAGCGCGTTGATGCGCTTGAGCGTCTTCTTGTCCTGGCCCTGCCAATGCACATAGTCTTCCCGGGCGTCAGGCGTGAAGGCCAGCGGGCGCGTCATTCAGCGTCCGGGTCGATCAGGTCGTGCTTCTCGGCCATGCCGGCGTGGTGCTGCTGAATCGAGCGCATCAGGCGCCCGGCGTTGGCCGGCGAGTTGAGCAGGTGCATCGTTTCCATCCAGCTGTCGTACTGCTCCTGCGACATGATGACGGCATTGGGTGCGTCGCGTCGTGTGATCAGCACGGCGTCGTGATCGGCGATGGCTTGGTCGATGACTGCCTTCAGGTTGTTGCGGGCATCGGAGAAATGAACGGTGCGCATGGCCTCCCTCCGTCAGACTTGTTCAATTAACGGAACAAGTCTAGCACCGGGAAGTTCGGCATCGCAGTTGAAATATCCAAATCCGGACACCACACCACCCCCACAAAAACAACCGCACCCCGGAGGTCGACCGACCATCCGGGGTGCGTTGTCCTGCGTCGGCCTTCTTACTTGCCAGGCGAGCCGACCTCGGTGGGGTCGCCAGGCGCGGCGAAGGCGTTCAGTTCACCAGCCACCGCCGCCTTATAGGCCGGCGCCGAGGTGGAAACGCCGTCCCAGACCGCCGAGGTGTTTGCCGTTCCGCCGAACGCGGCGCCGGCATGGCTGGCCGCGGTGAATGTCACGCCGGTGGAAGGCGCCGAAGTCGGGACGCTGACCGTCGATCCGTCCGCCTGCGTCGTCGTGACCGCCGAGCCCTTGTAGTTGAAGGCCGTCACCACCTTGCCCTGCTGGTCGAAGAGAACCACCATGTCCTCCTTGCCCAGGCCGATGCCCTTGGCGCCCATTGCGATGACCGGCGTGGTCGCATCCAGGCCCCAGGCCGTCTTGAACGCGGTGGCGTCAGTCGTGTTGACCACGACCAGGCGCCCGCCCGCGGGAATGACCGTGCCGGAGGGGAACAACTCGAAGTTGTTGGCATCCGTGGCGGTCGCGTGGTCGTCGCTCCACTTCCAGCCGGACAGATCGGCCACTGCCGTGCCGTAGTTGTAGATTTCGAAGAAGTCGACGCCGGAGGGCGTGCTCTCGTTCGAGTTCACTTCGCTGACCAGCACGGTCGGGACCACGGGTGCCAGCGAGACGGTGCTGAAATTGAATGCCGTGGGCGAACTGATGCCGTCGAAGGCATTGCCCGAGGTATCCAGGACGGCACCGGCATCCACGCGGACATCGTAGTTGATGCTGTTCTGCAGCGGCGTGCCGGGCGTGACGATGACCGACGAGCCGCTGAACTTGACCTGCGCCGTGTCGGTGACCGGAATCGTGCGCGTATCGCCGGCGCTTTCGATCACGATGTTGCCCACTCCCCTGCTCACCGTCTCGTTGAAGTTCAGCGAGATCGAGGCGTTCGCGGCGACATTGGTGGCATCGTCGGCCGGCATGGTGCTGGCGAGCTGGGGCGCCACGTGGTCGGCTTCGCCCACGGTGGTGAAGGACAGTGCGGCGGCATTGGAGACGGCCGGCGCGCCGTTGATGACGCCATCGGCGTAGCTGATGGTGTACTGGGAGCCCGGCGCCAGATCGACGGCGGGATTGATCTTCACGACCTTGCCGCTGATGGTCACCTGCGCGTCGCGCACGGGAATCTTGCGGACATCCTTGGCGCCGTTGCTGAGGACCACGAAGCCGTCGCCGGCGGTCACGTCCTGCGGGAAAGTCAGGTAGAGGTTGCTGCCGACGCCGACCGCGTCCTTGTTCTTGGTCGGCGTGAAGACGGCCAGTTCGGGACCGGTGCCATCGCCCTTCTCGCCCACGGCGTAGAGGTTGCCGGCCGGGTCCATCGTCACGCCTTCGTTCTGGGCGGCGCTGCCCACCGCCAGGCTGCTGTGGACGTTGCCGGCCCGGTCGACCTTGACGACTTCGCCGTCGGGCCCGCTGATGACGACGAGGTTGTCATAGTCGGGCGCCGTCGACGGCAGGATGTTCGACAAGGCAAACACGTCGTTGTGCGAGGACAGCCCGGTCTTGGTGGGATCGAACAGGTCGACCGAATTGTCGGTGGTCGGCGAGCCGTTCGACGCCGTGCCAGCCGCGAAATCGATCGTGGTCTGGAACAGCCCGATGGGCTGCTTTTCCTTCGCGAAGATATAGCCGCCCGTCATCGGGTCGTAGCTGACCCCTTCCAGGCCGATGTTGCCAATGGTCGTGCCCAGCTTGACGGTCTTCGCGCCGGTGCCGTCCAGAACGGTGTTGGGAACGTAGCTGAACTGGTCGACTTGCCGGAAGCGCTCTTCCACCAGCACGAACTTGTTGCCGCCGACCCAGGAGATGCCCTCGGTGTCGTAGAAATACGTGCCCTGCGGCTTGGTCGCGTCGGCGGCCAGTTGCATGGAGTCGATCAACTGGCCCTGCTTCGTGACCTGCGTGATCGAGGTGCCGCCATCGCCGATGACGAACAGCGTCCCGGTGTCCTGGTTGTAGGTCACGCCGGACGCCTCCGCGGCCAGCAGGTTGGCTCCGGTCCCTACCGGCAGCGCGTACTTGCCCGTCGAGTAGTAGTTCTCCAGCTCGTAGGTATCTTGCGCAGCCGCGAAGGAAAGCGCCGGCGCGCTGGCTGCGGGAGTCTGGGCGCTGGGGCCTGCCGGGGAGGAGGACGGGGAGTCACTGCCGCACGCGCTCAGGGCAAGCGCGAGCGCGGTCAAGGGGAAGACCAGTCTCCGGGTTTTGAATTGTTTTTCTGGGGTTGCCATAGTCGGGATGGGAGCGGTTGTTACAATTAGAAACAGGCATATTAATGGTCTTATATGTCACTTTTGCTTCAGGGAAACAGAATGGCGCCCGACCGCCTGAAGCCCGCCTGCCTGAGTGGCCGCCCGAATGGGGCACAACGGAAGACCGGCATCGGCAGTGAAACCGCTCCCATCCCGCTCCCATCCTGGTCGCATCAGGCCCGCGTCACCACCGCCCTGCACCACCCCCACGACGGCGCCCGGATGCCCCGGCCGCCAATGCCCGCCTCGCCAAGTGTGCATCACGCCATATTTGTCAATTCCACCTTTGGCGGGGTATCAGGTCGAAAACCGTTGCGCGAGACTCGACGCGGCCTGGCATTGGCCTGACAGCCCGTGCCGGCCGGAGCGCATGCCAGAGCCAAGGGAGTCAAGGGTCGGGAACCTCCCGGTGTGCGCGACAGAAATCAACCAGATAAGAGACATTCAGGGATGAAATCGAAACTTGTTTTGGCGGGGCTGGCGGCTGCCGTGCTTTCCGCGTGCGGCGGCGGTTCGGGGGATAGCGCAGCAACTGCGCCTGCGCCCATTACCACCAAGGTCAGCGGCACTGCCGCGGTGGGCGCGGCACTGGCCAACGTCACCGTGCAGGCCAAGTGCGCGGTGGGCGGCGGCAGCGCCACGACGGCTGCCGACGGCACCTTCACGATCAACATCGCCGACGCCAAGCGCCCCTGCGTGCTGAGCGCGGTGGCGCCGGACGGCACGGTGCTGCATTCGGTGGTGGAAGCCGGCACGGACACCAGCGTGGTGGCCAACATCACGCCGCTGACCGAACTGGTCACGGCCGCGCTGGCGCAAGGCAGCACGAGCACGTTCTTCGACCAGTTCGACGCCAATGCCCAGGCACGGCTGACCGCCGCCAACCTGTCGACCTCGACCGATACCGTGCGCCTGGCGCTGACCGGCCTGGTCGACATCTCCGGCACCGACCCGCTCAAGGGCGCGCTGGTGGCGGCCAGCGGCGGCAAGGCCGGCAACGCGCTGGACCAGTTGCTGGACCAGCTGGCCGCGCGCCTGGCGACGTCCAAGGCCACCGTGGCCGACCTGTCCACGGCCATCGGCAGCAACGCGGGCCCGGTGGCCATCGGCACGATCCTGCAGAAGGCCTCCGCCACCTGCGCGGGCCTGCGCACGGGCAAGTATTTCGGGCTGCGCGCCGGCTACTTCTCCTCGCTGACCGTCGATGCGGACGCGCTGACCCTGACGGACAATTCGCCGCTGACCAGCATGATCTCGGCTTCCGTCGTGAATCCGACGTGGCCGCTGGCGCCGGCCGTGAACGATGCCTGCCGCTTCGACGTCACCGGCACCCCTTCCAGCCTGCTGGTCTCGAAATCGGGCGTGTCGCTGCTGATCCCGAGCGCCGGCGCCGTGGCGGCGCCGAATGGCCTGCTGGGTTTCGTCGTGCCGGCACAGCAGCTGCCGCTGGCCGACCTCGCCGGCAACTGGAATGCGCTGGCTTTCCAGAGCGCCGACAACGGCAACACGTACGGTACGTCACGCCTGACCTTCACGCTGGACGCCAACGGCAAGATGACGGCCGCTTCGAGCTGCGACGACGATAACGCCTGCACGAGCTGGGGCGCCGGCGAGCTGGCCACGCTCACGGCCAACAACGACGGCTCCTTTGCGGCGACCAGCAACGCCGGCACTGGCCGGGCGGCGGCGTTCAAGGGCACGGACGGACTGGTGTCCGCGGTGATCGGCCAGTCGAACGGCCTCATCGTCGCCACCAAGCAGGTCGTGCGCGCCCTGCCCGTTGCCGGTTCGACCAACTCGTACTGGGACTATGTGGCATTTGCCGACCTCGCCAGCCAGTTTGGCGTCTGGAGCACCACGATCACCAGCGTCGATCCCAAGACCAGCACGTACACGCGCACCCGCATCGACGACAAGCGCGTCGACGCCTGGACGCAGAACGTTCCGGTAAACGGCCTGCGCTATCGCGCCAAGGGCAGCGCCGCGGACGAACTGATCGCGATGTCGCTGGGCAACACCGGCGTGGGCGTGAACATCGGCCTGCACGTCACGAAGCCGTACCTCGACATTTCGGTGAATCGTCCGTGATGTCCTGCCCGGCGGCCATGCGCCGCCGGGCGGATTCCACATGGACAGGCTGGACAGCCCGCTGCGAAGCGGGCTTTTTTTTCGCCGGGCCGGCGCGGACCGCGCTAGTCCTCGGAAAGCTCGCAGAAGCGCAGGCGATTGCCGAATGGATCCGCCACCTGCAGTTGCCGTCCCCAGCCGAGGGCTTCGATGGCGGGCTTCGCATACCGATACGGTTTCGATTCCAGTTCGCGATGGAGCGCATCGATGTCATGGACCGGCACGAACACCGTCGATCCGGGCGTCGCGTCGCCGTGGTGCTCGCTCAGGTGCAGCGTCAGGCCGGAGCGCCTGACCTGCATGTACAGCGGAAAGTCGTCGCCGAACCGATGCTCCCACTCCAGCGAGAAACCGAGGTAGTCCAGATAGAACTCCCTGGCCTTGTCGATCGAGAAGATGCGGAGGATCGGAATGGCGGCGGACAGGTTCATGGCTTCAGCGGATCGGGAGACTGGCGGGCTGGTGGACTGGCGATGATGGATGCGCGCCGGGAACCTGCAAAGCCCGGGCAGCGGCCGGGCGCCCGCGCCCGGTCTTGCGTCACCTGCCTGCCTCATCGTTCTCCCAGCTGCCGCAGCCGCGCCCTCAGCGTCTCGATCTGCTCCAGCAGGTCGAGTACCACGGCGGTGCCGCCCACGCTCAGTTCGAGGTCGTGCATCAGCCGCAGCGCCGTGCGCGTGCGTTTCAGGGCCGAGCCGTCGAAGCGCCATTGGCGCGGGTCCTCGCCATGCGCGGGGATCACGCCCTCCGCCACCAGCGCGGCCACCTGATCCGTTTCGGCCCGGCAGGCCACGCTCAGTTCGACCAGCGTGAACTGGACCTCTTGCTCCACGAGAACGCCCTGCAAGCCGGGCATGCCGTTATCGCTCATCGCATCAAGCCTCCAGTGAACGGCGCGGGGCAAAGCCGTCGAAGGTCTTCGCCATCTCCCGGTAGGCTGCCTTCGCCTTGTCCGTGTCCGCCGGCGGCAGGGCGATCGACAGCACCGCGTACAGGTCGCCGGGCTGGCCGCCGGGCTGGCCGCCGGGAATGCCCTTGCCCTTGAGCCGCAGCTTGCGGCCCGACGCCGAGCCGGGCGGCAGTTTCATCTGCACGCTGCCGTCCGGCGTGGGGATGATGACGTCCGCGCCGAGCGCGGCTTCCCAGGGCGCCACCGGGATGTCGACGTAGACATCGCCGCCGTCCACGCGGAACAGCGGGTCCGGCGCGAACGCGACTTCGAGGTACAGGTCGCCGGCCGGCGCATCGCCGATGGCGGGGCCGCCCTGCCCGGCGAGCCGCAGGTGCTGGCCGCCGCGGATGCCCTTCGGGATGCTCACGTCCAGCTGCCGCTCGCGCATGCGCACGTGCCCGTCCGCGTCCATCTGCGGCACGCGCAGCGAAATGGTGCGGCGGGCGCCCCGGTAGGCGTCGCGCAGGTCGATCTGCACCTTGGCGTGATGGTCACTGCCGGCCATGTGCGTGCCGCGCGCGCCGGCCGCGCGGGCGCCGAACAGCGTCTCGAAGAAATCGCTGTGGTCCATGTCGGCGCCGGCGTAGCCATCGCCGCCGCTGTACTCGAAGCCGCTGTCCCAGCCCGGCGGCGGGGTGAACTCCCGGCCGGACTTGTAGCGCGCCTCGACGTCGTCGTAGGCGGCTCTTTTCTCGCTGTCCTTCAGCGCCTCGTATGCCTCGGCCACGTCCTTGAAGCGGGCCTCCGCATCGGGTTCCTTGTTCAGGTCGGGGTGGTACTTGCGCGCCAGCTTGCGATAGGCACGCTTGATGTCGTCCTGCGTGGCCGTGCGCTCCACGCCCAGCGTCGCGTAGTAATCCTTGAACTCCATGCGGGCTCCCGGCAAGGGACTGCGAGATGCGGCCGGCACTCGCGGCCGGCATCCGCTCAAGTATAGCCAAGGCTCGGGGCGCGGCGTGTGATTCTCTCGTGGCGGGGCGCGCGCCCCGCCTTCCCCGGCGGCTTGCCGGTCATGCCAGCGCATGACCGCGGCAATCCGCGCCGGGGGCGCTACGCGGGGTATTACTTGCTCAGCGCGGGTTCGCTGGCGGGGACTTCGATCGGCTTGCGCGGCTTCTTGCGGCCGCGCCACACCGAGTACGTGACGCCGAGCAGCAGCAGCGCGGAGGCGACGACGAAGGTGCAGCTGATCGGGCGCTGCACGAAGATCATCATGTCGCCGCGCGACAGCAGCAAGGCGCGGCGGAAGTTCTCTTCCACCATCGGCCCCAGCACGAAGCCGAGCAGGATCGGCGCCACCGAGAACCCGAGCCACATGAACAAGGCCCCGATCAGGCCGAAGGCCATGACTTCCCAGATCTGGAACAGGCTGTTCTGCGTGCTGAAGACGCCCACCACGATAAAGAACATCGCCGAGGGGAACAGGTAGCGGTATGGCACCTGCAGCAGCTTGACCCACACGCCGATCAGCGGCACGTTCAGCACGATCAGCAGCACGTTGCCGATCCAGAAGCTGGCGATCAGGCCCCAGAAGATGTCCGGGTGCTCGCCGATCAGCTGCGGGCCGGGAGAGATGCCCTGGATCATCAGCGCGCCGAGGATCAGCGCCATCACCGCGTCGCCGGGGATGCCCAGGCTCATGGTGGGGATGAAGTCCACCTGCGTCTTGGAGTGCGACGAAGCCTCCGGCGCGGCCACGCCCGCGATCATGCCGGTGCCGAATTTCTCCGGCGTCTTGGAGATCTTGCGCTCGAGCGCATAGGCGATGAAGGTGGTGATGGTGGGGCCGGTGCCGGGCATGGCGCCGAACACGGTGCCCACGCCGGTGCCGCGCACCATCGGCCAGAATGCCTCCTTCAGCTCGGCCATCGAGGGCCGCATGTCGCGGATGCGCAGCGAGCCCTTGTTGTGCACCACCGCCATGCGGTTGACGTTGAGCAGGAAGTCCGCCACGCCGAACAGGCCCATCGCGATGGCCACCAGTTCCAGGCCGTCGCTCAGCTCCGGGATGTCCAGCGCGAAGCGGAACGTGCCGGTGTTCACGTCGGTGCCGACCACGCCGCAAAGCAGGCCGAACAGCGTCATCGCCACTCCCTTGAGCGGCGAGCCGCGCGACATGGTGGAACCTGCCAGCAGCCCCAGCAGCATGATCGAGAAGATCTCGGTCGGGCCGAACTTGAACGAGATTTCCGTCAGCAGCGGCGAGGCGAAGATCATCACGATGATGCCCACCGAGGCGGCGAAGAACGAGCAGATCATGGTGATGCCCAGCGCCGTGCCGCCCTTGCCCGCCCGCGTCATCGGGTAGCCGTCGAGGCAGGTCACCGCGTGCGGCGGATGCGAAGGCAGGTTGAGCAGGATCGCGCCGATGGCGCCGCCGTACTGCGAGCCGTAGAAGATGCCGGCCAGCATCAGCACCGCGGGCACGGGGTGCATCGCGTAGGTCAGCGGCAGCAGGATGGAGATCGCCGACAGCGCGCCCATGCCGGGCAGCACGCCGATCAGGTTGCCGACCAGCACGCCGAAAAAGGACCACATCAGGTTCGTGCCCTGGAAGGCAACGCCGAAGCCGAACCACAGGTCATGCAAAGCACTCGAGACCATGATGATCAGCCTCCCCAGGTAAACAGCGGCAACTGCAATTGCAGCGCCCACCAGAACACCACCGCGGCGATGACGCACATCGCCAGCGCCAGCACGATGGCCTGCTTGATCGTGTTGCTGCGGTCGCCCAGCGCCGAGATGAACACGATCGCGAACGTCGCGGGAATCAGGCCGCCGTACTTGCCCAGCAGCAGGAACGCCAGCACGCCCAGCACGATGCAGACGCAGCCGCGCAGGTCGGGCAGGCCGTGGCTGTGGTCGTTCCCCGGCACCGGCGCCGCCGCGGCCTTCTCGCCGCGCGCGGACAGCGCGATCATCACGCCGACCAGCGCCAGCAGCGTGCCCACGGCGACCGGAAAGAAGCCGGGCCCCATGTGGGCCAGCGTGCCGGTGCGGTATTGCAGCCCGGCCGTGACCGAGGCAAGCCCGACCAGCGTCATCAGGGCGCCGCCGTAGTAGTCCTTCTTGAATTGGGAGGGTGTGCTCATTGCGCGGCTCCCCGGATCGCTGGCAGCGAGGGGGGCGCCGCCGGCCGTGTGGCCGCGGGGCGGTATGTGTGGGTGTCTTGGTACATAGGCTGGTCCTTTCGTCTCCTATTTCTGCGCCACCGCGCCGCGAATGAATCGCGGATGCCGTGGCGTGTGGAGACTCTATGAACGCAGCCTTCCAAACCGCTTACCGTCGCCTTGCATTCGGCTTTCGTCCGAATGAAATTCCGGGGAAAAATCCATGTTTCTACTTTGTACAAATTCCGATACAAAATAGATCACTACATGACGCATGCGCGGACGGAACTTTCCGGCGGCGGGCCCATACACGGGCGGCCCGCGCGCCGCGCCTATGCGACCTGCTCCAGCAGCGCGATGATCTCCTCCGGCCCCGTGAACTTGCGCGGATTGCTGTGCGTCCAGCGGTCCAGCAGCGCGTTCCTCGCCACCAGCTCGAAGTCCTTGCGCTCCACGCCGACCTTGTGCAGCCGGTTTGGCATCTCCAGCGCGTCGATCAGCTCGGCCACGAGGTCGGCCGTCTCGCGGTTCGCGTCGCCCAGCGCCGCGCTCAGCAGCTTCTGCTTTTCCTCCGTCACCGGCTTGTTGAAGCGCAGCACGCCCGGCAAGGTCACGCAGGTGCAATGGCCGTGCGGCACGTGGAAGGTGCCCGCGAGCACGTGGCCGATGCCGTGGCTGGCACCCATCGGCACCAGCGACCACATGCCCATCTGCGACAGCCACATGCCGGCCTGCGCGTCGGCGCGCGCTTCCATGTCGCCGGGGTCCTTCCTGGTGCGCTTGAGCGCATCGGGCAGCGTGCGCAGCGCCTGCAGCGCGGTGCCGTCGACGAACGGGCTGCCGTAGGGCGAACAGAACGACTCCACCGCGTGGTCGACCGCGCGCATGCCGGTGGACAGCCACAGCCCCAGCGGCGTGTGCCGCGTCAGCACCGGATCGAACACCACCGTGCGCGGAATCATCAGCGGGTTGCGGATGCTCTGCTTGAGTTTCCTGACCGGGTCGTTGGAGCCGCCACTCTGGTGGAACTCGCCCCCCGACAGCGTGGTCGGCACCGCGATCTGACGCACCTTCGGTCCGCGGAACACCGGCGCCTCCACCACGCCCGTCGCCGGGTCCGTCTTGAGGCGGAACGGCTCGAACTGGTCCAGCTCGGTGATGTCGTGCTCCAGGCACAGCTGCACGTTCTTGCCGGCGTCGGTGATCGAGCCGCCGCCGACCGTCACGATCAGGTCGGCGTCCGCCGCGCGCGCGACCGCCGCCGCGCGCAGCACCGCGTCGCGCGGAATGTGCGCGGGGATGTCGTCGTGGATGGCGGCGAACCTCGGGCCCAGCGCGTCGCGCAGCTTGCCGATCTCGTCGGTCTTGTTGTTGAGCGTATTGCTGACCAGCAGGAACACGCGGCGCGCGCCGAGCCGCTCCACTTCCTCCAGGACCACCTCGACGAACGGCCGCCCGAAAAATACCCGTTCCATCGGCGGAATGCTGAATGAACCTTGTCTCATCGTGATCCTTCGTTATGTTGGCCGGGCAGCCCGGCGGTGGCATGACACGGCGCGAGGCCGCCCCGGCCGGGCGCTGGCGCCCGGCCTCGGTAAATCAGGAAGGGAAGGCCCGCGCGGCGGGCCGGCTCAGGTGGCCAGTTCGGTGGCCAATCAGGTGGCCGGTCGGGCGGCCAGTCAGGCAGCCAATACCGCCGCCTCGACGTTGCGCACCACGTTGAGCAGGCGCGGGCCCCACTTCTCCACCAGATCGCCGGGCGTCAGCTGGTAGGCTGGCCCGCAGCAATTGAAGCCCAGCACCGCGGTGCCGTCGGCCGAGCGGTAAGGCACGCCCACGGCGTTCACGTCGGTCTGCCATTCGCCCACGGACAGGCAGAAGCCCAGTTCGCGGAAGGACTTCAGGCCGGCTTCGAGCGAGTCGCGGAGCTGGCCGAACTCGGACGGCGCGCGCTGCGACAGCTCGGCCAGCAGCCCTTCCCGCTCGTCCCCGGTCAGGCCGCAGTAATAGGCGCGGCCCATCGCCGAGGTCGCCAGCGGCACGCGCGAGCCGATGTTGAGGCGGAAGTTCTGGTTGGCCGCGCTGGCCGCGTTCTCGACATAGAGCATGGTGTGGCGGTCGCGCATGCCGATGCCGACCGAGGCCGAGCAGCCATCGGCCAGCTCGCGCATCAGCGGCCGCGCCAGTTGCCGCACGCGCATGGCGCCCAGCACGGAGAAGCCCAGCGAGACCACCCGCGCGCCCAGGTAGAACTTGGCCTGCGCCTGCGCGTATTCGAGATAGCCGTTGGCCAGCAGCGTGTAGGCCAGCCGCGACACGGTGGCCTTCGGCAGCCCCGTGCGCTCGACCAGTTCCTGGATGCCGAGGAAGCGCTCCTGCGAGCGGAAACAGTCCAGCAGCATCAGGCCGCGCGCGAGGGCGGAAACCTGGTCCTTGTCGGCGTCATCGGGTTCGGGGGTGGTCGCGGTCCTGGTGTTCACGCTGCGGATCTTTAAAATGGAACATTAGGACCATTATATTCAGAGAAAATGGCAATGCAAGTGTCGTGTCAGGCGTAAATTCGAAAGGCCAAAGAAAATTTGACTTTCTCGTTCCGTGCAATCAAAAATAAACGGAACTCATGTTCCATAAAATTAGAGACACTTCCCTCCATGCCCACCGCATCCACCAGCAACGTCGCCGCCCGCGAAGACATCCAGCGCGCCTGCAACGCCATCCTCGACGCCTTCATGCAGGCGCTCAACGACCACGACGCCGCGGCGATGGACCGCTGCATGCACTTCCCGCACACCCGGCTCGCCAACGGCACCACCACGATCTACGAAGCGCCCGGCAGCAACCCGATGGACCTGTTCAAGCGGCTCGAAGAAGCGGACGGCTGGTCATACAGCCGCTGGGAATCGCGCGAGGTCGTGCAGTGCAATGCCCGCAAGGCGCACGTGCTGCTGAGCTACACGCGCTTTCGCAAGGACCACAGCGTGATCGGCGTCTATGACTCGATGTACGTCATGACCCTGGAGGCCGGCGGCTGGGGCATCCAGGCCCGCTCGAGCTTCGGCCCCTGAATCCGGCCCCTGAATCCGATTCCTGAGCGCCGCGCGGGTGCCGTGGCGGGCATGCGTGCCGGGAAGGGGCGACAAAAGGCGACAAAGGTCGGGCAAAAGGAGAACAAGGTGACGTGCCGGGCTGCGTCGCGGCGCGCCGGCGCAAGTACAATGCGGGACGCGCCCGCGGCCGGTCCGCGCTGTCGCGCTCCGGCCAGCCTCGATCCGTCTCCGTCAAGTCTCCGTCAGCCCAGCCAGTCCCCTTATTCCTGATCCATGTCCAATCTCATCGTGCACGGTGGTACGCCTCTGCGTGGCCGCATCATCCCCTCCGCCAACAAGAACGCGGTGCTGCCGGTGCTGTGCGCCACGCTGCTCACGGCGGAGCCGCTGCGCCTGCACGGCGTGCCGGACATCACCGACGTGCGCAAGATCCTCGACATCTTCCGCACGCTCGGCAGCGACGTGCGCATGGACCACGCCACCGGCACGCTGGAGCTGCACCACCGCGACACCCGCTTCGACGCGGCCAGCCACCGGCTGCCCGAGGAGATGCGCTCGTCCATCATGCTGGTGCCGCCGCTGCTGGCGCGCTTCGGCGTGGCGCGGCTGGAGGACAACGTCAAGGGCTGCACGCTGGGCGTGCGCGAGATCGATCCGCATGTGGACGTGTTCCGCCGCTTCGGCGGCCAGATCGAGCGCGCCGACGGTTCGCTGCTGGTGCGCAGCGCCGGCCGCCTGACGCCCAACGATCACTGGCTCGACTACGCTTCCGTCACCACCACCGAGAACTTCGTGCTGTGCGCGGCCGCCGCCGATGGGGTTTCCACGCTGACCAACGCGGCGTCCGAGCCGCACGTGCAGGAATTCTGCCGCTTCATGGAGATGCTCGGCGTGCGCATCGAAGGCATCGGCACCTCGCGCGTGACGGTGCACGGCGGCCATGCGCTGCGCGGCGGCGAATTCCATTTCGACGAGGATTTCCACGAGATCACCACCTTCCTGGCGCTGGGCGCCATCACCGGCGGCGACGTGGTGGTGCGCAACAGCGCGCCCGGCAATTTCCCGCTGATCGACCGCACCTTCGCCAAGTTCGGCGTGCAGATCACGCACGAGGACGGCTGGTCGCGCGCCACCTGCCCCGGCCCGCTCGAAGTGCAGACGCCGTTTACCAGCAACGTGCTGACCAAGGTGGAAGCCGCGCCGTGGCCGTATTTCCCGGTCGACCTGCTGCCCATCTTCATCGCGCTGGGCGTGCGCGCCAAGGGCAACGCCATGTTCTGGAACAAGGTCTACGACGGCGCGCTGGGCTGGACCGGCGAGCTCTCCAAGTTCGGCGCCCACGTGTTCTCGTCCGACCCGCACCGGCTCATCACCTTCGGCGGCAACCCGCTCACGCCGGCGGTGGTGGAAAGCCCGTACATCATCCGCGTGGCCATCGCCCTGTTCATGGTCGCGGCCAGCATCGACGGACGCTCCGAGATCCGCAACGCCACCCCGATCCGCCGCGCCCATCCGCGCTTCGTGGAAAACCTGCGCAGCCTGGGCGTGCAGGTGGAGTGGACCAGCGAGGAATAACCGGGTCCGTCCGGCTCAGGGACAGGTGGCCAGCGTTGCTGCCTGGTCGCGCATGACGAAGCGGTCGCGGCCGTTGCGCTTGGCCTCGTACATGGCGGCGTCGGCCTGTTCCAGCAGCGCCTCCAGCCGCGGCGAGGCCGGTATCTCGCACACCGCGCCCACGCTGATGGTCACGTAAGGGTGCTCGGGCCAGCCGCCGTGCGGCAGGCGCAGCGCGCGCACCGCCTCCAGCAGGCGCAGGCCGGCGGCGCGCGTGTCCGGCGCCGCCGCCGATGGCAGCACCACCACGAATTCCTCGCCGCCCACGCGCGCGCAGAAGCCGCCGGCGCCACCGGGACTGCCGAGGCCATCGCGCAGCGCGCCGCCGATGGCGCCCGCCACGCGGCGCAGGCATTCGTCGCCATGCACGTGGCCGTGCAGGTCGTTGTACTGCTTGAAGTAATCCACGTCGATCAGCAGGAAGCCCACCGGCAGGCCGCGCTCGCACGCCGCGGCCACCACCGCGGCCGCCTCGCGCTCGAAGAAGCGCCGGTTGTAGGCGCCGGTCAGCGCATCGCGGTACAGGTCCGCCTCGATGCGCGAGAGCTTTTCCTCGGTCTCGCCCAGCCGCTCCGCCAGGCTGGAGTTCTCCACCGTCAGCGCCTGCTCGCGCGAGCGGAAGCGCGTCACGTCGCGCAGGAACACGATGATGCCCACCGCCCGCCCGTTCAGGTTGCGCACGGACTCCACCGTCAGCTCGTAGTCCACCCGCTCCTCGGAAATCAGATGGGACCCGCCGCCATGCGCGCCCGCGCGGCTGGCCTCGACGGCATGCCGCCACGCGCGCGGCACCGGCTGGCCGCGCGTCATGTCGGCCAGCAGGCGCCGCGCCGCCGGGTTGGAGTCCACGATGACATCGTTGGCGTCGGCGATCACGCAGCCTTCGTGCAGCGAATCGAACACCCGCAGCCGGGCGTAGTGCCCCACGTCCTCCAGGTGGCCGCGCAGCGCGCAGAACCACACCAGCACCGTCATCACCGAGAACGTGGCCGGCGTCAGGTCGCCGCCCAGCGGCCCCGTGTGCCGCGTCAGGTAGGCCACGTTGGCCAGCAGCGGCAGCACCAGCCCGCCGGCCAGCACGGCACGGCCGCCGCGCGTCAGGCTGCTGCCCGGCACGGGCGCCGTCGCCAGGAAATAGAGGCTGACGAACAGCAGCAGGTAGGTGTACGCCGCCAGCGCGGCATAGGCCGGCCCGTGGGTGAAGACCGCGCCCGGCGGCGCCCCGCCCGGCACCAGCGCGATTGCCGACCAGATCAGCCGGTGCTGCTCGTTGGTGAAGACCAGGCCCAGCGCCACCACGCTGACCACGGCGTGCATCGACAGCAGCCAGCGCGGGACGACGCGCTTCGGCCGGCTCAGTTGCAGCATGGCGCAGAACCAGCCGATCGGCACCGCCAGGATGCCGACGTACTGCAGCTGGGCCCACAGCACGCGCGCTTCCAGCTCGGCCGAACTCAGCTCCAGCAGGCGGCCCCCGCTCCACAGCGCCGTGCCGCCGGCCAGCACCAGGAAGGCCTTGACGGTGGGATCGTCGCGCCGGGTCCAGGCCAGCAGGGCCATCGTCAGGCTGCCGACGACCGCGAAGGTCAGACAGAGAACTAAGGGGTACGAAGGCATTCGGCCGGTTCCAGGGTACCCGCCCGGCGGCAGCGCCGGCGGGGGACGCCGCCGATTATATAAGGCGGCATGCCGCTATATTCCGCCCGGCATGCGCAAGCGTTCGGACATTTCCTTGACCGGCATGGCCATCAACGCCGGCACGTCCGGTGCTTCGCCGTACAGCCGCACGCCGAGCTCCTGCAGCAGCACCTTGCAAGGCATATACCGTCTTCAATCGGATACGTTACCGAGCGGCCACCTTGTTTCGCCTCATAAAAGTCACGAACGAATACGCTATCGCCGTTCCTGCCTCAAAATTCCTGCCTCAAAACCCGAGCTGCCGCGCCGCCAGGTCCTTCATGATCTCCTCCGACCCGCCGCCGATCATCATTACCTTGACCTCGCGGTAGACACGCTCGCTCAGGGTGCCGCGCATGAAGCCCATGCCGCCGAGGATCTGCACGGCCTGGTCGGCGCAGAACTGCATGGCCTGGGTGGCCTGGATCTTGGCCATGCAGGTGCGCGCGACCAGCTGCGCGGGGTCGCCAGCTTCGTGCTGGACGCGGTAGGCCAGGTCATAGACCAGGTTGCGCGCGGCCTCGATGCGCAGCGCCATGTCCACCAGCTTGTGGCGGATCACCTGCCGCGCCACCAGCAGCTGGCCGAAGGTGTGGCGCTGGCGCGCCCAGTCGAGCGCTTCGCGCAGGCAGGCTTCGCCGTAGGCGTAGGCGCTGGCGCTCATGCCGAGCCGCTCCGCGTTGAAGTTGCGCATGATGAGCGGGAAGCCGCGGTTTTCCTCGCCGATCAGGTTGGCGGCGGGGATGCGGCAGTTGTCGAAGCGCAGGTGGGCGGTGTCGGAGGCGAGCCAGCCCATCTTGCGCAGCTCGGTGCGTGCCAGGCCGGGCGGGTTGCCCTCCACCAGCAGCAGCGAAATGCCGCCCGCGCCCTTGTTGGCGGGGTCGGTGCGCACGGCGGTGGTGATGAAGTCGGCGCGCATGCCGGAGGTGATGAAGGTCTTCTCGCCGTTGACGACGTAGTGGTCGCCGTCGCGCACGGCGGTGGTGCGCAGGCTGGCCACGTCGGAGCCGCCGCCGGGCTCGGTGATGGCCAGCGCGGCGATCTTCTCGCCGGCGATCACCGGCGGCAGCACGCGCTGCTGCAGCGCCGGGCTGCCGGCCGCGACGATGGGCGGCACGCCGATGGTGTGCGAGTTGAGCGAGGCGTTGACGCCGCCCGAGCCGCTGCGGGCGAATTCCTCGGCCTGGACGATGTGGTAGAAGAGGTCGCCCGGCGTGCCGCCGAACGCCTCCGGGTAGCCCAGCCCCAGCAGGCCGATCTCGGCGGCGCGGCGGTAGAGCGCGCGCGGGAAGGTGCCGGCCTCGTCCCACGCACCGGCGAACGGCGTGATCTCGCGCGCGACGAACGCGCGCAGCGTGCCGCGGAACTGTTCGTGCTCGGCGGTGAAGTAGTGCGGCAGCGGCGGCAGGGTCGGGAGGGGCATGCGCAATCCGGTCTGTGGCGGGTGGCTGGGAGTCCCGAACATAGGCCGCGCCGCCGCGGTTCGTCTTGCGCTAAGTGGTCGGCGCCGCCGCCCGCCTCCCCTACCGCGCCGGCATGTCCGCCAGCAGCCGCGCCGACGCCGCCAGCCCGCCCAGGATGCTGTCCGCCACCTTCTGCGGAAAGCCCGCCGGCAGCGCCGCGTTCACCTGCGCGATCACGGCCGGGGTCCGCGCGACCAGCCGGCCGATGATGGCCTCGGCGTCCGGCCCGTGGAAGCACTTCGCCGCCATCGCGTTGAAATGCCGGCGCTGCACGTCCTTGAACAGGTAGTGCCGGTTCTTGCCGGCCACCGCCATCGCCAGCTTGGCCTTGTGCCAGGACCACTGGTTGGCGCCGTTGCCCACCACCGGCCAGATCGACATCACGTCGTACAGCGGCGTCATGCGGAAGCGCCCGCCCGGCAGCAGGCGGATGCTGAAGTTCTTGGCGTGCCCGTCGGGCGCCGCCAGCATCCAGAACAGGACCTGCGTGGCGAGGAAGGTTTCCAGGTCGGCGTCCGCGTCGACGGACTGGCGCAGGATCTGCGCGATGTCGCGCATGCCGGGGCCGCCGTCGGCCTCGTACTTGAGGTGCGGCGGCACGCCCAGCACCTGGCAGAAATCCTCCTGCGGCAGCCGCAGGATCCAGTTGCCCGACGAATGCATCTGGCGGTCGAAGCGCTGCACGGCCAGCACCTTCTGCCCGTCGAACGCGTGGATCTCGCCGCGCGCGGCCGGCAGCCCGTAGGCGGCCAGGATGGCCAGGCACAGCCATTCGTTCTCGACCGAGGTGCCGAGGTCGGCGCGCTTGTTGCCGACCAGCCCGAGCGGCAGCTTGAGGATGTGCGTGGTCGGCGTGGCGCCGTGCGGCTTCAGCCAGCGCCCGCCGTGCCACAGCAGCGCGGTCTTCTCCTGCGCGCCGGCCAGCGAGATGCGGAAATCGTCGTCGTCGCGCGCGCCGGGCGCGGCCGGGCCGACGGTCTGCCGCAGCAAGGCGGCGATGTCCGCATCCGACAGCGGCGTGCCGTCGATGCGGTCGTGGCCGGCCGGCTGCGCGTGCTCCGCCAGCAGCTGCACGGCGCCCACGCAGTCGCGGCCGATGGCTTCGAGCAGGTCGAAGGCGTCCGTGCCGGCGGTCTGGAAGCGCGTGGCCAGCCGCTTGCGGATGGTGTCGCTGTCGGGCAGCAGGTTGTCGAAATAGTTGCGCACCCGCTCGCCCCGCAGCGGCGCGGCGTCCACGCCGAACGGCAGCGACAGGGACAGCGGCCGCCCGGCCGGCGAGGCCATCCACGCCGGGTCGTACAGCAGCTCCATCTCGCCGCGCGCGGGGATGCGCCACGTCCCCACCCGCTCGCCGTTGGCCCATAGCGACAACGCGCGCGCGTGCGACCTGCGGCCCATCGCTACCACTCCACCGCGGGCGCCGCGGCGTCCGCCGCGCCGCGGTCCTGCACCACCAGTTCCAGCCCCAGCACGCTCACCAGCGCCAGCAGCTGGCCGGCGCTGATGGTGCCGGGGTTCAGTTCCATGTGGGAGATGCGGCTCTGGCTGACGGCGAGGCGCGCGGCAAGGTCGGACTGCGACAGCCCGGCAGCCCGCCGTGCGGATAGCAGCACCTGGCCTAGCTGCGTGGCGGTGGAAAGCTGTTGTTTCATGGTCTTGCCTACGACATGGGTAATGTCACTTTACAAACAATATGGGTATTTTGCAAATACCAATGAAGTGGGTATTTGTCATTTACGCATGTCATTGGTAAATGGCGGCGCAGCCCCGCACGCCGCCGGAGGCCCGGCCAGCCACTTTCCGCAAGCCTTGCGCCGCCGCGTTGGCTACGCTCCTGTGCTCAAGCTGCCGCACAAGCGCATTTCCCTTCCCCCAACGGAGAATCCGCATGGTCCCGACCCAGCCGCCCGCCACCATCGGCGCCGCCCTGCAGCAAGCCAGCGAGCGCTGGGACAAGCGCACCGCCTACCTGTGCGGCGAGCAGGCGCACAGCTTCGGCGAGGTCGAGGCCGCCTCGGCGCGGCTGGCCTGCGGCCTGCTCGGGCTGGGGCTGCGGCATGGCGACCGCATCGGGCTGATCGGCCTGAACCAGATCGAATGGCTGCAGCTGTTCTTCGCCGCCACCCGCATCGGCGTGGCGGTGGTGGGCCTGAGCGTGCGCTACCGCGACCACGAGATCGAGCACATGGTCAACGACAGCGGCGCCAAGGCCGTCTTCACGGTGCCGCGGGCCGAAGGCTTCGACTTCCTCGGCATGCTGGGGCGCCTGCTGCCGCGCATGCCCGGGCTGCGCCACGTCATTCCCATCGACGCCATGCCGGAGCCGCTGCCCGGCGTGCCCGTCTTCGCGCAACTGCTGGACACGCCGCCGGACCGCGCCGCGCTGCGGGCGGCCGAGGCGCGCGTCGCGCCGGACGACCTCGCGATGGTGATCTACACCTCCGGCACCACCGGCCGCCCCAAGGGCGCCGGCCTGTCGCACCGCAGCCTGCTGGCCTCGGCCTGGGCGCAGGCGCGCCACACGCGCGCCGGCGAGCACGACCACGTGCAGATCGCCCTGCCCTTCAACCACGTGGGCGGCATCACCTGCGGCGTGCTGAGCTACCTGCTCGGCGGCGGCACCTGCGAACTGGTGCCGGTGTTCAAGGCCGACACCGTGCTGGCCATGATGCGCCGGCACCCGCCGACCATCTTCTCCGGCGTGCCGACGATGGCCACGCTGCTGCTGATGCATCCGGACGCCGCCGGCATGGACTTTTCCTCGGTGCGGCTGGTGATCGTGGGCGGCGCCACCGTGGACGCCGCCCTGCTCGAGAAGCTCCAGGCGCGCATGCCGCAGGCCGCCGTGATGAACCTGTATGGCCTGTCCGAAGCCTCGGGCGCCATCGTCATGACGCCGTCGGACGCCGCGCACGAAGACCTGATGGCGTCGATCGGCCGCGTCTTCGACACCGCCGAGGTGCGCGTGGTCACGCCGGCCGGCGAGATCGCCGCGCCCGGGGAAATCGGCGAGCTGTGCTTTCGCGGCGCCGGCGTGTGCGGCGGCTACATCGGTGGCGCCGGCAATGCCGACGCCTTCGGCACTGATGGCTGGCTGCGCTCGGGCGACCTGGGCTGCGTGGACGCGCGCGGCTACATCCAGCTCAAGGGCCGCAAGAAGGACATGTACATCCAGGGCGGCTTCAACGTCTACCCGGCCGAGATCGAAGGCGTGATCGCGCACCATCCCGCGGTGATGATGGTGGCCGGCATCGGCGTGCCGGACCCGGTGCTGGGCGAGATCGGGCGCTACTACATCGTGCCCAGGCCGGGCAGCGAGATCACGGAGCAGGAGATCCGCGCCTATTGCGCGAGCCGCCTGGCCGACTACAAGGTGCCGCGCCAGGTGGTGGTGCGCGGCACGCTGCCGATGACGCCGGCCGGCAAGATCCACAAGGCGGCCTTGCGCGAGGAAAGCGCGGCGGGCTAGCTGGCCTTCGTTGGCCTTCATTGACGTTCACTGGCCAGCCGGCTAACCGACCACGACCCGCCGCTCGCCGATCAGCGCCAGCTTGCGCGAGCCGGCGAAGATGTCGCTGGGCTTGAGCCCGTAGACCTGCCGGATCGAATGGCTGAAATGCGTGGAGTCCGGGTAGCCGGTATCGAGCGCCACGTGCGCGAGGTTGGAATCCTGCGTGACATAGTGCAGCAGGCTGCGCGCGCGCTTCCAGGTGCGGAAGCTGCGGAACGGCGTGCCGACCTCGTCCTTGAACAGGTGCAGGAAGCGCGAGAACGACAGATGCGCCGACGCCGCGCAGGACTCCGCCGTGGCGGTGGCCGACGGCGCGCCGCGGATGCGTTCCACCACCGCCTCGATGCGCGGGTCCAGCCGGCGCCGCGCCAGCGCCTGTCCGAAGAAGATCTGGTCGAAGCTGCCGGCCTGCAGGTCGAGTTCCCTGCCGTGCCGGCTCAGCCAGGCATGGGCCTGGCGCACGTGGCGCGCGAAGGCGGCGTCCTCCACCGGGCCGGCCTGCCCGCGGATCACGGCGGGCAGCCGCTCCAGGTCGATGCTCTCGGCCTCCAGCCCGAGGTCGCAGATCATGCGGTCGTCGCAGGCCACCGAATGCGGCATGTAGGCCGGCACCACCGCAAGCTCGGTGCTGTCCCAGCGCGCGCCGTCCAGGCTGATGCGGATCGGCGCGCGCAGCGCCACGTAGATCAGCAGCCCGCCCATCGTCCGCACCGACGGCGAACCGAGCAGGCCCGCATAGAACAGCCGCTCCGGCGTGACCCACATCACCCGGCCGCCTCCGTCCGCGGCACCGGGCGCCGGGGTCGTGGCTGGCGGGCACGCAATGCTGCTTGCCTGCATCTGCATGTCCTTTGTCTCCTGCCGGCGCCATCCGCGCGCCCGTGGGTGCGTCGCCGGACCGGCTTGTGTGTGGTGGCGGCGCCGCACGGAGCGGCGCGCCAGGGGCAGCATAGCCGGCAGGGCCGCCCGCGTCTTGCGTCAGGTGGCTACCTGACCGCTACCTGACCGCTATCGGATAGCGATCGGGTAGCCGTGCCAGCCGCCTCATCGTAGTGCCCCTGGCGGCGCTGGCGCAACCCGAATTTCCCGATCCTGCGGTCGTTTACGTTCGGAGGCCGGCATCCCGGGCTACAGCTTCGGCGGCGGCAGCAGGTCGCTGGCGGGAATCCACTTGTCGCCGGCCACCTGCATGATGCGGATGCGGTCGTTGCTCAGCCGGTTGGCGGCCGAGACGTTGAAGCCCGGATTGCCGAGCGCGTCCTGCGGCAGCTTGGTGGCTTCCATCGCCGCGTTGAAGGTCTCCGGCGTCAGGTTGCGCCCCGCCTTGTCGGCGACGATGGCGAAGGTGGTGTAGGCGTAGTAGCTGAACATCGCGTACACGTCCGGCTCCTCGCTGAAGCGCTTCTTGTATGCTGCCGCCCATTGCCGCACCGCCGGGTTTGCATCATCCGCGTAGGGCAGCATGATGAAGGCCGCCGCGTGCAGCCCCTGCGCCGCCTGGCCGCCCAACTGCGGCACCTGGCGCGAGTAGTTGGCCGTGGTGCCGGCGAAGACCGGGTCGAAGCCGATCTTGCGCGCCTCCTGCGCCGAGGCCACGTACTCGCGCATGGTGGAGGCGTTGAACACGAGGTCGCAGTTGGCCGCCTTGAGCCGCGCCATCTGCGACGAGAAATCCGTCGCCCCGCGCTTGTACGAGACCTTTTCCACCAGCGTCATGCCGCGGGACTTGAGGTAGGCCACCACGCCCTCCACGGATTCGCGCCCGTAGTCGTCGTCCTGGTACAACGCGCCCACGCGCTGGTAGGGCTTCTGCTTCATGAAGTAGTCCATGATGGTCGTCGACATCAGGTAATTCGACGGCCCCAGCGCGATCTTGTACGGGCTGGCCGGCTCGTACATGTCTCGCGCCGCGCTCTGCGGCATGAAATTGAAGACCTTGCTCTGCAGCAGGAACGGCAGCGTGGCCATGTTGGGCGCGGTGCCCAGGTGGCCCACGATGGCGAACACGCCGTCCTGCGTGACCAGCTTCTGCGCGGCCAGCACGGCGCGCCTGGGCTCGTAGCCGTTGTCTTCCACCACCACGCGGATCTTGCGGCCCTGCACGCCGCCGCGCGCGTTGATTTCCTCCACGGCCAGCGTCATGCCGTTGCGCGACTCCTTGCCGTAGTTGACGATCGGTCCCGACATGTCGGTGATCAGGCCGAGCACGATTTCCTTGTCGGTGACGCCGCGCGTGTCGGCGTGCGCGCCGGCGCCGAGCGCCAGCGCCACGGCGGCGAGGATGGTTTTCCGGATCATGGTTGTCTCCTTGTATCGTTGTTCGTCGTCGTTCGTCGTTGTTGGCCGTGCTGCTTCAATGCACGCTCTGCGGCGGCTCGAGTCCCGAATGGATCGCGGACGGCGCGGGCTGGTCGGGTGTATCTGGCGCATGCGGCATATCGCGCGGACGGGGCCGCGGCGACCACGCCGACAGCCGCTGCCCGCCGCGCGCCAGCGCCGCCAGCAGCGGCGACACGTCCCAGTAGTCATAGGGATTGCCGCGCTGCCGGGCATAGCGCTCCAGCCCCGCCACCACGCGCGCCAGTCCGATGCTGTCGGCCAGCCACACCGGCCCGCCGAGGTAGTCCGGGAAGCCGTAGCCCGCCGTCCACACCAGGTCGATGTCGCCGGGCCGGCAGGCCACGCCCTCCTCCAGCAGCTTGGCTGCCTCGTTGATGAGCGGGTAGAGCAGCCGCTCGGCGATTTCCTCGTCGCCGATGTCGCCGCGCCGCGCCATGCCGTGCGCGCGGCCCAGCGCGCAGCACAGGCGCGCCACTTCCGGGTCCGCCACCGGCGCGCCGGCGGGATAGCGGTAGAAGCCCGCGCCGCTCTTGCAGCCGAGCCGGCCCAGCATGAACAAGGTGCGCACCACCGCGCGGTAGGCCGGGTCCGGCGGCAGGCCGCCCGCCTTGCCGTACTCCAGCACGATGCGCGCGGCCACGTCGATGCCGGCCAGGTCCAGCATCCGGCACGGCCCCATCGCCATGCCATAGGCTTCCATCACGGCGTCAAGCCGGGCCGGGCTCACGCCTTCCATCATCAGGAACTCGCTCTCGCGCAGATAGGCCTCGGCCATGCGGTTGCCGATGAAGCCGAAGCACACGCCAGACACCACCGCCGCCTTGCCCAGCCGCCGCGCCAGTTGCATGGCGGTGGCCAGCACGTCGGGCGCGGTGGCGCCGGCGCGCACCACCTCGATCAGCCGCCCGCCGTTGGACGGGTTGCGGAAATGCAGCCCCACGAAATCCGCGGCCCGCCCGCTGGCCTCGGCCAGCACTTCCACGTCCAGCGTGGAGGTATTGGTGGCGAGGATGGCGCCCGGCCGGCAGATGCGGCCCAGCCGGGCATGGACCTGCTGCTTGAGCGCCATGTCCTCCACCACCGCCTCGATCACCAGCCCGCAGCCGGCCAGCGCGCCGTGGTCCGGCGTGCCGGCGATCAGGCCCAGGCGCCGCGCCACCTGCGCCGGGCGCAGCCGGCCGGCGCGGAGGTCCGCGTCATACTGTGCGCGCACCGAGGCCAGCCCGCGCGCCAGCGCGGCCTCGCCGGTGGCCACCAGCGTCACCGGCAGGCCCGCGCCGGCCAGGCTCATGGCAATGCGGCTGCCCATCGTGCCGGCGCCGACCACGCCCACCGCGTGCAGCGCGCGCGGCGCCGTGCCCGGCGGCAGGCCCGGCACGCGCGCGGCCTGCCGCTCGGCCAGGAACAGGTGGCGCAGCGCCCGCGAGACCGGCGACACCGCGCTGTCCTTGCCGCGCGCGCCGCCGGCGCCGGTGATGCCGCCCACGCCGCCGGCATTGCCGGTATGGCTGGCGGGGCCGCTGCCGCCCGTCTTGCCGGAATGGCCCATCGCGCCTCCTGTGCAGGCTGCCGCCGGCGGGCGTCAGGCCACCTTGGCCGGATACATCGACTCGATCAGCGCGCTGTACTTGTCGTTGACCAGCTTGCGCTTGAGCTTCATGGTCGGCGTCAGTTCCTCGTCCTCGGCGCCCAGGCGCGTCTCCAGCAGGCGGAACGCCTTGATCTGCTCCACGCGCGCGAACTGCTTGTTGACGCGGTCGATCTCCTGCCCGATCAGCGCCACCACCTCCTTGCTGCGGCACAGCGAGCCGTAGTCGGAGAAATGCACGTCGTGCTCCTGCGCCCACCGCTCCACGTTGTCCTGGTCGATCATCACCAGGCAGCTCAGGAACGGCCGGCGGTCGCCGATCACCACCGCGTCGGTCACGTAGGGGCTGAACTTGAGCTGGTTCTCCCATTCGGACGGCGTGACGTTCTTGCCGCCGGCCGTGATGATCAGGTCCTTCATGCGGTCGGTGATGTAGAAATAGCCGTCCTCGTCCACGCGGCCGATGTCGCCGGTGCGCAGCCAGCCGTCGGTCATGGTTTCCGCCGTCCTGGCCGGCTGGTTCAGGTAGCCCATGAAGACCTGCGGCCCGCGCACCAGCAATTCGCCCTCGTGGGAAATCCTCACCTCGGTATGCGGCAGCGCCACGCCGATGCTGCCCGGGCGCGTGCGGCCCGGCGGGTTGCAGGTGGCCGCGCCGGTGATCTCGGTCATGCCCCACAGCTCGTGCAGCTCGATGCCCAGCGCCATGTACCAGCGGATCAGGTCCGGCGAGATCGGCGCCGCGCCCGTCACCGCCAGCTGCACGCGGTTCAGGCCCATCATGCGGCGCACGTTGCCCAGCACCAGCGCATCGGCCAGCCACAGCCTGATCCGCGCGCCAGGCGACAGCCGCCGCGCCTGCCCCGGCTCCGGCACGCGCGCCTGCCCGGCGCGCAGCGCCCAGGCGTAGGCCCGGCGCTGCAGCGGCGTGGCCTCGCGCACGGCGATGGTGATGCTGGAATACAGCTTTTCCCACACGCGCGGCACCGCCAGGAAGGCATCGGGCTGGATCTCGCGGATATTGTCGAAAATGGTGTCGGGGTTCTCCACAAAGTTGGCCACCGCGCCGCACAGGATCGCGTAATACTCCCCGAAGAGGCGCTCGGACACATGGCACAGCGGCAGGAAGGCCATGCGCTCGCCGATGGTGGTGGCCGGCAGGAATTCGCGCTGCGTCAGGCAACTGCGCAGCACATTGCGGTGCGACAGCATCGCGCCCTTGGGCCGCCCCGTGGTGCCGGACGTGTAGACCAGCACCGCCAGCGCGTCGGCGCTGCCCTCGGCGCGCATGGCCGGCAGCCAGCCCGGCTGCCGCGCGCGCGCCTGCCGGCCCAGCGCCAGCAGCGCGTCGAAACTCATCACCGCGGCATCGTCGAAGCCCGACAGCCCTTCCATGTCGAACACCACCACGCGGCGCAGGTCCGGCACGCGCTCGCGAACTTCCAGGTATTTGTCGAGCTGCTCCTCGTTTTCCACGAACAGCACCACGGTGCCCGAGTCCTGGCACAGGTATTCCACCTGCGACGGCGAATCGGTCGGGTAGATGCCGCTGACCACCGCGCCCGCCGTGAGCGCGCCCAGGTCGGCCCACACCCATTCGCGGTTGGTGTTGGACAGCACGGAGACCACCTCGCCCGGCCGCAACCCGAGCTCGGCCAGCCCCACCGCCACGTCGGCCACGATCTCGCCCACTTCGCGCCAGGTATAGCTGCGCCAGATGCCGAGGTCCTTCTGCCGCATCATCACGGCGTCGCCGCGCACGTCCACGGCGTGCCAGAACATCTGCGGCACGGTCTGGAACGCGGCTTCGGACAAGGGCTGCATGGCGTGCGCGGCGGGTCTGGCCATTGGCGGGTCTCCGGCTGAATCTGGTGGTCGGGATGGTCGGGATGGTCGGGATGGTCGGGGCGGGCGGCTAGCGCCAGGTCTTGCGCTTCTTCCAGCGCCGCTCGCCGCGCACGCCGCTGTCCTTCATGCCGAGGTAGAACTCCTTGATGTCGTCCTTCTCGCGCAGCGCCGCGCAGGTGTCCTCGGCCACGATGCGGCCGTTCTCCAGCACGTAGCCGTAGTCCGCCGCGTTGAGCGCCATGTTGGCGTTCTGCTCCACCAGCAGGATGGTGGTGCCGCGCTCGCGGTTGATGCGCACCACGATCTCGAAGATGTCCTTGGTCAGCTTGGGCGACAGTCCCAGGCTGGGCTCGTCGAGCAGGATCAGCTCGGGCGCGGCCATCAGCGCGCGCGAGATCGCCAGCATCTGCTGCTGCCCGCCGGAGAGCAGGCCGGCGTCCTGCGCCGCGCGCTCGCGCAGCACCGGGAAATAGCCGAACACCGCCTCCATGTCGCGCGCCACGCCATCGCGGTCGCGCCGGGTGTACGCGCCCATCATCAGGTTGTCTCGCACGGACAGCAGCGGGAACACCTCGCGCCCCTCGGGCACGTGGCTCAGCCCGCGCCGCACGATCCGCGCCGGGTCCAGCCCGGTGATCGGCTCGCCCTGGAAGGCGATGCTGCCGCGCGTGGGATCCAGCACGCCGGAGATGGTCTTCAGGATGGTGGTCTTGCCCGCGCCGTTGGCGCCCAGCACGGTGGCGATGCTGCCCGGCGCCACCGCCAGGCTCACGCCGCGGATCGCCTTGACCGGCCCGTAGGCGCTCTCCACGTTGGCCAGCGCCAGCACGGGCGCCGGTGCCATGCCGCGCTGCGCGGCGGCGGCGTCGATGGCGGCCGGGTTCATGCCGCCCTCCGCAGCGAGGCCACGTCGTCCACCGTGCCCAGGTAGGCCTCGATCACGCCCGCGTGCGCCTGCACCTCGGCCGGCGTGCCCTGCGCCAGCACCTGGCCCTGGTTCATCGCCAGCACCCGGTCGGACACGCGCGAGACCAGGCTCATGTCGTGCTCCACCATCAGCACGGTGATGCCCAGCTCGCTGCGGATGTCGCGGATCCACCATGCCATGTCCTCGGTCTCCTCCACGTTCAGCCCGGACGACGGCTCGTCCAGCAACAGCAGGCGCGGCCCGCTGCACAGCGCGCGCGCCAGCTCCACCACCTTGCGCACGCCGTAGGGCAGCCCGGCCACCAGCGCGTCGCGGTGCGCCTGCAGGTCCAGCAGCTCGATCATTTCCTCCGCCTTGCGCCGCGCGGCCAGCGCCGAGCGGCGCGCGGCCGGCGTGAACAGCAGGTCCGCCCAGAAGCCGGCGGCGCGGTGCGTGTGGTGGCCGATCAGCAGGTTCTGCAGCACCGTGGCGTGCTCGAACAGCTCGATGTTCTGGAACGTGCGCGCAATGCCCTGCGCGGCGATCGCGTGCGGCGGCATGCGCGTGAGCGGCTCGCCCAGCCACAGGATCTCGCCGCCGGTGGGCGGGTAGATGCGGCTGATGAGGTTGAAGACCGTGGTCTTGCCGGCCCCGTTGGGGCCGATCAGCGTGAAGACCTCGCCGCGGCGCACGTCGAAGCTCACGCCGTCGAGCGCCAGCACGCCGCCGAAGCGCACGGTCAGCTCGCGCACGCTCAGCAAGGTATCGGATTGGCTGTGGGACATCGCGCCCTCCCCTATTTCAGGCGCTCGGAGCGCTGGAACGCCTTCTGGCGCCGGAACATGCCCTGCCGGTAGAACGGAAACAGCTCCAGGTAGGTGCGCACCTTGCACCAGCGCCCGTACAGGCCCATCGGCTCGAACAGCACGAACGCCATCAGCACCAGCCCGTAGACCAGCGCCTGCAGACCGCTGGCCTGCGCCACCGCGGGCGGCAGCCAGTCCTTGGCCAGCACGATCAGCTGCGGCATCACGATCAGGAAGGCCGCGCCCAGGAACGCGCCGTGCACCGAGCCCAGCCCGCCCACCACCACCAGCAGCAACAGGTCCACCGACTGCCCGATGCCGAACTGCTCCGGCGAGATGTAGCGCAGCTTGTGCGCGTACAGCGCCCCGGCCAGCCCCACCAGCGCGGCGGACAGCGCGAACGACAGCGTCTTGTAGCGCGCGAGGTGGATGCCCATGCTCTGCGCCGAGATCTCCGAATCCCGGATCGCGATGAAGGCCCGCCCGGTGGCGCCGCGCAGCAGGTTCAGCACCCCCAGCGTGGCCAGCACGCACACCGCCAGCGACAGGTAATAGAACGCCGCCGGGCTGTCCAGCGTGTAGCCCGCCACCTGCGGCGCGCCCACCGCCAGCCCGGCGTTGCCGCCGGTCACGCTCTCCCAGCGCGCCAACACCTCCTCCACGATGAAGCCGAAGGCCAGCGTGGCGATCGCCAGGTAGATGCCCTTGACCCGCAGCGCCGGCAGCCCGACCACCACCCCGGCCAGCGCCGACAACGCCGCCGACAGCAGCAGCGCCGGCACGAACGGCACGCCGCGGCTGGTCAGCCACGCCTGCGCATACGCCCCCACGCCGAGGAATGCCGCGTGCCCGATCGACAGCAGCCCGGTGTAGCCGGACAACACCATCAGCCCCAGCCCCGCGATGGCGTACACCAGCACGAAGCCGAGCTGCGCGATCCAGTAGCTGCCGGCCCAGCCCGGCGCCACCAGCAGGCAGGCCAGCAACAGCGCGTACCACAGCCGCTGGCCGGGCTGGCGGGCCAGGCGCAGGTCCTGGCGGTAATCGGTCTTGAAGAGGAATCGCATCGCGCCGCTACACCTTTTTCCGCAGGTTCTCGCCAAACAGGCCGTTGGGCCTGACCGCCAGCATCACCAGCACCACCACGTAGGCCGCCACGTCCTTGAAGCCCTCCGGCAGGTAGAAGCCCGCCAGCGACTCCACCACGCCGATCACCAGCCCGCCCACGATGGCGCCCGGCAGGCTGCCGAAGCCGCCCACCACCGCCGCCGGAAACGCCTTCAGCCCCAGCAGGCCCATGCTCGCGTGCACGAACGTGATCGGCGCCAGCAGCAGCCCGGCCAGCGCCGCCACCGCCGCCGACAGGCCCCACACCAGCCCGTTCAGGCGCCGCACCGGAATGCCCATGTAACAGGCCGCAAGCTGGTTCTGCGAGCTCGCCTGCATCGCCACCCCGATCCGGCTGTAGCGGAACACCCCGTACAGCAGCACGCACAGCCCCGCCGTGGCCGCGATCACCGCCGCCTGCTCCACGCTCAGCACCAGCCCGCCCGCGCGCCACACCATGCCCTGGTACGGCACCGGCAGCGTGTGCGTGCCCGCGCCGATGCCCGGCACCATCGTGATCGCCCCGCGCATCACGTAGCCCATGCCGATGGTCAGCATCACCACCGTGAACTGCGGCTGCCCGAGGATCGGCCGGATCGCCAGCCGCTCCACCAGCATGCCGAACCCCGCCATGCCCGCCACCGTCAGCGGCACCGCCAGCCACAGCGGCAGCCCCATCAGGGTCAGCACCACCCCGGCGAACGCGCCCAGCATCATGAACTCGCCCTGGGCGAAGTTCACCGTCTCGGTGGCCTTGTAGATCAGCACGAAACCCAGCGCGATCAGCGCATAGATGCAGCCCAGCGCGATGCCCGAGATGGTGAGTTGCAGGATCTCCAAGCTTGTCTCCTGTGCTGGTGCCGCGGGTGGGATTGGCGACGCGCGATGCGATGTGCCCGGCCGGCGCCGGCCCGTTCGCCAGTCGTGCCACCGTAGCAAAACTATCGGGGTGGCTCTTGTGCGGACTGGCTACGGGGGGGTTGGGGATTACCCACGGGCGGGCGCCGCGCGAGGCCGGCGCGGGTGGCGCGGGTTGAGCGTTCTCCGGCGTGGATGGCGCCGGACATCGCTCCTCCCGGCGGATGGCCGGACAAGGACGGCCGCCCCGCAGGCGTCCGGCAACCCGCCGTTGATACAATGAGCACCCCTTCAGCCCCCGACCTCACGGCCAGCATGCCCAGCCCCGACCAGCCCGACAGCCCGCTGCAAGCCGCCTTCCTGCCGCACCAGGAAACCCTCGCCCCGCCCGGCCGCGTGTTCGGCGACGACGACAGCGCCGTGTACCGGACGCTGCTGGAGTCCACCAAGGCGATTCCGTGGAAGATCGACTGGGCGAGCATGGCGTTCACCTACATCGGCCCGCAGATCGAGGCGCTGCTGGGCTGGGCGCCGTCGAGCTGGAAGACCGTCGACGACTGGGCCGAGCGCATGCACCCGGACGACCGCGCCGCGGTGCTGGAATTCTGCGTCGCGCAGTCGAAGGCCGGCACCGACCACGAGGCCGACTACCGCGCGCTCACGCGCGACGGCGGCTACGTCTGGCTGCGCGACGTGGTGCACGTGGTGCGCAACGCGCAGGGCGAGGTCGATTCGCTGGTCGGCTTCATGTTCGACATCAGCGAGCGCAAGCGCACCGAGGAAAAGCTCGCGCGATTGCAGAAGGAGCTCGAGCACCTGTCGTTCCGCGACGGCCTGACCGGCGCCGGCAACCGCCGCATGTTCGACGACGTGATGGCGCGCGAATGGGCGGCGGCGAAGGCAACCGGCAAGCCGCTGTCGCTGCTCATGATCGACATCGACTTCTTCAAGTCGTACAACGACTACTACGGCCACCTGCAGGGCGACGCCTGCCTGAAGCGGGTCGCCGCCATCCTGAACCGGGTGGCCGGCGCGGACAACTTCCTCTGCCGCTTCGGCGGCGAGGAGTTCATGCTGGTGCTGGCCGACACCGACGCGGAAGCCGCCATGAAGACCGCCGAACGCTGCCGCGCGCTGATCGCCGAGGAAGCCATCGCGCACGTGCGCTCGCCGTACAACCAGTGCGTGACGGCGAGCTTTGGCGTGGGCACCATCGTGCCGACCGAGCGGATGGACCAGACCGCGTTCATCAACCTGATCGACGCGCAGCTCTATCACGCCAAGGACAACGGCCGCAACCGCATCGCCGCGGTCGACCGCGCCGGCATGCAGGGCGAATCGTTCAAGCTGCAATCGCGCTGAACGGGCGGGCGCCGCGTGGGGCCACGGATGTGACCACGGACGCGGCGCCCGCCGGGTAGCTTCGGCGCCACAAGCTATGGCATCATCGCGCCAAACCACCGCGCGAGGCCAACGATGTATCCACCGAGCAATCCCCAGGGAGACACGCACAGCAAGGTCATCGGCTACCTGCTGTGGATCTTCGGCTTTACCGGTTCCCACCGCTTCTACTACGGCAAGCCGATCACCGGCACGATCTGGTTCTTCACGCTGGGCCTGCTCGGCATCGGCTGGCTGATCGACGTGTTCCTGATCCCCGGCATGGACCGCCGGGCGGACTACCGGTTCACGGCCGGCCGCACCGACTACAACGTGGCGTGGCTGCTGCTGACCTTCCTCGGCGTCTTCGGCGTGCACCGCATGTATATCGGCAAATGGATCACCGGCCTGATCTACCTGCTGACCGGCGGGCTGTTCCTGGTCGGCGTGCTGTATGACTTCTGGACGCTGAACGAGCAGGTGTCGGAGCGGAACCGGATGCCGTGAAGGGCGCGGCGGCGGCATGACAAACGCCGCTCAGACGGCGTTCAGACGGCATTCAGCGAACCCGCGTCGCGCGGGCCCGGTCCGTCTTGCGGACGCATCCCTTCGTGCTCGAGCCACGCGCGGAACAGCATGACGAGCGCATCCCCGGACTTCCCGTCCGGGACGTAGGTGCAATAGCTGCGCGAAGGCAGGCGCGGTCCGGCGAACGGCGTCACGAGCCGGCCTGCGGCCAGATCGTCCGCCACCAGCGCGGTCGGCCCCATCGCGATGCCGATGCCGTCGATGGCAGCCTGCAGCGTCAGATAGAAGTGGTCGAACGTCAGCGCCGCGGCGGGCCGGAGCGCGGCAATCCCCGCCTGCGCCAGCCAGTCCGGCCAGAGCCGCGGCAGGCTCGACGTGTGCAGCAACGTGTGCTGCCGCATGTCCTCCGGCTTGCGCAGCGGCACGCGCCGCAACAGCGCGGGACTGCAGACCGGCACTCTCTCCTCGCACAGGAATGGCCGCATCGCGTAGCCATAGAAGGTATCCGGGCCGCCCCGGATGATGAGGTCATGGCTGTCCGTCAGGCTCTCCACCGGCTCGTTCGACGTCTCCACCCTGACGTCCACGTCGGCATGCCCGGCGCGGAATTTCGCCAGCCTCGGCACCAGCCAGCGCAAGGTGAACGTCGCCGGCGCATTGACGGACAGCGTCCGCGAGGCCGCCTCGGGCAGGCCATAACCGGCGGTGGCCTGCGCGATCTGCTCGAACAGCGGACCGATTCGTGCCAGATAAGCCCGCGCCGCCGGCGTCAGCGCCACGCGCCGGTTGTGGCGCGCGAACAATGCGGCGCCCAGCCATTCCTCCAGCAAGCGCACCTGCTGGCTCACCGCGCCGTGGGTCACGTGCAGCTCGGCGGCGGCTTCCTTGAAGCTGCCGAGCCGGCCTGCGGCCTCGAAGGCGCGCAAGGCATTGAGCGGCGGCAATATCCGTTTCATTCACAAGAGTTTATCTAACGCGAATCCCCAATTTATCTGGTTTGCCGGGCAGCCACAAGATAGATATTCTTCCCGCTGCACGGCCGGTCCTGCTTTCGGCGGCCACAGGCCGGCCGCGCGCGCTCCATGCCGAAATCGACGGCATCGGCGTGCGCTTGGCCCGCGGACAGGCGATCATCCATACCGTGTAGCGGAAACGCTGGCTGGCGTGCGCGGCCGTCGCGGGTGATGCGGTCTGCCTGGGGCCTTGGCATTGCCTGAAAGGATGGATTCATGCTCAAGAGAATTGCGACCGACCTGCTTGATATTGCCTATGACGAACAGGGCGATGCCGACGGCTGGCCGGCCGTCCTGCTGCACGGCTTCCCCTACGACATCCATGCGTACGAAGACATCGCGCCACGCCTGGCATCCCGGGGAGCCCGCGTCATCACGCCTTTTCTCCGGGGATACGGGCCGACGCGCTTCCTGTCTCCGGCAACACCGCGCTCGGGCCAGCAGGCGGCGCTGGGGGCAGACCTGCTGGCGCTGCTCGATGCGCTTCGGATCGAACGGGCCGTGCTGGGCGGCTATGACTGGGGCGGCCGGGCCGCATGCATCGTGGCCGCGCTGTACCCGTCGCGGGCGCGTGGACTGGTTTCGGTCAACGGCTACAACATCCAGGACATCGCCGCCGCCATGCGGCCGGCCAGCCCCGAAAAAGAGCATCGCATGTGGTACCAGTATTATCTTCACGGCGAACGCGGCCGGGCCGGACTGACGGAAAACCGGCGCGCGTTCTGCCGGCTCCTGTGGTCATTGTGGTCGCCGAGTTGGCGCTTCGGCGACGACACCTACGCGCGCTCGGCAGCCGCGTTCGACAATCCGGATTTCGTCGACGTCGTGGTTCATTCGTATCGGCACCGTTTCGGGCTGGTCGATGGCGATCCCCGCTTCGACGACATGGAACGCCGCCTGTCCGCCATGCCGCCGATCACCGTGCCCACGATCACCCTCGAAGGAGACGCGGACGGCGTCACGCCGCCGGGCGGAAGACAAGCGGACCGGAAGCACTTCACCGGACGCCATGAAAACCGCGTGGTGCCGAATGCCGGCCACAATCTTCCGCAGGAGGCGCCGGAAGCGTTCACCGCCGCGGTTCTGGATATCGACGCCTGGGCCGATTGATGCGCCTTGGCCCAAGGCCGGCCCCGGCCGCTGCGCGCGGCGAAAACACTGCCCTCGACGCACGAAACATCCCTTTCCAGAAGGCACGCCCTGGCCGCGCGCAGTCCGTGAGCCCGCGAGTGCCTTCCTCGTCCGTTCTGAATCTCCGTGAGGAATACCGATATGCCAAAGACTCCCGACCACGCCCCGCAGGCGCCGCTGATGCTGATAACGGGCGGCAGCCGCGGCGTCGGCGCGGCGACTGCGCGGCTTGCCGCCGAGCAAGGCTACGACGTGGCGATCAGCTTCGTCTCCAACGAATCCGCCGCCCTTGCGGTGGCGGCCGACGTGGAAGCTGCCGGGCGCCGGGCCCTGCCCGTGCGCGCGGACAGCGCGGACCCGGAGCAGGTCGCCCGGCTGTTCGCGGCGATCGACCAGGAGTTCGGCCGCATCGACGTGCTGGTGAACAACGCCGCGATCATCGCGCGGCAGTCCCGGCTCGAGGATCTCGAATTCGAGCGCATGCAGCGCGTCTTCGCCGTCAACGCGATCGGCCCCATCCTCTGCGCGCAGCAGGCGGTGAGGCGGATGTCCCATCGCTACAACGGGCGCGGCGGCGTCGTGATCAACATCTCGTCGGCCGCGGCCCGGCTCGGCAGTCCGAACGAATATGTCGACTACGCCGCGTCGAAAGGCGCCGTCGAGACCTTCACCACCGGCTTCGCCAAGGAAGTCGCGCGCGACGGGATTCGCGTCAACTGCATTCGCCCCGGGCACATCTACACTGAGATGCATGCCAGCGGCGGAGAACCGGGACGGGTCGATCGCGTCAAGGACTCGATCCCGATGGGACGCGGCGGCCAGCCCGAAGAAGTGGCGCGGGCGATCCTGTGGCTGGCCAGCGCCGAGGCTTCCTTCATCACCGGCACGTTCCTCGACGTCACCGGCGGCAAGTGAGCAAGCGGACGCGGCATGGGCCGCGTCGTCTCCGCCAGGCCGCCGAACCTGTGCCGGTGCCCGATTTCCCAGGAGACACGACATGACCAGCAAGAACACGATCTGCCTGTGGTACGACGGCGGCGCCCTCGACGCCGCGAACTTCTATGCCGAAACCTTTCCCGACAGCGCCGTCACGGCCGTGCATCGCGCACCGGGCGACTATCCCGACGGCAAGCAGGGCGACATCCTGACGGTCGAATTCACCGTCGCCGGCATTCCCTGCCTCGGGCTGAACGGCGGCCCGCATTTCAGGCACAGCGAGGCGTTCTCGTTCCAGATCGCCACGGACGACCAGGCCGAGACCGACCGCCTGTGGAGCGCCATCGTCGGCAACGGCGGCCAGGAAAGCGCATGCGGCTGGTGCAAGGACCGCTGGGGACTGTCATGGCAGATCACCCCGCGCGCGCTCACCGCGGCGGTGTGCGACCCCGACCGCGCGGCGGCCAAGCGCGCTTTCGAGGCCATGATGACCATGAAAAAGATCGACATCGCCGCGATAGAGGCGGCGCGGCTAGCGTCCGCGTGACGCCGGCGAGACTCCCGGCACCGCCGTCACTACTGTTACCGCTGTCAGCGCCGGAACCACAGCATCGACAGCACGCAAGCCGCCACCAGCAGCAGCACGGAGATGCCGGCCAGCAGCGCGCCCACTTCGGTTTCCTTGCGCTCCAGCGCGAAGCGCGCGCTCAGCTGGCGATACACCCGGCTCAGGTCGGCGGCGGAGCCGGCCTGGAAATACTCGCCGCCGGTCAGCGCCGCCACCGCGCGCAGCGCGGTTTCGTCGAGCTGCATGTAGAAGGACAGGTTCGATTCGTCCGCCCCGCCCTGCGGCGAGCCAAAGCCTACGGTATAGACGCGCACGCCGCGCTGGGCGGCCATGCGCGCGGCGTCTGCGGGGTCCGGGCCGGTGGTGCGGCGGCCGTCGCTGAGCAGGATCACCGCGCCGTGCTGGTACGAGCCGGGCTGCGCCGCCGGCCGCTCCTGCGCGCGCTTGCGCGCGGCCTCGGCCGCCGCGGCTTCGTCCAGCGACGGCGCCTGGCGCTCGGCGCGGCCGGACGCGCCGTTGAACAGGATCGCCTCCAGGTCGATGCCGTCGTCGGGAAACAGCACCGCCAGCGCCTGGTACAGGCCGCTGCCGGTCGCCGTGCCGCGCTGGAGCTGGAAGCGGTCGAGCGCCTCCAGCATGTCATGGCGGTTGTCGGTCGGCGGCAGCACCACGGTGGCGGTGGAAGCGAAGGACACGATGCCCAGCCGCACGTTGGCCGGCAGCCCGACGATGAGATCGCGCGCGGCCTGCTGCGCGGCGCTGATGCGCGTGGGCGCGACGTCGGTCGCTTCCATGCTGCGCGAAGTGTCCATCGCCAGGACCAGCGTGACGGCGTCGGACGGCAGCGTGACGGTGGCGCTGGGACGCGCGCACGCCAGCAGCGCCGCGGTCAGCGCGAGCAGGAACAGCAAGGGGGGAATGTGACGCCGCAGCCGTTGGCCGGGCCCCAGCGCGGCGCGCGGCAATGCCAGGCTGGCATAAAGCAGGGCGGCTTTCTTGCGCCGCGAGATCAAATATAGATAGGCGGCTGCCAGCAGTGGGACCGTCAGCAACAGCCAGAGCATCTGCGGCCAGAGAAACTGCATGCCCTGCTCCTTGGCGCGTGGGTAAGAGGATGGTACTGTATTTTGCAGTGCGGGACCTCGGGGGCTGCAATGAGACGGGTGTCGATCTACTGGTGGGTCTCGGCCGCGGCCGCGCTGGTCTTCGCAGCGGGCGTGGGCGCCGCCTGGCTCCTGCAGCCCAAGTGGCGCGCGCTCACCCAGGCGGACATCGATGCCGCCGTGCTGCATACGCTGCAGACCAAGAATTTGCCGTCGCGCCCGGCCCGCGCGGCCGAGGCGGTGCGCGAATCGGTGGTGGAAATCCGCGGCTTCGTGCCCCCGGAAAAAACCGCGGAAGCCGCGCCCCCTCGCCCGCCCAGGCGGGACCTGCCCGCCAAGCGTCCCAAGTCCTCTGCGCCCGCGCCCTCCGCACCGTCTTCCCCGGCTTCCCCGCGTGACGAACTCGCCACGGGCGGACCGCCGCGCGGCAAGGACCCGGCCGCCGGCAAGAATCCACCCGAAGCCAGGGCCACGCCCCCGGCCAGGCCCGAGGGCCGCCAGATCGGCTCGGGCGTGGTCGTGACCGAAAGCGGCATGATCCTCACCAACTACCACGTCATCGCCGGTGCCAGGCGGCTGGAGGTCACGTTCTTCGACGGCTCCACGTCCGAGGCCTCGGTGGTGCAGTCCATCCCCGAGAAAGACCTCGCCATCATCAAGGCCAAGACCATCCCCGACGACCTGCCGGCAGCCACGCTCGGCTCCAGCCGGGATCTCGCGCCCGGCAGCGAGGTGGTCGCGGTCGGCTTTCCGTTCGGCATCGGGCCCTCGGTGTCCGCCGGCGTGGTCTCCGGCCTCGACCGCGAATTCATCTCGCCGGACAACAGGCAGAACCTGGACAAGCTCATCCAGTTCGACGCCGCGGCCAACCCGGGCAACTCGGGCGGGCCGCTGGTGAACATGAACGGGGAGGTGGTGGGCATCGTCACCGCCATTTTCAGTCCCCACGAGAGCGGCACCTTCGTCGGCATCGGCTTTGCCATCACGATCGAAAGCGCCGGCAGTTCCATCGGATCTTCTCCTTTCTAGACAGACGCGGAGGCCTATGAACGACCAAGCCCGGGACGCTGTGGACAGCGCCAACCTGATGGAACGCCTGCTGTACGAGGTGAAGCGCGTGGTGGTGGGGCAGGACCACTTTCTCGAACGGGTGCTGGTGGCCATCCTCGCCGGCGGCCACCTGCTGGTGGAGGGCGTGCCGGGGCTGGCCAAGACGCTCACCGTCAACACGCTGGCCAAGACCATGAGCGGCTCCTTCAAGCGCATCCAGTTCACGCCCGACCTGCTGCCGGCGGACCTGGTCGGCACCCGCATGTACAACCAGGGCACCGGCGAGTTCTCCACCGTGCGCGGCCCGGTCTTCGCCAACCTGCTGCTGGCCGACGAAATCAACCGCGCGCCGGCCAAGGTGCAGAGCGCGCTGCTGGAAGTCATGCAGGAGCGGCAAGTCACCATCGCCGGCGAAACCCATCGCGTGCCCACGCCTTTCCTCGTCATGGCCACGCAGAACCCGATCGAGACCGAAGGCACCTACCCGCTGCCCGAGGCGCAGGTCGACCGCTTCATGATGAAAGTGCTGGTGGGCTATCCCACCGAGGAAGAAGAAGTCGTCATCGTCAACCGCGTCACCGGCCCGCGCATCAGCGTCAGCCCCGTCGCCACGCCCGAGCACCTGACCGGCCTGCAGGAACAATGCCGCAAGGTCTACGTCGACCCCGGCCTGATCCAGTACGCGGTGCGCGTGGTGGCGGCCACCCGCAAGCCGGGCGGCTACGGCCTGGCCGAGCTGGACCGCTACGTCTCCTTCGGCGCCAGCCCGCGCGCCACCATCGGCCTGATCGAAGGCGCGCGCGCGCTGGCCTTCCTGCGCGGGCGCCACTACGCGCTGCCCGACGACGTGATCGACCTCGTGCCCGACGTGCTGCGCCACCGCGTGACGCTCTCCTACGAAGCCATGTCCGACGGCATGACGGCCGACCAGCTCATCACTCGCATCCTGCAAGCGCTGCCCGTGCCCGAGCGGCCGCTGGAATCCCATGTTCGGGCGGCTGCGCGCTAGGCGCCGGGGCGGCCCGGACGCCGCGCCCGCACAGCCCCCCGCCGGCACCGCGCCTGCCGACGGACCGCCCGCCCGCGTCGGCGCCAGCCAGACCGAGGCCCTGCTGCGCCGCCTCGAATGGACCGTGGTGCGCCGCCTCGACGGCCTGCTGCAAGGCGACTACCGCACCCTGTTCCGCGGCTTCGGGCTCGACCTCGCCGACCTGCGCGAATATCACCCCGGCGACGACGTGCGGCACATCGACTGGAACGTCACCGCGCGCCTGCAAACGCCCCACGTGCGCGAATTCCAGGAAGACCGCGAGGTCTGCGCGTGGTTCCTGCTCGACCTGAGCGGCTCGATCGACTTCGGCTCCGGCGAGGTGCGCAAGCGCGACCTGCTCAGCGACTTCACCGCCGTCATGGCCAGCCTGCTCACGCGCTATGGCAACCGCGTCGGCGCCGTGCTCTACGGCGGGGCGGCGGACACCGCCGCCGCCGTGGTGCCCGCGCGCTCCGGGCGCCGCCACCTGCTGCATCTGCTCGACCGCATCCGCGCCACGCCCGCCGCCTCCCCCGGCGACACCCGTCTGCGCGACCTGCTCGAGCGCGCGCGCGCCGTCGCCAGGCGGCGCTCGGTGCTGTTCGTGGTCTCCGACTTCATCAGCGCTCCCGGCTGGCAGGCCTCGCTCAGCCTGCTGGCGCGGCGCCACGAAGTCATCGCCGTGCGGCTGGTCGATCCCCTGGAGGTAGCCCTGCCCGACCTCGGCCTGGTGGTGCTGCAGGACGCCGAAACCGGAGAGCAGATGTTCGTCGACACGCATGACCCCGCCTTCCGCAAACGCTTCGCCGCCGCCGCCGAAGCGCGCGAGACCGAGCTGCGCCTCGGCTTCGAGCGCGCCGGCGTGGAATGCCTGACGCTGTCCACCTACGCGCGCCTCGACCTCGCCCTGCTCCACTTCGCCCGCCAGCGCCATCACCTGCAAAGCGCCCAAGGTGTCCAGAGCAACGCCAAGGGGGCCGCATGACCGACGCCCTGACCGGCCTGCCCGCCTTCAGCTTCCAGTGGCCCAGCATGCTGTGGCTGCTCGCGCTGGTTTTGCTGCTGACCGGCGCCTACGTCTGGCTCGATGCCCGCCGCCGCCGCGCATCGGTGCCCTACCCCACGCTCAAGACCGTCGGCCTTGCCATCAAAGGCGGCACGCGCTGGCGCCGCCACGTGGCGCCCGCGCTCATGCTGCTGGCCCTGACCGCGCTCATCGTCGCCATCGCCCGGCCCCAGGCCGTGATGATGCTGCCCTCCCGCATCGAAACCGTGGTCCTGGTCATCGACCTGTCCGGCAGCATGCGCGCGCAGGACGTGCAGCCCAGCCGCATCCGCGCCGCCCAGCGCGCCGCCAAGACCCTGCTCGACGCCCAGCCCGCCGGCGTCAGCGTCGGCGTGGTCGCGATGGCCGGCACCGCCGCCCTGGCGCAAGCCCCCATCCGCCGCAAGGAAGACGTGGCCACGGTCATCGACAACCTGAAGCCCCAGGGCGGCACCGCCATCGGCAACGGCCTGCTCATCGCCCTCACCACGCTGCTGCCGCAACTGGGCAGCGACGCCGCGCAATTGCTGGACGACGACGACTTGCCCGCCAAAGCCGCCGCATCGCGCAAGGCAGCCAAGGGACAGCAAGCCTCGCCCGGCAGCACCGGCGGCGCCGACGCCGCCAAGCCCGGCTCCTACGCCGCCGGCGCGATCGTCCTGTTCTCCGACGGCGAAAGCAACGCCGGCCCCGCCGCCATGCAGGCCGCGCAACTGGCCGCCGCGAATGGCGTGCGCGTGTACACCGTGGGCGTGGGCACCACCGACGGTGTGGTGCTCACGGTCGACGGCTGGTCCGCCCGCGTCAAGCTGGACGAGCAGGTGCTCAAGCAAGTCGCCGACGAGACCGGGGGCGAGTACTTCCGCCTGGAAGACGCCAACAGGCTCAAGCAGGTGTACCGCGCGCTCAATGCCCGGCTGGCCTTCGACAAGCGGGATCAGGTCGAGATCACTGCGTTCTTTGCTGCGCTGGGGGCGTTGCTGGCGGCTTGCGCGGGGATGCTGTCGTTGTGGTGGTTTGGGCGGGTGGTTTAGGCGGAGGTCGGAATCACGCGACCTCGTCGGTTCTGTCGGCCCTTGAGCAAAGCCATGCCAGCATTTGCTGTGCGGCAGGATCCTTGTGCATCGACGGATCATGGCAGACAGTGATCTCGAATTGGCTCGCATCCGCCGATAACTGTGCAATGGCGAGGCCTTCGGGGCGATTCCGGGGAACGGCCACGTTGGGCACGACTGCGATGCCGGCCCCCTCCCTGACCGAGTGCCAGACGACCTCGAAGCTGCGGATGGTCAAGCCGACTTCCGGGTCGTCGTGGTTGAACCCGGCGGTCTTTCGTCCGCCTTGCGTCCCAAGGTCAACCGGCGGCTTCCACACCAGGGGATAGCCCTCGAGGTCAACGGGCGAAATGATCGCGCGCGCCGCCAACGGATGGTTGGCCGGCATGACGACAACGAGTTCGGTCTGCCGGTAAGGGCGGCATGCCAACCCCTTCACGAAATCGGTCCGCACGCAGACCCCGATGTCCACCTGATTCTTCTTGACGGCCTCCGCTGTCTCGGGACTGCTGCCCTCGGAAACCAGGACGCGGATGCCGGGGTGAGATTCGCGGAACTGCCTGATATCGTCCAGGAGCCCCAGCAAGATGGCGGCCACGTTGGACATGATTCGCACTTCGCCCGATTGCCTGGCCAGAAGGTCCGCAATCTCCTGGGTCATTTCCGCTACCCGGCCCATCAGATCGTCAGCACAGCGTGCAACGACCTCGCCGGCTGCGGTCAGTCGTACACCGGTTGCATGCCTGACCAGCAATGGCGTGCCGAAGCGGGCCTCCAGTTCCGCGACCCGCTTGCTGACGGCCGAGGTGGTCATGTTCAACTCCGCAGCCGAGCGCGTGAGGCTCTTCGTGGCGGCGACGGAGGCCAGTATCTGCATGCTGTGGAGGTTGATGCGAGACATTGCTGCGAAGTGGAGCCGGGAGCGGGTCGAAAGTGCTTGAGCATACGCCGCTCCACTATCGTCTACAAGCCGGGGAAAAGATGCACTAGATTGGGGAGCGGACCTTGCTGATCGGGAAACGCCCGCTTTCCAACTTCTCGCTTTCCAATCCACCTCGACCGCGCCAAATTCGAGGGTACCGCTGCCGGCGCGCATGGCGGGGCTCACCGCACGTTGTGCCGGCCCCGTGGTCTTCACGGCCTCATCATTGCTGGCAGCTTGATGGCACTTCGGCTCCCTCGATGAAGTAGCGTACGGCACGAGAGAAGACGAGGATGCGTTGGCAATCCGGTTGGCTCACGCCGACCTCACGAAACAGGACGAACAGATGGCCCGCAATACTCACATCGTCGCAGACCAGAATGCGCCGGCAGTCACCAGCATTCTTGGCCGCTATGTCGCGAACCACCCCTCGGCGGGATGGGATCGCTCGATTGAACACGAGGCGCATCGGACGTTCATGAACTGGCTGGGCTGCGCTGTCGGTGCCGCACGGCACGAGACAGCCGACGCCGCGCTGGCCGCCGTGGCAATGCTGGAACCTGCGGCCCAGGCGACGGTTCTTGGCCGCAGCGAGAAAGTCGACATGGCAAGCGCGGCATTGCTCAACGGCATCACCTCGCACACCTTCGACTTCGACGATACCCACCTGAAAACGATCATCCACCCGGCAGGTCCCGTTGCGTCGGCAGTGCTGGCGCTCGCGGAGTTCACTCGCGCCAGCGGCCGAAAAGTCATCGATGCCCTGGTTCTCGGCATCGACGTCTCCTGCCGCGTAGGCAATGCAATGTACCCGGACCACTATGACCGCGGATGGCACATCACCGGCTCGACCGGCACGCTGGGGGCGGCGGCAGCGTGCGCACGGCTTCTGGGCCTCGACGAATCCCGCACGATCATGGCGCTGGGTATTGCCGCGTCACAACCTGTGGGACTGCGCGAACAGTTCGGGACGATGACCAAGCCGTTCCATCCCGGCGGTGCCGCGCGGGCGGGCCTGATGTCGGCCCTGATGGCGAGCCACGGTTTTACGGCCAGTGCGCGGGCGCTGGAAGCGCCTCGCGGTTTCCTGCAGGTCATTTCCTCGAAGCAAGATTGGCGCGAAATCACCGACGATCTCGGCAGCCGTTTCGAGATCGGCTTCAACACCTACAAGCCGTTCGCGTGCGGCATCGTCATCCATCCGAGCATCGACGCGTGCGTCCAACTGCGCCAGCAGGGCATCCATTCCGGCGATATCGAGCGGATCGATCTCCATGTCCATCCGCTGGTGCTGGAACTCACCGGGAAAAAGGAACCCGCGGACGGTCTTCAGGCAAAGTTCAGCGTCTATCACGGCTGCGCCGCCGGCCTGATTTTCGGGCGCGCAGGGGAAGAAGAGTTCTCGGATGAAATCGTTCTGCGCGATGACGTGGTCGCGCTTCGCAGGAAGGTGGTTGCCCACGCCGATAGCGAAATCGACGAAGCGGCAGTCCGATTGAAGGTGGTTCTCAAGAACGGCAGCGAGACGACATTGTGTGTTGAACACGCGATCGGCTCACTGCAGCGCCCCATGACGGACGCCGACCTCGACCAGAAATTCCACGATCTGGCGGACCCCGTGTTGGGCGCTGCAAAGACGGGGGAACTCATCCAGGCATGTTGGGCCTTGGCTGAAACTGCCGACGTCTCCGCCATCACGGCCCTCGCTCGCCCTTGAGCCAGGAGTTCGAGCCGCCCGCACCGTGAGGTGCGCGTCATCAAGGTGCGTCGCCTCGGTCGAGGTGACGCACGCCATCAGCCATGATGCGATCAGGCTGTCCCCCTCTCACCCAATGCCGGCGACCGCATTGAGCACTTCGCTCAGGCGCGTCGACTTGCCCGTTCCATCGTGTCAGCGACAGCAGACAGCGTTGTCCATCCAGCGCGATACGTAAATCTGTCGCCCCATCTTCCCTGGCACCACGTTCATCCTGGTGCAGGCGACCACCGTCCTGGTGCATCGAAAACAGCGGCCATGCATGTTGCCATCAGCGCCCCGGCGCGATGAATCGGCTTGCCCAAGCCAAGGGCATTTTTCGCATGAGTGGCGCATCGGGGCGCACTACAAGCCGCGATTTGGTGCCTCTTGAACTGCGGGAAAGGATGGCTTTCCAAGTTCTCGCTACCGTCTTAACCTCATCCGCGCCAAATTAGCAGTACACGCTGGCGCGGGGCTGTAGCCGGTCTGACGATGCCGACGCATGGCCCGGCCCTTCTGCTTCCCATCCATGCGGGCGCCTCGCGGCGCCGGATGAAATTGCCGATGCGGTCTTTTTTCTTTGTTCCTCGCGAGCGTCCCACATCAACGCAACGTGCCTGACCGTCGATGACGGCGCCACGGACGACGTTGTTCGACAAGGCTTTAGCCACACCACTACCTACGAACTGGAGAAGGGAATGAACCACAAGTCCTACTCGACCGGCAACAGCCGGCGCAGTGCACTAGCAGCGCTGCTGGTGATCGGCGCCTGTTGCGCCGTCGCGCCTGTCCGGGCCGCGCCTTACCCGACCAAGCCGATTACCCTGGTGGTCCCCTTTGCGGCAGGAGGCCCCGTCGACATCGTTGCGCGGGCGATTGCCCAACCGCTGGGCGTGCAACTTGGCAAGCCCGTCGTTGTGGAGAACGTCGGGGGCGCTTCCGGGATGATAGGCGCGGCGAAGGTCGCACGCTCACAGCCTGATGGCTACACGCTGCTTCTCGGCACCGCGGGGACGCAGGCGTTGAATCCCAATGTCTATGCGAAGGTGCCATATCGCTCGCCGGAAGACTTCCAGCCAATTGCAGAGGTTGCGAGCATCCCGTCTGTCCTGTCGGTGCCCACCGGCTCTCCTCACAAGACGATCCAGCAGTTCGTGTCCTTCATCACGAAGAATCCCGGGTCCGTGACGATGGGCAATGCCGGCCCGGGTTCCGTCTCGAATCTCGCGGCGCTGACGTTCCTGGCTAGCGTCAAGGCGAAAATCACTCCGGTTTCATACAAGGGAACCGCCCCCGCCTTTGTCGACCTCATGGGAGGTCAGATCGACTCGCTGTTCGACACCACCGTGCAGGCCGTCCCGCAGATCAAGGGAGGGCGTGTCCGAGCGCTTGCCACAACGTCCCCTTCCCGTCTTCCGAGTCTGCCGGATGTTCCCACGCTCGCGGAAAGCGGCTACCCGAATACCGAACTTCTCATCTGGTACGGACTGCTGGCGCCCGCAGGATTGCCGGGCGACGTCCTCAAGACGCTCAGCGACGCCGCGCGAAAGGCCCGCGCCGACGCCCAGTTCAACAAGGCCATGCGCGATGGCGACGCCCTCGTCCCGCCCGAAAACCAGGGAAGCGCGGAATTCGCGGAAAGGGTCCAGCGCGATGTCCGTCGATTCGGAGAACTGGTCAAGCAAGCAGGCATCACGAAGGGCAGCGAATAGCCCCGGGCCAGGGCGTGGCCGACGCTCATGGCCTTCATAAGATCGCGGCGCGAAGGCGCCGCCTCATCCAGCAAGACCAACGAACAAGGATCTCAAAATGATTCAGTATCCGCGCTACAAAGCCGCAGCAGCGCACGTTTCCCCTGTCTATTTCGACATCGATCGCACGGTGGACAAGGCCTGCGATCTTATCGCCGAAGCGGCACGCAGCGATGTACGCCTGCTGGCGTTCCCGGAAAGCTTCATCCCCGGCTATCCGCACTGGGGACGCATTGTCGCCCCCATCGAGACCGACGAACTCTTCGCCGCAATGGCCGCGCGCGCCATTCGCATCGATGGCCCCGAGATCGCCCGGCTGCGCGCTGCCGCAGCCCGGCACGAGATGGTCGTGTCGATCGGATTCAACGAAGGCACCAATGCCAGCGTAGGTTGCCTCTGGAACTCCAATGTGCTGATCGGCAGCGACGGCACGATTCTGAATCACCATCGGAAGCTCGTTCCGACCTACGTGGAGAAGCTGATCTGGGCCAACGGCGATGGCTCCGGCCTGCGCGTGTCGGAGACCGACATCGGCCGGATCGGCATGCTCATCTGCGGAGAGAACGCCAATCCCCTGGCCCGGTACACGCTGATGGCGCAAGGCGAGCAAGTGCACATATCGAGCTACCCGTCCGTGGCCCCGGCGCGCAAGCCGGATGGCAGCGGTGGCTATGACATCCAGGACGGCATTCGCATCCGGGCCGCCAGCCACTCGTTCGAAGCGAAGGTGTTCAACATCGTGGCGTCCACGCCATTCGACGAAACCGCCAGGCGCTTCCTGGAGCCGCTGGGCAAGGACGTGCTCGCCTTGCTCGAGAACGGCTCTCAGACTGTCTCGATGATTCTCGATCCGACCGGGAAGCCGGTCTCGGATGTCCTGTCGACGGACGAAGGTCTCTGCATCGCCGAGATTGACCTCAGCCGTGCGCTTCCCGTGAAGCGGATCCACGACGTGGTCGGCTATTACAACCGCTTCGACATCTTCGATCTCCAGGTCAACACGTCTCGCAATCTTCCGATCTCCTGGCGGAATGGCACCCAGCTTCGGGAACCGGGCGCCGGCACGCTTGCGGCCGCCGAGCCGGAACTGCCCATCCATCTGGTACCGACAGAGGCGCTGTAAGCCTTGAGAAACAGGGGGTTCGTGGCTGGAGCTGGTCCAAGGCGCGAACCCTCGCAAAGCCGGAATCGGGTTGAAGACGTTATCTCAGTCAAGCTTGTTATGAGTCCCGTAGGCGCGTTGCCAGGGGCGAAGGATGCGCGATGCGGGATGTGCTTGCTCCAAGCCCGACAATGAAGGGCATAGCCTGACCAGAGGCATGCGGCCTGAGTATCACTTCGCGGCCAACCGCTTCGAGCAATATCTCTTGTGGGTGATGCAACCGTACCTCTAGCGACGCCCGCACGCTTGGTTGCGGGATTTTGTTCAGTCGAGTGGCACGCTGGAAAGTCACTTGGTCGCACCTTCTTGAAGACGTCCTGGCTCTCCGATTGCGTGGCTTGACGCACTTTCAAACCGTTCGGGCCTGCTCTTCTCCCCCTCAACCCGCAGCCTCGGCAAAAACTGCGGATACTCCCGCTGCATGAAATCAATCAGCCCTTCCCGCACCACGCAGCGCAAATCCCACGCCAGCCCCGAAGAAGCCGCGGTGCACAGCACCCGCAGCTGCATCGTCCGCTCCGTGGCATCGGCCACCACGAGGTTGAAAAACCGCTGGTCCCACTGCGGCGCGGCGCGCACGATGCGCTCCAGTTCCGCGCGCAGCGGCGCCAGCGGCATGCCGTAGTCGACGTAGAAGAACACGGACCCCATGATCTGGGCGTTGTTGCGGGTCCAGTTCTGGAACGGCTTTTCGATGAAGTACTGCAGCGGGATGATGAGGCGGCGCTCGTCCCAGATGCGCAGCACGACATAGGTGCCGGTGATTTCTTCCACGCGGCCCCACTCGCCTTCGATGATGAGCACGTCGTCGAGCCGGATCGGCTGGGTCAGCGCGAGTTGCAGGCCGGCGATGAGGTTGCTGAACACGGGCTTGGCGGCGAAGCCGGCGATCAGGCCGAGCACGCCGGCGGAGGCCAGCAGGCTGGCGCCGACCTGGCGGGCGCCGGGGAAGGTCATGAGCAGCATGGCGGCGCCCATGACCACCACCAGCGTCATGGCGGTGCGCGCGAGCACGCGGGCCTGCGTGTGGATGCGGCGCGCGTTCATGTTGTCGGCCACGTCCACGGGGTGGCGGTCCATGATGCCTTGCGCGCAGCCGGCGATGATGCGCGCCACCAGCCAGGTGGTGGCGGCGATCATCAGCAGGCCGTTGAGATGGCGCACGCTGTCGATCCAGCGCAGTTCGTCCGGCGCGGCCTGCCAGACCGTTTGCAGCGCCAGCAGGGGCAGGACCACCGTCGACGGCGCGCGCGCTTTCCTGACGACGGCATGCAGCAGCGGCGCGTGGCGGGTGATGCGCAACAGCAGCAGGCCGCCGAGGCGGTGCGCCAGCAGCGCGATGGCCACGGCGACCACGGCCGCGGTCCATGTGCCGAACCAGGGATGGGCGAGGAGGATTGCCATGTTCATCGGTCGGTCGTCCTGTGTCGTCGCGACTGCGGCGATTATGCAGGGAAGGACACGAAGATGGCGCGGAAGTTTCGCCCGCCCCCTCGGGGCGGGCCGCCGCGGTCACGTGGGTCCGTGCGCGCGGCAATACCGGGGCAGGCCGGCGCGGGCGCCGGGGCAGCCGCGCGCCGTGCCGCGTTCAGCCTTCGGCCAGGATCTGGCGGATAGCCTGCTCGAAGGCTTCCACCGGCTGCGCGCCGGTCAGCAGATAGCGCTTGTTGAAGATGATCGACGGCACGGACTGGATGCCCATGCCCTGGTATTCCTGCTCTTCGGCGCGCACTTCGCCGGCGTAGTCGCCGTGTTGCAGCACCTGGCGCGCCTGCGCGGGGTCGAGCCCCGCCGCCTGCGCGGCCTCGACCAGCACGTCGTGGTTGCTGGGGTCCTTGCCGTCGCTATGGTAGGCGCGCAGCAGCGCGAGCTTGAGCGGCAGTTGCTTGCCGTGCAGGCCGGCCCAGTGCAGCAGGCGGTGCGCGTCGAAGGTGTTGTAGACCTGTTCGCGCGGGCCGAAGGCAAAGCCGACGGCGGCGCCGCGCTCGCGGATCATGGCCTGGGTCTCGGCGATCTGCGCGGTCGTGCGCCCGTATTTCTTGCCGAGATAGTCGACGATGGCTTCGCCGTCCGGTCCCATCTGCGGGTTCAGCTCGAACGGATGGAGCACGATCTCGGCGTCCACGGCGTCGCCAAGCCGCGACAGCGCAAGCTGGAGCGAGGACAGGCCGACGGCGCACCACGGGCAGGCGATGTCGGAGACAAAATCGATTCTGAGCGGCTGTGTCATGGCGGATCTGGTGGCGCGGCCTGCGGTGCGGCCGGCCCGATAGAAGGTCAGGATGGCCCGACAGGGTAGCCCGAATCGCCGATCCTTGCAGGATGGCGTTTCGGGCATGTCCGCCGCCCGCTCAACGCCCCCAGCGCAGCACCAGCGGGTCCAGCCGGCGCGCGATCTGGAGCAGCCCCGCGCGCGTGGCCGGGTGCATCGGCTGGAGCGGATGGCGCACCGCGTCGGAGGCGATCACGCCGCCCTCCTTCATCAGCACCTTGCTGGTGGCCAGCCAGCCCTGGCGGTTCTCGTAGTTGATGAGCGGCAGCCATTGCTGGTAGTGGTCGGCGGCGCCCTCGGCGTCGCCGGCCTGGTAGGCATCGACGATGCGGCGGATGCCGTCCGGGAAGCCCGCGCCGGTCATGGCGCCGGTGGCGCCGGCGTCGAGGTCGGCCATCAGCGTGATGGCTTCCTCGCCGTCCCACGGGCCGACGATGGCGTCGCCGCCGAGCGCGATCAGCTCGCGCAGCTTGGCCGCGGATTGCGGCACCTCGATCTTGAAATACGACACGTTGGCGATTTCCTTCGCCATGCGCGCGAGGAACGGCGCGGACAGCGTGGTGCCGCTGACCGGCGCGTCCTGGATCATGATGGGGATGTCGATGGCGTCGGACACCGTGGCGTAGAACGCATGGATGGCGTGCTCGGGCACGCGGATGGTGGCGCCGTGGTACGGCGGCATCACCATCACCATCGCGGCGCCGGCGTCCTGCGCGGCGCGGCTGCGCTGAGCGCAGATGCGCGAGCTGAAGTGCGTGGTGGTGACGATCACCGGCACGCGCCCCGCCACGTGGTCGAGCACCGTGGCCATCAGCGTGCTGCGCTCGGCGTCGGTCAGCACGAACTGCTCCGAGAAGTTGGCCAGGATGCAGATGCCGTTGGAGCCGGCGTCGATCATGAAGTCGATGCAGCGGCGCTGGCTATCGAGGTCGAGGCCGCCCTGCTCGTCGAAGATGGTCGGCGCGACCGGGAATACGCCCCGGTAGGCGGTTTGGCGGGCTGGCTGGGTCATGTCTGTCTCCTTGTCGTGCGCGGGGGCCGTGTTCTTGTCTCGGGTGCTTGCGCAATATAAGAGCGTCCGGCGTCCGATGTATATTGAAACCTTTCCATCTAGCGATCGCTTTTACGACTCACTGGCCCGCCGGACAAGACCTGACCCTGGACGCCGCACGCCCATGAGAGCCACCCTCGACATACTGATGTCGCGCCTGCGCATGAAGCAACTGCAGTTGCTGATCGCGCTGGACGACCACAAATCGCTGCACCAGGCGGCATCCGTCATGGCCATGACGCAATCGGCCGCCAGCAAGGCCCTGCAGGAACTGGAGAGCATGCTGGACGCGCCGCTGTTCGAGCGGACCCGGACCGGCATGCGGCCCAACCCGTTCGGCCATTGCGTGATCCGCTATGCGCGGCTGCTGGCCACGGACCTTACCGCGCTGTGCCAGGACATGGCCGAAATCCGCTCGGGCACGGCCGGGCGGCTTGCCGTGGGGGTCATCATGGGCGCCGTCACCGGCGTGCTGGCGCCCGCGCTGGCCAGCCTCCAGGCGGAGCAGCCCAACCTGTCGATCGAGATCGTGGAAGACACCAGCCTGCGCATGCTGGGCCTGCTCGACGACGGCCGGCTGGACCTCGTCATCGGCCGCGCGCTGGTGAGCGATCAGCCCGCCCGCTACCGCTACGAGGCGCTGGGCAACGAGCCGATCTCGGTGGTGGTCGGCCACGCCCACGCGGCGCCGCGCGCGCGCGAACTCGCCTTTGCCGACCTGGCGAAATACCGCTGGGTCATCTATCCCGCCCAGATGCCGATGCACGCGCTGCTGCTGCGCGAGCTGGACCTGGCCGGCATGAGCATGCCGGCCAACGCCATCACCACCGCCTCCACGCTGGTCACGGTGGCCTTGCTGCAAGGCAGTGCCAACCTCGTGTCGCTGCTGCCGACCAGCGTGGCCGAGCCCTACGCGCGCCAGAAGATGCTGCGCATCCTGCCGGTGAAGATGCAGTCGCGCAACGACACCTTCGGCATCGTCACGCGGCGCGGCGGCACGCTCTCGGCGGCGGCCCGGCGGCTGATCGCGGCGCTGCGGGCCGGCAAGCCGGATTGAGGTGCCGCCCGGCGGAATGGCCGGTCAGCCGCCGCGCGCGCGGCGCGCCTCGTAGGCCTTCAGGCTGGCCAGCGCCATCTGCAGCGTCGGCGCCGGCACCGGGCCGCGGCGCGCCAGCAGGTCGCCCACGATCTGGTCGGATTCGATGGCGCCGCCGCGCTCGAGGTCGCGCAGCATCGACGCCGTCATCGGCGAGCCTTCCTTGAACAGCGAGGCCGCGGCCTGTTCCAGCGCCGGCGCACGCGCGGGATAGCCGTTGGCCGCGGCAATGGCGGTGCATTCGTCGAGCAGGGCCGCGATCACGTCGCGCCCGTGCGGGGCGGCCAGGATGTCGCCCACGGCGGCCCGCATCAGGCAGGTGGACGACGCCAGCGTGGCCAGGAACAGCCATTTCTCCCACATGTCCTGCAGCATGGCCTCGCTGCGCTGCACGTCGAAGCCGGCGCCCCCGAACACGGCGGCCAGGGCCTGCGCGCGGTCGCTGCTGCCGGACGGACGCTCGCCGAAGGACAGCACGTGAAAAGCCGAGAGATGGAGAATGGTGCCCTGCTCGTCCAGCGTGCTGGAAATCAGGCAGCGGCCGCCCATGACTCGTTCGGCGCCGAAGCGGGCATCGAGCTTGTCTAGATGCTGCATGCCGTTGAGCAGCGGGATGATGACCGTGCCCGGGCCCACGGCGGGCGCGAAACCGTCCATCGCGCTGTCGAGGTCGTAGGCCTTGCAACTGAGCAGCACCACGTCATACGGTTGCGCGATCTGCCCGACCTGCACCAGCGGCGGGTTGGGGAAATGCAGGTCGCCGTGCTGGCTCTTGACCTTCAGGCCGTGCTCGGCCAGTTGGGCGGCGCGCCGCGGGCGCACCAGGAACGTCACGTCGCGCCCGGCCTGCAACAGCCGTGCGCCGAAATAGCCGCCAGTGGCGCCCGCTCCGACAACCAGAATACGCATCTTCGACTCCAGAATCCGGCCCGGCGGGAGGCCGGGCGATGCGCCATTGTAGTGGCTGGCGGGCGAGGCTGCCGGCACGCCAGCGGCCACCCGGCGGGGCCCGCGGCGCGCTGCTGCCAATCCATCAACAGCCTGTGAGTATTCATCGATAGCGGCGCCTGCCGGCCTCGCCCAGAATGGGATCTGCTCAAGCCATCTGGAACCTTTGTGAACGACATCGCGAATAGCGCCCTGCAGATCCCGACGCCCATCGGCGGCGCCCTGCCCGCACCGAAGGCATTCGATTCCCTCGACGCCACGCGCCGGGACCGCAAGCTGCGGCTGGCCGCCGCGTTCCGCATCTTCGCCCGCTTCGGGCTGGCCGAAGGCATCGCCGGCCACATCACGGTGCGCGACCCGGAGCATGCGGACCGCTTCTGGGTCAATGCCTATGCGCAGCATTTCTCCGCCATCCACCCCGACGACCTGATCTGCATCGACGAGCACGGCAAGGTCCACGCGGGCACCGGCCCGGTGAACGCGGCGGCGGCGGCGATCCATTGCGGCATTCACGGCAGCAATCCCGACGTGGTTGCCGCCGCGCACACGCATTCCGTCTATGGCCGCGCGTTCTCGGCGCGGCACCGGACGCTGCTGCCGATCAACCAGGAGGCCTGCCTGTTCTTCGAGGACCAGGTGGCGTTCCAGGGCGACGTGCTGGTGCTGGCGGCGGACGAAGGGCGGCGCATCGCGCAGTCGATGGGCGACCGGCGGGCGGCGGTGCTGGTCAATCACGGCCTGCTGACGGTCGGCACCTCGGTCGACGCGGCGGCCTTCCGCTTCGTGGCGATGGAGCGCTGCTGCCAGATCCAGCTGCTGGCCGAAGCGGCCGGCGAGTTCAGCGTGCTGTCCGATGAGGAAGCGCGCTCCGTGCGCCGCCAGATCGGCTCCGACTACGTGGCGTGGCTGGGTTTCCAGGGCCTGTTCGAACAGTTGCTGCGCGAGAGCCCGGACCTGCGCGCCTACCAGGCGGCCATCCGGTAGCCGCGGGCCCGCTTCAACCGGCGCCCTGCACGCGCCGGACGTAGCTGGCCGCCGCGTCGATCAGCCATGCCTCGAACCGGCGCACGGGCTCCCAGTGGCGCCGCTGCTCGGGAAACGCGAAATAGATGTTGCTCGGGCTCGGCACGAAGTGCGGGTGCGCGATGACCAGCTGCCCGCTGGCCAGTTCGCGGTCAACCAGGCTGCGCGGCAGCAGCGCCAGGCCCTGCCCCGCCACCGTGGCGTTGATGGACATGACGAACATGTCGTAGTGCGGCGTCGGCGCGTCGTGCTCCAGCGGCCGCCCGACCAGCGATTCGCCCCAGTCGGTCCAGGCCGCCGGGATGTCGCGCGTGTAGATCCACGGCGCCGCGGCGATGCGCTCGAGCGGCAGCTCGCGCTGCCCGTCGCACCAGACCGGCGCGCACACCAGCACCAGGCGGTCGTCGCTGACCAGCGCGGCGCCGGTCATGCCCGCCCACAGATGCTGGCCGAAATAGATGGTCGCGTCGAAATTGGAGTCGTCGAAGAAGTTCGGCTGGTCCCGCCCGATGATGTGCAGGCGGATGTCCGGGTTCAGGTCATAGAAGCTCTGCAGGCGCGGCACCAGCCACTGCGCGGCGAACGAGACGCCGACCGCCACGTCCAGATGCAGCTCGCTCTCCGAGCGGATCAGCTCGATCGTGTCGCGGCGGATCTGGTCCAGGTGCACGCGGATGCGGCGCGCGTATTCGGCGCCGGCCGGCGTCAGCACGAGGCGCTGGCGCACGCGGTGAAACAGGGCCACGCCCAGGTCTTCTTCCAGCTCGTTGACCTTCTTGCAGACGGCCCCGTGGGTCTGGGCCAGTTCCGCGGCGGCCTTCGAAAAGCTCTCGTGCCTGGCGGACGCCTCGAACGCCTGCAACGATCCCAGGCTTGGTACGCCACGACGCATTGTTTACTCCTTGCCCTGGTTGGCGGCCCTTCGGCTTGTCCGGTACGGGCAGATCAAAGGTAAAAAGGGCACGGTCCGCCGGACCGCACCCTTAGGCTGCCGACAAGGTCAGCTTACCGCTTGTGGCCTTGCCGCCGCCCCCGGCGCCCGGCTGCTCTCCAGCGCCACGACCACGCAGGCCGACACCAGCATCAGGGCGGAGACGCCATAGAACGCGATGGCGAAGTGGCCCGAGACGTCCTTGGACCAGCCGATGAAATAGGGCAGCACGAAACCGGCGCAGACTCCCAGGCTGGTGATGAGCGCGATACCCGCCGCGGCGGCGCGCTCGGCCAGGAAGCGGCTGGGCAGTTGCCAGAAGGTCGTCATTGTACAGAAGCAAGCCGCCGTTCCCACCGCGAAAGCGGCGATGGTGCCGTAGGGCGAGCGCATCCACATGGCGACCGTCAGCGCGGCGGCGCACACCAGCAGCGGCCCGGCGATGTGCAGGCTGGTGATGCGGTGCCGCTTCACGATGCGGCCCCACACCAGCATGCTGGCCACCGCGAACGCGAAGGGGATGGCGGTGATCATGCCGATCTGGGGAATCGTGTACTTGACGCCGAGCGTCTTCTCGAACGAGGCGACCACCTGCGGCAGGAAATACAGCAGGGACACGATGCCGGCGTTGATGCCGAAGTACACCACGCCCAGCGCCCAGACCCGCCCGTTGGCGATGACGCAGGCCAGGCCGTGGCCGGCCCGCGTGCTTGCCGAGGCCTGTTCCTGCGCCAGCACCGCGGCGATGGTCGATTGCTCGGACGCGGAGAACCAGCGTGCCTTGGCCGGGCTGTCCGGCAGGTAGAAATACACCACGATGCCGAGAATCACGGACGGCAGGCCTTCGAGGAAGATCATGGCGCGCCAGCCCGACAGCCCGAACACCGTCACGTTCTCCATCAGCCAGGTGGAAACCGGGGCGCCCAGCACGCCGGTCAGCGGGATCGCGGTCACGAACAGGGACATCATCCAGACGCGGTCGCGCGTGGGCAGCCAAAGCGTCAGGTAATAGACCATGCCGGGGAACAGCCCGGCCTCGAACACGCCCAGGCAGAAGCGCGCCACGTAAAGCCACTGGGCATTGGGCACGAGGCTGGTCAGCGACGACGCCACGCCCCAGGTCAGCATGATCCGCGTCATCCACAGGCGCGCGCCGAAGCGGTACATGCACAGGTTGCTGGGCACCTCGAACAGGACATAACCGAGAAAGAACAGGCTTGCCGCGAGGCCGAACTGGGCCGCCGTCATGCCAAGCTCATGGTTCATGGTCAGCGCGGCGTAGCCGATGTTGGCACGGTCGAGCTGGTTCGCCATGTACATCAGGATCATCAGCGGCGCCAGCCGCCAGGCGATCTTTCTTGCAATCTCGGGCGGCATCGCAATGGGGGCAGTCATGTCAATCCATCCTTTTTTTCTGTATCTCGGACCACGAGTTGCACCAGAATCTACGTGGTGCGGCCGGGACCCGCTACGGACAAAAGATGAACGGCTTATGACGGACTCTCACAATGCGCCAGCTTGGTTAGGAAAAGCCGGCAACCGGATCTGCATTGGTGCACACGAAGCGATAAAGACGCCATCTGCGGCGGAAAATCCCGGAAATGGGGCGGTTCTGGCCGGGGAAACGCGCTTCGGTATTTACCCGGATATTGCCTGACCGGCGCGGCGAATCATCGAGCCGCGAGCCTCACGGCGGCTAGCCGGCCTGCCCGCCCTGCTCCCGCAACCGGATCTTCAGCACCTTGCCCGTCGGATTGCGCGGCAGCGCCGCCACCATCCGCAGTTCGCGCGGCAGCTTGTAGCGCGCCAGCCGCGGCTCGGCGAACGCCTGCAATACTTCCAGCGTCAGGCTGGCGCCGGGCTTGAGCGCCACCACGGCCACCACGTGCTCGCCCCATTGCGCATCGGGCGCGCCGATCACGGCGACTTCGGCGATGGCCGGGTGGTCGTACAGCACGCTTTCCACCTCGGCCGGGTAGACGTTCTCGCCGCCGGTGATGACCATGTCCTTGAGGCGGTCGCAGATGTAGTAGAAGCCCTCCTCGTCGGTATAGCCGACGTCGCCGGTGCGGAACCAGCCACCGGGGTAGAACGCGCCGGCGGTGGCGTCCGGGCGGTTCCAGTAGCCTTTCATGACGTTGCCGCCGCGCACGCAGATCTCGCCGCGCTCCCGCGCGGTGGCGACCGGGGCGCCGTTGAACGCGCGGATGCAGACTTCGGTGAGCATGGCCGGCGTGCCGCACGAGCCGAGCTTGTCCGCGCCGCGCTCGGGCGCGAGGAAGGTGGTGGCGGCGGCGGTCTCGGTCAGGCCGTAGCCCTGGTTGACGGGGATGCCGCGCGCGGAGAACAGGCGCAGCAGCGGCTCGGGCATGGGCGCGCCGCCCACGGAGATGCCGCGCACGCTGGAGAGGTCGGCGCGCGCGAAGTCCGGATGCTGGCTGATGAACAGCAGCATGGCGGGCACGGCGAAGCTGAGCGTCACGCGGTAGGTAGCGATGTCGCGCATCACGGCGGCGGGGTCGAAGCTGCGCTGCAGGACGAGGTGGCCGCCGGCCATCAGGATCGGCAGCGTGATGCAGCACATGCCGCCGACGTGGAACAGCGGCGCGAAGTTGAGCCCGACATCGGTGCTGGCGATGTCGCTCATCATGGTGACGTTGAGGTTGTTGATCCAGAAGTTGCCGTGCGTGAGCATGGCGCCCTTGGGGTTGCCGGTGGTGCCGGAGGTGTACATGATGGCGGCCACGTCGTCGGGGCGGGTGGCGGCCAGCGGCGGCGCGGCGTTGTGGTGCGCATTGCCGTGTGCGATGCCGTGTGCGTTGCCGCCGCCGGCATCGGCCAGCAGCGCGTCCAGCCCTTCCCAGCCGGGCGCGGCGGCGCGGGCCAGGTAGCGCCGGCACTCCAGCCGGCCGCGCACTTCGTCGATCACGTCGGTGTAGCCGTCGTCGGCGAACAGGGTATGCACGCCGGCGTCGTTGAGGATGAAGGCCAGCTCGGGCCCGGTCAGGCGGAAATTGAGCGGCACGAAGATGGCGCCGAGCCAGCCGCATGCGAACTGCGTGACCAGGAACAGCGGATCGTTCAGGCCGAGATAGCCCACGCGCTGGCCGGGCCGCACGCCGCCGGCGGCGAGCACGGCGGCCATGCGGCCGGCGCGGGCGACGAGTTCGCCGTAGCTCCAGGTCTGCCCGCCGCTGGTCAGCGCCGGGCGCTGCGGGCCGCGCGCGGCGCGGCGGCACAGCCAGTCGGCCATGCCGAGGGCCAGCATGCCGGCGCTGTCGCCGTCGCCGTCGCCGTCGGCGTCTGGTGAGGATGATGAGGCGGTCATGGTGTCTCCCATACGCGATGTCCCCTGTCTCGCAAGCTGCCGGTCGCCGCCGGCATGGTCATGTCGTCACGCTGTCATACCGCCATGTCGCCAGATCGCTATGCCGCCATGCGGTCACTTGCCGGTCCACACCGGCTTGCGCTTCTCGTTGAAGGCGGCCAGCCCTTCGCGCGCGTCCTCGGTCATGGCCAGCAGCGCGATCTGGCTTTCCGTGTAGGCAATGCCCTCGCCGAAGCTCATCGAGGCCATCGCCTGCATGGCATATTTGCCGCGCCGGATGGCGGTGGGCGATTTGTCGGCCACGCGGGCCACGAGCCAGTCGGTGCGCGCATCCAGCTCGGCGGGCGCGGCGAGGTAATTGAGCAGGCCGGCGGCCCGGGCCTCGGCGGCGGTGAACGGCTCGCCGCCGATGCACCATTCGCGCACCAGCCGCGGCGGCGCCAGCGCCTGCAGCAGGCTCAGCACCTGCATGGGGAACACGCCGACCTTGACCTCGGGCAGGCCGAACAGCGCGGTGTCCGCGGCCACGGCCATGTCGGTCATGCACAGCAGGCCCATGCCGCCGGCCATGCAGGTGCCGTTGACGCGGGCGATGGTCGGCAGCGTGGCCTGCTGCGACTCGCGCAGCATGTCGGCATAGTCGAGGTTGGGCCGGGACAGGTCGAACGCGAAGCCCTTGCCGGGCTGGAGGTCGGCGCCGGCGCAGAAGGCCTTGTCGCCGGCGCCGGTCAGCACGATGGCGCGCACGGCCGGGTCCGCGTGCGCGGCGCGGTAGCCGGCGCGGATGCCGGCGATCACGTCCTGGTTGAGCGCGTTGCGCTTGTCGGGCCGGTTGATGGTGATCCAGAACGCGGCGCCGCGCCTGTCGTGGAGGACGGCCAGGGTGTCGGCTTCGCTCATGGGTGGTCTCCCGGGATGGCGGCGCTCAGGCGGCGCGCGCTTCGAATTCGATCTCGGCGATCACGCGCATGGCGGCGGCCTGGTCGCCGACCTGCACGTGCACCGCGCCCACGCGGCCGGCGGCCGGAGCCACGTGGATGTGCTCCATCTTCATGGCCTCCAGCGTGACCATCGGCTGGCCGGCTTCCACGCGGTCGCCGGCGGCCACCATCACGTTGACCACGCGGCCGTTCATGGAGGCACGCAGCTTGCCGTCGCCGGCGCCGGCATCGGCGCGCTCGGCGGCGGCGCGGGTGTGGTCCCGCACCCGCGCCGGCTCGCCGTCGTATTGCAGCAGCAGCGTGTCGCCGTCGCGGTGGAAGATGGCGGTCTCGGTCACGCCGTCGCAGGCGAAGCGCACCGAATGCTCGCCCAGCGCGATGGTTTCGAAGGCATGGCGGGCCTCGCCCACGGTGATGTCGAAACGGCTGGCGCCCATGAACGCCAGCCGCGCCTGATGCTCCGCCCCGCCGACGCGGTAGCGCAGGCCGATCGGCAGCGCCGGCGCCAGGCTGGCGGCCGGGGCGCCCGCCGCGCGGCCCGGCGCGGTCTCGTACAGCAGCAGCGCCGCCAGCGCCGCGGTGCGCGCGCGGCGGGCCGGGTCTTCGCGCAGCAGCGCGTCCTGGTGCTGGCCGATGAAGGCGGTGGTGGCCTCGCCCGCCACGAACGCGGGATGCGCGAGGCAGCGGCCCAGGAAGGCCTGGTTGGTGGTCACGCCGAGCGCCACCAGGTCTTCCAGCCCGCGCGCCAGCCGGCGGCGCGCTTCGTCGCGGTCGGCGCCGTGGCTGACCACCTTGGCGATCATCGAGTCGTAGTACGGCGGGATGGCCGCGCCGCTGCACAGCGCGTGCTCCGTGCGCAGCGCGGGCGGCGCGTGCCACAGCGCCACGGTGCCGCTCTGCGGCATGAAGCCCTGCTGCGCGTCCTCCGCGCACAGGCGCACCTCGATGGCGTGGCCGGCAAGGCGCACGTCTTCCTGCGTCAGCGGCAGCGGCTCGCCGGCGGCGATGCGCAGTTGCAGCGCCACCAGGTCCAGCCCGGTGATGGCCTCGGTCACGGGATGCTCCACCTGCAGCCGCGTGTTCATCTCCATGAAGTAATAGTTGCCGTCGCGGTCGAGCAGGAATTCCAGCGTGCCCGCGCCTTCGTAGCCGATGGCCTTGACCGCGGCCACGGCGGTGGCGCCCATGCGCGCGCGCAGCTCGGCGCTCACCGCCGGCGACGGCGCTTCCTCGATCAGCTTCTGGTGGCGGCGCTGCACCGAGCAGTCGCGCTCGCCCAGGTGGATGGCGTTGCCGTGGCGGTCAGCCAGGACCTGGATCTCGATGTGGCGCGGCTCCACCACGGCGCGCTCGAGGATCACCTCGGGGTCGCCGAAGGCGCCCAGCGCCTCGGAGCGCGCGCTGCGCAGCAGTTCGGCGAACGCCCGCGCGTCCGGCACCAGCCGCATGCCGCGCCCGCCGCCGCCGGCGGTGGCCTTGATCATGACCGGGAAGCCGATGCGCGCGGCCTCCGCCGCCAGCCGCGCGTCGCTCTGGTCCTCGCCCTGATAGCCGGGGATGCACGGTACGTCCGCCGCCATCATCAGGCGCTTGGCGCCGGCCTTGTTGCCCATCGCCAGGATGGATTCGGGCGACGGGCCGATGAACACCAGCCCGGCCTCGCGGCACGCGCGCGCGAACGCGGCGTTCTCGGCCAGGAAGCCGTAGCCGGGGTGGATGGCGTCGGCGCCGGTGCGGCGCGCCGCGTCGAGAATGGCGTCGATGCGCAGGTAGGACTGCGCCGGCGCGGCCTCGCCGATGTGCACCGCCTGCCCGGCTTCGGCCACGTGGCGGGCGCCGGCGTCGGCGCTGGAATAGACCGCCACCGTGCGGTAGCCGAGCGCGGCGGCGCTGCGCATCACGCGCAGCGCGATCTCGCCGCGGTTGGCGATCAGGATCTTGTGGAATGGCGTGGACTTCATGGTGCCCCGGTGTGGATGGTGTTCTCTCGATCCGGCGCCGCGCCCGGCGGGCGCGTGGCCGGCGTGCGCGCCGCGCTTACCTGCCCTGCGGGAACGTGCCCATGAACTTGCACAGGATCTGCAGCATCACCTCGTCCGCGCCGCCGCCGATGGAAGTCAGCCGCCCGTCGCGGAAGATCCGCGAGACCGGGCTTTCCATCACGTAGCCCATGCCGCCCCAGAACTGCAGGCTGCGGTCCGACACTTCGCGCACCAGCCGCCCGGCCTTGAGCTTGGCCATCGTGGCCAGGCGCGTGGCATCCTCGCCGCGCACCATCGTCTCCACCGCGCGCCAGCACAGCGCGTGCAGCGCTTCCACCTCGGTCTGCAGCTCGGCCAGCGTGTAGTGGACCCACTGGTTGTCCAGGATCGAGTGGCCGAACGCCTTGCGCTCGCGCGTGTAGTCGATGGTCAGGTTGATGGCCTTCTGGCACACGCCGCAGGTGTTCAGCGCGCCCCACAGCCGCTCCACCTGGAACTGCTCCATCTGGTAGGTGAAGCCCATGCCTTCCTCGCCGATGCGCCAGCGCTGCGGCACGCGCACGTCGTCGAAATACAGCTGCGCGGTGTCCGACGAGTCCATGCCGATCTTGCGGATCTTCTTGGCAACCGACACGCCGCGCGTGTTCATCGGCACCACGATCAGGGTCTTGTTGCGATGGGGCGCGCCTTCGGAGGTGTTGGCCAGCACGCAGCAGAAATCGGCCTGGGTGCCGTTGGTGGTCCACATCTTGCCGCCGTTGATGACGTAGTCGCCGCCGTCGCGGCGGGCGGTGGTCTTGATCGAGGCCACGTCCGAGCCGCTGCCGACCTCGGACACGCCCAGGCAGGCCACGTACTCGCCGCTGATGGCCGGCGCCAGGAACTCGCGCCGGACTTCGTCGCTGCCGTGGTGGGCCAGCGCGGGCGTGGCCATGTCGGTCTGCACGCCGATGGCCATCGGCACGCCGCCGCAGTTGACGTCGGCCAGCGTCTCGGCCAGCACGGCGCTGTAGGAATAGTCGAGCCCGGCGCCGCCGTCGGCTTCCGGCTTGGACAGGCCCAGCAGCCCGAGCGCGCCCATCTTGCGGAAGACCTCGTGCGCGGGGAAGATCTCGGCCTCTTCCCAGGCGTCCACGTGCGGGTTGACCTGCTCGGCGATGAAGCGCTTGATGGTGGCGCGCAGCGCCTCGTGTTCGGGGGTGAGTTGCATGTTCCGGTTCCTGGTATGCGGTATCTGGTATCGGATGGATGGCGTGCGGTGGATGCGCGCGGTGGATGTGCGGTGACGGTGCGACGGCTGCGCGGTTCAGGGCCGGGCCACGCCGAACTGCATGGCCTGCGGCGCGCGCGCGTCGCCCTCGCGGCAGACGGCCAGCACGCCGGCCAGCACGGCGCGCGTGTGGCGCGGGTCGATCACGCCGTCGTCCAGCACGTGGGCACTGGTGACGAACACGCTCATCTGGCGGTCGAAGCGTTCGACGATGCCTTTCTGCAACGCTTCGAGCTGGGCCGCATCCACCTCCCCGCCCTTGCGCTTCATGGCCGCCTCGGAGACGATGGCCATCGTGCGCGCGGCCTGCTCGCCGCCCATCACGGCGGTCTTGGCGTTGGGCCACGAGAAGCAGAAGCGCGGGTGGAAGCCGCGCCCGCACATGCCGTAGTTGCCGGCGCCGAACGACGCGCCGCAGTAGATGGTGATCTGCGGCACGGTGGCGTTGCTCACGGCCTGGATCATCTTGGAGCCGTGCTTGATGATGCCGCCTTCCTCGTAGCTGCGGCCCACCATGAAGCCGGTGGTGTTGTTCAGGTACAGGATGGGCGTGCGCGACTGGCAGCAGGCCTGGATGAAGTGCGTGGCCTTGGTGGCGCCGGCCGGATCGATCGGGCCGTTGTTGGTGATGATGCCGAGCGGCCAGCCTTCGATGCGCACATGGCCGCAGACGGTGGCGCCGCCATAGTTCTCGCCGAATTCCAGGAAGTCCGAATCGTCGGCGATGCGGGCGATGACCTCCTTCATGTCCACCGGCCGCTTATGGTCCATCGGCATGATGGCGAGCAGTTCCTCGGCGTCGTAGCGCGGCGGCTTGAACGCGCGCGGCGCCGGTTGCTCGCGCGGCCAGTCGATCTTGCCGAGGATCTCGCGCGCGATGCGCAGCGCGTCGCGGTCGTCCTCGGCGAGGTAGTCGCCCAGGCCGGAGACGCTGGTGTGCATGACCGCGCCGCCGAGTTCTTCCTCGGTGGCCACCTCGCCGGTGGCGGCCATCAGCAGCGGCGGGCCGGCCAGGAACGCGCGGGAGCGGCCGCGCACCATGATGATGTAGTCGGACAAACCGGTCTGGTAGGCGCCGCCGGCCGTGGACGAGCCGTGCGTCACCGTGACCACCGGCAGCCCCGCGGCGGACAGCCGCGCGAGATTGCGGAACAGGTTGCCGCCGCGGATGAAGTCCTCCACCTTGTAGGTCATCAGGTTGGCGCCGGCGCTTTCCACCAGTTGCACGTAGGGCAGCTTGTTCTCCAGCGCGATCTCCTGCACGCGCAACTGCTTGTCCAGCCCCTTGGGCTGCAACGCGCCGGCGTTGATGCCCGAGTCCGACGCGCTGATCATGCAGCGGATGCCCGACACCACGCCGATGCCCGCGATCAGCCCGCCGCCGGGCACGCTCTTGTCGAGGTCCGGGTTATCCAGCCCGAGGCCGGCCAGCGAGCACAGCTCGATGAACGGCGCGCCCGGGTCCAGCAGCAGCGCCAGCCGCTCGCGCGGCAGCAGCTGGCCGCGCTTCTCGAAGCGCTCGCGCGACGCGGCGGAGGTGTCGGCGGCGCGCTGCTCGAACGCGCGGATGCGGTCGAGCAGCGCCAGCATGCCGGCGCGGTTGGCCTGGGCGGCTTCGCTGGTCGGTGAAATTCTGGATTCGATATGGGCCATGAGCAATGTGCTTGACGATCCGCCGCGGGTGCGCGCCGGCTTGAAAGCATGGTAGGGGCGGCCCTGGCGCGGGTCTTGCGAGAACTGGCTGTTGCTGCGCGGGCTGCGGCTGCGGCGGCAGCGGCTGGAGCGTGCGCGCGAGTCAGTCCGTGCGCAGCGTGACCCGGTACTTGGGCAGCAGCGCGCTGGGCGCATACGACTGCTTGGTCTGGCGGAAGTTGTCCAGCCCGAGGTCCTGTTCGAAGTTCAGCCACGCCACCGGCCGCGCAAAGGCGGTGCAGAAGTGGTGGAACATGTACTGGTAGATGCCCTTGTACGCATCCAGTCCCTTGGCGAAGCGCATGGCGAACACGGCCGGGCGGATCTCCTGCGCGAGTACGAAGCCGACCGGCCGGCCGCCTGCTTCGTAGAGAAAGCCTTCCAGGCCGAGCCGCTCCGCCTCGCGCAATGCCTCGGCGCACGGCGCGTCGTCGGCCTCCCCTTGCGCCTTGCGCTTGGCCGCCATCCACTGCGCATGGACAGTCATGGCCTGCCGCGCCAGCCCGGCGTGATAAGGCCGCGCGGTGACGGCATGCGCGGCCAGCAGCTGTTTCATCAGGTTGCGCTTCCTGGACAGCGTAGTGCCGCGGTAGCCGGCGAAGTTGGCGGCCGGATAGAGATAGTCGGCATCGGCGCGCACCGCGCTCCAGTTGAACACGGCGGGATCGAGCCGCGCCACCTGCGCGGCGGAGAGCGGGTAGAAGCAGTCATGCCCGCGCAGCAGCGCCCGCAGGAGCGCGCGCGGCGCGGTGTCGAGCGCGAACAGCGGCAGCACGTGGCGCGCGCCGTCGTAGGTCAGGCCGGTGACGCGCGGATGGCTGCCGGCGACGAAACGGTAGTCGTGCGCCTGCCGGAACAGGTAGAGGTTGGCGAAGGCGTGCTCGGACAGGCAGGTCTCGCCGGGGTCCGCGCCGCACGCGCGCAGGGCGGCGTCGATGCCGGCTGCCTGCGCGATGGCCAGCGGTGCCCCCGCCTGCGCGGCCAGCGCCAGGGCGAGGCCGTTCACCCGGCCCGCGCCGCGCGCACCACGCGCGTGCCGGCCGCCGGGCCGGTGGCGGGCGGGCCGGCGAAGCACTGCGCCTGCGCCAGCCACATCTGCGCGGGGCCCGCGCTGTATGCGAGCGCGGTGTCGTCAAGGTGGCGGCGCTGCGTCACCAGCAGGCAGAAATCCTCGGCGCTGCCGCGCACGAAGTTGTCCGGCTGCGGGTCATTCCAGGTCCACGTCTGGCCGTCCGGCGCGGACAGCGCGACATGGGGCGCCGGCCCCGGCACCGCCTCGCCGCGGTTGACGAAGGTCCAGCCGTAGGTGGTGGCGCCGATATGGGCGATATGGCGCAACCGCGCCGTGGGCTGGCGTATGCGGCCGACGGTATCCCATACATCCTGTCCGTGCGCCCAGGTTTCCATCAGGCGCGCCGTGGCAAAGCTGCGCGCGCTCATCGGCGGACCGTACCAGGGCAGCCGGGCCTTGGGGTCCAGCGCCGCCAGCGTGGCCGCCAGCCGTTCGTGGACAGGCCGCCAGTACGCCAGCAGCGCGGGGCCGTCGAGGTGGCCGTATTGTTCGCGCGCCACCGCGCTGATATGGCCGCCGGCCGCCATCAGCGCGCCGAGCGCCTGCGCGCCGCGCAGGAAGGCTTCGGGCTCGGTGGCGGACTGCAGCGCGGTCTGGTCGAAGTAGCACAGGTGGGCGATCTCGTCCCACGCGCTCCAGCCGTAGAAGGCGCCGGGCTGGCGCCACTGGGCGGCGTTCAGGGACGCGGCCAGCGCGTCGAGCTCGCGGTATTCGGCCAGCAGGTCCTGGCAGGTGTCTTTCATGGGCGGTCTTGGTGGACGGTCTTGGCGGGCGGCCGGGCGGGCCGGCGGTCGCTACGATTGTGCGCCCCGGGCCAGCCGGCGGTCTTGCGCCAAGTGGTTGCGCGCGGCTTGCCCGCACGGCATGCCATATGCGCCATATCAACGCTGGCGGGCGGCAACCCCGGCCACCGCGCATATGCACAATGCGATTGGTTATTTCCCAAAAAGCGGCCCGCCGCTTATATTCGAGGGTTTTGACCGGCCGGCGCCATGCCGCCCGGTTTCCCCCTTTTTTCCCTTTTCTCGCCGTCGGAGCATTGCCTTGAGTCACGTCCTTACGCTGAGCGACACCCTTTCCTGGCCCGCGCGCTACTTGCCGCGCAAGACCGCGCTGGTCGCCGGCATGGGCGCCGAGCGCCGCGCCTGGACCTATGCCGAGATGGAAGCCGAGGTCAACCGCCATGCCCACGCGCTGCGGTCGATCGGCATCGGCCACGGCGACGTGGTGGCGGCCTTCCTCTACAACACCCCGGCCTTCGTCTTCAGCATGCTGGCGGTGGCGCGCGTGGGCGCGATCTTCAACCCGGTCAACTACCGGCTGGCGGCGCAGGAGCTGGCGTTCATCCTCGAAGACGGCAAGGCCCGCGCGCTGCTGTTCGAGGAAGAAGGCGCCTCCGTGGTGCAAAAGGCGGCCGAGCTGGTGCCCGGCACCACGCACTGGATCTATGCCGATCCCGGCCCCGCGCCGGCTTTCGCCACCCACCGGCTGGACACGTTGACCGCCGCGCAGCCGGACCACGCGCCCGGCATCGCGGTGGACGAGAACGATCCCTGCATCCTGATGTACACCAGCGGCACCACCGGCCGGCCCAAGGGCGTGCTGCACACCCACCGCAGCAAGCTGGCGCACAACGCGATGATGCATCAGGTCATGACGCTGTCGCGCGAGGACGTGGGCCTGTCGATCGCGCCGCTCAACCACACCGCCGAGCTGCACACCAGCTTCCTGCCGCGCCTGCACCTGGGTGCCACGCAGGTGCTGCTGCGCCGCTTCGACGCCGGCGAGGCATGGGCGCTGGTCGAGCAGGAAAAGGTCACGCACTTTTTCGCCGCGCCGACCATGATCACCATGATGCTGCACCACCCCGACGTCAGCACGCGCGACGTGTCCTCGCTGCGGCTGGTCGAGTATGGCGGCGCGTCGATGGCGCCGCACCTGATCCGCGAATGGGACCGCACCATCGGCGCCGGCCTGGTCCAGGTCTACGGCACCACCGAGATGGGGCCATGCATGTCGGTGCTGTATCCGCACGAGCAGCTCAGCCACGCCGGCTCGGCCGGCCTGCCCTCGCTCAACCACGACCTCGTGGTGGCCGCCCTGAGCGACGACGGCGCCCCCACCGACCCGTCCCAGCCGTGCGCGCCCGGCGAAGTCGGCGAGATCCTGGTGCGCGGGCCGTGCATGATGGCCGGCTACCTCAACCGCCCGGACGCCAACGAGCGCGCCCTCGCCTACGGCTGGTACCACACCGGCGACCTCGGCAGCCTGGACGGAGACGGCTACCTCTGGGTGCGCGACCGCATCGACTACATGATCAATTCGGGCGCCGAGAACGTGTACCCGCGCGAAGTCGAGGATGCGCTGATCGAACACCCCGGCGTGCTCGAAGCCGCCGTGATCGGCGAGCCGGACGAAACCTGGGGCCACATCGTCACCGCCTACGTGGTCGCCAAGCCCGGCGCCGAGATCGGCGCCGAAGTGCTCGATGCCTTCCTCGTACACGGCGACCGGCTGGCCGCCTACAAGCGTCCGCGCCGCTACTACCTGCTCGACGCGCTGCCCAAGACCACCAGTGGCAAGATCCAGAAGCATTTGCTGCGGAAGAGTTGATTCGCGGTAAATCGCATTCTAATCAGCAGGTTGCAGGTTATTTCTGGAAATGACTTGAGGTTTCACCGCCACGGAGAAACAGATGACTAACGATGTGCGCGTGCGCCGGCTCGGCGCCGACGAAGCGGCAGCCAGCGTGCCGGCCCTGGCCGACGTGCTGGTCGATTGCGTCGAAGGCGGCGCCTCGGTCAGCTTCATGCTGCCGCTGCCGCGCGACAAGGCCGAGGCATTCTGGCGCGGCGTGGCCGAGGGCGTTTCGCGCGAAGAACGCGCCCTGCTGGTCGCCGAAGACCATGACGGCGGCATCCTCGGCACCGTGCAACTGATCCTTGCCCAGCCCGACAACCAGCCGCATCGGGCCGACGTTGCCAAGATGCTGGTCCACCGCCGGGCACGCCGCCGCGGGGTTGCGCAGCGGCTGATGGCGGCCGTCGACGCGGTGGCGCGCGCGGAAGGCAAGACCGTGCTGGTGCTCGATACCGTTACCGGCGGCGACGCCGAGCGGCTATATCAAAGGGCGGGATGGGAAGCGGTCGGCACCGTGCCGAAATATGCCCTGATGCCGGATGGGGCGTTTTGCGGGACGACGTTTTTTTATAAGCATCTGGATTGAAACTGGCGGCTGGCTGACGTCTGCGCCCGTGCGATTCACCTTGCCGACGGCGGTAAATTGCCGCTTGTTATCTCTCCTCTCCCATGAAGGTTGGGGGAGAGCGGGCGCTGGCAGATGGCGAAGGCCGGCACTTCGTGGTGGCGCTGGCCCTCTCCCCCGGCCCCTCTCCCGCAAGCGGGAGAGGGGAGAAAACCGGCGACGTATTTCTTTTATTTTCCTCATAAAAATCAGTAGTTTATATTCTGATTTCGATGTTTCACCTGAATACCCATCCTTTCAGATTTTTACCCGTGGCGCCCTAGCCGCCCGTAACTGACGACTCCTTGCCACACCCGGCCGCACCGCGCGCTGGGTCTCCGGCACAGCACCGCCACGGCTCTCCAGAAACTGCCGGTATTCCGCCAGCATCCCCTCCTGCTGCCTGAGCCGTTCTTCCAGCACCGCCACCAGATTGCCGAGCCGCGTCGCCTCGCCGGCCTGACGCGCGGCGGCGTCCGCGGCTTCGGCCAGTTTCTGTTGCGCCGCGCGGCGTTCGCCCTCCAGCAGGCGCTGCCCTTCTTTCGCCGCCACGCGCGCGGCATCGAGTTCCAGCGCCATGCGGCGCTCGTTCGCGCTGGCCCGCTCGGCCATCGTTTCGCGCTCCTTGTCCCAGGCGGCGCGCTGGCTGGCGGCTTCGGTTCGCTGGGTGTCTTTCTCCTGCTGGGCTTGCGCCAGCCGGTCGCGCAATGCCTGGTTATCGGCCTCGCGGGACAGCAATTGCGATTCGGCGCGAGCGGCGCGCTCGCCGGCTTCGTCGCGGGCGCGGGCCAGTTCGGCCAGCGCGCTATCGGCGGCTTGCAGGCGGGCTTCCAGCACCGCGCGCTCCTGCGCCAGGGCGCCCCGCTCCGTTTCCAGTGCCTGCTCCGCGGCCTGCAAGGCGGCCTCGCGGTCGGCAAAGCTGGCTGCTGCCGCGGCGCGGGCTTCGGCCTGCGCGGCTTCCCACAGGTAGCGGGCCGCCTGGTTCACCGGATCGGGCAGGCTGGCCGGGGCCGCAAACGCCTGGGGGTCCTGCAGGCGCGCGCCGAGGCCGGCGAACCACGCGTCGAGGTGCGGGCTGACGGTATTGGGCGAGCCGCGCCCCAGATGGAGGCGGATGCGTTCGATGGTCGGGCGCTGGCCGGCCAGCAGCAAGGCGTCGGCGGCCTGCCAGACGTCTTCGCGGGTGATGGCGCGGGCGCGGGTGGCGGCGGGGAAGTCGGCGTTTTGCATGGTCGGGGCAATCGTCCTGGCGGTGTTGGCGGCAGACAGGCAATAAGGCTCGATAAGGAATAGTTATCGCGCCTTATCCTGCCTTGATGTATAATTTGATACAGCTTACATCATATTTAATATGATTTCCCGTAAAATGCCCCCAAGCCTTGGCCGGAGCCCGGAAAACGCAACGAAGAATGCCGCCGATGCCGCGCCGCAAGGCGTGGCGGGCCGGTCCGATCCTTCTTCCGCCCTTTCCGATGTCGACTTCCCCACGCCGCTTCGTCCGTCCGAACTCGATCCGCTTGGCCGCCAGGCCGCTGAAGCGCTGTACCGCGAAGGCGAATCCGCCAACACGGTGGCCAGCTATCGTTCCGCACTCCGCTATTGGGCGGGCTGGTTCGCCCTGCGCTACGGCCAGCCGGTCGCCCTTCCCCTCCAGCCGGCGGTCGTCCTCCAGTTCCTGGTAGACCACGCCACGCGCAGCACGCCGCAGGGCCCGGTATGCGAGCTGCCGCCGGCCATCGACGCGGCGCTGGTCGCCGGCGGGCTCAAGGCCCGGGCCGGCCCGCCCGCGCTGGCCACGCTCGCGCACCGGCTGGCGGTCATCGCCAAGGCGCATCACCTGGAGGGCCATGCCAACCCCTGCGCCGACCCGGCGGTGCGCGAACTGCTGTCCCGCACGCGCCGCGCCTATGCCCGGCGCGGCGAGCGGCCGGCGCGCAAGGCGGCGCTGACGCGCGAGCCGCTGGCGCGGCTGCTGGCTACCTGCGACGATTCGCTGATCGGCCTGCGCGACCGCGCGCTGCTGCTGTTCGCGTGGTCCAGCGGCGGCCGGCGGCGCTCGGAGGTGGCCGGCGCCACGCTGGCCAGCCTGACGCGGCTCGGGCCCGGCGAATTCGTCTATGAGCTGGGTTGGTCCAAGACCAACCAGTCGGGCGCCGACCTGCCTGACAACGCCAAGCCGGTGATCGGCGCGGCCGGCGCGGCGCTGGAGGCCTGGCTGCGGGCGGCCGGGCTGAGCGAGGGGGCGATCTTCCGGCGCGTGCGCCGCGGCGGGCACGTGGGCGAGGCGCTGTCGCCCGCGGCGGTGCGCAAGATCGTCCGGCAGCGCTGCGAGCTGGCGGGGCTGGAAGGCGATTTCTCGGCGCACTCGCTGCGCTCCGGCTTCGTCACGGAGGCGGCGGCGCGACAGGTGCCGCTGGCGGAAACGATGGCCATGACCGGCCATACCAGCGTGGCGACGCTGGTGCGCTATTTCCGCGCGGCGGACGCGCGCCGCTCGGTGGCGGCCGACCTGATCGGCACGGTGGACGGCGGCGAGACGTGAGCGCCCGGGCGGCCCCGGGCTCGGCACCCGCGCAACGTGTCGCGGCCGCCCAACGGGGCTGGACAAGCCGCATGCGCGGCATAAGAATGCCGGGCAGGCCACACGCGGACAACACAGACAAAGCGACCAATCCGCGCAGCGACCGATGCGCGCGACAGCGCCAGCGCGTGCGGCCATCCGCGGCAACCGGATGCGCCCGTGCTGGGGCGCCCACAGGAGACCCCATGCGGCACCGGCTTGTCCTGCTCGCCCTGAGCCTGAGCATCGGCGTTGCCCACGCCGGCAAATGCGTCGACGGCGGCAAGACCCTCTACACGGATACCGCCTGCCCGCCGGGATGGCGGGCCGCCGAGGTGGGCGGCAATCTCTCGCGCATCAGCCCGGAACCGGCCACCGAGGCGGCCAACCAGCAGTTCCTGAAGAAACGGGCGGCCGAGGAGCGCGCCTACCAGATGCGCCTGGCGCGCGAGCAGAACGAGCAGGCGCGCACCGCCGGGCTCGACCAGTGCGCCACGCTGGCGCGCCAGATGCGCGATCTCGAGGCCGACTACGCGGCGCGCCGCAGCGCGCGCCTGCCCGAGGTGGAGCATTACCGGGGACGCTACTTCTTCCTGCGCAACCAGATGGAGCGGCGGCGCTGCTGAGCGCCGCGCGGCGGCCGCCTCCGGCGGGGATGGCGGCCTTCGGGCAAGGAGATGGCGTGCGCGATGACGCGGGCGATCGAAGCGGCCGGCATACATTTCGCGCCGATTGCGCCGTTATCACTGCATGCGGCATGCCGCCAGCCCCCACTTCCGTCGCCGAAACCTCATGAAGGTACCTTCGATTCCCGCCGATGAAACGACCCGCCTGCAGACATTGCGGTCCCTCAACCTGCTCGACACCGCCGCCGAGGAACGCTTCGACCGCCTGACGCGGCTGGCGCGGCGCCTGTTCGGCGTGCCCATCGCGATGGTCACGCTGGTCGACGCCAACCGCCAGTGGTTCAAGTCCTGCATGGGCATGTCGGCCACCCAGACCTCGCGCGACATCTCGTTCTGCGGGCACGCCATCCTCGACGACGACATCCTGACCGTGTCCGACGCGCTGCTCGACGAGCGCTTCCACGACAACCCGCTGGTCACGGACGACCCGGGCATCCGCTTCTACGCCGGCTGCCCGCTGTCGGCGGCGGGCGGCTGCAAGCTCGGCACCTTGTGCCTGATCGACATGCAACCGCGCCACTTCGGCGACGACGACCGCGCCCTGCTGCGCGACCTGGCGAGCATGGCCGAGCACGAGCTGGCGGCGCTGCAACTGGCCACCACCGACGAGCTCACGCAGTTGTCGAACCGCCGCGGCTTCTCGGCGCTGGCGCAGCACACGCTCGATGTCTGCAAGCGGCTGGGCAAGCCGGCCACGCTGCTGTTCTTCGACATGGACGACTTCAAGAGCGTCAACGACCGTTTCGGCCATGCCGAGGGCGACTACGCGCTGGCGGCCTTCGCCACCGAGCTGCGCCGCGCGCTGCGCGACTCCGACGTGATCGGGCGGCTGGGAGGCGACGAGTTCGTCGCGCTGCTGACCGGCACCGATGCCACGGCCGGCGCCCACGCGCTGGCGCGCCTGCGCACCGGCGTGGCGTCGCACAACCGCCGCGCCGCGCGCGGCTACGACATCGAGTTCAGCGTGGGCGCGATCGCGCTCGCCCCGGCGCGGCACGGCGACGTGGCCGCGCTGCTGGCCGAGGCCGACGCCGCCATGTACGCCAACAAGGCCCTGCGCAAGGCCGGGCAGCACTGATCCGCCGGGCGGCTGCCGCGGGCGGGGAACGCACCCGCCGGGCGGCCGCCCCGGTCCCGCCGCGCCGCGCTGCCTGCGCTCCCGCCGCCCGGACGGCACTGCCTATACTGGCAGGCGAGCGCGCCGCGCGACAAGAACAGGGAGAAGGGATATGCAGAACGAACAATTCCTTGCCAGGCAGGAGGACCGCCGCAGCGGGCTGCGCGCGTTGCGCGCCGCGCTGCTCAAGGCGCACAAGGAACTGATCATGCTCAGCCGCGCCGAGTACGAGCGCCTGTATGGCCCGATCCCGGCCGGGCTGTTCGTGCAGATAGTGACCGAGGAGCCGTATTTCCGCTGGCTGGACCCGCTCTCGCGGCTGATCATCGAGATCGACGAAGAGCTGGAGGCTCCCGAGCACCACGACCAGACCTGCCGCGCCGTGGCCGCCGCCGCCGAGAAGCTGTTCGGCCCGCAGAGCGAGCCCGCCTTCCGCGAGCGCTACCAGCAGGCCTTGCAGGACGAGTCGGGCGTGATCGTCGCCCACGGGCAACTGATGAAGGTCATCGGCCAGCTACGGCAGCTGGCCTGAGCGCGGCCTTATTCGAGCGCGGCCTTATTTGTCGGGCCGGTCGGGGTCCACGGCGATCGGGTCGCTGGCGGGGAAGGTCTCGCGCAGCGCTTCGTCCAGGTCGTCTTCCTGCTGGTCCTCGCCGGGTGCCGGCGTGGCGGGATGGGGCGGCGCTGGCGGCTTGGGCGCGGCGGGCTTGGTCATGGCCTGGTCCTGGACGAGGTGGATGTATCTTGATCTTAGGGGGCTTTGCGGCGGGATGCCAGACGGCGCCGGCGCGCCGCCTCCGCGCATGGCGGCGGCGCGCCGTGCCGCCGCCCGCCCGGAACGGCGGCACGCGCTCGCCGTCCGGCCGGGCTGCCGCCGTAGCACCTGGCGCGGACAGGTCCGTTCATCAGGCTGCGCGATAGCGGTTGCGCAGGTCGCGGATCAGGTCGTGGTTGCGCAGCACGCCCTGGTACTGGCGCTCGATCAGCGCGCGGATGTCGAAGCTCAGTTCGCTTTGCTGCAGCGCATCCGCGTACTTCTTCTTGGCCACGTCCTCGCCCTTCTCGGTTTCTTCGAGGATGGCGAGGTCGTTGCGGTCGGCCACCGCGGTGCGCAGGCTGATCCAGCCGCGATGCAGCGCGCCGGACACGCTGCCGTGGTCCTCCGGCTTGCCCCCCAGCGCCGCCACCTGCACCTGCAGCTCGTCCACCGCGGCGGCGATCTCGCTCGCGCGGCTGGAGAACAGCGACTTCAGCTCCGGGTTCTGCGCGTCTTCCGCGGCCTTGCGGAAACCTTGCTCGCCGTCGCGCGACACCTCGATGAGGTCATTGAGTACGGAAACGTTCTTGTCAGCCATGTCAGCTCCTTGGAAGGATTCGTGTTCGACAGAGGAATGACGCCGTGAAGACGACATACCGGTCACGCTGGCCCGCGGCGGGACACCGGAACACCGATGCATGCCGCCCCGCGCCACCTCTTCACGATATGGAAGCCGGGCGGCCCCCGCTGTAGGGTGGCCCCCGGAAACGCTGTCGGCGCACGCCTACAGCGCGCGCCGGCCGGCTTGTTCCTGCCGGCATGAATGGCGAGCGCGGCAAGGCCAGCGGCGCGGCGCTGGCGGTCGATGCCGCGCGCGCGATGGCCTGAAGGCGCCGCCGTCATGGCGGCGGCGCGCTGCGCCGAAACGCCGCTGGCGCCGGCATCGACGGCACCGAGGCGCCTGCGCGCATCATTCTGTGGCTTTACAGCCACTTCCCTGCGATCCCGGCGTCACAAGTGCTGACAAGCGGGCGGGAGAATTCCCCGTCCACACGGCAGAATAGCTTGTCGGCGCAACACGCGATCAGTCTCGGGCGGTCCGTTCCCTCCATCCCATACGTTGCAAACAATGGATGCGGACCGCGCTCGCGTTGCGGCGACGTTCGCCGGCCGCCTGGCAACCCTGTCGCCTCGGCCGGCATTTTCGTCGGAGTGATTCCAAGGGGAATGTAATGAACAGAATGGATACGGGTTGTCTGGAACGGGGTCGTGCAGCGGGTCAGGCGGCGGCCACACCGGCACCTTCGGCCGCGGCATGGCCCGACTTCATCACCTCGCGCGTGGCGGGGCACGAGGTCGAGCGGGTGCAGAAACGCTGGGGCGGCAGCCACCTGCTGCACGGCCGCCAGCCGGGACCCGACGCGGTGCATTTTTCCAGCAACGACTATCTGAGCCTGCTGGGCGAGCAGGAGCTGGTCATGGCCCAGACCGCCGCCATGCGCGGGCCGGGCAGCGAGCTGCTGATGTCGGCCGTGTTCCAGTACGGCGACAACCCGACCAGCCGGCTCGAGCGCAAGCTGGCCGCCTTCGCCGGCGCCGAGGCCAGCATCCTGTGCCAGTCGGGCTGGGCCGCCAACGTGGGCCTGCTGCAGAGCATCGCCAGCGAGCGCACGCCGGTCTATCTCGACATGCTCGCGCATATGTCGCTGTGGGAAGGCGCCCACGCGGCGCGCGCGCGCGCGGTGCCGTTCATGCACAACGACGCCGAGCACGCCGAGCGCCAGATCCGCAAGGAAGGCCCCGGCGTGCTGGTGGTGGACTCGGTCTACAGTACCAACGGCAGCCTGTGCCCGCTGGCCGATTTCGTCGAGGTGGCGGAGCGCACCGGCAGCGTGATCGTGGTCGACGAATCCCACTCGCTCGGCACGCACGGCCCCGGCGGCGCCGGCCTGGTGGCCGCGCTGGGGCTGTCGGGCCGCGTCCATTTCCAGACCGCCAGCCTGGCCAAGGCCTTCGGCGGGCGCGCCGGTCTGGTCACGTGCCCGGCCTCGTTCAAGGGCTACTTTGCCGCGGAGTCGCGCCCCGCGATCTTCAGTTCGGGGCTGCTGCATCACGAGCTGGCCTGGTTCGACGCCGCGGCGGATTTCATCGCCAAGGCCGACGCCCGCCGCGCCCGCCTGCACGCCATTTCCGCCTACGTGCGCGGCGCGCTGGCCAGGCTTGGCTACAACGTGTCGGCGGGGTCGGAGCAGATCATCGCGCTGGAGTCGGGCACCGAGGAGCAGACGCTGGTGCTGCGCGACGCGCTGCAGTCGCGCGGCATCTTCGGCGCGGTGTTCTGCGCGCCGGCCACGGCGCGCGACCGCGCGCTGATGCGGCTGACCATGAACGCCTGCCTGACCGCCGTGGAAACCGACCGGCTGATCCAGGTATGCGCGGAGATCCGCGACGAAGTGGGCCTGGCCAGCTGGCGCTCCAGCCAGCGCCGGCAGCGCGCGCCGGTAGCGCGCCAGGCCGCGCCGCGGCAGCCCGTGGACGGCGGCGTGCTGGAAGTGGCGGACAGCGCGGCCTGATCGCGTGGTCTGACCGCGCGGGTCACTCCGCCGCCGCGGCCTCGCGCCGCGGCGTGGCCGGCGGGAACTCCAGCACGAACTCGGTGTACTCGTGCTCGACCGAATCGCAGTGGATGCGCCCGCCCCACGCCTCGATGGTTTCCTTGCAGAAGGCCAGCCCGATGCCGGTGCCCTCGTTGCGCGGATAGGTGTGGAAGCGCCTGAAGATCGCCCCCAGCTCGCGCTCGGGAATGCCGGTGCCGGTGTCGCGGAACACCAGCCGGTTGCGCCGGGGGCCGCGCTCCAGGCGCAGGCGGATCTCGCCGTGCCCGGCGCGGGCCAGCGCGTGCAGCGCGTTCTTGATGAGGTTGAACAGCACCATCACCAGCAGCTTCTGCTCGGCCCGCACCAGGAAATCGTCGTCGAGATCGGCATGGACCCGCTCCCGCTGCCCGGCCTCGAACGGGTAGCGCGCCAGCGCTTCGCGCACGGCCGCGCCGAGCGGAAACGGCTCGCCGGGCTCGCGGTCGGCGCCGCCGCGCGCGTTGACCAGCAGCACGTCGATGCCGTGGTTCATGCGCTCCACCTCCAGCTGGATGCGCGGCAGCGCGTCCTTCATCAGGCCAAAGTGCGCGCGCGGCAGGTTGAGCGAGTTCTCGGGCGTCTCGTTCTCTTCATAGAAGCGGATCAGGCCCGGCAGGTAGCGGCCCATGCCCAGCGCCGTCGAGCCGATGCTGCGGATGGGCGTGCGCAGCTCGTGGGCCACCGTGCCCAGCGCGATGGCCATGCCGTCGAGCTTTTCCTGGATCAGGATGCGCTGGTCGATCTTCAGCACGGCGATCGTGCAGATGGTGAAGCCGATGATGGGCAGCTCCACCGGCCAGTTGACCTCCAGCAGCCCGGCCGGCGGCGGCGTCACGTAGGTATAGACCAGCCATGCCGCCGCCGTGCCCACCACCAGCGAGGCCGCGCCGCCCACCCAGCCGCTGAAGTTGAACAGGATGATCACGGCGATCACCAGCGACTGCGACCACACCAGGTTGCCGTGATTCATCAGGTACAGATAGACGAAGAAGAACGACAGGCAGTAGGTCAGCGTGAACAGGAAATACGCCGGCAGCCACTTGCGCTCGCGCAGGTCGCGCGTGACCAGCAGCGGCAGGCACATGAGCATGGCCACCAGCCGCAGCACCAGGCTTTCGTAGGGCTGGGGGAAGCCGAACGTCCACACCGCGTAGAACACCGGGAAGCCGATGAAGGCCAGCCAGCCCAGCAGGCGGATGCGCTTGATCTGCGCCGGCTGGCGCACGTCGAGGTGGACTTCCCTGGCAAGCACCCGGCGCAGGCGCACCGCACTTTCACCGCAACTGCGTTGAATCTGGGCAAGCATGTTCAAAACCGGCTGATGATGGCGTCGAGACACGAGTGTATCTGGAGAGCCGGACATGCCGGCCAGTTTTGTGCGTCTTTCGTGGCTTTTACGCATCGCGCCGGCCGTGGCGCGGCGGCGCGCTCAGTCCAGCAGATGCCCCATCCGCACGCGCTTGGTGGCGAGGTATTTTTCGTTCTCGGCGTTGGACGGGATGACATGGCGCATCTGCTCCACCACCGTGATGCCGGCGGCTTCCAGCGCCTGCTTCTTCTTGGGGTTGTTGCTCATCAGCCGGATCGACTTCACGCCCCACTGGTGCAGCAGGTCGGCGGCGAAGGCGTAGTTGCGGGCGTCGATTTCCTGGCCCAGCGCCAGATTGGCGTCCACCGTGTCCAGCCCCTGGTCCTGCAGCGCGTAGGCGCGGATCTTGTGGCCCAGGCCGATGCCGCGCCCTTCCTGGCCGCGCAGGTACAGCAGGATGCCGCGCCCTTCCTCGGCGATCTTCTTCATGGCGAGCTCCAGCTGCTCGCCGCAGTCGCAGCGGCAGGAGCCGAACACGTCGCCGGTCAGGCACTCGGAGTGCAGGCGCGTCAGCACGGCTTCGCCGGCGATGTCGCCCACGCTCAGCGCCAGGTGTTCGATGCCCGAGACCGCGCCCTTGAAGGCGGTGGCGGTGAATTTGCCGAAACGTGTCGGCAAGCGGGCCGAGCCGATCAGCTCGATTTCTGTGTCATTCATGTCAGTCGGTATTGGCGCCGGTGCTGGCCTGGCAGGGCAAGGCGGCGCGCTTTGGCAGCATCCAGCCCGCTAAGGTAGCACGAGCGCGCTCCCATCGCTGGAGAGCCGCGGCCGGCACCGGCGTCCGGCGGTCTGCCAGCACGGCGCGGAACGAGCCGGAAGTCTGGCCGGTTTCACTTTCCCGCACGCCGCGGCAAGCATGCCGGCGCCCGTCCGTTGCCGGACCGGGACGATGCGCGGCCCGCCCGCGCGGGACTGCGCCGCGGCCACGGTCCCGCCCACGGGCACGGCTCTTGCCCCTCGTCCCCGGTGCAGGCCGCGCGCCGCGCCGGCGGAAAAACCGGCCCGGCCGCGCCCGCCGCCGCAAACCGTTGCCGGCCGGCGGCCATCGCCGGGACCGGCATCCGAGGGGGAAACCGTGGCGCCCACGCCGCATGCAGAAGCTACCGGTCGCGGTCCGGGCTTCCCGGTAGTTCTTACAAACGAGATGGACCCGTTGCCGGCAGAACGGGACGGTCCGGCCACGCCATCCGATGCCCGCTATCGCTGAGTTCGCCATGAACACATCATCACGCCCCCACGCCGCCGCGCGGCCGCTGATCCTCAACGTCGACGACAGCGACGGGCCGCGCTACATCAAGGGCCGCATCCTGCAGCGCGCGGGCTTCGCCGTGCTGGAGGCGGCCAGCGGGCACGCCGCGCTGTCGCTGGTGCGCCAGCACGCGCCGGACCTAGTGCTGCTCGACGTCAAGCTGCCCGACATCGACGGCCTCGAAGTGTGCCGCCTGATCAAGAGCGACCCCGGCACCGCCGGCACGCTGGTGCTGCAGACCTCGGCCGCGCTGACCGAGTCGCGCCACCGCGTGCAGGCGCTCGACGGCGGCGCGGACAGCTTCCTGATCGAGCCGGTGGAAGCCGAGGAGCTGGTCTCCAGCATCAACGCGCTGCTGCGCATGCGCCGCGCCGAGGAATCCGCGCGCCACACCTCGCAGGCGCTGCGCGAGAGCGAGGAACTGCTGCGCCAGCTTGCCGAGAACCTGTCCGACGTGCTGTGGATACTCGATCCCGCCGGCGGCGAGTTCCTGTTCGTCAGCCCCGCCTTCACCCGGTTGTGGGACCGGCCGCTCGACGAGTTCAGGCACAATCCCGGCCGCTGGCTGGACTGGGTGGCGCCCGCCGAGCGCGCGCGCATGGCTGCCGCGCTCGACACGATGATGGCAAGCGGCCACATGGACGCCGAGTTCCAGCTCGTGCGCGGCGACGGCAAGACGCGCGAGGTGCGCGCGCGCGCGTTTCCGGTCTCCGACGCGGCCGGCAGGTTCTACCGCGTGGCCGGCATCTACCAGGACATCACGCGGCAAAAGCGCGCCGAGCGCATGCTGCTGGAAGAAGACCGGCGCAAGGACGATTTCCTCGCCATGCTCGCCCACGAGCTGCGCAACCCGCTCGCGCCGATGCGCAGCGCGGCCGACCTGCTGATGCGCTGCGCGCCGACGCGCGAGGACACCTTCAAGGCGCGCGACATCATCGCCCGCCAGTTGCACCACCTCACGCGCCTGGTGGACGACCTGCTCGACATCTCGCGCTTCACGCAGGGCCGCATCGTGCTGCGCGACGACGTGGTGGAGCTGCGCACCGCGCTCGGCACCGCGGTGGAAGCCGTGCGCCCGCTGATCGATTCGCGCGGCCACACGCTGCGCCTGAGCGTGCCCGAGGGACCGATGCCGGTGCGCGGCGACCTGGTGCGGCTGACGCAGATCTTCAGCAACCTGCTGCACAACGCCGCGCGCTACACCCAGCCCGGCGGCCAGCTGGCGATCGAAGTCGCCAGCGACGGCAAGCTGCTCACCATCAAGGTGCGGGACAATGGCCCGGGCCTCTCGCCGCAGGCCCTGCTGGACATCTTCGACCCCGCCACCGCGCATCACGGCGACAAGCCCGCCGCGGCGGGCGGCCAGGAAGGCATGGGCATCGGCCTGTCGCTGGTGCAGAAGCTGGTCAAGCTGCACGGCGGCGAGGTGCATGCGCAGAGCGCCGGCGCCGCGCTGGGCTGCACCTTCGTGGTCACGCTGCCGGCCCAGCCCTGGCAAAGCTGGCAGCCGGAAGCCGGCCGGCCGCGCCCCCGGCCCGGCACGCCGCGCACGGTGATGGTGGTGGACGACAACATCGACGCGCTCGAGGCGATGGCCCTCACGCTCGAAGCGATGGGCCATACCGTGGTGACGGCCATCGACGGCCCCGCCGCCATCGTGCGCGCGGTCAAGGCGCAGCCCGACGTGATCCTGCTGGACCTCGGCATGCCGGCGATGGACGGCTTCGAGATCGCGCGGCGGCTGCGCGCCATCCCCGAACTACGGCGCGTGCGCCTGGTGGCGCTGACCGGCTACAGCCAGCCGGCGGACCTGCGGCGCACCAGCGCGGCCGGCTTCGACCGCCATCTGGTCAAGCCGGTCGACCTGGAAGCGCTGGCGAAGATCCTCGAAGAACTGGACGAGGCCGCCTGAGCGCGGCCCCGCCGACGAACCTGGAGAGAACGATGACGGCACAGCGCCTCCACATCACGCCCGAACCCGATCCCGCGCCGCCTGCGCCGGAAATCCCGCCGCCCGAGGTGCCGGACCCCGACCCGCCGGCACCGGTCAGCGACCCGCCGCCGGGCGACCTGCCGCCGCCTCCGCCGCAGCGGGCGCGGTCCGCGCAGGAACGGCGGACCCCTCGCCTGCGCGGATAAGAACTGTCTTCCTGCCATCCCGCCTTTCCGCCGGCGCCGCATGGCGGGACCGGCCGTGGACCGATGCGTCCCGTTGCCCCCGAAGCTGCCCGCCCCGGGGCTGCGATCTCGGCGCCAAACCATAAGATATTATTATTGATAATCTTATTGATCTAAACAGGGTCGGCCTCTATACTCCACGCGACACCGTTTTGCCCACGGTGCAGACCTCGCCAACAACAAACACAAACACCGCCGTTTCACACAGGCGGGGACATGGAGACAACCCCGGATGAACCGCAAGCGATTTCTGGCTGCCCTCGCAGCGATCCTGATGTCGATGACCGCGCCGGCGATGGCGCAGCAGGCGTGGCCGGCCCGCCCCGTGACGCTGACCGTCATGTATGGCGCCGGCGGCTACATCGACCTGCTCGCGCGCGCTTTCGCCCAGCGCCTCGAGACGGCGCTCGGCCAGCCCGTCGTCATCATGAACCGGCCCGGCGCGCAGGGCGCGCTGGCCCTGGACCTGGCCAGGCGCCAGGCGCCCGACGGGTACAACCTGACGATCGTCACCGGATCGTCGATGGCCGTGCTGCCGCACCTGATGGCGGTGAACTTCACGATCGACGACTTCGCCTATGCCGGCGCGTTCGCGATGCCGCGCTACGGCGTCGCCGTGCAGGGCAAGTCGCCGTACAAGACCATGGATCAACTGATCGCGGCCGCCAAGAGCGGGCCCGGGGTGTTCATGGGTTCGTCCTCCGCGCTCAACACGCTGATCCTGGCCGACATGAACCACCGCTTCGGCACGCACTTCGAGGTCGTTGCCTACAAGTCCGCCCCCGAGGTATCGAACGCCCTGCTCAGCGGCCAGGTCGCGGTGATCGTCAGCAACCCGCCGGACATCGTGCCCTACCTGAAGGACGGCAAGATGCGCCTGCTTGCCTCGGCGAGCCCCGCGCGCTGGCCGCACACCCCGGAGGTCCCGACCCTCAAGGAACTCGGCTTCCATTCGATCGACGCCGATTCGTGGGTCGGCCTCGCGGCGCCCAGGGGAACGCCGAAGCCGGTCATGGCCAGACTGGAGGCCGCGCTGCTCGACATCTGCAAGAACAAGGAATTCCGCGACGTCCTGGAAACCCGCGGCACCGACGCGCTCTGCGCGAACGGCGCCGACATGGACAACTACCTGAGAAAGCGCCGGGTCGAATGGGGAGAAGCCATCCAGCGCGCCAACCTGCCAAGAGAGGAAGCACCACGATGACAACCCGGCCCCGAGCCATACTCGTCACCGGCGCATCCAAGGGAATCGGCCTGGCCCTCAGCCACATGCTGGCGGCCGGCGGACAGCAGGTCGTCGGACTCGCGCGCACCCGGCCGGAGAATTTCCCCGGCGATTTCTGGTCCTGCGACCTTGCCGATCTCGCCGCCACGGCGGAGGTCCTGGCGGCCGTCAACCGCAGGCATTTCATCACCGGCGTGGTCAACAACGCCGGCATCGCCCTGCCCCAGAGCCTCGCCACGCTCGACTTCTCCAGCCTGGCCACGGTGCTCGACACCAACCTGCGCGCCGCCGTCCAGGTCACGCAGGCCTGCCTGCCGTCGCTGCTCGAGGCAAACGGCGGGCGCATCGTCAACGTCTGCAGCCGCGCCATCCGCGGCGCGGCGGACAGGACCGCCTATTCCGCGGCCAAGAGCGCGCTGGTCGGATGCACGCGCACGTGGGCGCTGGAGTTCGCCCGCTTCAACGTCACCTCGAACGCGGTCTCGCCCGGGCCGACCGAGACCGCGCTGTTCCGGCAGAAAAGCCAGCCCGGCAGCGAGGAGGAGCGGCGCATGCTGGCCTCCATCCCGATGGGACGGATCGGCCAGCCGGAAGAGGTGGCGTCGGTGATCGCGTTCCTGCTGTCGCCGGCGGCGGGCTACGTGACCGGGCAGGTCATTGCCGTCGATGGCGGCGGGAGTCTGGGCGGACGGCCGTCGGCGTGAAAGAGATCGGGGCACGGTAGACGCCTCGGTTTCCTCCCCGCGCCCGCCTGCGGCGAGCGGGATGTCGAACGGCCGCATGCGCCCACCCGGCGCCGTGCAGTTTATGCCGCGGCCGGTAAAAACTACGGGGTCGCGGCGCCCGCTCAGGCGCGCGGCGCCTGCACCGGAAAGCACACGGCGATACACACGGAACCGGTGTCCGGGCCGCCGCCCGCCCCTTCGGCCTCGATGCGCGCGCCGTGGGTTTCCACCAGCCGCCGCACCAGCATCAGCGCGGTGCCCTGGCGCGCGCGCGCCGCGCCGCCTTCGGGCGGCGGGCGCCGCAGGAAAAAATCCGACAGCACGGCAATGCGCTCGTGCCGGCGGGTTGCGCTGGACAGGCGGCTCTCGGTGATGCGCAGCGTGACGTGGTCCGCTCCGGCATGGAGCGCGGCCTCGACGGCGTCGCCGGTGCGCGCGTGGCGGACGCAGTGGATCAGCAGGTGCCGCAGCAGCGGCGGCAGGCGGCGCGGGTCAGCGTCGATGGCCACCGGCGCGGATGCAGACGCGGATGCGGGCGCTGCCCCGGGCGGATCGGGCAAGTCCACGCCGCGCGTCTGCGCGAACGGGCGCACCGCCTCGATGGCCGCGCGCAGCGCCGCGTCCAGGTCGGTGCGCTGCCACTGCGGCGCGCTCTCGTCGGCCAGCAGCGCCACGGCTTCTTCCATGTGCTCGATCAGCGCGACCTGCTGCTGCATGCCGGTGCGGATGCCGGCCAGCGCCCGCTGCGCACTGGCCGGCGGCGTGTCCAGCGTGTGGTCGAGCACGTAGGCCCAGCTCTGCACGCCGTTGAGCGCGGAGCGCAGGTCGTGCGCGACCTGTCCGATCAGGCCGGCCACCTCGGCGCTGCTGCTGACCTCGCCGGGCGTGTGCGTGTGCGCGGGCGCATCGCCGTCGTTGCCCCGGGCGCCGTCGGAAGGAGAATGCGGTTGCGACATCGATATTTCCGGGCTGCATGCCCGCCCCCTTGCCATCACGCAATAAGCATGCCGCCTGCGTCTGCATTACCGCAGCAGCACTAGCCCGGCGGCACCGCACCGCTGCCGTTGGCGCGCAGCGATTCGGGCAGCTCGCCGCGCGCGGCGTATTCTTCCAGCCGGTTGTAGAGGGTCTTGAGGCTGATGCCGAGGATCTCGGCGGCATGCTTCTTCACGCCCGCGCATTGCTCCAGCGTGGCGAAGATCAGCTGGCGGTCCGCCTCGGCCAGCGACATGCCGACCGGCACCGACACCATCGCCGTGGCCGACGAGGTGGTGGCCGCCATCTGCAGCGGCACGTGGGCGTCGGCGATCAGGTCGTGGTCGGCCATGATGTAGGCGCGCTGCACGAAGTTGCGCAGCTCGCGCACGTTGCCGGGCCACGCATGCAGCAGCAGGCTGTCGAGCAGCTCGGGCGCGAAGCGGCGCTGCGTGCCGTGCTCGCCGTTCATCTGCGCGAGCAGCGTGTTGGCGATCTGCACCACGTCGTCACCGCGCGCGCGCAGCGGCGGCAGCTCGACCGGGAACACGTTGAGGCGGTGGTAGAGGTCGGCGCGCAGCTTGCCTTCGGCCACTGCTTCCTCGGGATTGCGGTTGGTGGCGGCCACCACGCGCACGTCGGCATGCAGCTCGCGGTGGGTGCCGACCCGCATGAACGCGCCGGACTCCAGCACGCGCAGCAGCTTGACCTGCAGTTCCACCGGCATCTCGGTGATTTCGTCGAGGAACAGCGTGCCGCCGTTGGCGCGCTCGAAATAGCCCTTGTGCTGGCGCTCGGCGCCGGTGAAGCTGCCGCGCTCGTGGCCGAACATCTCGGACTCGATCAGCGTGGGCGAGATCGCGCCGCAGTTGACCGCGAGGAACGGCTGGCGCCGGCGCGCCGAGAGTTCGTGCAGGGTCTGCGCGGCGAGTTCCTTGCCGGTGCCGCTTTCGCCGACCAGCAGCACGGTGGCCTCGGTCGGCGCGACCCGGCTCAACTGGTCGTAGACCACCTGCATCGCCTCCGAGCTGCCCAGCAGCCGGCCGAAGCGGCCATAGCGGCGCAGCTCGCCGCGCAGCGAGTGGATCTCCGCCTTGAGGTCGCCGGTGGTGGCGATGCGCTTGAGGATGGTGCGCAGGCGCGTGACGTTGATCGGCTTGACGAGGTAGTCGGTGGCGCCCAGGCGCAGCGCGTCCACGGCGGACTCCACGCTGGCGTAGCCGGTCATCAGGATCACTTCCACGCCGGCGGTGCCGACTTCGCCGAACAGGTCCATGCCGCTGCCGTCGGGCAGCTTGAGGTCGGCCAGCACCGCGTCGGGCATCTGCCAGCCGACCTGCAGGCAGGCTTCGCGCAGGTCGCCGGCGGTGGCGGAGGTGAAGCCCTCGGCCGCCACGATTTCCGACAGCGCGGCACAGGTGTTTTCGTCGTCGTCGACGATCAGGATGTGGGGCATATCGTCCGTAGGGGAGCCATCGGCCAGCGCGCGGCTGCCGCGGGGAGGCGCCGCCGGCACGGCGGCGGCCGGGCCGGAGCAGGTCACGGCGCCAAGGGGGAAAACCGGGGTATGAACCATTCTATGCGGGGGTGGCGGGCGGCGATGCCGGTGTCTGTCTGACAACGCCACGCCTTGACGAACAAGTTCGCACTTTGGCCGCAAAAGGGTGGCCTCGGGCTTCCGCAAGCGATAGCATTGGGCCAGATTGCCGCCCTGCCCCCGCCGATGCCAAGCAGCCAGCCCGACACTTCCGCCGCCTCCGCCGCCCCCGTCCCCGACCGTGCCCCGGCACCGCCGGTGGACGGCGGGCCGCGCGTCGCGGTCCCGGGGCCGGCGGCGCTGCTGTGGCAGAGCGCGTCGCCGGCCATGCGGCGCCTGCTGGCCCAGATCGAACGCGTGGCCGCCACCGAAGTGACCATGCTGGCGGTGGGCGAAAGCGGCACCGGCAAGGAACTGGTGGCGCGCGCCGTGCACGAGCGCGGCGCGCGCCGCGGCGGCCCGTTCGTGGCGGTCAACTGCGGCGCGATCCCGGCCGCGCTGATCGAGTCCGAGCTGTTCGGCCACGAGAAAGGCGGCTTCACCGGCGCCGTGCAGCAGAAGGCCGGTTATTTCGAGCAGGCGCGCGGCGGCACGCTGTTCCTCGACGAAGTCACGGAAATGGCACCCGACATGCAGATCAAGCTGCTGCGCGTGCTGGAGACCCGCACCTTCCACCGTGTCGGCGGCGACACCCAGATCGCGTGCGACGTGCGCATCCTCGCCGCCACCAACCGCGATCCCGTCGAAGCCGTGCGCGATGGCCGGCTGCGCGAGGACCTGCTCTACCGGCTGGCCGTGTTCCCGCTGCACATCCCGCCGCTGCGCGAGCGCGGCGAGGACATCGCCCTGCTGGCCCGGCACTTCCTGGCCGAGTTCAACGCCATCGAAGGCACCGGCAAGATCTTCTCCGCCACCGCGGTGGAGCGCCTGCGCCATTACGGCTGGCCCGGCAACGTGCGCGAACTCAAGAACACGGTGTACCGGGCCTTCATCCTGGCCGACCGCGTGATCGACATCGCCAACCCGAACATCGCCAGCCAGCCGCCGCGCCCGTCCACGCTGGACGGCGTGGTCAACGTGCGCATCGGCACCTCGCTGGCCGACGCCCAGCGCGAGATCATCCTCGCCACGCTGGCCCGCCACGAGGGCGACAAGCGCCAGGCGGCGCGCTCGCTCGGCATCAGCCTCAAGACGCTCTACAACCGCCTGGACAGCTACCGCGCCGGCTGAAGCCGCACGCCGGGGCCGGCGGGTCGCATGCGCCGGCTCGTCCGCATCTTCCCGGACCGCCCTTCCCGCCCGGCGGCGTCCTGCGCGCGGCGCGCACCCGAAACCACCCCCCTCGCCAGGGGGGAAGCAATGCGGCGCCGAACTGCGCAGACTCAGGATTCCATGCCATCGAGCCAATGCGCCCGGCGCGCGGAACCCCCGCAATGACCCCAAAACAACAAGATACCTGCCCCCTCTGCGGCATGCCGGCAGAAACCCGCATCCGCCGCGGCAGTTACGGGCAATGGGTGCTGTATGGCTGCCGCAACCCCCAGTGCGGCCCGACCGAGATCAGCACCGGCGCGCGCCGCAACCTGCGCGAGCCCGCCCGCCAGGCCGAGCTACGCGCGCTGGCGCGCACCAGCCGCGAGCACGGCAAGCTGCCGCGCCTGGGCTATGACGGCCCGCGCGGCGAGATCTACGTGGAGTTCGACTAGCCACGGCCCGGCGCCGCGCCATGCGGCGTACTGGCAATCCTCGTGATCCGCCGTTACATTCCAGACAGTCCGTGACGGCACGGATACGCGCGCGGGCGGAACGCACCGGGCGCGGCGGCGGTCACTATGCCTACTGGCAACGCGAGGACAGACCGATGCAATTCAGCACCCACGATCTTCTGGCGCTGCTCTGCGCCAGCGTGCTCACGGTGATGGTGGTCGTCATCCACTACGAGGCCCTGCGGCTGCTCTCGGCGATGAGCCCGCACCGCTGGTCGGGGCGCGTCAACGTGGGCGTGCTGATCCTGTGCATCATCGTGGCCCACTGCCTGGAAGCCATCGTGTTCGGCGCGGGCTACTGGGTGGCCGGCCACGTGCTCGGCCTCGGCGGGCTGGGCGGGCCGCAGCCGGTCCAGCCCATCACCTACATCTACTTCTCGCTGGAGACCTACACCACGCAGAGCCTGGGCGACATCGCGCCGATCGGCGCGACGCGGCTGATCGCCAGCATCGAGCCGCTGGTGGGCCTGATCCTGATCGGCTGGTCGACCTCCTTCACCTACATCATCATGCGCCGCGACTGGCCTACCGCCGTGGCCTCGCAGGCGACGCAGGGCGACCTCTGAGCGCCCGCCGCTCGCCGCGCGACGGTGCTGCGGCGGCGCTACAGGATCGGCGCGAACAGCGTGGCCACGTGCATGGCCACGCGCCGCAGGCGCGACCCGCCCAGGTATTCGTCGGGCCCGATGCGGCGCGCCTGGGCGAAATCCGTCTCGAGCATGGCGGCCACGCCGGCGGCGAAGCCGCGGTCCGCGGTCATCACCATCAGCTCGAAGTTCAGGCGGAACGAGCGGTTGTCCAGGTTGGCGCTGCCCACCGCGGCGGCCTCGTCGTCGATCAGGATCACCTTCTGGTGCAGGAAACCCGGCTGGTAGCGGTAGATCTTCACGCCCGCGCGCACGGCCTGGTAGGCGTACAGCGTGGAGGCGGCGAACACCACCAGGTGGTCCGGGCGCGCCGGCAGCAGGATGCGCACGTCCACGCCGCGCAGCACGGCCAGCCGCAGCACCGCGAACACGGCCTCGTCGGGCACGAAGTACGGACTGGTGATCCACAGGCGCCAGCGCGCCGACTGGATCGCCTCGACGAAGAACAGCGAGCAGGTCTCCTGCGCGTCGGCCGGCCCGGACGGCACCACCTGGCAGGTCATGCCGCCGGCGGCCGCGGCCGGCGGCGGCAGCAGCAGCGGCACCTCGCGCGCGGCCCAGTACCAGTCCTCGGCGAACACCATCTGCAGGTCCAGCACGGCGCTGCCGCGAATCTCGATATGGGTGTCGCGCCACGGCGCCAGCGGCGGCTTCAGGCCCAGGTATTCGTTGCCGACGTTGTGGCCGCCGGTAAACGCGCGGGCGCCGTCGACGATCACCAGCTTGCGGTGGTTGCGGAAATTGAGCTGGAAGCGATTGACGAAGCCGCGCCGCGTGGCGAACGCGCGCGCCTCCACGCCGCCGGCCAGCAGCCGCTTGACGTAGTGCCCGGGCAGCGCGTGCGAGCCGATGCTGTCGTAGAGGAAATAGACCTTCACGCCGGCCGCGGCGCGCTCGCACAGCAGGTCCTGCAGGCGCCGGCCGAGCGCGTCGTCGTGGACGATGAAGAACTGCACGATCACCACCTGGCGCGCGGCGGCGATGGCCGCGAAGATCGCCGCGAAGGTGTCCTCGCCGTCGACCAGCAGGCGCACCGCGTTGTTGGCCAGGCACGGCATGCCGGTCAGGCGCGGCAAGGCGCGCAGGCAGGCCTGCTCGGGCGCGTGCACCACGCAGGCGTCGCGCGCGGCGCGCTCGCCGGGGTCCATGTCGTGCGTGACCTCGCGCAGGCGGTCGTTGTTGAAGCGGCGCGCGTTGACGTAGCCGGCGAAGTTGCTGCTGCCCAGGATCAGGTAAGGCACCAGCGTGAAGTACGGCATCATCACCAGCGAGCCGGCCCACGCGATGGCGCCGGGCGCCGTGCGCACCGTCATCACCGCATGCAGGGCCGCGAGCACGCCGAGCGCATGGAAGGCCAGCACGATCACGGCAATCAGGGAAGGACTCGGCATGGCCGTCGGAGAGCGCCTGGCGGCGGCGGATCGCAATGCCCGCCATTCTGGCATAGGCCCGGCAGAATTTCGCGACTAGCGTTAAGCTGTAGCGCTTTTCGTTCCGCCGCAGTACCGCATCGTCAAGGAAGACCGCAATGTCAGAGTTCAAGATGGAATACCGGCGCCTGGGCGCCAGCAACCTGAAGGTATCGGCCCTGTGCCTGGGCACCATGATGTTCGCCGACCAGACCGACGAGGCCGAAGCCGGCCGCATCGTCGACAGCGCGCGCGCGCATGGCGTCAACTTCATCGACACCGCCGACGTCTACAGCAAGGGCGCCTCCGAGCGCATGGTCGGCCGCCTGCTGGCAGGCGACCGCCACGACTGGGTGCTGGCCAGCAAGCTCGGCAACCCGATGGACGCCGCGCCCAACCGCTCGCACTACTCGCGCACCTGGATCCTGCGCGAGTCCGAGGAAAGCCTGCGCCGCCTGGGCACCGACTACCTCGACATCCTCTACCTGCACCGCGACTTCCCCGGCGAGAACCTGGAAGAGCCGGTGCGCGCGATGGGCGACCTGATCCGCGCCGGCAAGATCCGCTACTGGGGCGTGTCCAACTTCCGCGGCTGGCGCATCGCCGAGATCGCGGCGCTGTGCGACCGGCTCGGCGTGCCGCGCCCGGTGGTCTGCCAGCCCTACTACAACCTGCTCAACCGCATGCCGGAAGTGGAGATCCTGGCCGCCTGCCAGCACTTCGGCCTGGGCGTGGTGCCCTACAGCCCGATCGCGCGCGGCGTGCTCACCGGCAAGTACCTGCCCGGCCAGCAGCCGCCGCAGGATTCGCGCGCGGGCCGCGCCGACCGCCGCATGATGGAAACCGAGTTCCGCGAGGAATCGCTGGTCATCGCGCAGACGCTCAAGCAGCATGCCGAGGGCCGCGGGCTCCAGCTCGGGCAGTTCGCCACGGCCTGGGTGCTGGCCAACCCCATCGTCAGCTCGGTGATCGCCGGGCCGCGCACGCTGGCGCAGTTCGAGGACTATTTCGGCGCCGTGGGCGTGGCGCTGTCGGCCGACGAAGAAGCGCTGGTGGACAGCCTGGTGCGCCCGGGCCACGCCTCCACGCACGGCTACAACGATCCCAACTACCCGCTGACGGGACGGCCGATCTCGGCGTTCTGACCCTGCCGGCCGCCCCGGCCGGCACTGGCACCACCACCGCACCCGCCGCCCGGCGGGTGCCGCCGCGCCCGCGCGGCCTCGCCGCGCGCCTGCCCAAGATTTAGGCAGACCGGCATCCTTCCGCCCCCATTGGCCGCGCGCCCCGCGCGGGCCCCGCTTATCCACACATCCTGTGGATAACGTCGGACGGCGCTTTCGGACAAATCATGTATGCGCGCTGCGGCGGGCGCGCCCGCCGCACAGGATGAGTCGCCGGGTATTTTGGGAATGCTCTGCCTGGGCTTGCGGACAGCTCCGATCAATATCCGGCCCGGCGCGGACTATGCTGCCCGCATCGCCTTGCGGGACAGGCCCAGCCCATCCCGGTCCAGCGCATGGCTGCCCGTCTGGCCGGGCGGCGGATGCGCGCGCCCGCCCGCCATTTGCCCAAACGCCAGTTGGACATTCCCCCATGAAGATCGCACTGCTAGCGGACCGCTCGGTTCAGGCCGAGGCCCTGTCGGATTCCCTGCTCCGCGCCGGCATGCACTGCCACACGTACCATGCCAGCCGAGACCTGTTCCAGCGCATCGACCGCTCGCGCTACGACGTCCTGCTGATCGACCACGAGCTGGCCGACATGCCGGCGGTGCAGGCCGTGCGCGCGGTGCGCGCGGCGTGGAGCGGCGAGCTGCCGGTGATGGTGCTGTCCGACCGGCGCGACGAGGACTCGGTCGTCAACACCCTGCAGGCGGGCGCCGACGACTACATGATCCGCCCGCTGCGCGCGCGCGAGCTGGTGGCGCGGCTGCACGCGCTGCGCCGCCGCACCGGCGCGCGCGAGGCGGCCCCCGGCCCCGCCATCGCGATGGGGCCCTACACGCTGGACTGCCTGTCGCGCCGCGCCGCCTTCCGCGGCCAGCGCGTGGCGCTCACGCCCAAGGAGTTCGATCTCGCCGCGCTGCTGTTCTCGGGCGCCGGGCGGGTGATGCCGCACGCGCAGATCGAGCACGCGATCTGGGGCTACGCGCTGCCGCCGGGCTCGCGCGCGCTGGCCAACCTGGTCTCGCGCCTGCGCCGCACGCTGGTGCTGCACCCGGGCAACGGCGTGGTCCTCTCGGTGGTCTACGGGCAGGGCTACCGCCTGGAGGAAACCGCGGCCGGCGTCAGCCGGCGCAACCGGCGCGCCGGGAGCTAGGCGCGCCGCCGGGCCGGCCGCGCTCAGGCGCCGAGCCGCCCGTCGCGCATCAGCTCGCGCAGGTCGATCACGACAAAGCCGCTGCTGGCCTTCTTGGCCTCGCGCTTGGCGGTGGCCGCGGCCGCGCCGATATGGCTGCTGTCCAGCCGCCACGGGCCGGGCCCGCCGGCGGGCCCGGCGGCCGGCCGCGGTCCCACGCGCACCGCGCCGGCGGCCATCGTCACGGCCGGGAAAAAGGTCTGCTGGCCGAGGCGGTCCTCGCCGTGAATGCCGCCGGCCTCGCGGTCGGCGCTGGTGTACAGCTCGCGCGCGGCGCGGTTGAAACCGGCGATGGCCGTGCGCGTGCGGGTTTCCCAGTCGGGGCTCTGGTACAGCACCAGGAAGTCGTCGCCGCCCACGTGGCCGAGGAAGTCGCGCGCGGGGTCGCACGCCTGCGCCAGCAGGGCAGCCGCGCCCTTGAGCATCTCGTCGCCCTTCCAGTAGCCGTACTGGTCGTTGTAGGGCTTGAAATGGTTGAGGTCGACGTAGCAGGCGTGGAACTCGGCGCCGGCGTCGAGCAGGCGGTCGATATGGCGGTTCAGCGGCATGTTGCCGGGCAGGAAGGTCAGCGGGTTGGCATAGCGCGCCGCCTCCATGCGGATTTCCGTGACCGCGCGGATCAGGTCCGCGCCGGTGCCCAGCCCGGCGTAGCGCCCCTGCTCGGTCACGATGAAGCCGTCGGCCAGCGGACGCTGGTCCTCGCCGGCGAGCGCGCGCGCCATCTCGTCGATGCCGGCGCCCTTGTCGAAGCACAGCGGCGCGCGGCTGGCCAGGCTCATGCCGTTCTTCTTGCCGTACAGCTCGCGGTGGAACGGCGCGGTGAAGCGGTCGAGGAAATAATGCCGGTTGACGATGGCCAGCGGCGTGCCGTCGTCGTTGACCACGGCCACCGCGTGCAGGCCGGGGCGCGCGTGGAACAGGTCCAGCAGCGCGTTGTTGGTGATGCCGGCGCGCACCGCCGGCGCGGGCCGCATCAGCTTGCCCGCGGTGACGCCCGGGCGCGCCGAGCGCACCGTCTGCGGGAACACCGCGATCTGCTTGGACCCCAGCGCCTGGCGCGCCTGCGGCGCGACCGCCATGACCGGCTGCGCCGCTGGCCGGCCCAGGTAGTAGCCCTGCCCGAACGGCACGCCGAGGTCGCGCAGCACGGCCAGCTCGTCGGCATCCTCGATGCCTTCGGCGATGACCGCGCAGCCGAGCGCCTTGGCCAGCGCCAGCATGGTGCGCACGATCTCCAGGCGCCGCGGGCTGGTGCCGATGCCGCGCACCAGCGACTTGTCCAGCTTGACGTAGTGCGGCGTCAGGTGGATCAGGCGGTCGAGGTTGGCGTGGCCGGTGCCGAAGTCGTCCAGCGCGTACTGCATGCCCAGCTCCTGCAGCACGCCCATCGCCTGCCCGAAGCGCTCGGCATGCTCGATCTGCGCCTGCTCGGTGATCTCGATCACCACCCGCGCGGGGTCGATGCTGCCGGCCACCAGCGCCTTCATCGCGCGCCCGCCGTCGGCCAGCAGGCAGCGCAGCGCCATCGTGCTGAAATTCAGGAACAGGCTGCCCGGCAGCGCGAGCGCGGCGCTGGAGGACAACGCCGTGCGCGCCGCCTCCAGCTCGATCTGCACGGTGTCGTCCTCGTTGCGGGCGAGGCGGAACAGCGCATCGGGCATGGCCAGTTGCGAGCCGGTCGGGCCGCGCACCAGCGCTTCGTATCCGAGGATCTCGCCGGTGCCGAACGCAACGATGGGCTGGAACACGGTGTGCAGCGGCGGCAAGCGAAGCCGCGGCAAGGTCACGCCGGCCAGGGGGGAAGCGTTGGACATGAACGGATAACGGACGGGCGTGACGAAACGTGAGCGGGAGGCGAGATAAAACGCGGCGAATGGATGGCGATTGGGCGGCGGCTGGTGGTGGAGGCGGACGCGGCGCGGGGAGGCCGGTGTGGCGCACACGTATTTCATGTCAGCGATATGACGCGCCGATGACAATGGGTATTACCCCAATGGCCGGTCAGGGTGTCACGGTTTTGTCACAGAGGTATCCCAGCATGCGCGGCATAAGAGAAGTCGCCGCCGGCGGCCGCCGGCGCACGGCGGGCCGGATCGCGGCGACCAGGGTCAGTATGCGGGCCGCGAGGCCCATCGGAGTCCTCACCGTGTTGCAAGCCGCCGTTCCACTCTCCCCCGCCCGCCGCGCGGGCCCGCGCCTGCCCGCCTGGCTGGGCCGGCTGCCGCTGGCCGCGCGCCTGTGCATCGCCTTCGCGCTGGTCTATGCGTTCGGCGCCGCGGTCGGGCTGACGGGCATCGTCAGCCTGGTCTCGGTCAAGCAGATGACCGACACCCTGTACCAGCGCGACATGCGGGGCGCCATCGCGGCCGAGCGCGCGCAGTCGGCGCTGGCCCGGCTGGAGCGCGCCCAGCTTTCGCTCACGCTGGCCACCAGCGGCAGCGAGCGCGACGCGGCCGGCGCCGACATCGACAACGCCCTGGCGCGGCTCGACCAGGCCCTCACCGTGGTGCGCGCGGCCACGCCGGCGCAGGCCGAAGCGCTGCGCAAGGAACGCGACAGCGCCGCCACGCTGCTGGGCAGCTACGTGGCGCTGCTGCGCAAGCAGCCGCTCGACCCGCTGCAGTTCGACAGCGCGGTTTCCGTGGACGGCCATTTCCTCGGCGAGCAGTTGCAGAAGCTCGCCACCGTGGTGGAGGCCGCGCGCACCCGCCAGGAGCGCCAGGCCGCCGACACCGTGGCCGCGGTGACGTCCAGCCAGTTGCGCGCGCAGGGCCTGATGGTGGCCATGCTGCTGGCCAGTCTGGCCGCCGCGGCGGCGCTGGCCTGGTTTGCCGCGCGCCAGTTGCTGTCGCAGCTCGGCGGCGAGCCGGCGGACGCCGCCGAGGTGGCCAGCCGCATCGCCTCCGGCGACCTGCGCCAGGCCGTGCCGCTGCGCCGCGGCGACACCCGCAGCCTGATGTGCATGCTGGCCCGCATGCGCGACCAGCTCGCCGGCGTGCTGGCCGACATCCGCCGCTCGTCGGGCGAGATCGCCGCCACCAGCGCGGGCATCGCCGGCGGCAACCAGGACCTGTCGCGCCGCACCGCCTTGCAGGCCAGCGCGCTGGCCGCCGCCACCGACAGCGTGGCGCGCCTCGCCACGCTGGTCGGGCAGGCCCGCGAGCAGGCCACGGAGTCGAGCGCGATGGCGCGCCAGGCACGCCAGGCCACCGACGCCGGCATGGGCGTGGTCAGCCAGATGAGCGGCGCGATGGACGCCGTGCACGGGCATTCGCGCAGCGTGGCGGAGATGGTGGGGGTGATCGAGAGCATCGCCTTCCAGACCAACATCCTGGCGCTCAACGCGGCCGTGGAAGCGGCCCGCGCCGGTGAAGCCGGGCGCGGCTTCGCAGTGGTGGCCGAGGAAGTGCGCGGGCTGGCCCAGCGCAGCGCCACCTCGGCGCGCGAGATCCGCGCCACCATCGGCCAGGCCACCGCCGAGATCGCGCGCGGCGCGCAGCTGAGCCAGGAAGTGGTGAGCGCCATGAGCGGCATCGAGCAGGCGGTCGGCCAGAGCCACGCGCTGTCCGAGCGGCTGTGCGGCGTGGCCGACGAGCAGGCGCAGGGCGTGCGCGCGGTCGGCGAAGCGGTGGCCCAGCTCGAGCAGACCAGCCGGCAGAACGCCGAGCTGGTCGAAGCGGTGACGGCGCAGGCGGCGAGCCTGGACGAACAGGCCGCCGGGCTGGCGGCCGGGGTGGCACGCTTCCGCTTCTGACGCCCGGCTTCTGGCTCCCTGCTTCTGGCATCCTCCCACCCATGTTCTGCAATGCAGAATATGGGTTCCACGGTGCAGTTGACGGGCACGGCGATCGATGGGACTATTGCCGCCATCGAACAAATCCGGCGGCCACGCCGGAAAGCCTTGCCCGGAGACATTGATGAGCACCACCACGCCCGGCGCGTCCGCGCCGGCGGCGGAATCGCGCGCCGATTCCATCGCCGCCACCCCCGCCACCTCCCCCGCCACCGCGTTCACCCGCCTGCACCAGACCATCGCGCCTTGGGTGCGCAGCCATCCGGAGCGCCTGGCCCTGGTCGATGCCGAGCACTCGCTGCGCTACGGCGAGCTCGACGGCGCCATTGCCGGCACCGCCCGCGCACTGGCGGCGCTGGGCGTGCGCGGCGGCGACCGCGTGGTGCTGGTGACGGAGAACTGCGTGGGCTGCGCGGTGCTGATCCTGGCGCTCAGCGCGCTCGACGCGTGGGCCGTGCCGGTCAACGCGCGCCTGTCGCAGCGCGAGATCGGCAACATCGTCGAACATGCCGGCGCCCGCGTGGCGCTGTACCTGGACGGCGCCCATGCGGAAGCGCGCGAGCACGGCCTGGCGCGCGGCGCGCAGCCGGCGCAGTGGCCGCACGTGGGCCGCCTGCTGGTGGGCGCGGTGAACGCGGCGGCGGTGCCCGAGCCGGTCGAGCCGGCGGCGCGCGACCAGGTCGCCGCGCTGATCTACACCACCGGCACCACCGGCGCGTCCAAGGGCGTGATGCTCACGCACGCCAACATGATGTTCATCGGCCGCTCCAACCGCGCGCAGGGCCGCGTGCAGCCGGGCGACCGCGTCTACGGCGTGCTGCCGATGTCGCACGTGTACGGCCTGTCGGTGCTGCTGGTGGGGCCGCTGTCCAACGGCGCCACGGTGTTCTACGAGGCGCGCTTCCGCCCCGAGACGCTGGCGCGAGCGCTGGCCGAACAGCAGCTCACCGTGCTGCACGGCGTGCCGGCGCTGTACGCCAAGCTGATCGAATGGAGCCGCGCGCAGGCCACGCCACTGCGCGCGCCCGCGCTGCGCATGGCGCAGTCCGGCGGCGCGCCGCTCACCGAGACGCTCAAGGCCGCCTTCGAAAGCAGCTTCGGCATCGTGCTGAACAACGGCTACGGCATGACCGAGACCTCGCCCACGGTGTGCCAGACGCGCGTGGAGTCGCCGCGCGCGGACTGCTCGGTCGGCCCGGTGGTGCCCGAGGTGGAGATCCGCCTGGGCGACCCGCTGCCCGACGGCAGCGGCGAGCTGCTGGTGCGCGGCCCCAACGTGATGAAGGGCTACTACCGCCGCCCCGACCTGACCACGCAGGTGATCGACGCCGACGGCTGGCTGCATACCGGCGACCTCGCGCGCATCGACGCCGACGGCGCGGTGTTCATCGTCGGCCGCTCCAAGGAAATCATCATCCACTCCGGCTTCAACGTGTACCCGGAGGAAGTCGAGCAGTCGATCAACGCCTTCCCGGCCGTGCTGCAGTCCGCCGTGGTGGGGCGCGCGGTGGAGGGCAACGAGGAAGTCGTCGCCTTCGTCGAGGTGCGCGCCGGCATGGCGCTGGACCCGGCCGCGCTGCGCGCGTTCCTGCGCGAGCAGTTGTCGCCGTACAAGATCCCGCACGAGGTGCGCGTCGTCGAGCACCTGCCGGCCGCGCCGTCCGGCAAGATCCTCAAGGCGAAGCTGCGCGAGATGCTGGCCGCCGCCGGCTGATCCGCATCCACGGCCCCGCCAGTCACCGCCCGCGCATGGACAACCTCGACGATCCGGACCCGCCGCCGCCCGACGACGGCGCCCAGCCCAAGGAAGACCGGCATTTCGTCACCGCGCTGGCGCGCGGGCTCGACGTGCTGGCGTGCTTCCGCAGCTACGAGACGCGGCTCGGCAATGCCGAGCTGGCGCAGCGCTGCGGCCTGCCCAAGTCCACCGTGTCGCGCCTGACCCATACCCTGACCGAGCTGGGCTACCTGCGCCTGGACCCCGAGCAGGCCAAGTACCAGCTCGGCAGCTCCGCGCTGGCGATGGCGCCGACGGCGCAGCAGGGCGTGGACGTGCTGGAGGTGGTACGCCCCTTCATGCGGGCGCTGGCGGACCTGTCGCAGGGCGTGACCTCGCTGATCGTGCGCGACCGCGCGCAGATGCTGATCTACGAGAACTGCCAGTCGGAGTCCTACCTGACGCTGCGCGTGGCGGCGGGCACGCGCATCTCGGGGCTGACCACGGCCGCCGGGCGCGCCTATCTCGAAGCGCTGCCGCCGGCCGAGCGCAAGCAGGCGCTGGCCGCGTTCCGCCGTCACGACGGGCTGGACGCCGCGCGCGCCGAGGCCATCGTGGCGCACGGCGGCGCCGAGGTGCGGCGCATGGGCTGCACCACGTCGTTCGGCGAATGGCTGCCCGACATCAACTCCATCGCCGCCGCGTTCCGCCCGGGCCGCGCGCTGCCACCGATGACGCTGTCGTGCAGCGGCCCCACCGCCATCGTGCCGGCCGCGATGCTGCTGGAAACGGTGCGCCCGCTGCTGGTGGAAAGCGTGCGCGGCATCGAGGCGGCGCTGCAGGCGCAGGCGCGCTGAGCGGCGGGCAGGAAGACAAACGGATAGACGGACAGCCGGACAGTCAGACCGACGGACGACAGACCGGCAAAAAAGACGGGCAAGGAGGCGGGCAGGAAAGCGCCGCGCCGGCTCAGCTTTCGTCCAGGCCCGGCGGCATCGCGCGCGGGTTGCTGCCCTGCTCGCCCTGCCTGCCTTCCGGGCCGTGGCCGCCGAAGTCGCGGTGGCGCTTGTGCTCGCGCAGCAGCGCTTCTTCCTGCCGCAGGCGCCGGCGCAGGCCGCGCTCGAAGCGCCCGCCGATCAGGAGCAGCAGCAGCCCCAGCGCCAGCGCGATCGCCACGATGGCGTAGTACCCCGCCCCGCACGCCGCGCCGACGATGGCGGCCAGCCAGATCGCCGCCGCCGTGGTCAGGCCCTGGGGCTTGTCGTCGTTGCTGTGGCGCGAGATCACGCCCACGCCGAGAAAGCCGATGCCGGTCAGCAGGCCCTGCAGCACGCGCGACATGGCATCGGGCGGATGGCCCGACACCGTCACCACGCACACCGCGGCGGCGGCGCCCAGCGACACCAGCCCCAGCGTGCGCACGCCGGCCGGCTTGCCGTGCAGGTTGCGGTCCAGCCCGAGCAGGACCCCGCACAGCAGGCCGGAGAAAAGGCGGAGGAACAGGTCGAGGCTGAAAGCTTGCATGGATGGCGGCGGACGATGGCAGGCAGATGCCGGATTCCGCGAGCTTACCGCACGGCGCCGGCCGCCGGCCAGCGCCCCGGTCTCACGCCAGCGCCGCGGGCGCGGCCATGCCGTACTTTTCCAGCCACGGCGCGAGCTGCGGCAGGATCGCCGGGTTCAGCGCCACGCCCTCGCGCAGTTGCCGCGCCTTGCGCTCGAGCGCGCCCTGCCCCGGCAGTCTGACCCGGTCCACGCCGGGCCGCGGCGGGTTGCCGGTGCTGGCGCGCGCCACCCAGCCCATCTGCGTGGCGAAGGCTTCCTCGCCGGCGAACGCGGCCGGGTCGAGGATCTGCAGGAACACGGTGTTGCCCCAGCGCTTGCCCGGGTCGTCGCGGCCGTGGCCGGTCAGGCCGGCGGTCAGCGCCTCCACCATCAGCGACAGCGCGAAGCCCTTGTGGCCCACGTCGAGCCCGCCCAGCGGCAGGATCGAGCCGGCGTGCGGGGGAAACAGCACGGCCGGGTCGTCGCTGGCGTTGCCGTGCTCGTCGATCAGCCACTGGTGCGGCAGGCGCTTGCCTTCCTTGTACAGGCGGCCGGTCAGGCCGTTGGTGGTGATGGAGGTGGACACGTCGATCAGCACCGGGCCCTCGGGCGTGGGAAACCCGACCGCCAGCGGGCTCGGCGAGAACACCGCGCGGGTGCCGCCGAACGGCGCCACGGTGGCTGCGCCCGGCGCCGACGAGAACAGCAGCATGACCAGCCCGGCCCGCGTGGCGCGCTCCAGGTAGGCCGCCAGGCAGGCGATGTGGTGCGAGCGGCGGATGGTCACGGTGCCGGTGCCGTAGTCGCGCGCGCGCGCCATCGCGCTTTCCAGCGCGCGCAGGGTCAGCCACGGGCCGGGCAGGCGCTTGCCGTCCCAGGTGGCGACGGCGGCGCGCTCGGAGATGACGTCGTAGTCTTCCGTGACCGCCATGCTGCCGCTCTCGATCTCGGCCAGGTAGGTCGGCAGCAGTTGCAGGCCGTGGGTGTCGTGGCCCATCAGGTCGGCCTCGATCAGGATGTCGGCCACGTCGGCGGCGCGGTCGTCCGGCATGCCGGCGCGCACGAACATGGCCTGGGCCATGCCGCGCAGCGCGGCGGCGTCATGGCGCGAAGTGGCAGGGCGCGGAGTGGCGGGGGCGGGATTGCTCATGATGATGGTTCCTCGATGGGGGCGCGCCCGGCGCGGCCTGCCGGGCGCCGGTTTATTCGTCGACCGAGACGCCGGCCGCCTTGACGACCTTCTCCCAGCGCACCTTCTCCGCCAGCGCGAAGGCCTGGAATTCGGCGGCGGGCTTGGGGTCGGGATCGGCACCGGCGGTCACCAGCGCCTCGCGGAAATCGGGGCGGGCCGAGGCCGCCATGATGATGTCGCTCAGGCGCGTGACGATCTCGCGCGGCGTGCGCGCCGGCGCGAACACGCCGAACCACGAGCCGGTGACGAAGCCCGGCAGGCCGGCCTCTTCCATCGTCGGCACGTTGGGCAGCGCGCTCATGCGGTGCGCGCCGGTGACGGCCAGCGCCTTGAGCTTGCCGGCCTTGACGAACGGCAGCGAGGTCGGCGCGTTGTCGAACATCAGCTGCACCTGCCCGCCCATCAGGTCGGTCACGGCGGGCGCGCTGCCCTTGTAGGGCACGTGCACCATCGACACACCGGTCATGACCTTGTACAGCTCGCCCGAGAGATGGATCGAGGTGCCGGTGCCGGACGAGGCGAAGGTGGTGCTGCCGTTGGCGCGCTTGACGTACTGGGTCAGCTCCTTGACGCTGTTGGCCGGCACGCCGGGGTTGACCACCAGGATGTTGGGCACCGAGGCGACCATCGCCACCGCGGCGAAGTCCTTGACGGTGTCATAGGGCATCTTGCGGTAGAAGCTGGCGTTGATGGCATTGGTGCCGACCGTGCCCACCAGCAGCGTGTAGCCGTCCGGCGCGGACTTGGCCACGGTGTCGGCGCCGATGTTGCCCGAAGCGCCCGGGCGGTTGTCCACCACCACCGCCTGCCCCAGCGACTTCTGCAGCTCGCGCGCGACCAGGCGCGCCACGATGTCGGTGTTGCCGCCCGCGGTGAACGGCACGATCAGGCGGATCGGCTTGGCCGGCCAGGTCTCGGCCCGCGCCGGCAGCGCGCCGCAGACGGTAGTGGCGGCCAGCACGGCCAGGGCCAGCAGCGAGGCGCGGCGGCCGCGCTTGTGCGTTGCATCTTGCATCGGTGTCTCCTGCTCTTTGCGAGCTTTGTGGTTCGGCTTTCTTCGGGGCTTCTTCGAGCCTTCCCTGGCCTTCCTCGGGCTTTCTTCCTACCTTCCTCGGGCTTTCTTCCTGCCCTCTGCGGGGCTTTCCCGGCTCGCCTGTCAGCGCGGCGGCAGCAGCCGGCCCGGGTTCATCAGGCCGTGCGGGTCCAGCGCCTGCTTGATCCTCTGCATCAGCGCCATTTCCACGGCGGACTTGTAGTGCGCGTTCTTCCCGACCTTGAGCTGGCCGATGCCGTGCTCGGCGGAGATCGAGCCGCGCACGCGCGCCACCGCCTCGTACACCAGCGCGCTGACCGCCGCGCCGCTGGCCTGCACGAACGGTGCCTGCGGCTGGCCGGCCGGGGCACTGACGTTGTAGTGCAGGTTGCCGTCGCCGAGATGGCCGAAGGCCAGCACGCGCGCGCCTGGGTGGGCCGCCACGATGTCGGCGCTGGTGCGCTCGATGAAGGTGGCGATGGCCGAGATCGGCACCGAGATGTCGTGCTTGACGTTGTCGCCGCCGTCGAGCGACTGCGCCTCGGGCAGGTGGTGGCGGATGCGCCAGAGCGCGTCGGACTGCGCCAGCGAGGCGGCGATGGCCGCGTCGGCCACGATGCCGGCCTCGAAGGCTTCTTCCATCAGCTCGCCGAACGCCTGCGTGGCATGCGCCTCGCTGTGCGGGTCGCTGCTTTCCAGCAGCACGTACCACGGATGGTCCTGCTCGAACGGCGCGCGGCAATCGGGGAAATGGCGCGCCACCAGCGCCATGCAGGCTCCGCTCATCAGCTCGAACGCGGTCAGCGTGGCGGCCAGCCGGCGCTGGGCCAGTTCCAGCAGGCGCAGCGCGGCATGCGGGTCGGCCACGGCGGCCAGCGCGGTCATGCGCGCGGCCGGGCGCGGATAGAGCTTGAGCGTGGCGGCGGTGATCACGCCCAGCGTGCCCTCGGCGCCGATGAACAGCTGCTTGAGGTCGTAGCCGGTATTGTCCTTGCGCAGCGCGCGCAGGCCGTCCCAGATCTCGCCGTCGGGCGTGACCACTTCCAACCCCAGGCACAGCTCGCGCGTGTTGCCGTAGCGCAGCACCTGCACGCCGCCGGCATTGCTGGCGAGGTTGCCGCCGATGGTGCAGCTGCCTTCCGCGCCGAGCGAGAGCGGATAGAGGCGGTCCGCCTCCTGCGCGGCCTGCTGGACGTTGGCCAGGATGCAGCCGGCCTCGGCGGTCAGCGTGTTGTTGAGCGGGTCGATCTCGCGGATGCGGTTCAGGCGCGCGGTGGACAGCACCAGCGCGTGGCCGCCGCCGTCGGGCACGGCGCCGCCCACCATGCCGGTATTGCCGCCCTGCGGCACCAGCGGCACGCGGTGCGCCGCGCACCAGCGCACCACCGCGGCCACGTCCGCCGTGGTGTCCGGCTGCGCCACGGCCAGCGTGCGGCCGGTGAAGTTGCGGCGCCAGTCGGTCAGGAACGGCGCGGTGTCGTCGGGCGCGGTCAGCAGCCGCCCGGAGAAATGGCCGCGCAGGCCATCCAGCGTGCCAGTGGTCATGCGAAGGGTCTCCTGTTCTGCGTTCTTGTTATGGATCTGGTGCGAGGCGTGCCGTATGCGGCACGCCGTATATCAGGTGCCGGCGGCTGTCCGGCGTCATGGGTCCGGCCGGTCTTGTGTTCCTTGTCTTCCCTGTCTTCCCATGCCCGCCGGACACGCGCCGCCGTCAGCCGGCGATGCGCATGGCCGGGGTGATCTGGCGCGGATCGGTGGTCAGCTCCAGCACGGCGGGCTTGCCCGCCGCCAGCGCGCGCTCGAAGGCGCCGGCGAAGTCCTCGGTGCGCGTCACGCGCTCGGCCCAGGCGCCGCACGACTGCGCCATCGCCACGAAGTCCGGGCTGGGGATGTCGGTGCCGCTGACGCGGCCCGGGTAGCGCTTTTCCTGGTGCATGCGGATGGTGCCGTACATGCCGTTGTTGACCACCACCACCACGAGGTTGGCGCCGTAGGCGGCGGCGGTGGCGATCTCCTGCGGGTACATCAGGAAGCAGCCGTCGCCGGCGAAGCACACCACCGTGCGCTGCGGGTCGCGCAGCTTGGCGGCGATGGCAGCCGGCAGGCCGTAGCCCATCGCGCCGCAGGTGGGCGCCAGTTCGGTGCGCGGCTGGCGGTAGGCGTAGTAGCGGTGCAGCCAGACCGTGTAGTTGCCGGCGCCGTTGCTGAGCACGGCGTCGGCCGGCAGGGTCTGGTTGAGATGGTCGACCACCGCGGTCATGTCCACGCCGCTGAGTTCGGCGTGCGGCTTGCCCGGCGTGACGAAGGCGATGTGCGCGGCGCGCGCGGCGCCGGTCCAGTCGCCCCAGGCCACGCTGGCCGGGGCCGGCAGCGCGGCCAGCATGGCGGCGCCAGTCTCGGTGCCGGCCTCGATGGCGAGTTCGGGCTGGTAGACGCGGCCCAGCTCAGCGCTGTCGGCGTGCACGTGGATCAGGCGCTGGCGCGGCGTGGGCGCCTCCAGCAGCGTGTAGCCGTCGGTGGCGATGTCGCCCAGGCGCGTGCCGAAGGCGAGAACCACGTCGGCGGTGCGCACGCGCTCGGCCAGCGCCGGGCTCACGCCCAGGCTCAGGTGGCCCACGTAGTGCGGGTCGCGGTTGTCGAGCACGTCCTGGCGGCGGAACGCGCATGCCACCGGCAGATCCCAGCGCCGCACGAAGGTGGCGAAGTCCGCCGCCGCGCGCGGGCTCCAGTTGGCGCCGCCGGCGATCACCAGCGGCCGCTGCGCGCCGGCCAGCAGCGCGGCCAGCGCCTCGGCGTCGGCCGCGCGCGGGGCCGCCGCCACGGGCTGGTAGCGGGGGGTGTCGGCAACCTCGCACAGGCCGTCGAGCACGTCCTCGGGCAGCGCGATCACCACCGGGCCGGGCCGGCCCGAGGTGGCGCAGCGGAACGCGCGCGCCACCAGTTCCGGGATGCGCGCGGGGTCGTCGATCTCCACCACCCACTTGGCGATGGAACCGAACATGGCGCCGTAGTCCACTTCCTGGAACGCCTCGCGGCCCTTGTGGCCGCGCGCGATCTGGCCGACGAACAGCAGCATTGGGGTGGAGTCCTGCGCGGCGATGTGCACGCCGATGCTGGCGTGGGTGGCGCCCGGCCCGCGCGTGACGAAGCAGATGCCCGGGCGGCCGGTGAGCTTGCCGTCGGCCTCGGCCATGTTGGCCGCGGCGCCTTCGTGCTTGCACACGATCAGGTCGATGGCGGGCTGGTCGTGCAGGGCGTCGAGCACGTCGAGGAAGCTTTCGCCGGGCACGCAGAAGATGCGCTCGGCGCCGTGGATGCGCAGCGCGTCGACCAGCACGCGGCCGCCCGTGCGGGCGGCCGGCGCGGCGGAAACGGAATGGGTGGACGCGGTGGCGGCAGGAGTCTGGGTCATGTCGGTCTTCGGATGATGCACTGCGGTCAGGTCTGCGCCGGCGGCTGGTGGCGCGATTCGTATGGCGATTCACGGCGCGATTCACAGCACGATCACGGCGCGATTGTTGCGGCGCGGGACGCGAGCGGCGGCGGCGGATCGGCGGCAAGGCCGGGCAATGTGGTGATTGTTATGGCCGCCCCCCTTGCGCGCCCGGCATATGGCGCATTTCTGCTATGCGTAAAACGCAAGGCTGTGCCGTGCCGGTCGCGTGTAGATTGTGACCAAGGCGATCCCGCCCTGCCCCACCTTGCCGCTTGCCAGATGATAGCGGCCCGCGCGGGGCGGCGGAAAGAAGGATGGCCGCACAACAAGCCAGGAGACCAGCATATGCCTACCCACCGCCGGCCGCAGCGGCCCGCCCGCGTCCAGTTTCCCCAACATTTCCGTGCGGCACCGCTGTCGGCGCCACGCCGCGCCCTGCGCGCCCTGGCCGCCGCCGGCGCGCTGGCCCTGCTGGCCAGCGGGCTGGCCGCCCATGCGCAGGACGCCTGGCCGACCAAGCCCGTCAACTACGTGGTGCCGTTCGCCGCGGGCGGCACCACCGACGTGCTGGGCCGCCTGATCGGCCTGCGCCTGTCGCAGATGATCGGCCAGCCGGTGGTGGTGGAAAACCGCGCCGGCGCGGGCGGCAACATCGGCTCGGACTACGTGGCCAAGGCGGCGCCGGACGGCTATACGCTGGTCGGCGGCACCATCAGCTCGCATTCCATCAACGTCAGCCTGTACCCGAAGATGCCCTACGACCCGGTCAGGGACTTCAAGCCGGTGGCGCTGATCGGCACCCTGCCCAACCTGCTGGTGGTCAACGCCGGCAGCCCGTGGAAGAGCGTGCAGGACGTGATCGCCGCCGCCCGCGCCAAGCCGGGCACGGTGTCGTTCGGCTCGGCCGGCAACGGCACCTCGCAGCACCTGGCCGGCGAGCTGTTCGCCAGCATGGCCGGCGTCAAGCTGCTGCACGTGCCGTACAAGGGCAGCAACCCGGCGGTGCAGGCGCTGCTGGGCAGCCAGGTCGACGTGCTGTTCGAGAACAGCGTGGCGGCCATGCCGATGATCCAGGCCGGCAAGCTGCGCGCGCTGGCCACCACGGCGGCCACGCGCGCGCGCGAGCTGCCGGACGTGCCGACCGTGGCCGAGGCCGGCGGGCCGAAGCTGGCCGGCTACGAGATCGTCTCGTGGCAGGCGGTGTTCGCCCCGGCCGGCACGCCGCAGCCCATCGTCAACCGGCTCGGCGCCGACATCGGCAAGATCGTGCAGGAGCCGGACATGCGCGCGCGCTTCGCCACGCTCGGCATCGAGCCGTCCGGCGCGGGCCCGGCCGAGCTGGGCGCGTTCCAGAAGCGCGAGGTGGCCAAGTGGGCGCAGCTGATCAAGAGCGCCAATATCCGGCCGGAATGACGCGGATGCATGGCCGGTGCCCATTGCCGGGTACCCAAGCGGGGCCCGGCGGCTTATGATGGTGGCCGCCGCCGGCCCTGCCGCCGTTTTCTTGCGCCGGTTCTTTCGCCATCGTCTGCCGCCATTTTCTGCCGACTGTCTCGTCCGCCCCCTCCTTCCGCTATCCCGCTACCCGATCCCATGAGTGAACACCGCATCCCGACCGCCGCCCTGCATCAGTGGGTATCCGACCTCTGGCTCGCCGCCGGCTCCGACGCGCGCGAAGCCCGCCTGACCGCCGACCACCTGGTCGGCGCCAACCTGTCCGGGCACGATTCGCACGGCGTGGGCATGATCCCGAAGTACGTGCTGTCCTGGCTGGGCGAGCAGCTCCAGCTCAACCAGCACGTGAGCGTGGTGCACGAGTCCGGCGGCATCCTGAGCCTGGACGGCAACCGCGGCATGGGTCAGGCGGTCACCGAGGAGGCCATGAACCTGGCCATCGGCCGCGCGCGCGAGCATGGCGTGTGCGTGCTGGGGCTGCGCCGCTCGCACCACCTCGGCCGCGTGGGCCACTGGGCCGAGCAGGCCGCCGCCGCCGGCATGATCTCGATCCACTTCGTCAACGTGCTGTCCCGGCAGATCGTGGCGCCGCACGGCGGCTACGAGGCGCGCTACGGCACCAACCCGTTCACCATCGGCGTGCCGGTGGCCGGCGCCGCGCCGCTGGTGATGGACTTCGCCACCAGCGCGATCGCGCTGGGCAAGGTGCGCGTGGCCAACAACAAGGGCGTGCCGGTGCCGCCGGGCTGCCTGCTGGACGCCGACGGCCATCCCACCGACGACCCCGCCGTGATGTTCCCGCCCGCGGGCCAGCCGCATGGCGCGCTGCGCTCGTTCGGCGAGCACAAGGGCTACGTGCTGGCGATGATGTGCGAGCTGCTGGGCGCGGCCGTGACCGGCGGCCACACCATCCGCCCGGAGACGCTGACCCACGAGCACGCGGTCTGGAACAACATGCTGGCCATCGTGTTCGACCCGGCGCGCCTGGGCAGCAGCACCACCTTCGGCCACGAGGTGCAGTCCTTCATCGACTGGGTGCGCTCGTCGAAGCTGCAGCCCGGCACCGAGGCCATCCTGCTGCCCGGCGAGCCCGAGCGCGCCTGGCGACGCGCGCGCGCCGAGCACATCCCGGTGGACAGCGGCACGCTGGCCCAGCTCGACGACGCCGCGGCGCGCGTGCAGGCCGCGCGCGGCAAGTCACCCGGCCCGCTGTCGCCGCTGGCGGTGGACTGAACCGCCCCCTTCGGCAACCCGTCATCGGAACCACCATGCCCCATCTCATCATCGAACTCACCGAAAACACCCGGCTGGCCTGCTCGCAGGAAGAGCTGATGGACCAGGCCAACGCCGCGCTGCTGGCCTCCGGCCAGTTCAACGAGCCGGACATCAAGTCGCGCTGCGTGACGCTGACCGCCTACCGCCAGGGCACCGAGGCGCGCGAGCGCGCCTTCGTGCATGCCACGCTGCGCATCCTCGACGGGCGCGAGCTGGCCGTGCGGCAGGCGCTCGGCAAGGCCGTGTGCGAGGCGATCGCCGAGCAGGTGCGCCCCGGCCAGGCCGGCGAAAGCGTGCAGGTCAGCGTGGACGTGGTGGAGATGGAGCGCGCCAGCTTCGCCAAGCAGGTCGTCGGCGCATAGCCGCGCCCGGCAGGAACGCAGCACCGATGGCCTCCGCGCCGCGCCGCCGCCGTGCCTTCCGGGCACGCGCGGCGCGGCCGCCACGAGAGGCCACGCAGAAAGACAATCAGTGAAGATGCCCACAGGAGACAGCGTGACCACCACCAGCCCCGCCACCGCGCCCGCCGCGCCGGTCATCCGCCTGCACGCGCAGGACAACGTGCTGATCGCCCGCACCGAACTCAGCATCGGCACGCCGGTGCCCGGCGAGACCTTCACCATCCGCAGCCAGGTGCCGGCCGGCTACAAGATCGCCGCGCGCCCGATCCACAAGGGCGAGCCGATCCTGAAGTACAACACCACCATCGGCTTCGCCGGCGCCGACATCGCGCCGGGCGCGCTAGTGTCCGGCCACAACATCGAGTTCCGCGAGTTCGACCGCGACTACGCCCATGCGCGCGACTTCGTGCCGGTGGCGCTGCTGCCCGAAGCCGAGCAGGCCAGCTTCGACGGCATCGTGCGCGACGACGGCCGCGTGGCCACGCGCAACTTCATCGGCGTGGTGGCCACCGTCAACTGCTCGGCCACCGTGGTGCACAAGATCGCCGAGTGGTTCACGCCCGAGCGGCTGGCGGACTTCCCCAACGTGGACGGCGTGGTGGCCTTCGCCCACAGCACCGGCTGCGGCATGGAGATGAGCGGCGAGCCGATGGCGATGCTGCAGCGCACGCTGGCCGGCTACATGCGCCACCCCAACCTGGCCGCGGTGCTGGTGATCGGCCTGGGCTGCGAGCGCAACCAGGTCAACGCCCTGCTCAAGGCCGAAGGGCTGGAGACCGGCCCGCGCCTGCACGCGTTCACCATGCAGGACACCGGCGGCACGCGCCGGACCATCGAAGCCGGCGTGGCCGCGGTGCAGGCGCTGCTGCCGGACGCCAACCGCGCGGCGCGCCGGCCGGTATCGGCCAGCCACCTGAGCATCGGCCTGCAATGCGGCGGCTCGGACGGCTTTTCCTCGATCACCGCCAACCCGGCGCTCGGCGCCGCGATGGACATCCTGGTGCGCCACGGCGGCACCGCCATCCTGTCGGAGACGCCCGAGATCTACGGCGTGGAGCACACGCTGACGCGCCGCGCGGCCAGCCGCGAGGTGGGCGAGAAGCTGGTCGAGCGCATTCGCTGGTGGAAGGACGTCTACGCCGCCGGGCGCGACGTGCAGATCAACGGCCGCGTCAGCCCCGGCAACCAGGCCGGCGGGCTGGCCAATATCTTCGAGAAGTCGCTGGGCTCGTCGATGAAAGGCGGCACCGGCCCGCTGATGGACGTGTACCGCTACGCCGAGCCGATCACGCGCAAGGGCTTCGTCTTCATGGATTCGCCGGGCTTCGACCCGGTCTCCGCCACCGGCCAGATCGCCAGCGGCGCCAACCTGATCTGCTTCACCACCGGGCGCGGCTCCATGTTCGGCGCCAAGCCGGTGCCGTCGCTCAAGCTCGCCACCAATTCGCCGATGTACCGGCGGCTGGAGGAAGACATGGACATCAACTGCGGCGAGATCCTCGACGGCACCGCCACCATCCAGGAAATGGGCGAGCGCATTTTCGCGCAGATCCTGGCCACCGCCTCGGGCCAGCGCAGCAAGAGCGAGCTGCTGGGCCTGGGCGACCATGAATTCGCGCCGTGGCAGATCGGCATCACGGGCTGACGCCCGACTCCCTCCGACTCCGCCCTTACCCGACAAACTGCGCCAGGACACACCGCCTCATGCCTTCGTTGCCGAACTCGCTGCTGCCCTCGCCACTGCCCAACCGCTTCCGCGCCGACATCCTCGCGCGCCGCCGCCTGATCGGCTGCTGGTGCTCGCTGGGCAACGCCACCACCACCGAGATCCTCGGCCTGGCCGGCTTCGACTGGCTGCTGCTCGACGGCGAGCATTCGCCCAACGACGTGCTGACCTTCATCCCGCAGCTGCAGGCGCTGCAAGGCAGCGTGAGCGCGCCGGTGGTGCGCCCGCCGGTCAACGACCCGGTGCTGATGAAGCGCCTGCTCGACATCGGCTTCTACAATTTCCTGATCCCGTTCGTGGAAAGCGCCGAGCAGGCCGGCCGCGCGGTCAGCGCCACGCGCTACCCGCCGGCCGGCGTGCGCGGCGTGTCGATGTCCCAGCGCAGCAACCGCTACGGCACGGTGCCCGACTACTTCAGCGAGATCAACGACAATATCTGCGTGCTGGTGCAGATCGAAAGCCAGAAAGGCGTGGATGCCGTGGACGAGATCTGCGCGGTGGACGGCGTGGACGGCATCTTCATCGGCCCGTCCGACCTGGCCGCCGCGTGCGGGCACATCGGCAACCCCAACCACCCGGACGTGCAGGCGCAGGTGGCGCGCATCTTCGCGGCCGCCAATCGCGCCGGCAAGGCCGTGGGCACGCTCACGCCGGTGGAGGCCGACGCGCGCCGCTACCTCGACATGGGCGCGGCCTTCGTCGCGGTGGGCGTGGACCAGGGCATCTTCCGCAACGCGACGCAGGCGCTGCGCGACCGCTTCGCCGGCTGAAGCATCCTGACGACCTGAGGCTGCGTGGCGTGGCGCCAGGCAGCGCACATGAAGAGAGGACAGACATGAGCAAGATCGGATTCATCGGCCTGGGCGTGATGGGCACGCCGATGGCGCAGCACCTCGCGGCCGGCGGCCACGCGCTCTACGTGCACTCGCGCAGCGGCGCGCCCCAGGCCCTGCTCGACGCCGGCGCGCAGGCGTGCGCCGACGCCGCCGAGGTGGCGCGCCAGAGCGAGGTCGTTTTCCTGATGCTGCCCGACACGCCGGACGTGGAAAAGGTGCTGTTCGGCGACAACGGCGTGGCGCAGGGGCTTTCCAAGGGCAAGACCGTGGTCGACATGAGCTCGATCTCGCCGATCGAGACGCGCGTGTTCGCCGGCAGGATCGAGGCGCTCGGCTGCGACTACGTGGACGGCCCGGTGTCCGGCGGCGAGGTCGGCGCCAAGGCCGCCACGCTGTCGATCATGGCCGGCGGCAGGCAGGAGGCGTTCGACCGCGTGCTGCCGCTGCTCAAGCTGATGGGCAAGAACATCACGCTGGTGGGCGGCGTGGGCGACGGCCAGGTGGCCAAGGTGGCCAACCAGGTCATCGTCGCGCTGACCATCGAGGCCGTGGGCGAGGCGCTGGTGCTGGCCGCCAAGGCCGGCGCCGACCCGGCGCGCGTGCGCGAGGCGCTGATGGGCGGCTTTGCCAGCTCGCGCATCCTGGAAGTGCACGGCGAGCGCATGATCAAGCGCACCTTCGACCCGGGCTTTCGCATCGAGCTGCACCAGAAGGACCTGAACCTGGCGCTGTCCACCGCGCACAAGCTCGGCGTGAGCCTGCCCAACACCGCCTCGTGCCAGCAGCTGTTCAACGTGTGCGGCGCGCTCGGCGGCGCGCGCTGGGACCACTCCGGCCTGGTGCGCGCGCTCGAGCACATGGCCGGCCACGCCATCGGCGACAAGCCGGCGGCCAAGGGCTGATGGCGGCGGTGCGATGACGGCAGGCACGCTGAACTCGGAAGACCTGGCCTGCTTCGTCTGCGTGGCCAACACGCAGAGCATCTCGCGCGCCGCGCTCGAGATGGGTGCCGACCAGTCCACCGTGAGCCGCCAGATCGCGCGGCTGGAATCGGCGCTGGACACGCGCCTGTTCCACCGCAGCGGGCGCGGCGTGGTGCTGACCGAGGCCGGCCAGACGCTGATCGTCTACGCGCGCCAGGTCGCCGCCACGCTGGCGGAGGCGCGCGAGGCCATCCGCGCGTCGTCGGCGCAGGGGCCGGCGCAACTGGTGATCGCCGCGCAGCCGACCATCGCCAACACCGCGTTCGCCAGCATCGGCACCGCGCTCAAGCAGCGCTTTCCCGCCACCAAGGTACGCTTCGTCGAAGGGCTGGCCAGCCCGGTGCTGGCGTGGCTCGCGGCCGGCGAGATCGACGTCGCCCTGCTCTACCTGCCCGAGCAGCAAGGCGCGCTGAAGGTGGACATCCTGCTCGAGGAAGACCTGACCCTGGTCACGCCGACCTCGTGGAGCCATCTCGGCCCGACCTTTGCCGTGCGCCGGCTCGCCGAAGTGCCGCTGATCCTGCCCAGCACCGGCCACGGCCTGCGCGTGCTGGCCGAGTCGCTGGCCGCGCGCAGCGGCACCGCGCTGCAGCTTGCGCTGGAATGCGATGCCTCCAACACCGTGGCGATGCGCCTGGTGGAAGACGGCTGCGGCGCCACGCTGCTGCCGTTTGCCGCGGTCGCCGACCGCGTGGCGCAGGGCCGGCTGCACTCGGCCCGGCTGGTGGATCCGGTGGTCACGCGCCAGGTGGCGCTGGCGACCGCGCGCAACCGCCCGCCGGTGCCCGAACTGTGGGACATCATGCAGACGGTGCGGCAATCGGTGCGCAATATCGTGATGTCCGGCGCGTGGCCGGGGGCGCGGCTGATCTGAGCCGGGCCGGGTCCGCATTGCGCGGCCGGCACGGCTCGGGCGGGGAAGTGCCGGCGGAAAAGCGCCGGCAGGGAACCGCCGACGGAAAGGCGCCGACAGGGAGGCGCCGGCCGGCGCCTCCCGCCACGCTTACGGCAGCAGCGTCGAGACCGGCCGGCCGGAGGCGTAGATGCTGCGCACCTCGTCCGCGGTCAGCAGCCTGTTCCACAGCCCGATGTCGTTATAGTCGGCCTGGATGCGCGGCGAACCCGGCTGGTTCTTGGTGGTGTAGAACTTCCCGGAGCCATCCTCGTTCAGGCTGAAGCCATTGCCCAGCCCCGCAACCTTGCTCGCCACGTTGGCGCTGATGCTCAGGTTCGTGATCTGGGCGCCGTACACCGGATCGAACAGGTAGGCCGACGCCGTCCTGTTGACGCTATCCACCGCCAGCGCGATGTAGACCCACTGCCCGTCCGCGAGGTGGCTGTTGGTCGCGTCGGCGCGGTCGCTGCCGCTGCCCAGGTTGAACCGCACTTCGCACCCGGAGAACAGGCCAATCGTGATGCCGGCATTCTGGCCCGAGGTCCACAGCTTGTTCGACAGCATCGGCACGGCGGAACTGAGGTCCCGGGCGCAGACGTTCGTGACCCGGTACCAGAACCCCACCGTGAACTGCGGCGAGCCGGTGATGTCGCCGCCGCCATTCTGGATCAGGCGATATCCGGCCTGGCCAGTGGTCGCGCCGACCACGGCCGCGTCCACGCGCAGCGCCTGGGTCTGCCACGCATCGAGGAAATTGTCCGCCGGCAGGACGGAGCCGCCGTCGGCGGTGCTGTCCCACGGAACCAGCGAGGTCGCGCTCCTGGCGTCAGCGAGGAAGGCGCCCGACAGCGACGCGCCGACGAACGGGAAGTAGCTGGTCAGCCCGGTGGTCAGGCTGCCGGCGAGCACCACGGGCTTCACGTAGTCGAGCTGCGCCGGGAACGATGCGAGCGCGTCGTCGGCCTGGATGGCATAGCTGTATTTCAGCAGCCCGCTGGTGGCGGCCGTGATGCCGGTGTCGAGGAACGTGCGCGCATCCGCCGCCAGCGTGGCAATCACGTTGCCGTCGCGCCAGACCTTCAGCGGGTTCGCGGGCGACTTCGTCAGCGACCAGGAAAGCGCGATGCTGGCCTTGTCGCCGCCGGCGGCGAAGCCGGTCGGCCGGATGCTCATGCCGGCCGCCAGGTTCTGGCCGTCGAAGTAGTAGTTCTCGGCGATCAGCGGCACCTGCAGGCGGTTCAGGATGGTCGGCGCGATGTCCGTGATGGCGCCGTGCTGGTAGAGCGCGCCCAGGTCGGCAACCGAATGCTCATCCGTTCCCGGCAGCGACGGCAGGCTCTCGCTGCTGGCGATGAACACCGTCTTGTTATCGAGCGACTGCCAGCCGCTGTTCGAGCCGAACTGGTCGAGGCCGTAGCCCGACGTCAGCAGCACCAGCCATTTCTCGTTCGGATGCGTCTTCTGCCGCTGCGCGATCTGGGCGCGCAGCGTGCCGACCGCGCTGGCCACGTCCGCCAGGCCGATGGCGGGCTGGTTCGCCGCCGCGCCCAGTTGCGCCACCGTGAGGTCGTATCCGCGCGACACCATGTCGGAAGCGCGCGCCGTCACGCAGGCCGCGTCTCCGGCGCAGTTGGTCAGCTCGTCGAAGACCCCCTTCGTGATATCCCCGTCGAGCAGGGCCAGGTCGGGGTCGCTGACCCCGGCCACGCCGATATGGACATTGGCGCGCGCCGCCTTGAGCATGGCGAACATGGTGTCGGCTTTCAGCGTCTCGCCGGCATCGTCGTCGGTATAGACGCCGTGCCGGTAGGCCCATTTCCCGGTAATCAGGCTCGCCCAGCTCGGGCGCCCGAGCGTGCGCTGTTCGGTCAGGCCGCCGGCCGTGCCGCCCGTCCACGCCGGTGCCACGGAGAGTCCGTCCAGCCCCGCGGCGGCATGGGCATCGAGTGCCGCGCGCACGGCGCTAAAGGAGATGCCGTCTGCCTCCACCAGCAGAACCTTGGTGCCGGCATCCTGGGAAATTGCGACCGGCGTCGCGGGGGAATCCGCCGCGGCCGTGCTCGTATTCGAGTCGCCCCCTCCGCAGCCCGCGACGAGGCTTGCCAAGAGCAGGCTGGGAAACAACGCGATGACATGAATCTTGCGCATGAGAATTGATTGGCTCTGTGATGATTGATCGTGGACCGAAGGCCAGTCCACGCATCGGACTTCAGTCGGGACACCAGCGGGAATCGGCCAGCCGCCGGCCGGCACAGGACCAGCACTGCTGGCCTGCGCGGGCGCGACGGTTTCGATCCGCTGGTGCAAGGACAAGGCCGGTTGCTTGCCGGCAAGGCGGCTGCGGCCGGGCGCGGCGAGGCATGACCGCCCGGCCGCGCCCGCCGCAGCCCGGTGCTTACTGGGCTCCCATCCCCATCGCCGGGTCGGAGATGGAGTCCTTGGCGATCTCCATGCGTCCGGCAAAGCGGCGCTTGAACGCGGCCGACGCATCGCAGGTCACGACGAAGTCGTACCACTGGCCGCTGCCGGCGATCTGCCATTCGAGCGAAGCGACCTGGCCCGGCTGGACGGTCGCCGACCACGGCCCGTCGGTCCGGTATGCCTGCGCGGCGACGCTGAACGTGCACGCGGAGCTGCCGCCGTTGTGCAGCTTGACCTGCACCGCGGCTGCGTCGCACGGGACGTAGCAGACCTGGATCTCCGGATTGGCGCCGGCCAGCTCCGTCACGTTGCCGGCAAATTCGCGGTGAAAGCCGTTGGGCCCGAGCACCCAGAGGTTGTACTGGCCGGCGTCGGCCGCGAGGTCCCATGCATCGTCGAGCGTCTTGCCGGCCTCGACGACATAGCGCCTGGGAATGCGATCCAGGTGCAGCTTGTCGTAGACGTGGAATACCGCCCCGGTGTTCGCGCTGCTGGCGTTGGCGAACAGCAGGCGCACCTGGTTCTGCGCCGCGTCGGCGCGCGCGCTGGCATGCAGCTCATACGGCAGCGCGCGCGAAGGCCGCGCGCCCTGCGGCACGGCGGGCAGGACCTGGTTGGCCGGCACGGCGATGCTTGCCTGCGACTGCTGCCAACTGGTGAGGCTGTCCGCGTCGTCCTTGGTGGTGCGTCCGGCAAGGGTCGGCAGCGTCTGGCTGTTCGGCGTGGCGAAGTTGAAGGCCGAGGTCAGGTCGCCGCAGATCGAGCGCCGGAAGGCGCTGATATTGGGCTCCTTGACACCGAAGCGTTCCTCCAGGAAACGAAGCGTCGAGGTGTGATCGAACGTCTGCGAATTGACCCAGCCGCCGCGGCTCCACGGCGAAACCACCCACATCGGCACGCGGATGCCGGGCCCGAAGGGGCGGCCGTCCGCCGGCGACTGGTTCGTGGTGGCCGGCGAATAGTTGTGGTATTCGAACGCCATGTCGCTGTCGGAAAGCGTGAACTTGCCGGCCAGGGAGCCGTCGCTGTTCCTCGACGGCGCGGACGGCGGCGGAAGGTGGTCGAAAAAGCCGTCGTTCTCGTCGTAGCAGATGATCAGCGCCGTCTTGCTCCATACGTCCGGCGACGCGGTCAGCGCGTCCAGCACGGCCTGGGCATACCAGCCGCCCTTGGCGGGGCTCGAGTCGCCCGGATGCTCGCTGTAGGCGCCCGGGGCGATGATCCACGACACCTCGGGCAACTGGCCGTTGGCGACGTCGTCGCGCAGGCTTTGCAGGAAGCCGCCGTCCGGCATCGTGTTGGCGAAGCCCTTGGCCAGCGAGCTGTATTGATCGTCGATGTCGGCGTTGTAGGCCGGGTTGAAGCCGGTGGCCACGTTGTTCGACACCTGCCTGCCCGACGGCATCTTTTCCATCTCGGCACGCCAGTGGCGGAAGCCCATCAGCGCATTGCAGCCATAGTTCCCCGGCATGTTTTGGTAGATCTTCCAGCTGACGCCGGCCGCCTGGAGCCGCTCGGCGTAGGTCGTCCACGTCCACCCCTGCGTGGACGGGCCGACGCCCGCGCCCGCGTTGAATTCATTGATCGTGGCCGCGACGTTGTCGCCGGACGGGCCGTTTGTCCCGGTCCAGTAGAACAGGCGATTGGGGATGGTCCCGGTGTGCATCGAGCAGTGATAGGCGTCGCACAGCGTGAAGGCATCGGCCAGGGCATAGTGAAACGGCACTTCCGCCTCATCGTAGTAGCCCATCGACAGCGTTCCCTTGGCGACCGGCCATTGATTCATGCGGCCGTGGTCCCACGCCGCCTGGCAATCCGGCCAGGTGTGCGGCGTGCCGCCCGCGGCCTGGGCGTTGCCCTTGGTGAAGTCGAGGTGATACGGAAGCTCGGTCGTGCCGCCCGAACGGGTCTGATAGAAGACGTTCTGCCCATTGAGCAAGGGGATGGGAAACCGGTCCCCGAAACCGCGGGCACCCTTGAACATGCCGAAATACCCGTCGAAGGAGCGATTCTCCAGCATGAGCATGACGACGTGTTTTACGTCCTGGATTGTCCCGGTGGTGTTATTCGCCTCGATGGCGAGTGCCCGGCGAATACTTTGCGGAAAACCGGCCATCGCGGCAATCGCGGCCGTGGTCCCGAGGGTGGTTTTCAGGAACTTCCGTTTTGATTGATTGAATGTCATGACGTCTTTATCAGGAATTGGGGGCGGCCGAACCGATCGGTGATTATGGTGCGCAATGCGCCGCGCAAACGGAATTGCCGGTCCCCGGCGCAGCCGGCGTGGTTGGCAAGGCAGGCGAAGTGGATGCGCTTGTGCCGCCCGCGGTCTGATCCGCATCGTCGCCGCCGCAACCGGAAAGGACCAGCACGAGAGAAAGCGCGGCGGCACCCAGTAATGATCTTTTCGTGCCCGACATGAGGGAAAGTATTTTTTTCATGGCTTCAATCAATATCAATGGTAAAAAATGCACGCACCACTGCTCCGATAAAGTGGAACCGGTCAACGAAATTGACGGCAACAATATCCCCCCACACCGAAAAACCCACGGGGAGTCGTTGGATGCGGCGGTGAGCAATGAGCGCGCCTGGCGGACTTCCGAAATACTGTTGCTGCGACCTCACCCTGGAATGGATTGCCTGGCGGAACGACGCGATGGCCGAGGCTCCCTCGCAAGACCACGAACAGCGGGCAGCAAGGTGCTCAGCGGCCGGCAGGCGGACTTGCCTGGCGCGATCCCCGGACACGGCAGTGATCTGACGGCAGCCTCCGCGGGCTGCTCCTGGTGCTCGGGCGCGGTGAAACTGCGCCCGTCAGGACTCGCGCCGCCTTGCCCTGGCTGGCTTCCAGGGCGGCGACGCGCTGCCGTGGCCCCGGCGCGGTCGGCAGAGAAGAGGCTTCGCCGGGTGGACGCCGGTTCCGCCATTGCGCAAGGCATCGGCACGGATTCCCGCCGGCACCGGCGCGTGTTCGAGGCAATTGCCAGCCACCACGCCCGACGTGGCGACAGCCGCGGACATGCGGGGAGCGCGATCTCCACAGGCAGCCGTTGCAGCGGCAGCCGCCAGGGGATAGTGCTTCAGGGCTCGGTACATGGGTTCTTCCGTTTCGACATTTGCGAAGGGGTTTTCTTGGGCACCCCTCAATGGCGGACGCATTTTCACGGTGCAATATTTCAGGTTGATGATTTTTTTGTTTCATTTCACCTTTTTCACCAGAAAGGCAAGCGCCATATCGGATTATGGGTTTATTCATATTCTATGGATATGGCGCGCCATATCGTATAGACCTCCACACCAACTTCTGTTTCTGGCCAAAATCAATCAGGCGATGAAATAGATACGTCTCGTTAATACCAGTCGCAACGATCCTTGCCAGCCATGCCTCAAATAACTATTTCATGAAATATCGATAAATCACATCGATATAATCGTCGCAAGGCAACAAATTAATCATCCATGCAAATATCGACGCAATCCATGATTTAATCCGCTACACAATGAAACCGAAAAATACTCCGTACCCGCTCATAGACCACGCGGCGGCTCCACGCGATAATGCGTGGCAACTGGAGAGGGTAATTCCGGACGCGTGCCCGGAGGGATGTCGCGGAGCGCGAGTCTCCCGCCGGTGGAGCCCGCCGGAAATCGTTTCCGGATGGCGTCCGCCGGCGGTTCCGCTTATGCCGGCTTGATGTTCTGGTTGTGCCGGAACAGGTTGCCCGGGTCGTAGCGCCGCTTCAGTTCCGCCAGCCGCGCGTAGTTCGGCCCGTAGGCCGCGCCCACGCGGTCGCCCTCGTCCTGCGTGAGGAAATTGACGTACACCGTGCCCAGCGCATAGGGCGCGGCCGCCGTGAAGACCTCGCGCGCCCAGGCGACGCAGGCGGCGTCGCTGGCCGCGTCGTCCCAGCGGCCATGCACGTTCATGATGAAGTTGGCGTCGCGGTTGGCGTAGGCGGTGGCGTCCGGCGCCACGCGGTTGGTCTGCCCGCCCATCGCGCCGATGAAGATCTCGGTCTGCGGCGACGGCAGCCGGGTGAGGCACGCCGTCAGTACCTCGATCAGACCGTCGTCGAGCCCGGCGAAGTTGTGCGACTTCCAGTAGTTGCGCGCGCCCGGCACCAGCATGGGATCGAATGCCTGCTGCCACGAGGCGAAGCGCATCGGGCCCAGGTGCTCGCCATAGGGCGTGCCGAGGTTGCGCAGCGGCGCGGCAAGCTGCGGGCCGTTTTCCACCGGGCCGATGTAGCAGACCGCGAGCGCCACGACGGGCTTGCCGTGCACCTCGGGCGGCAGGAACGGCAGCGGCGGCGCCTGCCGCAGCACCGCCCACACGGTGAGCTCGTCGGGCATGCCGGGAAAGCGGTCGCGCAGGCCCTGCAGCACCGTGCCCGCCTGCTCCAGCGGATAGACGATCAGCCCGCCGTAGATCTCGGGGCCGACCGGATGCAGGGCGAACTCGAACATCGTCACCACGCCGAAATTGCCGCCGCCGCCGCGGATGGCCCAGAACAGGTCGGCGTGCTCGCCCGCGCTGGCGCGCAGCAGCTTGCCGTCGGCCGTGACCACGTGCGCGCCGGTGAGGTTGTCGACCGAGGCGCCGAACTTGCGGCTGATCCAGCCGAAGCCGCCGCCGAGCGTGAGCCCGGCCACGCCGGTGGTGGAGTTGATGCCGAGCGGCGTGGCGAGGCCGAAGGCCTGCGCCTCGTGGTCGAACTCCGCCAGCGTGGCGCCGGGCTCGACGTGGGCGCGCTGCGCCACCGGGTCGATGCGGACCGACTTCATGCCGGACAGATCCAGCGTGATACCGCCGTCGCATACCGCGTGGCCGCCGATGTTGTGGCCGCCCGAGCGCACCGACAGCAGCATGTTCCGGTCGCGCGCGAACGCCACCGTGGCCATGACGTCGGCCGCGCCGGCGGCCTTGACGATCAGCGCGGGGCGCCGGTCGATCATCGCGTTCCAGATCGTGCGGGCCTCATCGTAGCCCGCTTCGCCGGGCAGCAGCGCCTTGCCGCGCAGCCTTGCCCTCCATTCTTCCACCAGTTCACCGGACAGGTCAGCCATGATGCACCTCGCGACGTGAGTCCCCGGTTCGGTAGCTGGCCACGCGGCCGGCAAACGCGCGCACGGCATGCCCCCGCCGAAGCGTCATGTCGGCGGGAAAAGCGGCATGGCGAAGCGAATGGAGCAACGCGGTGGCGGCAGGCCGGGCGCCTGCCGTGGCGGCGCCCTTTGCCTTGTGCGGCTGGTTTGTGCGGTGTGTTGTCGCCGCGGTGGGGAACGGATCCTTCCCCAATTTAAGGTTGGCGCCGCGCCAATGTAAAGGCGTCCGGGACGCGTGTCCCGGACGCCGGGGGAAACCGGCCGCGCGGCGGGACTCAGGTCACGGGCGCCGGGTTGAACAGGGCCAGCGCATTGTGCAGCTTGTGATGCTCGGCCCAGGTCTTCCTGCGTCCGCTCGCCACGTCCAGCATCAGGAGGAAGAGCTCCCAGCCCACGTCCTCGATGGTGGCCTCGCCGGTGGCGATGCGCCCGGCGTTGACGTCCATCAGGTCGTGCCAGCGGCGCGCGAGGTCGCTGCGCGTGGCGACCTTGATGACCGGCACCTCGGCCAGCCCGTAGGGCGTGCCGCGGCCGGTGGTGAACACGTGCAGGTTCATGCCGGCGGCAAGCTGCAGCGTGCCGCAGATGAAGTCGCTGGCCGGGGTGGCGGCGTAGATCAGGCCCTTCTGCGTGAGCTTCTCGCCCGGCGACAGCACGCCGGTGATGGCGCTGGTGCCGGACTTGACGATCGAGCCCATCGCCTTTTCCACGATATTGGACAGGCCGCCCTTCTTGTTGCCGGGTGTGGTGTTGGCGCTGCGGTCCACGCGCCCCTTTTCCAGGTAGCGGTCGTACCAGTCCATCTCGCGGATCATGGCCTGCGCCACCGCGGGCGTGGCCGCGCGCGCGGTGAGCTGGTCGATGCCGTCGCGCACTTCGGTGACTTCGGAGAACATCACCGTGGCGCCGGCGCGCACCAGCAGGTCGGTGGCGAACCCGACCGCCGGGTTGGCCGTCACGCCCGAGAAAGCATCGCTGCCGCCGCACTGCACGCCCACCACCAGCTCGGAAGCCGGGCAGGTCTCGCGGCGGCGCTGGTCCAGCCTGGCCAGGTGCGTGTGCGCCATCGCCATGATGGAATCGATCATGCTCTCGAAGCCGACGTGCGCGTCGTCCTGCAGGCACACCACGCCGACGTCCAGGCTGCCGGCGCCGGCCTGCGCGGGCATGGTGCCGGCCGGCATCAGGCGCTCGGGCTGGAGCTTCTCGCAGCCCAGGCTCACCATCATCGCGGTGCCGCCGAAATTGGGGTTGAGCGCGATGTTGCGCAGCGTGCGGATCGGCACGATGGCGTCCGGCGCGTCGATGGCGACGCCGCAGCCATAGGTGTGCTCCAGGCCGATCACGTCGTCCACGTTGGGATACTGCGGCAGCAGCTCGGCCTTGATGCGGCGCACCGCGTGCTCCACCACGCCCGACACGCACTGCACGGTGGTGGTGATGGCGAGGATGTTGCGCGTGCCGACCGAGCCGTCCGGGTTGCGGAAGCCCTCGAAGGTGTAGCCCTCCAGCGGCGGCAGCGGCGCCGCGGCGCGCGTGCCGACCGGCAGGTCGTGCAGCTCGGGCGCGACCGGCATCTCGATCACGCGCTCGTTGACCCAGCTGCCGCGCGGCAGGTCCTTGAGCGCGTAGCCGATCACCACGTTGTAGCGCACCACCGCGTCGCCGGCCTTGAGGTCGGCCAGCGCCACCTTGTGGCCCTGCGGCACGCGCTCGCGCAGCGTCAGCCCGTCGGCGAACACCGCGCCTTCGGGCAGCCCGCCGTCATTGGCGACGATGGCCACGTTGTCCTGCTCGTGGATGCGGATGTACAGCGGGGCGCCCTGCGCCTGCGCGCCCGCCGGCGCGCCGTCTGGTTGTTCAATCTTGATATCGATCACCGACATGACCTTCCTTGTTCCTTGCCAGATACGTGCCCAGATGCGTGCCGCGCGCCGCTCAGGGATGCCTGAGCTCGACGCGCCCGATTTCCTTGACGATCACCAGATAGCTGATCACCGTCACCAGCGCGTTGGCGCCGACGAAGACCAGCGCGCCGTTGAACGAGCCGGTGGCGCCAAGGATATAACCGATCACGATCGGCGTGACGATGCCGGCAATATTGCCGAACATATTGAAAATACTGCCGGCCAGCCCGATCACTTCCTTCGGCGCGGTATCGGCCACCACGGCCCAGCCCAGCGCGCCGATGCCCTTGCCGAAGAAGGCCAGCGCCATGAAGCCCACCACCAGCCATTCGCTGTCCACGTAGTTGCAGGCCACCATGCTGACCGACAGCAGCATGCCGGCGACGATCGGCACCTTGCGCGCCATCGTGAGCGAATGGCCGCGGCGCAGCAGCGTGTCCGAGATCACGCCGCCCAGCACGCCGCCGAGAAAACCGCAGATCGCCGGCAGCGAAGCCACGAAGCCGGCCTTGAGGATGGACATGCCGCGCGCCTGCACGAGGTACACCGGGAACCACGTCAGGAAGAAATACGTAAGCACGTTGATGCAGTACTGGCCCAGGTACACGCCCAGCAGCATGCGGTTGGAGAGCAATTGTTTCACATAGAACCAGCGCGCGCCGGCGGGCTCCTTGCCGGCGCGGGCCTTGCCGCCGTCGCCGCTCATCTCGATCAGGCCGCCGCCCTGCCGGATGTGCTCCAGCTCGGCGCGGTTCACCGCCGGATGCGTGGCCGGGCTGCGCACCACCTTGAGCCACAGGCCCGCCAGCACCATGCCGAACGCGCCCATCCACATATAGACGTGATGCCAGCCGAGCGCATGCGTGAGCCACGCCATCAGCGGCGTGAACAGCACCGCGGCGAAGTACTGCGCGGAATTGAAGATGGCCGAGGCGGTGCCGCGCTCGGCCGTGGGGAACCAGCTTGCCACGACCTTGGCGTTGGCCGGGAACGCCGGCGACTCGGCCAGCCCCACGGCGAAGCGCAGCACGAACAGCGTGGTCACGGCCGCGCCGACCGTGGCGAACACGCCGATAAAACCCTGCAGCAGCGTGAACAGCGACCACAGGAAGATGCTGCACGCATAGATGCGGCGCGCGCCGAAGCGGTCGAGCAGCCAGCCGCCCGGGATCTGCGCCATCACGTAGGCCCAGCTGAAGGCGGAGAAGATGAAGCCCATCTGCACGGCGTCGAAGCCGAACTCCTGGCGCATGGCCGGGCCGGTGATGGAGAGCGTGGCGCGGTCGGCGTAGTTGACCGTCGTCACCACGAAGATCATCAGCAGGATCCAGTAGCGGACGTTGCTGCGGCGGGTGGCCTCGCCGGCCACGGTGAGGGTGTTGCTGGGATTCATGGGGTCTCCGGCAGGCCGGCCGCGCGCGTGGAGGCCCCCTTCCAACCGGTGCCGGCCACATCGAGACTGCCGCCGGCCTCGTGATATGTCATCGTATGACTGGAATTATAAGCACCTGGTTTCGGATGCGAAGCTAAGTGTTTACCCGATGTCGGGCTGCAGGACCGATTGGTCGCCGGGCGGCTTTGCCGATGGGACATGGCGTGCGGGAGAAGGCGTCCGAAGCGCTACCGCACCTGTCTTTCAGCGAGCTTTCAGGCATCCGGCGGGTGTCCGGCGGACATTCGACGCGGAGCGGCGCATCGAAGCCGGTCCCCTGCCCGGCCGGCCAGCGCCGCCGCTTTCCGCCATCGCCACCTCCCACGGTCGCCCTCATGACAAATCCGCTTGCATAAACCCGGTCACAGTTGTACGATGACATATCTCAAGAACGAGTGCTCCCCACGGGAAGCACGGAGCCAACTGACCTAAACCTTGCCCTTGCGGCGCTCAGGACCAGCCATCATGACCACACCACAAGAACTCAAGCAGATCATCTCGGAAGGCCTGCTCTCCTTCCCCGTGACCGACTTCGACGCGCAAGGCGACTTCCGTCCCGACACCTACGTGGAGCGCCTCGAATGGCTGGCGCCCTACGGCGCCACCGCGCTGTTCGCCGCCGGCGGCACCGGCGAGTTCTTCTCGCTGACGCCGGACGACTATGCCAACGTGATCCGCACCGCCGTGGAAACCTGCGCCGGCAAGGTGCCCATCCTGGCCGGCGCAGGCGGCCCGACCCGCATGGCCATCGCCTACGCCAGGGAAGCGCAGCGCCTGGGCGCCAAGGGCATCCTGCTGCTGCCGCACTACCTGACCGAAGCCAGCCAGGAAGGCATCGCCAGCCATATCGAGGAGGTGTGCAAGTCGGTCAACATCGGCGTGATCGTCTACAACCGCGCCAACTCCCGCATCAACGCGGAGATGCTGGAACGGCTGGTCGACCGCTGCCCCAACCTGATCGGCTTCAAGGACGGCGTGGGCGAGATCGAGCCGATGGTGCGCATCCGCCGCAAGCTGGGCGACCGCCTGTCGTACCTGGGCGGCCTGCCGACCGCGGAAGTCTATGCCGCGGCCTACAAGGCGCTGGGCGTGCCGGTGTATTCGTCGGCCGTGTTCAACTTCATCCCGAAGACGGCGATGGATTTCTACCGCGCCATCGCCGCCGACGACCACGCCACCACCAATCGCCTGCTCGACGAGTTCTTCCTGCCCTACCTGGACATCCGCAACCGCCGCGCCGGTTATGCCGTGAGCATCGTCAAGGCCGGCGCCAGGCTGGTCGGCCATGACGCGGGCCCGGTGCGCGCGCCGCTGACCGACCTGACCGAGCAGGAATGCGAGCAGCTCGACGCGCTGATCAAGAAGATGGGTCCGCAGTAAGCGGGCCGGCCGGCGGGCCGCCTCCGGGCCGCCGGCTGTCTTGCGCGGAGCCCGTCCCGGCTCCGCTCGCCGCCGCCGTTCCTTCCGCATCGTTTGCTTCCTCCGTCTCCTCCTCCCCCCTGCCGGCCCAGTTCCCCGCCTCGCGCTCCAGCCGCGCCCGCATGAAATCCATCAGCGTGCGCGTGGCCAGCGTGGGAAAGCGGTTGGGCGCGGTCAGCATGTAGATGCTGTCGCCCACGCCTTCGGGCTCGTATTCCGGCAGCACCGCCACCAGTTCGCCACGCGCGATCTGGCGCCACACCGCATAGCGCGGCAGCAGCGCCACGCCGAGGCCGCCCGTCACCGTCTCGACCAGGAACGGGTAGTCGCCCGACTGGATGCGCGGCGCCACGCGCAGCATCAGTTGCGTGCCGGCCATCTTGAGCTTGAGATCAAAGCGCCGCCCCAGCGAAGCCGGGGAGATCAGGTCGCAGCCCGCCAGCGCCTCGGCGCTCGCCGGCGCGCCGTGCCGCGCCAGGAAGTCCGGCGCCGCGCACAGGGTCCAGCCCACCGCGCAGATGCGGCGGGCCACGTGGTCGTCCGGCGGCTGGGAGGTGATCTTGAGCGCCACGTCCACCTCGGCGGACACAAGGTCGCCGATGTAGTCGTTGATCAGCACCCGCAATGAGATGGCCGGATACTGCCGCGCGAACTCCAGCAGCACCTGCGCCAGGTAGAGATGGCCGAGGCCGGTCGGCAGGCGGATGCGCACGTCGCCGCGCACGGTCTGGCCGAGGCTGTCGATCGAGGTGCCGGCGGCCTGCAACTCGTCCAGCATGCGCACGCCGTGGGCGTAAAGCAGGCGGCCCGCCTCGGTCAGCTCCACGTGGCGCGTGGTCCGCCGCATCAGTTGCGCGCCCATATGCTGCTCGAGCGCCTTGAGGCGGCGCGAGACGTTGGAGCGGGTCATGCCGCCGCGCTCGGCGGCGGCCGTGAGCGTCTTCGATTCGACCAGCGTGACGAACAGGCGGATCAGGTTGAGATCGAGATGTCCGAGGGTATTGTCAATCATGGATCAACACGGTTGGCACAGTCAGGCGGATTGTTACCGCGGGAGATGCGCCGTAGCATAAGCCATCCCCAGCCACCTGACGATTCCGCGTTCGATACCGATGGCCCAGACCCAGCCCCCGCACACGACTCATCCTTCCGCTTCGCCTGCCGACCTGCCCTTCGCCGGGCTGCGCGTGCTCGACATCAGCCAGGGCATCGCCGGGCCGTACTGCGCGCATATCCTGTGGCAGCAAGGCGCCGAGGTGGTCAAGGTCGACCCGCCCGCGGGCGACTGGGGCCGGCACGTGGGCGTGGTGCGCGGCGAGCACAGCGCGCTGTCGGTGGCCTATAACGGCGGCAAGCGCAGCGTCTGCGTCGACGCGGCCACCGATGCCGGCAAGGCCCTGCTGTTCGACCTCGCGCTGCGGGCCGACGTGGTGGTGCAGAACTTCCGCCCGCAGGTGGCCGAGCGCCTCGGCGTGGGCTACGCCGCGCTGGCCGCGCGCAACCCGGCGCTGGTCTATGTGTCCATCAGCGGCTACGGCGCCGACGGCCCCTATGCCGACCATCCCGCCTCGGACTCGGTCATGCAGGCCGACAGCGGATTGATGTTCGCCAACCGCCTCGCCGACGGCACGCCGCGCCGCATCGGCATGCTGCTGGCGGACGCGGCCACCGGCCTGTACGCGGCGCAGGCGTGCGCCGCCGCGCTGTGCCGGCGCTTCCGCACGGCGGGCACCGGCGCCCACGTGGAATTGAGCCTGTTCGACGCCTGCTGCGCCTTGCAGGCCAACAACATTCTCGAATACGCCATCCAGGGCACGGCCGCGGCCGGCCCGGTCAGCGCGCCCAACGGCGTGTTCCCGACCCGCGACGGCAGCATCACGCTGCTGGCCCTCAACAATGCGCAGTTCGGCCGGCTCTGCCAGGCGCTCGGCCAGCCCGGCTGGGCCGCGGACCCGCGCTTTGCCGACAACGCCAGCCGCATGGCCCATGCCGGCTGGCTGCGCGACGCGGTCACCGATTGCCTGGCGCGCGAGCGCACCGCGCACTGGCTCGATGTGTTCCAGGCGCACGACGTGCTCCACGCGCCGGTGCGCGACCACCGGCAGGTGCTGGACCATCCGCAGGCGGCGCAGCAAGGCACCTTCCAGCAGATCGAGCAGCCGGGACTGGGCACGCTGCCGTTCGCCGGCATTCCCGCCCGCGGCCTGCGCCGCCCCACGGGCGCCGCGCCCCGCATCGGCGAGCACACCGATGCCGTGCTGCGCGAATGGGGAGTCTCCCAGGACGATCTCGACCGCTGGCTGGCGGCCGGCGTGGTGCGGCAGGCGGCGGGAGCCGCGGCATGATGCGCGCCCTGCTGTGCGACCGGTTCGGCCCGGCCGAGGACGTGCGCGTGGCGGACATCCCCGCCCCCGCAGTTTTCGACCCCGCAGCACTCGACTCCGCGGCGCTCGACCCGCATGCGGTGGTGATCGCCGTCGAATACGCCAGCGTCAGCCACGCCACCGGCCTGATGGTGGCCGGACGCTACCAGACCAGGCCGCCGCTGCCCTTCGTGCCCGGCACCGAGGCGGTGGGCCGCGTGGTCGCCCGCGGCAGCGCGGTCACGCGCCTGCGCCCCGGCGACCGCGTGGTGGCCATCGCCGACTGGGGCTGTTTCGCCGAGCAGGTCTGCTTGCCCGAGTACACGGTCTACCCCATACCGGATGCGGTCGACACCCTGCGCGCGCTGCCGGTCCCGCTGTCCTACGGCACCGCCTACTGCGGGCTGGTGTGGCGCTGCGCGGTGCAGCCCGGCGAGACCGTGCTGGTGCTGGGCGCCGGCGCCGGGGTCGGGCTGGCGGCGGTGGAGATCGCGCGCGAACTCGGCGCGCAGGTCATTGCCTGCGCCAGCACCGAAGCCAAGCGCGAGGAGGCGCTGCGGCGCGGCGCGGCGCACGCGCTGGCCCCCGAAGACCTCGCCGCCGCCGTCAAGCGCGTGACCGGCGGGCGCGGCGCCGACGTGGTGGTGGACCCGGTGGGCGGCGACCTGTTCGACCAGTCGCTGCGCGCGGCCGCCGCCAACGCCAGGCTGCTCAGCGTGGGCTTTGCCAGCGGGCGTATCCCGCAGGCGCCGCTGAACCTGCTGCTAGTCAAGAACCTGACGCTGCACGGCTTCTTCGTCGGCCGCTATATCGGCTGGACGCCCGCCAACGAGCGCGCCCAGCACGCGCCCGCGCTGCAAGCCGTGATGCAGACGCTGCTGGCGTGGGCCAGCGCGGGAAAAATTCGGCCGACCGTGTCGAAGGTGTACCCGATGACCGGGCTGGCCGAGGCGCTGCACGCGCTCGAAGCCCGCCAGGTGGTCGGCAAAGTCGCGATAAAAATCCAGGAGACAGAACCATGCACCACCACGCCGGCCGCAGGGCCGCAACCGGGCTAGCGCTGCGCGCCGCCACCCTCGCCACCGTCGCCATCGCCTGCGCCTTGGGCGCGGGGGCCGCGCGCGCCGCCGACGACTACCCGCAGCGCCCGATCCGCCTGGTGCTGCCCTATCCGCCGGGCGGCCCCACCGACCTGCTGGCGCGCGTGGTCGCCGTGCGCATGGGCGACACGCTCGGGCAGACCGTGGTGGTGGACAACCGGCCCGGCGCCAGCGGCATGATCGGCGCCGAGAACGTGGCCAAGTCCGCGGCCGACGGCTACACGCTGCTCGCCAACGCCTCGCTGCACGTGATCAACCCGAGCATCTACCCCAAGATGCGCTATGACGCGTTCCGCGATTTCGTGCCCATCACGCAACTCGCGGACGTGCCGCTGGTGCTGGTGGTCAACAACGAGTCGCCGGTCAAGACCGTGCGCGACCTGATCGCCCTGGCCAAGGCGCGCAACGGCAGTCTCAACTTCGGCTCGGCCGGCAACGCCTCGGCCCAGCAGCTTGCCGGGGAATCGTTCAAGATCGCCGCCAGCGTGTCGATGCAGCACGTGCCGTACAAGGGCAGCTCGCCCGCGCTGACCGACCTGATGGGCGGCCAGATCCAGCTCATGTTCGACTCGATGCCCTCGGCCATGCCGTTCATCAAGGCCGGCAAGCTGCGCGCGGTGGCCGTGACCACGCTCAAGCGCGCCCGCGCGCTGCCGGACGTGCCGACCGTGGCCGAATCCGGCCTGCCCGGCTTCAACATCAGCACGTGGTACGGCCTGTGGGCGCCGCGCGGCACGCCCGGCCCGGTGGTCGAAAAGCTCGCGGCCAACGCCGCGCAGGCCCTGCGCCAGCCCGACGTGCAGCGCCAGTACGCCGAGATGGGCGCCGAGCCGGTCGGCTCGTCGCCGGCCGAGTTCGCGCGCTACACGCAGGCCGAAGGCAACAAATGGGCCGAGATCGTGCGCAAGTCGGGCGCCAAGGCGGACCAGTAGAACCCCGCGCAGGCATGTCGATCCCGTAGCCGGCGTTCGCGCATGCCGCGGATGCGGGCGCCCGGGCGTCCCCGCCCGCACACTTCGCGCCGCACCGACCGCCGCGCCGCATGCGCGCCGCGGCACCGCGCCGCCCCCGGTTTGATCCAGCGCAATGGCCATGCGACATGGCGCCAGAGATGGCGCCGTGGCACATATAGTTCTTGAGCACCGCAAGCGGACACGGCCGGGCTGCCGCAATGGCCCTGTCCCGATGGCCGCCGGCGGCGCCCCGATAGCCATATCCGCGTGCTGGAGACAATGATGCCTGTGATGCTGAGCCCTCACGAGATCGCAGCCCTGATGATCCTTAACGATTCGGCGCGCCATCGCGAGCTGGATCCCGCAGACATCGGCGCGCTGGTCGAGCGTCAGCTGGTGCGCCTGGAAGCGCCGGTGCCCGGCTGCAAGCGGATGCACGTGACCGGAGACGGCCATCGTTTCCTGCGGGCCATCGGCTGGCTCTGCTAGCCGCCCGCGCTGTCCTTTCCATCCGCCTTCACCCGAAGCTCCCGCCAGCAGCGCATCGACCACGCCGGCCGGCACGCTGCCCGCGGCCACGCACCGCACATGACCTGAACGAGGCTTGCCATGAACCAGGAAAAACTGCTGACGTACCAGCCTGTCGCCGGACTGCTGCCGAGGCCCTCGGCCGGCACGCCGGCGAAGACCATCGCGCTGCCGGCGCCGGACATGACCACCGGGCTGCCGCTGATGGGCGCGCTCTGGCAGCGCCACAGCACGCGCGAGTTCGGCACGGAGGCGCTGTCGCTGCACCGCCTCGGCGAGCTGCTGTGGGCCGCCAACGGCATCAACCGCGCCGCCGCCGGCGGGCATACGGCGCCCTCCGCCCACGGCATCCACGAAATCGACGTCTACGCCGCCTTGCCGGGCGGCCTGTACCGCTACGATCCGCAGCAGCATTGCCTGCTGCTCAAGCGCGACATCGACGCGCGCGGCCTGACCGGCTACCAGGACTTCGTCAAGGAAGCGGCGCTCGACCTCGTGTACGTGGTCAACCACGGCCGCATGACCGGCATGCCCAGGCAGCAGCAGGACGTGTTCTCGGGCGTGGCCGCCGGCGCCATCGCCCAGAACGTCTATCTCTACTGCGCGTCCAGCGGGCTGGCCACCGTGGTGCGCGGATGGCTGAACCAGCGCCAGCTCGCGGAAGCCATGTCGCTCAACGAGGACGAGGTGCCGGTGCTGGCGCAGTCTGTCGGGTTCCCGGCGGCCGGTGGCGCGGCGCAGTAACCCCGGCCGCGCGGCCTACAGCGCGAAGCTGTCCGCGCGCGCCAGCGGCCAGTATTTCTCGTAGAGCTGGTAGCGGAAGTTGCCGTTGAGCAGGTCGCCCGGCGCGAGGAACTTGAGCAGCTCGGACATCAGCCGCACCTCGTTGGGCGAGATGCGGCGCACGATGTGGTGCGGCTCGAGGTCGCCCGGATGCTGCAGGCCGGCCGCCTGCAGCAGTTCCTGCAGCGCGTGCAGGGTCTGGCGGTGGAAGTTGGCCACGCGCTGGGCCTTGTCCGGCACCACGATGGCGCGCTGGCGCACCGGGTCCTGGGTGGCCACGCCGACCGGGCAGCGGTCGGTGTGGCATTTCTGCGCCTGCACGCAGCCCAGCGCGAACATGAAGCCGCGCGCGGAGTTGCACCAGTCGGCGCCGGTGGCGAGCGTGCGCGCCACGTCGAAGGCGGTGATGATCTTGCCGCTGGCGCCGATGCGGATCTTGTCGCGCAGGTTTGCGCCGACCAGCGTGTTATGGACCAGCAGCAAGCCTTCCTGCAGCGGCACGCCGATGTGATCGACGAATTCCAGCGGCGCCGCGCCGGTGCCGCCTTCGGCGCCGTCGACCACGATGAAGTCGGGCAGGATGCCGGATTCGAGCATGGCCTTGACGATGCCGAAGAATTCCCACGGATGGCCGATGCAGAGCTTGAAGCCGGTGGGCTTGCCGCCCGACAGGTCGCGCAGGCGCTCGACGAACTGCAGCAGGCCCAGCGGCGTGGAGAACTCGCTGTGGGTGGCCGGCGAGATGCAGTCCTCGCCCATGCCGATGCCGCGCGTGGCGGCGATCTCGGGCGTCACCTTGGCCGCCGGCAGCACGCCGCCGTGGCCGGGCTTGGCGCCTTGCGAGAGCTTGACCTCGATCATCTTGACCTGCGGCGAGCGGGCCTGCTCGGCGAACTTGTCGGGGTCGAAGCGGCCGTCGGCGCGGCGGCAGCCGAAATAGCCCGAGGCCACTTCCCAGATCAGGTCGCCGCCCTCGGCGCGGTGGTAGGGCGAGATCGAGCCTTCGCCGGTGTCGTGGATGAAGCCGCCGATCTTGGCGCCGCGGTTGAGCGAGCGGATCGCATTGCCGGACAGCGCGCCGAAGCTCATCGCCGACACGTTGAACACCGACAGCGAGTACGGCTGGGCGCGGCCCTCGCCGACGGTGATGCGGAAGTCGGCCGACGGGATGCGGGTGGGCGCGAGCGAGTGGCTGATCCATTCGTGGCCCGCCAGGCGCACGTCGATCTCGGTGCCGAACGGCCGGCTGTCGACCTCGTTCTTGGCGCGCTGGTAGACCAGGCTGCGCTGCTGGCGCGAGAACGGCATCTCGTGCGTGTCGTCCTCGATGAAGTACTGGCGGATTTCCGGGCGGATGAATTCGAAGAAGAAGCGCAGGTGGCCCCAGATCGGGTAGTTGCGCAGGATGGAGTGGCGCGACTGGCCGATGTCGCGCAGGCCGACCAGCAGCAGCGCGACCGGCACGGCGAGCCAGCCCGGCGAGATGCGGTGGGCCGCGGCGAGGACCGCGCAGGCGAGCAAGGCCAGCGCGGACAACCACACCGCGCCGTAACGACGAGAAAACATGGATGCTCCTAGGTGCCGGCCCCGGGCCGGCGGCCCCGCGATTATCGCCGTTCCGCGCGAATCCGGCATGGCGGCGGTTGCCTCGCCGGATGCCGCGCATGGCGGCCGCGCGGGCGGCGCTGCAAAGAAAAAGGAGCCGGCAAGCGGCTCCTTCTCTCAAGCTGCATTCAGGCTTCCCCGTGGAAGCCCGGCACAGTCGCCGGTCAGGCGGCGGCCGCGTCCTTCAGCTTCTTCAGCGGGCGCACCTTGACCTTGACGCTCGCGGGCTTGGCCGGGAACCAGCGCTCTTCACCGGAGAACGGGTCCTTGCCGAAGCGCTTCTTCTTGGCCGGCACTTGCTGCGCCGTGACCTTCATCAGGCCGGGCAGCGTGAATTCGCCGGC